>VFSW01000042.1_pt1 | contig 140381 bp, 128 predicted proteins | sample 5358111 | NCBI WGS metagenome assembly VFSW01 (sample SAMN11554181, study PRJNA540505) | mine drainage metagenome | isolation source: sediment from site ElyBrook_90M | place: USA: Ely Copper Mine, Vershire, VT | collected 2017 | reverse complement strand
GCAGTTTGTTTACGAATATGGCGCGGTCAGTATGTCGCGAAAGGATCCCCGCGAGAATGGGGAATTTCTCCCGCGAGTCGGCCAGACTCACCCGGCGGATCTCATCGTGATGGTGCCGGACGGCGCCCGTTCGCACAAAGCCCAAGACCTCACCGTCCCGGCCCATATCCGCTTGCAGGCGTTACCAGCCTATGCCCCCCGAGCCGAAGCGCCAGGAACCTGTGTGGGATGAGCTGCGCGAAAAAGAGTTCCCCCACCGGGTTCAACCCCTCGGATGCCCTGATCCGGCAACTGGACCAGGGCCTCCCTCGTCTGGCTGCCGGCTCCGAGCGCCGCCGCAGCCTCACCGCTTGGCCTTGGATCATTCGGCACAACGGGAACGCTGAGTAGACTTACTCGGCGCGGAGGGTTTGCGCGGGATCGAGTCTTGCCAGCCGGAGGGCCGGGGCGAGCGTGGCCGCGAGCGCCACCGCGAGCAGCACGGCGGCGGACGCGATGTAAGTCCGCGGGTCGCGCGGTGGGACGCCCCAGATCAGGCTCTGAAGGAGAGCTGTGGCGTACCAGGCGAGGACCAGGCCGATGGCGACGCCCATGGAGGCGAGATGGAGGACCGGGGCCACGATGGCCGCGATGGCGTCACGGACAGTCGCGCCGAGAGCCATGCGGATGCCGATCTCCCGGGTCCGCTGTGCGACGGAGCTGGCGACGAGGCCGAAGATCCCAATGGCCGCCAGGATGAGCGCCAACGCGGCGAAGATCGAGAACAGTGCGGCTTCGTAGCGCTGGCGCGCGATGGAATCGTTCTGCAACTGCCGCATGCTGTGAAACGAGGAAAACGGCAGGCTTGGATCGATGGCTTGAATGGCCGCCTGCATTTCGCCGATGAGATTCGCGTTCGCGCCGCGCGTGCGGACGATCCAGCTCGGCGAGAACCAGGTGTAGATCATCGCGAGACCCTCGTCGCCGGTTTGCGAGGACGGAACGTAGACGGTAGGCGTGGCGGAGAGCGGCCCGAAGTCTCCGGCCCCGCTGTGCTGCGGCGTATCGGCGACGAGGCCGACGATCCCGGCAGGGCCGGCGCCGAGGCGCAGGTGCGTGCCGAGCGCGTTCTGGCGGGGAAGATATTTTCTTGCGAACGCGCGATTGACGATCGAGACGCGGCCGGACGTTGCCGTGTCGCTGGCCGCGAACGTGCGGCCGTCCTCGACGCGCATGCGGAGCGTTTCGAAGTACCCGGGCGTCGTGAAGATCATGTCGGTGACCGAGTAGCGGGAACTTCGGTTCGGGCCATCCAGGATTTGGACTCCGTCATTCAGCGGCCGTTGATAGGGAAGCGTAAGCCCGACGGCGGCGGATTCGACGCCGGGCAGGGCGCGGATGCGCTCGAGGCTCTTCTCGAATAACCGATCGACGCGGGCGCTGGTTGAATAGCGGGCGTCCTCGAGCGACAGTTGGGCCACGAGAATGTTGTGAGGATCGAAGCCGGGATCGAGGCCGCGCAAGTACGCGAGCGTGCGAATCAACAAGCCGGCGCTGGCGAGCAGCACCAGGCACAAGGCAATCTCGCCGGCCACGAGGAGGGATCGCAGGCGGCGCGTGCCGTGGCCTGGCGTGCCGCGGCCTCCTTCGAGCAGCACGGAACGGATGTCGATGCGGCTGGTTTCGAGGGCGGGGATCAAGCCGAAGACGATGCTGGCGGCGAGCGAGAGCCCGAGCGTCACGAGAAGCACGCGGGAATCGAGCGTCACCGGGCGCCAGAGGTCGAAGCCCTCCATGCCGGCGCGTTTCAGGCCGGCGAGCGCGGCCCTGGCAACGACGGTGCCGAGCGCGCCGCCCGCGACGGCGACGAGGGCGCTCTCGATGAGCAGTTGAACGACGATGCGGGACCGGCTGGCGCCGAGGGCGAGGCGCGTGGCGATTTCGCGACGGCGCGACGACGACTGCGCGGCGAGCAGCCCGGCGATGTTGGCGCAGCCGATGAGCAGGATCAAGCCGGCGGCGCCCCATTTCGGCAGCAGGGAGGCGCGCGCATCGTCCGCCAGAGCGCGCTGCAGCGAGACCAGGCGCATGTCCGCGGTGAGGCCGCGCGGCGCGTGCGCGCGAATGAGCTGCGCGTCGAGAATGGGTTGCTCGACGACGCGGACCTCGGCGCTCGCCTCGCCCCAGGCCGCGCCGGGCTTGAGGCGGGTGAGGATTTCGTAGTTGGTCCCTCCGCCTTCGCCGGTGGCCGAGGGCCGCAAGGGGGTCCATAGGTCAGCCTTCGCGGTGGCGATGAAGCGTTGCGGCATCACGCCGATTACGGTGAAGGGCTGGCCGCGCAGGTCGATGCCGTGTCCGAGGATGGCCGGATCTCCGTGAAAGACGCGCTGCCAGAGTGCGTAGCCGAGCACGGCGACGGCGGGGCCGCCGGGGGCGTCTTCGACGCTCGTGAATTCGCGGCCGATGAGCGGACGCACGCCAAGGACGTGAAAGTAACCGGCGCTGACCCGTTGCTGCTGGACGTATTCGATGTGCCTGCCGGCGGCGAGATTCACGCCCGAGACGCCGCCTTCGGCTGCCGCGTCGAGCCGGGTGGCGTCGCGATGGATGGCTTCCCACATCGCGCCATCCATGCCGAACTCGAGGTCCTCGCCTCTGGCCGAGCGGGAGTGCCGGGCGAGGCTGCCGAGCTGGTTCGCGTTCGGGTACGGCAGCGGACGGATAAGAACGGCGTCGATAACGCTATAGATCGCCGTGTTGGCGCCGATGCAGAGGGCGAGGGTCGCAAGGACCGTGGCCGTGAGGCCCGGGCTCTTCCGCAGTTGGCGGAAGGCGAAGCGAATATCGCTCGCGAGGACCATACATGCATGTTACGCACACCGGCGGCGGAGGTTCCCGGCCCGGCCGATCGCCTTCCAGCAGACCGTCCACTTCAGCGGTCCGATGGCGCTTGAGCCACTCGGCCGCCTACGATCACTGCGCCTTGAGAATCCGCGCCGATTTGCCGCTGGTTTGTCCCCCTGAGTTCCGCACGACTGCCCGGAGTCGTTTCGCGACGCAATCGGCTCCCGCCTGTTCCGCCTCTCTGCTGAGCCGCACCCACAGCGTGTCTAAAAGCCAGAGACAAAAAGCTGCGCAAAAGGTACATCGCGCCGCGGGCTGCCGCTGGTCGGGCTGGAGATACTCTAAGTTCTACGCCTCAACCCTTTGTGAGGCGGCATTCCACCGCAGCCTTCGGCCTTGTTTCAGCGACATATTCGCCATCTGAACCACCAACGCCGCCGGGAATGCGATGCGCATGGGCGCATTCGGTGTCTTCCGCGTGCGTACGCATTCGAGAAAGTTCTGGACGTGCAGATCGGTCGCGTACCCGAAGCCCTTCGGAGATCTCGTCGAGATCGACGGCTCATCTTCGGCGCCTTTCACAAAGACCTTCAGATCTTCGCGTCCGATATCCATCCGGGCTTGGTCGCCGTCCAGTTGATTGAGTTGGTCGTTGCGGCTCTCGTATCGCATCGCGGCATAGTTAATCGAGAACGCTCCGATGAAGTCTTCCGGATATTCGGCGATCGCAACGACGGACTCCGGCGTATCCACGGCGGGCTTGTGTATTTTGCCCGCGGAGGCATTCACCGCGAGCGGATAGCTGGCGTTCATCAGCAGATGAATGCCGTCGAAAACATGCGCGCCTTGATCGGCGAGAATGCCTCCCGCGTAGTCCGAATAAAGCCGCCAGTTGCGGAAACGGTTGGGATCGAAAGGCCGCCGTACCGCGGGACCTTGCCACTGTTCCCAATCCAGCCTGCCGTCCAGTTTTGTCGCCACCGGCGCGCCCAGATCGTTGTTCAACCACCACGAGCGCACCATCCGAACCGTCCCTAGCTTGCCGGACTTCACGATATCGCGGCCTTCCAGATAGAGGTCGTAGCTGCGGCGCTGCATGCCCACCTGGATAATGCTCTTTGACCTTTTCTCCGCCTCCACCAGTCGCACGCCTTCTTCAGGGATCTGGCAAAGAGGCTTCTCGACGTACACGTCCTTGCCCGCTGCCAGGGCATCAAGCACCATCCGCGCGTGCCAGTGCTCGGGTGTGGCAATCAAGACGGCGTGGACATCCATATCTGCAAGAAGCTCTTTGTAGTTGCGATAAAGCTTAGGATGGTTACCGGGCGTCTTCGAAGCCACGGATATACCGCGCTCGAGATTCGGCTCGTACACGTCACAGATGGCGCCCACTCGAACGGCCGGGTCCATTTGAAACACCTCCATCACGGAGGTTCCACGGCCGCCGGCCCCAATGACTCCGAGGTTTACCTGGTCCGAAGGCGCCGTCTGTGCGGCGAGCATGCCGCCGCCGGCGAGAAAAAACATTCTTCGATTCATAAGCCTGCGTCCTTCAAGTAGCCGCGTAATTGCCGCAGGTCCCGTCTCATAGCCGAGTACACTTCGCTTTGCGCGATCGTGAGCTTCGCCTTGCCGTCGTTTGCCCCACCGAGCGGATACTCGAAGTGAAGCTGAAGCGGTCCATTGAAGCCGCTATGCTTGACCATGCTAAAGAACTCAGGAAATTTAACCATGCCCGTTCCTAACGGAACGAATGCTGACTTCCACTTTCCCTTCACATCTTTCTCCCAAACACAGTCCTTCACAGCGATCCCGCGCAGGTGGCGCCCGGTAATATAGAAACTGTTTATCCACCCTCCAAGGCCACCCTCGATCGTGGCATGGCCAATGTCATAGTTCACCCCAACGGCATTTGGATCGAAATCCCCGAGGATAATGTGTAGGTCCCATATCGAGGCGCCCACCACTCCTGCTCCGGAGTGTGTGTGGTACATCGCCGTTGCCTCGAACCTCTTGTTCAGTTGCGCCAGCTTCGCGACGCGCGGTTTGAACGCTTCCAGTTGTGGCGCCATTGGCCTGGCGTAATCGTACTTGAAACCGCCCCAACGATAATTTCGAATACCCAATTCGTGCATTGCGCGCAGAACATCCTCCGCGTGCGGCGACTCGGAGTCGACGATGCCGGTCGTGATCATCGGAACTTCCAGGCCGTGGCTCCGAATCGCTTTCACGAGCCTCGGCAAGTCCGCCGCCACGCGCGCCGGGTCCACGTGTCCGCCCTTACGAACCGCGAGATCGACGCCGTCGAAGCCGATATCGGCGGCGCCTTTCGCGAGTGCATCCCCCTCCAGGAACCGCAGGTGCTTCGAAAAGATGGCAACCTTCAGTCCGCCGGAGGGTGTTGCCGCGTGAGAAGAAGATGCAGCCAAACCCGCCGCCGCACCGAGCAGTATTCTTCGCGAGATCTTCGGAACGTTAGACATATGGCTATAGTATCCTTAACGGAAAGCGCACTCTTCCGATCTGCCGGGACCCATATCGATTCTCCAACTCCAACGCTCGACCGGCGGCCGCCAGGACAATTTCTTCATTACATGATCTCCATTTGTTTTGAAACGCTAAAAAGACAGCTTCGCGGAAAACTGGATTTCACGCGACGTGCTCGCCGTGCTGGTAACTTGACCAAAGTGCGGCAGACTGATGTTACTTCCGGGCGCAGCCCAGGTCGGCGTATTTGTGAAATTGAACATCCCGGCACGAAACTCCAGATATCTGCTTTCTGTAAATGGGAAACTCCGGAAAACGGAGAAATCGGCATTCTTCGTCCGATCCGACCGCAGGGCGTTCCGGCCAAGATTTCCGAATGTGTACGGAGCAAACCGCCCCGTCGGCGTCGCGCGGCCCTCCCGCCCGGAATTGACGCTCGACCGAAGGCCGTGCAACACTGCGGGTAATCCCCTGTCGATGGACCCCGATATCCCTATGCCTGCGCCGCGCCCGATCGGATTCGCATGAGCGACATGGAATGGCGGCCGAGCCACAATCCGTGGGCGGTGGCGTTGACGGTGACGCTGGCGACGTTCATGGAGGTGCTCGACTCCTCGATCGCCAACGTGGCGCTGCCGCACATCGCGGGGAACCTGTCCGCGAGCCAGAACGAATCTTCGTGGGTGCTGACCAGCTATCTGGTGTCGAACGCGATCATCCTGCCCATCAGCGCGTGGCTGGCGACGCGGTTCGGGCGGAAGCGGTTCTACATGACTTGCGTGGCGCTGTTCGGCGCTTCGAGCTTTCTATGCGGGCTGGCGCCGAATCTGGGGATGCTGGTGTTCTTCCGGATCTTGCAGGGCATCGGGGGCGGGGGGCTGGCGCCGAGCGAGCAGGCGATTCTGGCCGATACGTTCCCGCGCGAGAAGCGCGGCATGGCGTTCGCGGTGTATGGCATGGCGGTGGTGGTGGCGCCGGCGATCGGCCCGACGCTCGGTGGATGGATCACCGACAACTCGAGCTGGCGGTGGATCTTCTATATCAACGTGCCGTTCGTGATTTTGTCGCTGATGTTGACCAGCCGGCTGGTCGAGGATCCGCCGTATCTGGCGCGGGAGCGCGAGCGCAGCCGGGGCGTGAAAGTCGACTACACGGGGCTGGGCTTGATCGCGCTGGGCATCGGCGCGCTGCAGATGGTGCTCGACAAAGGGCAGGAGGACGACTGGTTCTCGTCGGCGCGGATCGACTTGAGCATCGCGGTTTCGATCGTCTGTTTGACCGTGTGGGTTTTCTGGGAGCTGCGGCAGAAGGATCCGATCGTGGATCTGCACCTGTTCAAGCGGCGAAATTTCGCGATGGCGATGGGCTTCACGTTCGTGCTTGGGATGGTGTTGTACGGCACGACGTTCGTGATTCCGCAGTTCTTGCAGACGCTGCTGGGCTATCCGGCGGTGAAGGCGGGCGAGGCGCTGGCCGGCGGCGGAGTCGTGATGATGATCATGATGCCGATCGCGGGCGCGCTGGTGTCGCGGGTCGATCCGCGAGGCATGATGGCCGCGGGCTTCCTGGCCACGGCGTGCGCGCTGTACTTCATGATGACCCACATCACGCTGGGCATGGACTTCCTCACGGCGTCGCTGCTGCGGACGCTGCAGGCCGCGGGTCTGGCGTTCATCTTCCTGCCGTCGAACACGCTTGCCTATCTTGGCGTGCCGCGCGAGAAGAACAACCAGGTTTCGTCGATGAACGCGTTTGTCCGCAACGTGGGCGGCAGCATCGGAATCGCGATGATCAGCACGTTTCTCACGCGCCGCGAGCAGGTGCATCAGACCTACCTGGTGTCCCATACGTCGGCGGGCAACCCGGCGTTCGAGCAGACGTTGGCGGGCATCAGCGCGGCGCTGCGGCAGGCAGGGCTGCCCGCGTCCTTGGCCACCCAACAGGCGTACGCGCGCGTATATGCCATGCTGCAGGCGCACGCGACGACGCTCGCCTACGTGGACGTGCTGTCGGTGATGACGCTGGCGATTTTTTGCCTCACGCCGCTGGTGGTGTTCATGAAGCGCGCGCCGGCGAGCGCGGCGAGCGACGCTCCGGCGCACTGAGACGCGACCGCGCGTGGCCTATTATGGACTTATGTCCGTGACGACGCCGGCCGAGGCCGGAACCGATGTGACGACCAGCGTGCAGGCGCTCGAAAGCCAGTATGTGTTGCAGACCTACGCGCGGCTGCCGGTAGTGCTGACGCGCGGACGCGGCTGCTATGTTTACGACGCGAACGGGAAGCGGTATCTCGATCTGATCTCGGGCATCGGCGTGAACGCGCTGGGCTACGCGCATCCGCGCATCACGCGCGCGATCCGCGAGCAGGCGGGGCGGCTGCTGCACACGTCGAATCTTTACTATCACGAGTACCAGGGGCGGCTCGCCGAGAAGCTGGCGCGCGTCACCGGCCTCGAGCGGACGTTCTTTTGCAACTCCGGCGCCGAGAGCATGGAGGGCGCGTTGAAGATGATCCGCGCGCACGGGCGGCGCGTCAGCCCGGACAAGTACGAGATCGTCGCACTCGAGAATTCGTTCCACGGCCGCACGCTGGGAGCGCTCTCGATTACCGGCCAGGCGAAATACCGGAGCGATTTCGAGCCGCTGCTCGCGGGGGCGCGTTTTGTGCCGTTGAACGACATCGCGGCGCTCGAACAAACGGTGGGCGAGCGGACGGCCGGCATCGTGATCGAGTGGATTCAGGGAGAAGGCGGGATTCATCCGGCGACGGCCGAATACGCGCGGCGGGCGCGCGAGCTGGCGGACCGCCACAACGCGCTGCTGGTGTTCGATGAGATCCAATGCGGTGTGGGAAGACCGGGCGTGCATTTCGCCTACCAGTTGGCGAGCCCCGCGGTGCTGCCCGACGTGATGGTGGCGGCGAAACCCCTTGCCTGCGGCATCCCGCTCGGCGTGATTGTTGGGAACGCGCGGGCGGCGGCGGCGATCGGTCCGGGCATGCACGGCTCGACGTATGGAGGCGGCCCGCTTGCCTGCCGCGTCGCGATCGAGTTTCTCGATATTCTCGAGGAGCTCCTGCCGTCGATCCGTCAGATGGGCGCGTACTTCCGCATGCGGCTCGAGGAGCTCGCGCGGCATCACCACTTCGTAAAGGAAGTGCGCGGGGAAGGGCTCATGATTGGCGTCGAGCTCGATGTGCCGGGCAAGCAAATGGTGCGCGATGCGCTGGACGAGGGGCTGCTGATCAACTGCACGCACGACACCGTGCTGCGCTTCCTCCCGCCGTATATCATCGGCGAACGCGAGATCGACGCGGGCATTGGGAAGCTGAGGAAGGTGTTCCGGAAGGTGAAGACGGAGACCGCGGCCCGCTGAGAGTCCGGCCGGCCTGAGTACGCGAAACGCGGCGTTGCTGTTTGGTGACGGCGCGGACTTCGCTTAGGCCGGGCAGGAGGGGAATGGAGACGAGACGCCGCCGCCGGCCCGCTCAGCCTTCCTGCCCGAGTCCCAACGGCGCTCCCAGGAACGCATACGCGATAAGCAGACCCGCGATCGCGAGGCCAATGTAAACGGAAGCGACAAAAAACAGACGGCCCGCCGGCGGTGCGCCGCCGCCCTCGCTCATCTCGGCAAAGAAAAGCGAAGCGCCGATCAGTGCCCCCAAGAGCAAGACCATGCCCCACCGGCGCCCGGCATTGGAGAACGGGCCGTGCGCTGGCGCCGCTTCGGCCCGCGTTTCGCGCACATCGTATGGCACGAGCGCCGTCAGCAGCGGCCGCATGGGCGCGAAAAGCACGAACGCGCCCACGACAACGGTGAAGAGATGGGTGGCCGTGCTATTGACAAGTTGCTCTGGGTAGAGCGCAAGGATGAGTATGGCGAGAAGAGCGGCGAGCGTAGGGCGCACCCAACGATGGGAGCGAGTTTCCGGGGCGTTTGTTGCGATGCGCGGATGACCACATGCACGGAGACAGCGACCGCCGTCAAGCCCGCGAGCAGCGCGATTAACAAATTGCGCGACGCCGCGCCGGCCCACATGATGGGATGTCGCGCCATGGCGACCGCATCGGCCGCGAGCGTGATGAGGACCGCGAGTACGACCGCCGCTTGTGCCCGGACGAGGTACACGCACTGTGCCGCGGAGGGAAGGCGTTCGTGGTAGGGCCGAAATGCGCGCACAAGCGAAACCAAGGCGATGAGCATTCCAACCACGGCGCCGAAAGAGCCGACGGCATCGTACGGGTCCTCGCCGAACGGGACGACGCCGCGGAACGCCGGATCGTGTTTGGCGAACATGAACGACCAGTAAAACAAGGCGGCGAGGCCGACGACGAACACGGCGTTCCGCTTGACGTTCCTTGGCATGGTTCGCGCCCCGGCGGTCTAGGTCCAGCATACAATAAGTACTTTATTATGTAAAGAAGTTTATGTTAAAAGCCGACCCGAATGGCGGCGGCTACGGCTCGTCGAAGCCGCCGCCCGACGCTTCCTTGCCGAGCTGGCGGGCGAATTCGGCGGGCGTGACTTCGCTCTCGACGACCGCGATTTCGTCGTCTTCGTCGCTGACGACGAGGACGCGGATGCGGGCCTCCTCGGGCCGGGCGTAGATGCGCACGCGCTCGCCTTCGGATTCGCTACGGATGACCAACTGCCAGCCGGCGCCCGGAGGCGTGATGCGTAGCGGCTCGCGATTCGCGGGCAGGTCTTCGAAGATGGCGAGGCGAAGGCCGCGCATGCCGAACGGCGTGGCCACCATACCCGCCATGCCGGCGCCCTTCTGAAACGGGACGCGAAGCGGCTTGACGTGATAGGCGGCCTCGACTTGGCGAACGATCGATGCATACGCATCGCCGGCGGCGTGAAGGCCACCGGCGAGCAACAGGACAGCGAGCAGAGGCTTCATTGGGCTACTGGGCCTTCGCTGCCTTGGTCTTGGATGAGCCGAGGTCCGGGATGCCCAACACGCCGCTTAGCTTGCCGGCGTCTTCCGGCCGCAGCTCGCCGGCGATGTGGACCACGGTCAACTCCCGCGCGCCCGCGGCGACGATGAACAGGCCGGGCGTATCGGTCGAGCGGGCGAGTTGCTTCAGATAGATCTCGGTGTGCTCGTTGTCGTCGCGGTTGAAGGACTGCACGATGCGGGCCCAATGACCGTGGGTCAGCACGGCGCGCGCCGCTTCGACATCCTGGGGCGAGTACGCGTTGTCGCGGTCGAATTCGTAGGAATGCACGTAGACCCCGCGCAGCCCGGACAGGATGCGCTTGAGATCGGCCGCGTCCTGCTTATCGCCGGCGACGAAGCCCGCCACGGATTGAAGCAGCGGTCCGTCGATCGTCACTTCGACGCGGCTGGTCGCGTTGCGGGCCAGCTTCTCCCAATCGATGGATGGCGCGGTGGGTTCCTGCGCGGCCGCGAGCAGGGGCGCCGCGATGAGCAGCACGGGGGCAAGGACGGAAGCGGACTTAGACATGGGAAGTCACTCTCCTACCGGCTATTACGACGGAGCCGGGCCGCCGGGTGCGGAAAGATACAGGACGCGGCAAGAACACGGTCCGGGCGGCGGCTCAGGAAGGGGCGCGGCGCGATCGGGGCTTCTTGCGGATGCGTAAGTGCTCGAGTTCGGCGTTGACGGCTTCGAGCGAGAACTCGTTGGGGTCGAAGCTTCCGCGGATCCATTCGAGCAGGCTGTCGTGCTCGGGATGATTCGGGTCGCCGATGGCGGCGAGAAAATCGTAGTAACCACCGACGCCGCCGCAGTCGTCGGGAGGGCCGTGCAGCTTGCCGCCGCTGCACAGCGGATAGCCGAGGCCCGGATCGGCCGGAACGACGCGCTCGACGAGCAGCGCATGCTCCCAGCCGTCGCCGAAGTCGTAGGTGTACGTGCCGCGAGCGCCTTTGCCTCCAAGCGCCGAGTCGAGGCGCGCGCGGTGCTCGTCCTCGACTTCGGGCATGCCGAAATCGTTATCCGGGTCCGGCGCTCCGTAGGATTTGCCGCCGATCGAGAACTCATGCATGTGGCCGCCGCCCCAACCGAAGGCGGTCAGGATCGTCTCATGCAACTGGTCGAGCCGGAACGAGGCCGGCACAAGCAGGCGGCGCCAGATCGGCGGCCGGGTTCCCATGAGCGAGACTTTGATTTGGTAGATTTCGCCGGTTTCGCTGGAGCGTTTCGCGGCCATGTGAGGAACCTCCCGGATTATCGCGCGGCCAGCTCGGCGGGTGCGGGCTGGGGCGTGGTCCGCCGGCGCCGCTTCGATCCACTAAGCCACTGCTGCACCTGATCAAGATAAATATAAACCACCGGGGTGAGGTACAGCGTGACGAGCTGCGAGAAAAGCAGCCCGCCGACCACGACGAGGCCGAGCGGGCGCCGCGACTCCGAGCCCGCGCCCGCGCCGAGCGCGATCGGCAGCGCGCCGAGCAGCGCCGCCATGGTGGTCATCATGATCGGACGGAATCGCACCAGGCAGCCCTGGTAGATGGCCTCCACCGCCTCCTTGCCCTCATTGCGCTCGGCCGAGATCGCGAAGTCGATCATCATGATCGCGTTCTTCTTGACGATGCCGATCAGCATGATGAGGCCGACGAAGGCGTACAGGCTGAGGTCGATGTGGAAGAGCTTCAGCGTGAGCAGAGCGCCGAAGCCGGCCGAGGGCAGGCCCGAAAGAATAGTGATGGGGTGGATGAAGCTCTCGTAGAGGATGCCCAGCACGATGTAGATGACCAGCGTGGCGACGATGAGCAGCAGCCAGAGGCTCGAGAACGAATTGGAGAAGGCCTGCGCCTGGCCCTGGAAGCTGCCTGAGACGGTCAGCGGAAGGCTCATCGTGTCTACTGCCTTCTGAATCGCGTTGACGGCGTCGCCCAGCGAGAGGTCGGGACGCAGGTTAAATGACAGCGTGACGGAAGGAAGCTGGCCGGTGTGATTGACGGTGAGCGGACCGACGGTGCGGCTGAGACGGGCGACGGTGTCGAGGCGGACAAGTTGGCCGTTCGACGACGTGATGCGGATCTTCGAGAGCGCGTCCGGATCGCGCTGGAACTGCGGCATGGTTTCGAGGATGACGTAGTATTCGTTCGACGGCGTATAGATGGTCGAGACCTGCTGCTCGCCGTAAGCGTCCGAGAGAGCGTGCTCGATCTGCTCGGCGGTCACTCCGAGGGCGCGCGAGCGATCGCGGTCGATGTCGACGAGCACCTGCGGGCTGGTGAGCTGCAAGTCGCTGGTGACGTCCTGGAGGCCCGGGATCTGGCGCATTTTGTCCTCGATCGCCGGCGCCCAGCGCTGCAGATCCCGAAAGCTGGTGCCGCTGAGCGTGTACTGATAGAGGCTCTTGGTCAACTGGCCGCCGATGCGGATCGAGGGCGGATTCTGCAGGTAGACGCTGATGCCGGGAATGCGGGCGAGCTTCGGACGCAGGTCCTGAATGATTTGATCGGCGCTGCGCTTGCGCTGGTTGCGCGGCTTGAGGTGCATGAAGACGCGGCCGGAGTTGCTGGCGGTGCCGAAGCCGGAGCCGCCGATCGACGACATGACCGAGACGATGTCGGGATCGGCCTGCAGCACGGCCATGACGCGCTTCTGATGGTCGCGGAGGCCCTCGAAGGAAATGTCCTGGGCGGCCTCGGTGAAGCCGAAGATCTGCGCCTGGTCCTCGCTGGGGAGAAAGCCCTTGGGCGCCTCGACGAACAGCCGCGCGGTGGCCCAGACGAGTACGAACGATGCGAGCAGGGTGACGAAGCGGAAGCGCAGCACGGCGCGCAGCGTGACGTCATAGGCGGCGCGCAAACCATCGAAGAACTTCTCCGAGGCGCGGAACATCAGGCCGTGCTCGTGCGATTCGGCGTGGCGCAGGAAGCGGCTGCACAGCATCGGCGTGAGCGTGAGCGAGACAAAGCCGGAGATGAGAATCGCCACGCTGATCGTGACGGCGAACTCGTGAAGCAGCCGGCCGATGATGCCGCTCATGAAGAGCACCGGAATGAAGACGGCGGCGAGCGAGAGAGTCATCGAGAGAATCGTGAAGCCGATTTCGCTCGATCCGTCCTTGGCGGCCTGCAGCATGGTCTTGCCCATCTCGCGATGGCGGACGATGTTTTCGAGCATCACGATCGCGTCGTCGACGACGAAGCCGACCGAGAGCGTGAGCGCCATCATCGACATGTTGTCGATCGTGAAATCGAGCAGGTACATCGCGGCGAAGGCGCCGACAATGGACAGCGGCACGGCAAGGCTGGGAATTAGCGTCGCCGAGACGTTGCGGAGGAAGAAGAAGATCACCAGGATGACGAGCGCGATGGTGATCATGAGTGTCCGCTTGACGTCCTGGATCGAATCGCGGATGGTCACCGAACGGTCGTACAGCGTGTCGACGTTGACCGAGGCGGGGATCTGCGCGCGGAAGCTGGGCATCAGCTTGCGGATCGCGTCGACGACCTCGACGGTGTTGGTGCCCGGCTGGCGCTGGATGGCGAGGATGATCGAGCGGGTGCCGTTGAACCAGCTCGCGGTCTTGTCGGTCTGCACGCTGTCGATCACCTGGCCGATCTGGTCAAGCCGGACCGGCGCGCCGTTGCGGTAAGCGACGATCATCGGGCGGTAGGCGGCGGCGTTCGTCAACTGGCCGGTGGCCTGGACGGTGAAGGACTGGTGGCGGCCCCAGAGCGTGCCGGTGGGGAGGTTCACGTTGGCCTGCGCGACGGCTTGTTCGACCTGGTCGATGCCGATGCCGCGCGTGGCCATCGCGTCCGGGTCCACCTGGACGCGCACGGCGTACTTCTGGCCGCCGAAGACGGCGACCTGCGCGACGCCATCGACCATCGAGATGCGCTGCGCCATAAGCGTCTCGGCGAACTCGTCGACCGTGTAAAGCGGGAGCGTGGGCGAGTTGAGCGAGAGGTAAAGGATGGGTTGATCGGCGGGGTTGACCTTCTGGTAAGACGGCGGCGAGGGCATGTTGTTAGGCAACTGCCGCAGGGCTTGCGAGATCGCCGCCTGCACGTCCTGCGCGCCGGCGTCAAGGTTGCGCGTGAGGTTGAACTGAATGGTGATCTGGGTCGCGCCCAACTGGCTCGACGAGGTCATCGAATCGATGCCGGCGATGGTCGAGAACTGGCGTTCGAGGGGCGTGGCGACCGCGGCGGCCATGGTCTCCGGGCTCGCCCCAGGCAGGCTGGCCGAGACGGTGATGGTCGGGAAGTCGACATTGGGAAGGTCGCTGACGGGGAGCGAACGGTACCCAAGAATGCCAAAGCCGAGGATCGCGGCCATGACCAGCGTCGTGGTGACGGCGCGGCGGATGAAGAACTCGGGGATGCTCATGAGCCGCCGCCGACGATCTGGACTTTCGCGCCGGGAATCAGCCGCGACTGGCCATCGGTGATGACACGCTCTCCGGGCCGGAGGCCGGAGGCGAGCGCGATATCCGAGCCGACGGTGCGCGAGATTTTCACGGGCCGCATTTCCACCGTCCCGCCGGGCCGGAGCACGAAGACGAACTCGCCGTTCTGGCCGCTCTGCACGGCCTGCGAAGGCACCAGCACGGCGCCGGCTTCGGAGCCTACGGTGAGCTTGACGCTGGTGAACTGGCCGGGCCACAGCCGGTAATCTTCGTTCGCGAACTCGGCGCGCAACTTGATCGTCCCGGTCGTGGTGTCGACCGTGTTGTCCGCGAAGCGAAGGCGGCCTTGCGCCGGAGGACGCGTGTCGCCCGCCGGCTGCGCCTCGACCGTGAGGCCCGCCGCCATCCTCGGCCGGATCTGCTGGAAGTCCTGCTCGGGCACCGAGAACGTGACGTAGATCGGCTGCACCTGGTTGATGGTCACCATGGCGACGTCGTGGTCCTTGATCAGATTGCCCTCGTCAATGGCGATCATACCGGCGCGCCCATCGACCGGTGAGTAGATGCGGGTGTATTGCAGTTGCAGCTTGTCGTAGTCGATCTGCGCGCGGTCGGCTTCGAGCGCCGCATTGATCTCGGCGGAGGCGGCCTGTTTGGCTTCATTATCCTGGCGCGCGACAATGCCCTCCTGAAAAAGCGCCGCGTAGCGCTTGGCGTCGGCCGTGGCGTTGAGCGCCTGGGCCTGGTCCTTGGCGAGCGCGGCCTCGGACTGCTGCAGCTTCGCCGCGTAAAGCCGCGGATCGATCTCGAACAGGAGCTGCCCCTTCCGGACCATGTCGCCGTCGCGAAAGTAGACGTGGTTAAGAAGGCCCGCGATCTGCGACTTCACGGTAATGACCGAGTACGACTCCACGTTGCCGATGGCGTGAATTTCGAGCGGAATGGTGCGCGAGACGGCCTCGGCGACGGTGACGGGGACAGCGGGCGGACCGCTGGCCTGGACCCTTTGCGGGGCCGTGTCCCGGCAGCCGGCGAGCAGCGCGAGCGCGGCGGCCAGGGTGAGGAGGGCGGAGTCGCGAGTCATGAGGCAAAGCGGGAGCGGACGAGCGAGGGCCGCACCTACCCCCTAGCGTATCGCGCTTTTGGCGGCCGCGATGCCGCGGGTTCAGCCGCTCGCGCGGAGCGCGGCAATGAGGGCGCCGGAGCGGCGGAGGAACGAGGCGAGATTTTCACCGGCACGGAATTCGACGACGCCGCTGGCGCCGTAGATGCCCGCGGGACGGCCGGGGATATTGAGCGACGCGATCAGCATGGGGATGATCTTCGAGATGACCAGCATGGTGTTCTTGTCGGTTTCGGCGATGGCGCAAATCGAGTCGGCGCCCCACGGGCCGACGTTGGCGCCGGCCGGGAGGTTCGAGGCGAGCTCGGCCTGGATGGCGGCGAAGGCGCTTTCGGGCGCCGGCGAACCGCGGCGCGGCAAGTGCGACTGCAAACTGACGAAGAGTGCGCAGAAGTTGCGGCCCTTCTCGATCCAGCTTCGGGTCATCTCCTCGGCGCTGAGCGGCGACTCGGGCGGATTGAAGCTGGACTGGCCCGCGCTTTGGCTCTCGGCGGCTGCCACGCGCTCCTGGAGCGTGCGGATTTCGTCGCGCATTTGGGCGAAGACGAGGCGGTTCTCCGCGCGGATCTTCTTGACGCAATCACCGAGGCGCTGCACGGTCTGCTGCAACTGCCGGCGGATGTCGGTCGGGTCGGAGAGCAAGGTCAAATCGGTGAGGCGGGTGAGTTCGCCGTCGAGCAACTGTTCATGGTCCTCGTTCGAGGAGTTGATGCTGCTGACCAGCTCGCTGAGCGCGCGTGCGGCATCGGAGAAGTCATTGCGCAGACGGCCGAGCCGGCGCGACGACTCCTCGTAATAGACGTTGGCCTCTTGCTGGATCTCGCTTTGCGTGCCGCGCAGTTCTTCCGGGCTGCGAGTGCGTTGGAGCCGCTCGGCGATCTTTTCCAGCCGGTTCCGGAAGGCGAGGGTGATGTCACGGTTCACCTCGAGCGCGCAGCGGCCCATCAAGCGCACCGTGCCGATGTGGGAATCGAGCGTGGCCTGCTGGAGCATCTCCTGTCGCTCCAGTTCGTTCGCGGCGTGGCGGATGGAGATCATGTGGTCAAGGGACTCATCGGCCGAGGGACCCCGAAGTATGAATCCGGCGGCCTGACCGCGCTGTTGGCAGCGGTTTGCGGGGCGGTGTACTCTAAGCAAGGGCGTGGTTGCGCGCCCTGCGGTGCGGGTTACCGTGTTCGCTTTGACACCTCCCCATGACCGTTGAATGTCCAGCCTGTCTGACGCAGAACGAGAATGGCTCGGACGTTTGCAGGCAGTGTGGGGCGCCGATGGACACGCAGGCCGGTCGGCGTGGCGACACGGTGGCGATGCCGGCCTCGGAAATCGCGCCGGGTGTGGCGGCGGCGCCGGTCCGCGTACTCGAACCGCCGAAACCGCGGCGGGTTCATCTCGAGCCGGGCTTCGTGCTTGCCAGCCGCTACGAGATTGTCCGCCTGCTGGGCGAAGGCGGCATGGGCGCCGTATACAAGGCGCGTGACCGCGAGCTGGATCGCGTCGTCGCCGTCAAAGTCGTCCGGCCCGAGTATTCCAGCCACCGCGAGACCGTGTGGCGGCTGAAACAGGAGCTGATTCTGGCGCGGCAGGTCACGCACCACAACGTGATCCGCATCTTCGATATCGGACTCTCGGACGACGGCCGGCGGTTTATTTCGATGGAGTACGTCGAGGGCCGCGACCTGCGGACCATTTTGCGCGAACGCCGCAAGCTCGCGCCCACGGAAGCCGCGAAGTTGTTCCACCAGGCGCTCGAGGGCCTCGAAGCGGCGCACAACGAAGGCGTGATCCATCGCGATCTCAAGCCGCAGAACGTGCTGGTTGAGCCCGGCGGCCGGGTGGTTTTGATGGACTTCGGCGTCGCGCGCGCCCTCGACGCCGGAGGCATGACGCGGACCGGGGTGCTGGTGGGAACGCCAGACTACATGTCGCCCGAGCAGGCGATGGGCGAGAAGCTGGACACGCGCAGCGACCTGTTCTCGGCCGGCGTCGTGCTGTACGAGCTGCTGACCGGCGTGACGCCGTACCACGAGAAGACGATGATGGCGACGCTGATTCGCCGCACCACCGAACGGGCCGTGCCGCCGCGGACGCTCGATGCGTCGATTCCCCAGTATCTGAGCGACATCGTGGCGCGGTGCCTCGAGATCGATCGCGAGGCGCGGTATCAGACGACGGGCGAAATCCTTCGCGATCTCGACGCGGGGCGGGCGAGCACGGCGGGAGGCGCGAGTTCGCCCAGCGAAGCGTCCGCGGACGCGCTCCGGCCGGGCGCCAGGCTGGGCTCGCGCTACGTGATCGAGACCCTGCTCGGCGAAGGGGGCATGGGCAAGGTCTACCGCGCGATGGACGTCGAGCTGGGCCGCACGGCGGCGCTCAAGATGGTCCGCCCCGAGCTGACCGCCAACGCCCGCGCGATGGAGCTGCTCAAGCAGGAGATCCTGCTCGCCAGCCGCATCAGCCACAAAAACATTTTGCGCATTTATGATTTGGGCGAGGCGGACGGGCTGAAGTTCATCTCGATGGCGTTCGTGGACGGCGAGGATCTGTTCCGCCGCCTCGAGCGCGCGGGCGCGCTTCCGCTCGACGCCGCGCTGCGCATCGCGCGGCAGATCGCGCGGGCGCTCGAGGCGGCGCACGGCGAAGGCATCGTCCATCGGGACCTGAAGCCGCAGAACGTGCTGCTTGGCGCGGGCGATCAGGTGTATGTCGCCGATTTTGGCCTGGCGAGGCCGCTCGAAGAGGGCGTCGCCGCGGGTTCGGGCGAGGTCATGGGCACGCCGCGCTACATGTCGCCCGAGCAAGCCTCCTCGCAGCCGCTCGACCACCGGACGGACCTGTATTCGTTTGGCCTGATCCTGTTCGAGATGCTGACCGGCGACGCGCCGTTCGCGAGCGAAACGGTGATGCAGACGGTGTACGCGCGGGTGACGCGCCCGCCGCGGAGCCCGAAGCTGCTGCGGCCCGACCTGCCGGATCATTACGCGCGGATCGTGCTGAAGTGCCTCGAACGCGACCCGGCGCGGCGTTACCAGAGCGCGGCGGAGATCCTCGCCGATCTCGACGCCGAGCCAGGCGAGCGCCGGGTGTTGACGATCGGCGTGCCGGCGTGGCGGAAGGCGGCGGCCGTGGCGGCGGCGGTATTGCTTGCGGCCACGGCGGGGTTGTTCGCCGTTCCGCGCACGCGCGAGGCAATCCTCGAAGCGGTTGGCTACAGCGCGGCCCCGGCGCCGCTCAAGTACGTCGCCGTGTTGCCGTTCCGCGCGACGGGCGAAGGAGGCGGGCTCGACGACGCCGCGCTCGGCATCACCGACGCGCTCGATGCGCGGCTGCGCGAGTTGAAATCCGTTTCGGTCAGCGTCGGAAGCCGCGCCGATCTGACGAAGCCGCTCGATCAGATCGGCCGCCTGCTTGGCGCGCAACTGGTGCTCGATGGCACGGTGGAAGGCAACGCGGACAAGCTCGGCGTCGTGGTGAACCTGGATGAGGTGGCGACCGGCCGCCGCCTCTGGAGCGAGGAGTTCACCGGGGCGCGGCAGGACCTGCTGACCTTACAGGACCAGATCTACGCGAAGCTTCTCGACAAACTTGCCGTGGGAGGGGCCGGCGACGCCCTGTCGCGCGGAGCGACGCGCCTGACGACGAACGTGGCCGCTTACGAACTTTATCTGAAGGCGCGCTCGCTGGTCCGCAAGAACGCTGACGCCGCGGCCGAGAACGCCGCGCTCGCGCTGTACGCGCAGGCTGTTCAACAGGACCCGCGCTTCGCGCTCGCTTACGCCGGGATCGCGGACGCGAACATGGGTCTGTTCCACCTGACCAAGGATGGCGCCTGGACCGAGCGGGCGCTCGGCGCGGCGCGACGCGCCGAGGACCTGAACGACAGTCTGCCCGAGGTCCACAACGCCCTGGCGCGGGTGTATCTCGCCACCGGCCGGACCGGGCAGGCGTTGGCCGAGCTGAAGCGCTCGCTCGACATGGAGCCGAACTCCGATACGGCATGGTCGGCCATGAGCGCCGCGCACCTGGCCGCCGGGCAGAAGGACCTCGCGATTCAGGACATGCGGCGCACAGTGGACATCAATCCTTACTACTGGCGCAATTACAACGAACTCGGCAACCTGTACTGGCAGTTAGGCGACAACGACAACGCGCTATCGGCGTTCCGCAGGGTTACCGAACTCGAGCCCGGCCTGGCGATCGGGTGGACGAACCTCGGCGCGGTGTTGTTTCGGATGACCCGCTGGGACGAGTCCGTGACGGCGTTCAAGCAATCGCTCCAGATCGATCCGGCCGCCGGAACGTACTCGAACCTCGGCACGGCGTATTATTTTCTCGGGCGCTTCGACGAGGCGCGCAACATGGACGAGCGCGCCGTCCGCCTGGAACCGGGCGATTACGTGCTTTTGGGCAACCTGGCCGACGCGTACCGCTGGGACGGCCCTCGGTTCCGGCAGGATGCGGAAGAGACGTATCGGAAGGCGATCGCTCTGGCGCTAAAGGCGCTTGCCGTGAACCCGCGCGACACGGGCGCGCTGGGTGCGCTCGGTACTTACAACGCTAAGATCGGCGAGACGGCACAGGCGGCGGAGTTCATTCAGCGGGCGCGGGCCATCGACCCGAACGATGTGGACCTGATGTACCGAAGCGCGGTGATCGACGCCGTGGCGGAACGCGCGGACGCGGCGTTGCAGGATGTTCAGCTCGCCGTCGAGCACAACTATCCGGCGAAGGCGCTGGCGAATGACCCCGACCTGCGCGTCATACGGAACAATCCGGCGTTTACGAAGCTACTGGCGCTGAAGAAATAGCCGCCGGCGGGCCAGGAGGAACAGCGCCGCGAGACCGGATGCGGCCAGCGGCAGCGTGGCCGGCTCGGGAGAGGAGTCCTGGAGCGTCGAACTGAACGTCGTGGATGGACCCCAATTGCCGGCGCCGTTGGGTTGATCCGTGCCGGTGTAGTTGGGCGGATTTACGCCGGGATCGTTAAACGGGCTGTTGTTCAGATCGATGGCGAAGTTCGTCCCCGGCAGGATGGGCGCGGTTCCCAAGGGATCGGAAAGTACGATATGTACACAGTCGAAGTTCCCGGGGTTTCCCGCGCAGTCCTGGCCGAACACCGGAGTGACACTTGTTCCGGGCAGGACGTAGTTGAAGATCGAGTACGTGGGCGGCGTTTGGGGATTGGGATCGGGCACGCTGGCGGTGATGTCGATCGCGCTGATCGGCGTGCCGGTGTTGTTGTCGAACACGAAGATGCCGCCGCCGTTCGCGCCGGCGTCGAACGAGAACGGCGAGCCGTCGATGTTCGTGGCGTCGCCGCCGCGAAGGATGACCATGGACGGGTCGGGCGCGGGGTCTGTCACCACCGCGGCCACGAGTAGGGGAGCGCAGGCAAGCGCCGCGCTGGACAGTACGAAAGATGACATTCTCATACGGCTTAAGGAAAGAATAACACGGAAACCGGCCTTTGTTGCCACCTAAATTTGCCAGGGAACGTACATCCGCCTCAGAACGGCAGCGCGAGTTGGGTCATGCCGCTCTCGGGCGATGGCGGCGGCGCCGCCCGCTCGCCCCACTGTTCGAGGATCCAGCTCTGTTCCCATCGGGCGCGGTAGCTCCCAAGCGCGTCGCCGGCCTCGTCGAGGGCGCCGGCCAGCGCGTCGAGCATTTCCCAGGCTTCGGCCAGCCGTTCGCGGTGCAGGAGCAGCGCCGCCGCGCTTCGCGCCAACGCCGCACGGGCTGCTGGATCGGGGTTCTGCCCGAGATGCCACTGCGCCTCGCCCAGTGCGCGCAGGCACTCGGGCTCGCGCCGTGTCCAGGCAGAAAACAGGTCGATGGTTGTTCCAATCGGTCCGGGCGCCGGCGGAACGGCGGACTCGGCGATGAGCAACGAGGAGCGTCCGCCGAGTTCGGCGAGCGGCCGCAGATCCTCCGCCAGGTGCTCGAACACGAACAGGCAGCGCCGTTCGGCCGCGAGCCTGCGCAGCGACGCGAGATTGTCCTCGAGCCTCCCGCGCAGCCGCATGCCGAGCGCCTCGCCGAGGTCGCCCGCCAGACCCGCTTCGCTTCGATGCGCGCCGTCCACCGGGATCACCGCCTCGAAGTCGCCGCCGCAGGCTTCGGCGAACGCCCGCGCTTCGGCGTTCGGGATGCCGTCCGCAACTCCAGCGCGGTCCGCGATGCGCCGCCGCAGTTCCTCGAAGCCCGCCGTCTCGTGCCGCTCCGGTTCGCTCCCGAGCAGATGACGCTTCAACGTCCGCAGCGCGCCGAGCCGCCCGGCCGCGAAGTCGAAGAATCCTTTCCGCCGGAGCAGGGCGGGGAAGGGGCAGGGCGCGAGCATGGCCGTCAGCGCCTCGGCGCCCGCCTCGCGTGCGCCTTCGACGAGCACAGGCTCCCACTCGTTGCGTGTCCACGGGCGCGCCACCGCCGCGGCCGACATCAGCAGCAGCGCAATATCGCCTGTCAGCGCGCGCTCGGCGGCTTCGAGAAAATCCTCCGCGCCGACGGCCTCTTCAAACGACGCCTCGATCGGACAGTTGGCCTCGAGAAACGCGGCGATCTCGCGCGCCGCATCCGCGTCGGCCCGCGCGTGACAGCAGATGAGCAAGCGTTTCATTCGTAGAGCGCCGGCTCGCCCGGCGGACGCGTCTTCCAGCGCCGGTGAATCCACAGCCACTGGTCAGGATACTGTCGAATGACGCTCTCGAGCACGCTATGCAGCCGCTGCGTATCGGCAGCCGCGTCGCCGGTCATTTCGACTTCCTGGTAGAAGCGCAGCGTGTAGCGCCCCGACCGCTCGTCCCATAGCGCGAAGCCCGGCACGACGGCCGCGCCGGTGCGTGCCGCGATGCGGGCGAAGGCGGCGTTGGCGCATGCCTTCACGCCGAAGAAATCGACGAACACGCCCTCGCTCGCCGACGAGTTCTGATCGATCAGCACCCCCACCGCCTCGCCGGCGGCCAGCGCCCGCAGGATCGCCCGCGCCGCGTCGGCCTTCTGGATGACATGGTTGCCGGAAAGTGTCCGGCGTCTCTCGACCAGCGCGTCGATGCGCGGATTGTCGAGCGGGCGCACGACGATGCCGAGCGGCGCGGCCAGCAGCGCGTGGGCGAAGGCGCTCAGCTCCCAGTTGCCCAGATGCGCGGTGGCGAACAGCACGCCCTTGCCGCGAGCCCGCGCGGCTTCGAAATGCTCGAATCCGTCGTAACAAATCCAGTCGGAAATGTTTTGGCGGTTCATGTCCGGGAACCGCGCGAAGGCTTCGAGCAATCTTGCGATCGAGGCGAAGGCGCCGCCGGCGATGCGCTTGCGGTCCCGCTCCGCGTAGCCGGCCAGATCCAGGTTCCGCATGGCCGTCCGCCGCAGCCGCGGCAGCGCGCGGTCGAGCAGGCTGGCATAGAAGGCGGCCAGCGTCCGCGATACGCGGCGCGGGCCGCGGCGCAGCGTGAACAGGACGAAGCTCGCGAGCAGGTACTCGATCAGCCGCGCCACGCCGTCATTCGATCCAGCCGCCGCCCAGCACCGCGTCTCCGTCGTAAAACACGGCCGCCTGCCCGGGCGTCACCGCGCGCTGCGGCTCGTCGAACACCGCCTCGACATGGGCCGGGCCAGCCGGCGAAATCGTCGCCCACGCCGCCGCGTGACGGTTGCGAATCTTCACCCGCGCCCGCCGCGGCTCATCGATGGGCGCGATCGAGATCCAATTGATCTCGTGCGCGCGAAGGCGCGTGCGCAGCAGCTCGCCGCCGCGGCCCGCAATCACGCGCCGGCGCTCCGGCTCGGTCGCGATGACGTACAGCGGCTCGCCCGCGGCCACGCGCAGCCCTCGCCGCTGGCCGACGGTGAAGTGGTGTACGCCCTCGTGCTCGCCGATCACGCGCCCGCTCGAATCGACGATCTCGCCCCGGAGATCGTCCGCCGCAACGCCCTGTTCGCGGAAGTAGGCGTCGACAAACGCCGCGTAGTCGCCGTTCGGAACGAAGCAGATCTCCTGGCTGTCGGGCTTCGCGGCCACGGCCACGCCCAGCTCGCGCGCGAGCGCGCGCACTTGCGCCTTCTCCATCCCGCCGAGCGGAAACAGCGTCCGCGCCAACTGCTCCTGGCGCAGCCCGAATAAAAAGTACGTCTGGTCCTTCCCCGAGTCCACGCCGCGCAGCAGACGCCAGCGGCCGGCCCGCTCGTCGAAGTCGACGCGCGCGTAATGGCCGGTGGCGATCCGCTCGGCCCCGACGCCCCCGGCCATTTCGAGAAAGTCGTCGAACTTGACGTGGTTGTTGCACAGCGTGCAAGGAATCGGCGTGCGGCCGGCGAGGTACTCGCTCACGAAGGGCTTCACCACGCGCTCCTCGAAACGCCGCTCGAAGTTAACCACGTAGTACGGAATGCCAAGCTGCTCGGCGACGCGGCGTGCGTCGTATACATCGTCGAGCGAACAGCAGCGGCCGGTGACGCCGCCCTCGGGCACGAGCCCCGGAAAGCGCCGCTGGTTCCACAACTGCATGGTCATGCCCGCCACGCGCCCGCCGTCGCGGCTCAGCAGTCCCGCGACCGTCGAGCTGTCCACGCCGCCCGACATGGCCACGGCGATCAGGCTGTCAGCGCTCACTGTATGTCGGAGAGAGCCGCCGCAGATGCGCCGCCGATGCGGCCACCGCGTCGATCAGTCCGTCCACCTGCTCGAGCGTATTCCCCCGCCCCAGCGAGAACCGCAGGCTCGACCGCGCCCGCTCGGGCGCGAGGCCCATCGCCAGCAGCACGTGCGAGGGCTCGACCGCGCCGCTCGAACACGCCGATCCGCTCGACACCGCGTAGCCCTTCAGGTCCAGCGAGATCACCATCGCCTCGCCTTCGATGCCATCGAGCGATATGCTCGAAGTGTTCGGCGCGCGCGGCGAACCGAGCGCATTCACGCCCGCGCCGGGCACGCGCGAAACGATCCCCTGCTCGAGCAGATCGCGCAGCGTCCGCATCCGGTCCATGTGCTCGTCGAGCGTGTCTTCGATCAGCACCGCCGCGCGGCCCAGCGCTACGGCGCCGGCCACGTTTTCCGTGCCCGCGCGCAGCGCCTGTTCCTGCCGCCCGCCGAAGGTAAGCGGCCCGATCCGTGTCCGCTTCTTCACGTACAGCGCTCCCACGCCCTTCGGCGCGCCAACCTTGTGCCCGCTGATCGAATACAAATCCGCGCCGATCGCTTCCATTCGCACCGGGATCTTGCCGAACGCCTGCACGCCGTCGACATGCAGCGGCACGCCCGCCTCGCGCGCGATGGCCGCGATCGCTTCCACCGGCTGCACCGCGCCCGTCTCGTTGTTCACGTGCATCACCGAGATGAGCGCCGTATCCGGGCGCAGCGCGGAGCGGATCGCCGCCGGATCGACGACGCCGCTCCCGCCGACCGGAACGCAGGTCACTTCGACCCCCTCGCGCTCGAGCTGCTCCGCGGCCCGCAGCACCGCCGGATGCTCGATCGCCGTCGTGAGGAGATGCCGCCGCGCAGCGCGCGTATTGCGCAGTACGCCGAGCAGCGCCAGGTTGTCCGCCTCCGTGCCTCCGCTCGTGAAGACCAGTTCCTTCGGCTCGCAGGCAAGCAGCCCCGCGAGCTGCCGGCGCGCCATCTCGAGCCGCTGCTTGGCTAACTGCCCGTCATGATGGATACTGGAGGCGTTGCCCGGCACATCGCGCACTGCCGCGAGGAATGCCTCAAGCACCTCGGGAGCCACTGGCGTGGCGGCGTTGTGATCGAAATAAGCGCGCTCCACGGCTTTATCTTCCAGTCTAACAATATATGCCCGGACCTCTGATTACCCTTACGACCGATTTCGGCGCCTCGGATCACTTCACCGGCGTCCTCAAGGGTGTGATTCTCTCGATCGCTCCGCGCGCCACGATTGTCGACATCACGCACGGCGTCGAGCCGTTTGCAATCGTCGAAGGCGCCTTCACGATCGCCGAGGCGTATCGCTGGTTTCCGAAGAAAACCATCCATGTCGTCGTCGTCGATCCCGGCGTCGGCTCGGCGCGCAGGCCGGTGCTGGTCGAGGCCGCCGGACAGTACTTCCTCGGCCCGGACAACGGTGTCTTCACGCTGCTGCTGGCCCGCGAGAAGTACAAGGTCCGCCACCTGGCGAACGAGGCCTACCGCTTGCACCCTGTCAGCGCGACGTTCCATGGCCGCGACGTTTTCGCCCCCGCCGCCGCGCACCTGGCCGCGGGCATCGCGCCGGCGCGGTTCGGCAAGCTCGTCCAGGACCCGTGGATCATGAGCGGCCTGGAACCGGTCCGCACCGGGAAGCGCTTCTGGAACGGCATGGTGCTCAAGGTAGACCGCTTCGGGAACCTCATCACCAACTTCCGCCTCGACGAGTTTCCCGCCATGCTCACGCGCCCATTCGAGTTACTTGCCGGCGTCGAGCGATTGAGCCGCCTGGCGAAGACGTTTTCCGAGGGTCAGCCCGGCGAGCTGCTGGTTATCCCCGGCAGCGCCGGGTATTTCGAAGTGGCGGCCAATCAGGCCTCGGCCGCGCGGCGGCTCGGCATCCGCGCCGGTTCGCCCATCGAGCTTACGCAGTTCTGATCCGCCGCGCCTGGCGGCTACTCGCCTTGCCCGCGCGCGTAGGCCACCTGCCCGTCGAACTTGCACAGATTCTCGGTCTTGATGAAGTCCAGGCCCGCGGACGCGACGCGCCCGAGGAGAGCGATAAATTCCGTGTGCGGCGCCGGGCCGCCGGTCTTCGACACAAAGCGGCAGCGCCAGTGGTCCGTGCAGAACGTCTCGGGCATGCCGTCGGGCCAAACCTTGGTCCCGCGGTTGGAGATCATCAGAAGCGGAAGCGCTTCGGTCCCCAATGGCCCCATCAGCGCGGCCAGTTCGTTCGGCGTTCCCTTGGTCCAGTCCAGAAACACGTCGATGCCGATGGTTTCCTTCAAGGGCCGGGCGGCGCGCTTCCACTCCACCCTCTTGTCCGTCGGCGCCGCCGCGTAGCTGACGGCCTTCAGCTTCTCGGGCGACTTGCCAAGCCGTTCGACCACGGCCCGTGCGAATTCCCGCGTGCCCACCTTCTCGCGGCTTACGCCTTCCCGGAAGACATCGTAGGTGTGAAGGCCTTCCTCGATGGTGCGCAGCCAGGCGTTGTGAACGCGCGCCGCGGTTTCCGGTTGATCGATATGCACCAGCATCATCACGGCCCCGAGCAGCAGCCCCGAGGGATTGGCGAGGTTCTGTCCGGCCCTCCTCGGCGCGCTGCCATGAATCGCTTCGAACATGGCGCACTGCTCGCCGATGTTCGCCGATCCGGCCAGGCCCACCGAGCCCGCGATCTGCGCCGCCACGTCCGAAAGAATGTCGCCGTACAGGTTCGGCATCACCACCACGTCGAACGCTTCGGGCGTGTCGGCGAGCTTCGCCGCGCCGATGTCGACGATCCAGTGCTCCTTCTCGATGGACGGATACGCCGCGCCCACTTCGTCGAACACCTTGTGGAAGAGACCGTCGGTCATCTTCATGATGTTGTCCTTGGTGAAGCAGGTGACCTTCTTCCGGGCGTTCCGCACCGCGTAGTCGAAGGCGTAGCGGACGATCTTTTCGCAGCCGGGCCGCGTGATCAGCTTCAGGCACTGCATCACTTCGGGCGTCTGCTGGTGCTCGATGCCGCCGTAGACGTCCTCTTCGTTTTCGCGCACGATGACGACGTCCATGCCGGGGTGCCTCGTGCGCACGTAGGGCGCGTAGGCAACGCAGGGACGCACATTCGCATAGAGGCCGAGCGACTTGCGAACGGTCACGTTCAGGCTCTTGAACCCGCCGCCCTGCGGCGTGGTGATGGGCGCCTTCAGGAACACTTTGGTTCGCCGAAGCGACTCCCACGACGACGGCTCGATGCCCGCGCTCGATCCGCGCCGGTAGACGGCCTCGCCGATCTCGATCGTCTCGATCGCGAGCGCCGCGCCGGCCTCGCGCAGGATGGTAAGGGTCGCGTCCATGATCTCCGGGCCGATGCCGTCGCCGTGGGCGACCGTGATGGGTACAGGTCTTGACAAAGAGACTTCACTCCTTCAGTGGGATTATACGTTTCCCCTAATGTACGACATGGGAGTCATGTATTTCAAGTCGTGTTTCGGCTCGACTGGGGGCGCGAAATGTGCCAGCATGGAGCCAGGATGGACCGCTGGACGTTTCTCACCAACCACGGCCACGTGTTCCTCTGTCTCGCCGAGGAGCCGCTGCTGCGCCTGCGCGACCTGGCCGCCAAACTGGGCGTCACCGAGCGCACGGCGCAGCGCGCCGTCGCCGATCTCGCCGCGGCCGGCTACGTCACCAGCGAGCGCATCGGGCGGCGCAACCGGTACTCGGTCCACGGCGAGCTCCCGCTGCGCCACGCGAACGAAAAGGACATTCTCGCCCAGGCGCTGCTTGGACTGCGCGGGCGCGGCGCGCGCTCTCAGATGCCCGGCGCCCGCCGCCGCCGCGGCGAGAAAAATGAGCGCATCGCCAAGTCGAGTTCATCCACCCGCAGCAAGCGCGAGATGAAGTAAAACACCAGCACGCCGGCGGGTATCGAGATCGCCAGATCCGCCAGTCTCCCCGGCCGGCCGTGTCCGAGCCAGCCTTCGACGGCGCGGCTCGAGACCAGCGCCACGCAGCCCATCGCCGCCGAAGCGAGCCCGATCTTCCAGAAGCTTCGAAGCAGCGCGCTCCCGTGAATGCCGCCGAGGCGATTCCGCAAAATCCAGAGCAGCGCCGCCGCTCCCGCCACGGCCACGGCCGACGTCGACAGCGCCAGCCCCGCGTGCCCGAAACCGAAGCCCCGCAGCAGCGACACCGCCACGGCCAGGTTGAGCGCGATCGAGGCCACGCCGGTCCACATCGGCGTTCGCGAGTCGTGCAGCGCGTAGAAGGCCGGATTCAGCACCTTCAGCGCCGAATATCCGGTGAGCCCGATCGCGTAGCACGTAAGCGCCAGCGCCGTCTGGTTCGTGTCGTTGGCCTGAAACCGGCCGCCCTGGTAAATCGCGCCGATCATCGTCCGCCCCAGCACCGCCAGCCCGATCGACGACGGCAGCGTGAACAGCAGAACCATGCCGAGCGACCGCGCCACCGTCCGCCGGAACTCCTCGAGGTTGCCTTCGCCCGCGCTGCGTGAAATGGAAGGCAGCGTCGCCGACGCGATCGCCACGCCGAACAGTCCCAGCGGAAGCTGCATGAAGCGGAACGCATACTGCAGCCAGCTCACCGGCCCGTTGCCTGGAATCCGCGAAGCCAGGTTGGTGTTCACCATCACGTTGATCTGCAACGCCGCCGAGCCCACGATCGCCGGACCCATCAGCCCGACGATCCGGCGTAGACCCGGATGCGACCAATCCAGCCGGAACCGAAACCGGAAGCCCAGGCGGCGCAACGATGGGATCTGACAGGCAAGTTGCAAAGCGCCGCCGAGCACCACGCCGGCGGCGATGCCGCCGATGGGAGACAAGCCGATTCGCGGGCCGGCCAGGAAGCCGATGGCCAGGCCGAGCCCGAGCGAGCCGAGATTGAACGCGGTCGACGAGAGCGCCGGCACGGCGTAGCGGTCGCACGCGTTCAGCACGCCCATCGCCTGCGCCGCCAGCGCCACCAGCAGCAGGAACGGGAACATCACCCGCGTCATCCGCACCGCCAGCTCGAACTTGCCCGGCGTCGCGTGAAAGCCCGGCGCGAGCAGCTCGACCAGAACCGGCGCGAAGATTACCCCCAATAGACAGAACGCGCCCACGACCACCAGGATCGCCGAGCTGGTCAGGTTCGACAGCTCCGCCGCTTCCTTACGCCCGCGCTGCGCGAGCGTCTGCGTGAACGTCGGAATGAAGGCGGACGACAGCGCGCCTTCGGCGAACAGATCGCGCGCCAGGTTCGGCACGCGGAACCCCAGCAGGAACGCGTCGTAGACGAAGCCGGCGCCGAACACCCGCGCGAGCACGACCTCGCGCAGCATGCCGCTCATGCGGCTGGCCAGCAGCGCCAGCGAAACGATGCCCGCCGAACGGGCGACGTTTTCCGAGTGGGTTCCGGCGCCGGGAATCTGTGTCTCTATCGGCACTGCCTTCTACCGCCGGACCGCCTTCGAAGCCCTATCGGCCGTACTCCTCGAAAAACCGCGCGATGGTCCGGATACCGGTGTAGTAGCTTTCGAGCCGGTATTTCTCGTTCGGCGAATGCAGGCCGTCGTCCGGCAGCCCGAAACCCATCAGGACCGACGGGATGCCGAGGCGCCGCGCGAAGTCTCCCACTACGGGAATCGAGCCGCCGCTGCGGGTAAGCACGGTCGGCTTGCCGAGGGTCTCTTCGAACACCCGCGCGGCTACCTCGATCGCCGGGTGATTCGGATTGACGGTGAGCGGCGGGCCGGCGCTCAGCACCCGCACTTCGGCGGTGATGCCGGCCGGCGAATGCTCCCTGACGAAGCGACGCACGGCTGCGATCACCTGGTCCGGATCCTGATCGGGCACGAGGCGCAGGCTCACCTTTGCGGTGGCCGTGGCCGGAATCACCGTCTTCGCTCCCGTGCCGGTAAACCCGCCCGCGATGCCATGCACTTCGAGCGTGGGCCGCGCCCATACGCGCTCGAGCACTGTATATCCCGGCTCGCCGGTCAGCCGGGACGAGCCCACCTCGCGCCGCCGGAATTCGTCTTCGTCGAAGGGCAGCTTTTCCCAGCTCGCCAGCTCCTCGGCCGCCGGCGCCCGCGCGCCGTCGTAGATGCCGGGGATCTGGAGGACCCCGTTCGCGTCCTTGGCGCGCGCGAGCAGCTCAATCAGACCGAACACCGCGTTCGGCGCCGCGCCGCCGTACACGCCCGAATGCAGGTCGCGCGCCGCGCCGCGCGCCTCGATCTCGAGATAGACGAGCCCGCGCAGCCCGATGCACAGCGTCGGAAGCCCTTCGGCGTAAAGCGCCGTGTCGGAAATTAGGGCCACGTCGGCCTTCAGCCGCTCGGGGTTCCCGGCGACGTATTTCGCAATCGCCTCGCCGCCCACTTCCTCCTCGCCCTCGATCAGGAATTTCAAGTTCAGAGGCAGCGTGCCGTGTACCGCGCGCAACGCCTCGACGGCCTTGATGTGCATGTACATCTGGCCCTTGTCGTCGGCCGCTCCGCGCGCCACGATGTCGCCGTTCTCGACCACCGGATCGAAGGGCGGGTGGCGCCAAAGCTCGATCGGGTCGGGCGGCTGCACGTCGTAATGGCCATAGCAGAGCACCGTCGGCTTGCCCGGCCGATGCAGCCAGTCCGCGTACACCAGCGGGTGCCCCGCCGTCGGGACGATCTCCACGTTTTCGAGTCCGGCCTTGCGGAGGCTTGCGGCCACGAAGCCCGCGGCGCGCTCGACGTCGCCCTTGTGTTCGGGCGCCGTGCTCACGCTCGGGATACGGAGAAAATCTTTCAGTTCGTCGAGCAGCCGCTGCTCGTGCTCGTGAACGAATGCCGTGATGGTGGTGGACATGCCGGTGCGGGTTTGCATCCCCATTATAGGTTCAACGTGCTCCGGCCGCCCCGTTCGCAGCGCGAAGCGCGGCCCTTCGCCATGAAGGACCACGATGAAGCCCCCGATGAGCGTGCCGGCGCCCATCCCCGCGAGAATCTACGCGAGGCCGGTGATCAACGCGAGCATCGTGAAGGGCAGCAGCCGTTCAACCCGAAGCATGGATGAGCCGGAGCGGCAAGCGCTGCCCAGGTCAACAGCTCTGGCGCTGTCCAAAGGACTCCTGGCCCGCAAAGGCGCGTCCGATTTGGGTCTTCGCGCCAACGGCGGATATCATAAGGGTTTCCCCACCTTTCATGAACAAGAATTCGCTCGACAAGGGCAAAATCAAAATCCTTCTGGTCGAAGGCATCCACGCGGCGGCCGTTGAAGCGTTTCGCGCCGACGGCTACGATGACATCGACTATCGCCCGAAGTCGCTCCCCGAGGACCGCCTGATCGAAGCGGCGGCCGCGGCGCATTTCATCGGCCTCCGCTCGGCGACCCGGCTGACGGCGCGCGTATTCGAGAACGCGCCGAAGCTGACCGCGGTCGGCTGCTTCTGCATCGGCACCAACCAGGTGGACCTCGAAGCGGCGCGCGAGCGCGGAATCCCGGTGTTCAACGCGCCGTTTTCGAATACGCGCAGCGTCGCCGAGCTGGTGGTGGCCGAGGCGATTTTGCTGATGCGCGGCATCCCCGAGCGCAGCGCGGCGGCGCATCGCGGGGGATGGCTGAAGACAGCCTCCGGCTCGCACGAGGTGCGCGGCAAGACGCTGGGCATCGTCGGCTACGGGCACATCGGAACGCAGGTGGGCGTGCTTGCCGAGTCGCTGGGCATGCAGGTCGCCTATTACGACATCGAGGCCAAACTGGCGCTCGGCAACGCGCGGCCGATGCCCACGCTCGAGGCGCTGCTCGAGATCTCGGATGTCGTCACGCTGCACGTGCCCGAGACGCCCCAGACCAACCGCATGATGGGCGCGGCGCAGTTTGCCCGCATGAAGCCCGGCGCGCGGTTCATCAACGCCGCGCGCGGGACGGTGGTGGATATCGACGCTTTGCGCGCGGCGCTCGAGCAGAGCAGGCTCGCCGGCGCGGCGATCGACGTGTTCCCCAAGGAACCCAAGGGCGCGGGCGACGAATTTCAATCCGTTTTGCGCGGGCTCGACAACGTGATTCTCACGCCGCATATCGGCGGCAGCACGGAAGAGGCGCAGCTCAACATCGGCCTCGAGGTTTCGGCCAAGCTGCTCAGGTACAGCAACAACGGCTCGACGCTGTTCGCCGTGAATTTCCCCGAGGTGTCGCTGCCCGAGCATCCCGGCAAGCACCGCCTGCTGCATATTCATCGCAATCAGCCCGGCATGTTGTCGAAGGTCAACGCGATTTTCTCGGAGCTGAAAATCAATATCGCCGGCCAGTACCTGCAAACCGACGCGAAGATCGGCTACGTGGTGATCGACATCGAGACCGGCGACGGCGGCGAGGCGATGCTCGCCAAGCGCGGCCTGGACGAGATCTCGGGCACCATTCGCACGCGCGTGTTGTACTGAGCGCGGGGCCCGCGTCCACGGCGCGTTCGCCGGCGCCTGCCCATTTCGCGGGGTGAGGCCTGGCCGTTCGGCGGATGTAAACGCCACGGCATCCGCGGCATTCTGTTCCTGGAGGTATTGAACATGTCCGCAACGCTCGTAGAACTTTCAAACGCCTTGGCGGAATCCACCGGCCGCGCGGCCGCAAGCGCGGTGGCGGTACACACGGAGATGCGCGGATCTTCGAGCGGCGTCATCTGGCGGCCGGGGATTGTGGTTACCGCGGAACACGCATTGCGCCGCGATGAGGAGATCCATCTCACGCTCCCCGATGGCCGCGTCGTGGGCGCCACGCTCGCCGGCCGCGATCCCTCGACCGATATCGCGGTCTTGAAATGCGCGGAGGCCGCGAGCGCCATCGGCGAGTTTTGCGACGTCGCGTCGTTGCGGCCCGGCAGCCTCGCGCTCGTGGTGGGGCGCACGCGGGCCAGCGGCCCTGTTGCCGCGCTTGCCGTGGTCAGCCTGGTCGCCGAGGAGCGCGCCACCTGGGCGGGCGCCTCGCTTTCCCCGTACGTGCGGCTCGATATCGGCCTGCAAGCGACGGCCGCCGGCGGGGTCGTCATCGACGCGACTGGCGGCGCCGCCGGCATGGCCACGCCGCGTTTTGGACGCTTCGGCGCGATCGCGATTCCGGCGTCCACGGTCAATCGCGTGGTGGACACGCTGCTTCGGAAGGGCCGCATGACGATGGGCTATCTGGGCGTCGGTCTGCAGCCCGTCCGTCTGCCCGACAGCCTGGGACGGCTATTGCAGCGCGCCGAAAGGACTGCCACGATCGTGCTCGAAGTCGAGCCCGGCGGACCGGCGAGTAAAGCCGGAATCGTGATTGGAGATATTCTCGTCTCGCTCGCGGGTCGTGAAGTCACGCGGCTCGAAGACGTCCATTCGCAACTGCAAGGGGACGCGATTGGCAAGGCGCTGCCGGTGCGACTCGTTCGCGGAGGCGCGATCGAGGAGACGAGCGTTGTCGTCGGCGAACGGCCGTTCGGAGGCGAATAGCATGGCGATTCCAGGCTTCGGGGAAGCGGCCGAGCGATTGCGGCGCTCGACCGTGCTAATTCGCGCCAGCGGCCGTGGCAGCGGCTCCGGCGTGATCTGGTCGGCGGACGGTTTGATTGTGACGAACGCGCACGTCATGCGCGGAGCGCGCGCCAGCGTTCAACTCTGGGACGGGCGCGAAATGGCGGCGGCCGTGGTGAGGCGGAGTCCGGGCCGCGACATCGCCTTGCTCCGCGTAAGCGCCGAGCGCCTGCCCGCGGCTACCGCGGCGGACTCTTCGCGGGTGCGGCCCGGAGAACTGGCGATCGCCATCGGGAACCCGCTCGGCTTTGTAGGAGCGCTGGCGGCGGGAACCATACACGCCAGCGGCTGCGTTCCCGGTCTCGGCCCCCAATCGTGGATCCAGGCGAACATCCCGCTCGCGCCGGGCAATTCCGGCGGTCCGCTCGCGGACGCTCGCGGGCAAGTTATCGGGATCAACACGATGGTCGTGGGCCGGCTTGGACTTGCGATTCCGAGTAATGCCGTTCGGGATTTCGTGTCGTCGGATGGCGCCGATGCGTGGCTCGGAGTAACCGTGCGTCGCGTGAGACTCCCCCATTCCGCCAGGCGCGGCGCGGGTCATGGCTTGCTGGTTCTCGAGGTCGAGCCTGACAGCCCGGCCGCCAACGCTTCGCTGTTGCCGGGTGACGTTCTGCTTGGCACGGAGCGCACTCCATTCGATTCGATCGACGACCTGTCGCGGGAGTTGCACGGCGACGCCCAGCGTCTTCGGAGCTTCGCATTTCTCCGGGGGCGTCATAATCCGGTCCGTCGCGTTGCCGTTCAACTCGGGGGCGAAGTTGTCCTCACGAGTAACCTGGCGGCGTGATGCGAGCGGTCGTCGTCGCGGCGTCGCCGCTGGCGCGCGCCGGCCTCGAAAGTATTCTCAATGAACGAGGGGTGGACGTCGTTCGAAGCGCCTCCATCGCCGATTTCCTGGCCGGCCGCGTCGCTCACGCCGATGCCGGCGTGATAGTGATGGACGCATCCGGCGAGCCGCTCCGTGCGCTGCTTGCATCCATTGGACACGTCGAACTTTCGACGGAGTCCGCCATCGTCCTGCTCGCGAACCAGCCAACGGCCGGGCGGCTTTCCGAAGCCGTTCGAGCGGGCGTTGGAGCGATTTTGCGCGCGGATGCGCCGCCCGGGCAGCTTATGGCCGCGATCGAAGCCATCGCGGCAGGGCTGATCGTGATGGATCCCGGCGAAATCGATTCGGCCTTCGCCGCGTCCGCGCGTGCATCCCGTCCACTCGTTGAACTTGCCGAATCGTTGACGCCGCGCGAGCGCGAAGTGCTGAAAATGCTAGCAAGCGGCCTGGGAAATAAAGAAATCGCCGCGCGAATGTTGATTTCCGAGCATACGGTGAAATTCCACGTTTCGTCCATTCTGGGCAAACTCGGGGCCTCGAGCCGAACCGAAGCGGTCGCCCTTGGCATACGCCATGGCTTACTACTTCTGTGACGTGGTATCACTGAGAAACGATGCGCAAGGCTCGATACCGGAGAGTGGAAAACGTGCCGCGCCGTGGCTCTTCGCTCGGCGAACCGCCTTCGCCGGTGACGCCTCGATGACCGACGAAACGGGGCGAATCGAGGCGTTTAGCGACGGCGTGTTCGCGGTGGCGATCACGCTTTTGGTGCTCGATATCAAGGTGCCGCCGGCATCGCCGGCCACTGTCCCCCTTGACATCCTGCTCGCGCGTCAATGGCCATCGTATCTGGCCTTTGCCACGAGCTTTGCCACCATCCTGATCATGTGGGTCAATCACCATCGTGTGTTCACGCACATCTATCGGTCGAGCGACGCTCTTTTGTTTCTCAACGGTTTGCTGTTGTTCGGCGTAACCATTGTCCCGTTCTCGACGGCGCTGGTGTCCGAGCATCTCGGACATCCCGGCCAGCACACAGCCGCGATTGTTTACAACGGCGTATATATCTTCAACGCGATCTTTTTCAATCTTCTTTGGCGCAGCGCTTCGCGAAACGAAAGGCTGCTGCGACAGGACGTGGATCGGCACGCCGCGCAAAGCATCACCAGCAGCTTTCGTTGGGGCGTGCCGGCGTATTGCGCCGCGCTCGCGCTTGCCTTCGTGAATCTGACCGCCAGCCTGATCTTGAATTTTATGATGGCAATGTTCTTCGCATTGCCAAAGCGCACGAGACGGGCCGCGAAAAGAGCCGGGCTAATGAGGACACCGGGAGCGGCAATCGAACCGAAGGAGCGTGACGCGTTGACGAACTCACCACCGCGAGACCTGCTGCGCCATACGCTGGCGACGCTTGCCTATCGCGCCGCGAAGACGCTTCGGGATGCGCCCGCTGAATTCGCCGGGTTTCGGGCGTCGCCCACCAGCCGCACGGCGGCCGAGATCCTCGCGCACATGGGCGACTTGATGGATTGGGCGCTCAGCGTCGCCGAAGGGAATGAGAAGTGGCGCGATTCCAAGCCGCTTAGCTGGGTGGAAGAGCAGGCGCGGTTCTTCAGGGCGATGCGGGCGCTCGACGCCCGTCTGGCCGCGCCGGAGCCGCTGGGCGCGACCGGGGAGAAGCTGTTTCAAGGGCCGATCGCCGACGCGTTGACCCACACCGGACAGCTTGCCTATCTGCGCCGCCTGGCGGGTTGCCCCGTTCGAGGCGAGAATTACCTTCGCGCGCAAATCAAGGCGGGAATGGTCGGCGAAGAACAGACCTCGCCCGTGCGCGAGTTTTGATCCGCGGGCGCACTCTGGCCGCGCAGGGAGTTACTCGTGCCGCAGGGCCACGATTGGCTCGACGCGGCACGCACGGCGCGAAGGGATCCACGTGGCGAGCGCCGCGGTTGCCAGCAGAACCGTCGTTGCAATGAGGAACGGTGTGGGATCGAATGGGCGGACGCCGTATAGAAAGGCCTGAATCGAGCGGCCGGCCGCTAACGCGAGCAGCAATCCGGCCGCGCACCCTGCTCCGGCGAGGGCCAGCGCTTCGCTGAAAATGAGCCAGCGGATGTTCGCTCGCGTCGCGCCCAGCGCGATTCGGATTCCGATTTCCCCCGTTCGTCCTGCCACCTGATACGCCATGAGGCCGAACAGCCCCGTGGCCGCCAGCACCAGCGCGAGCACGCCGAATGCCAAGGAAAGCCAGGCGAGCAGGCGCTCCGGAAGCAAAGAGTTATCACGCTGCTGTTCGACGGAGACCGTGCGCTCAACATACTCGTGGCCTGCGCTTCGCACGGTTCGCCGGAGAGTTTCCACGAACCGGGGAGTCAGGTCGCGCACGCGCACCAGAAGGTTGCTGTACTCGGCGGAAAACGAACGGAGCCAGACACTCATGTAGACCATTGGCGGATTGGCCACGCGGGTGTTACTAAGACGCGCGTCGGCCGCAACGCCAATGATCTCTACGTCCTGGTCCTCCGGGTCGGTCCCGAACCGGATGTGACGCCCGATAACCTCGCCGCCGGGCGCGAGACGATTCGCAAGTGTCTGGCTCACGATGGCGGTTCGCGGGACGGCCGCGCCGCCGACTCGCTCAAGGTCGTGACCGGCAAGCAATGGGATGCCCATGGTGCGGAAGAAGCCATCGGAGATCCAGTATGCCTCGCTCACGATGCCTTGCCCGCTTGTGTCGCTTGTGAACACCACGGACCGCGAGTAGCCGGCGTTGAGGAGCGGAGCCGAATTGGAGTAGCTCGCCGATTCGACCCCTGGTAGGGATTCGACATCCTGCATCAGGCGCCGGTAATACGGAGCGGCGTCCAGGCCCCGATAACCGTTCGGCAACGGGAACAGTTGGGCCTCGACGATTCGGCCGACTCGAAAGCCCAGGTTCGCGTCACGCAAACGCTGAAGCGACGAAACGAACAAGCTGGTCGCCGCGACCAGCGCCAGCGCGAGCGCCATCTGCGTGGCGACGAGCACACGTCCGGACCTGCCTCGAACCCTGACGCCGCGGGTTGCGCTTTGCAGGGCGTCGAGCAAGTTCACGTTGCTGCTGCGCCAGGCGGGGAGTACGCCGAAACCGATGCCGGTAAGCAGGATGGCCGAGGCGGCAAAGGCCAGCACTCGCGCATCCAGCGGAGCGGCAAGACTGAAGTTAGTAAGTACGGCGCGCATCTGACTTAGTAATATCCGATCGGCGGCATAGGCAAAAGCCAAGCCGGCCAGTGCGCCGAGCAGCACCAGCGTCAGGCTCTCGATGGCGAGCTGGCGGGCTGCGAGCGCGCGCGGCGCTCCAACCGCCAGCTTCACGGCCATGTCCTTGCGCCGGCGCAGGCCGCGCGCGAGGAGTAAGTTCGCCAGGTTGACGCACGAGATCAGAAGCACCAGGAGACAGATCCCCATGGCCACGGCCAACGGCCGGCTGAACCGGTCGCGCAGCATGTAATCCATTCCGTTCGCGGCGGGGATCAGGTGCATCGTCTGGGATAAAAACTCCCGCCGGCGCGTGCCGCGATACTCCGGCGGCGCGGCTTGTTCGAGTAAGTGTTTCCCGGAAACATTCAGGCGAGCCTGCGCCTGTTCGATCGTTGTCCCCTGGGCGAGGCGCGCGAAAACGTGCAGCAATGAGGCGCCGAACGTGCGGACGGGAAAGATGGCGCCTGGCCAGAAACCCAGTAGCAAGCCATGGAACTCCGGCTTGGCCACGCCGACTACCGTGTACGGCAAACCATCGATCCGAATGACGCTGCCAAGAACGTCCGTGCGCCCACCCAACGCGCCGCGCCAGAAGGCATCGGTCAGGACCGCGACCCTCGCGCTTCCCTCGCGGTCATCCTCAGGAGTAAGCATCCGGCCGAACTGCGCGTCGATGCCGAGGACTTGCGGGCACTGGCCAGACAGGGCCAGCATGCCCACCGGCTGAATCGCGCCGCGGAATTCGGTTGTAACTAGCGGTGTTGACACGCCACACGCTCCGCGAAACACCGGTTCCTTTGCGAGATTGTCGAGAATCGTCGATGGCAGTCCCGCGTCGATGCGTACCAACTGCTCCGGCGCGCGCACGCCCGTGATCGGGCGCAGGAGCAGGGCATTCAGAAGGCCGAAAATGGCGGTGTTGGCGCCGATCCCGAGCGCGACCGAGACGATGGCCAGAAGGCTCGTGACCCATTCGCGCCGCAGTGCCCTTAGGCCGCGCCGGACATCCTGGAGAACGCTGTCCATGAATCACAGCGTACGCCCGCCGGGAGCGAAATTGGCTGCGATGGGGTCAGACCAGGCCGTGACGGGGGGCGCCGGGCCGCGGCTCGAAGCGCTCGAGCGGGAACGAGGCGCGCACGATTTCGCGCACTTCTTCGAGACTCGAGACAGCGCCGGCGCCCATCGCCTGCACGAGTACGTTGCCGGCGGCGGTCGCCTCGGCCGGGCCGGCGATGACCGGCTTGCCGCAGTAGTCGGCCGTCAGTTGATTGAGCAGGCGATTCCGCGATCCGCCCCCGAAGATATGAATGCGGTTCAACGTTCTTCCCAGCAGGCGTTCGAGGCCGGCGATCTTGTCTCGATAAGAAACGGCGAGGCTCTCGATCACCAGGCGGGCCATGGCTCCGGGCTCGTCCGGGCAGGGCTCGCCCGAGTCGCGGCAGAAGCGCGCGATGCGCGCCGGCATGTCGCCCGGACTCGTGAAGTCGTCCGGGTCGATGCAGTGGCGCGGCGCGGGCGCATCCGCGGCCATGCGCGCGAGTTCGTCATAGCTGAATTCACGGCCTTCGATCGCCCACGCGCGGCGGCACTCCTGCAACACCCAGAGGCCGGCGATGTTCTTCAGGAAGCGCACGCGGCCGGCGGCGCCGATTTCGTTGGTGAAGTTGAGCGCAAGCGAATCGGCGTCGATGATGGGCGAGTCGATCTCGGCGCCGAGCAGCGACCAGGTTCCCGAGCTGATATAGCACCAGTCGTCGCCTTCGGCGGGCGCGGCGGCGACCGCGGAGGCGGTGTCATGCGAAGCCGTGGCGTAGACGGGCACGCTCGCCCCAAAGCCGCTCGCCCGGCGCGTTTCGTCTAGCAGCGGGCCGAGCGCCGTTCCCGGCTGCACGATGGCTGGCAGCAGCGCGGCGTCGAGGCCCAGCGAGCCGAGCAGCGGCCTGGCCCAGTCTTTCGTGACCGGGTTGTAGAACTGCGACGTGCTCGCGATGGTCAGCTCGGCGCGCGCGACGCCGCTCAGCCAATACGCGAACAGATCCGGCAGGAACAGCAGCGTGCGCGCGCTGGCCAGCGCGGGCGAGCCGGCCAGCTTCATCGCGTACCACTGATAGAGCGTGTTGAAGTCGAGCAGTTGGACGCCGGTCTGGCGGAAAACCTCTTCGCGCGGAACGGCGGCGAAGGTGCGGGCGAGCATGCCCTCGTTGCGCGAGTCGCGATAGTGGCGCGGGTTGTCCACCAGCGCGCCGTCCGCGCCAAGCAGCCCGAAGTCGACGCCCCAGGTATCCACGCCGATCCCGTCCGGCGTCACACGGCGCTCGCGCCCGCAGACGGCGAGCCCCTGACGAATCTCGTGAAACAGCCGCAGCGTATCCCAGTAGAGCCCGGTGGGCAGGCGCACGGGCGTGTTCGGGAAGCGGTGCAGCTCCTCGAGCGTGAGCCGCCCCTGCTTGAGCGAGCCCAGCATAGCGCGGCCGCTCTCGGCGCCGAGGTCGATGGCGAGAAATTTCATGAGTCGAATTCGAGCACCAGCTTGCCGATGCCATCGCGATAGCCGTCGAGCGTGTCGAAGGCTTCGCAGGCTCGCGTCGCCGGCTCGGCGTGCGTGATCAGCGCATCGTTCACGGCGCCTGTAAGCAGCATGGCCAGCGCGGAGGCCGAACGATGGTTGCTTCGCTTCAGAGTTTGAATGCGGATCTCGCGCGCCATGGCCGTGTGCAGGTCGACCGGCGTACCCGGCTCGACCGGGATGCCGATGAGCGCGAACGTCGCGCCGGCGCGGGCGATGGTCAGGCCCGTATTGATCGTGGCGGGATCGCCCGCGGCGTCGAGGACCAGGTCCACGCCGCGACCGCCGGTGAGATCGGCTACGGCCGCGGGGAGCCGGGCGAGCTCGCAGACATCCGTCGCGCCCATCGCGCGGGCAAGCGCGAGCCGGTGAGGCAGCCGGTCGGCGGCGATCACGCGCGACGCTCCCGAGGCTCGTGCCACCGCGGCCGCAAGCATGCCGATCGGCCCCGCGCCCAGAACCGCTACGGTGTCGAGCGGGCGGATCGGGACAAGATCGATCAGGTGCATGATGACGGCCAGCGGCTCGATGAGCGTCGCTTGACGGAACGTCATCTCCGCGGGGAACTTCGTCGCGTTGTTCCGCGGCACGACGGCGTACTCGCGGAGCAGGCCGGGCGCCCACGGCGAACCCATAAAACAAGCCTCCTCGCAATTGTTGTGGCGCCCGGTAAGGCAGAATTCGCAGTGGCCGCAGCTTATGGTGGGCTCGACCGCGACGCGGTCGCCCGCGCGGAATCGCGTCACGCCTGCGCCCACGGCGACAACCTCGGCCGCCGGCTCGTGCCCCAGCACCATCGGATAAGACGCCGGGACGGGTCCGATCCGTCCTTCGCGATACCAGTGGAGATCGCTGCCGCAGACGCCCACGGCGCGAACGCGCAGCAGCAGTTCGCCAGGTCCGGGATCGGGCGGCTCGGGGATGTCGACGAGGGCGAGCCGCTTCGGGGCGGCCAGTTGAACGCTGATCATGGATGTCGAAGACTTTCAGCTTACAGGGCCGGGCGCTTGGGCGGATCCGGCCGGGCGCACCAGACGCACGATTTCCGCGTCCGAGATCGCGATCAGCCCGTCGTCGAGCATCTCCTCGATCACTTGCGCCGCCTCGGCGATCTTCTCCGGGCTGTCGATGACCGAGAGCATGATCGGCAGGTCGCGCGAGACATGGAAGAACGACTGCTTGTGCTGATGCCCCTTCGCGCCGTAGCCGAGGATGCCGCGATAGACCGTGGCGCCGGCGATGTCGATCATGCGCAGCCGCTTCACGATCGCCTCGTACAACGGCTCGCCGTGCCACTGGTCCGCCTCGCCAAGGAAAACGCGGAGCATCTTGGCGCTGCCGGCGCGGCGCTGGTGCGGCGCCATGGCTTCGTCCGGCGCCGGGTGGCGCGCGTGCTTGACGATCGTCGTGTCCTGCACTTCGATGAGGCCGTCCGACACCATCTCGTAGAGCGTGGGGAGAAGCTCGTCCACCTTGGCGGCGCTTTCGACGAACTCGATCCGCACGGGCAGATGTTCGGCCAACAACTCGACACGCGGCGTGTGCAGCGAACGGTGGGCGCCGAAGCCCGAGAAGGCGCGCGTCGCGGTGGCGCCGCTGACGCCCTTGTTCATGAGAAAGCTCATGATGGCGTCGTGCAGCGCGCTGTGATGGTGGCGCGTGTCCTCGTTGACGAAGATGGTCACCTTCTTAGCCGGGCCCTTGGTCAACATCGGCTCCTCTCCATTCCGCCTCGTTCACCGGCGCGCCGCCAGCGCCGCGCCGATCCACACGCCGAGATATCCGAGCATGACGCTGCCCATCGCGTAGAGCATCGCCATCCAGCTTTCGCCGTCCCGAACGGCCTCGAACGTCTCGTACTCGAAGCTCGAAAACGTAGTGTATCCTCCAAGGACCCCGACCACGAGAAACAGGCGCCAGGCCGGGTGCGGCTCGAACCGCGCGGTGAGCAGCGTCATCAGAACGCCGATGAGGAACGAGCCGCTGACGTTGATGACGAACGTGCCGAGCGGGAAGCGGCCGCCGTAGCGCGCCATGATCCATAGGCCCAGGGCGTAGCGCGCCACGCCGCCGAGTCCGGCGCCCGACAGGACCATCAGATAACGTTCCAAACGCGCGGTTCTCCTTCCGTTCCATGATTCCAGATCCCGCCGGACGGTTGCAGGGCTGGATGTCTCCGCGCGGCGTTACTATGTCGGATGCATGGCAAAGAACATTTTCGATTTGACGGGCCGCGTGGCCGTGGTGGCGGGTGGAACTTCCGGGCTGGGACGTGCGATTGCGATCGGACTCGCGCGGGCGGGCGCCGATGTCGTCGCCTCCGGCCGCCGCGCGGAGCAGGTGGACGAAGTGGCGCGCGTGGTCGAGGCCGAGGGACGCCGGACGATGCGCTTGACGTTCGACATTCTCGACCGGACCTCGATCGACGCGCTGCGCGATGCGGTGGTCGCTCAGCTTGGCGGCGTCGATATTCTGGTGAACGCGGCGGGGCGCACCTTCCGCAAGCCGACTCAGGAGGTCGCCGAGGCGGACTGGGATTTGCTGATGAACACCAACCTGACCGGAATGCTGCGCGCCTGCCAGTCGTTTTACGAACCGCTGCGGGCGCACAAGCGCGGGCGCATCGTGAACATCGCCAGCCTCAGCTCGTTCGTGAGTTTGTTCGAGGTGACGGCGTACTCGGCGTCGAAGGCGGCGGTGCTGTCGCTCACGCGGAGCCTGGCGGTGGAATGGTCGCGGGTGGGGATCAACGTCAACGCCATCGCGCCGGGCGTATTCCGCACGGACCTCAACTCGAAACTGCTCGATGGCACCGACCGCGGCCGCGAGTTTCTCCTGCGCACGCCGATGCAGCGGTTCGGCAAAGCGGAAGAACTGGTGGGCGCCGCGGTGCTGCTATCTTCCGATGCGGCCAGCTTTATCACCGGCCAGTGCATTGCCGTTGACGGCGGCTTCCTGGCCTCGGGCGTCAACACGTAGCGTCTTAGTTCAGGTAGTAAGTGCGGTACAGCGTGTCGCGCTGCTTCGGGATGAAGCCGGCGTCGCGGATGATGCGGCGCAGCTCCTCTTCGCTGGCCCGATGATGGGCTCCGGCGGCGGACACCACGTTCTCCTCGATCATGATGCTGCCCACGTCGTTGCCGCCGAAACGCAGGCCGAGCTGGCACGTCTTGAGTCCCGGCGTAACCCACGAAGACTGGATGTTGACGATGTTATCGAGATACACCCGCGAGATGGCGAGCGTTTTGAGATACTCGACCGCCGTCGCCTCGTGCTTGACGAAGCGGCCGAGCGACGTATTCTCGCGCTGAAACGCCCAGGGGATGAACGCCGTGAAGCCGCCGGTGTCTTCCTGAATCTGGCGCACGATATCGAAATGGTTCATGCGCTGCTCGATGGTCTCGCCGCAGCCGAACATCATCGTCGCGGTGGTGCGCAGGCCGAGCGAGTGCGCCGCGCGATGGACCTCGATCCAGTCGCTCGCCGAGGACTTCAGACGGCTGATGCGGCGCCGGACCTCGTCGTCAAGGATCTCGGCGCCGCCGCCGGGGATCGATTCGAGGCCGGCGTCGCGCAGGCGGGCGATGGTGTCGCGAATCGTGAGTCCGCTCACCTCGGCGATGTTGACGATTTCCGGCGCCGAGAAGCAATGGTTCCAGATGCGGTCGCCGAAGCGCTGCTTGATGCCCCGGAGCAAATCCTCGTACCAATCGATTTTGAGCTCCGGATGAAGGCCGCCCTGCATGAGGATGCCGGTGCCGCCGAGGCCGATCGTCTCCTCGATCTTCCGGTAGATAACCTCGCGCGGATGGATGTAACCTTCCTGGTGGCCGAGCGGGCGGTAGAAGGCGCAGAAGCTGCAGTACTCGGTGCAGAAGTTGGTGTAGTTGATATTGCGGTCGATGATGTAAGTGGCGACGCCGGACGGGTGATGCTTGCGGCGGACGGCGTCGGCGGCCATGCCGAGGCCGATCAGGTCGTCGCTTTGGTACAGGTCAAGGGCTTCTTTGCGTGTCATCATGCCGGTATGGCTCCAGAATACTCGAGGTTGTGGAGCGGTGAGCCGGCGAGCGCGGAGGCCAGTTCGAGGAAGCGCCGCATGCCGGCGTACTCCGGCTCGCCCAGCTCATAGACGATGTATTCGGTCAGGTAGCGCAGTGCGAGCGCTTCGCCGATGCCGCGCGAGCCATGCTCGCGGGCGGCGATCCCGGCGACGTGGGCGGCGCCCTGGCGATAGGAATCGAGGAAATCGGCTTCGCGGAAGCGCACGGAATCGAGCGGCCCCGGTCCGGCCCACACGGCGAACACCATGGGCAGGCCGGTCAATTCCCACCACTCGCCGCCCAGATCGAGGACGCGATAGGGCGACGCGGCCGGATCGATGCGCAACGCCGGGTCGCCGATGATGAGCGCGGCGTCGGCGCTGGCCAGCATCGAGTCGAGATCGGGCTTGTGCCGCGCGACCCGCGGGCTGGCTCCGTAGCGATGCGCGAGAATCACCCGGGCCAGCTCGACCGAGGTGCGCGAACTCGCGTCCGCGGCGAGCGTCCGGATCGAGCCGAACGGTTCCTTCGAGATGAGCAGAATGCTCCGCACCGCGCCGCGGCAGGCGATTCCCGTTCCCGGCAGAATCGCAAGCTGCTGGCGGGCGGCTTCGGCCACCGGAACGATGCCCAGGTCGGCCCCGCCGGAGGCGAGCAGGTCGGCGCACTCCGAGGGCAGGCGGAACGACAGGTCGAACACGCCGCGCTGCCGGCCGTAGACCATGCCCCAGACCAGCGGCGTGGTGTTCAAATAACTGACCGCGCAGACGCGGGGGAGATTTGCGTGGGTCAATCCCCAGCTTAACAAGACCGGCGCGCGGGGAGTGAACGGCCGGGCCGTTCTGCTAGACTCGAAGCTTAGCCCATGGCCATCAGTAAGGATCTTTTGGACATCCTCGTCTGTCCGGTGTGCAAGGAGCCGGTGCATCTGACTCCCGGCGAAGACGGCCTGAAGTGCGAGGCCTGCAAACGCGTGTATCCGATACGGGATGAGATTCCGGTGATGCTGGTGGACGAGGCGAAAATCGAAGCCTAGGACTGGCGCCATTCAAGCGATGCGCGAAACAGAGGAGCGTTTCCGGCCGGCCGTCGTGGAGCGTCTGCCGCGCGGCGCGCGTGTGGCCATAGTCCGGCTCCGCTCGCTCGGCGACTGTGTGCTGGCGACGCCGGCGCTACGGCTGCTGAAGGCCCACCGGCCCGATCTCGAGATCGCCGTCGTGGTCGAGCCCGCTTGGGCCGCGATATACGCGGGGAATCCGGATGTCACGTCGATCCTCGGTCCATCGATGGCGGAAGTCTGGCGCTTCCGGCCGCACCTCGCGCTCAACCTGCACGGCGGCGCACGCAGCGCGCGGCTCACCGCGGCGAGCCGGGCAAGGTTCCGCGCGGGCTTCGCGCACTTCCGCCACCAGTGGCTATACAATGTGGCCATCCCGACTGCGCAGGAGATTCTCGGCGTGCGGCGCACGGTTCACACCGCGGAACATGCGGCATCGGCAATGTTTTATCTCGGCGTGCCCATCGCGGAGATCCCGCGCGCGCAGTTGTTCGCCGCCGGGCCTGTGGCGCGGCCCCGGCGGCCCTACGCCGTGATTCATCCGATGGCTTCGACAGCCGAAAAAACCTGGCCCGCCGGACGCTTCGCCGCGATCGCCGCGCGGTTCGCCTCGGAATTGGACCTCGAGCCTGTCATCATTGGCGCATCCGGCGACGATCTGAGCGCGTTCGCGGCCTTCCGGCGTGTGCGGGGCGCGCCGCTCGAAGAGGTCAAAACACTGCTCGGCGACGCCGATCTGTTCGTTGGGAATGACAGCGGGCCGGCGCACATGGCGGCGGCGCTGGGCGTGCCGGTCGTGGCGCTGTTCGGGCCGTCGGACGACGCGATCTGGGGGCCATGGCGCGCCGAGTGCGCGGTGTTGCGCGCCCCCGCTGGCCTGCGGGATCTGCCTGTCGAACAGGTGCTCGAAGCCGCGGCGCGCTTGCGCAAACGCGTCGCGTCGCCGGCCGGGAGGCAGAGGGCATGAAGGAGCTCGGACGCCTGCTGCGATTCGCCCGCCCGTATTGGCTGGCGCTGACTTGTTCCAGCCTGCTGATGGCGGGCGTCGGGGCCGGGCAGGCGATGGTGGTGCTGTTGGTGCGCACGATCTTCGACCGTGTGCTGCGGCCGGAAGCGCCCGACACGCCCGCGGCGCTGTTCGTGATCCCGCTCGTTCATCACACCGTGTATCTCCAGAGCCTGGTGCCGGCGTTCCTTCACAACGTGTGGACCATGGCCGCGGCGGCGATCATTGAGGTCTATCTGTTTAAAGGGCTCTGCGATTACGGCGGGAATTTCCTGATCAATTACGCCGGCTTCTCGGCCGTCACCGACCTGCGCCAGAAGGTCTTCGACGGCGTGCTGCGGCAGGATGCGCACTTTTTCACGACCAACTCGACCGGCCATCTCATGTCGTCGATCCTGAACGATATCGACAAGATTCAGGTGGCCATCTCGCACATGCTGGCCGACTGGTTCCGGCAGGCGTTCACGCTGCTGGCGCTGCTGGTGGTGGTGATTCAAACCGACTGGAAACTGGCGATCGCCAGCCTTACCGTGCTGCCGTTCGTGCTCGCGCCGACCGCGCGCCTCGGCAAGCGCATCCGCCGCAGCAGCCGCTCCGCGCAGGACGATACGGCCGAGCTCAACCAGATCCTGCAGGAGACCATCAGCGGGCAGCAGGTGGTGAAGACGTTCGGCACCGAGGAGTTCGAATCCAACCGCTTCCGAGTGGCGGCGCGCCGGCTGAAGGCGAGCAGCCTGAAGTACGTGGCGCAGCAGGCGATCTCCTCGCCGCTGATCGAGTTCTTCGGCGCACTTACGATCGTCGGCCTGCTGACTTACGCGCGCTTGCAGATCAAGGCCAACCAGATGACAACCGGCGAGTTCACCAGCTTTGTCATCGCCCTGCTGATGCTCTATGAGCCGGTGAAGCGGCTGACCGGCATTCACAACATCTTCGAACAGGCGCTCGGCGCATCGCAGAAGGTGTTCGAGTATCTCGACCGCGAGCGGGGCATCCGTGACAAACCGGGCGCGGGACGGCTCGGCCGCCTGCAGCATCGCATCGAGGTCGCCCGCGTATGCTTCCGTTATCCGTCGTCGCCGGATGGATTCGCGCTCGAGGACGTCAGCCTCGAGGTGAAGGCGGGCGAAGTGGTTGCGCTGGTGGGCCCGAGCGGGGCCGGGAAAACCACGCTTGCGAACCTGCTGCCGCGATTCTATGACGTAGACAGCGGAGCGATCCGCATCGACGGCCGCGACCTTCGCGACCTTCAACTCGGCTCGCTGCGGTCGAAGATCGGCATCGTCGCGCAGGACACGTTCCTGTTCAACGACACGGTGGCCAACAACATTCGCTATGGGAAGGCCGCCGCGTCGGACGAAGAGGTGCGCAACGCGGCGCGCAATGCGCTGGCCGAAGAGTTCATTCTCGCGATGCCCGAGACCTACGAAACGCGGATCGGCGAGCGCGGCATGAAGCTGAGCGGCGGCCAGCGGCAGCGAATTGCGATCGCGCGCGCACTGCTGAAGAACGCGCCGATTTTGATTCTGGATGAAGCCACCTCGCATCTCGATAGCGAAAGCGAGCTGCTGGTACAGCGCGCGCTGCAAAATCTGATGGCGGATCGCACCGTGATTGTCATTGCGCACCGGCTGTCCACTATCCGCCGCGCGGACAAGATCGTGGTGATCGACCGCGGCCGCGTGGCCGAGATCGGGACGCACGAGGATCTGATGAACCAGGGCGGCATTTACCAGCGGCTGCACGCGATGCAGTTCCTTGAAGAGCCCGTGGCGAACCCGTCAACTTCATGAGCGGGACGAAACACGAACAGCCGGTCCGCAGCATGACCGGCTATGCCAGGGCCCGGCGCGGCGGCGCCGCGGGAGAGATCGCGGTGACGCTCAAGAGCGTGAACCACCGCGCCCTCGATCTGCACATCCAGATGGCCGGCGAGCTCGAGTTCCTCGAACCTCCGGTGCGCGCGGCGCTGCGGGCGCGCCTGAAGCGCGGCCATGTCGAGGCGCGTATCTCGTATACGCGAGCCGGGAACAACGGCCGGGCGGCGTTGAACGAACCGTTGTTTCAGGCCTGCGCGAATGCGCTGCGGCGGGCGGCCGAGACGCTGGGCGTCGAGCCTCCGGCGCTCGATCTGAACGGCCTGCTTCGCGTGCCGGGTATGGTCACGGTGCAAGCCGCCGAAGAGGCCGAGCCGGAGGCCGAAGCCGGCACGCTGGCCGCGCTCGAGGAGGCGCTGGACGCGCTCGACGCGTTCCGCGTGAGGGAAGGCGAGGAGATCCGCGGCGCGATGGAGCGGGAGATCGGCGCGATCGACGAGCTGGCGGCGCGGATCGAAGCGCGCCGCGCCGAGGCGCTGCCGCTGCTCGAAGCCCGGCTCGGCGAACGGCTGCGCGAACTGCTGCGCGGCGCAAGCGTCGATCCGCAGCGGCTGGCGCAGGAGGCCGCGGTTCTGGCCGACCGCGGTGACATCGCCGAAGAAATCCAGCGGCTCACGATTCATTCCGCGCAGGCCGCCACGCTGTTGCGGCAGGGCGGCGAGGTGGGCAAGCGGCTCGATTTCCTGTTGCAGGAAATGAACCGGGAATCGAACACCATTCTCTCGAAAACCGGGGGCGCGGGCGAGATCGGGTTACAGATCACCGGGATGGCCCTGGCCGCCAAAGCCGCGATCGAGAAGATCCGCGAGCAGGCGCTAAACCTGGAATGAGCATTGTGTTCATCGTGTCCGCGCCATCGGGCTCGGGCAAATCCACGCTCGTCGCCGGGCTGATACGGAGCATGCCGGGCCTGCGGTTTTCCGTCTCCTACACGACCCGGGCGCCGCGCGGGGCCGAAAAGGCCGGCGACAGCTACTACTTCACCGGCCGCGAGGAGTTCGAGGCGCGCATCGCGAACCACGAGTTCCTCGAGTACGCCGAAGTCTTTGGCAACTACTACGGCACGCACCGCGGCGAACTCGACAAGGCCGAGGCTGCGGGCTGCGATTTGGTGCTCGACATCGACGTGCAGGGTGCGCGACAATTAAAAAGGAGCCTTCCGGCCGGACAAGCGGTGAGCATTTTCATCCTGGCCCCGTCCCGCGCGGAGTTGGAGAAGCGTTTGCGCGCACGCTCCGAGGACGCCGGGCCGGTGATCGAACGCCGGCTGCGCGACGCGGCCGCGGAGATCCGGAACTATGACCGGTACGATTACGTGCTGGTGAATCGCGAAGTGGACGAATCGGTGGAGACGTTGCGATCGATCGTGCGGGCTGAGCGGGTGCGCCGCGCGCGGGTCGAGGCGGTGGTCCGGCCGATTCTCGAAAGTTTCGAAGAGTAGAGACAGAAGCAGGAGCATCATGAGCGAGAAATTCCGCACCAACGCCGCGTTTTCGATCCCGGACGATCCGGACGCGAGCACGTACCGATTTATCATCGTGGCCGCCAAGCGGGCCCGGCAGTTGCAGACCGGAGCGCGGTCGTTCCTGCCGACGACGTCGAAGAAGCCGACCGTGGCGGCGATGGAAGAGGTAAGGCGCGGCCTCGTGCAGTACGACGACCCCATGCACAAGCCGCCCGCCGAAACGGAAGAAGCGCCCGAGTAACCCGATGAAGGCCGTGCTCGGCGTCGGCGGAGGCATCGCCGCTTACAAAGCGGCGGAGCTGGCCCGTGCGCTCATCGAGCGCGGCTTCGAGGTGCAGGCGGTCATGACGGAGGCGGCCTGCCGCTTCATCACGCCGCTGACCTTCGCGTCGCTGACCGGACGCAAGACCATCACCGAGTTGTTTTCGCCTTCGGGCGCCGAGGCGACGCTGGCCAATGCCGTCGAGCACATCGGCGTTGCCCGTGAAGCGGATCTCTTGGTCGTTGCGCCGGCGACCGCGGATCTGCTCGCGCGGTTCGCTCACGGCCTGGCCAGCGACTTCCTCACCACGCTTTATCTGGCCTTCACGGGGCCCGTGGTGCTCGCCCCATCGATGAACACGGCGATGTGGGACCACCCGGCTACGCAGGCGAACGTCGCGGAGCTGCGGCGGCGCGGGCACGCGATTGTCGAGCCGGAGGACGGGTTGCTCGCCTGCGGAACGGTCGGCACGGGCAGGCTGGCGGAGGTCGAAGGCATCGCCGATGCGGCGTTGCGGGCGGCCGGCATTAGGCGCGATCTCGAAGGCGAAACGGTATTGGTCACCGCGGGCCCTACCCGCGAGCCGCTGGATCCCGTCCGCTTCGTCTCGAATCGTTCGTCGGGCAAGATGGGCTACGCGCTGGCTGAAGTGGCGGCACGGCGGGGCGCGCGCGTCCTGCTGGTTTCCGGGCCGGTGCATCTCGAGACGCCGCACGGCGTGGAATTGATCCGCGTCGAAACGGCGCGCGAGATGCACGATGCCGTGATGGCGCGCCTCGGCGAGGCGACGATCATCTTGAAGGCCGCCGCGGTCGCCGATTATCATCTCGCCGACGTGCCCCGGCACAAGCTCAAGAAGACGGCTACGCGGCTCTCGCTGGAACTCGATCCGACGCCAGACATTCTCGCCGAAGCGGGCCGCAAGAAGGGCGACCGTCTGCTGATCGGCTTCGCCGCGGAGACCGAGAATTTATTGGAGGAGGCGCGCCGCAAGATGCGCTCGAAGCAGTGCGACATGGTGGTGGCCAACCTGGTGGGCCAGGACGGGTCGGGTTTCGAGGCGGATGACAACGAAGTGGTCCTGGTGACGAGCACGGGCGAATCCGTCGCGTTGCCTCGCTCGCCGAAGCGCGAGATCGCCGGGCTGGTCTTCGACCATGCGCTGAGGCTACGTTTGGCGCTGCACGCCGCGCGGTGAACGGGCGCCGATGGATCGCGACCAACTGCGGCGGCGGCTCGAGTTTTACCGGGATCTCGGGATCAAGACTCTGTACCGGAGGGAGAGCGCCCTGGCCACGGCGCCCGAACTCCTATCCGCTCCAGAGCCCGCGCCGGAGCCCACGCCCGTCATGATTCCTCTCCCGTCGCTCGAGCCCGCCGGCGACACGCTCGAAAAAATCCGCGAAGACAGCGGCGAATGCACGCGCTGCCGCTTGCACGAGCAACGCCATAAGATCGTCTTTGGCTCCGGCAACGAACGGGCGAAGCTGGTGTTCGTGGGCGAGGGCCCCGGCGCGGACGAGGACGAGCAGGGGCTGCCGTTTGTCGGCCGCGCCGGCCAGTTACTCACGCAGATGATCGAGAACACGGCGCGCAAGGAAGGCATCCAACTGCTGCGGCCCGACGTGTACATCTGCAACGTCGTGAAGTGCCGGCCGCCCGAGAATCGCACGCCGCAGCCCGATGAGATGGAGATCTGCGGCCAGTTCCTCTACCGCCAGCTTCAGGCGATCCGGCCGACGGCCCTGTGCGCGCTCGGCTCGACGGCGGCGAAGGCGCTGCTGAATACGAAGGACGGCGTAACGAAGCTGCGCGGCCGCTGGCATAAGTGGCGCGACATCCCCCTGATGGTCACTTACCATCCATCGTATCTGCTGCGGCCTTACAACCAGCACGCCAAGCATGAGGCCTGGGAAGACCTCAAGACCGTCCTGCACTATGTCTACGACTGAGCCGCGGCGCGGTTGGTTCGTCACGTTCGAAGGCGGCGAAGGAGCCGGCAAAAGCACACAAATCCGCCTGCTGGCCGCGCGCCTGCGCGCGCTGGGCCGCGAAGTTGTCGAAACCGCCGAGCCGGGCGGCACGGCGATCGGACGGCAGATCCGCCGCGTGTTTCTCGACGCGGCCAATGGCGAGCTCACGCCCGCGGCCGAGCTGCTGCTGGTCTTCGCGGCGCGCGCGCAGAACGTCACCGAGGTCATCCGGCCGGCGCTCGAGGCGGGCCGCATTGTGCTTTGCGATCGCTTCACGGATTCGACCCGGGTATATCAGGGCGTGGCGCGAGGCCTCGGGACCGCCGCAGTGGAGACGGTGGACCGCATCGCCTGCGGAGGCCTGAAGCCGGACCTGACGATCCTGCTCGATATCGGCGTCGAGGCGGGACTGCCGCGCGCGCGCGGGCGCAACGCTTCCGCCGCCGCGCAAGCGGAAACCAGGATGGACGACGAGACGCCCGAATTTCATCGTCAGGTGCGAGAGGCGTATCTCGATCTTGCGCGGCGGGAGCCCGAGCGCATCCGCGTCATCTCCGCGGGCGGCGCGCCGGACGACGTGGCCGCCAGGATCTGGGACGCCGTGACGGCGGCCGGCGTGTGCGGCTAAGCGCGCTCGAGGATCAGCGTCATCTGTTCGTCGCGGCGAAAGCGCCAGCACGCGGGCACGAGCGTCGTGGCGCCATAGTCGGCGATGAGAGCGGGGCCGCGGGCCGCACGCGATCCCACCGCCGGGCGCGATAGCACCGGGACCTGCCGCCACTGGCCCGAAACAAAAACGCGGCGTAATGTTTTGACCTTCGCTTCGGCCGGCGGCGCCAGTACGCCCTCGGGCTTCGGCGCCTTGAGGCGCGCGCGAACGCGCACGGCCACCACTTCGATTTCCCGGCCCTCATCCGCGTAACCGTAAATCGCGCGGTGCGCGCGGTGAAACGGCGCGGCTGGATTTGCCGGTTCCCACCCGGCGTTGATCTCGTAGCCCTGGCCGCGATAGCGCAGATCGGCGCCGCGGGTCAGCATTGAGCCGGGCATCTCGCGCCGCGCGGTCTTCTCGAGCGAGACGAATAGCGGCTCCACATCGGCGCGGCCCAGCGAGCCGGCGGCGAAGTCGCGCACCGGATCGGCCAGCAGCATGCCAAGCGCCGACAGCACGCCCGCGAGTGCCGGAACCAGCACCGTTCCGATGCCGAGCTCGGCAGCGATCTCGCAGGCGTGCAGCCCGCCGCATCCTCCAAACGCGAGCAGCGCGAAGCGGCGCGGATCGTGGCCGCGCTCTACCGAGACGACGCGAATCGCGCGCTCCATGCTCGCGTCGGCGGCGCGCAGGATGCCGGCGGCCGCGGCGGTGCGGCCAAGCCCGAGCCGCGCGGCGATTCGATCCACGGCCTGCGCGGCGCGTGCGGGGTCGAGCGTCAACTCGCCGGCCACGATCTGACCTGGCGCGATGCGTCCCAGCACCACGTGCGCGTCGGTCACCGTCGCCTCTTCGCCGCGCCCGTAGCACGCCGGGCCGGGATCGGCGCCGGCGCTCTCCGGGCCCACGCGCAACAGGCCGCCAATATCCACCCGCGCGATCGATCCGCCGCCCGCGCCGACCGTGTGAATGTCGAGCATCGGCACACGCACGGGGAAGCCGTCGATCGCGCCCTCGCTCGTCTCCACCGGCTCGCCGTCCGCGACGCTGACATCGGTGGAGGTCCCTCCCATGTCGAAGCCGAGCACGCGCTCATAGCCCGAACGCCGAGCCGCGCGCGAGGCGCCAACCAGTCCGCCAGCCGGTCCGGAAAGGATCGTGCGTACCGCGTGACGTGCGGCGTCGCGCGCGGCCAGCGAGCCGCCGTTCGATTGCAGGATCGACACGCGGCAACCGGCGCGGCGCTCGAGTTCGCGCAAGTAGCGATCGATCAGAGGCCCGACGTATGCGTTGATGACGGTGGTCGAGGTGCGCTCGTACTCGCGGAACTCGGGACACACGTCGTGCGAGAGAGAAAGATATCCGAGTCCGGCGAGCGCCGCCGCGGCCGCACGTTCGTTTTGAGGCACGCGATAGGCATGCAGGAACGAGATCGCGGCCGACTCGATGCCCGCGTCCTTAAGGCGCGCGCGCAAACGGCGCAGCTCGGCCGCCGAGGGCCGGCGCTCGATCGAGCCATCGGCGTGCGCGCGCTCGTGTACGCCAAACGAGAGCGCACGATCGAGCAGCGCGCGGCGCGGCCCGGGTGTCAGGTTGTACAGCTCCGCGCGGTATTGGCGCCCAATGAACAGCACGTCCTCGAAGCCGGCCGTGGTGATGAGCGCGGTGCGCGCGCCCTTGCGCTCGAGCAGCGCGTTGGTGGCGACCGTCGAGCCATGCACCAGCTCCGTACTCGCCTCCGCGCCCGCCCGCCGCAGTCCTGCGAGGATGACGCCCGCCGGATCTCGCGGGTCCGAACGCAGCTTGAACGCCTCCAGCCGGCCGTCGTCGTGAAGCACCACGAAGTCCGTGAACGTCCCGCCCGCATCGACGCCGATCCGCATCGGCGCTTAGTGGGCTCCGTAGTTGAGTTCGCCGGCCTCGATCGCGATTGGCAGGCGGTTCGCCGGCGTGGGCAGCGGGCAGGTTGCGTACGGCGTGAAGGCGCAGGGCGGATTGTATGCCTTGTTGAAATCTAAAACCACCGAGCCGTTGTCCGGCATCGCCGTTTTAAGAAATCGTCCGGCGCCGTAAGTCGACTTGCCCGCCGTAAGATCGCGAAACACGAAAAACAGCAGGCCATCCTCGATCGTCGGCTCGAGCCGGAGCAGCTTACCGCGAAGACGAAACTCGGCGTAGCCCGGGCTCGGCTCCGGGTCCGGCGTGCCCAATACGGTGGGCACGGAGAGGATCTTCGGCGGATTGTAACCGTGGAACGAAGCGACAACGCGGTACTCCTCGCGAACCGGATACCAATGCAAGCCGGCAAATCCGCGGCGCGCCTCGCTTTCGGGATCTTTCACGCGAATCCCGGCGCGCGCGCCACGCTGGATGACATACATCGTGATCGAGCCCGCCTGCACGATGTCAGGCTGCTGCGCTCCGGCGTCGGACTTAAGGGCAACGTCCGAGACCGTCTTGCCATTGACGAGCACGCGCGCACCCTTCGCGGCGCGGAACCGGACGGCGCCGCCATGCAGCTCGAACACTCCGATACTTTCACTTACTTTACCGGCGGGCAGCGCCACATCGCTCCCCGGACGAGACCCCGCCCAGTTCGTCCCTTCCTTGAGCCAGAACAATCCGGCGAGGGACAACCAGCCGTCCGGTGCGCGCAATTCGGCTTCCCGCTGGCGGCGCCACTGTTCGATCGACGCGCGATACGACGTTCCGTCCGCGGGCAGATCCGCGGCGACGAGCACGAGTGCCACCAATGCGGGAACCATGTTTCAAGGTACAACGGCGCCCGGCGGCCGCGGATGGCCAAGCGCGGCGCGGCGCCGGAACCTTAGAATACTGGTGTGAGGTTACTCTGCGCGGCATGGCTTCTCGCCGCCGCCGCTCCCGCTCAGGACTTTTCCCGGGTTCAGATCGAAAAGTTCGTCTCGGGATTCAATTACGCCGAAGGCCCCGCGTGGTCGCGTGAGGGCGAGCTGATCTTCAGCGACGTGCCTGCGGACCTGCTTTATAGCGTGAAGTCCGGTCACAAGCCCGTGGTACTGCGCAGCGCCTCCGGCGGCGCCATGGGCAACGCCTTCGACAGCCAGGGAAGGCTCTACACCTGCGAGACGCGCGGCCGCCGCGTGGTGCGCACCGACAAGAACGGCCAGATCGAAGTGCTCGCCGACCGCTGGCAGGGCAAGCGCCTCAACGCGCCGAACGACATCGCCGTGCGCCGCGATGGCCACGTCTGGTTCACCGATCCGGCGTTCGCAAGCGAGCAGGACACGCGCGAGCTCGATTTCTACGGCGTGTATCACATCGAACCCTCCGGCAAGCTCGAAGTCGTCGCGAAGCCGCGCGGGAGGCCCAACGGCGTCGCGCTCTCCCCCGATGGCAAGACGCTCTACGTCACCAACTCCGACGAGCGCAACGTGCGCCAGTACCGGCTTGGCCGCAAGGGCGAGGCGTCGCAGGAGACGGTTTTGATCCCATACATCGACGGCGTGCCCGACGGCATTCGCACCGATTCGTCGGGCAACCTGTACGTCGCAGCCCGCAATCTCTTCATCTTCTCTTCCAAGGGGCAACTGCTCGGCATGGTTCCTTTCGACGATGCTCCGTCCAACTGCGCGTTCGGCGATGCGGACCTGTTGTCGCTCTACGTGACGGCCCGTACGGCGATCTACCGGCTCCGCGTGCCCGTGAAAGGCTGGACGGTTGACTCGAAGCCCTGACGCGCGCCGCTATCCCGCGCGCCCGTTCGCCGGCGTCGGCGCGATCGTGTTCGACCGCGGCCGCGTGATGCTCGTCGAGCGAGGCAAGGAGCCGCTGAAGGGCTGGTGGTCGCTGCCCGGCGGCATTCTCGAAACCGGCGAGCGGCTCGCCGAAGGCGTCCAGCGCGAGGCGCGCGAAGAGACCGGCCTCACCGTCGAGGCTTACGAGATGTTCGAAATCTTCGAACGAATTCTGCGTGACGCCGAGGGCCGCGTCGAGTATCACTATGTTCTGATCGATTACCTTTGCCGCGTGACAGGCGGCGAGCCGCGCGCCGGCGACGATGCGGCGGGCCTCGCGTGGGTGTCGCGCGCCAATCTGCGCGAGTATCGCATTACCGCGGGAACGCTCGATGTGATCGAGCGCGCTTTCGACCGGCTGGCCGCGGCGGAGGCGGCGCGATGATCGAGACCAGCGGCGAGGCGCTTCAGTTCGAAGACCTGCGCGCTCTGCTCGCGCGGTACGTTCAAGGCCCGCTCGGCCGCCGCGCGCTCGAGCGTCTCGAGCCGCGGGACAGGCGGGACGCGATCGAGGCCACGCTCGCCTGCTCGGCCGAGGCGCTCGACTATTGGGCGGGAGAAGCGAAGCCCGGCGCCCCGGGCCGCGCGCCCGTGCGCATCTCGCTCGGCGCGCTTCCCGACCCCGCCGAGGCGCTGGCGCTCTTGCGTATCGAAGGCGCATCGCTCGAAGGCGGCCAGTTTCGCGAACTCACGAGCCTGCTCGCCGAAGCCGGCGCGGCGCGCGAGATTCTTCTCGACGCCGCGGAGCGGTTCCCGCAACTGGCGCGGATCGCGGGCGCGATGGTGGACCTGCGCGACGTCGTTCGCGACATCGAAGCGATGATCCTGCCCGACGGGTCGCTCGCCGACGACGCAAGTCCCATGCTCGCCCGTCTGCGGCGCGACATCGCGCGGCAGAGAACGCTCGTCGCGGCGGCGCTCGAGCGCTTCCTGCGCGAACACCGCGGCGACGGAACGCTGCGCGAGGATCTGGTCACCATCCGCAACGACCGCTTTGTCGTGCCCGTCGTGGCCGGCCAGCAGCGCAAGGCCGACGGCGTCATTCACGGCGCGAGCGGCTCCGGCCACACGCTGTTCGTCGAGCCGCTCGACACGATTGGCTTGAACAACGAGATGGTCCGGCTGCGCGAGGAGGAGATGCGCGAGCAGCGCCGCATTCTACTCGAACTCACCGCGCGCCTGCGCCCTCAATCGGAGGCGATCTCGCGCACCGCGGACGCGATCGGCCGGCTCGACCTGCTGTTCGCCATAGCCAGCTTCGGCGCCGCCTTCGACTGCGCCATCCCCAGCCTGAGCCCGCCGGATGCGCCCGCGCTCGAACTCGACCGGGCGCGCCATCCGCTGCTCGAGGACGTGCTCCGCGGCTCGCCGAAGCGCGTCGTTCCGGTGTCGCTCCGGCTCGACGCCCGCGCCCGCACGCTGCTCATCAGCGGGCCGAACACCGGCGGCAAGACCGTCGCCATGAAGACCGCCGGCCTGCTCGCGCTGATGGCCCACGCCGGACTTCCGGTCCCAGCGCGCCGCGCGGTGTTCCCCTGCCTCGATCGCGTCCTCGCCGACGTGGGCGACCATCAGTCGATCGAGGAGAGCCTCAGTTCGTTCTCGGCGCACGTCGCTCATGTCGGACGTATGTTGGAGGAAGCTTCCGATCGTTCGCTGGTGCTGCTGGATGAGCTGGGCCGCGCCACGGATCCCGAAGAGGCCGGAGCTCTCGGAACTGCGATCCTCGAGGAATTTCACGAGCGCGGAGCGTTCACCATCGCCTCGACGCATCTGCTGGCGCTCAAGGTATACGGCGCCACGACCCCCGGCGTCGTCAACGCGTCGATGGGTTTCGACGAAGAAACATTGGAGCCTACGTATGTTTTAAAGCTCGGCGTGCCCGGCCGGTCCGCCGCGCTCTCGATCGCCTCGCGTCTTGGGCTCCCGGAGCGCTTGATCGAGCGGGCCCGCGCGAAGATGACCTCCCAGGAGCGCGACATCGCACAGTTTCTCGACGAGCTGCGGCGGCGCGCCGGGGAATTTCGCGCGGCCGAAGCGCGCCTGGCCGAACAAGCGCGGGAAATGGAGGAGCGCGCGAAACGGCTCGAAACCGAAGCGGCGAAGCGCGAGCGGGCGAAGCTGCGCGAGCTCGAAGAGAAATCGGCCGCGGCGCTCGCCGCGTTTGACGAGCGGTCGCGCGAAGCCATCGAGCGCATCGCCGCGTTGGCCGAATCGAAGAAGGCGGCGGCGCAGGCCGAGCGCATCGCCGCCAAGGCGAAGCGCGAATTCCACGAGGCCGCGCTGCCGGCCGCGCAGGCATCGGCGGGGGTTGTCGAAGGCGCGCGCGTGCGCCTGCGGGGCGTGCGCGAGCCGGCCACCGTCCTGCGTCTGCTCGGCGGCGGGCGGCTCGAAGTGCAGGCGGGCTGGATGAAGATGCAGGTGCAGTCCGTCGACGTCGAAGAGGTGCTGCCCGCTTCCGCCGCGCCGCCAGGATTGAAGAACATTACGTTCCGGCCCGAGGGCCCAAACTGGGATGTGTCCTACCGCGAGATTAACGTCATCGGACAGAAGGCGGAGGAAGCCGTGGCGAACGTGGACAAGTTCCTCGACAGCGCCGCGATGGCTTCGGTCGATCGCGTGCGCATCGTACACGGCCATGGCATGGGCGTGCTCAAGCGCGCCGTCGCCGAGCTGCTCGCCTCGAACGTTCACGTCGCGAAGTTCTATGCGGCCACGCCGGCCGAAGGCGGAACGGGCGCAACGGTGGCGGAGTTGAAATAGCCTTCACCAAACCGTAACGCTGCGTGGTTGACCCGCTCGCCGCAACGCATCAGACTGGTCACGATGAGGAAAATTCTGCTGGCGCCCGTGTTCCTTCTGGCCGTCCTCGCCGCCCGCGAATCCGGCCTGTTCCCCGTGCTCCCCTCGAACGCCAAGGGAGGCCGTCAGCCCGGCGGTTTCTACCTGCTGCCAACCAGCCAGCTCCTGCGCCCCTGGGGCGGCGAAACGCCGATCGTAGGGCGTCCCGTGGATCTGGCGCTCGACGGCGCGAACCGCCGCCTGGCCGTGCTGAACACGCGCGAGATCGACTTGTTCGACGACAGCTCCGGCGCGGCGCTTGCCGTGATCCACACTCGCTCGACATCGTACGCGGGCATCGCCTTCCGCCCCGCGAGCCGCGAGCTGTGGGCGAGCGAAACCGGCGAGCGCGACGGACTCTTCATCCAGTCGTTCTCCGAAGACGGCGCGCCTTCTTCGGCGATTCGCATTGCCATCGGCGGCCATCCGGTGCCGTGTGGCATCGCCTTCTCGCCCAACGGCGAGATCGCGTACGTGGCGCTCAGCCGGGCCAACGCCGTGGCCGTGATCGACGCCAACACGAAGCAGTTGATCCGCCGCATCGATGTCGGGATGGCGCCCTCCGGCGTCGCCTACGACGAACACAGCGGCAAGGTTTACGTCACCAACCGCGGCGGTCGTCATCCGAAGCCCGGCGATACGCTTGCGCCGACCTCCGGCGCCGAAGTGGCCAGCGATCCGGTGACGGGCGCGACCTCGACCGGCACGGTGAGCGTGATCGACGCCGAAACGGGCCGCGTGAGCGAGTTCGAAACGGGCCTCGCGCCTTCGAACATCGCCGTGCGTCCGGACCTGCATCTGGCCGCCATCGTCAACTCGCATTCGGATTCGGTTTCCTTATTCGACACGCGCACCATGCGCCGCGCCGACGTGCCGGTCCCGTCGTGGCCCAAAACCGTCGTCGGCAGCCAGCCCGACGCCGTGGCGTTCTCCGCGGACGGCAAGCGCATGTACGTGGCCTGCGGCGGCACGAACGCGGTGGTCGTGATGGAGCGCTCGGGCGACCGTTGGACGCCGGCCGGGGCGATCCCCGTCGGCTACTTCCCCACGGCTGTCGCGGTGGATGCGGCCGGCGGCCTGCGCGTTTTGAACCTGAAAGGCGACGGCAATTCCCTGCGCCCGCAGGGCAACTACAACACGCATTCGTTCGAAGGTTCCCTGCTCACCATCCCCGCGCCCACGCGGGAGCAACTTCAGGCTGGCGAGCGCGAAGTCGAAGCCGCCAACAACCCGCGCTTCGACCCGGCCGGCGGCATCGCCAACCTTCCGTCGCTCGGCATCGAGCACGTCTTCTTCATCGTCAAGGAAAATCGTACGTACGATCAGGTCTTCGGCGATCTGCCGCAAGGCAACGGCGACCCGAAGCTGGTCATGTACGGCCGCAACGTCTCGCCCAATCACCACGCGCTCGCCGAAAAATACGTGCTGCTCGATAACTTCTACACCAGCGGCGCGATCAGCTTCGACGGTCATCAGTGGCTCATGATGGGCTTCGTCAGCGATTACACCGAGCGCGCCTTCGCCGCCTCGCCGCGCGGCTACGCCTGGAACATGGCCGACGCGCTCACCGTCTCGCCCGCCGGTTTCTTCTGGCAGTTCGCGCCGAAGCCCATCAGCCTCCGTATCTACGGCGAGTTCTGCACGCCCGCGCGCTGGGACCCTTCGCGCCGGAGCGCCGTCGACATCACCGATACCGGGGAGATGAGCTGGAACGAGTATTACCGGCTCTACAAGGAAGGCAAGTGGCCGAGCGCGGTGGGCAGCAAGACCGGCGTGCCCGCGCTCGCGAAAGACTTCGACGAACGCTATCCGGACGACTCGACCGCGATCCCCGATCAGGTGCGCGCCGACGAATTCCTGCGCGAGTTCCACGAATTCGAACAGAACGGCAAGCTCACGCGGCTCGTCGTGATGACGCTCAACAACGATCACACCGACGGCACGCGGCCCGGCTCGCCCACCCCGCGCGCGATGGTCGCCGACGACGACCTCGCGCTCGGGCGCATCGTCGAAGCCATCTCGCACAGCCGCTATTGGGCGGCGAGCCTGATCCTGGTCGTCGAAGACGATCCGCAGGACGGGATCGACCATGTGGACGGCCATCGCACCGTGGCGCTCGCCATCGGTCCGCACATCCGCCGGCAGGCCGTCGATTCGAATCACTACACCCAGCTCAGCCTCGTGCGCACCGTGCAGGACCTGTTCGGCATCGCGCCGCGGACGCGCTTTCTCGTCGAGGCGCGCGCGATGAACTCGATCTTCACCCGCGAGGCCGATAACTCGACCTATGAACACCTGGTGCCCGCCATCCCGCTCGACGAAATGAATCCGCCGCTGAAAGCGCTCAAAGGACGCCGGCTGTGGGCCGCGCGCCGGTCGCTGGCGATGGACTTCTCCGAGCCGGACCTCAACCCGCCGGCCGTGCTCGACCGCATCCTGTGGTGGGACGCCAAAGGATATGATGTGCCTTATCCCGTGAAACACGAGGCGAGTTTGCGATGAGAGCGGCGATCGCGCTGCTGTTGACCGTGGGCGCGGCGCTGGGCGCGGACGACTGGCGCGACCAGGGCGTGATCTACCTGAACCACACGCCGCACGCCGCGCTGCATCCCGTGCCGGTTCACGCCGTCGAACTCGGCCCGGGCTTCTGGCACGGGCGCCGCGAAGCCAACGTCGAGCGCAGCATTCCCACCATGCTCGAGCTGCTTGAAGCCCACGGAGTCGTCGACAACTTCCGCAATACCGCGGCCCACAACGGCAAGCCGCACCAGGGCCCGCTCTACACGGACTCGGATTTGTATAAGTGGATCGAGGCCGCTGCCTGGTCGCTGCAATCGCACGACAACGCCGCGCTCCGCAAGCAGATCGACGATCTCACGGCCATCATCGCCGGCGCGCAGGAGCCGAGCGGCTATCTCGACACGTACTGGAGCGGCGAGCGCGCCTCGCGCCGGTTCACCGAGATGTACCGCTCGCACGAGTTGTACTGCCTCGGGCACCTGCTGCAGGCCGGCATCGCCTACTATCGCTCGACCGGCAATCGCGCGCTGCTCGAGACCGGCGCGAAGTACGCCGATTTTCTCGCCGCCGATTTCGGCCCCGGCAAGCAGCCGCTGCTGACCGGCCATCCCGAGCTCGAGATGGCGCTGGTCGAGCTTTACCGGACCACCGGCGAGAAGAAGTATCTCGACCTCGCCGGCTACCTGCTAAGCGGCGTCGAGACCGGGCGCCTGCACCTCCGGCCCTCGCAAACCGACTACATGTTCAGCGGCGTTCCGTTCACCTCGCGCACCGCGTTCGTGGGCCATGCCGTGCGCGCGATGTACGCATCGAGCGGCGCGACCGATTACTACGCCGAGACCGGCGACGCGGCCTACCGGCGCACGCTCGACACGCTGTGGGACGACCTGACGATGCGCAAAATGTACATCACCGGCGGCGTGGGCGCCCGCGCGCAGGGCGAGGCGTTCGGCGCCGCCTACGAGCTGCCCAACGATCAGGCCTACGGCGAGAGCTGCGCGGCGATCGGCAACATGATGTGGAACTTCCGCCTGCTGCAGGTGACCGGCGAGGCCAAATACGCCGACGTGCTCGAGCGCGCTCTTTACAACGGCATCAATTCCGGAATGTCGCTCGACGGAACGCTGTACTGCTACCGCAATCCGCTCGCCTCGAGCGGAGAGCAGATCCGCAACCCCTGGTACGATACGACGTGCTGCCCGCCGAACATCGAGCGCGTGCTCTCCTCGCTGCCCGGCTATTTTTACAGCACCTCGCGCGACGGCGTCTCCGTGCATCTTTATCACAACGGCACGCTGACCTGGCATCTCGAGGACGGAACCGGACTGCGGATCGCGCAGCGGACCGAATATCCATGGAAGGGTGACGTAACGCTCGCGATCGATCCCGCGAAGGCCGATCGATTCACGCTGCGATTGCGCGTTCCGGCCTGGTCCCACGCGGCCTCCCTCGAAGTGAACGGCGCCGCCGAACCCGCGCCGAAACCCGGCGCGTATGCCGCGATCGCGCGCGAATGGAAGCCCGGCGATCGCGTGACGCTGCATCTCGCGATGGACGCCGCGCCGATGGCCGCGAACCCGCGCGTCGAATCCGACTATGCGAAAGTCGCCGTCGAGCGCGGCCCGCTGATCTACTGTCTCGAAGCGCCGGATCAAGCCGCCGCCGTGGCCGATCTCGCCGTCACGTCTCTCGCGCAGCCCTTCCAACCCGTCGACCGGCCGGACCTGCTCGAGGGCATCGTCATGCTCACGCACGCGGGCGAAGCCTACGAGCCGCCGCTCGCGGACACGCCTCTCTATCTTCCCTGGGCCGAGGCCGAGCGCCGCGCGGCGAAGCCGGTCGAACTCAAGTTCATTCCCTATTACGCGTGGGCCAACCGCGGCTCGCACGCCATGGAGGTGTGGGTCCCTCTCGGCGAGGCGGCGCGGAGTTTGCGAAGATAGCTCAGACATGAGATTGCCGATCCCCGCTCTGCTCGTCTGTTGCGCCTCGCTCGCGCTTGCCAAGGCCGCCGATCCGGGCGTCGTACTTCTGTGGCCCGGCGGCGCACCCGGTGCGCTTGGCGCGGACGATGCCGACAAGCCCTCGCTCACCATCTACGTTCCCCCCGCGGGCAAAGCCGTCGCGACTGGCGTTATCGTCTGCCCGGGCGGCGCCTACGTGCATCTGGCGATCGACAAGGAGGGCACGCAGATCGCGCAGTGGTTCAACTCGATCGGCGTCGCCGCGTTCGTGCTGAAGTATCGTCTTGGGCCGCGCTATCATCATCCCATCGAGCTCCACGATGCGCAGCGCGCGATCCGCTATGTTCGCGCGCACGCCGCCGAATTCCACATCGCCGCGGATCGCATCGGCATCATGGGTTTCTCGGCCGGCGGGCATCTGGCCTCCACCGCCGAGACGCATTTCGATGCGGGCGACTCGAATGCCGCCGACCCGCTCGACCGCCCTTCCAGCCGGCCCGATTTTGCGATTCTCTGCTATCCGGTCCTGGCCATGACCGGACCCTACGTACACGAGTACTCGCGCAAAATGCTGCTCGGCGACAACCCCGATGCGCAGCTTGAAGCATCGCTGTCGAACGAGCTGCAGGTCACCGCCGGTACGCCGCCCACGTTCCTCTTTCATACCAACGCCGATACCAGCGTTCCAGCGGAGAACAGCGTGCAGTTTTATCTCGCGCTGCGCAAGAATCGCGTACCGGCCGAGATGCACATCTTCGAGGATGGCCCGCACGGCGTGGGCCTCGCGCCGACAGACGCCGCCCTGTCGATCTGGCCCACTCTGCTGGCCAATTGGCTTCGTACGCGCGGCCTGCTCGAGTAGCCGGCGCACTGACTTCACGCAAGGCGCGAAATGCGCTCAATGCCCGCGTCGAACTCCTCGGGCCGCGCGAGCCCGCTGACCACCAGATACGCCTCGCGCTCGAAGTCGAAGAAGTAGCCGGGTTGCACGAGCGTGTCGTGCTGGAGCAGAAGTTCGCGCGCCCACTCGTCTTCGGTGCGGATGCGCGGCGCTTCGATCACGGTATACCATCCGCCTTCGCGAGCGAGCACGCGGAACGGGGAACCGTCAGCGAAGCGGCGCCGCAGCCCGGCGAAGTTTCGCTCGACGCGCCGGGCGATCGCGTCGCGGATGGACGCTCCCGCGCGCAAGAGTGCTCCGCAGGCGCACTGCACCGGCGCGCCAACCGAGAGATACGTGTCGGCGATCCATTCGAGCCGCTCGAAGGCCGCGCGGCGCGCATCCTGCGGCCCGTTCACGACGATCCAGCCCAGCTTCATCTGCGGCAGCCCGGCCACCTTCGACAGCCCGCTCATGGCGAACGTGAGCGCCTCGCGCGCGCCGATTACCGTGGCGGCGCGATGCGCATCGTCTTCCGCGGCGTAGTCGGCGAAGACTTCATCCGACAACAGCGCAAGGCCATGCGAGGCGCACAGCCTGTCCATCGCCGCCAGTTCCTGCCGCTTCAGGAACGAGCCGGTCGGATTGTTCGGATTGACAACCGCGATCGCGCGCGTGCGCGGCGTGATCGATCGCTCAAGTGTTTCGAAATCGATGCGCCAGCCGCCCGAGTATTCGAGCGCGTATTGCCCGGCGCGGACGCCTTCCAGCGCGGCGAGGTGCTCGAATAACGGATACGACGGCCGCGGCGTCAGCACCTCGTCGCCGGGATCGCAGAGCAGCTTGAAAAGCAGCGCGTAGGCCTCGCTCGTGCCGCTGGTCAACAACACATCGTCTGGATCGGCGGCGATGCCTCGCTCGGCGTAGTAGGCGGCTGCCGCCTCGCGCGCGCTCCTCATCCCTGCCGGCCGCGGATCGTAGCGAAGCGCGCGGGCGTTCGCGAGCGCGGCAAGAATTTCCGGCTCGGGGTAGGGAAGTCCCACGCGCGTCGGATTCGATTCGGTGAGGTCGAGGAGCGCCACTCCCCCGGCGCGCTTCTTCTCGATCAGACGGCTGAGCGCGTTCGGCCGCAGGTCCGGCGGGAGCCGCGACGAGAACACCGCCTTACGCGCTCGCGTCCCGATGCGCGGCGGTGGGCGTGAACGCGGGCACGCAGACGGCGACGTACTCCGCGCCGCCGGGCTCGGGCGTGCTGTAGCGCACCCACTCGCCCTTCCGCGCGATGATCGCCTGTCCCGCGCGCACGTCGATCGTCCCTTCGCGGTGCTCGACGCGCAGGCAGCCCGCCAGCACAACGGTGTACTCGTCGAACTCGGGCGTCTGTCCGGGCTCCATCCAACCTTCCGGACTGTGCATGTGCGCGAGGCTCGCCGCCGCCGTTCCGCTGTTGATTACGCCGACGTATTCTTCGATCAGTTTGCCGCTGCCCGCGGGGATCAACGCGGGGTCGGGAATGAATTGAGGCATGTTTTGGTTTGACTAAACTTCAGTGGTCCCGATCCGTGATGAGATCGGTGACGCCGTACAAAGCGCGCTGGTACGGCGAGTCCGGAAACCCCGCCATGATGGCTCGGGCCTTCCCGGTGAACGTCCGGGCCTTGCCGCGCGTGCGCTCGAAGCCATCGTGGCGCGAGATCAACGCGAGAATGCTCTCGAACGGCATGTTGTCGTAGTTGCCCTCGCGCAGCACTTGCGCCACTGTTTCGCGTTCGGCGGCGCTTGCCTGCTCGAGCGCGTAGATCAGCGGCAGGGTCACTTTCCCTTCGCGCAGATCGCTGCCCACCGGCTTGCCGAGCACCTTCTCGCGCGCCGTGAAATCGAGGACGTCGTCGACAAGCTGGAAGGCCATGCCCAGGTTCCAGGCGTAGTCGCCCAGCCGCGCCTCGGTCGCCTCGTCCGCGCCGCCCATCAGCGCGCCCAGCCGCGCGCAGGCCGAGATCAGGCTCGCCGTTTTCCGGTCCACCAGCTCCATGCAGTCCGCCTCGGAGAGATCGATCTTTCCAATGCGTTCGAGCTGCAATAGCTCGCCTTCCACCATCATCTGCGTCAGGCTGATCAGCAGGTCGAGCACGGCGAAGTTGCGCTCGCGCAGGGCCACCTGAAAGGCTTGCATGTACAGCCAGTCGCCGGCCAGCACGCACGTGTGATTGCCCCAAATGGCGTTGCTCGATGGCCGCCCGCGCCGCGTCCGCGCCGTGTCGATCACGTCGTCATGTACTAGCGTCGCGGTGTGAATCATCTCCACCACCGCCGCCATGCGGATCGCGCTGTCGCTCGATTCGCCGAGCAGCCGGGCCGAAAGCAGCACCAGGATCGGCCGCAGCCGTTTGCCGCCGCCGCCCTGCAGGTAACTGTTGATCGCCGTGACCGCCTCGACGCTTGCCACCGATTCCAAACCGATCGCCTGCTCGACGCGTTCGAGATCGCCCTGGACCAAATCCAGGATCTCCCGAGCCGTCAGCGATTGACCGAGTCTGCCGAATGCCATCGAATCGCTCCAGTTTAACAATCCGTTGACTCGGGCCGCAGGGCGTCTCCCGCCAGCCGCCGGAAGTTCTCCGATGTGGCCTGAATCAGCTCGGCCGCCGGAATGCCGCGCACCTGCGCCAGCGTCTCGGCCGTGTACGCCAGGTATGCCGGCTCATTGCGCTTTCCCCGCTTCGGCGTGGGCGCAAGATAGGGCGCGTCGGTCTCGATCAGTATGCGATCGAGCGGCGCGAGCTTCGCCGCCTCCCGCACGGCTTCGGATTTCGGATAGGTAACCACGCCGCCAAAGGCAAGATAGAACCCGAGCGCGAGTGCGCGCGCCGCCTCGGCCGGGCCACCCGTGAAGCAGTGCAGAATCGTGGGGAGCCCGTGCGGCGACCAAACCTTTTCGAGCAGATCGAAAGTATCGTCCCACGCTTCGCGGGTATGAATCACCACCGGCTTCCCGGCCTCGGCCGCGATCGCCATCTGCTCCCGGAACACCGCCTGCTGCGTGTCGTGCGGCGCGAAGTCGTAATGATAATCGAGACCGATCTCGCCGATCGCCACGATCTTTGGATGCCGGGCCAGCGCTTCCAGGTTTTTAAAAGTCTCCGCCCCGGCCTTCGCGGCATCGTGCGGATGCACGCCCGCCGTGGCCAGGAACCCCGCGCGCCGCTCGGCCAGGCGCAGCCCGGCCTCGAGATCCGGCGGCCCGTCGCCGGTGCCGATCGCGATCATCCATTCCACGCCCGCCTCGTGCGCGCGCTCGATGACGCGGTCGCGGTCGATGTCGAACTGCGGGCTGTCCAGGTGGCAGTGCGAGTCGATCACTTCAGCCGCGCTCCCACGGGCACATCCTCGAGGAAGCCCGCCAGCACGGGGGCGCCGCCTTCGTGCGACGCCGCGACGATCATGCCCTGGCTTGGGATGCCCTTCAGCTTGCGCGGCGCGAGGTTCGCGACGATGACGACCTTGCGGCCCAGCATCTGTTCCGGCCTGTACGCCAGTGCAATGCCCGCGACGATCGTGCGCGGCTCGGGTTCGCCGAGGTCCACTTTCAAATGCAGCAGCTTGTCCGAGCCCTTCACGGCTTCGGCCGACATCACAAGGCCAACCCGCAGATCCACCTTGGCGAAATCGTCGATCGAAATCGTGGGCGTCGCGGGCTCCGCCGTCGGCTCGGTCTTCTTGCCGAGCAGCGCGTTTTGCCGCGCGATCTCGACGATCTCGAGCTCCTGCATCCTGGCGATCGCGGGTTTCGATTCGATGCGCGGAAACACGGCTTCGGGTTTGAGCGTCTTCTGTCCGCCCGCGAGACGCCCCCACACAAGATCGTCCGCGCGCACGCCGCCGAGCGGCGCGGGCATGCCAAGCTGCGCCCAGATCTTTTCCATCGACGGCGGCATGACGGGATAGAGCCACCCGCAGACCAGGCGCAGCGCCTCGGCCGCCGTGTAGAGCGTTTCGGCGAGGCGCTCCGCCGCTTCGGCCGACGTTTGCCGTTCCCGCGCGAGCTTCCACGGCGCGCGCTCGACGATGAACTTGTCGATGCTCGAAACAAACGCGAGCACCGCCTCGATGCCTCGCGTGAAATCGAAGGCCTCGAACCGCGCCGCCACTTCGCGCGATGTAACTCCGGCGCCTTCGGCGATCCGCGCGTCTCCGTGCGAGGCGGGAACTTCCCCCCCAAAATACTGCTGAATCATCGTCAGCGTGCGGCTGGCGAGATTGCCGATGCCGTTCGCCAGATCGGCGTTGTAGCGATCGATCAGCGCGTCGTAGCTGAAGTTGCCGTCCTGGCCGAAGGGAATCTCGCGCCAGAGAAAATAGCGCAGCGCATCCGGGCCTCCCATCACCTCGGCGATCGGTCCGGGCCGAACCACGTTGCCGCGGCTCTTGCTCATCTTGCTTTCCTGCACCAGAATCCAGCCGTGCGCGAACACGCGCTTGGGCAGCGGCAGTCCACCCGCCATCAGGAACGCCGGCCAATAAATGGCGTGGAAGCGAAGAATGTCCTTGCCGATCAGGTGCAGGTCCGCGGGCCATATCCCGTCTTCGCCCTTCACCGCGCTCATGTACGAGATCAGTGCGTCGAACCAGACATAGAAAACGTGCTTGCCCTCGACCGGCGCCGGGATGCCCCAGTGGATCGCCGTTCGGGTGATCGAAAGGTCGTTCAGGCCCCGCTTGACGAACGCGATCAGCTCGTTGCGCCGCGTCTCGGGCTGCACGAACAGCGGCTCGCGCTCGTAAAGATCGAGTAGTTTGTCCTGAAAAGCGGACAGTTTGAAAAAGTAGTTTTCCTCGGTCACCGTCTCCGTCGTCCGGCCGCAGTCCGGGCACGGATCGCCGGGCTTGGCGTCGTTCACGTACAGCTCGTCGTGAAAGCAGTACTGGCCGGTGTACGAACCTTTGTAGATGTAGCCGTTCTTCTGGCAGCGCTCGAACAGATCGCGAACGGTTTCGAAGTGCTTGGGGTCCGAGGTGCGGATGAAGTGATCGACCGCGATGCCGAGCGCCTGCCATTGGCGGACAAACTCGTTGGCGATGGCGGTTGCGTATTCTTCCGGCGTCTTGCCGATCGCCTTCGCGGCGCGCTCGACGTTCTGTCCGTGCTCGTCGGAGCCGGTGGTAAGCACCACCGGGTCGCGGCCCTGCTGAATTTCGAAGCGCTTGATCAGGTCGGCGGTGAAGGTGCAATACGCCGTGCCGATATGCGGCGCCGCGTTGACGTAATAAATAGGCGTGGTTAAGTAATACTTGCTCATTTGCGGTTAGTGAGTGGACGCGGAGCTGTTCGCGTAGGCGCGCGCCGCCTCGGCCAGGATCTTCTTCAGCGCCACGCCGCTCTCGCGCGCCAGGCGCAGGCAATCGTCGTACTCGGGAGCGAAGTCGCCGGACTCGCTGACCTTCACGCGCACGCGCCCATACGGCGTTTCCACCTCCTGCACGCGCCGCGCCTGCACGCGCCGCTCCGCTTCGTACATCCGCAGTCCCAGCGTGGATGTCTCGCCGAACAACAGCGCGGCGAGCCGCTCGCGATCCTCGGGCAATGCGATCACGCGCACCAGCGTTCCCGGCCGGTTCTTCTTCATCAGCAGCGAGGTCAGCGTCACGTCGAGCGCGCCGGATTCGAGCAGACGCTCCTGCGCGTATCCGAGCACCTGCGGGCTCGAATCGTCGATGTTGGCTTCGATGACGACCACGCGGTTCGCCTCCGCCGCGCCGGTCGGCTCGCCGACGATCGCGCGCAACACGTTCGCCTGGCCCGGAAAATCCTTGTCTCCGGCGCCGTAGCCCACCGCCTCGATGCGCATCGGAGGCATGGGGCCGAAGCCCTCGGCGAGCGTGGCCAGAATCGCGGCCCCGGTCGGCGTGGTCAACTCCATCTCCGGCCCGCGCGCGTACACCGGTTTGCCCATGAGCAACTCCGCCGTCGCCGGCGCTGGCACGGGCAGGATGCCGTGCTCGGTCGAGACCGTGCCGCTGCCGGTGTTCACGGCCGATGCGTGAATCGCATCGATCGCGAGCAGATCGAGCGCCAGGCACGCGCCGGCGATGTCGCAGATCGAATCCACCGCGCCCACTTCGTGGAAGTGAACCTTCTCGATCGCGATGCCATGCACCTTCGCTTCCGCCGCGCCGAGCCGCTCGAACACGCGCTTGGCGCGCTGTTTCGCGCCCTCCGGCAGAGCCGAGTCCCCGATCATGCGAAGAATATGCGGAAGATGTCGATGCGACTTCGTCTCGCCGCCGCGAACATGGAACTTCGACGCCGCGATGCCGCGCCGCGCCGTCTTGTCGACGGAGATCTCGGCGCCGGTCCCGAGCGAGCGCAGGCCTTCGGCGAGAGCGGACGCGTCCGCGCCCGCGTCGACGAGCGCGCCGACGGTCATATCTCCGCTGATGCCCGAGAAGGCATCGAAATAACAAATGCGCATGAAAGGGGTAAATTCATTATCGCCCGCCGGAGCCTCCCGCGCGGCGGCCGTCACGGGCATGTCAGAGCGCGCCGCGCCGCGAGGGCCAAATCGCGCGCTTCCTCGGGCGTGGCGCCGAGCGCGGTGATGTGGCCCATCTTGCGGCCGCGCCGCGGCTCGAGCTTGCCGTAGAGGTGCAGTTTCACGCCGCGCAGTTCGCAGGCCCGCGCCCAATCGGGCTCGCCGCGCTCCCACAGATCGCCGAGCAGGTTCGCCATCGCCGCGGGGCGCAGCATGTCCACCGCGCCGAGGGGCAGGCCGCACACCGCGCGCAACTGCTGCTCGAACTGGCTGGTGAGGCAAGCGTCGATCGTCCAATGGCCTGAATTATGCGGGCGCGGCGCGAGTTCGTTGATCAGCAACTTTCCGTCGCGCGTGACGAAGAACTCGGTCGCCAGCACGCCCACCACGCCCAGCGTTTCGAGCACGGCGCGCGAGATTTCGGCCGCTTCGCGGCGCAGGTTTGCCGGGATCGCCGCCGGGGATGTCGAAACGTCGAGTATGTGTCTACTGTGAACGTTATCGGAGGGCTCAAACGCGACAAATTCGCCGCTTGCGGAACGCGTTGCGACAACCGAGATTTCGCGCTCGAAATCGACGAACGCTTCGAGCACGCACTCGCCGTTCGCCACCGCGCGCCACGCCGCTTCGGCCTCGTCGATCGCGCCGATTTTGGCCTGCCCTTTGCCGTCGTAGCCGAACGCCGCCGACTTCAACACCGCCGGCGCGCCGAGCTGCCCGAGCGCCGCGCGAAGATCCTCGAGCGAGCGCACCTCGCGGTACGGCACGTGGGGCAGGCCCGCGGATCGAAGGAACGCCTTCTCGCGGATGCGCTGCTGGGTGGTATGCAGCACGCTTCCCTCGGGCCGCACCGGCGCGCGGGCTCCGGCGGCCGCGGCCGTTTCGGCTGGAACATTTTCGAACTCAAATGTTACAACCTGCGTCTGGCTCGCGAACCGCCGCACGGCGTCGAGATCGGAGTACGAGCCCACCACTTCCACGTCGGCCACCTGGCCCGTGGGCGTGTCCTGGTCCGGCGAGAAGGTATGCACGCGATAGCCCATGCGCCGCGCCGCGATCGCGAACATCCTTCCAAGCTGCCCGCTGCCCAACACGCCGATGACCGAGCCCGGCGGAACGTAACCGTCGATCGCCATCCGGATTCAGCCGCGATCGAGCGAGGTCTTCTTGACCTTCGCCGCCAGCTCTTCGCGATAGGCGCGGAGCTTCTCGCGCAACCCCGCGTCGTGATTCGCGAGCAGCGCGACCGCCAGCAGCCCCGCGTTGGTGGCGCCCGCGCGGCCGATGGCAAGCGTGCCCACCGGAACGCCGCCCGGCATTTGCACGATCGACAGCAGGGAGTCCATGCCGCTGAGGGCCTTCGATTCGACCGGCACGCCGAGCACCGGAACCAGCGTCTGCGCGGCCACCATGCCCGGCAGATGCGCCGCGCCGCCCGCGCCGGCGATGATCGCCTGCAACCCGCGCGCCTCGGCCGACGACGCGTACTCCGCCATCCACTGTGGCGTGCGATGCGCCGACACGACCAGGCACTCGTGAGGCACGCCGAAATTTTCGAGCACTTCCGCCGCGTGGCGCATCGTGTCCCAGTCGGACTTGCTGCCCATGATCACGCCCACCAGCGGCGCGGCGCCGGACGGCGCGGGCTTCGCCGCCTTCGGCGCGCGGCGCGCCGGCGTTGCCGGCTCCGGGTTCGCAGCCGAGGGATCGTCCGCCATCAGCGGACCCCGGCCCGGGGAAGGGCTCGAACGGAAGATTGCCTTTGCATATGAAGGGAACCTCCACCATAGCCCGTCGCCCGCGAACGTGCAAGCGCTGGGCGCGGGCGACAATGTAGAGGATATGGTTGTGCTGAATGGCTCCTCGTTGAGCCTTGAACAGGTCGAAGCGGTGAGCCTGCGGAGCGAACCGGTGGAGCTTGCGCCCGGCTCGATCGAGAGCATGCGCCGCTCGCGCGCGGTGGTCGAGCGGCTCGCGGGAGGCGATGCGCCGGTGTATGGCGTCAACACCGGCGTTGGCCTGCTCGCCGATGTTCGCATTCCGGTGGCCGATCTGGCCGCGCTGCAGCGCAACGTCGTGCGCTCGCACGCGGCGGGCACGGGCGAGGCGATGTCCACGGCGGAGACGCGCGCCATGATGCTGATCCGCGCCAACGTTCTGGCGAAGGGCTTTTCGGGCATCCGGCCCGAGGTGGCGCAGCGGCTCGTGGACATGTTGAACCGCCGCGTCACGCCGGTCGTTCCATCGCAGGGCAGCGTGGGGGCGAGCGGCGATCTGGCGCCGCTTGCGCACATGGCGCTCGTTATGATCGGCGAGGGGAAGGCCGAGTTCGAAGGCGCGGTTCATCCGGGCGCCGAGGCGCTCCGCCGCGCCGGGCTTGCGCCGGTCGAACTGGCGGCCAAGGAAGGGCTGTCGTTGCTCAACGGCACGCAGGCCATGCTCTCGACGGGCGCGATCGAGCTGCTCGCGGCTTGCCGGCTGGCCGGCGCGGCCGACGTGATCTGCGCGATGACGCTTGACGGGCTGAAGGGAACGCCGCGCGCCTTCGATGCGCGCATCCATGCCGTGCGGCCGCACCCAGGCCAGATCCGCAGCGCCGCCAACCTGGCCGCTTTGCTCGAGGGCAGCGAGATTCGCCAGTCGCACATCGCCTGCCGCCGCGTGCAGGACGCGTACTCGCTGCGCTGCGCGCCGCAGGTGCATGGCGCGGTGCGCGACACGCTCGCCGAGGCGCGCCGCGTGTTCTCGATCGAGCTGAACTCGGTCACCGACAACCCGATTGTCTTCGACGACGAGATCGTCTCGGGCGGTAACTTTCACGGCGAGCCGCTGGCATTCGCGCTCGACTCGCTGGCCATTGCGCTCTCGGCTCTGTCGGGCATCTCGGAGCGCCGCGTCGACCGGCTGGTGAATCCGATGCTCAACGAGGACCTGCCTCCGTTTCTCGCCAATCGCGCGGGCCTCGAATCGGGGTTCATGATGATGCAGGTCACCGCGGCGGCGCTCTGCGCCGAGAATCGCGTGCTGGCCACCCCCGCCTCGCCGGGCTCGATCACGACCAGCGGGAACAAGGAAGACTTCGTCAGCATGGGCAACGCGGCGGCATGGAAATTCAAACGCGCCGTCGCCAACACGCGCCGGGTGCTCGCGATCGAGGCGCTTGCGGCCGCGCGCGCCCTTGACTGCCGGCGTCCACTCAAGACGAGCCCGCGTCTTGAAGCGGTGCGCGAAGGCCTCGCCCGCGTCGCGGCGCCCTGGACCGGCGACCGCCCGTTCGACGACGCGATCGAAGCCGCGGCCGCCTGGATCGCCGATGGCGCGGACTTAGCCGCCGCCCTGCCGGCCGCCTGAGAGGTTTCGCGGATGACCGGCCGGGCCGTTTGTTATCCTCACAACGGGTGTATAGCAGGCATTACCGCAAAGTAAAGCTGCTGTTTGGCCTCTCGGATGTCGCGCTTGTTGTGCTCGCGTTCGCGGCCGCCTACCAGACGCGCTACTGGATTGGCCCGCGTCTAGGCCTGCGCCACGAGTTCTACTTCGAGCGGCCCGAGATGTCGCTGCTCGTCGGCGGCGCCGCGCTGCTGTGGCTCGCCATCGGGTATTGGTTCGACGTTTACGACAAGCTCGACTCGTCTCACCCGCGCATGGTGCTGCGGAACGCGTTCCGCCAGAGCTTGCTCGGCTCGATCGGGCTGGTGCTGCTCGAATATCTCCTCCGTCTCGACGTCAGCCGACCGTTCGTGGCGATGTTATGCGTCTATAGCTGGCTGTTCCTTTGCCTGTTCCGATTGAACGCCGGGCACGTGATCGGGCTGATCCGGCGCGAGTTCGGCAAGCCGCATTTCGTGATGGTGGCCGGTACGGGCGAGCGCGCGCGAAAGCTGGCGGAATCGCTCGAGCGGAGCGAGGACTTCGGCGTCCGCCTTACCGGGTTCCTTGCCGACGGCGACGGCGTGGCGCCCGAGTTCGTCCATCTCTCGCGCGAGTACCCCGTGTATGGCCTCGATTTTCTGCCCGAACTGCTTCAGCGTCACGTCATTGACGAGATCCTGTTCGCCGTCGAAAGCGACCGGCTGCCCGCGCTCGAGGACGCCTTCTTACTCTGCGACGAGGAAGGCGTGCGCACCCGCGTTCTGGTGGATTTCTTTCCGCATGTCAACAGCGAGGTGTACCTGGACCGGCTCGGAAGCGCGCCGCTGCTGACCTTCGCCGCCGCGCCGCACGACGAGGTGCGTCTGATGCTGAAGCGCGCCACCGACATGCTGCTGGCCGCCGCCGGGCTGCTGCTGCTGGCGCCGATCATGCTCGCCGTCGCGCTGTTGATCCGGATCACTTCGCCCGGTCCGGCGATCTTCCGGCAGGAGCGCTGCGGCCTGAACGGCCGGCGGTTCGTGTTCTACAAATTCCGCTCGATGTGCGAGGAGGCGGAACGGATGAAGGCGTCGCTTGCGCACCTGAACCGCAAGACCACGGCCTTCAAGATCCCGAACGACCCGCGCCTGACGCCGGTCGGGCGCATCTTGCGCAAGTTTTCCATCGACGAGTGGCCGCAGTTATGGAACGTCCTGAAAGGCGACATGTCGCTGGTCGGGCCGCGGCCGGCGGTGCCCGAGGAAGTCGAGCTGTACCAGCGCTGGCAGCGGCGCAGGCTGCGCATGCGTCCGGGCCTGACGTGCCTGTGGGCGGTGGCGGGCCGCGACGCGCTCGACTTCGACACGTGGATGAAGATGGACATGCAGTACATCGATAACTGGTCCCTCGCGCTGGATTGGAAAATCATCCTGCGCACGGTGCCGAAGGTTCTGCTCGGAAAAGGAGCTCATTAGAAGCCATGCAACTTGTACCAACCCAGGAGGAGGTCGTCGGCCTGCTCCGCGAAACGGGCGCGCTGCGCGACGGGCATTTCGAGTACCCGAATGGCTTGCATGCCAACGAGTACTTACAGGTCGCGCTCGCGATGCGGTCGTATCAACACTCGAAGACCATGAGCGTGGCGCTAAGCCGCATGGTGCGCGCGAATCCCGAGATCCGCGCGCTGATCGGGGAACTCTCGATTGTCGCGCCGGGCACGGGCGGACTGCCTGTCGCCTACGGCATCTGCGAAGCGCTGCGGGCGCACCAGGTTTATTGGGCCGAGCGCTCGGACGGAACGCAGCCGCTGCGCTTCCGCCAGTATTTCGAGATGGCGCCGGGCGAGAAGGTGCTGCTCGTCGACGATATCCTGCGCTCGGGCAAACAACTCGCGGAGCTTAAGAATTTGGTGGAGTCGAAAGGCGGGCAAGTGATCGGGCTCGCGGTGATCGTCTATCAGGATACGCCGCGCACGATTAAGTTCGATCCGCTGCCGTTCTACTACCTGGCCCGGCTCGATGCGACGTATTACAAGGACGCCGCCTCCTGCGATCTGTGCAAGCGCGGCGCGCCGGTGGAGAAGGTCTGGATTTAGCGCTCGAACGGCGCGGCGGAGATCCGCAGCGTGTTAACCTGAAGAAAGCATGGCAGGCGCGCTGACAGGCGTAAAGCGCTATATTTTTTGGGACTATCGCCGCGGCGTCTGGCAGTATGACGTCATGGTGGGTCTCATTCTAGCCTTCATCTTCGTCGTTCCGCGCGAATGGTTTCGCGATCAGCCCAAGGCGAGCAGCGTGGTCATGCTTCCGGCGTCTCAAGGTCAGAACGCATTCTGGATCGAGCCCGAGCTTCTCGAGGGCGTGCCTGAGGCGGGAATGCTCGATCGCGCGGCGGCGCTGCTCAGCGAGCGCACCCGGAAGCCGCAGCACGTGGTCCGCATTGAACCGATCTTCGACTCCGAGAAAGAGACGATAGGCTATTTGGCCTACGCGCGGCCCTAGGCTGGCGCGGAATGCCCTGTTGCGCCCTGTTTATGCTGTCAGCCCAGTTGCTCCTGAGCCTGCCGTGCGTTCTGCTGTTCTCGCATCCCGAAGCCGCATCGGGCGCCGCGGACATTGTTGACCGGATGGACCGCGCCGCCGCGCAGTTTCACGCGATGACGGCGCGCGTAAGGCATACCTCGCACACCGAGGTGATCCACGAAGACAGCGTTTCGTCGGGGAGCGTGAAGATGCGGAAGCTGCGGGCCGGCGCGGTCGAAGGCCTGATCGAGTTCACCTCGCCCGACCCCAAGGTCTACCTGTTCGAGCACCGGACCGCCAGGATTTACACGCCGGCCAGCCGCACGGTGCAGGTGATCGATCTCGGCAAGCACGGCGAGCAGTTGGACCAGTTTCTCATGATCGGCTTCGGCACGAGTAAGGCGGAACTCGAGCGCGGCTACGACGTGAAGCTGGTGGGTGCGGAGGCGATGGACGGCGCCGAGACCCGCCACCTCGAGCTTACGCCCCGCGCGAAGGACGCCCGCCAGTATGTGACTAAGGTGGACCTGTGGATCTCGGCCGCGACGGGCTATCCGGTTCGCGAGAAAGTGCTGCAACCGTCACGCGACTACCTGCTTGTCGAATACAGCGGTGTGACGATCAATCCGCCGCTCGGCGATGCGGACTTCCGCCTGGATCTTCCCAAGGACGTCGAAACCATCTACCCTCAAAGATAATCTCCATGTTCGAGACCCGCACCAGGTTGCAACCCGCCGCGCCCGAGAGACTCCGGTTCCTTGACTGGAGCCGCGGTCTGGCTGTCCTGATTATGCTTCAGGGCCATGTATTTCACGCTTTCAGCCGCAACGAACTGCGCGAACAAGGGCCATACCTGATCTCGCAGCTTCTTGGCGGACAAGGCCCGGCCATTTTTCTTTTCGTCACCGGCATCACGCTCGCCTTTCTGATCGACCGCCGCGAACGGCAAGGGCTCGGCCCGTGGGCGCGCTGGCGGGCGGCCATGGGGCGGTCCGCGTATTTGTGGGTGCTCGCGTTTTTGTTCCGCGCGCAACTCTGGCTGTTCGCGTACCCGGGAAGCGACTGGACCGACTTATTCAAAGTCGACATTCTCAACTGTATGGGCTTCGCCATTGCGCTGTTTTCGCTCACGGCGCTGCTCACCACCACACAGCGCGTGCGTGCTTGCGCGATCCTCGGCGCCGCGATCGCCGCACTTGGGCCCATCGTGTCGTCGATCGACTGGAACTGGCTGCCGGCGGGCGTGTCGGCGTATTTCGTGCCCAATTACGCCGCGTTCGCGTTCTTCCCGTGGGCGTCGTTTCTCGCCTTTGGGCTCTCGGCAGGCAGCATCCTGCGGCTCACGCGCGCCGAGGGCATGGGCCGGCTCATGCAGTGGGGCGCGCTCGGCGGGATCGTACTGGTGATTGCGGGCGAGTATTTTTCCAGCCTGCCGTATCAGATCTATCCGAGGTCGGAGTTCTGGCTGGACGGACCCGGCCTGGTCACGATCAAGCTCGGCGTCATCCTGCTGGTCGTCGCGTTCGCGTGGCTGTGGTGTGAGATTGGACATTTCGGCTGGAGCCTGGTGAGCCAGCTTGGCACGACGTCGCTGATTGTCTATTGGGTGCATATCGAGCTTGTGTACGGCCGCTGGCTTGGTCTGTGGCATCAGAGCTTCACGGCGCTCCAGTGCTCCCTGGCCGCCGGCGTGCTGATCGCGCTGATGGTAGGCGTGTCGCTTGCGCGGCGCGGGTTCCCCAAGCTGGTGCGGCGGCCCGCCCGTGTGCGCGTGGAAGACATCCCCGAGCCCGTGCTCGCCTTCGCGCGGTCGCCGGCCGGCGACTAATCGGACGGCGCCGAGGCGCGGCCGGCGGCTCTCCGGGACCGCTCAAAGCGCGGTATCCTCGAAAAATATGCGTCTCCTCTTACTGCTCGCCGCAAGCGCTCTCGCCTGGTCGCAGACAACGCCGGATCTGAACGGGGTCTGGAAGGCCAACAAGGAAAAAAGTAAGCTGCCCCCGCAGATGGCCAGCGGCGACTACTACGTCTCGATCCAGCAGACAGGGCCGAAGATCGTCGAGAAGACGCTCACCATGGGCGAGCACTTCGAGCAACGGGCCGAGTGGAGTTACGACACCTCGGGAGCGGAGACGACTAACACGATGCGCGAGGAGAAGCTGGCGAGCAAGGCGGCGTGGGACAGCGGCTCGCTGGTGATCGACACGAAGGGGCAGATGGAAGGCCGTGAGCTCGCGATCCACGAGAAGTGGACGCCGGCGGCCGATGGCAGCTCGCTGACCGTGGTGCGCAACGACGGGCGAGGCGAAGTGACCATGGTGCTCGACAAGCAGAGCGGGGACGCGGCGAACGTGTTCACCGCGCCGCCGCGGATGGCGAAGGCGGTTTACCAGAACGTGAAGGATCTGGACGTGCCCGCGTACCGGCTGGGCGACATCATGGGCAACTTCACGCGCGCGTTGGGCGTCAACTGCGGCTTCTGCCACGTGCGCGGCAACTTCGCGAGCGACGACAAGAAGGAGAAGCAGTTTGCGCGCACGATGATCGAGATGACGCACGGCGTCAATCACGACGTGTTCCACGATCACCCCCGCGTGTCGTGCTACACCTGCCACCGGGGCCAGAAGGAGCCGGTCACCGCGCCGCCGGAAACGGCCTCGAACGCCGGCCACTGAGATCCGGCGGCGCCCCGATGCCCAATCGCCTGGCGGGCGAGCAGAGCCCGTACCTCCGGCAGCACGCGAACAATCCGGTCGATTGGTATCCATGGGGGGACGAGGCGTTCGCGCGGGCGCGGGCGCTGGACCGGCCGATTTTTCTTTCCGTCGGCTACTCGACGTGCCACTGGTGCCACGTGATGGAGCACGAATCGTTCGAGAGCCCGGCCGTCGCCGAGGCGCTGAACGCGTCGTTTGTTCCGATCAAGGTGGACCGCGAAGAGCGCCCGGATGTGGACCGCGTCTACATGACGTACGTCCAGGCGACGACCGGCTCGGGCGGATGGCCGATGTCGGTGTTCCTGACGCCCACGCTCGAGCCGTTCTTTGGCGGGACATACTTTCCACCCGACAACCGCTATGGCCGGCCGGGATTTCTCGCGCTGCTCGGGCATCTCGCCGAGGCGTGGCGTAAGGACCGCGCCCGCATTGCCGAGGCCGGAACGAACGCGATCGGCCAACTGAGGCAGTTCCTCGAGATGGGCGGCGAAGCGGCCGAGCCCGGCGCCGAACTGCTCGACAAGGTTTACCTTCCGCTGCGGCGGGGCTTCGATGCCGAGCACGGGGGCTTCGGACAGGCGCCGAAGTTTCCCCGGCCCGCGGCGCTCGAATTCTTATTCGCGTATTACGACCGCACGAAGGACGAGGAAGCGCTCGCGATGGCCGTGAAGACGCTGCGCGCAATGGCCGCCGGCGGCATGAACGATCAGCTTGGCGGCGGGTTCCACCGCTACTCGGTGGACGAGCGTTGGTTCGTGCCGCATTTCGAAAAGATGTTGTACGATCAGGCGCAGCTCGCGGTGGCGTATCTCGAAGGGTTTCAGATCACGCGCGATCCGGCGTTTGCGGCCGAGGCGCGCAAGATTCTCGATTACGTGCTGCGCGACATGCGCGATTCCGAGGGAGGGTTCTACTCGGCCGAGGACGCCGACAGCGCGGCATCGGCCGCCGAGCCGGAACAAAAATACGAGGGCGCGTTTTATCTCTGGACGCACGCCGAGGTCGAGCGGATTCTTGGCCAGCCCGCCGCGGGCATGTTCTCGATGCGGTATGGCCTTGCGGCGGACGGCAACGTGCGCGACGATCCTCACGGCGAGTTCGGCGGCAAGAACATTCTCGCCGTGCGGCGGGAGATCGAAGCGGTGGCGCGGGTCTACGAAGTGAGCGAGGAAGAGGCGCGGCGCACGCTCGAAGAATCGCGCGAGAGGCTGCTCATTGCAAGAGCGTCGCGCCCGAGGCCGCACCGCGACGACAAGATTCTTACGGCGTGGAACGCGCTGATGATTTCCGCCTTCGCTCTGGGCGGCCGCGTGCTTGATGAGAAGGCTTACGCGCAAGCGGCGGCATCGGCGGCGCGGTTTGTTCTGCGCGAGATGTACGACGCGGACTCGGGCGCGCTGCTGCGGCGCTGGCGCGCGGGCGCGGCGGCGATCCCCGGTTTCCTCGACGATTACGCGTTCCTCATGCTGGCAGTGCTGGATCTTTACGAGATGGACTTCCACTTCGGCTGGATCGACGTGGCGCGGCGGCTCGGCTCGCGCATGATCGTGCGGTTCGAGGACCGCGCGCGCGGCGGGTTCTTCAGCACGGCCGAGGGCGATCCGAACCTGCTGCTGCGCATCAAGGAAGACTACGATGGCGCGGAGCCTTCGGGGAACTCGGCGGCGGTGACCGGCCTGCTGCGGCTGGCCGCGCTTACGGGCGAAGGCGAATTCGGCAAGCTGGCCGAACGGGCGCTGGCCGCGCTGGCGCCGCGCATCGCCGCGCAGCCTCAGGCCTCGCCGCTCCTCGCCGCGGCGGCCGAGCTTCATCTTCGTCCGCCGCGCCAGATTGTGCTGGCGGGCGATGCGTCCGCCCCGGCGATGCGCGGCTTCGAGGCCGCGCGCAACCGGCGCTACCTGCGCGCGACGGCAACGATACGGCTGGCGAATCCTGGCGAACGGGAAGCCTGGGCGCGCCTGCGTCCTCAGCTCGCCGCCATGACGACGGTCAGCGGACAGCCCGCGGCTTACGTGTGCCGCGACTTCGCCTGCGAGTTGCCCGTGACGCGGGTGGAGGATTTCGAGGCCTTGCTACAATAGCGAAGCGCGCGGGCCGTGCGAGACGCGCGATAAACATCCAGGGAGAACGCGAATGGAACGACCGGGAGCGACCACGCTCAAAGGCAACCCTCTGACTCTGATCGGACCCGAACTGAAGGCGGGCGACACGGCGCCGGATTTCGAGGCGGTGGACAACAAACTGCAGCCGGTGAGCCTCGACAAAACCGGCAACGCGGTGCGGATCTTCAGCGTGGTTCCGTCGCTCGACACGCCGGTGTGCGACATGCAGACCAAGCGCTTCAACGACGAAGCGGCGAAGCTGCCGCACGTCGATGTGTACACCATCAGCATGGACCTGCCTTTCGCGCAATCGCGCTGGTGCTCGGCGTTCGGCGTGGATCGCATCAAAATGATCTCGGACCATCGCAGCGGCTCGTTCGGCGAGCGTTACGGCACGCTGATCAAGGAGCTGCGCATCGAGAGCCGGGCGATCTTCGTGGTCGGCGAGAACAACCGGCTGCTCCACGTCGAGTACGTGAAGGAAGTGGGCGACCATCCGAATTACGACGCCGCGCTCGACGCCGCGCGCGGGGCCACGCCGTAGCCGGCCGGTAAGGAACGGCGAGCCGGCCCAGGGTAAGCTCGTGTTGGCCGCTTCCGGATCAACGATTTCGGCTTGCCGATGCGTCGCGAGTGCTGGCGCGTTTACGCGTCTCCGCAAGAACCCACTGCACAGTCCGCGCGCCCCCGGCCCGGTAGCTCTACCGCAGCACGTCTTCGAGCCGCAGCCGCTCGTCGGTTTTCGCGTCGCGATACTTCACGATTACCGGCGTCGCCAGCGACAAGCCCCACTCGCGCCCCGGCCCGTGCTGGATCGCGCGCGAGCCCGGCACCACGACCGCGCCCGGCGGAATCGTAAGCGGCGCATCGACCGAGGCCGAATACACCGCGTTGCGCACGATGTCGTACACCGGCGTCGACGCGGTGAGAATCACGCCCGCGCCCAGCACCGCGCGGCTCTTCACCACCGCGCCTTCGTACACCCCGCAGTTGCCCCCCACGAGCACATCGTCCTCGACGATCACCGGCAGTGCGCCGACCGGTTCGAGCACGCCGCCGATCTGCGCCGCGGCCGAGATGTGGCAGCGGTCTCCAATCTGCGCGCAGCTCCCAATCAGCGCATGCGAATCCACCATCGTGCCGTCGCCCACCCACGCGCCCACGTTGATATACATCGGCGGCATGCACGTCACGCCCTTGCCGATGCGGCAGCCGTCGCGAATGCTCGATCCGCCCGGCACGATGCGCACGCCGCCGTCGGCGCGAACGCGCTTCACCGGGTATGTCGCCTTGTCGAAGAAAGGCTGGCGCGTCGCGTCCACCGACATGTCGACGATGGCGCCCATGCGGAAGCCGAGCAGGATGCCGCGCTTGACCCAGGCATTCACTCTCCATCCGGATGGCGATGCGGGGTCGGGCTCGGCGGCGCGCGCGCGTCCCTGGTTCAGCGCGTCCTTGAAGCGCTCGAACAGTTGAAAGTGACCTTCGCCGTATCGATCGGGGCGAAGATCGAACAACGCGTCGATCTCCGCGGCGAGGGGATCAGCCGGCATGCGCGCGCCGCCGGGTCAGCAAGCCGAGCGAGTCGAGCACCGCTTCGATCTTCGATTGCGAAGTCTCCGACGGCGCAACGAGCGGCAGCCGCCATACCGGCTCGAGCAGTCCCATGGCGGCCATGGCGGCCTTCACCGGGATCGGGTTCGATTCGAGGAAGTTCACATCGAGCAGAGGCGTGTACATGCGCTGCAGACGGCGCGCCTCGGTGAAGTTACTCGCGCGCGCGGCGCGGACGAGAGCGGTCATCTCGGCGGGGATCTCGTTCGACGCCACCGAGACCACTCCCTGCGCGCCCAGAGCGATGGCCGGCAGCGCCAGCGAGTCGTCGCCGCTCAGCACGGTGAAGTCTGGCGGGGTGTGATAAATCACGCTGGCGATCTGGCCCATGTTGCCCGAGGCTTCCTTGACGCCCACGATGTTTTCGATCTGGGCGAGGCGCTTCAGCGTGAGCGGCTCGACGTTCACTCCCGTGCGCCCTTGCACGCTGTAGACGACGATGGGCAGCGTCACGGCCTCGGCGATCGCCTTGTAGTGCCGGTACAGGCCCTCCTGGGTGGGCTTGTTGTAGTACGGCGTGACCGAGAGCAGCCCGTCGGCGCCGAGCGTTTCGAGTTCGCGGGCCAGCGCGATCACTTCGGCCGTGTTGTAGCCGCCCGCGCCCGCGAGCACGGGCACTTTCCCCTTGGCCTCTTCCAGCGTGATGGCGACGACGCGCAGGTGTTCGTCGCGGCTGAGCGTCGGGTTCTCGCCCGTCGTGCCGCAAGGGACGAGAAAGTCGATGCCTTCGAGAAGCTGGCGGCGGATCAGCAGCCGCAGCGCGGATTCATCGAGCTGTCCGCCGAGCTGGAACGGCGTGACCATGGCGGTCCCGCAACCTTGAAATTTGTGTTCGAGCATCCGTTAGCCTCCAAAGAGCACTTCGGAAAATTCGTGGCAGCCGGTGCGGCCTATAATCCATTGTGCCGCTTTGAGCGCGCCGCTTGCGAACCCCTCGCGGCCGCGGGCCGCATGGCGCAGCGTGATCGTGTCGGCGAGCGAGTCGAAGCCGATCTCGTGCGTGCCGGGATGCGCGCCCGCGCGGTTCGACGACGCGTCAATCGCACGGTCGTAACCGGCGCGCTTCATCGCATCGACAAGCTTGAGCAGCGTGCCGGACGTCGCGTCCTTCTTCGTCGCGTGGTGAATCTCCCAGGCCCAGGCGCCGTAGCCGGGCTCGCTCGCCAGCAGCCGCGCCGCCTCGCTCACCAGGCGCTCGAAGACGTTCATGCCAATGGAAAAATTCGGGCTCCAAACCAACGCCGAACCGTGGCGCGCCACCACGGTGCGCACGTGATCGAGCCGGTCGTACCAGCCCGTGGCGCCGGCGACGGTGGGAATGCGGTGCGCGGCGAGCCGCTCGATGTTGGCCACCGCCGTGGCGGGCGTCGAGAACTCGATCGCCACATCCACTCCCTCGAAGGACGTGCCGCCGGGCGAGCCGGCATCCAGCCGCAGCGTCACGCGGAAGCCGTACTCCGGCGCCATGCGATCGATCAGTTGTCCCATCTTGCCGTAGCCGACAATGGCCAGGCGCTTCGGGGCGGCCTCAGACATCAAACACCTCCGGATCCAATGCGCTGAAAAATTCGTTGTGCAACGCTTCGACGGCCGCGCGCAGGTCGGCCGCGTTCACGACAAAACCGAGGTTGAGCGACGACGCGCCCTGGCTGACCATGCGCACGTTGATGTGCTGTACGGCGCGGAAGATCCGCGCGCCAATGCCCGGCGTGTTCTTGATGTTCTCGCCCACCAGGCAGACGATCGCCTCATCGCGGTCGCAGGTGAACTCGGAGAACTCGGCGAGCTCGCGCGCGATCGCCTCGAGCCTCGAGCCGTCGTTGAGGGTCAGCGACACGCTCACCTCGGAGGTCGAAATCATGTCGACCGAGGTCTCGTTCCGGTCAAAGATCTCGAAGATGCGGCGCAGGAAGCCATGCGCCATGAACATCCGCGTCGACCGGATGTTGAGCACGGTGACGTTCTTTTTGCAGGCGATCGATTTGATCGGGTTCGAGCTCGGCACCGCGGCGGCGGTGATGCGCGTGCCCTCGACCTCCGGCCGCAGCGAGTTGAGAATGCGCACCGGGATGTTACTCTCGATCGCCGGCAGCACCGTCGCCGGATGCAGCACCTTGGCGCCGAAGTAAGCGAGCTCGGCCGCTTCGGCGAACGAGATGCGGCGCACGCGATGCCCGCCCGCCAGGACGGTCGGGTCGCAGGTGAGCAATCCATCGACGTCGGTCCAGATCTGGATCTCGCTCGCGCCGATGCCCGCGCCCACGATCGACGCGGTGAAGTCGCTGCCGCCGCGGCCGAGCGTGCTGGTCACACCCGCTTCGGTCGCGCCGATGAAGCCGCCCATCACCACCACGGCGCGTTCGGCGAGCCGCGGAATCGCGGCCGCGAGGCGCCGGTACGTCTCTTCGTAGATCGGCGCGGCGTGCGTATGGCGGGCGTCGGTGACGATCAGCTTGCGCGCGTCCGCGTGGACGGCCGGGATGCCGAGCCGCTCGAACGCGCGGGTGACGATCAGGCTGCTCAGCCGCTCGCCGAGGCTTGACACCGCGTCGATCGAACGCGGCGTCAGCTCGCCCAGCACCGCGAGGCCGCGCGCCATCTCGCCGAGCTCCTGGAAATGTTCTTCCACCGTGCGCTCCATGCCGGACTCGGCCAGATGGAAATCGCGCAGCTCGTAGAGCAGCGTGAGCGCGCGGTCGCGCCCGCCGGCCGCTGCAAGCCGTGCGATCTCGAGCAGCTTGTTGGTCGTCTTGCCCATCGCCGAGACAACCACCACCGGCCGCTCGTCGATGCGCGCGCCGACAAGGCCGGCGACACGCTCGATCGCCCGAGCCGAGGCGACCGACGTACCGCCGAACTTCATCACGATCATGAGTCGAGCAGTCCCTCCGATTGCATCAGCTCGGCGTTCAGCACCGCCGCGCCGGCCGCGCCGCGCACCGTGTTGTGGCTGAGCGCGAGAAATTTCCAGTCGAGCGCCGGGCACGCGCGCAGCCGGCCGGTGAACACCGCCATGCCACGCTCGCGCGTCGCGTCGCGCCGCGGCTGCGGACGGTCCGGCGCGTCCATGTAGATCACTGGGCGCGGCGGAGCGCTGGGCAGATTTCGCCGCTGCGGCAGGCCGCGGAAGTCGCGGAACGCGGCCAGGATGGCCGCCTCATCGGGCTTCGCTGAGAGCTCGACCGAGATGGCCACCGTGTGCCCGTCGACCACCGGCACGCGATTGCAGTGCGCGCTGACCCGCGCATCGAGCGGATGGAACTCCCCATCCGCGTACTCGCCGAGGATCTTCTGCGTCTCCTGCTGCATCTTCTCCTCTTCGCCGCCGATGAACGGAATCACGTTGGCCACGATGTCCATCGAAGCGACGCCCGGATAGCCCGCGCCCGAGATCGCCTGCATCGTTGTGGCGACGACGCGCGTGATGCCGAACGGCTTCAGCGGAGCGAGCCCGAGCGTCAGCGCCACTGTCGAGCAGTTCGGGTTGGTGACGATCAGCCCCTTCCAGCCGCGGCAGGCGCGCTGCCGCGCGGCGACGCGCAGATGGTCCGCGTTAATCTCGGGCACCAGCAGCGGCACGTCCGGGTCCATGCGGTGGTTCTTCGAATTCGAAACCACGACGTGTCCGGCTTGGGCGAAGCTCTGCTCGATCGCGGTCGCCACCGATGCGTCGGTGGCCGAGAACAGGAGCCGCGGCGCGTTGCCCGGCTTGCATTCTTCGACGGTGAGCCCGGCGATGCGCTCGGGCATAACGCCGTCGAGGCGCCAGGTGGTGGCTTCGGCGAACTTCTTTCCGGCCGAGCGGTCGCTCGCGCCCACCCACGTCAGATCGAACCACGGGTGATTCTCGAGAAAACGGATGAAATGCTGGCCCACCATGCCGGTGGCGCCCAGAACTCCAGCTTCGATTCGTTGCATCGTGTCTGTTTATTGCCTGCCTAGATGAAGGATCATGCGCCGGTAGATTTGCGCCGCTTCGAACAGCTCGCGCTTGGCGACGCGTTCGCCCGCAGTGTGCGCGACGTGAATCGAGCCCGGGCCGACGAGATACGGCGTGCCCCAGGCGCCGTTGAGCGCGGGGATGTCGCTGGTGAAGGCGACGACGGTGGTTTCAAAGCCGTCGAGCGAGCCCAGCCGCAGCGCGGGAATGCAAAGCGCCTCGCGGACTTCGGCATCCGGCGCGGCGGCCTCCCGCAGCGCGGCGCGCGTGGATGCCCCATCGTCGACCAGGCGGATAAGCAGCTCGGCCCGCGCCTCGTCGGCGATGACGTTTGGAGCGCGGCCGCCCGAGAGGAGTCCGATGTTTAGCGTGCTCGCGCCGAGCAGAGCGTCGTGCGGCAAAGGGAGCGCGCGAATGCGGGTGAGCGCGTCGAGCAGCTTGTCGATCGCCGATTCGCCGAGCTCGGGGTAAGCCGAGTGCGCCATGCGCCCTTCGGCGGCGAGCTCGCAGCGCAGCGCGCCCTTCGAGCCGATGGCCAGCTTGTTCTCCGTCGGCTCCCCGTTGACGAGGAATCGCGAGCCGCGTGGATGCCGGGCGGCGTGGAACGCGCCGGCGCTGTTGCGTTCTTCGCCCACGAGAAAGAGCAGCCCGAAGCCGGTGCGTCCTTCGGCGAGCAGCGCTTCGGCGGCCGTGGTCATCGCCGCGACGATGCCCTTGGCGTCGCAGGCGCCGCGGCCGTGAACATGCGTCGCGTCCTCGCTCGAGGGGAAGAACGGCGGAACGGTGTCGAGGTGCGTGCTCAGCGTGACGACGGGTTCTCCGAAGGCGGCGAACACGTTGAACCGCCGCGGCTCGACCTCCATCCGCTCGACGCGGCCGCCGTGGCGCGCGGCAAGTTTTTCGAGATGGCCGTATAAGAACTCGGCCGCGGCGCATTCGTTGCCGGTGATCGACTCGATGTCGGTGAGCGCGCGGGTGAGTTGAACGACATCCATAAATCGGCCGGCAGGCGTGGGCGGACTCGCGCGCAAAGCACGTGCGTATCCTGATCCAATCAGAATAGCAAAGTCGCTCCCAACCGCTCCGCGCGAAGCGTGATTTGTCAGACGGCGCGCGCGCCGGGATAGCTGCCCAGCACGCGCAGAAAGCCCGCCATCTCGGCGAGGTGGCGCAGCGCGTTGGCGATAGGAACATCGTTCTCGCGGCCCACTAGGTCAAGATAGAACAAGTACTCCCACGGCTTACCGCGCAGCGGGCGCGACTCGATCTTCACCAGGTTCACGTCACGAAGCGCGAACGCGCTGAGCGCGCGGAACAGCGAGCCCGCCGTGTTGCCGGTGTTGAAGACCACCGACGTTTTCCAGAGCGCGTTCGCGGGCGCGGGCCGGGCGCGCGAGCCGGAGCGCTGGATCTCGAAGAAGCGGGTGTAATTGCGGCGATCGTCTTCGATGGATTTCTTGAGGATATGCGCCTTGTAGTTGATGGCCGCGACCGACGACGCGATGGCCGCCGCGTCGCGCAGCCCTTCTTCGAGGATCGTCTTCACGCTGCCCGCGGTGTCGTAGAAGGGCACGCGTTCGAGCGTCGGATGGCTCGCGAAAAATTTCAGGCACTGATTCAGCGCCACCGGATGCGAATAGACGCGCTGGATGTCGCGCAGGGGGACGCCCGGCGCGGCGATGAGGTTGTGTACGATGCGCACGTTGGTCTCGCCGACGATCCGTACGCCGAAGCGCACCAGGTGGTCGTAGTTCTCGTGGACGGAACCGGCGAGTGTATTTTCGATGGGGATCACGGCGGTATCGACGCGCCGCGCGGCGAGGGCATTGAAGACGGACTCGAAGGTGGGGCAGGGCAGCACGGCGGCGTTCGGCCCGGCAAGCTGGTGGCAGGCCTCCTGGCTGAAGGCGCCGAGCTCGCCTTGAAACGCGATGGGCTTCCTGGATCTCACTGGGGTTCGCTTTCGGCGCCGGGTTTGCCGGCTTGCGCGCCGTCCCAGCGGTGCGCATCCGCGTCGGGCAGGCCGATGAGATCGAGCACGCGGTCGACGCTGTGGTCCACCAGATCGAGGATTGTCTTGGGCTGGTGATAGAAGCCCGGGATCGGCGGTGCGATGATGGCGCCCATTTCGGTGAGCGCGGTCATGGCGCGCAGATGCCCGAGATGGAACGGCGTCTCGCGCACCATCAGGATCAGCTTGCGCCGCTCCTTGAGGCAGACGTCGGCGGCGCGGATGAGCAGGTTGGTGCTCAGGCCCGCGGCGATGGCCGAGAGAGACTGGATCGAGCACGGGGCCACGATCATGCCGCCGGTGACGAAGCTGCCGCTGGCGAGGCGGGCGCCGATGTCCTCGACTGGATAGGTATAGTCGGCGAGGGCCCGGAAGTCGGCGGCGCGTTTGCCTGTCTCGAGCAACGCGGTGCGCAGGCCGGCTCGGGTGAGGATGAGATGGATTTCGGCTTCCGGGTTCCGGCGCAGCTTCTCGAGCAGCCGCAGGCCGTAAACGCTTCCGCTCGCGCCCGAGACTCCGACGATTATTCGCAAAAGCCGCTCCTAGGGGTTAAGTTTGTTCGGTTTTCCGAACAGGACCTTAGATTTCGCTTGCCGCTGGCCTCCGTGGGCCGGTATAATGCGGTAGCGTTTGGAGACTTTTGGTACATAAGTGAATGGACGCCAAGACGATTCGCGCGCGGCCCGACGCTCCGGGAAAGCATTCTACCATGGAGGACGCCGGCCAGCGCCTGCGGCGCGCCCGCGAGCGTTTGAGCCTGCGCGTGAGGGACGTCGAGCAGGCCAGCCTCCGGATCGCGGAACGCTATCAAAATGATGAGTTTGCGGTTCTGATCAACCGTATTTCGGAGATCGAAAACCGCGGCCTGGTGCCGACGCTGTACAAGCTCTACTCGCTGTGCGCGATCTACCGGCTGGACTTCCGCGAGGCGCTTGAATGGTACGGCATCAACCTCTCGTCGCTGCCCGCGGATGCGACGTTCGCCGACGTCGCGCGGACGCACATGATCGGATTTCGCAACGATGGCGCGGGCGAGGTCACTCTGCCGGTGGCGATGGATCCGGGCATCGACATCCGGCACACCACGTACCTTAGCCGGATGATTCAGCGCTGGGGTCGCGTTCCGCTGATGTTTTTGGACTCGTTGGATCTCAAGAACCACCGCTATGCGTTTATCGGGACCGAAGACTGGTTCATGTACCCGCTGCTTCAGCCGGGTTCGCTGGTGCTGATCGACGAGGGGCGGCGAAAGGTGTCCGCGGGCGGATGGGCGCATGAGTTCGACCGGCCGATTTATTTTGTCGAGCATCGCGGCGGTTACGGTTGCGGCTGGTGCGCGTTGAGCGAAGGACGTTTGCTGTTACAACCCCATCCGGCTTCGTCCAGCGCGCCCGAGACGTACGTGTATCCGGATGAGGTGGACGTCATCGGCCAGGTGGTGGGCGTGGCTATGCGTTTGGATCAGGGGCGGAAACGCCGTACTCGTTCTTGAGAAGTTCCAGAAGAGCTTCGAGATCCGCTAGATACAAGCGGCGTTCGAGGCCGCGAACGGAGTTCGGAACGAGGTTGCGGTAAGGGCTCAGCCGCAGCCAGGTTTCGAGCACCTGAACCTTGTTTTCGAAGAACTGCGAGAGATACAGATCGAGGTCGGCCTTCTGCTGTTCGAGGTTGAAAGAGATCCATTCGGCGAAGGCTTGATTATGGCTGGCGCGGAGGGAGCGGTTGGCGTCCTCTTCGCTGAACACGAGGGCCAGGCCGTGGTGCTCATAACGTCCGGTGTTGGGGTCGCGGAGAGACGACAGATAGACCAACCGGCCGAAGACGGCGGGGATCTGAGAAAGCGTATGGCGCCATACATCGGCGGCCGCGCTTCTCGAATGCGCCGGATTGTTCCTAATCGCCTTCATTCCTCTCTCTAGCTGCCCCAATCATACCCCAAGTTTCCGCCGCTTGGTAGGGCCATTAGTCCTAGTTGTTCTGAAATCCGAAATTCTGCTGGCACTTTGACCGCTCGACGGGTGCACACCCCTATGCTGGAACTTCGATTAGCAAGTGCCACTTGCCAATCGGATGAGGCCGGGATCGAGCCTTAGACCTATTATACGGAGGAATAGTCATCATGTTCAAGAAAATTGCTCTCGTTGGGTTTCTCGCTTCCCAGTTCGCCGGTCTCGCTCTCGCTTCCATGCCTCTCCCGACCTGCTACCCGTGCGGAAAAGCCGCCTCGACGAAGACCAGCGCCCCTGCTAAGACCTCGACCCCGACGCACACCGCGGCCCGCTAGGTTCTAAACCGCGAAAGCGGCCTTTCAGGGCCTTTCGGTCCGTGATATAGTGGCAATGGGGACACATGTCCGGAACGTTCCGGATTTCCGATCTGCTTTCGTATGTAACTGTGGCGCTCTCCATCGCTGTTGTGGTGCGTCTTCTGGTGCAACGCTTAGTTGCAACGTACGCATTTGTCGCCGCATATTTGGTGGTCGTGGCGATTCAGGGCGCCGTACCTTGGTTCGTAGCCAACGGGACGGATCTTTATAGTCGTCTTTACTTCCTAACCGAAGGCACGTGGGTAGCGCTTTCGGCGCTTGTCGTCCTCGATCTTTACGGCGCCGTGCTAAAGGATCTCCCAGGATTGGCGAGCGTGGCCCGGAAATTCATTCAGTGGGCGCTGGGGCTTTCGGTAGTGGTTTCTCTCTCGCTGCTGTATTTCGAGCAGATGAGCAGAAACCTTCTGGTAGATTTTTTCATATTCGAGCGGATCATCACTACCAGCCTGCTGATTCTGGTGTTCCTGATCACCGCGTTCTTGAGCTATTACCCGGTTCAGCTCGGCCGGAACACGATCGTGTACACCATTGGTTACACGGTTCTTTTCATGGCCCGCTCTTCCGGTTTGTTCCTCCTCGACGCGCAGGGTTCGGTTTGGCTGTCGCGGGTGAGCCTCGGTTTCCAGTTGATCGACTGCATTTGTCTGGGCCTTTGGGCGGTGATGCTTACGGCCGAAGGGCAGCAAAAGGTCGTGCGTTTCGGCCACCAGTGGAGAAGAGAAGACGAAGAAAAACTCCTGGCCCAGCTTAATGCCCTCAATGTCAGCCTGCTACGCGTGGCGAAAAAGTAAGCTTTCGTAAGTATCTGATAGCGAATACGATCGGCGTTACATTTTTTTGCACCATGGGCCATTCTTCCTATTGCAATCCACCGCCAAGTCGTTTACTCTTCCAACAGGTAGCAGGTTTGGAGTAACGCATGACTCTTGTTGGCGTGATGATGATCGTGGTTCTGCTGGCCGCTATGGCGTTTGCCTGGATGGTCGCCCGTTTGGTGCGGCCAAAAGATGCGGGTGCGGCCTCGCTGGAATGGCTAGATGAATTTTCGATGGACAAATACGTTCCCATGGAGCGATTGCTCTCAGGGGGCGATTACGACTTTTTGTCCCGGCAGCGTGGCTACGATCCAGCCATCGCCCGCCGCCTCCGGAGTGAGCGAAAGCGCCTCTTCCGCGATTACCTTCATCAGCTTCGAATAGACTTCCACCGCTTGGTGTCGCTCGCCGACATCATGATTGTGCATAGCCACGAAGACCGCGCGGAGTTGGCTTCCGAAGTCTGGCGCCAGCGGATGGTGTTTTACCGTACCCTGACCGCCGTTGAAATCCGCTTCCTGCTCGCTCCGCTTGGAGCCAGCATGTCGGGTCTCAAGGATGTCATCGCCGCGCTCGAATCCATGCGGCTGTGCGTGAACGATCTCACGCCGGCTGCGTTGCACGCGGCGGCATAACTTCACGATCCTGGCCGGGCGTGCATGAGGCGCGCCTGGCTCTCCTCAGTTGGCCTGAAATACTCGCTCGCCCTCGAAGTACGTCTCCATCACCTTAAGCCGCTCCTCTTCCACCCGGAATAACACCACGTCACTCCGCTCGCCGGGATTCAGCCCGCGCTGCCTCCCAGCCACCCGGCACACCCGCGCCGGATTCCGCGTCGCCAGCGCCACCGCCTCGCGCAGAGTCAGTCCAGCCAGCCGCATGACGTTTCCAATCGCAGCGTCCATTCGTAGCGTCGACCCGGCGAGCCGCGTACCTCCCGCCAGACGTACGCTCTGGTCCGCATGCAGCTCGACATCGACTTCGCCGAGCCGGTACCGGCCCGGCGCGCAGCCGGCCGGCATCACCGCGTCGGTCACGAGCACCGCGCGCTCCAGGCCCTTGGCTCGCAGCGCGACCTTGAGAAACGAAGGCGGGAGATGAATCCCATCGACGATGAACCCCGCAGCGAGGCGATCTTCGGCGAGCTGCTCCCAAATATAGTTGGGATGCCGGGGCAGGATCGCGTGCGCGCCATTGCCAAGGTGCGTCGACATGGTGGCGCCCGCGTGTACCGCATCCTGGATCTGCGCCGTCGCGGCCTTGGTGTGGCCGATGCTGACGACGACCCCGAGCCGCACCATGGCTTCGATGAACCGCGGCGCTTCGGGCCATTCGGGCGACAGAGTGAACAACCGGATCGCGCCTTCGGCCGCTTCCTGGAACCGGTGGAACTCGTCGAGGTCCGGCGGACGCACCCAGGCGAGAGGATGCGCGCCCCGAGGGCCGTCCTCCGGCGAGATGAACGGACCCTCGACGTGGAACGCTTCGAGCGCGCGGCCGCGGGCGAGGCTCGATCGCGCGCGGGCCAGATTGCGTAGGGCGCCGGTCATCCTTTCCACCGAGCCGGTGATCACGGTAGGGAACAGACGCGTGACTCCGCAAGCGAACTGCGCCTCGATCGAGCGTGCGATCTCGTCAACCGGCGCAAGCGGGTCGTTGTAATCGACGCCGGCGAACCCGTTCACCTGCACGTCGATGAAGCCCGGCGCAACGTACACGCCATCCGGCGGCGCTCCGAGCCAGGGTTCTACCGCTTCCAGGGTTTTGCCGGCCGTCAACTCGACCATTTCGCCGGAAGAGACGTCCGAGCCGATACATTTCATGACTTCACCGGTTTATACACAGAATTTTCACAGCCGACCGCCGCTAAATGCTCGAAATAAACGAGTAGAATGCTGTTGAAATCGCGTAAATCAGGCCATTTTTCCCTATCCGAAGCGCGCCGCGGCTGGTACAAAGGGAGACAGATCGTCCGCGGAGGGCGGTTCGACGGATTATCTCGGGGGAGGTGGCCGGCGGACCGCTTTCCGCGGATCGTCGAATCCTCAGGCGCTTACCGGCTGACGCGATCCAGCGACCGGCGTCAGCCAGCCGCGCGTGTCGGGCACGTTGCCCTCGACCACATCGAAAAACATCTTTTGCAGCTTCTCGGTAATCGGGCCGCGCCGCCCCGCGCCGATTTCGATTTTGTCGACCGAGCGGATCGGAGTGATCTCGGCGGCGGTTCCCGAGAAAAACACTTCGTCCGCGATGTATAGCATTTCGCGGGGCACCAGCGATTCGATGATCGGAATGCCGGTCGAGTGCGCTAGCTCGACCACCGTATCGCGCGTAATGCCGGGCAGCACGGAAGCTCCCAGCGGCGGCGTAACGATCTTCCCATCGCGGACGACGAAAACATTTTCGCCCGAGCCCTCGCTGACGTAGCCGGCCTCGTCGAGCGCGATGCCCTCGGTGTAGCCGTTGATTTGCGCTTCCATGCGGATCAGTTGCGCGTTCATGTAATTCGCGCCGGCCTTCGCCATCGCGGGCAGCGTGTTCGGCGCGATGCGAGTCCACGACGAGACGCAGACGTCGACGCCGCGGGCGAGCGCGTCATCGCCCAGATACTTGCCCCACTCCCAGCAGGCGATGTAGGTTTCGATCGGGTTGTTGCCGGGAAGCACACTCACGTCGCCGTAGCCGCGCATGACGATCGGACGGAAGTAGCAGGAGTTCATGCCGTTCACGCGCACCAGCTCCGCCATCGCGTTCATGAGGTCGTCGATCGTGAACTTCAGATCCATGCGGTAGATCTTGGCCGAATCGAGCAGGCGCCGCGCGTGCTCGCGGCCGCGGAAGATCGCCGGACCGTTGCGCGTGGAATAGCAGCGGACGCCTTCGAAGACGGAGCTGCCATAGCTCGTTACGTGAGACAGGACATGGATGCGCGCATCGTCCCAGTCGATGAACCGGCCGTTGTGCCAGATTTTCGCGGTGGGCTTCATGGATTGATTCTATCAGGGCGCTTCGGCGCGGCGCGCCGCCGCTGGCTACGGGCTCGAAATCCGCGCGCGGGCTCATCCCCGGACAGCGCTAAGCTATCGTTGATATGGCCCTTGTCACGACCGCCGGATTTCCGATTCTCTCGGGGGCGTGGGGTTCGACGCCGCGCATCGGCTCGCTGCTGATTAAGCCCGTTTCGGCCCTGTGCAACCTCGACTGCGCGTACTGCTTTTACCTGGATCGCGAGTCGGACCCGTACAAAGATTTACCGGCGCGCCGGATGTCCGAAGAGACGCTGGAACGGTTGGTGGACACCTATCTCTTCTATTCGTACCCGGAAAGTACGTTCGCCTTCCAGGGAGGCGAGCCGATGCTGGCCGGGCTCGCGTTCTTTGAAACGCTGGTGAAGCTCGAACAACAGCACGGCCGGAGCGGGCAGTCCGTGGCGAACGCCATGCAGACCAATGGCGTCCTGCTGAACGACCGCTGGTGCGAGTTCTTCCGCGAGTATCGCTGGCTTATCGGCATCTCGATCGACGGTCCGGAGGAGATCCACGACCGGTACCGGGCCGATAAGCGGGGCGCGGGCTCGTGGCGCAAGGTCATGAATGGGGTCGAGTGCCTCAAGAAGAACGGCGTCGAATTCAACGCGCTTTGCGTGGTCAGCCAGGCGAACGCCGGGAAGGCGGCCGAGATCTACCGGTTCTTCCGCTCGCTGGGCATCGACTATATCCAGTACATCCCACTCTCGGAATTCGATGGCCTTGGGCAGCCGCTGCCGTTCACTCTTACGCCGGAACAATACGGGCGATTTTTGTGCGAGACGTTTGACCTGTGGTGGCCCGACCGCAGGAAGACGCGCATCCGGTATTTCGACAACCTTGCCGAGGCGCTGGCTGGGCAAAAGCCCGGGACGTGTACGATGCAGGAGAGCTGCGACAGCTACGTGGCCGTCGAGTTCAACGGCGATGTCTATCCGTGCGACTTCTTCGTGGAGAAGGAATGGAAGCTCGGCAACATCCACGTGGATTCGTGGGCCGAGATCGCCGGACGGCGGCGCCGCAACGAGTTCGCGGCGAACAAGAGCATTGGGCATCCGCAGTGCGAGGCCTGCGAATACCGGGCGATCTGCCACGGGGGATGTCCCAAACACCGCCGTGACCCGCGCGGCGACTTCCACGATCTGGATTACTTCTGCGCAGCGTACAAGATGATTTTTCGAAAAGCGGTTGGGCCCTTGAAGAAGGAAGTCGAGCGCCTGGCGGGCCGGCCGGTCAGCGTCCCGCGGGCCTGAGGCGAACATCGGACAGGAGCGCTCAACGGCCGGCGCGGTGACGAGTAAACACAGGCGCGCATGAATGATCGAACGCCCATCGAGCGCCTGTAGACAAAGCAGATCGCCATGGGCGCCGCTCCAGCCGCTGAGCGGCAGGCCGGGGCCGCCGTCAGCCGCGCCGGCCGTGCGCGCGCCAGCGCCCGTGCGCGGCTCGATCATTCACCATGCCGGCGCGGAAGTTATACAAGAGCTAACTGCTCTTCGGTAGGTTCGGCTCAACAGTACCACGGCTCTTCGAGGAAGGGGATCGTGGCGCGCGCGGGGCGCGGAGGATCGCATGGAAGCGCGCCGCCGGCGAGATTCCAAAGACTGTGAAAGATCTCGCGGCGGCTCGCGCCTTCGCGCTCGGCGTGTTGCACGGCGCGCAGCGCGGCCGCGGCGAGTTCGTCGATGGACGGATCGGCGTGACGCCAGCGGTGGAGAAGCGCCGCGGCATCGAAGCCGGTGAGGCAGGCGCGGATCTCGTCGAGCTCGAGCAGGCGCGAGTGAGCGGGGACGAGCAGGCGCAGGGCGAGCTGGACGGGCGACGCGCTTTCGATCAGGTCGAGTTCGCGGAGCGAGGCGAGCAGGTCCAGGTAGGAGTCGCGCGTCGTCCACGGGTTGAAGGGAATGAAGGTCGGGGAAAGCGTGAGGCCCAGCGCGCGGAGATCCGAGGCCACGGCGAAGAAATCCGCGCGCGTGTGACCTTTGTCGAGCCGCGCGAGCACGGAGTCGTCGACCGACTCGACGGCGCTGGTGATGAACAGGCAGCCGGTGTCGCGCAGGATGGGGAGCAGCGCGCGGTGCTGGCGCAGGTGTTCGATCTTGATCGTGGCGTCGTAGGTGACGGAGGGGAATTCGCGATGGAGCGCCTCGACGATGCGGCGCGCGTGAGCCGGGCCGTTGAAGAAGTCCGGGTCGCCGAAGGTGACGTGGCGCGCGCCCGCGGCGATCTGCTGGCGGATGTCGGCGAGCACGACCTCGCGGGAGACGATGCGAAAGACGCCTCGATAAACCGGGACGACGGGACAGTGGCGGCACAGATGTTTGCAGCCGCGCGAAGCCTCGGTGTAGGCGACGGGGACGCGTCCGGCGGCGGTGACGAGACGCGGGTAGAGCGGAAGAGCGGGCAGGGAGGCCCGATCCGGCACGAGGAAATTTTGCCGGGCCAGAGAGACCGGCTCGATGTCCGCCGCGCCGCCGGCGAAAGCGGCGATCGAAGTTTCGAACTCGCCTCCGAAGCACGAGTCGACGCCGAGCGACAGCAGGTGATCGCGGTTGAGCGCCGCATAGAGGCCGTAGCAGCAGAGGCGCGCGGCGGGGTTGAGCTTGCGGGCGCGTTCGATCCACGGGATCGCGAGCCGCGTGGCCGTGTGCATCGGCAAAAAGAATGCAATGAGCCCGGCCTCGCGCAGAGCGGCGTCGGGGATGGGCCCGATGCTGGTGTCGGCGCAGACGACTTCGTGGCCGCGCGCGCGCAGCCAGGCCGCGGGCGAGGCGAGGCCGAAGGGCTGATGGCCGAGATCGTAGGTGGACACAAGCAGAGCGAGCATGAACAGCCGGTGTTCCCATGGTAGCGGGCTGCACGGCGCGGGATCGGGCAGCGTCATTCTAATTGTGAGGCTCTGGCCCGCGATTGCGGTGGTGTGCGTGTGCGCGGTGGTGTGCGCGCAGCCGCCCGGCGCGCTGCGTCCGCGCATCGCCGTCGAGGTTCCCGGCGTGCTGGGCAGCATTTCCGGCGAAGATCTGGCCGCGGCGCGAAGCCTGAAGCCCCCTCCGGACTTGAAGCTTGGCGCGGAGAAGCGCGACTTCGATGTTCGCGGCGATGGACGGACCTTGTTCGAGAAGGTGGGTGAAGCGCTGGGGTTGCGCGTGATGTTCGACCGCGAATACCAGCCGGTAGGCAGCGTGCGGTTCCATGTGGAGCGGGTGAATCCTCAAGAAGCGCTGCGTGCGCTCGAAGCGGCGACGGATTCGTTCGCGACGCCGGTGGACGAGCGCACGATTTTGGTCGCGCGCGACACGACGCAGAAGCGGCAGATCTACGGGCGCATGATCGCCGTGGCGGTGCCAGTGCCGGAAGGAGTGACGACGCAGGAGATCCAGGAGATCGGCAACGCGGTGCGCTCGGCGTTGGACATCCGGCGGCTGATGGTGGATACCGAGAAGCGGATGATGCTGATCCGCGATTCGGAGAGCAAGGTTCGCACGGCGGAGCTGCTGGTACACGATCTGATGCGGCCGCGGCCGCAGGTCGAAGTGGATGTCGAGTTGCTTACCACGACAACGGATGTCGCGAGCCATTATGGGCTGTCGCTGCCGGCGTCGTTCCCGCTCGTCGACTTCTTCGGCAACGGCGCCAACATACTTGGATCGTCGCTGCCTTCGAGCGTGGCGGGATTTCTAACCTTTGGCGGCGGGGCGACGTTCATCGGCATCGGGCTGACGAGCGCGACGCTGTGGGCGACGCTGAGCCGGTCGATCACCAACACGCTCGACCACGCCCAGTTGCTTGCGAGCGACGGGCAGCCGGCGACGCTCAAGATCGGCACGAAGTACCCGGTGGTGACAAACGCGTACGTGGGCCAGAGCTCGGGCGTGGGGCAGGTGTTCACGCCGCCGCCGACGGTGCAGTTTCAGGACCTCGGCCTGGTGTTGAAGATCACGCCGCACGTGCATGGGTTCGAGGATGTCACGCTGGACGTCGAGGCTTCGTTCCAGCTTCTGGCGGGGACGGCGGCGAGCGGGCTGCCGATCATTTCGGATCGCGAGTACAAGGGGTCGGTGCGGATGATGGCCGGGCAGTCGGCGATTCTGGCGGGGCTGATGAGCGCGACGGAAGCGAAGACCGCGAACGGGATCGCCGGGCTGATGGACGTGCCGCTGATCGGCAAGCTGCTGAGCGAGCGAACCACCGACAACGCGAGGGACGAGACGTTGATCTCGCTGCGGCCGCGGATCACGATCGCGCCTCCGGCGGTGCTGGCGGTTCACGAGGCGTGGGTGGGAAGCGAGACGCGCCCGCCCGGGACGTTGTAAGGGGCGGTTACTAAGGACGGATCCCGAAGGGTCACCGAGGGCGGGCGAGAACGACGGTCACGCCCTGCGGCTGTTCGGCGTCCCCAACCGGAGAACGTCCTGGCTCTTGCCGGGTGTGTCTCCCTCCGCCTCTTCCAGCAGCGGCTCGTAACTCGCCTTCAGGTGCTTCGTCCGCCCCCCTCGCTTTCCCCTTCCCGCATCGCCGGCAATCCACGCCGCACCGGATCCTCGTTGGCCACCTTTTTCAGTTGACCCAAGTGCAAGCGTTCAAGTTACAAGGCGGCTGCCCTCTTATTCAAAGGACACTGTCACAAAAATGCAGTTGTTTAACTATTGACATTTCGATCAATGCCAGACATACTCGCCTGGTGAGGAGTCAACAATGATCCACGGCTGTGAGTTGTCCAACGAAAATGTTTGGTGGTTCTCAAGCGGGGCGGTTCTGTCTCCGAGGATGGCCTGAGGAATATCAATTCGAAGGAGGGACATAACGGTGCTTCGAAAGTGTCTGCGTGTTACGGTTACGCTGTGCGCGGGTATGTGCTCTACGGCAGTTCTAACCTATGCACAGCCAACGATTTCCGGCGTCAACGCCTTTTGGTATCTCGGAGGTCCTTTGTCCGATGGTTCTGGATGTTCGACGGGAGGATGGTGCTATTACGCCGAGGCGGCTTGGACGGCGAATCCGACCGGACATTCGGGAACGCCTACGTAAACGGTGTTGACTAATCCAGGTGGCGGGAACGTCAGTTTGAGTTGCTATACATGCTCAACCACCGAAGCGACGAGTACCAGTGCCAGCATTGGTTGTCACTACGACGTGACAGCATATGTAACATATCCAGATGGCACACAATCCTCCCCGTTTTACGTCCTAATTAACACCCCAGCGACCACAACCTTGCAGCAGGGATACCCGCAGAGCGGCGCGTGGTACCCTTTCGGACTCGTCGGCTGGCAGTCGGTTTACTCATGGACGCTTAGAGACTCGTGCGGGAACGGGCTTCAAGGATTGGATGTAAATGAGACATTTGGAACATTTGCCACCGACTATGCAGGTTCGAACTGGGGCAGACCTTCCCAGATGGCGACCTATATCGCAGGCTTCAATTTTGGGGATCTGCTTGCTCATGCGGGCGATTCCTCCAACATCCCAGTCCCACAGATCCCGCAGTCTCCTCTTGGCAACACTCCGGTGTATCATGATACTCCGTGGAAATTCTACGCCGGCACCCTGACATTTGGCAGCGGGGTCGTGGTCCATACGGATACGCAGCAGTGGTGGCAAGACCATGGGGCTCACAGCGCGCCGTGAACGCGTTTGGTGCGACGCGCATATGGAATTCGGGTAAGCATACTAGGCGGAACTGCAGGACAGATGGCATGAAAACAGGCATAGGCGTTATACGTGGTTTACTTCTCCTGGCTGCGAGCGTGGCGCACGCAGGCCTAATTGGTTCACAATCGCTTTCGAGTCTTTACAAGACTGCGGATCTTGTCGTATTGGGGTCAGCCAGCGGTACTGTCCAGGTGGGATCACCTGTAGCAGATTTGTCCCTGAGCCTCACCCGCGTAATCAAGGGCGATCCGGCTTTGGCGGGAACAGTCGTAACGGTGCAGTGGAGCAACGGCCTAGCCGGACTAATACAGACGAATCAGCCCATCACAGTGGCCGGGAATGGCATCTGGTTTCTCCGGCATTTGCAGAACGGATGGTCACTCCTTCCGGCTGTACAGGGAGCCGTTCCGTTCGATATGACCTATTTCCCGGCTCCCGCGTCTCCGGTCCCGATCGCCTATGCCTATGCGGAAACAGCTCAGTTGCAAGACAAAATCGCGTCGGAATTGGGCGCTGCTATCGAAAGTCTAAATGGGAACTACAACTTCCAGATTTATGGGCTTCTTAGCGGCGAGTTGGATCAACTGAAGTCGCCCGTCATCCAGACATTGTACCAGCGGCTATCGGCTTCGTCCGTCGTGCAGCAGCAGATTCTGGGCCTGAGTGGTTTGATTCGCAGCGGAAACACCGGCGCACTCGCCACGGCTGCCGGATCGGCCACGCGTTTTAGCAGTTACCCGATAGAGGACGGCAATCTACTCTTCAGTGTTCGTGATCAATTTCGTTCCCCTGACGCGACCGCAATCGCGGCCCTCGGCCAGGCGGCAGTAGGGTCCACATCCCCAAACCTAGGCTTTCGTGAAGCTTCCGCTCATGCCCTTGCCGCCATTCATAGTGCTCCAACGCTGCCGTACTTGGCCACTCTCCTCGATGATCCCGATCCGGTATTGCGCGTAGAAGCAATCGGTGGAATTGGCGCCTTTGCCAACGGCTTACCCGTTCAGACTCCGGGTGGTGTCGCCGGTCTTGCATTCCTGCAGGTTCCAGACAGTGCTCCTTACAAGACGTCCGACACGATGGCGAACTTCGCGATGGGCGCCGCAGCGATCGAGCGGAATGAAACCTCGTACCTGGCGTTTTGGAAAGGGTGGTGGTTGCAGAACCAGGCCAGCCTCGGGTTCTAGGTGGATGGTGGAACATCGCGTTTTCTGAACGTGCAGAAATAGATGGCTAGAACCCGAGAAATCACTTGATCCCGATCCGCTCGTCGAGCGTGATGTCGTCGCCCGTGAGGTCGTAGAGCTTTGTCGTCTGCGGCAACTCGTGCGCCGCGGTCGCCTGGGCGTTCTCGTTCGAAGCGCACCGCCTCGCAAACCGGCAAACCACGCCGCACCGAGCCCCGGCTGGCCAACTTACTCAGTTGATCCAGGCGCCAGCGTTCAAGTTACAAGGCGGCTACCCTTCAGGCCACCTTGTGTTTGGCGATGAAATCGCGTGCGGGCTCGCTACTCATGCCCGGCGCTTCGGGCGCCAGCACTTCTCCGTTCACCAACTTCTGTTTTCCGCCGGACTCCATGTAGATCGCGTTCGGAATCGCGCAGAGGATGTTCATGTTGACCGGGCCGCCGCCGTGACTGGCTAACTCCACGCCGAACCCGTCCGCGATGGCGGCGATCTCCATCCATTCGGTCGGGCCCCCGGCGCGGCGATTATCCGGCTGCACTACGTCCACCCCCTTCTTCAGCAGCAGATCCATGAAGGCGTGCTTGTTGTATTCGTTCTCGCCGCAGGCAACGCGCATATCGAGCGCCGCCGCCAGCTCGGCGTAGCCTTCGTGATCGTATGGCACGATCGGCTCCTCGTACCAGAAGCAATCCAGTTGCTGATAGGCGCGCCCACGCCGCAGAGCCTCGATGCGGTTGAAGGCCTGGTTCGCATCCACCATGATGCGGACGCCTTTGCCGGCCGTCTTGAACCCGACTTCGATGCGCTCCGCGTCGTCGTCCAGGCCGAACCGGCCCACCTTCACCTTGAAGGCGCGGTAGCCAGCCTCCATCGTCTCGTCGATGGTGCGTTTGTATTGCGAATGGTCCTTATCGTTTTCCCGGTACCAGCCGCACATCGCGTACGCGGGCATGCGATCGCGAACGGCGCCAAGCATCTTATAGACCGGCAGGCCGGCGGACTTACCGAGGATGTCCCAGACAGCGATGTCCACCGCGGACATAGCGAACTGTGTGATTCCCTGCACGCCCTGATATTCCAGGGCTCGCCACAGATCGGCGCGGATCTTCTTCGGAAACGCCGGATCCTGGCCGAGCAGCACAGGCTTGATTTCGTATTCGAGGATGCTTTGCACCACGCGCGGTCCGCCGGCAATCATGCCGAAGCTGCTGTAGGCCCAGCCGGTGATCCCGGCATCGGTCTTGAGCCTGAGGACCACGCCGCCGCCGTCGCCGCCGAAATCGTGGATGGCGTCGCTGTAAGGAGCGGCTGGGACGCGCAGCAGGTCGGTCTCAAGGCCGGTGATCTTGAATTGCTTCTTGGCGTCGGCCGCCTTCGCCAAGCCACGGCTTAGGGGAGCGGCGGCGGCCATCGTCAAAACGCCTCGCCTGGTCATCATAGGAATGCCCTCAGAATATACCAGAACCGAGTGAGCGTTAACGGTGGAAATCGGGAAGTGTCGCGGCGGCGAACAATCCGTTTCGGATCGCAACAGCACCGCGCCGGCTAATTTCGGTCTCGTGTCTTCGGCTTGAGGCATGACTATCGCCTGGTGCAGCAAGCTGCGTAGAGCCGGCGTTCCTCCTCGCGGACCGCAGCCACACAGGGTGACGTCGCAGGCATAGGCGGCAATACGGGCCCATAGGAATCTTGATCGATCGGATCCCAGCAAAGACTCCACACTCCGGAGGGAATTCCCGTCTGTTATATAAATAGCTCATGGGATTCCGCGAAGCTCGCGCTTTCGGTCGTTTGGTGGCCCTGTCGCTATCCATCGCGGCGCTGGCGTCTGCGCAGGAGCCCACATCGCAACGTTATCCCGACGTTCCGTACGTTCCCACTCTTCAAGAAATAGTCGATGAGATGCTGGCGATGTCAAACTTACGCAAAGGCGATGTTCTCGTCGATCTGGGCTCGGGCGATGGCCGCATCGTAGTAACGGCCGCTGTGCGATATGGGGTCCAGGCCATTGGCGTCGAGATCAACCCGGCCCTTGTTCGGCAGTCGCGCGAGAACGCGGCAAAGGCGGGTGTGACCGCCAACGCCACGTTCGTTGAAGGAGATCTCTTCGACTACGACTTGCGGAAGGCCACCGTGGTCACCATATTCCTTCTTCCAGGCGTCAACATGAGGCTCAAGCCTAAGTTGCTCAGGGAACTCCGGCCCGGCGCTCGAGTCGTTTCGCACCGGTTCGATATGGGCGGCAACTGGCCTCCCATCAAGACGGAGGAGGTCCTCGGCGAACGCGTGTATCTTTGGACCATTCCTCAAAAGGCGGACGGCGCACGTTGATTTCACGATCCACGCGGCTAACTATTGTCAGTCTTTGCGCGTGCTTCGCCGGATCGAGTGCGCGCTCGGACGAGCCCTTGCCATTTGAGAAGTTGGCGAATCTGTTCTCCTACGATCGAACCGCGCCATTGAACGTCCATCAAACCCGGAATGAGGCGATCGGAGGAGGTGTGCATGTTATCACTCTGTCTTATGCGGGCTTGCATGGGCCAGTGTCCGCGTCCATCGTCGCGCCTGCGCAAGCGGGGAAGCATCCTGCGATAGTTTTCCTGCATGGGCTCGGAAGCAAGCGCGACGAGTTTCTAGCCGAAGCGATATTACTGGCGAAGGCGACTCCGCCCGCTCTTTCGCTATTGATTGACGCCCCACCCTCGCGGCGCGTCGGCTGGCGGCGGTCGTGGGATCCGGCCGCCGGAGACAACGACCGCGATATTCACATACAGGCGGTGGTCGATATCCGTCGCGGGCTTGACCTACTCGCGACACGGCCGGACGTTGAGTCCACCCGGATGGCGTATGTGGGTCATGGCTATGGCGCAAATTGGGGCGCCGTATTATCAAGCATCGAGCCGCGGCTGCGCGCGTTTGTCCTGATAGCGGGCATCATAAGTCTTTCGGACGTCATGCGCGGGGACGATCCGGAGTGGGCGGACCTGCGTTACGCGCTGGGCGAACAGAGGTTCGCACGGTATCTGGAATCGCTTTCACTCGTAGATCCGGTCCGGTATGTCGGCCACTCGATCGGTGCTCCGGTTCTGCTGCAATTCGGGCGCTTCGATCCGTATGTCTCACCGGAGATGGCGCGTCGATTTGCCGATAGTACACGCCCAGCGCCCACTGTTATGTTCTACGACGCCGGAAACCAAGTAAACGATCCGCGGGCCCTGGTCGACAGAAGCCGCTTTCTTTCAAAGCAACTGGGAATAGGCCCAGTTCCCCTGAACCTCCCCGAACGCTGAACCGCTAGTGGGAAGAACGGCGCCGCCCAGACCGGCAAACTCCGCCAGCACTTCGGCGTCTCCGACGGCCAGATCCAGAAACTGACGAAGGATAATCAGTTACGGATGTCCCTTTTCCGCGCGAGCGATCGGGCCGAAAACGCGCATCCGGATTTTCCCGGCGCGCGGCCGATCGCCTGCTCCAATTCACTGCTGGCCGGAGAGCGCTCGATCAAAAGACCCGACGCCGCGCGGTAGTCCGGTGTTGCGCAAGTGCGCGCTCAAGGGCCGTTTCCGCGCCAGGCGTTGCGTGCAGCGTCACCGTCACCGTTTCGGACTGTTCGGCCCTTAACTGCGCGAGTGAAGGCGGCAAGGACCAGAATCCTAAGCTCTGGCACGCCGCATACCGGCCGGAGGACGGCGTCAATGGAATAACCACGGAACCGTCGCGGGCGCGCTACGTGGAAGAGCGCGGCGGCGATCTTCGCGCTCCACGGCGTCGCTTGCGAACTGTTGTCTCCGGCGATTGCGAGCTGCGGTTACACGCTCACAGTTTGAAGAAGATCTTGCGGCGATAGAGCCAGACACAGATCCAGATTTGAAAGGCGGAAATCATGCAGGCGGTGAAGGTCTGGCCCCAATCGCCCCACCAGGCGATCGACCACCCGAAGAACACGCGGGCGGTGGTGCGCATCCAGTGGCCAAGGATTTCGTGGAACAGGTAGATGAAGATCGAGTTCGAGCCAACCATGACCGCGACGCCGGTCCAGCGCCGCCACTCGACCATTTCGCAGATCCAGACGACGAGCGAGAGCGCGACGAGCGTGCAACCCGCGCTGAGCAGAGCGAACGATGGGGTCCAGATTTTCTTGACGACGGGGATGAGCGGATCGAGCAGCAGGCCCGCGGCGATGCCGGCGGCGCCATAGGCAAGCAGGATGCGCAGCTTGCGCGCGTAGGGCAGGGAAGTGCGCAGCAGAGATCCCGCCATGACGCCGAAGATCGTGTTCGCGGCCGAAGGGATGCAATTGATCGTGGCGTAGGAGCCGCTCCAGTGTTTGCCGAGGACGGCGCCGTCGAGCCACCAGCCGATGTTCGCGTCCTGGACCCAAGGGCCGGCGACGCCCGGCGCGCGGACGAAGAAGTAGAGCGCCCAATCGATGGCGAGCATGCCGAAGGCCGCAACGGCTTGAATGCGCCAACTCTTGCGCAGCACAAGGAACGCGACGAAATAAGTAAACGAGAGCTGGGCGAGCACGTTGATCAAGTCGATGACCGGCCGCCCGGCCTCGACCGAGCGGGCGATGAGGCCCCAGGCGATGAGCAGCACGCAGCGCTTCGCGACATGCCAGAACGTGGCGGCGGAACTTTCGCCGGATGCCCAGCGGCGCGCGAACGAGAACGGCATCGCGGCGCCGACGATGAACATGAAGAAGGGCTGCACAAGGTCCCAGGCGGTCATGCCGTGCCATTCGGTGTGTTCGAACTGGCGCGCGATGACGCCGGCCACGGGATGATGGACGAGCGCGGAGAGGAAGCCCTCGGCGGTGAGGAAGATCATCGTGATGCCGCGGAAGGCGTCGAGCGAAAGAACGCGGCCGGGCAAGGCGGGCGGGGAGGCAGCGGTCATGTAGAGGCCATGCTACTACACGCCGCGGCAGTTGCCCCACAGATCGATGTGCAGGCGCGGGCTGAAGCGCCAACCGCGTTGCTTGCAGATCTCGGCAAGCCACACAGCGCGCTCGCGCAGAGTCCCGGGTTCAACGCCTTCGGGCATGAGGACAACCCGCGCCGGGTCGGCTTCGAGCGCGCGCGCCAGGTCCGCGGCTTCGTCGGCATCCTCCGGCGCGGCAATGACGAACTTGAGCTGATAGTCGTGCGCGCGCATGAGGCGGCGTAGCGTGTCGGGCTGCAGGCGAAGGCGTTCGTGCTGGGCGGCGAAGCGGCCGCCGTCGCGGGTGTGCGGAGTCGAGTTGGCTAGCTTCGGGCTGATACTCATCAGGTCGCAGGCGACGGGGGCGAACACGGTGCCGGCGGTTTCGATGGTGATGTGCAAGCCGAGTGAGCGCAAGCCGTGCGTGAGAGGCCCGATGTCCGGAGCGATCATCGGCTCGCCGCCGGTGACGACGGCATTTCGCGCGCCGGTGAGGGAAGCCGCTTCGAGGATCTCGCCCACGGGTATGTCCGCGCCTTCGGGCTGCCACGACGTGTACGGCGTGTCGCACCAGACGCAGCGCAGGTTGCAGCCACTGGTGCGAATGAAGACCGACGGAACGCCGGCCAGGATGCCCTCGCCCTGAAGCGAGTGGAAGATCTCGGCGATCTTCACGCGACGTACTCGACGGGGTCCGCGACGCCGGCCTCCACGAAGCCCTTGCGCCGCAGCAGGCAGGAGTCGCAGTGGCCGCAGGCGCGGCCGAGCGCGTCGGGATCGTAGCAGCTTCGCGTCAGGCCGAGGTCGACGCCGGTTTCGACGGCGAGGCGCACGATCGCGGCCTTGTTCAGCTCGATCAACGGCGTATGGATGCGCAGCGGCGTACGGCCCTCCACGCCCGCGCGCGTGGCGAGATTCGCCATCCGCTCGAAGGCGTGGATGAAGGCGGGGCGGCAATCGGGATAGCCCGAGTAGTCGATGGCGTTTACGCCGAGAAAGATGGCGGCGGCCTCGAGCACTTCGGCCCAGGCGAGCGCGAGCGAGAGGAAGATCGTGTTGCGCGCCGGCACATAGGTAATCGGGATGCCCGTGCCGATCCCCTCCGCGGTGTCGGATTTCGGCACGGCCAGATCCGCGGTGAGCGCCGAGCCGCCGAACACGGTGAGATCGACGGGAACGACGAGGTGTTCGCGCGCGCCCAACTGACGGGCCAGTTGGTGGGCCGCGTCGAGCTCGATACGATGGCGCTGGCCGTAGTCGAAGCTGAGTGCGTAGCAGGCGAAGCCATCGCGGCGCGCGAGCGCGAGACAGGTTGCCGAATCGAGCCCGCCACTGAGCAGGCACACCGCCCGCCGTTGTTCGTCCGCCATGTTCCCCAGTGTTACAAAATTGCGCGCTGGGTCAGCGCTCGCGTCCGGCGAGCGCCAGGTAACTGAAGTTCCACTCGGCTCGATCGCTCACGTTCCACGAATTCTTCTCGAGGCGGGCGATCACGTCGTCGAGCGCCACGCGGTGGCCGGCGGGCGGGCCGGGCGGAGGGCTCGCATCGGGGCGCCAGTCGAGAATGGCCACACGGCCGCCCGGGCGCAGGATGCGCGCCGCCTCTCGCAGAACCTGGTCATGGTCGTCCAGTTCGTGCCAGAGATTCGCAAGGAAGACGACATCGACGCTTGCGCCGGGGAGATGCGTCGCGGAAGCGTCTCCCTGCAGCAGTTCGATGTTCGAAGGGACGCCCGGTGCGGCGAGTTTGGCGCGCAGCTTGTCGAGCATTTCCGGCTGCACGTCGACGGCGAACAGCGTGCCAGGGGCGATTTGGGTGGCAATGGGGATGGCGAAGTACCCGGTTCCGGCGCCGATGTCGGCTACGGCGTCACCGGGCTTGAGGCCGATGTGCGCGACGATCCCGGCTGGCGGAAGCCACTTCAGCCGCTCGGGATCGTCGAGCCGGGCCGCTTCGGATGGCCGGAAAGTGCGTTCGTTCAAAGATCGTCTCCAAAGGGATTTTGGCGCGGATTCGCCCGTGCCGCTCCGCATTTTGAGTATGACAAAGTCGCGCGAATGCGCGCCGCGACTTTGTTTTGACTTTGTCCAGGCGTTTTGCCATAATCATGATGGCAGTTTGGAGCGTCAGTCATTCCCGCCCGGTCTCAGTTCTCGGTAATCCCTCAGCCCGTGGTAGCGATTCCTGTCTCTCAAGCCATTTCGTCAGCGGCGCGGCCATTTCTCTGTCTGTCGCGGTTGGCGCTCTCAGTTCAGTCAAGGAGCGAAAAGTGAAACTATTTGTGGGAAACCTTCCCTATTCCGCCGCGGAAGGGGATCTGCAGGCCTTCTTCGAGCAGGCCGGCGTAACCGTGGACAGCGTGAATGTGATGCGGGACCGTTTCAGCGGTGAGGCGCGCGGCTTCGGGTTCGTCGAAATCCACGACGACGCCCAGGCCAATCATGCGATCGAGGCCTGCAACGGCCGAGACCTGATGGGCCGTGCGCTGGTTGTCAATGAAGCCCGGCCGATGGTGCCTCGTGAAGGCAGCCGCGGCGGCGGACGCGACTTCGGCGGCGGCGGCGGCGGGGGTGGCAATCGTCGCGGCGGCGGCGGTGGCGGCGGCGGACGGAATCGCTACTAACCGCTAACCTTTACCTCTAACAATTCGGCGATCCGATCCGCGTCGTTCGGAACCACCTCTGGCGGGTTCCCAAAATGCGGCCGGATCGCCGTGTCCGCGTTGGTGCGCAGCTCGCCCATGTGATAGCGGTAGATGTAGTCCGGATCCTTCAAGACGTTCCCGGTCAACACTCCTACGACGTTGGCGTCCCCGGCGATCGTTCCGGCCGCGCGCAGCTTGCGGATTCCCGCAAGAGATGCCGCCGAGGCCGGCTCGCATCCGATTCCACAGCGGCCAATGACGGCCTTCGCGTCGGCGATCTCCTGCTCGGTCACCCGCTCGACGCGGCCCTTTGAAACGCGAATCTCGAACGCCGCCTTCGGCCACGACACCGGGTCCCCGATCTTGATCGCGGTGGCGAGCGTTTCGGGATGGGGGTTGGCGCGGAACTCGCCGCCGGAGTTGACGAATTCGTAAAACGGCGACGCGCCTTCGGCCTGCACAACGGCCAGGTGCGGCAACCTCGAAATCAGGCCGAGGCCATACAGTTCGCGCAGCGCTTTCCCGAACGCCGAGACGTTGCCGAGATTGCCGCCGGGCAGCACGATCCAATCCGGCGTCCGCCAGTCGAGTTGATCGAGCATCTCGATGACGATGGTCTTCTGGCCCTCGATGCGGAACGGGTTGATGGAATTCAGCAGGTAGATGCCGAGGCGCTCGGCGAGCGTGCGGACCAGCGCCAGGATCTGATCGAAGTTGGCATGGACCTGCAACGTGCGCGCGCCGTATTCGAGCGCCTGCGCGAGCTTGCCGGACGAGATGTTGCCGTGGGGAAGAAAGATCACCGCGTCGAGTCCGGCGGCGGCGGCGTAGGCGGCCATCGAAGCCGACGTGTTGCCGGTCGAGACGCAGGCGACGCGGCGGAGGCCGAGGCGTTTGGCCTGCGTCGCGCCGCAGGTCATGCCGTTATCCTTGAACGAACCGGTGGGATTGTAGCCCTGGTGCTTGAAGCGCAGACGGTCGAGCCCGGCGTAGCTGGCGGCGCGCGGCGCGTCGAGCAGGGCGGTGTCGCCCTCGCGGAGCGTGACCGCGTGCTGCGTTTGGCCGTCGAAGGGCAGCATCTCGCGATAGCGCCACACGCCGCTCGCGTCGAGCGGATCGTTCGACAGGCGCCGCTCGCGCCACAGCGTCTTGAGGTCTTTCTCAGCCGACGGCGGCCCGTCGTAGACGACCTCGAGCAGCCCGCCGCATTGCTGGCAGGTGTAGATGACGTCGGTGATCGCGAAACGCGCGCGGCAGTTCGGGTCGAAGCAGGAGAGTTCGGCACGCATGGTAAACCTTTAGTATGACCAGGACGGCGGGCGCGCCGCTATGATGGCCGTGCATTTTGAAGCGGGCCGCGTGGAGTTGCAAACGAAGCCGCGGCCACGCAGGCCCGGGGGATTCGCGCTGGTCCGGCTGGTGTACGGCGGAATTTGCAACACCGATCTCGAGCTGCGGCGCGGCTACTACGGATTTCGCGGCACGCCGGGGCATGAATTCGTGGGCATCGTCGAGGAGGCGGACACGCGGGCGCTGGTTGGCAAACGCGTGGTGGGCGAGATCAATCTCGCATGTGGCGAATGCGACTGGTGCCGGCGCGGCGCGCGGCGCCACTGCCCGCGGCGCACGGTGCTTGGAATCGTGAAGCATCCGGGCGCGTTCAGCGAGCTGTTTACGCTGCCGGAGCGCAATCTGCACGTGGTTCCGGCATCGATCACCGACGAGCAGGCGGTGTTCACCGAGCCGCTCGCCGCGGCGTGCGAGATTCTCGATCAGGTGAAGTTTCCCAAGGGCGCCGAAGTCGCAGTGCTCGGGGATGGGAAGCTTGGGCTATTGATTGCGCAAGCGCTTCATGCTTCCGGGCTGCGCGTTCGGATCTTTGGCCGTCACGCGGAGAAGCTCAGGATCGCTCGCGCGGCGGGCGTCGAGACCTCGCTCGCGCTGAAGCTTCCAAAGGCGCGGTTCGATTACACGGTGGATGCGACGGGGGCGAGCGAAGGGCTCGCGAGCGCGGTCGCGATGACGCGGCCGCTCGGGACCGTGGTGCTGAAATCGACCGTGCATGGAATGGTTCCAATCGATACGGCGCCGGTCATCGTGAATGAGATTACGCTGACTGGATCGCGCTGCGGGCGCATGGAGGCGGCGTTGCGGCTGCTCAAGAACGCGCGGGTGAACGTGGATGCGATGATCTCGGAGCGGATGAAGTTGGCCGAGGCCCCGCGCGCATTCGACCGCGCGGCCGAGCGCGGCGTGATGAAAGTCCTGCTGGCGGCCAACTGATCGATGACCGCGCACGAGAAGCGCAGGCTGCAAATGTGGCAGAGCGCGACCGTCGCGCTGTTGTTCGTGGGCTACGCGGGGTATTACCTGTGCCGTTCGGATTTTTCGGTCACTCTGCCGCAGTTGATCGACGAGCTGAGCGCGCGCGGGATGACGAGCGCGGAGGCGCGAATTCGTTTGGGCCAGGTCAGCTCGTGGGGCGTGTTCGCTTACGCGCTCGGCAAGCTGGCGCTCGGCGGCACGGCCGATCTGCTGGGCGGGCGGCGGAACTTTCTCGCGGGCATGGGCGGCGCGGTGGTGTTCACGGTGCTCTTTGGGATGGGCGGCGGGCTGCCGGTGTTCACGCTGGCCTGGGTCGGCAATCGTCTCCTGCAGTCGGTTGGTTGGGCGAGCGCAGTGAAGGTGACATCGCGCTGGTTCTCGTACGCTTCGTATGGCGCCGTTATGGGCGTGGTGAGCCTGAGCTACCTGTTCGGCGACGCGGCATCGCGGTATTTCATGGGCAGCTTGATCCACCATGGGCTCGGATGGCGGGCGATTTTTTTCACGGCCGCCGCGACATTGGCCGCGCTGTTCATCGCGAACCTGCTTTTCTTGAAAGACTCGCGGACTCACCTCGGCTTGCCGGAGCCCGAAGTGAACCCGGCCAACGTGTACGCGAACAGCCACAAATCCGCGCGGGGCGGCTTGCGCGCCATCCTCGCGCCGCTGCTGGGTAGTCTCACGTTCTGGCTGGTGTGCCTGCTGTCGCTCGGCACGACGCTCGTGCGCGAGACGTTCAATACCTGGACGCCCACATACTTCAACCAGGCGGTGGGTTTCAGCAAGGCGTCGTCGGCGGATCTGAGCGCGCTGTTTCCTTTGTTCGGCGGCTTCGCGGTGATCGCGGCGGGCTGGTGGAGCGACCGCATCGGGCGAGCCGGGCGCGCGGCGATCCTGTTCTGGGGGCTGGCGCTCTCGGCCATCGCGCTGCTGGTTCTGGGGGCGGTGGACCTGCATGGATCGAAGCTCGCGCCGGTGATGCTGGTCGCGCTGATCGGATTTCTCACGATCGGGCCGTATTCGTATCTGGCCGGCGCGATCGCGCTCGATTTCGGCGGCAGTGAGGGAAGCGCGACGGCGTCGGGGCTGATCGATGGGATCGGCTATCTCGGTGGAGGCGTGCTGGCAGGCGACACGATGGCGCGCGTGTCGGTGTACTTCGGCTGGGGAGGCGCATTTTGCTCCCTGAGCGCGGTCACGGCGCTGTCTGCCGCGTGCGCGTTCGTTTTCTTGCGGCGGCAGCGGTAGGGCGGGGACGCCGTCAGGCGCCGATCAGTTCGGTCCGCTCGGCGTCGACGGGGGCGTACCGGCGCGCGACGTAGGCGTTGACCATGCCAATGAACTCCGCCACGATCGCGTCGCCGCGCAGCGTGGTCGAGAGTTTGCCGTCGATGTAGACTGGCGCGACCGGCTCTTCGAACGTGCCAGGCAGCGAGATGCCGAGGTTGGCGTGCTTCGATTCGCCGGGGCCGTTCACGACGCAGCCCATCACGGCGACGCGCATCTCCTCGACCCCGCGGTACTGCTCGCGCCACAGGGGCATTTGCTCGCGGAGGTAGGTCTGGATCTGGTCGGCCATGTCCTGGAAGAACGTGCTGGTGGTGCGGCCGCAGCCCGGACAGGCGGTGACCTGCGGGGTGAAGCTGCGCAGTTCGAGCGCCTGAAGGATCTGCTGGCTGACGATGACTTCCTCGGCGCGATCGCCGTTTGGCAGCGGCGTGAGCGATGCGCGGATGGTGTCGCCGATGCCCTCCTGCAACAGCACGCCAAGAGCGGCGGTCGTGGCGACGATGCCCTTCGATCCGAGTCCCGCTTCGGTGAGACCAAGATGCAGCGCGTAATCGCCCTCGGCGGCGAGCATGCGATAAACGGCGATCAGGTCCTGCACGCCGCTGACCTTGGCGCTGAGAATGATCCGGTTGCGCGCGAGGCCGTACTGTTCGGCCGCCCGCGCGCTCGAGATGGCGCTGCGAACGATGGCGCGCAAGGTCACGGTCTTGGCGTCATCCGGCTCGGGCAGACGGCTATTTTCATCCATCATGCGCGTGAGCAGAGCCTGGTCGAGCGAGCCCCAGTTTACGCCAATGCGCACCGGCTTCGCGTACTCGATCGCCGCCTCGATCATGGTGCGGAAGTTGTCGTCGTGCTTTTTGCCGATGTTGACGTTGCCCGGATTGATGCGGTACTTGGCGAGCGCGCGCGCGCAGTCCGGAAACTTCTTGAGCAGCAGGTGCCCGTTGTAGTGGAAGTCGCCGATGACCGGCACGTTCGAGCCGAATTTGTCGAGTGTTTCGACGATGACGGGGACGGCTTTCGCGGCGGCTTCGGTATTGACCGTCACGCGGACCAGTTCGGAGCCCGCGCGGGCGAGCGCCATGACCTGATTCACCGTCGCGGCGCTGTCAGCCGTGTCGGTGTTGGTCATCGACTGAACGACGATCGGGTTCGGGCCGCCGACCCAGACGCCGCCGACGTTGACAGCCACCGACGCGCGGCGGCGAATTGCGGACATAAGCCTCCTGAATCCTTTATTGTAGCAGCGGTTCTCGTCGCGAATGCCGCGCTCAGCCGAGTAAGAAGAGATGGATATCCATGACGTTGGTGAGCGTGGGGCCGGTGCGCACAAGATCGCCGAGGGGGTCGAAGAAGTGGTAAGAGTCGTTCGCGTCGAGCCGCTCGCGGGCGTCGAGGCCGAGCGCGGCGGCGCGCGCGAGAGTGCGGCCGTCGGCGATGGCGCCGGCCGCATCGGTGGGTCCGTCGGTGCCGTCGGTGCCGGCGCTGAAGACGACACATCGCTCGAGGCCCGCGAGGGCGATGGCGGCGGCGAGTGTAAACTCCTGATTCCTTCCGCCGAGCCCGTTGCCGCGCAGTGTCACGGTCGTCTCGCCGCCCGAGACGATGCATGCCGGGCGGCGCACGGGGTGGCCCGTGGCCGCCGCTTCGCGCGCGATGGCGGCGTGAACGAGCGCGGCTTCGCGCGTCTCGCCTTCGATGCTCGATGAGAGAATGAGCGGACGATAGCCGAGCGCGCGCGCCTCATGCGCGGCGGCGTCAAGCGAAAGACGGTTGCCGCCGACGACGATGTTGCGCACGTGGCGCAAGGCAGGATCGCCGGGCTTCGGCGTCTCCGGTTCGAGGCCGCTGCAGCCGCGTTCGATGCGTTCGACGACGCGCGCCGGCGCACGCGCCAGCACGCCGCGCCGTTCGAGAATTCGGCGGGCATCGGCGAACGTCGAGCGATCGGGGGCCGTCGGGCCGGAGCCGATTACGTCGAGATCGTCGCCCACGACGTCGGACAGGATCAGCGAAACGACCGTGGCGGGCGCCGCCGCGCGCGCAAGCTGGCCTCCCTTCCACAGCGACAGGTGCTTGCGAACGGCGTTCATTTCGTGGATGGTCGCGCCGCTGGCGAGCAGCAGGGACGTGATGCTCCGCTTATCGCCCAGCGTCACCGGTGGGGCGGGCAGCGGGGCGAGGGCGCTTGCGCCGCCCGAGATAAGGCACAGGATCAGATCGCGCGCGCCGGCCGCTTCCGCGATGGCCGTCATGCGCCGCGCCCCGGCGAGGCCGCGAGCATCCGGCGCCGGATGCGAACATTCGTTGACTTCGATGCGGCGCAACTTCGTCGCGTGGCCGTCTTTCACGTTGATGAGGCCGCCGGTGACGCGGCGCCCGAGGATGGCCTCGACCTGCTGGGCCATGCGCGCCGAAGCCTTGCCCGCACCGAGGACGAAGATGTGCTCGAAGCGCGCGAGCGGCAGACGGTCCGGGCCGATGCGCAGCGTTCCGTTGGCGACGCCGAGGTGCCGGCGCACCGCCTCGCGCGGGTCGGCGGCGCGGAGGGCTGCGCCGAAGATGCGTCGAGCGTCGCGGCGCAGACGGGGTTCGCGGCGCGGAGCGGTGGTCAGAATATCGGCAGCCTCAGGATCGCCGAGACCACGGCCGCCGGATCGTCGCCGGCCACTTCGATGCGGTAGTCGGCGCGCTCATAGGCGGCGCGGCGCGCGAAGTAAAGATGCTCGAAGCGGTCGGGATCGCGCGCCAGCGGGCGGTCCATCACGCTGGCGAGCCGCGCGCGGATCAGCGCGAGCGGGCAATCGAGCCAAACGGTGACGCCATTCTCCTCGAGCAGGGCAAAGTTCTCCTCGCGCGAGAATGCGCCTCCGCCAAGCGCGATCACCATCGGCCGGCCGGTCTGGATGACGCGCACGCGCTTGCGGATGGCCTCGGTTTCGATCTTGCGGAACTCCTCCTCGCCCTGCTCGTCGAAGATCTCGGCGATGGTCCTTCCTTGCGCGGCTTCGATCTCCGAGTCCACGTCGACAAACGTCCAGCCGAGCTCGTAGGCGAGGCTTTTTCCTATGGTGGACTTTCCGCTCCCCATGAAGCCCACCAGGTACAGCCCGGGCGTGCGTTTAAGCTTGAGAATCATGAGTCGCGGGTGGTGGTGGATGTAGCGTTCGGGCCAGGTTCGAGCATCCGTTCCATTCTCGCATCGAGAAGGCGAGGCAGGATGCGGTGAAGGGCGACGAGCAACCAGCCGGCGCGGGGCACAACCACGGTGCGCGCCTGCCTCTCGACGCCGCGCACGATGGCCCGCGCGCAGGCATCCGGGCCGATGGCGAAGCGGCGGGCCCGCACGACAGAGTCCGGCGGCTGCCCGGCGAGCGAGTGGCTTTGAAAGCCGGTAGTCACGTACCCGGGGCAGACAAGCATCACATGGATGCCGTGGCGGCGGAGCTCGATACGGAGATTCTCCGTCAGCCCGCCGAGCGCGTACTTCGAAGCCGAATAGAGGCCGGACCACGGAAGCGGCGCGAGGCCTCCGATCGAGCCGACATTGACTACACATCCGGCGCCGCGCGCGCGCATGCCGGGCACGACGAGGCGGATCAGGTCGAGCGCGGCAAAGAAGTTTATCTCGAAAAGCCGGCGGGCGTCGTCGAGCGGAGTCGCGGCGCTGGGCGTGTACATGCCGGCGCCCGCGTTGTTCACCAGGACGTCGATCCGTCCGAAGCGTTCGAGCGTGGAGGCGACGACCCGCGCGCGGTCCCGGGCGTCGACGAGATCGGCGGGAATCGCGAGCGCGCCCGCCGGGGCCTCGGCGAGGCGCGAGGCGTTGCGCGCGGTGACCGCGACCCGTGCGCCGCGCGAGGCGAACGCCCGCGCGCAGGCCGCTCCGATGCCTTCCGACGCGCCCGTGATGAGCACCACTTTGTGCTTCATGCGCATGAGGGAACATTTGCCGCCCCGCCGGGTAAACGCCATAATAGTACACATGGAGCGGGATCTGTTGCCGCTATTTCCCTTACAAGTCGTGCTATTTCCAGGCGCCCCGCTGCCGCTTCACATCTTCGAAGAACGCTACAAGGAGATGATCGGCGAGGCGATCGCGAACGGAAAGGAGTTCGGCGTGGTCCAGGCCGGCGAGCGGGGCATCGTAAACACGGGATGCACGGCGACGGTCGAGCGTGTGATCCAGCGTTATCCCGACGGCCGCCTCGATATTCTCGTCATGGGCCGGCGGCGCTTCGAGATCCTGGGCCTCGACGACGAGAAGCCCTATCTGCGCGGCTCGGTGGACTATTACGACGACGACGAGTTCGAGCCCGTGCCCGAGGATACGCAGCGGCGGGCCCTCGAAGGGTTCCAGGGGCTGAAGGAATTGAAGGGCGGCGAGATCGAGGATCCCGCGCCGGGCCATCCGCGGCTCAGCTTCCAACTCGCTCAGCCCGTGCAAGACCTCGATTTCCGGCAGCTTCTGCTCGCCACGCGCTCCGAGGCCGAGCGCATGAAGCAGGTGGCGGATTTTCTGGCGGGCTACGTGACGCGCGAGCGCGCGGTCGCGCACACCCGCGAAATGGCGCCGCGGAACGGGCACAGCAAATGGCCGGCGCGGCTGTGACGCCGCCGCGCCGCACGCTGCTGATCGACGCCGACGACACGCTCTGGGAAAACAACATCTACTTTGAGCGGGCCTTCGAGGACTTCTGCGCGTTCCTCGATCATCCCGCGCTCGCCTGCGACGAAGTGCGAACGGTCCTCGACGGGATCGAGCGCGAAAACAATCGCATCCATGGCTATGGCGCGTTGAACTTCGGGCGCAATCTTCGCGAGTGTTACGAGCGTATGGCTTGCCGTCCGATCGACGACGGCGCGCTCGGCACGGTGTCGCGATTCGCCGAGCGGATTCTCGATCATCCGATCGAGTTGATCGACGGCGTACCGGAAACGCTGGACCATCTTGCGTCAAGGCACGAGCTGATCCTGTTCACCAAGGGACACGTGGACGAACAGCGGGGCAAGGTGGAACGCTCCGGGCTACGCCGCTTCTTCTCGCACATCGAGGTCGTCAAGGAAAAAAACCGGCACGCGTATGAACGCGTGGCCGAGGAGCGCGCGCTCGACGGTAATTCGACGTGGATGATCGGCAACTCGCCCAAATCGGACATCAATCCGGCATTAGCCGCCGGATTGAACGCCGTGTTCGTGCCCCACGAGCGAACCTGGCGGCTGGAACACGAAGAACTCGCCGAAGCAAACGGACGCCTGGTTAAGGTGCGGAGCTTTCGCGAGCTGACGCGCTTGTTTTAGCGGTCCGGCGACGGCGACCCAGAAACCATGACCGCCGGGGACGTCTGCGCCGTCTGCGTGTAGAAGCCCTGGCTGGCGAGGTTCCGGTAGACCGAGCCGGCCACGCCCGATGCGATCGGACCGCTGACGGCGTGCCCTCCGGTGAGGAGCACCACAACCGCCACCTTGCGGTTGCCCACTTCCTGGAACGAGGCGAACCAGCCGAGATGCGTCGGCGAGCGATTGTCGGTACAGGTGCCGGTCTTGCCAAAGATCGGGGTTTCCGGGTCGAACTGCGCGCGCCGGGCCGTGCCGAACTCGACCGCCCCCATCATCCCCGGACGGATGGCCGGGATCTTCTCCGTGATATCGAGGTGGCGCTTGACGCGCGGCAGGAAGCCGTCAATCTCGGCCTGCGATTTCGGATATTGCAGGTAGTAGAGCGTACCGCCGTTGGCCACGGCGGAGACGATGGCGGCAAGCTGCAGCGGCGTGAAATAGAATCCCTCGCCGAAGCTGGTCATCATGCCGAGACCGTCGGTGGGCGGCGTGTCGGGGAGCGGTGTGAACTGCTCGCCGTCGATGTTTAAGCCGGCCCTTTCTCCCATGCCGAACAAGCGGGCGTAGTCGATGATCTTATCGAAGCCGAGCCGGTTGCCGACCGTAGCGAAATAGAAGTTGTTCGAGTGCGCGAGCGCCTGCGTGAGATCGATGTGGAAGCGGCGGGTGATGTTGATGGTGCTATCGGGATCGATGACGCCCTCGCTCAAGCCCGCCAGCGAGGCGACGATCTTGATCGTCGAGCAGGGCTCGAAACCGGCGCTAAGTGCGAGCTTTTGATTCACCATGCTGAGCACGCGGCCGCTGGAAGGATCGACTACGACCACGGAGCCGTTGTACGGACCCAGCGCCTGGACGGCCGCGCGGCGCACCATGAGATCTTCCGCGTTCACGGAATCGCCTTCGGTCGAATCGGCGAAAGTCGGCGTCTTCCAAGGACTGTACATGGGCCGCCTGCGGCGCGAATGGCTGCGGAGCGGAGCGGTGTAGCTGGCTTGGCGGAGACGAGCGGTTTTCGTTTTCGAGGAGGCCGGGCGCGCGGGCGTTGCCCGGGCTACCGCGGCTCTCGCATGACGGCGACGGCTCTTGTGGGCCGCCGCTTTCGGCGCAGGCGCCGCCTTCGAAGCCGGGGCGGTCTTCGCCGCGCTGGCCGCAGGATGCCGGCGCTTATGGCGCCTGGCAGCCGTCGTCGAGGTCGCCGCCACGAGCGACGACGCGCACGACAGCGCGACGACCATGGCTACCAGCCGGAGATTCCGAGTCATCTGAACGATCCTACCACCATATCGGTTAAGAACCCCTTCATCTTTAGGTTACGCCGAAAATGTCCACCCCGGCCACCGCGGGTCCGGACAAAACATTCTTAGGCCATTATGTCGGCAATTGCGGCCAAAATCAAGCCGCCGTCCACCCGCCGTCGATCGTCATGGCGGCGCCGTTGACGAACCCGGCCTCGTCCGAGGCCAGATACAGCGCCAGGTGAGCGATCTCCTCGGGCCGCCCAAGCCGCCCGATCGGCTGTCTCTGATTCAGTTCGGCGCGGACCTTTTCTTTCTCATGCTTGTGAAATTTTTCGAGAAATCCCTCGACAAATGGCGTATCCACCGTGCCGGGACAGATGCAGTTGACGCGCAACTGGGACGGGTAGTCGACGGCGAGCTGTTTGGTCATCGCGAGGACGGCGCCCTTCGTGGCGCAGTAGGCGAAGCGCCGCTTCACGCCCACCACGCCCGCCACCGAGCCGATGTTGATGACCGAGCCGTGCGAGGCCACGAGCTTCGGCAGCGCCGCGCGAGTCATGTGGTACACGCCATGCACGTTGACTTCGAACAGGCGCTCGAAGTCGGCCGGCTCCGTTTCTTCGATATTGCCGACGAAACCGATGCCGGCGTTGTTGACGAGCACGTCGAGTTTTTCGAGCTGGCCGCAGACGCGCGCGGCATCCTCGGGACGCGTGACATCGCAGGCTACGGCGCGCGCTCCCGCGAGAGCCGCCGCGAGCGCGGAGGCGCGCCCCAGGTCGAGATCGGCGACGACCACGCTCGCGCCCGCCGCGTGAAAAGCGCGACAGATCGCTTCTCCGATGCCGCTTGCGCCTCCGGTCACCAGGGCCACGCGGCCGTCGAGACGAAAAGGTTCGCTCATGAAGAACGCTAGTATATCGAACATCCGCACGGAGCCACGCGCGAGACGCGAGGCGCCGTTTTGCATTGCAAGACGGGCGTGCCGGGCCGAAGCGGCAGTCTTGACGAACGCCGGGATCACTCGGCTCACACAAACGATTTAGTTTGCATTCGTTTGTCCGGTGGCGCGCGTTTCATCGTATGGTCCGCGATGTGAAACGCGGCGCGCCGATAAACAAAATGCTTGACTCGGGGCGCGTCCTCTGGCACGATAGCCCAATCTGTTTCGCTTGTAACGGCATCGTCAATCGTGGAGTTTCTACGTCGGCGGGAATTCGGCTCTTGTGTTTGTGCTCCGCACGGACCTGGGAGGCAAGAGCGGAGATTGAATCGCTTCAAAGGAGAACAGCTATGATCCTGGTCGATCTGCGTAGGTACGGCCTTTATAAAGTTTTCGCGCCGGTGGCTCTGGTGGCCGCCTGCGGCATCGCTTCTCTATCCTCGGGTTACTCGCAAGCGGTAGCGGTCGCGGAGGTGGATGGCGCCGTGACCGATCCGAGCGGGAGCCCTCTGCCCGGGGCTCAGGTGACGATGACCCAAACGGACACGCAGGCCCAGCGCGCCACGACCACCGACGAGTCCGGCCGGTTCCTGTTGCCGAACCTCCCGGTGGGTCCGTACACTCTGGGGGTGTCGGCCAAGGGGTTCAAGACCTACCAACAGACGAACATCGTGCTGGCGGTGGCGCAGAACATTACGGTGAACGTGAAGATGCAGCTCGGCGAGGTGAGCCAGACGGTGGAGGTGAGCGCGCAGGCGAGCATGGTGGAGACGAAAGACAACTCGATTTCCCAGGTGGTCGATCAGCGGCGCATCAACGACCTGCCGCTGAATGGGCGGGAAGCGACCCAGTTGATCTTGATTTCCGGCGCCGCGACGCCGGCGCCGGGCGGGGACATGGCGACGAGTAAGAACTTCTTCAGCTCCGTGACGTACTCGGTGGCGGGCGGCCAGGCGAACGGGACCAATTACTACCTGGACGGCGGCGACAACAACGACACGATGACGAACGTGAACCTGCCGTTCCCCTTTCCGGACGCGCTGCAGGAGTTCAACGTGGAAACGAACTCGCTGCCGGCGCGCAACGGATTGCATCCGGGGGGCGTGGTGAACGTGGTCACGGCCTCGGGCGCGAACGCGATTCACGGCGATCTGTTCGAGTATCTTCGGAACGGCGACGTCAACGCGAGGAATTACTTCGCGCCGGTGCATGACAGCCTAAAGCGAAACCAATACGGCGGTACGATCGGCGGGGCGATCGTCAAGGACAAGCTGTTTTACTTTGGCGGATATGAGGGAACCTATGTCCGGACGAATCCTCCGCAATCGATCGCTTTCGTTCCCACGGCGGCGTCGCTTTCCGGCAACTTCAGTTCGCTCGAATCGGCGGGTTGCCAGTCGAAAGGCGTGGCGCGGTCAATCACCGATCCTTCGACCGGTGCGCCGTTCCCCAACAACCAGATTCCGGCCTCGCGCTTCGACCCGTCGGCGGTGAAACTGGCGGCGAAATACCTGCCTCAGGCTCAGAATGCCTGCGGAGAGACGACCTATAGCATTCCGAATCCCAATCAAGAGGGGCAGTACATCGGCCGCATCGATTATAACCAGAGTGCGAAGAACCAGATGTTCGGGCGCTACTTTGCCGACAGCTATAGCGCGCCGGCGCAGTGGAACCCGCAGGATATTCTGGTGACGCAGAACCCGGGCAATGCGGAACTTGCGCAAGCGTTCACGTTTGGCGACACGTATCTGTTCGGCCCGAACACGATCAATTCGTTCCATGCCTCGTTCACGCGGCGCCGCGACGACCGCGGTCCCAACGCATCCGACATAAACGCCAACACGCTCGGCATCAATATGTTCACCTACGTGCCGAACTTCTTGCAGGTTTCCGTGAGCAACTCGTTCAACATCGGATGCGGAATCTGCTCACCCGGCTACTTCAACGTGAACACGTTCCAAGAAGCCGACGATCTGGATGTGATCCGCGGGAAGCACCAAATGGCCTTCGGCGTCGATGTCATCCGCACGCAGAACAACACGAACGCGGGTTATCTCAACAACGGCAGTTTTTTCATGAACGGGCAGTTCACGACGAACCCCATTGCCGACTTCCTGCTCGGCGATCTGAGCGGGTTCAGCCAGAGCCGCGCGCAGCAGGTAGCGATGCGCGAAACGATTTTCGGGCTTTACGCGCAGGACACGATTCACCTCAACCAGCACATAGTTTTTAACGTGGGTCTGCGATGGGAGCCGATGATGTTTCCGGTGGACGTTTATGGGCGCGGCAGCACGTTCTCGCTGGCGGCGTTTGAAGCGAACCAGCACAGTTCGATTTACACGACCGCGCCAGCCGGTTCGTTCTACTATGGCGATCCGGGAGTTTCCAAGGCGTTCACCAACAACGACCTCGCCTTGTTCAGCCCGCGCGTGGGGCTGGTGTGGAATCCGCATGGAGACGGCCGCGATTCGATCCGCATCGGCGGCGCGGTGATGCACGATTCGACCGAGGTGTGGTACTCGCAGCGGTTGACGTCGAATCCGCCCGTGGTAAACGAGATCGACCTGACATCTTCGGGCCCCTTCAGCAACCCGTGGTTGGGCTATCCGGGCGGCAACCCGTTTCCTGGCGTCGTGCCGCCGCCAAAGAACGCGAAGTTCCCGACGTCGGCATTGTATGTGCTGCTGCCGCCGAACATGGCGCCGCCGACCATCACGCAATGGAATGCGACATACCAGCGGCAGCTTCCCCGGGATTGGATGTTCGAGATCTCGTATCTCGGCAACGCTACCCGGCACCTGTGGATCGGGCAGGAGACGAACCCGTCCTTCTACATTCCCGGGACCTGCAACGCGAGCTCGCTAGCCTCATGCACCAAGCTCCAGCAGGCGCACCGGTTCCTAAACCTGATTAATCCGGCGCAGGGCAATTACTACGGCGGCATGCCGATCACTGACGCCGGAGCGAACGCCAGCTACAACGCCATGTTCGTTTCCATCCAGCGGCGTTTTACGCAGAACTTCACGTTTCTGGCCAACTACACCTGGTCCCACTGCATCAGCCAAGGCAACTTCAGTGGCGACCTCACCGGCGGGCAGTTTGAGAACCCGTATAACCTGGCGATGGATACCGGCGACTGCAATTTCGACGTCCGGCACATTTTCAACACGTCGATCGTCGCCTTGAGTCCAATCCATGGGAGCGGCATGAAAGCGAAGATTCTGGGCAACTGGCAGCTTTCCCCGCTGCTTCGCATGACCAGCGGCATGCCGATCAACGTGGGGACGGGCCAGAACTGGTCGCTCAACAACGTCGGACTTGACCGTCCCAATCAGATCCTGCCGAACGCCGTCAACTCGATCTGGGGACCGGGCCTGAACTATCTAAACGCGACGGCTTATACGCATAACGCGATCGGCGCCTACGGTAACGTCGGCGCTTTCGATCTGGCTGGGCCGGGCCTGATCAGCCTGGATCTCGCGCTGGTTCGCTTCTTCCAGCTCACCGAGCGCTTCCAACTCGAGACGCGCGCCGAGGCGTTCAACGCGATCAACCACACGAACTTCAATAACCCGAACGCGACCGAGACCTCCTCGACGTTCGGACGCATCACCTCGGCCGGCGATCCGCGCATCTTCCAGTTCGCGCTGAAGCTGCACTTTTAGCGGACGCGCCGCTAACGGTACGACTTATCGTCGAGGTGGCTGAGATCGGCGCTATTCATGACGCCGATCGTCACCACGGCGAAGGTGAAGACCTCGGTGCCCGGTTCGAGATGACCTCCGATCGCCTTGCCGGGCATCGCCAGCGTCATGTGAGCGTGAATGCGGCCGCCGATGATATAGCCGTTCATGCCGATCAGGTCGGCCGGAGCGGTGGGGTCTTTCTCGAAGGTATCCTTCGAGGGAAACGTGCGGTTCCCCACCTGGTGAATCTGGTAGCCGCGTACCGAACCGGCGCCGGCGAGGATTACTCCGTTGCGGATGTTCTCGCGCTTGACCATCTCCTGCAAACCGGCGAGAAGATCCTGTTTGTATTTGAAGCGCAGGATCACGACGCGGTCGAAGTTGCCGGTGATGGCGTAGACGCCGGGGACTTTGGCGCTGTTCGGCTTCGCGTCGTCAGCCGGGTTCGGGGAAGGGTTCACTTCGGTGCGCCGCGTCTCCTGGGACAAGAGCAGGCCGGCGGCGGCGGCGAACAGTAGAGTAAATCGCGTCATGGAACTGTCTCCTTCGAAGCTGAGTGTCTGCGGAAAAGTTTAACCCGATCGGGAGGACGGCGCTGGCGTGTGTGTTCACCGTCGTCGCCGGATAATGAAGGCATGACCCACCGCCAATCGACCTGCGTGCTTCTGGCCGCGCTTGCAACCCTTGGTCCGCTTCGCACGGCGGAGAAGCAGGCTCTGCCGGCGGGGATCGAAATCGCCATTCGCCTCGGGCAGACAATCTCGTCGGCCAGCGCCAAATCCGGCGACACGTTCGCCGCGACGCTGGCGCGCAATCTGGTCGTCGACGGCCGCATGATCGGCCGCAAGGGCGATCCGGTTCAAGGCCGGGTCGCCGAAGCGAAGGCCTCCGGACGCCTGTCTTCGCCGGGCGTGTTGAAGCTGAGCCTCGTCTCCGTGAATGGCCAGCCTGTCACGACGGGGCTCGTCGAAAAGCAAGGCAAGTCGCACAAGGGGCGCAATCTGAAGTCCGCGGCAGGTGGAGGGGCGCTGGGCGCGATGATCGGAGGAATCGCGGCCGGCGGCGCGGGAGCGGCGATCGGAGCGGGCGCGGGGGCTGCGGCCGGAACCGCGGGCGCTGCGGCAACTGGTAAGCGGGACGTCGAATACAAGGCCGAAACGGTGCTGCGCTTCACTACGAAGTAGGCGGATGCGCGTATGCGGCGCCGGGCTAATGGCTGGGCGGGATGTTCAGCCGTTTCTCCACTTCCATCAGGCGTTCCTCGATGGTGGCGACACGGCTGCGAAGCGCGGATTCGTTACCCTCCACTTCCGCGATGCGCTTGTTATTCGACTGGCCGAAACTGTAGAACGCTTTGAGGAGCCGGGTCTCGCCGTCCGAGATCCGTTCCACGAGGTCGCGATAGCCGTGATTTACCTCGGCACGAAGCTGCTCGATATCGTTCTTTGTGGCCGGAGCCTCTCCGTTCGTCATCGCCAAAAGTATAACATCGCCGCCGACGATGCCGGCGCAGCTCAAAAACCGAAAGCGAGCTGGGGCGGCTGGTGGGATTTGAACCCACGACATCCAGAACCACAATCTGGCGCTACTACCAACTGAGCTACAGCCGCCGCGTCGATTCCCAATTTTACCATCGCGCAACTCTTGGGCGCTATCGTGGTTCATTCTTGTTTAGAGGCGCCTTGTCTCCGCGCCCCTCCCGCTCCGGAAACATGAAAATCGAACGATTGTTGGCCGCCGCGCTGCTCCTCGCGCCAGCCGTGCGCGCGCAAGTTGACGTACTCACCGTCAACTACGACCTGGACCGCGCGAATGAAAATCTCAACGAGACGCTGCTCACTCCCTCGAACGTGAACCCGCGCCAGTTCGGCAAGCTGTTCTCATTTGAGGTCGATGGCCAAGTTTACGCGCAACCCCTTTACCTGCATGGGCTAAGCCTTACCTCCGGCGCTACGCGCAACGTGCTGTTCGTGGCCACCATGCACAACAGCGTGTACGCGTTCGATGCCGACGGCGCCTCCGGTCTCGCGCCGCTGTGGCAAGCGAACTTCGGGCCGCCAGTCAATCCGCTGGATTTCGTCGACCCGGAGGAAGGGCCGTTCTCGGATATCCAGAACGAGATTGGAATTCTCGGCACGCCCGTTATCGACCCGGCCACCAGCACTCTCTACGCAGTGAATTACACGGGCTCGAACGGAAGCTACGCATACTATATTCACGCACTGGATCTTGTGACCGGCGACGAGAAGTTCGGCGGACCGGTGGAGATCCAGGGCTCGCTCGCCGGTAGCGGATGGGGCGGCCTGGAGCAGCCGGTCAATGGCCAGTTGCCGTTCCTCGCCGCGGATCACCTGCAGCGGCCGGGCCTGCTCTTGCTTGGCGGGATGGTCTACGCCGGGTTCGGCTCGCACGGCGACATGGCGCCCTGGCACGGATGGTTGTTCGGGTATGCGGCAGGCGATCTCACGCAGCCTCCTACGATATTCAATGCGACGGCGCAGGACGCGGGCGGCGCGATCTGGCAGAGCGGCCACGGCCTGGCAAGCGACGGCCAGAGTATCTTCCTTGCCTCCGGCAACGGCACTTACGACTCGACGCACCCGGCCTGGAGCCAGAGCGTACTGCGGCTTACCGCGAACGGCACGCCGAGTGTAGCCGACTGGTTTACTCCCTCGGAGTGGGACACGCTCAATTCGAACGACAACGATGTCGGCTCGAACGGCCCGGTGATGATTCCCGGAACGAACCTGCTCTACTTGGTCGCGAAGGAAGGCCAACTTTTCCTCCTCGATCGCGGGAACCTCGGACAGGAGGTCGCTTCGAACACGCAGACCGTTCAGAGTTTCCCAGTGGTCGATCCGTCGATCACGTTCAGCTACCGGCAAAACAACGGGTTCTTCGTATTCAACACCGCCTTGTGGGACAACCCGGGCGGGCCGCTGCTGTTCGTGTGGCCGTTGAACGAATCGCTGCGCGCGTTCCGCTTCACGAACGGCCTTTTCGAAACGACGCCCGCGGCCGAAAACACCACCGTCCCGAACGCCGTCCCCTTCAGCGGCTTCAGCGTGTCGGGCAACGACGCCACGCCGGGAACGGCGATCCTGTGGGCCACGTCGGCCACCAACGCGAATCTTCCGGCGCCCGGCACGCTGCACGCCTTCGACGCGGCGAACATCGCGACAGAGCTGTGGAACAGCGATCAGAGCGGCGCGCGGGACACGATGGGCAACTTCACGAAGTTCGCCAACCCGACAGTGGCGAACGGCAAGGTCTACGCGCCCACGAGTTCGAACCAGATCGCCGTCTATGGTCTGCTGCCCGGCGTGGCGGGCGTAACGACGGTGGTCAACGGGGCGAGCTTTCTCGGCGGCGGCGTTGCTGGCGGCGAGCTGATCACCATCTTCGGCGATAGCATCGGAGCGTCTCCGCCCGTCGCGGCCACGCCCTCGGCATCGGGCTTCGGCGCATCGCTCGGGGGCATCTCGGTGGACTTCGATGGCAAGCCCGCGCCGCTTCTCTACGTTTCCTCGACGCAGGTGAACGCCGTGGTTCCGTTCGCGCTCGCCGGGCCCAGCACCACCATGACGCTGCACGCACCCGGCGGCGCGTCTTACGCCGTGAAGCTTGCCGTGAACGCGACCTCGGCCGCGCTGTTCTCGCAGGGCTCCTCGGGGCGAGGCCAGGGCGCGATCCTCAACGCCCCCAATTTCTCGCGAAACTCGCCGTCGAACCCGGCCGCGCGCGGCTCGAGCGTATCGTTGTTTCTCACCGGCGCCGGCCCGTACACGCCCGCGCTCGCCGACGGTGCGCTCGCGCCCGTGCTGCACACGCCGCTGGTCGAACTTCCGATTTCGGTCACCATCGGCGGCGTCGCGGCGACGGTGACGTACCAGGGCGCGGCGCCCGGGCTCGTCGCCGGACTGACGCAGGTGAACGTCACCGTGCCCGAGAGCGTGACTCCCGGGCCCGCCGTTCCAGTGTCTCTCGTCGCCGGGACATCGCCTGCCGGAAACATCGTCACGATGGCCGTGAAGTAGAGCGGGCTACAGCCCGGCCTTCTTCCACAGCGCCGCGACGCGCTGCTTCACTTCCTCCGGCATGCGAATCACCTCGGGCCACGGGCGCGTGAACCCTTCTTCCTTCCACTTACGCGTGGCGTCGATGCCCATCTTCGAGCCCACGTTCGGCAAGCGGCTCGCATGGTCGAGCGAATCCACGGGCCCAAGGACGAACTCGATATCGCGCTGCGGGTCGATGTTATTCAACGCGCGCCACGCGGTTTCTTTCACGTCCTGCACGTTCACGTCCTCGTCCACCACCACGATCACCTTGCTGAACATCGCCTGTCCCAGGCCCCAGATGGCGTGCATCACCTTGCGCGCGTGCAGTGGATAGGACTTGCGAATCGAGACCAGCATCAGGTTGTGAAACACGCCCTCGGCCGGCAACGCGATGTCGCGGATCTCGGGCAACTGCATGCGCATCAGCGGCAGGAAGATCCGCTCGATGGCCTTGCCCATGTAGAAGTCCTCCATCGGAGGCGGGCCGACGATGGTGGTCGCATACACCGGATGTTTGCGCCGCATGAGGCACGTGAGGTGGAACACCGGGTAGTCGTCGGCGAGCGAGTAGTAGCCGGTGTGATCGCCGAACGGACCCTCGCGCCGCGCTTCGCCGATGTCCACGTAGCCTTCGAGCACGATTTCCGAGTTGGCGGGCACTTCAAGGTCGCAGGTCTCGCAGCGCGTCATCTCGACGGGCGAGCCGCGCAGGAAGCCGGCGATCATCATCTCGTCAAGATCGGGCGGCAGAGGCAGGATGGCCGAGTACATCGCCGCCGGATCCGAACCGATCGCGACCGCCACGGGCATCCGCGACTCTTTCCCCTCGGCGGCGAGCCGGCGGTAATGCTCGGCCCCCTGCTTGTGCGTCTGCCAGTGCATGCCGGTCGTCCGCTCGTCGTAGACCTGCATCCGATACATGCCGCAGTTGCGCTTGCCGGTGTCCGGATTGCGCGTGAAGACCATGGGAAGCGTGATGTAGCGCCCGCCGTCCTCCGGCCAGCAGTGCAGAATCGGAAGGCTGTCCAGCGAGAACCCCTCGCGCTCGACGACTTCCTTGCACGGGCCGTCCTTCACCGTCTTCGGGAAAAACGCGCCCATTTCGGCCAGTTTCGGCAGCATCTTGAGCTTGCCGATGAGGCCCTCGGGCATTCGCATTTCGAGATACTCGGAAATCCGCCGCGCCACTTCGTCCACCGAGCTTACTTCGAGCGCGATCTCCATGCGGCGCATGCTCGCGAACGCGTTGATGAGGAGCGGCGCCGAGCTGCCCTTGGGTTTTTCGAACAGCAGCGCCGGGCCGCCCGATTTCACCGCGCGGTCGGCGAATTCGGTGATCTCGAGATAGGGGTCCACCTCGAAGGGAATGCGCTTCAGTTCGTCGTGCTTGTCGAGAGCGCCGATAAAATCGCGCAGGTCTTTATAGGCCATAGAAGAACGGAACGGCGTCCAGCGGATCGAGCCGCCCATCCCGGACCGAATCGCCGGGGATGAAACAATGGTGGCATGAATTCACGCACTGCATTGGTAACCGGCGCGAGCCGCGGCATTGGCCGGTCCTGTGCCTTTGCGCTCGCGAAAGCCGGCGCGCGCGTCGCGGTGGCCGCGCGATCGGAGGCCGTCATTGAAGAACTCGCGGCGGAGCTGCGCGCCGTGGGCTCCGAATCGTTCGCGGTGGCGCTCGACGTGGCCGACCCGGCGTCGATCAAGAACGCCGCGGAACGAACCGCCGCCGCGTTCGGCCGCATCGACATTCTCGTCAACAACGCGGGCATCGTGCGCGACGGCCTCGCGATGCGCATGAAGAAGGACGACTGGGACGCGGTGCTGGCCGCGAATCTCACCGGGGCGTTTCTCATGATCCAGCACGTTCTGCCCGCCATGATGCGCAACCGCTGGGGCCGGATCATAAACATCTCCTCGGTGGTCGGCGAGACGGGCAACGCGGGACAGGCCAATTACGCGGCGTCGAAGGCCGGGCTCATCGGGATGACCAAGTCGATCGCCCAGGAGATGGCCAGCCGCAACATCACCGTCAACGCCGTCGCGCCCGGATACATCGCCACCGCGATGACGGAATCGCTTCCGGGCGACGTGAAGGAGAAGATGGCCGCCGCCATCCCGCTCCGGCGCGTGGGCACGCCGGAGGAAGTCGCCTCCGCCGTGCGCTTCCTGGCCAGCGAGGAAGCGAGCTACATCACCGGCCACACGCTCGACGTCAATGGCGGGCTGCATATGTAGAGCGCCCGCGCGCGCCCGTGCCACAATGGCCGATGATGGCGGCGCGGGATAAGTTTTCAATCGGTTTAATTCAGATGTCGTGCTCGATGAGCGCGGCGGAGAATCTCGAAAAGGCCATCGAGCGCATCCGCGAAACGGCCCGCCGCGGCGCGCGCATCGTCTGCCTGGAGGAGCTGTTTCTCTCGCGGTACTTCTGCCGGGAGGAGAACGCGCTTCTTTTCGATCTCGCCGAGCCGATCCCCGGCCCGTCGACGGAGGCGATCGGCGCGATCGCGCGCGAGCTCGGCGTCACCGTCATCGCGTCGCTGTTCGAGCGCCGCGCCGCCGGGCTCTATCACAACACGGCCGCGATCCTCGGGCCGGACGGAGCGCTGGCGGGCATCTACCGCAAGATGCACATCCCGGACGACCCGCTCTACTACGAGAAGTTTTACTTCACGCCGGGCGATCTCGGCTTCCGTAACTTCGATACACCCGAAGCGCGCATCGGCGTGCTCGTCTGCTGGGACCAGTGGTACCCGGAAGGCGCCCGCCTGACCGCGTTACGAGGCGCCGACGTTTTGTTTTATCCGACCGCGATCGGCTGGCATCCGGCGGAGAAGGCGGAGTCCGGCGCGGCGCAGCTTGACGCCTGGACCACCATCCAGCGCGCGCACGCGATCGCCAACGGCGTATACGTCGCGGCGGTTAACCGCACCGGTTTCGAGGGCCCCCCCGATCATGGCATCGAGTTTTGGGGCTCGTCGTTTGTCGCCGATCCGTTCGGCCAGATCGTCGCGAGAGCCTCGAGCGCGGGCGAAGAGATTCTCGTCGTCGAGTGCGACCCGCGGCGCGCCGAAGAAGTGCGGCGCAACTGGCCTTTCTTGCGCGACCGCCGGATCGACGCATACTCGGCCATCACCAGCCGGTGGCTCGGCGAATGACCGCCGCGCCGGCGGGCTTGCGCCTGCCCGCCGAGTGGGAGCCGCACGAAGCGACGTGGCTTGCCTGGCCGCATGAGGCGTCCGATTGGCCCGGCAAGTTCGCGCCGATCCCGTGGGTTTACGCCTCGTTCGTGCGCCATGTCTCGCGCGTCGAGCGCGTCCGCATTCTCGTTCGCGGCGCGGCGGAGGAGAAGCGCGCGCGCGCCGTGCTTCGAAAGAGCGGCGCCGCGATGGACGCGGTCGAGTTTTTCCCGTACGAGACGGATCGAAGCTGGACGCGCGACTACTGCCCGATCTTCGTCCGCGACTCGTCCGGCCGCGTGGCCGCGACCAACTGGATCTTCAACGGCTGGGCGAAGTACGCGAATCATCTTCGCGACAACGCCGTCGCCGGCCGGCTCGCCGCCACGCTCGGTATCGAACGGCACGAGCCCGGCCTTGTGCTCGAAGGCGGCAGCATCGACGTGAACGGCGCGGGCGCGCTGCTCACCACCGAAGAATGCCTGCTCAGCCCCGTGCAGGCCCGCAACCCGGGCCTCTCGCGCGGCGGCATCGAGCGGGCGTTCGCAACGTACCTCGGCGTAAACCGCGTTCTTTGGCTGCGCCGCGGTATCGCCGGCGACGACACGCACGGTCACATCGACGACATTGCCCGCTTCGTCGACGCCCGGACCATCGTCGCCGCCGTCGAAGACGATCCGTCGGAAGTCAATTATGAGCCGCTCCGCGAGAACCTCGATCTGCTGCGCGCGAGCGGTTTTCGCGTCGCTGCGCTGCCCATGCCCGCCCCGTTGTACTTCAACGGCCAGCGCCTGCCTGCGAGCTACGCGAACTTTTACATCGCCAACGGCCTGGTGCTCGTGCCCACCTTCAACGACCCTCGCGATCGAACGGCGCTCGATACGCTCGCGGAATTGTTCCCGGGACGCACGGTCGTGGGCATCTACTGCGGCGACCTCGTGCTTGGCCTCGGCACGTTGCACTGCATGACCCAGCAGCAGCCGGCTCCCCGCTAAGACCGGGCCGGGTCTAAAATCGCGGATATGGATGGGAAACTTCTGCCGTTACTGATCGCCGTCTGCGCCGCGCCACTCACCGGCCAGTACGACGGGCCCACGCCGCCAAAACCCGACATCCCGTATCTGCTGCAGGCCGGAAAGCTCATTCCGGTCGAGGTGACCGAGGCCAAGCAGGAAGACCGCAAGGACGGAACGGTGTTCGTCATCGCGGGCGCGGCTTCGCCCGTGCGTACACCGATGGCCGAGCCGATGTTCCTTTTTCAAAGCCAGAACATCGCCGCCAGTTCGCTCGAGCTGTACCGGCTCGAAGTGAACGGAGCGAACCGCGAAGTGTCGCCTGCCGGAGGCAAGAAGCGGAAGAACGGCGCGCGCCCGCTGCGTCTCGACGTTACGCAGCTTTCCTCGACGCTGTTCCGTATCGAAGCCTACGAGACGCTTGACCCGGGCGAGTACTCGCTTTCGCCGAACAGCTCGAACACGGCGTTCTGCTTCTCGGTGTACTGAGCGGTCCGGCGCCACTGCCAGAGCGCCTTGAGCGCGATTTGCAAAATTCGGATTCGCCCGGCATCCGCATCGCATCCAAACCGAGTGATGCCCGTTCCCCTGGAAAAGCCCGCCCCGGCCGGCCACCCGTTGCATCCGCTGCTTGAGCGCCGCTGGAGTCCGCTCGCGTTTTCGCCGCGGCCCGTCGAGAGCGAAAAGCTCGCCAGTCTGTTCGAAGCGGCGCGCTGGTCGGCGTCCTGCTTCAACGATCAGCCGTGGCAGTATCTCGTCGCCACGCGAGACCAGCCCGGCGAGTTCGGCAAAATGCTCGGCTGCCTGGTCGAGGGAAACTCCGAGTGGGCGAAGGACGCGCCCGTGCTGGCCGTGGCTGTCGCGCGGCTCAGCTTCGCGGCTGACGGCAAACCGAACCGCTGGGGTTACTACGACCTCGGTCAATCGGCCGCGTACCTCACCATGCAAGCGATGGCCCTCGAACTCTGGGTTCACCAGATGGGCGGCTTCCACGCGGACAAGGTTCGGGAGGTCTATAACGTGCCCGCGGGCTACGACCCGGTAGCGGCCCTGGCCATCGGCTACATGGACGATGCCGCAAAACTACCCGCTCACCTTCAGCAGCGCCATAACGGATCTCGTAGCCGCAAGGATCTCGCCGCGTTCGTCTTTCGGGGCCGCTGGGGCGAACCCGCGCTGTAGGGCAGCGGCGGTAGAGTTATAGCCAGCGATTCCACAACCGAATTCCGGGCATATTCGCATTACGTTTTCGCTTTTGCTATTCTCCCGGATCTTATATAGCATCGACCTAAGACAGGAGCGGCCCCCTCAATCGCGCACCGCCCAACTCGCCTCCAGCCAACGGTTTTTGCGTGGCTCGCTCTCCGAACGCTTCGGCAAGTGCGGCAAGACAAATTGCCACCGCGCGGCGGGCGAAGGCCGCCGGTCGTTGTATCTCGTGCAAAGCCATGCCGGCAGGGTGCGCCAGGGGCATTGCAGAGCCCGGTTCGCCGGGCGGCCGACGAGTGTTCCTGGCCTCAGGTGAATACTCCGGTGCGAGTCATCCGTTCGCTCGAAACGTACTCGGCAAAACTGCAACTCGACGGCAAAGACGATCCTCGAACCAGCGATCGGATCTGGGCGACTTCCCTTCCGGTTCAACCCGTCTCCACAGGGCGGGCCGTCGGTTCCGGTCACCAACGATGGGAAATCGGGAATCCTGGGTTCAACAAACTGGTCAAACGCTGGCCTGCCGGCCATATCCACAGGCACGCCCCCAAACGCCATCGGAGATCCGCAAGGGCAGAACCCAGGTCTTCCGGTCCAGGTTTATGGCGGCGGAAATCTATGCCGGAATCAAACCCGCGATCTCGCCATGAATCCGTCGCCCGAATATTCCGCTCCGCGCGTCTGCTGACCCTTTCCGAGCTTCATCCGCAGTATCGGCGCCGTCGTGCGCCCCGCCCTCGCCCGAGCCAGCCTCCCCGGTGCTTTTCGGGACCGTGCAGCGGATCTGCTGTGCCGGCGGCATGACGTCCTTGCTGTACGAGTGCAAGATTCGCAGCTTCGAATATCCGAAGTTCGCCGAACCGTACCGCAACCGGCTCCGGGGAAACGCCGAGTATCTGGCGGCGGAAGCGGCATTTCCCGAAAAAAGAGCACCGGGTGACGGAAATCTTGTGAACTCTTACGCTGCTTTCGCCGTAGTTCCGTGCGGATCGATGACGAACTTCTTCGCCACACCCTTGTCGAAATCCCGATAGCCTTGCGGCGCTTTGTCCAACCCAATGACGGTCGCGTTGACGGCCTTGGCGATTTGCACCTTGTCGTGCAGAATGGCCATCATCAGTTGGCGATTGTACTTCAGCACCGGGCATTGGCCGGTATGGAACGAATGCGACTTCGCCCAGCCGAGTCCGATGCGAATGCCAAGGTTTCCGATCTTTGCGTTGGCGTCCACGCCGCCCGGATCGCCGGTGACATACAAACCGGGGATGCCGATCGACCCGCCCGCTCGCGTGACTTCCATCACCGAGTTCAGCACCGACGCCGGCTGTTCCGTACCCGCATTGTGTCCATGGCCGCGGGCCTCGAAGCCGACGCAATCGACCGCCGAATCAACTTCCGGCGAGCCCACGATCTGTGCGATTTGATCCGCCGGCGATGCATCTTTCGTGAGATCGATGGTCTCGCAGCCGAAGCTCTTGGCTTGCGCCAGCCGCTCCGGAATCATGTCGCCGACGATCACAACGGCCGCGCCCAGCAAATGGCACGATGCCGCGCACGCCAAGCCAACCGGTCCCGCGCCCGCAACATAAACCACCGATCCTGTTCCCACGCCCGCCGTCACGGCGCCGTGATAGCCGGTGGGAAAAATGTCCGATAGCATGGTCAAATCGTTGATCTTCGCCATCGCCTGGTGCTTGTCCGGGAACTTGATCAGATTGAAATCGGCGTAGGGAACCAAAACATATTCCGCCTGGCCGCCGACCCATCCGCCCATGTCCACGTAACCGTAAGCGGCGCCCGGACGCGCCGGATTCACGGTGAGACAGATCCCGGTTCTGCCTTCCCTGCAATTGCGGCAGCGCCCGCAGGCGATGTTGAATGGCACGGTGACGATGTCGCCTTCGCTTAGGAATTCGACGTCGCTGCCCTTCTCGATCACTTCGCCCGTGATTTCGTGCCCCAGCACCAGGCCGGCCGGCGCCGTGGTTCTGCCGCGAACCATGTGCTGATCGCTGCCACAAATGTTGGTGGTGACGATCTTCAAGATCACGCCATGATCGATCTTCTTGCCTGCGGGGTTCTGCAATTTCGGGTAGTCGATGGATTGGACCTCGACTTTGCCCGGTCCGAGATACACCACTCCTCGATTGCTTGCCATAGGAATCTCCTTTTCGAGCCTCGAACAATCTTAACAAGGTACGTCGTGTCAGACTCGATCGGAAACATCACGGTTCCCGATGGTTGCGGGCTACCCGTTCGGGCCGTCGAACCATCCGGACGCGGCGGTCCACCAGTTCGGGAGCGGCAACGCAATGACGGAGCAGCGCGCCTTTCTCCGCGATGTGGATCGGTGCGCGCTCTCCTTCACTTATCTGGCTCGCGTTTAGTGCCTATCCATTCGAATGATGGCGTTTGGATGGGCGTTGGCAGGAGCTCCAACTTTTCGAAAATCGAAGCCTGTTTGGTTCCGCGTGTGCCGGGTCAGGTAATGCTACGGCAAGAATCGCGCGAACGCGAAATTAGAGAACCTCCGAAGCGATCCTTGGCGCGCCCTTCAGGCCAGCGCCCTCGAAGGTCCCCGGATTCCGCCTCAAGAGCGTTGCGTGCAGGATCCGCCGGGTAACCATCGTGCGTGCCTTCTTGCCGACCAGCCGGGACGTGTCTCCGCGTCGTTAAGCCGCCGGGGCATCGTCCTCGTGTTCCTGATGCCGGCTGCGGAGCCAGGCCGCGAGTTGGGCACGGATGCCGGCGACGGCGACAAGCTGCACCGTATAGGTTCCCAGACGCCCGCCGAGCTCAAAGACGTCGCCCGCGTTGAGCGCGTGCCGCCGCTTCACGGGCAGGCCATCGACGCGCAGAGTAATCAGGGCGTGAGCCGCGTCCGGCATCACGTCGTCCACCAGGACGAGACATCCGCCATCGCTGGTCGTAGCCGCGGCGCCTTTTACGATCCAGCGCGGCGGCAGCACGAGCGGATCGCGCGTCGCGTGAAGCACCGGCCGCGGCGACAGCAGCGCCGCGTGCTCGCGCTCGAGTTCCTCCACGCGCCGGCGAAGAACCTCGTAGTCGTCCCGCCGCATCAGGGTGCGCGCGGCTTCGAACACGATCCAAGCGCCGATCAGCGTCGCGGCGAAGATGCCGAACAGGATCAGGCCAAAGTATTCGCGGACAAAGCGGAGAAAGAATGCGTTATCGGCCATCGGCTGGCGGCGCCTCGATCATAGCGTAGCCTGCCGGGCAAGAATCTCTTCGATCTGCGCCGCGTGACGGTCGCCATGGCCGGCGAGGACAAGCAGCGTCTGATAGCCGTCGATCGGGCCGAAGAACGGGTGCCGCCAGCGAGTTTCGCGTAGCGGCGCGTTGGTGGATTCGGCGAAGGCGATCGAACGGTCCCGCACTTCGGTGAACCATTGGAGCGCCTGCTCGAGTGCCCAGCCGCCGGAGGGGCGCGCGCGTTCGGGCGCCGTGACCTTGTGACCGCGGTCCGCGACGGCTCGAACCAGACGCCCGTCGCGTTCGCTGCCTCGGGGATCCTCGACGGCCTCGGGCTTGCCGCTCTCGAGCCGGGCGAGGACGAGGCGCTCGACGATGACGACATGTTCCAGACACTCGGCCGGCGACCACCCTTCGGGCGACGGCTTCCGGTTCCAGTCCGCTCCTTCGGCGGAGGCGGCGGAGCGCATCATACGCTCCCTGCCTTGCTGAAGCCGATCGATGGCGAACCTGCGTTCATCGGCTGTCATGATCGGGCTCCTTCGGTTCCAACGGAAACGGAGACTCATGGACGAAGACTCGCGCCTCGCGCGGCTTCGGGAAGCGAATTTCGAGCGTGCCGGCCGAATCGGTGACCAGTTCGGTCATCTCCTCGCCATCGGCCTCGACAAGGTAGCCGGCTTCGGGGCGGAGCCCGACGACGAAGACGGCGTCGTCTTTCGTGTCGACGTGCAGCGGAGCGCTTGCGTGGACGACGGTGGCCGAGCCGGTGTCGAAGGACATTGCCGCGGCGGAGGGCGCCAAGCCCAGCGCCGTAACGGCGCCGTGGGTGAACAACTGCGCGTGTCCGGCGAGCAAGCCGAACCAGGGCGAGTCGTCGTCCCAGTCGCCTCGGACGAACAAAGTGCCGGTCGACGGATCGTGGAAGATGAGCGGCAGGTGCATGTACGCCAGGCCGGGCTGATACGGGTTGGCCCAGAGGAATTCGTACGGCGCGCCGAACGGGCCGCGGAGCAGGTATTGGTCCTGGATCAGCCAGCCCTGCAGGTACTGGCTCGAGGTGGCGTTGTTGTCGAAGGCCACCAGGGCGAGCCCGGCGGCGCGGCTGAGCGCGGCCAGGTCGAGGTCGGGTGCGCGGCCTCCGGAATACATCGGAATACGATATTCATTTTCGGCCGCCGGATACGGCGCCGGGTAATGGCTGGCGACGTGGAACTCGGCCAGGCGTTCGAACCATCCGACGCGCGCCTCGCGCAGGTCGATGTTCAGGTTGTCGCGGATGGCGTGAAGGATTTCGAGCATCGGGAAGAGTTCGCCGCCGTGGGGCGACTCGGCGGCCGAGCCAAGCGCGGGGGCGTAGTGGCCGCGCCACCATCCCTTCACGGCGTCGCGAAGAATCCGCTCGGCGAGCTCCGGCTCGCTGCCCCCGATCGCGATCGCCGCGAGCACGCGGTCGCGCCAGCCGGAGAGATTCGTGGGCGCCGCGCCCGTGGCGAGCCGAGCGCGGAGCCGGGCGCGCAGCGAGGCGCGCTGCGCATCGGTCATCGCATCCTGACACCAGTCGTAGACCAGGGCGAGCTGCCGCAGGCCGGCGCCGCGCGCGCTAACGGCCGCGAACGCTTTCGCGGCCGCCACGCGATCCTGGGTGACCTCGTAATTCAACGCCCAGGCAAATCCCGCCTCGGGCATCGCGACGCCGCCCGCCATCAGGCGGTTCAACTGCTCCCAGCGCATCGATTGCCGCTCGCGTTCGCGGCGCAACAGGCGGAGACGCTGCGCGGTGAGAAGCAGCCGGGGATGCTCGGCGTAGACGCGGAAACTCTCGTCATCGGCGGCGGCGAGTGAACAAACGAGGAAGAAGGCGGCGAGGCGGCGCAATCCGCCTTTTATTGTGGCATAGCGGGCGTTCGGCCCCGTCGAGCGGGCGCGGTGTGTCGCCGGGACACACCGGGCGGGCGCGGTGACCCGGGCCGAAGGCCGGAAATGTCCGTAACCCCATGAAATTTATTGCGCCGGGGACTTCTATTTCGGGCACGAGAATTGCTACTCTCTAGGGTGAATTGATGGAGTCACTGTTTCACCTGCCCTCTGATTGCAACGGGCGAAGCGTAGGCGAGTGGCCATTAGGAACGGCGTGCTTGCGGGAGCCGGTGTTTCAGATTTTTCAGAAGACCGCTCTTCTTTCGTTAGCAAGTTGCAACAGAGGGTCTTTTTTTGTGGGCTGACCCCATGTCAATTCGAGGCGCGCACCGGGCGCGCTGGCGCGACAGAATTCGAGCTCGCCCCGGATCCAGGGAAGCGGCAAAGCGGTGGGGCAACTGGTGGAGGAAATCAGGACGCGGGCCTCGCCAGGAGCAATCCCAAAGCGGGTGTTGTGCTCCCACGCCGCCGCAGCCGGATCCACGCCCGGCATGGGCAGACCGCATCGGACCCGGACCTCAGAAACTCCCTACGACCCGGGTTCCGATGCGGGCTCTTTTCACGGGGCGCTGGGCGCTCCCGGATATACGCCACATCATAGCAGCATGAACGCGGCGCAGGCTGGACGCCGCCCGCGGCAGAATTATCCAATGCAAGATGAGCATGAAAATCAGGAGCCGGCAGGGGCAGT
>VFSW01000041.1_pt1 | contig 142630 bp, 110 predicted proteins | sample 5358111 | NCBI WGS metagenome assembly VFSW01 (sample SAMN11554181, study PRJNA540505) | mine drainage metagenome | isolation source: sediment from site ElyBrook_90M | place: USA: Ely Copper Mine, Vershire, VT | collected 2017 | reverse complement strand
GCCGAAAGATGACAAATGTTTGTCGATGGCTGCCGGCGGTTCACCTCGTGCCCAATCGCGTGCATCAGGTGCGTCTTGCCCATGCCCACCCCCCCATAAAGGAAGAGCGGATTGTAAGCGCGCGATGGCCTCTCAGCCACTGCTAGTGACGCTGCGCGCGCAAACTGGTTGCCGTTGCCAATCACAAACGCTTCAAAGGTGTAGCGCGGATTCAACTGCGCCGCCGTCGACCAATCAAACCGCGCCTGTTCCGGCGTGCGGCGGCTTCCATTCTGCTGCGGAGCGCTCGGCGCATGCGAAGCCACTGGACCAAACCCGCCATCCTTGCGCTGCGGCGGAATCGAGGGGTCTTCCTCGGCGGTCACAAATGCAACGTCGTCAATCTCGAGCGAGAGGCCGTCAATCGCCTCTTGAATCAAGTCCCCATACTTGTCGCCAATGTGCTGGAACTCGGGCGCGGGAACGCGTACATAAAGCGTGCGTCCGGCCGAGTGACTAAAACGGGTCGGTTTCAGCCAGGTCTCAAACGACTGGCGAATAACCTTCATCTCTAGCGCTGCAAGTATTTGCAACCATGGATTCGGTGGCGGAAGTGGGGAAGCTGCAAATGACATCGTACGATCCTTGCTTGCGATCTCTATGCGGTTGGTAGTGATCAGGGGCAATGTTACGCTCGTTTTAAAAAAAGTGTTCACTCTGGACGCGATATCCGTGCATCGCATGCTCTGGCTGAACCTTTGACTAGCTACCGAGGGTGATGTGCCCGGGAAGTTTTCTTGGAACTTCCGGATGGATCTCCAGTTCGCAGGTCGCTTAATGAAAACTACTGAACGTTGCCGATATTAGCACAGCCGACAAAACTTGCAATAGGAGTTTTACATTCTGATGAAAGGAAATTTCGAGTTTCACGTCAGTTGCACCAGAGATGGTGAAAGATGGTGAGTTGCGAGATCAATTGGGCTGAATGAGAGCAATTTTTTGAAAATTCGTCCTGCAGAATGGAACACAATTCAAATTCAAATTGATGCAATCGAGACAGAGAGAATAGCGTGCGCCGGAGAATTTTTCAAGCGTGTTTGATACCTATTTGTCAGACAAAATATATAGGGGTGGATTCCTGAGCCAAAGTTAGTTATAATTAAAACTTGCCGTCCCTAGCAGGAGCAGAGCATACATTTTTGAGAAGAGAAACAGGAGCGCATTCCGATGCCCAAGCGCACATTTCAACCTAACCGCCGCAAACGCGTGAAAACGCACGGATTCCGCGCGCGGATGAAGACCAAGAGCGGCCAGGCCGTTTTAAACCGCCGCCGTGCAATGGGTCGCAAGCGCGTTGCTGTCAGCGCCGGTTTCCGCGACTAGTCTTTTCGGCCGTCTTCAAAGCTGAGTCAGCAATCCATAATTGAACCCAGTCCAATCAACCCAGTGAAGCCGCGCGGCGCCCTCGCCGAACCAAGCGTCCACTGGGTTTGCTTTCGTTCCACAGAAATTTGGACTTCTTCAGCCCGATGAATCAATCAACCTCATCCCGCACCAGTCACCCCCGAGAGACTCTCTCTGGTTTTCGTCTGCGTCGTCATGCTGATTACCAAATTGCATACAAAGCCGCGCGCAAGCATCAATCAAACTCTATGAGCTGGTTTCTTGCTCCTCGCGCCGGCAGTGAATTAAGCACCGCGCGCGTCGGCCTAACTGTCGGCAAAGTCATGGGCCCCGCTCATGAACGCAACCGCATCAAGCGCCGCATGCGCGATTGCCTGCGCAAGCATACAGAGCTTCTCCCAGCTGGCTTTGACCTGATCTTCCACCCCCGCCGTTCAGTGCTCACCATCGAGTACGCGAAACTCGAGAGCGAGATTGTACGTATCCTTACTCAGGCACAAACACAGGCTCAAAAAGAAGCGGAGGCTACGCGTAGGGCACAGGATTCCACTCCTGCAAAATCGGGTCGCATTTTCAATACAGACTAGCGCAATTAAAAATGACAAACTTCCTCCTCTATCTTCTCGCTCTTTATCGCCGCTGGCTCTCTCCCGCGCTGCACTCTTTAAATCCAGGCGGCTGCAAATACCTGCCTACCTGCTCGGAATATGCCGAGGTGGCCATTGTGCGCCATGGCCCGGCGAAGGGCGTCCTGCTGGCTACCTGGAGAGTTCTGCGTTGCAATCCCTTCAGCAAAGGCGGTCAGGATGAGGTCCCTCCCACCCGTCAATCAAACTTGCCTGAAAACGGCCGTAAAAGGGCGCAAAATCAAGCAGTATTCACCGATTCTGCACCTCCAACAATTACGATAGAAGAGGCGCACGTCGGAGTGTCGCCAACAAAGAACAGGACGTAAACCTTGGCAGAATTTCGCAATCCCAATCTTCAATCGCAGGGCACAGGCGGCAGTGGCGGCGGTGACCTCAAGACTATGTTCGCGGTCATGACCCTCGTCATCGCTGGGCTATTTGCATACCAGTTGTTCGTCAAGCCAAAGCCCGACGCGACCCAGCAGCAAAAGCAGCAACAGCAGACACAAACCCAGCCGCAGTCGCAGAGTCCATCTCCTGCATCCACACCTGCGTCCACTCCCTCGGCGAAAGACGCACAAAAACCCGCCAACAGCGCAACGCCCTCCGTGCCCGTCATCAGCGCAGCCACTGAGACTGAGACCACCATAGAGAACGAGCTCTATCGCATCACTTTCACCAACCGTGGTGGACAGGTGAAGCACTGGATTCTCAAGAAGTACAAAGACTCAGTCGGCAAGCCGCTCGATCTCGTCCAGCCAAACACATCAGAAAAATTCGGCTACCCGCTCTCGCTCTTCACTTACGAGCCCGCGCTCAACACGCAACTCACCCAGTCGCTCTACCAGGTGACCAGCTCGTCGAGCACAACCACAGGCACTCTCTTCGCTCCACAGACGCTGACCTTCCACTATCAGGGCAATGGCCTCGACGTAGTGAAGACCATCCACTTTGACTCCTCCTATGTAGTGACTATTGAAGCCGAAGTTAAGCGCAATGGTCAGCTCGTGCGTTCGCTCGTTCAGTGGCCGGCAGGCTTTGGCGATCAGGAAGAGTTCATTCCGCCTTCGGTTCGTCCCGCACACAAAGGTCAAACCCTCACCACCTCGGTCTTCGCATGGTCCGTCGACGACAAACAGGATTACGAAGCTGCCGGAAAAGTCAGCGGCAACGCCACCCTCGAAGGCGACTACGAGTATGCCGCAGCAAGCGACCTCTACTTCACCGCAGCATTTCTTCCCGATGCGCCCAATCGCGCAACCATCGTCACACTGCACAACGCAATCGACCTCCCCGTCGATCTGAACGACACAACCAGCCGCAAGCATCCCGTCGATGTTCTGGGCCTCGCTGTTGGCGATACCAGCGGCTACACGCGCGTCCGTCTTTACGCAGGTCCCAAGGAGATGGGTATCCTGGACTCCATCCATGCGCACTCCGCAGATGGCGGTCCCAATGGTCCCAATCTCAGATCCCTCATCGAGTTCGGCTACCTCAAGTACATCGCTGAGCCACTCTATTTTGCACTGCGCTTCCTCTATGTGCACGGCATCAGCAACTGGGGCTGGGCCATCGTCATCATCACCTTGCTCTTCAACCTGTTGATGCTGCCTACGCGTTTCATGATGATGCGTTCCTCTCTGAAGATGGCTCGCATTCAACCCAAGGTCAATGCCATCAAGGCTCGTTACGCGCATCTCAAGACCACTGACCCGCGCAAGGCCGAGATGAACTCCGAAATGATGGCGCTCTACAAAACCGAAGGCGTTAACATGTACGGCGGCTGTCTGCCAATGATCATTCAGATGCCGCTGCTCTTCGCCCTCTATCGACTCCTCGCCAACGTCATCGAACTGCGCCAGGCGCACTGGGCGTGGATCAGCGATCTCTCGGTTGTCGATCCGCTCTACATCTTGCCGGCCGTCATCATCATCTGCATGTTCGTCACGCAGTTGATTACACCTGCGCCGGGCATGGACCCTTCACAACGCCGCATGATGGCCTTCATGATGCCCGTTGTCATGGGCTTCACGCTCTCGCATTTCCCTTCCGGCCTCGCAGTCTACTGGGCAACCGGCAACGTCATGAACCTCGCCATTCAACTCGGAATCAACCAGAGCTCGATTGGACGCGAACTGCGCGAACTCGCCGCCAAGCGTGCCGCCAAAAAAGTTGGCGCCGGTTCAAAAACCATCCAGGGCAAGAAGTAAAGTTGTTGTTTTGAAAGGGCACGATTTCAATCGTGCCGAAAAAAGCTAACCGTAAAGACCTTGGCGGTGAGGGGGTAACCACCGCCAAGGTTTACTTCCATTATTTGCCAATACAAAAACTCGAAAAAATCTGATTCAAAATATCATCATTCGTCGTCTGTCCCGTCAGCGAATCAAGCGCCCCTAACGCCGCATACAAATCCAGTAACAGCATCTCATGCGGAATCCGCGCCCCATTCGATTCCGCTGCCTTCTTCAGCGCTGCAATCGTCTCTTCCACCGCCTGGTGATGACGTAGCGTTGTCAGTGCACCCGGCTCCGCCGCCGCACCTCCAGTCGCCAGCATGTGAATCGCTTCGCGCAATTCCGGCAATCCCTCGCCCGTCAGCGCCGAAGTCTCCACAATCTTTAGCGTCGAATCAATCCCTTGAACTTTCCCACCCAAATCGCATTTATTCCGCACAATGATCGCCGCGCGCTCCTCAATCGCAGCCAGCAATTTCCGCTCGTCCTCATTCAACTTTTCCGTTGCATCCAGCACAATCAGCACCAGCGCCGCATCCGCCAGCGCCGCATGCGTACGCGCGATTCCAAGCTGCTCAACTTCCTCAAGCGCCTCTCGCACTCCGGCCGTGTCAACAAGTTCAATCGGAATCCCATTGATCGCAATCCGCTCTGTCACCAAATCCCGCGTCGTCCCAGGTGTCGCCGTCACAATCGCCCGCTCGCGCTCAGCCAGCCGGTTGAAAAGCGAACTCTTCCCCGCATTCGGCCTTCCCACAATCGCCAACGTCAATCCATCATGCAAAATCCGTCCACGTGTAAAGCTCGCCTCAAGTGACTCAAGTTGTGGAAGCAACTCTTCAATCCTCCGCGCAATCTCCGCCTGCGGCGCAACGTCAATATCATCCTCTGCAAAATCTATTCCCGCTTCAAGCAGTGCAATCAACTCGATCAACCCGCGCTTCACCGGTTGCACTCTCAAGCTGAGTGCCCCACCCATCTGGCTCGCGGCCTGACGCGCCTGCGCCACGGTCTGCGCCTCAATCAAATCACGCACCGCCTCCGCTTGTGTCAAATCAATGCGCCCGGAAAGAAACGCCCGCTCAGTAAACTCACCCGGCTCGGCCAGTCGCGCACCCAGCTCAAGCGCCCGTCGCAACAGCAAATCCAGCACCATCGGAGAACCATGCGCCGCTATCTCTACCAGGTCTTCGCTCGTATATGAGTTGGGCCCGGCAAAATAAGTAACCACGGCCTCATCAATTTTTTCCCCGTTGCCGCCCTTCGCATTCGCGCCATCCGTCACATCCACAATCCACAACACACGCGCCCGCGCATGTTCGAGCGGCGCTGCGAGCCTAACCAGCTGCCCCGCAATCTCCAACGCCAGCGCGCCACTCAAGCGTACAATCCCGATCCCGCCACGTCCGGGCGGCGTAGAAATCGCCGCAATTGTCTCAATAGTATTCACACATCCATTGTAGGCAATCGCATCCACTTACAAAAATGGGTGCTCCATGCTCACCGCGCCTTTATTTTTGTAGCGAAGCCACTCTGAGCGCAGTCGAAGGGGTGGGCTAGTGAATTTATCAACAAAGATCCGGCCCACAAGCACGCATATAGAAGGAGTGCGGACTATGGACCAGAACTGAAATCCACTCTTACTGCGGCAGTCTGTGTACTGATTTACCTGCACCTGTATAAGCCTGAGATACTTGACTCTGAATCGGAAGAGATATGTCGCTGTACATTTTCCAGTCAAGATACATTTGGATACAAAGTCCTGCTTCGGTGCAGAATGAGAATCTCGCGCATTCTTCCAATCCCATCATCCTGAGCAAACCCTGAGCGAATAACACGACTCGAAGTGGAACTCGAATGATCTGCAGTTGTTCTTTGCTAAACTTATGAAATCTAAAAATCTCTATCACTTAATTTGAATGTATTTAATTTACTTCCGTCGCGCCCTCCAGAACGCGCTCACACCCAAATAAAGAAACAACACCAGCAGCGCGGCAATTAACAAAAACTTTCCATGATTTGCTCCCAACGCATATCCATCTCTCACGCGCCAAAGATTCTCACCTACAAAAAGCGCAATCAAAAAGAAAATAGCTCCCGTCACCTCTAGCCAAAGAATTCCGCCAATCCGCGCGAACGGACGCAGAAATCCACCCACGCCGCGCGCAGTCGAGCGAGCTGCCTTGCCTACCACTTCGCTTCTTGTCTTTTGAACTTCACTCCGCACTTGTTGAGCAGCGTCCCGCGTAGATTGCACTGCCTGGTTCACCGTGCCGGCACTCTGGCTCGGGCTTTGGCTCCCCTCCAGGCTCGCCGCCAAGGCCTTCCCCACTACCCGCAATCCAATCCCGAAACTCCGTCCAACCGTCTCTGGCTTCATCCCTCTTAAGAATAACAACTGCACTTCAAAGCATGACTAATATGGTTTACAACTCGCTTATTCACAGCAGAATTACGCAAAAATCACTTCGCCACTCATTCTCACCATCTTTTTTCTTGCTTTTGTGGGAAAATTACCTTCAACACACGGGAACAGTTGCTCACTTTGCCCGTCAGAAGTAAGGTAGAGGAATGTTGATCTTCGGCGATACCACTCTGCCGACCTTCGACACCTTCGGAGGTGCCAGTGACAAGCCGTCTGCGTGAACTCATCCAGCAACTCGGAGAAGCTATCCATGTCTCTGTCAGCGACAGCGAGCAGATCAATCACGTTGTGCAGGAAATTCGCGACGAAGGCTATGACGTGGTCATGATGCTCGAGGCCACCTTCGGCCTCACCGAAGCCAACGAAAAAGAACCAGGAGAATCGTCTGAAACCATCGAAGGCGAAGCCATGCACGATAGTGGCTTTACGCAGAATGACCTCCACTTCCTGCGCAGCCTCCGCATCGCAGTCGAAGGCGATGTCACTACTGAAAAAGAAACCGGCGACGCTACTGAAACAAACGACAACTCCAGCAGTTAAAGCTTCATTTCCTTCACCATCGCCAAAACCTCCTCCGCATGGCCATCCGGCGTCACCTTGGGAAAAATGTGTACCAGCTTCTGATCCGGACCAATCAGGAAAGTCGTCCGTTCAATTCCAAAGACTTTCTTCCCATACATATTCTTTTCCTTCATCACCCCAAACTGATTGCAGACTTTTTCGTCTACATCAGCAAGGAGTGTGTACGGAAGATCATATTTGGCCTTGAATTTTGCCTGGTCCTTGGGCGTATCGCGTGAAATTCCCAGCACCACCACGCCTGCTTTCATCAATTTCGCAAAACTGTCCCGGAATCCGCAGGCCTCAATCGTGCAGCCCGGCGTATCGGCCCTGGGATAAAAAAAAAGAATCACCGGTTTACCGGCGTAATCTTTAAGGCTGACGGTTTTATCTTCATCGGTTTGGACGGTAAAGTTCGCTACCTTCTTATTGAGTTCCATATTCACTCCTCTTCAAACGGGGGGAAGTCGCAGGCCGGCAAACGGCCTCAAAGTAGTTTTACACTGTGAGGGTGGGCTTCCGTGAGTTTGTCTGCGCAGTTTCTACCGTATCAATGTTTTTGCCTGGACTTTTGAGGAGTACGGATTTGAAAGTGGTTCGTCAACGCAATTCGATTTTTAAATCTATCGGTCACTTTGTCCTGCTTATAGCAGCCGCACTGATTGCGCTCCCACTCCTCGCCCAATACCCCGGCCAAGTCACCACCAAATCCTCCGATAAAAAAACTCCCACCCTGCGCGCCATCTCCGTCTACGAGTGGACCGGAGCAATCGACAAACCAAACGCTTGCCGACTCATCCCCGTCATGGTCTACGACGGCGAGAAAATGCAGGACGCCACTGTCTACCTATCGAGACCGGAGCCCATGGCCCTCGCTCCCGAAGTTGAGTACGAACTCCAGCTCAACGGCCACTCCGTCGCCCTCTTCGATGTTAAGCATGCCGCGCTTGTCCAGGGAGCATGGGTCGGGCTCGGTGCGCCAAAGCCGCTTCCCAAGCCCAAAGTTGCGCGTTCAAAAAAAACACAGATCAAAATTGACGACTTCGGCGACACTGACAAACCTGTCCTCCACCGCAAGCATCCTGCGAAAACCAGTCCAGATTCCAAAGCTCCTGACTCCAGCAGCGATTCCAATACCCCATCAACCGCACCTGAAGATCCTGACCGTCCCAAGCTGCATCGCAAACCCTCCACTGATAATTCCTCATCAACCACATCCACCAACACGGGCTCTGGAACCTCAACAAATTCAAGCTCAACAGACACAACTTCCACCAGCATCACAACCACAGCCAACAACGATCCTGACCGTCCACAGCTTCATCGCCCCAAGCCAAAACCAGAAGCAACCACCAACTCCCTCGACTCCATCGATCCCGACCGACCCCGCTTGCGTCACGGCATCATGGGCAACTTCCAGCTCGATGTTGTTCCCGGCATCAAGGGACTTCCCGCCGATCTCGATCAGGCCGTTGCAGTTTCCGATGCAGTTGGGCGACCTGACCACCCCTGGAACTTCAGTTGGTTCAATCCCGACGACGCTGACAAAATGAAATCCGCCCTGGAGCAAATCGCCCGCGACGCTCTCGGGATGACTCCACCGCCCGTGCCCAAGCCAAAATCAAAAACAGCCACAAAACAGATCCACGCCAAGGCGGAGCCGCCATCTGCCCCGCCCCCGTTGAGCGACGTGAACTTCCGCGCCTTCGAGCTCACTTACAACTCCGGCGCAACGCTTGTTCTCACTGCAAACAACGGTCAAACCGGCAAAGCGCTCAAGTATGTCACCCTCATCGCACAACCTGACCTATACGGCAATCCACTCATCCTCTTAAAGCAGGTCACTGACGTCGCCCATCTCGACACCACTCCCCGCATGCGCCTCGTCGATGCCGTCGACGCCCTCGCCGACAATCGCGGCGAATTGCTCTTCGAACTCCGCACCACCGACGATCGCCAATTCGCCCTCTATCGCGTCCTGCGCGGAACCGCCGAAAAAATCTTTGTCTCTGGCGGAAACCCCGCAATCTCCAATCCATAATTCAGCAAGGGTTCAATATAACCGTCTGCGCTAAAGAAATTGTTTTGATTGGGCACAACTTTACAGCTTGCTTCCGCGCGTTCCCGGGCCACGTGCTGACGGAGATTGAGCGAGCAAGTGAAGGCTTCAAAATCATCCAGCGAAAACGCATTTTTCAACGAGCTGTAAAGCCGCGCACTGTTAAAAAAATCGTTTACGTCAAATGTTTGATGGATGGAAGATCATGTAGATTTAAATTTTAGAGTAGCTTGTGCAACCGGGGAACGAGCGGCGGCTGCGTGCAATTCATGGTGGGCGCTGCAGGATTCGAACCTGCGACTTCCACCGTGTGAAGGTGGCACTCTACCGCTGAGTTAAGCGCCCGATAAGAGTGAAGCTGGTGGCCACTCGAGGATCGGAATTTGGATCATTGAGGACCGCAGGGCAGGGATGAATAAACGCGCTGACCGATTGGCTCCGCGTGATTTAGAGTATCACCAGCGGGGTTTTTGCACCAAGTGCTGGCTGCACGAGTAGATGCGACTTCGTCGTAAAGTCAACTGCTGGGTCTGCGATTTGGCTCGGGATGACAATGGTATTTGGTGATTCGGATTTTTGATCTCTCAGGTCTCAAAAGCGAGACCTCTGGCACCCAGCGTTCAGGATGATTGTTTAAAAGTATGGGTTGGAAGCTGCTTACAAGACGGTGGATGGGCCAGCCGGGTTGGGAGGTCGCCTCGGTGCTGGTGGGGTCGATCGGGGCGTTGCCGGGGATGACTGTTATGTGGCTTGCTGCTGGATCGGGTAGCTCAAAGTCAGGTTCGCCTGGTAAACAAGAGAAAAAGCAGGGTTTAGAGGCGGGCACCCGTCAGCACAAGGATAAAGATGAAGAGCCTGGTCAGATATCTGACGATGAAGAGGATGAAAAGACGCAACCTTCTCAACTGAATGGGGTTGAAGAAGATATGGCGAGTCTCGCACTGGACAATACGGGCCTGGGGATGGATGAGGTCAATGCGGGTGTTGTGGCGCGGGCTGCGGCGGCAAGGGCGGCGGCGCTGGCGGAGACGGGCGACAGTCCCGATGAGCTGAGCGATGCAGCGATTATGTTGCGCGCAGCGGCAGGGGATGACAGCTGCTTCAATTTCCTGGTGGCGAAACACCACAAGCCGATTGTTCATTTTTTGACGCGTATGGTGAGGAACCAGTCGATTGCCGAGGAGTTGACGCAGGAAGTTTTTCTGCGCGTGTACCGGTCGCGCACGAGTTATAGGGCCGAGGCGAAGTTTACGACGTGGCTCTACCGAATTGCGACGAACCTGGCTGTGAATCATGCGCGTGACACAAAGCATGAACGTACGGCGCAGACGATTTACCTGGACGAGCCGGATTCAGAGACGGGAACGACACCGGATGTGGCCGATGCTGAGCCGACGATTGAGAAGCGGATGGTGGAGAACGAACGGATGGCGGCGATCAGGGCGCATGTGATGGCGTTGCCGGAGCGGCAGAGAATGGCCGTTCTGATGCACAAGTACCAGGGATTGGATTATCGCGAGATTGGAGAGGTGCTGAAGTTGAGCGAGTCGGCGACGAAATCGTTGCTCTTCAGGGCTTATCAGACGCTCAGGGAGACACTGAAGGAATTTGTATAGGGCTGCGCGTGCGGCTGATTTGAAAGGCGAAATTGCAAGACGGAATGGCAAGACAAAATTGAAATCACCTCCTGGAAGGGGGAACGACAATGGCGAAGAAGATGACAAAATGCGATGAGTTGGCAGTGGCCGAGATGCTGTTTGAGCCGGAGAAGGCGAGCGCGGCGGTGAAGAGTCATGTGGCCGAGTGCGCAGCTTGCACGAAGCAACTGGCTGAGTTGCGCACGACGATGAGCCTGCTGGATGAGTGGAAGGTGGCTGATGCGAGCCCATACTTTATGACGAGGATGGGCGCGCGATTGAATGAGGAGCGCAGGGCCGAGCCGAAGAATGTGCTGGTGCGAATTTGGAATAAGCTGGCGTATGGGCCGCAGAGAGCGGTGCGTCCGCTGGCGGCGATGGCGCTGACCGTGATGCTGCTGGTGGGTGGTGGCGCGTATGTGGGCCTCTCGGGAGTTTGGGAGCCGCAAATGCCACCGTCGACGAACGCGGCAGTGGTTGTCGATTTACAGAACCTGGACAGCAACGCGCAACTGCTGGATCAACTGGAAGCGATGTCGAATGCGCAGGACAATGGTGATTAAATATTTGTCTGCTGGATTGAAGATTTCTGAGTGAGGCAAGCAGGGTGAAGGCACGGGTGACAAATATGTCGGGGGCGCTGCTGAAGATGCTGGCGCTTGCCTTGATTTGTCCGAGTGCATTGATGATGGCTCAGCGGGAAGTGGGGTTTGGCCAGGCGAATCAATCACCAAGGCCAGCGTATCATCCGAATCAACCCGCGCCGGGAACGCAGAATGGACAGGGCGGAAATGTGAATCAACCGCGAGCGGGTGGCGCGCAGAAGCCTACGTTAAACGGGAAAGGAATGCGTCCAACGGATCAGTTTCGTCAGGGAGTACCACCGGGACATTTGGCAGATTGGTTGAACCAACATCGTAATTTGCCTCCGGCGCAGCAAGAGCAACTGCTGCTGAAGGACCCGACATTTCTTCGACTGAATCCGATGGAGCAGCGTAAGGTTCTGAACCAGCTTCATCAGATGGAGACAATGAATGACCAACAGTTGCAGCGGCGATTGGCGCGCGCAGAGTTGATAGAGCATCTTTCGCCAGCCGACAAGATCGAGGTGAATGCTTCAGCGGAGCGGATGAGGGATTTGCCACCGGAAAGAAGGCAGATGCTGAGGAGGGCATTTCAGGATTTGCGCGGAGTTCCGATGGAGGATCGCGATATGGTGCTGAGTTCTGCGTATTACAGGAAGACTTACAGCCCTGCGGAGAGAATCATACTGCATGATGTTCTCAGGGTTGAGCCGTATGAGCCGGTTGTGCCGCGATGAATATTTGGCGGATGAAAAAAGGGAGCGCGATTGCGCTCCCTTTTTTATTTGCGGAAAAATTATTCGTTGGATTTGACTGCGCCGACCATGGATTGCATGATTTGTTCGGAGACGTCTTTAACGGCGGAAGGGCTGTGGGAGAGAAAGAGTGTGTTGGTCTTGTCGCTCTCGCCGATGGATTTCAGAGTGTCAAAATATTGAGTGACCATGACGAGTTGCATTACGTCCTTTGAAGTTGCGCCGTCGACGCATTTCTGGAATTGCTCGATGGAGACTTGAAGGCCTTCAATGATGGCCTTGCGTTGATTAGCGATGCCCTGGCCCTGGAGGGCTTTGCTTTCGGCCTCGGCTTCAGCCTTTTTGACGACGAGAATTTTTTCGGCTTCACCACGTGCGTTGGCAGCGACCTGCTCACGTTGTGCGGCGTTGATGTCGTTCATAGCGGATTTAACTTTTTGGTCGGGGACAATGTCGGTGACGAGTACGTTGACGATTTCGTAACCGAAGGTGGCCATGTCGGCGTCGAGTTCCTGCTTGACGGCAGCGGCGATGCTGGATTGGGTGGCGAAGACTTCATCGAGAGTCATGCCTGGGACGTGGCCGAGGATGACCTGTTCGACGTAAGACTTGATTTGGGCGACAGGGTCAGAGAGTTTGTAGAAGGCGTCGTAGGCTTTCTCTGGGCGGACACGATTTTGGACGGAGATGGGAATGGTGACGAAGACGTTGTCCTTGGTCTTTGTCTCCATGGTGAGGGTGATTTGGTTGACGCGGAGGCTGATGCGTCCGGAGATGGAATCGAGGAATGGGACTTTCCAATTGAGACCGGCCTCGGCGATGCGTTGAAATTTGCCGAAACGCGTAACGACTGCGACCTCGGCGGTACGGACAGTGAAGAAGCTGCCAAAGATTATGTAGAGGAAGAGAAATGCAATGACGACAAAGACTACGAGGACAGCCATTTCCATAGCAGGCTCCTATTACATGATGGTTCTAACCACAGAGCGATTATACAGAAGCTGGGATTAAGGGATTCGTGCGCGGAATTCGATTCTGGTGTTGAATTTGATCTGATTTGCGGTACCGGGACGTTGAGCTTTCAAGTGTGAAATATTCTATGAAGGAATGCCCGTTTTTAGTAAAAAAAAATGGGGATGTGATTAATCGGTTAGCCATCTTGAAAAAATGATGAACAGTGATTAGGGAGCAAAATGGACTGAAATTGTGTTTGTGATTTGACTCTTAGGCAAGCACTACTGTTACTGAACATTGGTCTTTGGACGAGCCTCCATTCAAATTCCACCTAGCTTTCTTTCATCCGCCGTATATGCTGTCACTGAGGGCTTGTGCTCAATCCAAACTCTGCTTACGCCCGAGACCGCGTCCTGCTGGTTCATGCAACCGGCAACGCAAATGTGCGGCAATCAGTCCTCGCCCTCCTCGAGTCAGACCAATTCGCCGGCTTTTGCACCACCTTCGCTTGGAACCCTGAAAGCCGCCTAGCCCGTCTGCTTCCCCGCCGCCTGAGCTCCGAGCTAAACCGCCGTGCATTCTACGGTATCCCCGAGCAGTACATTTACTCATACCCCTGGCGCGAAATTGTCCGCCTCGCTGCAAGCCGTCTTGGTTTGACCTCTCTTTACAGCGGTGAGACAGCCCTCTTTGGCATCGATGCAATCTACCAGGGCCTCGATCGCCGCGTCACTCACGATCTAGCACGCGGCACAAAATACAATCCCTCCCCCACCGCCCTCTACTCCTACGACGATTGCGCCTTCCACTGTTTTCATGAAGCCAAGCGTCAGGGGATGCGCTGCATTTACGAGCTCCCCACCGTCTACCATCGCTCCCTCATCAAAATCATTCAGGAGGAGCGCGAGCTCAACCCTGAGTGGAGCCTCGCCTGGATCAACGCCGATGACAGCGCTGAAAAGCTCGCCCGCAAAGATGAAGAGATTCGTGCCGCCGACGCCATCTTCGTCGCCAGCAGCTACTGTGCGCAAACGCTCAAGCTTTTTCCTGAAAAACTCAAAGGCCCCGTCTACACCCTCAACTATGGCTCACCCTCCGTCGGCCTCGAGCGCACTCTAACGCATCGCGATGACCAGTTGCGAATTCTCTACGTCGGTTCCATGAATCAGCGCAAAGGCATCAGCTACCTCTTCGAAGCTGTCGACCAATTGGCCCTCGATTACAAACTCACCTTGATCGGAAGCATGAGCGCAACTTATAAACCAAAAGTTCTCACCGATGCTCTCGAGCGCTATATATGGATTGACTCCGCCCCGCACTCCGAAGTCCTGCGCATGATGCGCCAGCACGACGTCCTCGTCTTCCCGACGCTCTCCGATGCATTCGGCCTCGTCATCTACGAAGCGATGGCCCAGGGCACCGTCGTCATTACCACCCCCCACAGCGCCGCACCAGACATTATCGAATCCGGCGTCAACGGCTTCATCGTTCCCATTCGCGACGCCAACGCTATCACCGAAATCCTCACTCGACTCGCCGAAGATCGCAACTACCTCGCCACCATCAGTGAAGCCGCTCGCCGCAGCGCGCAGCAACGTACCTGGGCCAAGTATCGCGAAGAGTGGGCCACCGCCATCACGGAGTTTCTGCGTGATTAACCCCTCACAATTTCCTGTAACTCCAGTTCCCGTTTCTCGAGTTTCAGAAGCTCTCCGCCGCCGCGCGAAAATCGTCTTCCTCTATCTCTCCGGACAGGGCCTCGTCCAACTCCTCGGCCTAGTCGCCGGCTTCCTGCTCCTCCGCTGGCTCGACCTTCCCAACTACGCCCAATACAGCATCGCCTTCAGCTTCCAATCCACTTTCGGCATGCTCACCGACATCGGCATCTGCGCATCCATCACCGCCCTAGTCGGCACCCGCGTCAACTCGCCAGAAGTCATCGGCGATTACATTCGCTCCGGCCGCCATCTCCGCAACATCATGATGCTCTTTATCTCCCCCATCGCGCTTGTCTTCTTCATCTACATCGCCCACCAGCACCACTGGAACCCGCTTTCCTCAACCCTCCTCTTCGCATCCATCCTCGCCTCCATCTACTTCACCGGTACCGTCTCTTATTACACTGCCCCCCTCCTCATTCGCCGCAGCCTCACGCGCTTTTACAAATATCAAATCTATTACGTGATCCTTCGCATCATCGCCACCAGCACGCTTTACCTCACAAAACTCCTCAACGCGTGGACATCCGGTTGGACCACCGCCATCGGCCTCTTCATGCAAGGCACCCTCCTCCGCCGCGCCTCTCGTGATTTCGTCCTCCTCTCCCCAAATGCCAAGCCGGAAATCAACCGGCAGATGATTCACTACGTCTTACCCAATCTCCCCAGCCACATCTTTTACGCACTACAGAGCCAAATTACCATCTTCCTCATCTCCATCTTCGGCAACACGCAAAACATCGCCGAAGTCGGCGGACTCGGCCGCCTCGCACAAGTCTTTCTTCTGCTCACCAGCTTCAACACCGCCATCATCGAGCCATTCATGGCGCGCCTACCAAAAAATCGCGTCGCCTCCAACTTCTTCCTGATTCTCACCATCGCAATCTCCATCTGTGCCGCCATCTGTCTCCTCGGCTTTCTCGCCCCGCAAATCTTCCTCTGGATTCTCGGCCCGCAATACTCAACTTTGCGCCGCGAAATCGGCTGGCTCCTCCTCGGCAGTTGCCTCTCCTATCTCACAAGCGTCGTCTGGATCATGAGCACCGCTCGCCGCTGGATCTACTGGTCCTCCAGTTGGACCACTATCGCCCTCATCCTCACCACCCAAATAATCTTCCTCACCCAGCTGCGCATTGACAGCACCTTCCACGCCATCCTCTTCACCGCCGCATCCTCCGCCGCGCACCTCCTCTCGATCTTCATCAACGCCATCCGCGGCTTCATCCGCGGCCCACGCATCAAGCATCCAGATGACGAACCATCCCCCGAACCGGACCTCCTCGGCATCCCCGTAACCGAATAGCGATTGAATTTTCCACCATTGAAATCAGGTGCCCCACCCTCGGCGCGGTTTTGTTTTTGCGCCGAGGGTGGGTTCGCGACAATGTAATTGTCCAAACTTTATGGGTGATACAGGTCTCGCTTTTGAATCTGGGGAATGAATAGGCTCTCGCTGTAATAAAATCATCGCGTTGTAGTTTTGTAACAGGGCACGACTTTAGTCGGGCCACAATGCGTCTTAAAAATGTATTGGGGGCGGTAACCCCCGCAAAAAGGATCGGAGATCCCCATGCGCATTCTGGTCACTGGTTCATCGGGCCTCATCGGCTCCGAGGTCTGCACCTACTTCGCCGGCCTCGGCTGGCAAGTCCACGGCCTCGACAACAACCAGCGCTCCGTCTTCTTCGGCCCTCAGGGCGACACCCGCTGGAACCAATCCCGACTCACCGAGAAAATCCCCGGCTTCATCCATCACGAACTCGACATCCGGAATCGCGACGGAATCCTCTCTCTCATCCTCGCCATCAAGCCCGACGCCATCGTCCACTGCGCCGCCCAGCCCAGCCACGACCTCGCCGCTCAAATCCCCTTTGACGATTTCGACATCAATGCCGTCGGGACTCTTAATTTATTGGAAGCCGCGCGCCAATTCACTCCCGCATCGCCCTTCGTCGCCATGTCCACCAACAAGGTCTACGGCGACGCACCGAACGAGCTACTCCTCACCGAACTCCCCACACGCTGGGAATACGCGCGCACCGAAGATTTCAACGGCATCCCTGAAACCTTCCGCATCGACCAATCCAAGCACTCACTCTTCGGCGCATCCAAGCTCGCCGCCGACATCATGGTTCAGGAGTACGGCCGCTACTTCGGCATGAACACATGTGTCTTGAGAGGCGGCTGTCTCACCGGCCCTTCGCACTCCGGCGTCGAGTTGCATGGATTTTTAAGCTACCTCATCTACTGCAACCTGACTGCGACTGAGTACAGAATCTTCGGGTACAAGGGCAAGCAAGTCCGCGACAATATCCACTCCTATGACGTAGCCCGCTTCATCGCCGAGTTCATCCGCGCGCCCCGCAGCGGCGAAGTCTACAACCTCGGCGGCGGCCGCTCCAACAGCATCTCCATCCTCGAAGCCTTCGCAATGATTGAGAGCATCTCCGGCAAACCCATGCGCAGCGTCTATCTCGACCAACCCCGCTCCGGCGACCACATCTGCTACATCAGCGATCTGAGCAAAATGAAAGGCCACTATCCTAAGTGGTCGGTTACAAAGTCGCTGGCCGATATTTTTCAGGAGATTTATGAGGCGTGGGTGGCGCGGATATAGGAGATCGTGCACAGTTTCACAGTTTCTGGATTTTCAGGGTTTTTGAGTGATTTTTTTGAGTGGATGTGGTTTGTTTTGAGGTGTTTATGGTGGGTGTCACAGTTTCACAGCCGATATTTTGAATATTTTAGAGGTGAATTTTAGAGATTTTAGAGTGTTATGTTGTTGATTTATTGAGAGTTGATGTTACGTCGATGGCGCAGATGTTAACTATCTGGTTAGCCATCTTGAAAACAGGGTCAGAGATCAGGAGTCAGGGACAAATCAACGCATCAAAGCAATTCAGTTTTCCGGGGTCTCCTACAAGGAGAAGCCGGAGATTTGTCTACAGAACCATTATGCGACAGATGGGGGTAATGATCTGCAAACGTGTAGATGAATACACCCTCCCGGAGGGAGGATCGAGAATAGCCCAAGGTGAAGCGCAGCGGAACCCTGGGATTGAACAAACAAAAACCCCGCGCCCCGGAGGGCCGCTCGAACCCGCCCTGATGAATGACGCCCTCAAATCAATGAATTACTATTACCTCCCATATGGGACACACCTATTGTTCTTCACTCTTTCATTGCGTTTTCTCGACCTGTGAACGCCGCCCGCTTATCACTCCACCCATAGAACCACGCCTTTGGGCTTACATGGGTGGAATTGCAAGGCAACACGAAATCAAAGCTCTCTCCATTGGCGGAATGAACGACCACGTACATCTTCTCTTGTCCTTACCCTCTTCTTTGCCTATTGCCAAGGCCATGCGTGAGATCAAGAGTTTTTCATCCAAGTGGATGAATGACAATTCAGGCCACAAGAATTTTGCGTGGCAAGAAGGATATGGAGCGTTCTCAATCGGTCAAGGCCAGCTCAGCGCGACCCTGCAATATATTTCGCGGCAACAGGAACACCACAAGAAGCGCGATTTTCAGGCAGAGTTTTTGGCCATCCTCAAAAAGCACGAGATTGATTACGATCCGCGGTTTGTGTGGGGGTGAATCGGCCGGCCCTCCGGGGCGCGGATTTTTGGGGCAGCGAACCCAGGGTTCCGCTGCGCTACACCCTGGGCTATTCTCGTGCTCTCCCTACGGGAGGCATTGCAAGCACATGCTCGCCGCGGCCAAAATTCCAGTTTCTATCAAGATAGGTAAAGCGGCGTAGTCGTTTATGTGGCTGTATAAAACTAAAGGCCCGAGGCTAAAGCCGCGGTTGCTACCTGAAGCTTTTTCCGGGGGTTAAAACCCCCGGCTCCCTCCGAAAAGGCAAATGCGAAGCTGTGCTGAAAGTTTTCCTCAGCCTGTAAAGACCGAATTCATATTGAGGCGTTTACGGCGCGACTGAAGCCGTACTCTTGCAAGACGGAATATCAGCGAGCGATGGGTTTGAGTGCATTCCAGAAAGTTTTCTGCTGCACATTCAAATCGAATTGCTCTCGCGCCAACTTCAGCGCATTCACTGTGAACTCGTTGCGGCACTTCAATTCATCCAACATAATACTCGTCATCATTTGCGGCTCATTTGTATGGAGTCGAATTGCCGCATTCGCATTTTCGAGCAATCGACTTGCAGCCGCATCTGCGGGGCCGTGAAAGAGAATGGGAATTCCGCTGCCTAAATAGGTGACCAACTTTGTGGACAAACTGAAACGGCTCATCGCCTGCGCGTTCTCCGCGAACGGCAGCGGCAGATAGAGCATGTCGGCATTGACAAGATCACTTTCAACTTCGCGCTCGGTGGCGTAGGGCAGAACTGTCACCTTGTCCTCTTGATCGGGTTGAAAGTGAATCCTTCCGCAGCGGGCGGTGAACTCAATTTTCCAATCCGGCAACCGGGCGCGCAGAATCTTGAGGCAATCCAGAAAGGCGCGCAGATTCGGGTTATAGCTGAAGTGATACAGGCCCATAAAATAAACGCGCAGCGATTTCTCAACGATCGGCCGGGGCGCAGGCGCAATCTGGCGCAATCCATCGGTCACGATTACGAACTCGCGCTGCCCATAGCGGCGCGAATACTCCTCGCCAATTTCTCTGCTGATTACGAAGCGCACGCTTGCATTGCGCCAGCCTTCGCCATTCGCCGCAATCATCTGTTTCAGGAGCTGGTGTTTGTGGGAGACATAGGCAAGATCGTCCTGGACGTAAAATGCAAAAGGTATTTTTAATTCCCGCGCGACATTAACCGCAGGCACGGTCTCATATCCATGCGGAGTAATCACCAACAAACGCACGCCGCGGGCAATTAATAATTGCCTGAGCTTCTTCTCGTAGCTATTTCTATAAAGTCCATCGAGCGTCCAAACAATCGGCGCATAGCGGAAGGCCTCGAGCTTGCCCAAATGCGGTCGCATGGGCAAGAGGATCTCCTCCATCAGAGATTGATCCATCTCAGATGGATAGAGGTGGATGCTGATAGCCGGCGGATGATCGCAATCAATCAGAGCGCGCAGTATCCGCGCACCACCGCCGCGGCCACGCAATCCGAAGTGCTGAAAGAACGCAATCATTCACAACAAGTCTAACGCAGGGGCTAAAGCCCGGGATTTTGATGTGGAATTTTGCGGCACGACTGAAAGTCGCGCCCTGACACAAATCACTTGGATGATATGAGGGAGTTTTACGGCCTCAGCCAGAAAAAGTATCCAGCCGTGACGAAACCAATCAGGGAGACAATCCAGCGCATGATTGTGGGATTAACCCGGCGCCCATAATGCGCCGCGAGAAAGCCGCCAATCGCCGCCATGCCGGCCATCACCAAACAATGCCCCCAAGCCACGCGCCCGGCAACGATGAAGGTCACAACAGGAATTCCCAGAGAGACAATAGCCGTGACCACTTTGAGCGCATTCATCTCATGGATATTCTGCACGCCGCAAACGCCGAGCACAGCCAGCACGAGGAATCCGCCGCCCGCGCCAAAGTAACCAACATAGATGCTCACCACCAACATACCGAAAAACATCCAGACATTGGACCGGGAACCACCGGTGCGGGAAGCGAGCCAACTGCCGAGGGGAAAGCTGAGGACGAAGAGAATCGAAGCAAAGAGCAGCAGCCACGGGAGCAATTGTCCAAACTGATGATTGTTTGTTCTGAGCAGGAGTTGCCCGCCAGCCGCACCGCCAATACCAGCCGCAATGGCCAGCGGCAGGAGATGCTTGCGGTGCTCCTTCAGGTCCTTGCGGAATCCATATGTTGAAGTCAACTGCCCCGGCCAAAGGGCAACGGTATTTGTGGCCTGTGCCGTGACAATACCGCCATGCAGCGCAGCGCCGGAAGCGATGAGGGGAGGCAAGGTGAGAAACGAGCCACCGCCAGCAATTGTATTGAGAGCACCACCGCAGAGCGAGGCAATAGGAAGCCAAAGTAGACGTAAAAGGTGCAGGATTTCGTTCACCATACTCAAATGTACAATTTTCAGGTAGCCCGATGCACCTATTTTCATTGAGCATCCGCACAATCGCCTGCGTCTAACTGTTTTGGGGTGCATTGACAACACTCGCACTGATAGACTTTGAGGTAGTTACTTTCAGGAGCTTCTTCTCGAATGAAACGGTCGATCTTACTAGCATTGATACTTGCTGGCGCAACAGTTGCCTCCAGCGCGCAAACCACAACCAAGCCGGCGAGCACAGCCACTAGCAAGTCCACGACGGCCACAAAACCCAAGGCTCCGGCAGCTACAGCCACAAGCGCCACCAAGCTTCCGGCCGGGATACCTCCTATCAAGGCAATAACCAAGACTTTGTATGCGATATCACTTCGATATCAGGATGCACTAATTGGTAAAGGCGCATTGGCGGAGACCGGCAAGCTTTACACCATCCATTACTCAGGCTATCTGGCCGCCGATGGAACCAAGTTTGATTCCTCGCACGACCACCCTGAGGCTCCGGTGATTGGGAAAGACGGCAAGCCCGAGCTCGACGCAGATGGCAAGCCCAAGAAAGAAGCGGGCCAGCCCATTCAATTCATACAAGGTCAGGGTCGCACCATCCCCGGCTTCGATCAGGGTTTTGAGGGAATGCACATCGGAGGCAAGCGCCGCATTTTTATTCCCTGGCAGCTTGGTTATGGTCTGCGCGGAATGCCCAGCCCCGATCCCAAGGCGCATCCGAGTATTCCACCCAAGTCTGACCTTATCTTTGATGTTGAGCTCCTCGATGTAACTGAGCCGCCAGTGCGTCCGCAGCCTCCGCAGCGTCCGATGGGCGCACGCCCCGGTGGAATGCCAATGCGTCCAGGCCAGCCAAATCCCAATGGTCAACCCGCGACACCGGGCCAGCCCAGCGCAGCTCCACAGCCAGGCACATCTACGCCAGCACCAACAGCGACTCCGGCAGCAACGCCGACTACAGCGACACCGGCAGCAACACCAGCTACAACGACACCGGCGCCGGCTAAACCGGCAGATCAGAGTGCACAGCCAGCTCAGCCGAAGCAGTAACTTGCCCGGCGCAAAATACAGCGGCGAATTGAGGGAGGAAAAATCCTTCATCAATTCGCCGCTGATTTTTTTTATCTTTAACTACGCCGCACAAACAGGCAACTCAGGTGTTGCGTCAATCAACTGCCGCGTATACTCCTGCTGCGGATTTGCGCAAAGGCTGACCGTCTCGCCCAACTCCACCACTTTTCCCTGCCGCATCACCGCAACGCTAGTACACAAGTAGCGCACCAGCGGCATGGAGTGCGAGATGAAAAGATAAGTCAGCCCGTACTGTTGTTGAAGCGCGCGCAGCAAATTCACAATCTGCGCGCCTACGCTTACGTCGAGCGCCGAGACTGGCTCATCCAGAATTACCAGCTTTGGCCGTAACGCCAGGGCGCGCGCAATATTGATTCGCTGCCTCTGCCCACCGGAGAACTCATGCGGAAAACGATTCAGCGCCGATTCGTCAAGCCCTACCTCGCCAAGCAATTCAATCACCCGCACTCTCAACGCCGCGCGCGACAATCTTCCGCAACTCTCGCGATGAATTACGAGCGGCTCAGCAACAATCTCACTAATCCTCATGCGGGGATTGAGCGCGCCATATGGATCCTGAAAAACCGGCTGCATCTGTCGACGTGTTGCGCGGATCTCGGCCGCCGTCGCCTGAGCCAGGTCAACTCCTGCCACGCGAATCTTTCCTGTGCTTGGCTTAATCAGCCCCAGCACCATCCTCGCCAGCGTTGTCTTTCCTGATCCCGATTCGCCGACAATTCCCAGGGTCTCGCCTGCATTCACGGTCAGGCTCACCGCATCAACAGCGGGGCGCGATTGCCGCGCGTATTGCTTTGTCACGTTCTCAATTTCAACCAATGTCATGCGCAATTTTTCACAAAAAAATCAGTCAACCTTTGGATGCAACTGGTGGAAGCTGGTCGCCTCCTGATACGCGCGACCAAATGCCACCAGTGTCGCATCGTTGTAATGCGCAGCCAGGAAGGTCAAACTCACGGGAGTATTCGGGCCGCCAATATCATCGTTGTTGCCATCATCAATCGCGGGAGGATGCGGGGCGTCGGAGCCGCGCAAACCATTTGGCAGAATCAGCGCGGGGTGGCCGCTGAGATTGGTTGCGGTGAGTTGCGCGCCATCAAATGATGATGCGACGATGATGTCGACTTTCTCAAAGAGCGCGCGCATCTGCTCGATGACCAGTGTCCGCGCACGATTCGCCTGAATGTACTCCACCGCAGGATAGAAGCGTGCTGTGCGGAAGGCATTCGGCCAGTCGTCAGGAGATTGTTCGGTCAGCAGGGCATCGCGACCGGAGCGGGTCAGATCATCAAATGCTGCCGCGGCTTCGGCTGTCAGCAACGGCGCAATCGCATCGTAGGGGAGTTTAGGCAACTCGAGCGGCACAAGTTCATAGCCCATTGCGCGCAGCTTATCGAGCGCGGCCAGCTCAAAGCGCCTGTCGTAAAGGCGTCTCTCACGCGCAGCATAGGCGCCGTGATTCTGCTCTTCGCGTTGCTTCTTCTGCTCGGCGGTCTCATTCGGCGCGGCTGGCTGCTCCTTCACTTCAGGCGGAAGATCGAATGCACTTTTCAAATAGCCCACGCGCACTGTTTTTGCGTCCTGTGCATGCCAGAGTTGAAACTCAACATCAGTTGCCGACGTATCCTTCCCGTCTGGTCCTGCGATTGTGTGTAAAATCAAGCCGCAATCTTCTGCTGATCGAGCAATCGGTCCGAGCTTATCCATTGTCCAGCTCAACGCCATGGCACCTGTGCGCGGCACAAATCCAAAGGTCGGCCGCAATCCCGTCACTCCGCATCTTGTTGAAGGCGAACTGATCGATCCCAGCGTCTCCGAGCCAATTGCAAATCCCACGCACCCTGCCGAAACAGCGCTTGCCGAACCGGCCGATGACCCACTCGAACCCTGATCGAGATTCCATGGATTTCTTGTTCGTGCACCGAACCATTTGTCGCCCATCGCCAGTGCGCCGAGTGAAAGCTTCGCAATCAACACTGCGCCAGCCGCATCCAACCGCTCGACGACAGTTGCATCGGCGTCAAACTCCTGCGTCTCAAATCCGCCCGCGCCCCAGGTAGTGCGATAGCCTTTCACCGCCAGCAAATCCTTTGCGCCCCAGGGAATTCCATGCAACGGGCCGCGATGCTTACCCGCGGCTATCTCTTCGTCTGCAATCTTCGCCTGCTTCAACGCGCGCTCTTCAGTCAGCGTAATCACGCAGTGCAGTTTTGCATCGAGCCGCTTCAGACGAGCGATGTACATTTTGGTTAACGCGAGGGATGTAATCTTCTGTGTTTGCAATAAATCCCATAATTGTCGAACCGTAGCAAAAGCCAAATCCTCTATATTTGAGGGGTTATCAACGAGTTTCGATGAGATTTGAATTCCATGGACACGTTCATTTTTCTCACCATCAGCGTCTAATTTCACACGTTTCGCGGCAGGCAACGGATGAAAAACAAAGGCCGGCGCAACTGAGTACGGAATTTTCAACGCGCGTATTGAATCATACGCACCATGCTGCGACGCCAGCGATGTGCGCATCTGCTTTTTCTGCTCGGCGGTGAAAGGCCCGACGCCGGCCAGCTTCGCCGCCTCATCGATCATCGCGTCAGTCACGACGAAAGGCTTCGCATCACCTTCTGCTTTTGCTGCCATGGAATACAAAATCCCCGGCATCAACGTTGAACCCACACCAGCCAGCGAACAGACATTCAGAAACCTGCGACGATCGAGCGCCATCTCACCCTCCACAACTCACAATTGAAATTCATCATACACGGTGTCTGCACACGCTTATTCAACTTCCACAACTACATTCAATGAATGTTGAAGTGTCATCAAACAAATTAAGCCGCCGGGTACTCGCTCGACATTTTGTCCGGTGAGATTGTTTTCAATTCAAAGATTTCACCGGTAATCAGGCCCTCACCCGCGCTCGTCAACTCCAACTCCGCTTCACCGGGAAGGAGTCCGTAAACGCGCGCGGTTATCGCCTCACTCTCCCCAAAGAAGGCCTCAATCACCGAACCATCGAGGAAGAGCCGCAGCGCAGGTGCTGCGCCGATTGGCAATTTGAACTCATTTGCCTCAACGTGAGCCAATCCCTGAAACCCATCAAGAGTAAGCTGCCAGAGAGTTTTGCCGTTCTGATTCAAGCGCAGCGTCAATCCCTGCTTTGCGGAAAGATTCCCGATGACAATCTCGCGGCGCAGATTCGCAAGTTTTCTATGAACCGGCGCGCCTTCTCTGATCGTCACAGCTTCCTTCACACTGCGCAGGCTCAGCACTTCGGCCGCAGGTTTAATCGTGAGCTTTCCATCATTCACGCCCAACTCACGCGGCAGACTCATCACTCCTGCCCACCCAGCGCGCTGAAACTCCGCCTCAGGCCGCGTCTCCGTGATCCAGCCCCAGAGAATCCGCCTTCCATCCGGCGTTAAAAAACTCTTCGGCGCATAAAATGCACCGTGGTCCAGCAATCCACTCTGGTTTGGTTTGAATTTCAGATCGCTATAAATACCCGTCGTCCAAAAGACCTTGCGCTCGGTTGAATAGAGCAGGCAATGATTTCTATCAAGCGCAAAAAAATCCGGGCACTCCCACATCTCTCCACTATCAACGGTGTCGCCTGTCGTCTCAGGCCACGTCTTTGCATTTTTCTTGCCAACAACCAGGGGATGCAGATACTCCCACTCGCGCAACTTGCTCCCCGTTTTCGCGCGATAGAGCAGCGCACATCCTCCTACACCTCGCATCCCGGAGCCGACAATCAAAAACCATTGCTCATTTCCATCTGTTCCAACCTCGCTCCAAAGACACGGATCACGAAATCCAGTCGCTTCAATTCCTGCGGGGGGCGCAGCAATCACCGGCTTTTCCAGTTTTTTCCAGCGCACGAGTGAATCATCCTCCGCGATGGCAATCATCTGCACCTCACGCAGATTGTGCGCACTGTCGAGAATCGTCGCCTCATTGCCGGGAACGCGCTTGACCCCGGTAAACACAATCAGCGGCACGCCGTGAATCAACACCGCACTCCCGCTGAAGCAACCCTCACTATCCGCGCCACCGGGTGTCGGCGCCAGCGCAATCGGTTCGTGCTGCCAATGAATCATATCCTTGCTGATCGCATGGCCCCAGTGCATATCGCCCCAAACAGCAGCATGGGGATTCAATTGATAGAAGAGGTGATAATTTCCCTTCCACCAAATCGGCCCGTTGGGATCGTTCATCCAGTTATGCGGCGGAAGCAAATGAAAATCAGGCCGGTCAGGGTCATTAGCAAGTGGCGAAGCAGCAGTCAACGCCTCAACACTCCGTGCGTGAGCAATCAGACCTGCAACTCCACCAGCCGCAATTGCAACAAAACTGCGCCGATTCATCGCCATTTATTTCACCGCCTCACTCAAAAGCTTTTCTGCACGCGCCAACGCGTCAAGCCGCTTCTGTTTCTGCGCTTCCATATCCGCTGGACGCCAGTTACTGGCTGACATACGTTTGGCGTAACTCTCCATGTGCTCCGAGAATCCCTTTGCAATTTCATTCACAGCCGCCTGCGCAATCGGCAACGCTGAGTGGAAGTGCGCAATCTCCTTCACGGCGCGTTCAGGATGATAGCCCAACCGATCGCCTGACTGCATGACATCCACCAACTCATCCGGCGGATCACTCACCGGCCAGGTTTGATGCATCGCTTCGTACGCTCCGCGCAGTCGCGTCATTGCACCCGCGAAACCATCGAGTTCGTCCCGCTTCGCACACAATCCCGCTTCACGTTCAACAACAATTGTCACCTGCTCATGCACACTGTGTTCCGCAACTGGAATGATTGTCGTCAGGGTATTGCCATCGTACCGCCAACCCCAATCTTTCACATTCATCGCATGATGAATTGCCAAGCCATTTACCTTCACGCTCGCAGGTGGCCAATCTCCGGGCAGCCGCAATTCGTATCCACGCTTTTCCAGCATACCCACGAAGTGACCCTTGACCGCTCCAATCTCAACGCGCAGTTCGTCACCGGTTTGCTTTGCGGTTATTGGTATCTTCGTAAATTCTCCATGCTTGTAATCAACTGATTTTCCCGAGTCTTCATAAACCTCATAGCTTGTGGATGCGCCCGACGCCATCGGCCACACATTCACAATCAGCGGATCAACAGTCTTCTCGCCCGTGAAACGCATCGGTGGTTCCATCGGCACAATCGCACCCGCACGCAGATAAACCGGAACCTCCGCAATCGTAAACTCGCGCTCTGTCGTCAGCGGCCCCGTCAAATGCTTTCCCGTCGGCCACTCGATCCACTCACCCTCAGGCAACCAGATCTTCTCTGTCGCAAGCCCTGTCACTTTATCACTCGCGCTCGCGACCGGCGCAACAATCATGCTCGCGCCGTAGACATATTCATTCTTGCTTGTGTACGCCGCATCCTCGCTTGGCCAATCGTAGTAGAGCGGATGAAGAAACGCGACGCCCGTGTCATAAGTCTTCCGCGCCTCAGTGTAGAGATACGGCTGCAACGCATAGCGCAACTGGAAGCTGTCCCGCAAAATGGAAGAGTATGGTTCAGGATACGCCCATATTCTCCGCTCCGTTTCCGGATTCTTTGTGGTATGCGTGCGCAGAATCGGGCTGAACGCGCCGAACTGCACCCAGCGCGTGTAAAGCTCCGGCTCAACCGCGCCCGGCATGTGCCCGCCAATGTCGTGGCTCCAATACGCGTAACCCACATTCGCTGCTGTCGCCGTAAACCACGGCTGAAAAGCCAGCGTCTCCCACACTGAAACCGTGTCGCCAGAAAAACCAATCTGATAACGATGATTGCCGAGGCCTCCCCAGCGATGGAAAAGCAGCGGCCGTTTTCCCTGACTCTCCTGATCAGTAAAGTGAACGTAATTCAGCCACCAGGTCGGCGTAATCCCCTCCATCTTTGTTGTCTTTTCCTGCTGCCAATCCAGCCACCAGAAATCAATTCCCTGCTTCTCCAGCGGGCGATGAATCACCTTCATATAATTCTCAGCATATTTTTTGTCAGTAATATCAAAGGGAATGTACTGCCAGGTGGCCGGGTCACTATCAATCGAGCGGCCCATCGCGCGCGCCATCTCGGGATAGTGTTCCTCCCACGGCTGAATCCCCGAAGCTGGATGCAAATTCAAACTCGTCTTCAAACCATCCGCATGCAGTCCCGCTAAAAATTGTTCAGGATCAGGGAACAGCAATTTGTTCCACGTGTACCCAGTCCATCCCTTTGGATTGCCACTCGCATCGTTCACAGCAAACTTCGCGCGGAAAGTATTGTGCCAATCCATATCGATGACCAGCACATCGAGCGGCACATCATTTTCATGGAAGCCCTTCACAAGCTCGTTCAGTTCCTGGTCGCTGTACGCCCAGTACCGCGACCACCAGGCGCCGAAAGCAAACCGCGGGGGAACCGGAATTCGACCCGCGACGCGCACATAATCACCAAGCGCCTGCTTGTAATCATGCCCATAGCCGAAGAAGTAAAGATCCTGCCGGTCGCCTGCCGGGCGTTCAATCGCCCACGGCCACGCGCGCCAGTCTTCCGTCTTCCGCTCAGGATCGGCCTTATCAAAAAGCGGGCGTGTTGAATCATCGACAATGGCCCAGCCAGAGCGCGATACAAGGCCGGGCTCCATTGGCTCCTGCAAATGTTCGCCCTCTTCGCCATCCAGCGTGCGCGTTGTGCCCATCAAATTCAGCGGGTCAACATCGCCCGGATGCCAGGCGACTTTTTTGCCGTCGATATTCAATTCGATTGAAAGGTTGTCTTTAGAGAAACGCCCATCACCGGATGGTGAGTAAGTTAAGGTAAGCGCATCAGTTTTGATTGCTAATGCTGTATTACCGCCGAAATTGTTCATTGCCTGTTCAAACTTCGGCACCGGCAAGCGCCGATTCAAAAATACCAGCGAGGCATGGTCTTCAAACTTTCCATCCGCAGCCCACTCCATGCGGATAAGTTGTGGAGTCAGCACAGTGAACCGCGCATGGCCCAGCGTCACCACAGCCCTGGGGTCAGCAACCGGGTTCATCCGGTTCTCATCAGCGGCAATATTTGTCACCGCAGGTTCAGCCTTGGTTTGCGCACTCGATAGATGTGAAAACGGAAAACAATACGCGGCGACAGCAATCAAAAGAACAAAGAAAACAAATTTGCGCACAGGGAACACCTCCAGCGATTTTCAAATCACTGAAAAATGCTACCACCCCCGTGCATTCATTGTTCAACTGGTTCTTGTGCCTGCTCTTTACTTCTATCAATTTAATGTTTGATGAGCTCTTTTATCTTTGCTTCGATCACCTTTGTCTCAATTTCACCTTCAAACCGCGCCCGTATGACACCGTTTTCATCAATCAGATAAGTGATGGGAACGCCGAGCACGCCGCCATAGGCATTTCCCAACTTCACATCGCCCATTGCTACCGGGTAGTGAATATTCATCCTCTCAACAGCCTTCAGCGCCGAAGCCTGATCATCATCAATGGAGATACCGACCACGGCAAATTTCTTTTCTCCGTATTGCCGAGCGAGTTCGTCAAAGCGCGGCATCTCCTTCAAACAAGGCCCGCACCAGCTCGCCCAAAAATTCAAGAGCACCACGCGTCCGCGCAGCTTTGCCAGGCTAATGGTTTGTTTGTTAAAGTCCGGCCTCAGAATCTCCGGGGCGCGCCGTCCAATCAAACTTGGCTTGAGCGAGGTCTGCGCACTCACCGTTGCAAAACTGGCGAGCAAGATCAAGCCCGCCAGGATGCAATGAAATTTAGCGCGCAACCGCATACCCATTTCCAATCCAATTTGTTCCGAAATCCTGTTCGAGATAAAGCACCTTCACGTTCGTGAATCCCAGGCTTTGCAATGCATTGAAAGCCGGGGCCACATTCGGGCACCGACCCCACGGACAGCATCCGCAATAGAGCACGATCGCCTGATTCTTTTTCGAACTTGCGACGCGTGCCTTGAGTGCCTCAATCCCGGAGCCCTGCGACCCAGCGCCAATGTACTCCGAACCGGGAATATGCGCCTGCTCAAACATCATCCGTGAACCAATCTGGAGGATCAGCGGCTGAGTTGCGACCTTTGTCGTGATGATCTTGTTCAATTCCGCCGGTTGAATCAAATTTGCCTTGGGAATGTTAAAAGCGGTACCCGATTGGGCGTAAAGCAGGGGTGCGATGAGTAGTGCGAGTAGAACGAAAAGTTTGCGCATGTGTGCCTCTCAAGGTTGATTGTAGAACGTACATGAGATAAGAGACAAAATGGAGCATGTGTATTACAAGATGAAACCGGCATTCTCACTAACCGGTGAGAGAAAATAGCTGCCAACTCTTGTTTCTGTCGCATAGAATGAGACACACCAACTCCACCTTAGAGAGGTTTTATGAAATTGCAGCGGATACTTTTAAATGCCAGCCTGTTGATTGGATTTTTTTGGCTGGCTCTTCCCCACACATCCCACGCACAGGCGCGTACCCCCGATGCTCAACTCATCGCGCACCGCAATCAAATTGAATCGGAACTTGAATCAGTCGCCATCATCGACCGCAAAGTGATGATCCCCATGCGCGACGGAAAACGCATGCAGGCCGATATCTACCGCCCCAAGGATCAATCGAAAAAGTATCCCATCATCTTTTCGCGCACACCCTACAACTTCAACTACTGGGATATTTCGCTGGGCGCGCCGCGGGATATGAGCAGAGAACTTGATGCCGTGAAGCACGGTTACATTTACATCGAGATGAATGAGCGCGGACGTTATTTTTCCGAGGGCGACTATGACATTCTCGGCGTGCCACTCACCGATTCCGACGATGAGCTTGACTGGATGAGCGCGCAGCCGTGGAGCACCGGCAAGGTCGGTCTCGTCGGCTGCTCGTCAACGGCCGAGTGGCAACTGAACGTGGCCTCGCGCGGCAACAAGGCGCTCGCCGCGATCATCCCGATGAGTTACGGCGCGGGTGTTGGCAAGGTTGGCCCCTACTACGAGCAGGGCAACTGGTTCCGCGGCGGCGCTATTCAATTGCTTTTCCCATCGTGGCTGCATGATTATGGATTTGAAGTCAATGACGCCAAGCCGAATTTTCCTGCGGGCACATCGCAAGAGGCGCTGATTGCGGCGGCGAAATTATGGGATCTCGATGCGCACCCGGCGCATGTTGACTGGTCGAAGGCTTACTGGCATCTTCCGATTAAAGATCTGCTGACTTCGGTGGGTGGTGCTCACAACATCTACTCTGATAAGACGCCTTCCGGCGAGAAGGCGATGATTGAGCGCGGCCCCAACGATCCTGCCTGGTTGAAAGGCGGATTGTGGAATGAGAAATTGCGGATCAATGTGCCGGGGCTGTGGCTGATGACCTGGTACGACATCAGCGTGGCGCCGAATCTTGCGGCCTACAATCAGGTGCGCAAGACAGCGGACCCTGCGATCGCCGACGAACAGTATGCGGTGATTGCGCCAGTTCCGCATTGCAGTTATTGGGGTGCGAGCGAACATACGAAGGTGGGCGAGCGCGATCTCGGCGATGCGCGCCTGGATTACGAAGCGCTGACATGGGCATGGTTCGACCGCTTCCTCAAGAACGAAGACAAAGGCCTGCTGGCGAAGACACCCAAGGTCCAGTACTACACCATGGGTCTCAACAAGTGGCAGAGCTCGGATGTATGGCCACCGGCAAATGCAAAGCCCATGACCCTGTACCTCGCCAGCAACGGCCGCGCAAATTCACTCAATGGAGACGGCGCGCTGAAGCCGGCGTCTCCCGCTGAAGACAAAGCTGACAGCTTTACGTATGACCCGATGAATCCTGTGATGACCAATGGCGGAGGTTTCTGCTGCATGGGCGCAGACGCCAAACCTGGCGCTCAAGAGCAGCGCGCCACGGAAGCGCGCGAAGATGTTCTGGTGTACTCGACCGGTCCACTCGATAAAGGCCTTGAGGTCAGCGGGCCGATCGACGTGACGCTCTACGTCGGTAGCGACGCCAAGGACACGGATTTCACCATCAAGCTCGTTGATGTTTATCCTGACGGCACGGCGTATAACGTTGACGACAACATCCAGCGCGCGCGCTATCGCGATGGCTATGACAAGCCGCCTGTGTGGTTCGAGAAAGACAAGGTTTACAAGCTGAGTTTTCAGCCAATGCAGACGAGCATCTTGTTTCCCGCAGGTCATCAACTGCGGATCGAAGTGAGCAGCAGCAACTTCCCTCGTTACGACCGCAATCTGAATACTGGAGGGAATAACTTTGATGAGAGCAAAGGCGTGGTGGCACATAATGCGGTGCACCACTCGGCGAAGTATCCGTCGAGTGTGACGTTGAGCGTTGTGGAGAAGTGAGTTGAAAGTATGGAATCCCCGGTCTCAGAAGCGAGACCGGGGGCAGCCGGAATTGCAGGGCAGTTTGTTAATGTGAAAGATGAAAAAGCCCTCGCCGTTAAGCGAGGGCTTTTTCATTGGCTGCATTCAACTGAATGTGATTTAAACGTCCAAATTCCTTACATCCAGCGCATTCTCTTCAATGAATTTGCGGCGGGCTTCGACGTCTTCGCCCATGAGGGTTGTGAAGATGGTCTCGCACTCGGCAATGTCCTCGAGCCGAACACCCAGGAGCGTTCTGCGCTCAGGATCCATGGTGGTTTCCCAAAGCTGCGGCGCAGTCATCTCGCCGAGTCCCTTGTAGCGCTGGACTTGATATTCCTTGCGTCCCTGCTCGATGACAAACTCAAAGAGCTCGCGGGCGGTCTGCTTCTCAACGGGATCGCGATGAGCACGCACACGCTTGGCTGGCTTGGCTTCGGTAACTGGAGCCTCTGCCGCTTCCGCCGCATCGTCCACATCATCCTCAGCTACTTCAGCCGGAGTCTTGGTTGCGTATTCAATCAGGAATGGCGGTTCCAGATACTCCTTGATTTGCGCGTATTTAGACATCATCTGGCGATACTCCGCGCTCGAAGCAAGCGACCAATCAATCTTGCGCACCGCGTGTTGAACGTCGGTGAATTCGAGGGACCAAGTCTGGTGCTCTTCGTCCTTTACGGGCTCGCCGATTGATCGAATCTGCAGATCGTCAGCTACTGCGGCAATTTCCTTGCGCAGAGCTTTGAGCTTCTCAGGGACCTTGCCGCTTTCAGTTGCCGCAAAATCCGCGCGGCTGACCAACTCGGCCTTGGCCAGAATCTCAGTCACTTTTTCATTGCGAATGCGCTTGTCCACCTTGTCGAAGAATCCGATGTACTCGTCCAGATGGCCCATGAACTTGGTCAGCGCCGCGCCTTCAATCTTGCTCGCTGCTTCGCCATGACGGACAACCATGCCATCACTGGCGCGCTTGACCATGACTTTGACGAACTCGCGCTCATCCTTGATGTACTGTTCAAAGCGGCCCTTCTTGATTTTGAAGAGCGGCGGCTGGGCGATGTAGATGTTGCCTTTTTTGATCAGCTCCGTCATGTGGCGGAAGAAGAAGGTGAGGAGGAGGGTGCGGATGTGCGAACCGTCGACGTCGGCATCCGTCATCAGAATAATTTTGTTGTAGCGAATCTTCGACGAGTCAAAATCATCCTTGCCGATGCCGCAGCCGAGAGCTGTAATCATCGCGCGGATTTCCTCATGGCCCAGCATTTTGTCGTAACGCGCCTTCTCGACGTTGAGGATCTTGCCCTTCAGCGGCAGAATCGCCTGGAAGCGGCGATCACGTCCCTGCTTGGCAGTACCGCCTGCGCTTTCACCCTCGACGAGATAGAGTTCGCAACGCTCCGGATTCCTCTCCGAGCAATCGGCAAGCTTGCCGGGAAGGCCGCCGCCATCGAGGGCGCCTTTGCGGCGGGTGAGGTCGCGGGCCTTGCGGGCAGCTTCACGAGCACGCGAGGCTTCAATCGCCTTGTTGATGATCTTGCGCGCAATGGGCGGATTCTGTTCGAGGAACATTCCCAGCCGCTCGTTCACAAACGCCTGCACTGTGCCGGCAATATCCGAATTGAGCTTGCCCTTCGTCTGGCCTTCAAACTGCGGCTGCGAGAGCTTGACGCTGATCACTGCAACGAGGCCTTCGCGCACATCGTCGCCGGAGAGATTTTCCTTCACATCCTTGAACAATCCAAGCTGCTGTCCAATCGCATTCACCGTGCGCGTCAGCGCCGTTCTAAATCCGGATAGATGCGAACCTCCATCGACCGTGTTGATGTTGTTGGCAAAGCTGAAGACCGTTTCCGAGTAGTTGTCGTTGTACTGCAGTGCAATGTCGATCTCGACATTATCGCGCGAAGCTTCCATCACAATCGGCTTCTCGTGCAGCACGCTTTTGCCTCGGTTCAGATGCTTCACAAATTCTGAAATTCCGCCTGCATATCTGAACTCGGTCTTGCGCGCCTCGCCCGTTTTTGCATCGGCCGTGCGCTCGTCGGTCAGCGTGATTGCGAGTCCCTTGTTCAGGAAGGCCATTTCGCGCAGACGCTGCGCCAGCGTATCGTAGTTGAATTCAGTGGTTGTAAAGATCGTCTTGTCGGGCAGAAAATGCACGAGTGTCCCACGCTTCTTCGACGCGCCACCCTTGCGCAGTTCGCTCACCGGATCGCCGCAACTGAAGTCCATCTCCCACGTAAATCCATCGCGCCAGATTTCGACATTAAATTCCTGGCTCAGCGCGTTCACGCAACTGACACCGACGCCATGCAAACCGCCAGAAACTTTATACGTTGACGCATCGAACTTGCCACCCGCATGGAGCTTCGTCAGAACCACTTGCACTGCGGGCATCTCCTCGCCATTCGGCAGGGTCTTCATGTCCACAGGAATTCCGCGCCCATCGTCCACGACAGTCACTGAATTGTCCAGGTGAATCGTGACGTCGATCTTCGTCGCGTACCCCGCCAGGGCTTCGTCGACGGAATTGTCCACGACCTCATAGACCAGGTGATGCAGACCCATTTCGCCAGTCGAGCCGATGTACATAGCCGGACGCAGACGCACAGCTTCAAGGCCTTCAAGGATCTTGATGTTTTCGCTGGTATAAGTCTTGTTCATGTCGCCGTTCTGAACGGGCTGAATCTCGTCTTTTTCGTCTTTCACCGTCGCCTCTTCCTGATGGAAACTTTTGCTGCTAATCGCGCGTGCGCAGAAAGATAAATCGGGGAACCCGCGCAGCGAAGCGAAAATGCCCATAAATCCTTGCAAAATGTGGGATTTTGGGGCAAATTACTCTCTTAATTTTAGCACATTTCAGTCCTGGTTTTTGACCCGTATTTTAACCGCAAATTAAGCTTGATTCCGGCTTGAAAACGGGGGGAAATTGACCGCTTCAAAGAACTGTTTATGGAGGATTTAGCTTACTTGCAGGGTGGGACAAAAATGGTAGTGATAATTCACTCATCGCACGCTGCTATGAAGAGATTTTTTTGGAAGCCGCTATACTTCGAATAACCTTTGAGTCGAAACAGAATAATGAAATGAAAACTTACACACAGTTTCCCGCCCGATACTACTCAATGGTTCACGCGAACCCGGGCAGCATACTGCTTCAAACGGCGCGATTTGATGCGGAAAATTATCGCAGCTATCTTTTTACGCGGCCGGTGCGTATGCTCACGGCTCAAAGTACGCTCTTCGAGGAGATTGATGCGGCATTGGCATGCGGAAACTATGTAGCCGGGTTTTATTCCTACGAGTGCGGAGAAAGCCTCAGGAATTTGGGCAATTGCACAGTAAATAACACGAGCATTCCGAAGTATTGGCTTGGCGTATATTCAAAGGCCTATATTTTTAATCATCTGACAGGTGAATTTGAGGGCGAAGCGCCGGATGATTTTCTTGCGGGCGAGCCTGACAATCGTTTTGAAATCCAGAACCTGCGCTTCGGTTTAGAAGAGAAGAGCTATGGCGAAAAAATTGCAGTGATACAGGAGTACATACGCGCGGGCGACACCTATCAGGTGAACTTCACAGACCGGGTGCGGTTCGAGTTCACTGGCTCTGCGATGGCAATGTTTGCAAGGCTGGCGGACGCCCAGCCGGTTGCGTACAGCGCGTTTCTTCATGGAGAGAATTGGCAGATACTTTCTTTTTCTCCGGAGCTTTTCTTTCGTCAGAAGAACCGAAAGATACTAACGCGTCCGATGAAAGGCACGGCGCCGCGAGGCGCGACTCTGGAGGAGGACAAAAGAATAGCCTGGTGGCTAGAAAACGACATCAAGAATCGCAGTGAAAATGTGATGATTGTGGACTTGATGCGCAATGATCTGGGGCGCATCTGCGAGTTTGGAAGCGTGCGAGTGGACGAACTTTTTCATGTTGAGAAATACGAGACGCTCTTTCAGATGACTTCAGAGGTTTCTGGTACGTTACGTCCGGAGATGCGTTACGGCGAGATATTCGAGAGCCTTTTTCCGTGTGGTTCAGTAACTGGAGCGCCGAAGCACCGGACGATGGAGATTATTCAAGATCTGGAGCAAGGACCACGCGGAGTTTACACGGGCGCAATCGGATTCTTTTCGCCAGCGCAGGAGGCAGTCTTCAGCGTGCCGATACGAACGGTTGTGATTGAGAACAACTGCGGAGCGATGGGGGTGGGCGGGGGTATCGTCATTGATTCACAGGCAAAAGACGAGTTTGATGAGTGCCAACTGAAGTACGAGTTTCTGACACGACGTGACGAGGCATTCGAACTGCTTGAAAGTATTCTTTGGAACGAAGGTTACAGTTTTTTGCCGTTGCACCTGGAGCGAATGGAATCATCGGCAACATATTTTGGATTTAACTATGATCGCAACTCCATTTTTGAGGCATTGAAGGTTGAGGAGAGGCAATTTGCATTTGGAGCGGCGTACAAGGTGAGAGTTTTGCTGGCGCGTACGGGTGCGGTGAAGGTTACGCACAGTGCGGTTGGGAAAGAGGCTGGGACAGGCAAGGCCGCGCTTTCTGCGGTCAGGGTCTCATCGGGGGATCGATTCTTGCGGCATAAGACGACACGACGAAAACTATACGACCAGCAATACGCACAGGCTTTGCGAGAAGGCTATGATGAGGTGCTGTTTCTGAACGAATCGAACGAGTTAACCGAGGGGGCCATCAGTAATTTGTTTATCGAGAAAGAAGGCCGTTGGTTTACGCCCCCGGTTGAATGCGGATTGCTGCCAGGGGTTTATCGGCGGCATCTGCTTGAAACCAAGCCTGGGGCTGAAGAGAGAAGGTTGCAGCTCGAAGATCTTGCTTTGGCGGACGCAATTTACATTTGCAATGCTGTACGTGGATGCAGGAGAGTAAGGCTGGAAAGTTTTTAAGCACGGGCTGAGGCACATGAAGATATTTATGATGGCCAAGACGGCGCTTTGCGTAAGTTGATGTTCACACTCTTTTAGCAAGTTAGCAGCAGTAGAAAACTTGAGTTGGTAACCCGGCGAGAAGTCAGGCCATTCAATCATCAGCACAAAAACAAATTGTTGGTGAGAGGATGATGGCAGAGACCCATCTTTTCCGCATAAAAAAGCCGGAAAGGATGGGGACCTGACGATCGGGAGTGTACGTTCTTTGAGCTTACTTCGCCTTCGCAGTACAAGCCGGGTTAGCAATCTCCACACGTCGATTCTTCGCTCTTCCCGCATCTGTCGAATTGTCGGCAATTGGCTTGGTCTTGCCATAGCCCTTCGCCGTCAAACGCGCCGCGGCAACTCCGTGCCCGGTTAGCCAGGTTACGACAGCTTTGGCGCGCGCTTCTGAAAGCGTTTGATTGTAGGCATCGCCGCCTACGTTATCCGTGTGCCCTTGAATCTCGAGCTTGAGGGTCGGGTTCTTCTTCAGAAGATCCAGAATCTGTTGCAACACCGGATCGCTGGCCGCCTGCAGCGTGGACTTGTTGAAGTCGAAGAGCACACCATAGATTGCGACGTGACAGTTAGCCTCAAGATCTTTGGCCAGGTTTTTGGTTTCGTTGCCGGCGTCGGCGACACGAATTTCGTAAGTATCATTCTTGTGCAGTGACGCCCACAGGTTGCGGCCATTCTTCGTGAAGTGCGCCGTGATGACAACGTCGGCGCTCATGCTTTCACTCAATATGGTCCAGCCTGCTGCCGTAAGCGCATCATGATAAGCCATGCGAAACAATTTATTTGATAGCCCATCCGCTGGTTGATAGTAATCCTTGATGATTGAGCTGGAAGCGACTAACTCCTGCGCAGCGGCACCTTGGATGGAGACATAAAACGGCGTAGTATCCGGTGCACTGCTTCTGAATTTGGATCCTGGCAACGGTCCCAGCCACGGAAAGTCGCCCGCGTTAGCGTTCACCAGCTCTGGGGTTGCTGCTGGGGTCTTCAGTGTGAACTTGAAAGGCATCGGCGCAATCTCGACGATGTCAATAGTGCCGCGCTCAGGATCTCCAGGTTCGACTGTAGCCCATGCCTCCACTCCATCTTTCTGGTAATGTGCGAGCATCGCGATTTCGCCGGTAGGCCATTCATGCACAGATGTCCATCCGTTGTTGAGGAATGCCGGTTTGATGATCGCCCAGATCGCTTCTCTGGTCATGGCACCCTGAAGAATGATGGGAAACTGCCAATGCTTTCCACGGGTCATTTTGCCGAAGGCAGTATTCCCCAGATTTCCTTCCGGCATGAGCAGTTCGGTCCAGGGCTCATACGTGACGCGGTAAGGTTTGCCAATCTTATACAGAAAGGTCAACTCGGGCGGCATAGGCAAATCCTGCGCCATAACGGGGAGGGTGATGAAAGCAAGCAATGCGGCAATAAACACGAAGCGCAAACGGGAGGCAGATATCACAAAGAGCGAGAGTGCAATAGATTGCATAGACACCTCGGAGTGCTTCGAGGGTAACACGCGCGTGTTGTATTTCGTTTGTAATTTCTAGCTGTCAGCAATTCAATTTGAAGCGACAAGTTGTTCAATGTGTGATTTTTATATCCCAATCTATTACAGAACCATGTGGAGTGGTGAGGAGACTGCCGAGCCTCTCGGAGAGTTAACACGAAAATGCTCACGGCTGCACTGCGCAGCACATTCAAGCTCATCACATAAATTCATTTCATTGTTCCAAAATGCTCATTCCTAGCGACTTGGTGCGGCTATCATCTACCCAAATCAGTAGTTTGTATCTTTGCGAAACGGGTAATAGCATGCAAGCGAAAGAACCAAGTTCAGAATGAATCAAATCTAAACGCCGTGAGCTTGAATAAATGACAAATTCAGAACTGACTCAGGTTCTATTTCTACTATTGCTATTGGTTGGCCTTGCGCAATTATTTGGCTGGCTTTTCGTAAAAATGCGGCAGCCTAAAGTCGTCGGTGAAATACTCGCCGGAGTCGTACTCGGCAACGCACTCATCGGACGCTTGCCCTTTGCGGCCCACTTCATTGAGAGCGCCAAACATCAAGGCAACGTTTTGGATTTTGTTTATTGGCTGGGTCTGCTGCTGCTGATGTTCCTGGCCGGTGCAGAAACACAGCAACTTTTCACTCGTGGCGAGCGACGCCAGGTTGCATGGCTCATCATTGTCGGTACTGGTCTTCCATTCGCCCTCGGATTACTCTTCTCACCGTGGCTGATCAGGCCATCGATGGCAGGCCCAAACGGCAATCGCATCTCGCTGACAATTATCCTTGCGGTTGGCGTAGCCGTGACTTCAGTTCCGGTTGTCTCCAAAATTTTCGCCGATCTCAAAATTCTTCACACGCGTTTCGCGCGGCTGGTTCTCAGTGTTGCTGTCCTTGAAGATATTGTTCTTTGGCTTGCCCTGGCGGTTGCAACGGCGGCGGCGGGTAAGGCTGTCCTTGATCCACGCGCCATGAGCTATCATCTCCTTGCAACTGTGGCCTTTTTTGTTCTGGGCTTGACCATCGTTCCGCACTTGATTAAACGCGTCAACAAGGCGCAATTCAATGTTCTGGCCAGACATTCTCCCGCTGGCTACGCGATTGCAGTCTTGCTTGCCTACTGCGTTGTTGCTGGAGCGCTTGATATCAGTCTCGTCTTCGCAGCCTTCCTCGCGGGATTCGCCGTTGTGCATAAGAAGCGCCGACTATTCGCTGATGCGCTTGATGCCATCGGAAAAATCTCCTTCGCCTTCTTCATTCCCGTTTACTTCGCTGTCGTTGGCCTGAAGCTGGACCTGGTCCGCGGCGTCTCGCTTTGGATGATGCTCTCCTTCATTGCCGTAACTTGCATCGTCAAGGTATTTTCCGTTTCACTTGCGGCCCGTTTTGCCGGCTTTCGCGGATTGGACCTGGCAAATCTAGCCATCACCACCAACGCGCGCGGAGGCCCGGGCATCGTGTTGGCGAGTGTCGCCTTCGATGCCGGTATTATCAGTTCGAAGTTCTATACAACGCTGGTAGTGGCTGCCGTCATCACTTCGCAATTTGCCGGTGCATGGTTGGCCTACGTTCTGCGCAAAGGATGGCCACTGCTCATGCCAACGGTCCCGGATAGATTAGCTGAGACGCCGCAATTAATCAGCAATGAGTTATAGGTGTGCCTTTCTTTTAGGACCACTCAATACGTGAGGCGAATTAGAGTCTCTATTCCGTGATTGAGTAGTCACTCATTCCCTGACACCTGACAACTGATAACTATTTTTTCAAGATGGCTCACTAATCGATAACCATACCCTATTTTTCGCACAAAATGGTCAACGATTCAGCACCGGGGAAAGTTTTACGTCAACTTTAAAATTCAATCAACGCCTGGCTGCAAGAAACATGCAACTAATAACTAGCTTAGAGATGCTTCTCTGCTTTCGAGTTCTTCAAGCTCCGCGCCGATCTTCTTCGGTTTCATGAGCCACCACTGGATGCGGTCGAACATGAGGTAGACGACCGGGGTGCTGAAGAGCGTCAGCATCTGCGAGACGATGAGGCCGCCGACGATAGAGATGCCGAGGGGCTTGCGCAGCTCAGAGCCTACGCCGCCGCCGATAGCCAGCGGGATACCGCCGAAGAGTGCGGCCATCGTCGTCATCATGATCGGGCGGAAGCGCATCAGGCATGCTTTGTAGATAGCTTCGATCGGAGGCAGCCCCTCTTCACGTTCGCATAGCAGCGCGAAATCCACCATCATGATGGCGTTCTTCTTCACAATTCCGATGAGCAGGATGATTCCAATCACAGCGATGATTGAAAGATCAGTACCTGTGGCCAACAAAGCCAGAAATGCGCCGACGCCGGCCGGAGGAATCGTAGAGAGAATAGTGAACGGATGAATGAGGCTCTCGTAAAGGATGCCGAGAACAATATAAACAGCCACAAGTGCGGCGAAGATGAGCCAGCCTTCGCTCTTCATCAAATCCTGATAAGCCTGGGCCGTACCCTGAAAAGAGGCGGTGACACTCGATGGCATGTTGAGTTCCTGCTGTGCTTTTTGCAGAGCCGTGACGGCATCGCCGAGTGCAACGTTGGGTGCAAGATTGAAAGAAAGCGTGACCGCCGGATACTGCCCCTGGTGATTGACCTGCAATGAGGTGCGCTTCTGCTCGTAGTGCGCGATAGCAGAAAGCGGAACCATGGCTCCTGTCGTGGATTTGATGAAGATGCCGTTGAGTGCGTCCGGGCTGAGCTGGTACTTAGGATCTACTTCCATGACAACGAAGTACTGATTGAGTCCGGTGTACATCGTGGAGACTTGACGCTGGCCAAATGCGTCGTACAGAACCTGGTCGATGGAGGCAGGTGTGAGGCCGAGGCGAGATGCGGTGTCGCGGTCAATCGTAAGTTGCGCGCTGAGGCCGTTGTTCTGCTGGTCTGTGGAGACGTCGCGCAATTCCGGCATGGTTGCCATCTTGGCCTGCAGCCTGGGCGCCCAGCTATTGAGTTCGTTGATGCTTGCATCGGAGAGCGTGTACTGATACTGCGCATCGGATCGGCGGCCGCCCATAGAGAGTTCCTGCTGAGTTTGCAGGAAGAGCGTGGTACCGGGCAGGATGAGCTTGCGCCGCAAGCGGTTGATCACCTCGTCAGAGGTGACAACTTTGCCGTTCTCTGTGCGTTCTGCGGGCGGCTTGAGAGAGATGAACATGCTGCCGGTGTTACTGCTGTTGCCAAAGCCACCACTACCTGCCGCTGCGGTGACGGCTGAGATGGCGGGGTCAGCGAGGACGCGCCCAGCGAGCTCCTTGATATTTTTGTTCATCGCGTCAAAGCTGATGTCTTGGGGGCCACGCGCCGAACCCTGGAGACGCCCAGAGTCCTGCTGCGGGAAAAAGCCCTTGGGAACGATGATGAAGAGATAGACATTGAAGGCGACAGTACAGAATAGAATGCCCATCATCAGCCACTGGTGGCGCAGAACCCAGCGCAGGCCCATTGCGTATTCGTCACGGAGCCATTCAAATCCGCGCTCGGAGATGCGGTAGAGATAGCCATGCTTGCGCCCTTCGAGGGGCTTTAGAAATTGCGCGCAAAGCATCGGGGTGGTGGTGAGCGAGACGAGCAGCGAGACGGCGATTGCCACGGAGAGAGTGACGGCGAATTCGCGGAAGAGGCGGCCCACAAGACCACTCATGAGCAGGATGGGAATGAAGACGGCAATCAGCGAAGCGCTCATGGAGAGGACAGTGAAACCAATCTCCCTGGAGCCTCTCATCGCCGCGTCCCATGGATTGTAGCCCATTTCCAGATAGCGCGTGATGTTTTCAATGACGACGATGGCATCATCGACGACGAATCCCGTGGCGATGGTCAGCGCCATCAGGGAGAGATTGTCGATTGAGTAGCCGAGGATGTACATGATGCCAAATGCACCGAGCAGAGAGAGCGGCACGGATACGGCCGGGATGATGGTCGCCCATACCTCGCGCAGAAAGAGAAAGACGACAAGGATAACGAGAACGACGCTGATGAGGAGCGAGATTTCGACGTCGTGAACGCTGGCGCGAATCGTCGTGGTGCGGTCAACGGCGACGGCCAGGTGGATTGTGGGCGGTATTTCCGCCTGTAGACGTGGAAGCTCCGCCAGAACATTGTCGACGGCTTGAATGACATTCGCACCGGGGACTTTAAACACCACAATCATGATGGCGTCTTTGAGCGGAGCGTTTGCGCCATTGTCAGGATTTTTTCCGGTGTATCCCGCGGTATGAATATCAGCGACACTATTCGAGACAGTGGCAACGTCAGAGACGCGCACCGGCGCCCCGGTGAGCTGGTTGTAACCGACGATGATGGGCGCGTAATCCTTAGCCTTGAAGATCTGGTCGTTGTCACTGATCTGAAAGCGCTGACTGACGTTGGGATCTTTACTCTGAAATGAGCCTTTGGGACGGTTGGCATTGGCGTTGGCCAGCGCAGTGCGAACGGCCTCAAGACCGACGCCACTGTTGGCAAGCTGCATGGGGTTGAGCTCAATGCGAACAGCGGGGCTAGCGCTGCCAAATGCGAAGACCTGACCGACACCGTCAATCTGCGAAATTTTTTGATCGAGAATGGAATCGGCGATGTCATACATCTGCGGCTTGCTGAGCACATCAGAAGTGAGCGCGAGAACAAGGATGGGCGCTTCAGCAGGATTGGCTTTGCGATAGCTGGGATTCTGCGGCAGATAAGCGGGAAGATTGCTGCGAGCGGCATTGATGGAGGCCTGCACGTCTCGAGCGGCAGCGTTGATGTCGCGATTGAGATCGAACTGAAGGGTCACTGAAGCAGCGCCGAGAGAGCTGGACGAGGTCATTTGATTGACGCCGGCGATGCGTCCGAATTGACGTTCGAGAGGCGTGGCGACATTAGAAGCCATGGTCTCCGGACTGGCGCCGGGAAGGCCTGCACTGACACCGATGACAGGAAAATCAGTTTGCGGAAGTGACGCGACAGGGAGCTGAGTATACGCAACTGTTCCCGCCAGGAGCAGAGAGAAGCTCAAGAGCGTTGTAGCAACCGGGCGTTCAATGAATGGAGCGGAGAGATGCATGGGAAGGCCTCAATCCGCGGAAGCGGTGTTTTGATCGGCAGCGAGAGCTACTCGAATTTGTTCATTGAGCTTTGACTTGTTGCCGAAGCGTTGGGCGAGCTTGTCGAAGTAGATGTAGATGACGGGGGTGGTGTAGAGCGTGAGAACCTGCGAGAGCAAGAGTCCGCCGACGATGGTGATGCCGAGCGGCTTGCGCAGTTCAGCGCCGACACCGCCGCCGAGGGCGAGCGGGAGTCCACCGAGGAGCGCTGCCATGGTCGTCATCATGATGGGACGGAAGCGCAACAAGCAAGCTTGAAAAATTGCTTCTTCAGAGGATTTGCCCTCATTGCGCTCGGCATCCAAGGCGAAATCGATCATCATAATGGCATTTTTCTTTACGATGCCGATGAGCAGGATAATGCCGATCAACGCAATGACAGAGAACTCAGTATGCGTGATTAGCAGCGCGAGACATGCGCCGACGCCCGCTGAAGGCAGCGTAGAGATGATGGTGATGGGATGGATGTAGCTCTCATAAAGAACGCCAAGAACAATGTAGACCGTGATGAGGGCGGCGAGGATGAGGAGCGGTTCGTTCGAGAGCGAGGCCTGGAAAGCGGCGGCGGTTCCCTGGAATGTTGCGTTGATACTGAGCGGCATGTTGATGCGTTTTTCAACGCGTTGAACAGCGAGGACCGCATCACCGAGTGCTTTGCCGGGAGCGAGGTTGAAGCTCACGACAGTTGACGGGAACTGACCCTGATGGCCGTAGGCAAGTTGCGCACGCGATTGTTCCCAGTGCGCCAACATGCTGAGCGGGACCTGCGTTCCATTGGAAGATTTGACATAGAGATTCGAAAGCGTCGAAGGGTCGGACTGAAAGTCGGGGCTGACCTCCATCACGACGTGGTATTGGTTCAACTGCGTGAACATCGTGGAGACCTGGCGCTGACCGAAGGCATCGTAGAGGGTGTTGTCGATGTCTGCCATCGCGATGCCGAGACGCGCGGCGGTGTCGCGGTCAATCACAAGTTTTGCGCCGAGTCCTTTTTCCTGCAAGTCGCTCGCAACATCCGTGACGTCGGCTTCTTTGCTGAGTTCTGAAACCATGAGGTTGGTGTACTTGCTCAGTTCGGCCTGGTCGGGGTCCTCAAGCGAATACTGAAATTGCGTTCGGCTGACGCGATCTTCAACCGTGAGGTCCTGCAAGGGTTGCAGGTAAAGCTGAATATCCTCAACAGCGGCGAGCTTCGGCTGCAACCGGCGAATGACTTCAGTAGCGCTGATTCCGCGATCAGACAGCGGCTTCAAATTGATTTGAATGCGGCCGGAGTTCAGCGTGGTGTTGGTGCCGTCAACTCCGATGAATGAAGAGAGGCTTTCAACAGCATCGTCTTTAAGAATGATGTCGACGAGCTTCTGCTGGCGCTCTGACATGCTGTTGAAGCTGACAGATTGCGGAGCCTCGGAGATGCCGAGGATCACGCCGGTATCCTGCACCGGGAAGAATCCTTTGGGAACGATGAGGAAGAGCAGAACAGTTGCAACGACAGTTCCGATGGTGACCATCAGCGTAATGAATTTGTAGCGCAGGACGACCTGGAGCGTTTTGCCATACCACGCGATGACTGAATTGAAGGCATTTTCGGAAATGCGGAAGAAGGCGCTCTGTTCTGACTCGGGGTGATGTTTGAGGATACGTGAGCACATCATCGGCGTCAGCGTGAGCGAGACGACGGCGGAGACGAGGATGGTGGCGGCGAGAGTGATGGCGAACTCGCGGAAGAGGCGGCCCACGACATCGCCCATGAACAGAAGCGGAATCAAAACGGCAATCAGGGAGACGGTGAGCGAAACAATGGTGAAGCCGATTTGCTCAGAACCTTTGAGTGCGGCTTTGAGCGGATCCATGCCCTCTTCAATGTAACGGGAGATGTTCTCAATCATCACGATGGCGTCATCTACGACGAATCCCGTGGAGATTGTGAGAGCCATCAGCGTGAGGTTGTTGAGCGAGTAGCCGAGCAGGTACATGACACCGAAGGTACCCAGGATGGACAAGGGAACAGCGACAGAAGGAATGACCGTGGCTGCGAGATTGCGCAGAAAGAGGAAGATCACCATGACGACGAGGCCGACTGTGAGCATGAGCTCGAATTTGACGTCGTCAACGGAGGCGCGGATCGTAACGGTGCGGTCAGTGAGGATATGAATGTTGACGCCCGCCGGCAAACTGGCAGAGAGCTGCGGCAGGAGTTTTTGAATGCGATCAACAACGGCGATGATGTTTGCGCCGGGCTGGCGTTGAATGTTGACGATCACGGCGGGCTGCTTGTTCATCCAGGCGGCCTGCCAACTGTTCTCTGCGGCGTCGACAACGGTGGCCAGGTCAGAGGTGCGCACCGCAGCGCCGTTGCGATAGGCGACAATGATGGGCTTGTAATCCTGCGCGTTGAGCACCTGATCGTTCGCGTTGATGGTGAAAGCCTGTCGCGCGCCATTCAATGTGCCCTTGGCCTGGTCAACATTGGCAGCGGCAAGCGCGGCACGCAGATCTTCAAGGCTCAAATTGTAAGCGGCTAGTTGCGCGGGATTGGCCTGCACGCGCACAGAAGGTTTTTGTCCTCCCGCGATTGAGACAAGACCGACGCCGGAGACCTGCGAGATCTTCTGCGCGAGGTTCGTGTCGGCGGCGTCTTCAACCTTATCAAGCGCCATCGTATCCGATGTCAACGCGAGCGTCATAATCGGCGCGTCAGCCGGGTTGACCTTGCTGTAGATAGGCGGGTTCGGCAGATCAGTCGGAAGGTAGCTGTTAGCCGCGTTGATCGCAGCCTGCACTTCCTGTTCGGCAACGTCGATGTTCTCGTCGAGGTTGAACTCAAGCGTGATAACCGACCCGCCGCCGGAACTGACACTCGTCATCTGCTTGAGGCCGGGCATCTGCCCGAATTGGCGCTCAAGCGGCGCTGTGATTGAGGAGGACATCACCTCAGGCCCAGCGCCCGGATAAAACGTCAGCACTTGAATAATCGGATAATCAACTTCAGGCAGCGCTGAAACCGGCAGTTGCGTGTAAGCAACAAAGCCCACGAGAAGGATCGCCGTCATCAGAAGTGATGTGGCGACCGGTCGAAGAATGAATGGCCGGGAGGGACTCACGGCTTCATCCTTCCACCACCTGCGGTGGGGCCACTCGCGCCTTTGGCGCCTCCAGTTGGGTGAGGTGAGTTGGATCCTTTTTTAGAAGCTTTTTCAAATGTACCGGATTTTGTTTCAGGACTCACAGGGGATGTTGCGGGTGCTGCGGCGCGCTGACGCGCTACGCTGATGGTGACAGGAGCATCGTCCCTCAAACGGTCAGCGCCGTCGGTGACAACTTTGTCCTGGGCATCAACGCCAGAGTCAATAATCGTTTGCTGACCTTCAGCCAGAGCAATCTTCACGCTCTTGCGCTTGACAATGGATTTCGTCGCGTCCTTGGGGTCAACTGCGGTGACCCAAACAAAAGAACCCTGCGAGCCGGTCTGAATTGCGGCCGAGGGAACGACAAGCGCATTCTCGCGCTGCTCCATAATCAGGTGAATGTTCACGAATTGATTGGGAAAAAGCTGCTGATATTTGTTGTCGAAGACAGCTTTGAGTTTGTCAGTTCCGGTAGTCGTGTCAATCTGATTGTCGGCGGTCAGCAGTTGTCCGGTGGCCAGCTTCTGCACATCGCCGCGGTCAAAGGCTTCGGCTGCAAGTTTGTGATCGTTGGCAAGTTTGTGCAGAACGGGAGGGAGTTGGCTCTCCGGCAAAGTAAAGTAGACGGCGATTGGCTGAAGCTGATTGATGATGACAAGGTTGGTTGTATTGGCAGTGATGATGTTGCCGGGATCGACGAGCCGCAATCCGATACGCCCCGTGATAGGAGCTTTAATGTAGCACCAATCGAGAGAGAGTTGCGCCGTCTCGATAGCGGCCTTGTCTGATTCAATGGCGCCGAGGTACTGGCCCTGGTTTGACTCGTCTGCGTCGAGAGTTTCTTTGGAGACCACGCCGGCCTCGTAAAGCGCCTTGTAGCGCTGGAACTCGGCCTGCGCATTTTTCAGCAGCGCCTGATCGTGCGCCAGCGTTCCTTTGGCCTGGTCAAGCGCCGCCTTGTAAGGGCTTGGATCAATGACCATGATTGTCTCGCCCTCGTGCACCAGTTGCCCTTCAGTGAATTTAACCGGCATAAGCTGGCCACTGACGCGCGCCTTTACGGTGACTGTGTAATAGGGAGTGACAGTACCGAGCGCCGTCAGGAAGATGGGCAAGGACTTCTGTTCAACGGCAGCAACCTGCACCGGCGTGGGCCGGTTCTGCAATGACGCCGCAGTAGTAACATCAGCCTGCTTTTTAGCCTGAACATTCGAGTAGATGCGCCACGCAATGAAGGTACCTATGGCGATGATCACCAGATAAAGGATCGGTCGCAGCCATGAATTGCCAGTACCAGTGTTACCTGATTTATCGCTCTGAGCGATACCGCGATTGGAGTCAATACCTGTATTGAGGTCAAGAGACATGAGTCTTTTCCCGTCAAATTGAATTTTTTCTTGTCAGTACTGCAGTTTAATTTGCTGGAGCCATACACGTACAGTGCGATTGACTGAGCCGTAGTTGGTCAATTTTGCACATTAAGAGTGTGGATTGTGCTGCCTTTAGGGAGACGAAATACCGGGCGCGAAGGTTGCGTTGAGCAGCAAGAAATTTTAGCCCATCATACGTTGCAAATAAGGTGCAGAAATTATTGAGCTATTTGTTGATAGATGAAATATCGTTCGTTTCCGCTGACGACCTGGCCGGAAAATTCCTTCACTTCACGGATGTGCAGTGATTCAAGCATGGGATCTGGGAGTTTTTGGCTGGTAATGATGATCTCCGGGCTCTGGTTTGCGGCCTGGTTCAATGTGCGAAGTCGCGCCAGTTTATCAGCGGTGAGTGGGTTTTCATAATCCCAATTCCGCGCGTACTTGTAGAAGGAACCCTCACAATCGCATGCCGCATAGAAGACTGAGGCACGCTCCAGGTAGCCGACAATTGCCGGCCCTGATGCACCGACGACAATAATTGGCGATTGGTCAAGATGGCTTTCGCGAAGCCACAGCGCGGCGTTATGCGCGTTGGAGTAAGGGCGGCTCCACTCGCGAGCAGCCGAGTAGAGACCGTATGCGGCCTGCAAAGTGAGGAACGAGATCAGCAGCGCAAAGGACGCGTTGGGACGTAGCAGAAAGTGCGCATTCGGTGCGGCAGGTGAGCGGGAATCAATGAGGAGCGCGAGCAGAAACGCGGCGAAGATCATTCCGTAATGGCGCAGGTCAGGCAGGTGAATGGTGATTGCGAAAGCGAAAATCTCGACCAGGCAAGCGAGCAGGAAGAAAAGCCTGGCACGTGTGGTGCGCAGGATGAGCGCCGCAACACCGAGGCATAGAAGTGAAAGGGCAATCGAGAGCAGCGGCGCCTGAGTTTTGCCGGGGAGTATGCCGGAGAGGAATGAAAACTCGTGAATAAGTGGATAAGGAATGAAGATACCCGCCCAGAGACCGCTCAGCGCGACGAGGAAGTTATGGCCTATTGAGTATGAGATTCTTCCGTAGTGGGGCAGATACTCGTCCGATGGTGGGCGAATCGTGAGATAAGCAAGGAGCGTGCTGGCGATTAATACGATTGTGAGGCAGATACTCTCTAAATTACGGAAGCCTTTGAAACCATTGCGTGTATGTCTGGTTGACTCAGGAAGAAACAGCCAGAAGGCCAGCAAGAATGCAATAGGAATTGCAAAAAAATGCGTCTGGATGGCCAGCGCAAGAAAAAGTATAGATAGATAGTTAACTTTGCGCTTATTGCTATAACTAAGCAACGCGGCAGTTAGCAACAAAACAGCCAGCATATAACTGCGCGCCAATGTTCCATCAGTATAGAAAAGCGTGAACGAGAAGATGAGCAGGAGGCGAACTATGAGTTTCAATTCGCGTACAGAAAGAATAAGCCACGCTTCAGTGAGTGCGAGCAGGTAATTAAGGATCTGCATTCCAACAGGATTCCAACTGATGTGCGAAGGAATGAGCAGCAGCAGATGCCAAAGCGCAGGATGACCTTCGTAGCGCAGGTTCTGAAAGAGTTCAGCAATTGACCTGCTGTCGCGCGCGATCAAGAACGCCTGGAGTTCGTCACTCCACATCTGATGATGGAAGATGGTGAAGCCAAGCAGAAGCGCGTACGCAAGCCACGCGATCATCCTTGAGATGCGTCCAACCCGGTTCAGCGACATCTGTGTTGCATCGGTCGGCAATATGGATACATTCTTCATACTTTGAATCGACGTCGTTAATCGAATAAGAGCGGATTAACTTCAGTATACTGATGAGTAATCGATGCACAGAGAGTTTTAGTTGTAGATTCGAGGAGAGTCTGTGAGCCAGAATCAGCTTTCGCCAGAACTAAAAACGGAGCAACGTCCACTCTGCGTTGATCTGGATGGAACGCTGGTGAAGTCGGATACGCTCTATGACTCGCTTTGTGTGATGTTGCGCCATCGTCCAGCTGCAGTGCTGAAGTTGCCCTTCTGGCTGCTCGGCGGTAAAGCCCGCGTCAAAGCAGAACTGGCACGCATTGCTCCGATTGATGCGGCTAAATTGCCGTACAACCAGAAGGTCGTGAATTTTCTCCGTCAGGAGAAGCGCAACGGCCGCGAGATTTACCTGGTTACTGGCGCCGATGAGCGATTGGCCCACGCCGTGGCAGTGCATTTGAATCTCTTTAGTGAGACTTTGGGCTCGGATGGCGTAAAGAATCTGACCGGTAATCTCAAGTTGGCGGAGTTGCAGCTGCGATTCGAGAGCTTTGATTACATTGGCAATTCGCGCGTGGATCTGCCGCTGCTTGCTGCATCAGTTGAGCCGATGGTCGCGAATCCATCGCGCGCTTTGATGTTGGCGCTCAAGAGCAGACGCATCACACCCGTGCATGATTTTCGCGATCATCGCCCGTTTGCAAAGTCGATCACCAAAGCGATTCGCGTTCATCAGTGGGCCAAGAATGTGCTGGTTTTTGTGCCATTGCTGCTTTCACACAAGTTGACGCACTCGAGCATTCTGGCCGCAGTCGCCTGCTTCTTCTGCTTCAGCTTCACAGCTTCAGCAAATTATCTTGTCAACGATTTGCTGGATATTGAAAGTGACCGTCACCACGCGAGCAAGCGTTTGCGACCTTTTGCTGCTGGAGATCTTCCCGTCTTGTGGGGATTGTTTCTGGTGTTTTTGTTGACGGGCGCAACAATTGCGTTGTTTGTTGCGGTGCCGAGTTTGCCATGGCATTTCTTCTTATGGCTGATTGCTTATGCAGTGGTCACAACCAGTTACTCATTCTGGCTGAAACGTATTGCGCTGGTGGATGTAATCGTTCTGAGTGGACTTTATACGTTGCGCATGCTGGCTGGCGGAGCAGCTACCGGAACTACAATCTCACCCTGGCTGGCAAGTTTTTCAACCTTCCTCTTCCTCTCGCTCGCCATGGTCAAGCGCTTCAGTGAAATCGAGAATCTGCGCGAACGCGGCGTGACCACCACGCATGGTCGCGGCTACCTGGTTGCAGATCTGGAACAGATTCGCAGCTTTGGCACATCGAGCGGATTTGTAGCAGTTCTTGTTTTCACCTTTTACATCTCACGACCTGACGTTGAAGTGCTCTATCGTCACGCCATGCGCCTGTGGCTCATCGTTCCATTGCTGCTGCTGTGGATTCTGCGCGTGTGGCTGAAAGCCTCGCGCGGCGAACTCGATGACGATCCAGTGATCTTCGCCTTGCGTGACAAAATGAGTTTGGCAATTGGCGCAGCCGTGGTTGTGATTGCACTTTTTGCGCTATGAGCCCGGCATGTTACTTCCAAGATATCAACGGTACGAGAAAAAATGGAGAATCAATATGCGTGTTCCGGTAGCTAGCTTTGCTTTTGGAGTTGTCACACTTGGATTTTTCGCGAATGTTGCACATACTCAACAGATTCAATGGGCCAGCGAGAGTGACCCCACCGTGAAGATGATGGTTGAAGTAGAACGCAAGTGGGCGGTGGAGGAGTGCGTGCCCAGCGATGTCGACAAGGAATTTCTAGCTGACGATTTTGTGGGCACGGCACCGGACGGCTCCAGATATTCGAAGGCCGATGTCCTGGCAGATCCATTGCGCGGCACTGTATATGCGCGTGAATGTAAATTACTCAGCGCCCACGTGCGCTTCATCGGCGACAAGGTGGCAATGATCTATGGCAGCGAGACGAGCATTAGAAAAGACAAATCTGGTAGAGAGTTTAATCGAACCCTGGTGTGGACAGATACCTGGCTCAAACGCAATGGAAAGTGGCAGATTATCGCAGTGCAGGACGCGCTGGCGCCGAATCCATGATTTGGAGGAAAGTGCATCTTTCGCGCGCGGCAATTCATCATAAAATAGATGTATTCATCGGATTTGCCATTTTGACCTTTGTAGACTATTCAATTTCTGAATCGAAATGAAATAGAACAGAGGTCGCAGGCGAAGTTTGTCTGTGGCACATTCACAAGAAACCGGAATCGAGAAGAAACGTTATGATGTGGATTGTTCGGCTAGCGCTGAGACGGCCTTATACCTTCGCTGTTTTCGCGTTGCTGATTCTTATTCTCGGCGTATACAGCATAGAGACAATGCCGACGGATATTTTTCCGAACATTGATATTCCGGTAGTGACAGTAGTGTGGAATTACACGGGCCTCTCAGCGCAAGAAATGTCAAACCGCATCGTCTTCAACAGCGAACGCGGCATTACGACCACGGTTAACGACATTGAGCACATGGAATCCCAGTCGCTGAATGGGATTGGCATCATCAAGATCTACTTCCAGCCACATGTGAATATTGGGCAGGCGGTTGCGCAGGTAAATTCGATTTGCTCGGTGCAGTTGCGCAGCCTGCCGCCGGGCACAACGCCGCCCTTCATCATTCAGTACAACGCCTCGAGCGTACCTGTTTTGCAGATTGGCCTGACAGGCAAAGGGCTGAGCGAGCAGAGACTCAACGACCTGGGAACGAACAACATTCGCACGCAACTGGCGACGATAGAAGGCGCGCAGGCGCCTTATCCATATGGCGGCAAGCAGCGTCAGGTCATGGTGGATCTGGATCTGAATGCGCTGCAGGCAAAGGGTCTCTCGCCCGTCGATGTGGTGAATGCCGTGAGCGCGCAAAACCTGATTGCGCCTTCGGGCACAATGAAGATTGACCATTACGAATACGCAATCGAGACAAACTCATCACCGAGCATAGTTAATGAGCTGAATGATCTGCCCATCAAAAGCGTAAATGGCGCAATGATCTATGTTCACGATGTGGCGCATGTTCGCGATGGCAATACCCCGCAGACAAACATTCTCCGCGTCAATGGAAGCCGCTCGACGATGATGAGCGTTATGAAGACGGGCATGTCTTCAACGCTGGACATTATCAGGGATGTAAAAGAGAAGCTCGACAGCATCAAGGGTACGTTGCCCGAGCAATTGAGATATCAATTTCTTTCCGACCAGTCGATCTTTATGCGCGGCGCTATCAACGGTGTAGTGCGGGAAGCAATCATTGCAGCCTGCTTGACGGCAATAATGATTCTGATTTTTCTCGGCAGTTGGCGCTCCACGCTCATCATCGCCGTATCCATTCCACTTTCCATTCTCTGCTCGCTTGCAGTGCTGGCCATGCTGCACGAAACCATCAATATTATGACGCTGGGTGGAATGGCGCTGGCCGTCGGCATCCTGGTCGATGATGCCACTGTAGAAATTGAAAATATCAATCGAAATCTTGAATCAGGCAAGGAGATTGAGCAGGCGATTCTCGATGGCGCCGCGCAAATCGCCACTCCCGCGCTGGTTTCAACACTGGCTATCTGCATTGTCTTTGTGCCCATGTTCTTTTTGAGCGGCGTGGCGCGCTACCTGTTTGTGCCACTTGCAGAGGCCGTGGTCTTTGCCATGCTCGCCAGCTACCTTCTCTCGCGTACGGTTGTGCCCACAATGGCCAAGTACCTGCTCAAGGAGCATGATGAAAACGAGAATGAACGCAAAAAGGTGAGCCGCAATCCCTTCATTCGTTTTCAATCAGCATTTGAAAGTGGTTTTGAGCGGATGCGTATGGGTTATTTGCGGCTGCTCACTCTCTGCCTCGATCATTCAAAAATTTTTCTGGCACTGTTCATGGTTGCTGTGCTGCTTTCAATTGGCATCTTGACACCCTCGCTGGGTCAGGACTTTTTTCCGACTGTTGACGCGGGCAGCTTCAAGATACACGTTCGCGCCCATACCGGAACGCGTATTGAAGAGACTGCGCTTTTGTGCGATCACATTGACCAGACGATACGCAGCCAGATTCCTGCTGATGAAATTGTCACGATTATGGACAACATCGGCCTGCCTTACTCCGGGTTGAATCTCTCGTACTCAACCTCAGCGCCGATTGGTCCAGCAGATGCGGATATTCAGGTACAGCTCAGTGAAGATCATCATCCGACTGCGGCCTATGTTGACAAGTTGCGCGGCGTCTTGGCTGAGCAGTATCCAGGCGTAACTTTTTACGTGCTTCCCGTCGACATTGTTACGCAAATTCTGAACTTCGGCCTCTCCGCACCAATTGATTTGCAGATAATCGGGCCGAATCTGGAGGCGAATCGCACCCTGGCAGAGAAGATGCTCAACGAAGTGAAAATGGTTTCGGGGGCAAAGGACACGCGCATTCAACAGCCATTCAACTTGCCGCAGATGACGGTGAATGTGGATCGAACTCGAGCACAGGAGCTGGGCTTCGCGCAGAAAGATGTGGCGGGCAGTATATTGGTCGCGCTCAGTGGAAGTTTTCAGACTACGCCTAGTTTTTATCTGGATCCGAATACGGGTGTAACTTACAACGTTACAGTGCAGGCGCAGCAATATGATATTGATACGCTCGATAAGTTGCGTAACGTTACAGTCACGAGTGGAAACGGAGTGCCGCCAAGTGTACTGGCAAGTTCGACAATGGCGCCGGGTGCGCCAGAACCGGCACAGACCATTGGCAATCTGGCCAGCATCAACCCTGGCGTTGAGATGGGCGCAGTGAGTCATTACGATGTGCAACCGGTAATTGACATCTATGCCAATGTGGATGGAACGGATTTGGGCAGTGTGACGCGCGGTGTGGAGAAAATCGTCGAAAGGCACCAGGCCGAGTTGCCGCGTGGTTCTCATTTTGTCTTGCGAGGCCAAAGCGAAACGATGAAAAAGTCGTACTTCGGATTGTTGGCAGGCCTCGCGTTTTCAATCCTGCTGGTCTATTTGCTGATTGTGGTCAATTTTCAATCCTGGCTGGATCCATTCCTGATCATCTCCGCGCTTCCTGCGGCGTTGGCTGGCATTGCATGGTTCCTCTTTTTGACGAACACGCGGTTGAGTGTGCCGGCGTTGACGGGCGCCATCATGTGCATGGGGGTTGCGACCGCGAACTCGATTTTGATTGTGAGCTTTGCGCGCGAGCAATTGGAGATTCTGGTTGGCGATGCGCGCAAGGCCGCACTGAATGCGGGTTTTGTCCGCTTGCGTCCAGTGGTGATGACGGCCTTGGCAATGATTATCGGAATGATTCCAATGGCGCTTGGTCTGGGCGATGGCGGTGAAGAGAACGCGCCGCTGGGCCGTGCAGTTATTGGCGGCTTGCTGCTGGCGACTGTGGCAACACTCTTTTTTGTGCCGACTTTTTTTGCTGACGTGCACGGATGGCTTGAGGCGCGACGCCGAAAGAGCCAGTTGTCGATACCCATCGCCGGAACATTGGACGAGTTTGATGCATTTGACGAGCATGCGTGATAGCGTGCGGGAGTAAAATAAGATGAGCAATGAAGCAAGTCGCGAGAGTGCAAACTCGCATGAAGAGGTTGAAGCGACGCCTGATGTGAAGCCGATTGGACCACGGCGCGCACTTTTTGGTGTGATGCTGGTTGTAATTGTTGCGGTGATCCTGGGCGCGTATGGCTTATTGAGCCGTAATCATGCGAAGACCGTGCTGGCCGATCAGACGAAAGAACTCGCGCTGCCGACGGTGCTTGTTGCGTCACCCAAGCCTGGCCCTCCAACGAACAGCTTCATGCTGCCGGGTAATGTCACCGCGTATACCGATTCACCAATTTTTGCGCGCACCTCAGGCTATTTGATGCATTGGTATTTTGATATCGGCGCAAAGGTAAAGAAGGGCGCATTGCTGGCTGAGATTTCAACGCCTGAAGTTGATCAGCAGTTGCGCCAGGCAGAGGCGGATCTAGCGACCGCTGAGGCGAATGCAGCCATTGCAAAGATACAAGCTGATCGTTACACAGGTTTGTTGAAGAGCGATGCGGTATCAAAGCAGGATACAGATACTTTCGTCAATCAGGCGGATGCTACAGCAGCGGCGGTACGTTCAGGTCAAGCCAATGTGCAGCGGCTGCGCGAATTGAAATCATTTGAAAAAGTCTATGCGCCCTTTGATGGGGTGGTAACATCGCGCAGTGTGGATACAGGTCAACTGATTGATTCAGGTGCGGGCCGTGAGCTTTTTCATATGCAGGCGATTGATACACTTCGCATTTACACGAATCTACCCCAGGCGGTATCAGGCGCGGTAAAAGTGGGTCAGAGTTACGAGCTGACATTCGACGAACATCCCGCCAAATCATACACAGGAAAACTGGTGCGGACGGCTGATGCACTCGATCCAGTGAGCCGCACTTTATTGGTGGAGCTTGATGTGGACAATCGCAAGGACGAGCTGAAGCCGGGAACGCTTGCCCAGGTGCACTTCAAGACCGCAGTGACAACGCCAGCATTGATTGTGCCTGTCTCTGCGCTGATTTTTCGGCATGAGGGCATGCAGGTGGCAACGTTGAATGGAAATATTGCGCACCTGACAACTGTGGTGATTGGCCAGGATGATGGACAGAGTGTACAGATTATTCACGGGCTCAACGCAAGCGACCGCGTAATTCAAGATCCGCCTGACTCGCTGATTGAGGGTGAAGAGGTGCGAGTAGTCGGCGAAGCAGGAGGTGCGCATTGAGTTCGCGCGCATCCAAACTAATATTTCCAGCGCGGATTTTTTTAGTCTCATTCGCAGCCGTCGTTGCGCTTGGAATCCTGGTTGGTTGCAAACCGGTCGGTCCCAATTACAAGTTGCCGGAGTACACTGCTCCTGCTGCATACAAGGAGGGTGGCGGACCGATGGAGTTGGTACCTCCTCCGTCGCCTAAAGATGGTGGTTGGGAGAAAGCCAATCCCAGCGATGGAATGCTTCGCGGCAAGTGGTGGGAGATTTTCAACGACCCGCAGTTGAATCAGCTTGAAGAACGTATTGCACCCTACAACCAAAATTTAAAGGGAGCATTGGAGTCTTATCTCGCAGCGCGCGATCAAATCGCAGTCGCACATGCCGCGCTCTATCCAACACTTTCAGCCGGACCGGGATTTACGCACTTTAAAAATTCTTCAAATGCGCCCTTTTCTACTTCTACTTCAAAAACAAGTTACAACGACATTACTCTTGAAGGACAGGCAAATTGGGAGCCTGACTTCTGGGGACGGATTCGTCGCCAGGTTGAATCCGCACACGCGATTACGCAGGCCAGCGCTGCCGATATGGCGAACGTGAATCTGAGTTTGCAGGCGCAGATGGCGGTTGCATATTTTCAACTGCGCGGTCTCGATGCGCAGAAGAAGATGTTTGAGGAGATGGTGTCTGATGAAGAACACCAACTTGATTTGACTCAGAAGCGGCTAGCTGGCGGCGTGGCAACTGATGTTGACGTGGCCCAGGCAAGAACCGCGCTTGAAACAACGCGCGCACAATTGGTAGATGTGGGCGTCGCGCGTGCGCAGTATGAGCATGCGATAGGAACGATCGCCTACTACAAGTTGCCGGACTTCAACATTCCGCCCTCTCCGTTGGAAGGAGCTCCGCCAAAGATACCCATCGGCGTGCCCTCGCAGCTCTTAGAGCGCCGACCGGATATAGCGGCAGCGGAGCGCAGAGCCGCGGCAGCAAATGCGCAGATTGGAATTGCGGTGAGCGCTTTTTATCCAACGATAACCCTTGGTGGCGTTGGCGGTTTTGAGAGTACGCACGGTGGAACCTGGCTTCAGGGACCCAGTGCGCTCTGGAGTTTGGGTGCACAGGCGACAGAGCTGCTTTTTGACGCGGGCCAGCGTCATGCTTTAACGGATCAAGCGCGTCATAATTACGAAACCGAAGTCGCCGCGTATAAAAACACAATTTTTCTCGGCTTTCAAGATGTTGAAGATCAGCTGAGCACGGTGCGGATTCTGGAGAGCGAGGCGCAGGCAGAAGAGCAGGCGGTTCAAGCAGCACAGCGCTCTTATGAACTCTCGAACACGCGCTACAGAGGCGGAGTCACTGGCTATCTGGAAGTGCTGATTGCGGAGTCAACGCTGCTGACGAACAAGAGCACTGCAATTGATGTACAGACTCGGCGCTTTGTTGCAAGCGTTGGTTTGATTCGTTCTCTCGGCGGAGGATGGGATCGTACGGAGTTGCCCCGGTAATTTTTCTTCATTTGAAGGCCAAATAAAAGCGCCTGATTCAAAACCGTTTTGGTTTTTTGAATCAGGCGTTTTCTTATTTTGGTCTTTCGCTCGTTTAGTAACTGGAACCTGAGCCATAGTAGCCGTGGTAGCCACTGTAACCGCCGTAGTAGGACTGCGAGTGCGGAACAGCGTTGACGACGATTCCAATGTGCTTGTCGGGGAAGCGCGAGAACTCTTCGCGAACACGGCGCAGTGCGCGGCGTTGCGCCACACGGACGCGCGCTACAATCAGCACGATGTCAAGCCACTCGGTGATGATGAGCGAGTCGGCAACAAGCAGAACCGGTGGCGTATCGATGAGCACGACATCAAAGTTTTCTCTTGCCCATGCGAGCAGGTCGCCGAGCCGGCCTTGCGCGAGAAGTTCTGATGGGAAGGGCGGAATATCCTGCACAGGAAGGACGCTGAGCCCAGGCAGGGATTGAATCGGCTGGATACAATCCTCTGGTTGAATCTGCGGGTCGCTAAGGTAACGGCTCAAGCCGGGGCTGGTTGCCGATGGAAGCTTGAGACGCTGTGCAAGAGCTGGCTTTCTCAAGTCGCCATCGATGAGCAGTACGCGCTTGTTCTGCTGCGAAGCCGCCACAGCAAGATTCATAACGGTTGTGGATTTGCCTTCACCGGGCCCGCAACTCGTGACTCCGATAACGCGTCCACGGCCACGGATGGGCATGAGGTTGATTGCAGTACGCAGAATGCGATAGGACTCTGCCGCAGCCGAACGCGGCATCAGCAGAGTAGCCAACACTGCTTGTGTACTTGCCGGGTCTGCGGGCTCCATTTTGTACAGCGGTACTGAGGTCAAAACCGGCAGCCGCAGTGCCTCTTCAATCTGTTCAACGGTTTCAACTGTGTCACTGACAATGATGATGATCGTAATGATGACGACGGCGAGCGTCAGACCGATACTGAATCCAGCGAAGGTGTAAACAAAGACCCTGGGCCATGAAGGCGTGGTCGGAATATCGGCAGCCGACATGCGATTGACATTCTGTGCTTTCAATCCGGCGTCAATGCCGCCGGCGCTGAGCAGTTGAAGCAGACCATTGTAAAGCCCCTGATCAGTGCTGTACTGCGCTTTGAGAACTTCATAGCGCACCGTATCGTCGTTCATGCTCTTGGCGACTTCTTTAGCAGCTTCTATGCGTGCCTTGATGCGCTGCAACGTGTCTTCTGTGATCCTGACCTGTTGCTCTGTCGAATCAATGGCTTTTATGCGCTCAGTGGCAAGCTGTTTGCGTAGTTCTTCTTCCTGCTTCTTCAGGGCGAGCAGCGGTGGGTAACTTTGCCCGTACCGCGAAGACATCTGTGCTTCTTGTGAGTTAAGTGTTGAGAGTTGGAGCTCTAGGTTATTAAAGAGCATCGTTCCGGGTATTGACTCTGGCAGCAGCGCATCTGTTCTATCGGCTTTAAGGATAGAGTAGGTCGATTCGGCAAGAATGTGCTGCTTTTCTGCATCAAGATACTGCGCTTCCAGATTGGTCATCTCATCTTGAAAGATGCTGGTAGGTATGCCTTGTGTAGAAGTGCTTGCGCCCGTTCCGGTGGTAGTCATCGGTCCCGTAACGTAGATTCCGAGCTTCATTTCAAGCGCCAGCAGATCGCTTTGTTCATTTTGAATCGTGTTCTTCAGGTCATCCAACTCAGTTTTCAACCAACCCGTAATCTCCTTGGAGTCCTGATAATGGTTCTGGAAATTCATTTCTCGATATGTGTTGACAGTTTCGTTCGCAATCATGGCATCGAGCGTCGGAGAAGGACCGCGGAAGGCAACATTGATGAGTTCTGTCGTAGGAATGCGCTGTACGTTGAGACCTGCGTGAAAAAGATTCACCAGGTAATTCCGTGTAATTGGGTCAGCAAGGTTGGTGTTATCCGGGTATGAGGGATTGAAGCGGGGATCACGCTCAAGATTCATCCGTTTAATGATCCTTAGAGCCACTTCACGGGATTGAATAATCATGATCTGGGTATTGGTTTTGAGGCCGTACTCTTCTCCCATGCCAATCTGTCCTGGCAGAGCCAGTGTCTCGTGCTGTTCGAGCTGAATGACGGCCACTGCATCATAGAGTTTGGGTTGATGCTTTGCCCAGAAGTAAGTAGCCAGGCCTATACCGGGCCCGAGAATAATGGCAATCCATGCATAGCGCTTGAAGACGCGCACGATATCGGAGATGACCAGTGTTCTGCCTTCGATGGTTCCAGGGACGAATTCAAGATTTTGGTTAGGCACGGGCAACGATCTCCGTTATAGGAAGTGGTGCGGGAACATACTGTTCCCTGCGATACAAAAGTGCACTGCAAATAAGCGCAGCGCAGTAATAAACCTGGGGAGCTTGAATCGGCGCAGAGTGAATCATGTCGCCAATAGCAAGTGTTGGAACAACCGTAAAGGCCAGGGGAACCGCATGTGGCCAGCTTGCCCCACCTGGTAATTTGAGCGCTTTGAATGCAGCAATAATGACGATGATACAGGTGCCATAACGCGCCAAAACAATGAATGTGCCTACGACCGACCCAAGCGCCTGTACCGAACGAATATTATCCCACTCTGATATAAATGGAGCTTTGAAGGACCAGTATCGATCGTCGCCCATATATTTCGTCACTGATTCAGCAGCGGGAATGCCGGCACCCATACCTTGCCCCATCAGGCTGAAATCGGGTGTTATAAGAAACCCGATAGACATTTGGCTCACTCGATTTGTCATCTCACTTTGGTTGGACTCTTCAGTGAATCGCGTAATTATTGCGTCAAGATTGCGCGGTGCAATCAGAAATGAGAAAAATATAAAGACTGGAATGGCAATAATCACGGCACCGAAGCGTACTATCAGGCCAATATTTATGGTGACCAGGGTTGAAATCAGTCCACCGATAAACGCCGCCGCAACTACAAAAACAGCGGTACGAGAGCCGCTAGTGGCTGTCGCGACACAGATGGCCAATGAATTTGCAAGCAGAAAACCAGTCGACTGGAAGCTTCGTTTTGCATTTGGTTGAAGCCATTCGCCAACCACCATCGCTGCGGCCACGCCACACCATACGGAATATGGAAGAACGAAATTGAATGTACCCGAAGAGCGTGCGATACTCTCATTGACTCCAAAGGCCTCTCCGATTTGATCACCGGCAGCCGTCTGGTTAATCCATGCGTTTCTGGGCGAAAGCGCCTGAATAAATCCCAAAGTGCACATGGGGATGATGAAGCACAGGTTCATGCGTAGAAACTTGCGCACGTTCTTTCTCGTCATGCAAGGCGGAATCAAAAAGAGCATAGGTATATAGAAGATGTAGTGATGCAATGCGACCAATACGGTCAGTAAGTTGTATTTGATAAAAATAACCTGCAAGAGAGATTGAAAGATGAGGATTAGGGAGAGAAAAATAGAAAAGTACAACACTCCGCCGATCCATACGATTCCCTTTCGCAGCGCATAAATGTATGCCAGGAGAATGGGAACATCCTGCACAAGGTAAAAGATGGGAAAGCCCGGGAAGACCCATTTACGAACGGCACCCTGAGTGATGATGACAACCCAGGAGATAGTAAATAACAACGCGAGTGTGTCGAGGCTGGCAAGCCTATCCTCGACCTTTTCTTTTCTCAGCGCTGCGATAAACCTGGTGTCCAATGCGGGAAATCCCTTCAATTACGAATGATGCTGCGGCGTTATTTGAGGAAGGTGGCCAGGGAGAGGCCTATGCTCGCCAATGTGAGTGAGGAGTTGAGCCAGTTGTTGAACACAGTTTTGCTGTTGTTTCTTGGCACGTAAATAATGTCATCGGTATGCACGAGTGGATCAGCAATCTCGCCCTTCTGCAATTTGAGAAGGTCAAAAGCTATTTCCTCGCGATGACCATTAACGCTACGCAGAACTCGGCACTTTGATAGACCGGCAAAGGGAGTTGGGCCGCCCGCCGTTGCGATTGCCTGCAATAGCGTCATATGCTGCGTACCCACAATTGGAAAGTTGCCAGGCTTGCTGAATTCACCGATTGCAAAGAATGTGCCGGCAGGAACTACGGCAACGACGTCACCCGGCAATACCGGAGTGTTGAGCGTGTGAAGATCATGCATATCGCGCGAGACGTCAACATCAGAGGGAGCCGAGCCATCTGCGTGCACGATCAGCACATGCATGCTTGCGTTCGCATTGATTCCCCCACCAGCCGTGAGAATCATCGAGAGAGGTACTCGCGAAAATACCGGAACACGTACTGGGGTTGCAACTTGGCCAACTAAGTACACTGAGTAGTTACGACCCATAACCACGTTCAACGTGACCTGTGGATCATTAACGATCTGTTTCTCTTTGAGCCCAGCAGTAATGAGTAACCGCGCCTGTTCTGGTGAAAGACCAGCCAGCTTGACGATTCCGACATAAGGGAAGAAAACAGTCCCATCAGGTCCGATGGTCAGCTTGATGTCAGCGGTTTCAGTGAGGTCAGGAGCGATAATTTCTATCTGATCACCTGGGGCAAGACCTGGGTGATAGCCAACTTCTACCTCAGCATTGATGGGTGGCTCCTGTGCCTGCGCTGCAGGATGGAGAGCCACAAATGCTGTGAACAAGGCTACTAGAAGGAACAATGGAATAGATCGATTTGGCTTCACATGACCTCGGTTACTGAGCAGAATTGTTACTTGCCGGAAACGAACGACCGGAGTTGATGAAGTGTCATAAAATGCACAAAAATTGCGCCAAGGAGCTGAAAAATCAGGCACAAATCCAACCTCAATCTTAACACGGAGGCAGATTCAGAAGACCTCTTTGGGTACTTCCGGCCCAATTCCAAGTGCCTGGTACAGTGTCTCTGCTGCACCACTGAGAGCGTAACGGCGACGATAGCACTCAAGGCCGCGTACACTCATCTGAGTGCGCTCATCAGGCGTGAGCGAGAGGAAGCGGCGGATCAAATTATCAGTTCCATCGAGCGTATCCGGTTCAATGATGCCGGCTCCGTCTGCCGTAACATCAGGAGCGATGTTGACCTGTGTACTGATGAGCGGGATGACTCCGCAGGCAAGTGCATCGGCAACGGCGATTCCAAAGTTTTCCTGGTGCGATGGCAAAATGAATGCTTGCGCCATAAGTAACGCTCCCCATTTGAGTTGCCCACTGATCATCCCTGTCCAATGCACGCGCGCACTGATCCCAAGCCGATCCGCAAGTGGCTCGAGCTCACTACGCCAGCCGGTTTCATCGGGGCCAGCGATGACCAGATGCATCTTCTCAGGCGCGGTACGCGCAAAGGCTTCAATCAGCAGATCGCATCCTTTTTTGGGATGGATGCGCCCCAGGAAAAGCAGAAAGGGAAGATCGGCGAGTGCGGGGAAGGATTCTGCGAATGCACCGCGCAGCATTGAATGCTCACCCTCCGGCCCGGTCGTTCCATAAGGAACCACGACGCGGCGGAAATTTCGGAAAGGGAAACCATTTGCAGCTATTTTTTTCTCTTCCTCGCTCGTAAAGCAAACGGCTTCGGCGCGGTTCAGATTCCGCGCCTCCTCAAGATTCCAGTACAGAAGTTTTTTCAGGTGCTTGAGCGGGTACCGATCCCGGAAGTAAGGGTCCAGCATTCCATGCGCAAACACTACATACGGGCGCTTGCCGGCGAAAGCTTTACGCGCTGCCACACCGTGGTACTGCCAGACGCCGTTGACAATCACGCCATCAAATCTTGATTTGTTCGCGCGCAGCCAATCCAGCAAACGTGACGAGTAACCGTAAGTAAGCTTTCCCGGCCCACAAGCGTGAACCTCGCAATTGACCGCTGTTTCGAATGTCCCGGGCGCATCGAGCGTTGCAACCTCAACCTCGTTGCCAGCTCTTTGATGGGCAAGCACAAACATGCGCACGGATTCGCTTGGGCCACCGTGTTTTGGATCAAGGCTTCGCGCAACATGTAGAAGTCGCATATTTGATGAATCTCTGCCAGAGCTAAACTCAGAAGCGAAGGCAATCTGCCTGAAGAATAATTGCAGATTGCCGGACCTTCCAACTGTACTGATTATGCTTGTTCTTGATTTTGATTGCGTCTTGGTCTGCGATTCGCCTGCAAAACCTTTTTGCGCAGACGCAGCGATTTGGGCGTCACTTCAACCAGCTCATCTTCGGCAATGAACTCAATCGCCTGCTCCAGATTTTGCGTCTTGTACGGAACCAGGCGAAGCGCATCGTCAGCAGATGAAGCGCGCATATTCGTGAGCTTCTTCTCGCGAACCACGTTCACATCCAGATCGTTGTCGCGTGAGTGCTCTCCCACAATCATGCCTTCGTAAACCTCAACACCAGCACCGAGAAAGAGAATCCCGCGCTCCTGAAGTCCATTCAACGCATAAGTCGTCGTAGGTCCCTGGCGATCGGCAATCAACGCGCCCGTAGGCCGCTGCGGAATCTCGCCCTGGTACGGAATGTAACCATCGAAGAGCGTGTTCATCACAATTGTTCCACGCGTCTCGGTGAGCATCTCACTGCGCAATCCAATCAACCCGCGGCTGGGTACGCGGAACTCCATGCGTACGCGGCCAGAACCGTGATTGTGCATCTTCGTCATCTCGCCCTTGCGTGGTCCGAGCTTCTCAATCACCACACCGGTGTGAATCTCCGGCACGTCAATCGTCAAATGCTCCACCGGCTCCATCTTGGTTCCGTCGACCGTCTTGGTGACAATCTCCGGGCGTCCGACCATGAGCTCAAAGCCTTCGCGACGCATCATCTCAATCAAAATTGCCAACTGTAATTCGCCACGGCCCAGAACCTTGAAGCTATCTGGCGAACCGGTCTCTTCAACACGAATGCTGACGTTCGTCAGCAATTCCTTGTCCAGCCGTTCTCTTAAGTTGCGGCTGGTCACATATTGTCCCTCGCGTCCTGCAAAAGGCGAATTGTTGACGCTGAACTGAATCGCAATCGTCGGCTCGTCGATGATGATCAACGGCAGCGGCGCTGGATTTTCAATTCCCGTGATTGTCTCACCGATCGTGATGCCTTCAACCCCAGCCACGGCGATAATGTCACCCACCGTCGTCACTTCAGTCTCCGTGCGCTTGAGGCCGCTGAAAGTAAACAACTTGGTAATGCGTGTCTTCATCAGTGAGCCATCACGCTTGCTGATGTTCACCTCGTCACCCGCGTGCAGCGTTCCCTGGAAGACGCGGCAAATGGCGATGCGACCAAAGTACTCGGAGTAGTCGAGATTGGTAACCAAAATCTGCAGCGCACCGTCAGGATCGCCGGTCGCCGCCGGTATCGTGCTGACAATTGTCTCAAAAAGCGGCTGAAGATCAGTGCCAGTACCCTTGGGGTCAAGCGTGGCCGTTCCATTCTTGGCGACGCAGTAGAGAACAGGGAAGTCCAACTGCGATTCTTCGGCATCCAGATCGATGAAGAGATCGTAGATCTCATTCAAAACTTCCTGCGGGCGCGCATCGGGCCGGTCGATCTTATTAATCACTACGATCGGTTTCAGGTGGGCTTCCAATGCCTTAGCCAGCACATACCGGGTCTGGGGCAGTGGACCCTCTGCGGCATCGACCAGCAACATCACCCCATCAACCATCTTGAGTGCGCGCTCGACCTCGCCACCAAAATCCGCGTGGCCGGGGGTGTCAACAATGTTGATCTTGCCTCCCTCAAAATGGATGGCTGTGTTTTTGGCAAGAATTGTAATCCCGCGTTCACGTTCCAACTCGTTCGAGTCCATGACTCGGTCGGCCACCTGCTCATTGGCTCTGAAGGTTCCGGATTGACGCAACATCGCGTCTACGAGGGTGGTCTTGCCGTGATCAACGTGGGCAATAATGGCGATATTTCGAATCGTCTGGCTCACAAGTCCTTTACTTTCATCTTCTTAGTTGTTGATTGTCTCGGTTTCATTTCGTTCGCGGTTGGAGGGAATGTGCAGGGGGTTATTTTCGTGTCACTGCCCAGTAACTTTATTCTATCAGCAGCCCGGTTGGATGCTAATATAGGTATACACTTTAATGGGCAGAGTGACCGTTATTCACGGAAACGCTCACGTTCGCTAAATGTATGGGCTCCTGCCGGAGTTGATACGGAATCTCGTTCTGCGAGGGAAAATGTACAGGCGGGTTTTAACTTCTTTATTCTTGATTCTTTTGCTCTGCTCGATGCGCATGACCGCGCAATCGAAGCAGGTACCTCTCGCATCCCTGGCCGGTTATTGGCAGTTGGATAGCGGCAACGATATCTGTCCTTTACCGGACACTAACACTGATCAAACCTCAGCAGCGGAACAACCAACCGGGCTTGCTCTACTGCAGATTTCAATCTCTTCTGATGAGTTCAAAGCCACTTGCATTCGCGGTACGCACGTGACAAATCTGGTCAAGTTTTTTGCGGATGGCCAGGAGTATCCGAGTGAATCCTCGAGCTTTGCAGAGAAGATCATGACGAAGGCCAGTTGGGATGAGAACACTCTCACCTACAGCGGCTCTCAGTCTTTCCTCTTCGGCGATAGCCCCAAGGTAGACTTCGTTTACTCGCGCTGGACCCTGAGTGATGACGAAAGAATCCTCACCGTCCACATTGGCGAAGACGTAACCATCTACCACCGTCGCGAAGCCGTTACCAAGAACATCTACTGGCTACTCGCAATACTCCCTGGAATGGCTGGAATGGTTCTCTACCTCATCATGAGCGGCAACAACGAGTTCCTGAGTACGTTGGCTGATCTCCTTGGTCTCTTTGCCGGAGTCGCGCTGGCGGTTGTCATTCTGATTGAGTTCTCTGGTTCACAAAACCTCAAAGATTTAGCCCGTGTGCTGCTGGTCATTGTCCTCGGCACCGGAATGATCCTTTGGTGGATCAAGTCACGCACCGTTGAGGAACTCGATACTTACAACTTCGATGTCAAAAAGTGGAGTACGTAGAGTTTTCGCTTTTGAATGAAATAAAAAGCCCCGTCGAATCCGGTGGGGCTTTTTGCTTTTACTGCAAAAACTAATTTGCAAGAATGCGAGCATGGGTTTAATCTTTATTCATGCGTCGATGTCGCTAGCACCGCCCGGTGTTCAGATTGATGCATTGGTGCGCCTTGCTGAGAATTCGCAAAGCCCCACCCCACACAATCGCTCGAATCCCTTTCCATCTTTTGTAATCCAATTCTTGTGAGCATCAACCGGCCTGATCTCTATCCATCAGGCGAGAGGAGTTTTCCCCAATGGCACGCATTGCTAATAATGTTGGTGAATTGATTGGCCGCACACCTCTGGTGCGCCTAAATCGTCTGGCAGCTGGCCTTCCGGCTACCGTTGTTGTCAAACTTGAAAGCCAGAACCCACTCTCGAGCGTCAAGGATCGCATCGGCCTCGCCATGATTGAAGCCGCTGAAAAAGCTCGCAAAATCACCCCTGGCAAAACCGTACTCATCGAACCTACCAGCGGCAACACCGGCATCGCACTCGCCTTCATCGCCGCGCTCAAGGGTTACAAACTCATCCTCACCATGCCGGAGACAATGAGCACCGAGCGTCGCGTCCTGCTTCTTGCTTTTGGGGCCGAGCTCGTCCTCACCCCCGGCCCCAACGGCATGAAGGGCGCAATCGCCAAAGCCAATGAACTGCTCGCTGCAACCCCTAATGGGTTCATCCTCCAGCAATTCGACAATCCCGCCAACCCCGCCATTCACGTCGCCACAACCGGCCCTGAAATCTGGGAAGACACGGACGGCAAGGTTGACTTCCTCATCTCCGGCGTTGGAACCGGAGGAACGATTACGGGTATATCCACCTACATCAAGCCGCTCAAGCCCAGCTTCAAAGCAATAGCTGTTGAGCCCACTGATAGCCCGGTTCTCAGTGGCGGCAAGCCCGGCCCCCACAAGATTCAGGGTATCGGCGCGGGATTCATCCCCAGCATTCTCGACACCAAACTCATCGATGAGATCATTCAAGTTTCGAATGACGATGCCATCGCCGTCGCGCGCCGTCTTCCTCTTGAAGAGGGAATCTTCGTCGGTATTTCCTCCGGCGCAGCCGTTCACGCAGCCTTGCAACTAGCCGCGCGTCCCGAAAATGCAGGCAAGCTCATCGTCGTCATTCTCCCCAGCTTCGGCGAGCGCTACCTATCGAGCGCGTTATTTGATAATCTCCGCCAACAAGCCATCGCCATTCCGACCAGCCCTGTAAATCTGTAAGAGATACAACGCATAATTCAGAGGGCCTGGGAATTTTTCCAGCACGCTCTGAATGAATCAATAAGACAAGCCCAGGAGCCAGAACGATGCTAAGAATCCGCGAAGATGTTCGTTCCGTCTTTGAACGCGATCCGGCTGCGCGCTCCTGGCTTGAAGTTCTCCTCTGCTACCCCGGCCTGTACGCCGTGTGGACTTACCAGTTCACACACTGGCTCTGGCGTCATCATCTCTACCTTGTCGCGCGAGTTCTCTCGCAGTTTGCCCGCTTCTTCACCGGCATTGATATTCACCCCGGTTCAAAGCTAGGCCGCCGTCTCTTCATCGATCACGGCAGCGGTGTTGTCATCGGCGAAACCGCCATCGTTGGCGACGATGTCACCATCTACCAGGGAGTCACCCTCGGCGGAACCGGCAAGCAAAAAGGCAAGCGCCATCCAACCCTCTGCGACGGAGTCTTCGTCGGCAACAACGCAAACCTCCTCGGCGACATCACCATCGGAGAAAACTCCCGTGTCGGCGCAGGCAGCGTCGTCCTCATCGATGTTCCGCCCAACTCAACTGTGGTCGGCGTTCCTGCACACGTTGTCTATCGCGAAGGCGAGCGCGTCCTCATCACCGATCCGCGTGAGATCAAAGACCCGCTCTCCGACGCGCTCATTGCATTGGCTGCCCGCGTTGAAGCTCTCGAAGGCACTGCTATCAAGCCCGAAGGCGTAACCCAGAAGAAGCAGGAAAAGCCCTTCGCCGCCGAAGACGCCGAGCGCGCCGCATACCGCCGCCAACTCGACAAACTCCAGGTATATGTCTCAGGTGGCGAAGGAATCTAATGTGAATTGTTGAGCAAGCTTTTTGAATTAGTGCATTATTGCTGATTTTCTCCGTGGCTTGAAGAACGCAACAATTACACTCACAAGATAGCCAACGCAGTAATAGAAGCAGAAGTTGATCAGTAAAGTGAGAACCCGCAACCGCTCATTAAACATCTCATTCGCCACCGTGTCAGGATGAGCCGAAAATCTATCTAAGACGAGAATGCCAGGATCCAAAATCACAATCGTATATCGAATGAACTCATGGGTGAAAGTTTCTTGACTCACCAAACCTGTGTTCGCTGCTTCCTCAATCACGCTACTGTCGTTAGAATAATTATTGTACGCATCGTGGATGGTATAAATCACTGATGCATAAGCGATGGCTACTCCAATGCATCCAACAATCAGTGGAAATCGCCTTTTCACAGTGCATTACCTCATAATCGGTTGAATGCAGTTCACTGCCAGTCATCGCGTGCGGCTAGGAATCCCTCAGTCATCACCGAATCAAATCCCTCATGCTTCTTGATAAAAATCTCGCTAAAGAGTCTATCCTGACGCAACAGCACCGCTTGCAGGCGAACCAGCTCCAGCAGCGCAAGGAACATCGCCACCAGCGCCCGCTGCGAATGAGTATGTGCAAGCAACTTGCGCAGTGCAATCGGTTTGTCTTCCATATTCAGCCGGCGTCCGAGGAATTGAATCATCTGCCCGACAGTCACTGAATCTTCTTCAACATTAATCACCGGACGATTCCGCGCGCGATCAAGAATCTCCTGGAATACGCGCACCAAATCGACGGTATCGGCGGCCAACTCAGGCTCTGTCCCTGCATCACCTTTGAATTCGCGCAATCCCGGGTTGGTCCACGTAGCGTCTTCAATCATTTGTTTCTGTTGCAGCATCTGCGCCGCGTTCTTGAAGCGCTCATGCTCCAGCAAACGCTCAACAAGTTCGCGGCGTGGATCATCATATTGATCGTCCTGCCCTGAAGGCTCGCGCGGCAGCAGCGTCTTGCTCTTGATGTGAATCAGAAGTGACGCGGTATAAATAAACTCCCCCGCCATATCCATGTCGGAAGCGCGTAGCTGCTCAACATACGCCAGAAACTGCTGCGTAATCTTCGCGATCGGAATGTCATAAATATCAATATCCTGCTTGCGAATCAGATCCAGCAGCAGATCCATCGGCCCTTCATAAACCTGGCTCACGATGATCGAGAACGGCGTACTCTTATCATCATCCTCTTTGATGGCGTGCTTGATTGGGTGCTGCTCTGCCGGCGCTTCCGGGGCGGGCGCAATTTCTGGCACAGCTTCAGGCTCAGCAGTTGCCTGAACCTCAACCGGTACTGCAACGTGTTCCGGAGTTGCTTCGGATTTGGTACCTGGCTCTTCTGACAAAGGCTTCATCTCGTCAACTTCGCTTGTGATTTCGGGGATAGATTCAGCCATGACCTCTACTTGCTCACCATCTGACAATTCTTCGTGCTGTTCAACTTCTTCAACAGGCTCGGGGACCGATTCCATTGTAACTTTGTGAGCGCTTTCCTGCTCGAATGGCGCTTCAGTCTCTACAATTACTGGCTCAACTTCTTCCGCAACAAACTCAGTCTTACATACTACCAATTCGTCGGCATCCAAATTTACATCTGCCTGCACCGCTTCTTCAACTGGATTTATTTCCGATTCTCTTGCATCTTCCACTTTCTGCACTTCCACCATCTCTACCACTGCTTCTGATTCGGCTTCAGCAGCTTCAGTTACATGCTCTGCATCAGCAATCACTGCGGCTTCAATCTCTGGCTCAGGCTCTGCATCGGTCTCTGCCGGCTCATCTAAGACTCCCTCTACCGCTGCAGCTTCCTCTTCCGGTTCCCGCTCCTCTGCTATTTCATTTGCCGGCACTTCAATGATTAGTTCTTCAAGCTTTGGTTTAGGCTCTGGTTCTGGTTCTGGTTCAGGTTCGGCAACTTCTTCCGTCTTCGCCTCTGGCGCTGTCACAACTACGCCCGGCTCGCTTGTTTCGATTGACTCCGGTTCCGTGACTTCGTCAACAGGCTCTTCCGGCAATTCCGCTTCGTTCACTTCTTTCTTTAAAGCAGGTATCACCGCTGCATTGGTTTCAGGCGCAGATTCCGGCTCGGGCGCGCGCGGTGAAACACTCAGCACCGCTTCTTCAGTATGCGTCTGCAACGTCTCATGCGATTCTGCCGTTGTGTTCGGTGTAATTTCTTTTTGTGGCTTTCCAAATAAACCAAATCCGCTTCGCAATGTCCCAATCGTTGCACGTAATGCCCGCTTCCACCAGGAGAGTTTTTGTTCTTCCATTGTTCTCCCTCACTTTCAGCGGTGGTGAACTGTGTGCGCAATCAATCGCGTCTAGTTACAGAATTTGTTTTGAAGTTTCAGCCGTAAGTAGCGGCGAAAAAATCAGCGCGGGTAGCGCATCTGCATCGCTTCATCAACCTCTTGCATCGTCACCGCAGCGCGCTTGGCGGCACGCTCACTACCGGCAATCAGAATCTGCTGCGCCTGCTCAACAGTGAAACTCGCACGCCGCTCCTGAATTGGTTTCAAAATCTGCACAAGCGAATCCGCCGCCCAACCCTTGCATTGAATGCATCCAATCCCCGCCGTGCTGCAACCTTCAGTGACCTCGGCAATTTTTTCCTTCGTCGAAAAAACCTTATGTAGATCCCCCACCGGGCACTTGTCGATGCTCCCAGGATCTGTCCGCCGAATGCGCGCCGGATCCGTCACCATCGTTTTCAATTTTGCGCGAACTGTCGCCTCATCATCCGTCAGCTCAATCGTGTTCCCGTAGCTCTTCGACATCTTGCGCCCATCAGTGCCGGGCAACTTGGGCGACGGAGTCAGTAACGACTTCGGCTCCGGGAAAACTTCTTTCTCACCGATTTTGTAGAACTGGTTGAAGCGCCGCGCCACCTCGCGCGTCAACTCCACATGCGCCACCTGATCTTGCCCCACGGGAACAAACTGCGCTTGGTAGAGCAAAATATCTGCAGCCTGCAACAGCGGATACCCGAGGAACCCATAAGTCGTCAGATCTTTGCCTGTGATGTTCTCCTGCTGTTCTTTGTAAGTCGGTACGCGTTCAAGCCATCCCAGCGGCGTAATCATCGAAAACAAAAGATGTAAGTGCGCATGGTTTTTGACCTTGCTTTGCAGGAAGAGAACACATTTTTCGGGATCAAGTCCAGCGCCGAGCCAATCGAGAATCACATCATCAATGTTGTCGCAGATCTTCGACGTGTCCGCGTAATCCGTTGTCAGTGCATGCCAATCGGCAATAAAGAAAAAACACTCGTAGGCATCCTGGAGCTTCACCCAGTTCGCAAGCGCGCCCATATAGTTGCCAAGGTGGAGCTTGCCCGTTGGGCGCATGCCGCTCAGTACACGGGGACGAGAAGTATTTGCGATCTTATCAGGCATCTTTTCCAGTTCAATTCAGATGCGGCGCATCAAGCACACCGCTCATATACAGATTTTTTTAGTACGCTATCAATTTTATCGGGTTTTAGGAGCCTGTGTCCGAAAGCTGAAAATCCGAGTGGAAAACATGTCCAAACAACAAAAACCAGCCGGAATTGTGGGTTTTCCGGCTGGCTTTAGCTGATTGATTTTGCCCAACTCAACCCTGCGGTTTCCACCTCAGTATCGGTTTCCTCGCCGCCTGCACCTCATCCATACGGCTCACCCGCGTCGAGTGCGGCGCAGATTTGACCAGCTCCGGCTTCGTATCTACCTCAGCAGCAATCGCGCGCATCGCATCGATAAACAAATCCAGCTCCTCCACCGACTCGCTCTCCGTCGGCTCAATCATCAGCGCTCCGCTCACAATCATCGGGAAGCTCACCGTGTACGGATGGAATCCGTAATCAATGAGTCGCTTCGCAATGTCGCCCGTCTTTACGCCCTTAGCCGCTTGCCGTTTGTCGCTGAAGACCACTTCGTGCAGTGACGCCGTCTTGTACGGCAGCTCGTACAGATCTTCAAGTTTGGCGCGAATGTAATTCGCATTCAGCACCGCATCCTCCGTCGTCTGCCGCAAACCATCCGGCCCATTCGCCAAAATGTAAGCGAGCGCGCGGATGAACATTCCAAAGTTTCCGTAGAACGCCCTCACCCGCCCAATCGACTGCGGCCGAGCATAATCCCAGTGCTTTGCACCGTCTTTGTTTGTCACCAGTACGGGTGTTGGAAGGAACGGCTCCAAAATCTTCTTGCACGCCACGGGTCCCGAACCCGGCCCACCCCCGCCATGCGGAGTCGAGAATGTCTTATGCAAATTCAAATGCATCACATCGACGCCGAAATCGCCTGGCCGCGCTTTGCCCACCAGCGCATTCATATTCGCGCCATCCATATAGAGCAACGCGCCCTTCGCGTGCAGAATATCAGCGATCTTGTGAATCTGGTTTTCAAAGACTCCAATCGTCGAAGGATTCGTCAGCATCAGCGCCGCGGTCTCATCATCCACCTGCCGCGCTAACGCTTCCAGATCAATCCCGCCCTCTGGATTCGATTTCAAATTCTCCACCGTGTATCCGCAGATTGCCGCCGTCGCCGGATTCGTACCGTGCGCGGAATCAGGAATCAGGACTTTCTTGCGAGCATTGCCTTTGGACTCGTGATACGCGCGAATCAGCAGAATACCCGTCATCTCTCCATGCGCGCCGGCTGCCGGTTGCAGCGTAATCGCATCCATCCCCGTAATCTCAAGCAGGCATTTCTGCAGCAGTTCGACAATCTCCATCGACCCCTGCGAGAGCGACTCCGGCTGATAGGGATGCGCCTCGGCCAGCCCCTCAATCCGCGCGACGTATTCGTTCACCCGCGGGTTGTACTTCATCGTGCAGGAGCCCAGCGGATACATCCCCAAATCAATGGCATAGTTCCACGTCGAGAGGCGCGTGAAGTGCCGGATGATTTCAATCTCGCTCACCTCGGGCAGCGGCGCCGCATCTTTGCGATAGGCCTTACCCAGCGCACTCTCTGCATCGACCTTCGGCACATCAAGCGGTGGCAACTTGTACCCGCGCTTGCCCGGCGCCGACTTCTCGAAGATCAACCCTTCGTTCTGCGTCTGATGCATCCGAACTTTTTTCGTCGTGATCTCGTTAACCATTATTTTTTCGCCTCACTGGGAGATTCAGTTGCCAATACTGTCGCTGCAGCTTCCGGTTCCATTTCAAATTTTTCATTTTCCGCCAGATTCGTTTTACTTGTACCACCAATACTCTTAGGAGCTTTTGTCCAACGAACTTTTTGTCCGATGGCGGAAGTTGCGGAGGTGAAGATAATCAGCGCACGCTTGCAATCACCCAAGGCACGGTGCGTATCATCGGTCGATAGCTTCCCTACTCTAGCCAAGGAATCGAGCCGATAACTTGGTAGACCAGGCCAAGCGCGACGCGCCCTTTTCAAGGCGCATGTGTAACTGTTCTTTATTTCAAATCCATGCTTTTCTGCGGCACTATACAGAAATCCCATATCAAATTCTGCGTTGTACGTGACCAATGGCAAATCCCCGATAAACTCAATGAATTGATTCATTGCATCCCTTATTTCAATCCCGTCACTCTCAACCATTTTCTGTGTGATTCCGGTGATCTCAGTAATTTTCTTTGGAATTCGATTTTGTGGCCTCACAAGTGTATTAAATGCATCGTGGTTATCAGATTCGAGATTTACTCGTATTGCACCAAATTCAATAATTTCATCTGTTCTTGCGCTAAGGCCCGTTGTCTCTAGGTCTAGAACAACGAATTGATGAGGCAAGAGATCTAAGATGCCTGATGAGTTCGAGATTGCATCTGAAGGTCTATCTGAGGGATTTGATTTGACTGGCAAGCTATTAAATTCTGAAGACTCCGGTCGAGGCCTCGTGTTCTTAAAGAGGGAAGCCATAAGAACAAGAACGCAAATCAAACCGGCAATTACTACGATGGCTTCCATGATTATCCCTTTTGTACCCTGTTACACACTACCCCACCCGATCAATCTCTTCCTTCTTTGTCAACTCCGTCGCGCACCACAAACTCGCATTTCCCAACTCCGGATAATGCTTGCTCAAATCCAATCCGCCAATAATCTTCTCGTTGAGCAATCTCTCATTCCACGCTGCCGGCGTTTCTTTCGTCTCCAGCACAAACTCGTGGAACCTCGGCGCACCCGTGAATCTCAACTTCACTCCAGGCAACGACGACAGCTTCTTCGCCGCGTAATCCGCCTTCGCAAAATTATGCTCGGCCAGCTCGCGAATCCCCTCTTTGCCGTAAACCGTCAGGAAGATTGTCGCCATCAATGCAACCAAAGCTTGATTGGTGCAAATATTCGAAGTCGCCTTCTCTCTCCGGATGTGTTGCTCTCTCGTTGAGAGAGTCAGAACAAATCCTCGGTTTCCATCGTGGTCCACTGTCTGCCCGCAAAGCCTTCCCGGCATCTGCCGCAGATACTGTTCCTTAGCTGCGATAACGCCGCAAAACGGTCCGCCATAAGTTGGCGCAACACCAAACGATTGCGCTTCCATGCTGACAATATCCGCATCCACCGGCGGCGCAACGATGCCAAGCGAAATCGCTTCAGCAATCGAAACAATCAGCAACGCGCCCTTCGCATGTGCAATCGCCGCAATCGCAGGAATATCCTCAATCACGCCAAAGAAGTTCGGGCTCTGCACCAGCACTGCCGCAGTCTCATCTGTAATCGCCGCATCCAGCGCCTTCAAATCCACGCGCCCCGTCTCGTTGTCATAGCCGACATACGTCGTCGGAATCTTCTGATGCTGCGCGTATGTGGCCAGCACTTCGCGATACTCCGGATGCACCGCACGCGCCACAACCGCATGAGACCGTCCCGTAATCCGCACCGCCATCATCACTGCTTCAGCCGCGCCAGTCGAGCCGTCATACATGCTTGCGTTAGCCACATCCATGCCCGTCAACTCGGCGATCATCGTCTGAAATTCAAAAATCGCCTGCAGCGTTCCCTGCGTAATCTCCGGCTGATACGGCGTGTAGCTCGTCAAGAATTCCCCGCGCTGCACCAGCGAATCAATCACCACCGGCCGGTAATGCCGATAAACGCCCGCGCCCAGAAAATTCGCATACCCCTGCCCATTCTTAAGGCCAGCGGCGCGGAAGTGGTCAATAATCTCGCTCTCGCCAAGTTGGCGCGGAACGTCCAGATCACGCGTGATGCGGAATTCTTCAGGGATAACGGAAAAGAGGTCGTCGATTGCAGCGGCGCCGATGCGAGCAAGCATCGCTTCGCGCTCCGCAGGAGATTTTGGAAGATAGCGCATGATAGCGTCCAGCCTCTTGCTTCTAGCTGTCAGCTAAAAGCTCTTTGATCTGGGTATTCAAACAATTGGATGATGCCGACAATAAAGCCGATTCAAGTCCAAACCAATTTTAGCCGAGCGCATGCCCTCCGCGTTCCAAAATGCGGCTGTACGCATTGATGAGACCAAAAGCAGCATGCTTCGGCCCCGAATCTGCTTCAAATCTGGTTCAGAAAACAGCTTTACGCGCCGGTCTCTTCGCTGACAAAGGCCTCGTATGCTGCGGCGTCGAGCAGTGAGTTCATTTCTGTCGGGTCGCTGAGCTCAACCTTGATGATCCACGCCGCGTGCGCGTCTTCGTTAATCTGGTCCGGCGCATTCTTCAGCTCTTCATTGACGGCGGTAACTTTGCCAGTCACCGGCGAAAAAAGATCGCTGACCGCCTTCACGCTCTCAACCGAGCCGAAAGTCTGCCCTGCTGTAACCGTGTCGCCAACTTTGGGTGCGTCAACGTAAACGATGTCGCCGAGTGAGCTCTGCGCATAGTCGGTAATGCCGATGGTTCCGGCTGTGCCAACAACTTCAATCCATTCGTGCTCGCGGGAGTAACGGTATTGCGTAGGATATGCCATGGCTAAAACCTTTCGTGATTAGTGTACAAGAAGCAGCGTCAAAAACAGCGTCAAGCGCCAAGCGTCGAGTCAATAGCGTGAAGTGGATGAACGCAAATTACGATTCACTACCGGTTCTCCCATGGTTTCTACTGGCTAGACGCTAAACGCTTGACGCTCGACGCTGTTTTTTCACTTGTCGAAGAACTCGCCCTTCCCTCCATTCGCCCACGGATCATAATGCGCCGCAAAATTGGCGCGATCCGAAGTCGAAGGATGACTTCCAAACCAGAACTCCATAAAAGGACTTGGATTCGGATCCTCAAGCCAAAGTTCACCGAGGTGATTGAACGAGGCCACGGCCGTCTTCTGCGGATCGGCAACCAGCGTGTGAATCGCCTCCTGTCCATAAACATCAGCCTGGTGCTCAAAGTGCCTGCTCACAGCGTTCATCGCCGGGGTCAGGAAGGTTGCAACGATGGTGAGTGCAAGCAGCAGCACTGTAAAACCCGCGCGGCTATCGAGCGATTCAATCCCCCACTTCGCGCCATTCTTTTTGAAGATCCACTCACCCAGCTTTGCGCTCACCCAAAAAAGAAAGCAGAAAATCACCACATCGAGCGCAAACTCCTTGGGAATATGGTTCAAAACATAATGTCCGCTCTCATGCCCCACGATGAAGAGAGTTTCATCTTCCGGCAGCCGATCTGCGGTGGTATCCCAAATCACCATGCGTTTGGTCCTGCCCATCCCCGCCACGTACGCATTCACGCCATTTGATTTTTCGCTTTGCAACGCAAGGAACATCTTGTCGCGCGGAATGTTCGTCCCCGTGCGCGCCACCAATGTCTCCAGCCGCGACACCAGCGCCGCGTGGTGCATCTCAAGCGGCTCGCTCTTCACAAAGATATTCGCGATGTACGGCGAAACAATAATTCCGAAAGCCAGAATTGGAATCGTGATCAGCCAACTCCACACCCAATACCGGCGCGGCGAAACTTTCACCAGCCAATTGAAGAAAAGCAGTATCAGCACTCCAAACAAAACACCCAGCCCCAACGCTTTTCCCTGATCAACAAACCACCCGCCCCAGCTCTGTACACTGATTCCGAAGTGCCGCTCCACATGCTCGCCATACAGCCCCAGCGGCAAATCCGCAAGCGTCGTAATCACAATAAAAATCGCAAAGTAAAAAATCCCCTGAATCCACCGCGCATGGAATCGCGCCACAACCCACTTCTCAATACGCACCGCCAGCCTTGATGCAAGAATCACCCAAACCACCAGCAATCCCCACAACGTTCCCACAATGGTAAGAATGTTTCTCACCCGTGTAATCGCGATCGCATGGCGCAGCTTCTCCGGCGAAAGCTGATAGCTCTGCTTTGACTCTCCATTCGTTACCGCTGTAACCGGAGTCGATTGTGTCGTCGCTGCCGGCTGAGCGGGCGCCGTGGCACTGGCAGGCGCGGAAGCATCTTTTGCTTGTGCCTTCAAAACTGGCGCGCCTAGCGCAAAAAACAAGCAACCCGTCGCAATCAAAACTCGTTTCATCATTTTCTCTCCTGAATGGTTATCAACCTGAGCTATCCAAGTAACTTCATCTGAAACTTCCCGATTTTTCAGCCATGAACCTTGATTTTGGCGAGGGAATACGGGTCCCGGTCCTCTCGTAACTAGACCTCATGCCGTCTAAACAGTTACAAGAAAGTTGTACGTCAATGACTGGAGCTTATGCCAGAGGTATTTCCGATCCCTTCTTTTTTTCAACGCACTCATGCCAAATTTAGCCTCTGTGGTTTAGTTTTACTGCTGAGTTTCACAACTGCGCTCGCAACCACACCGTCACAGGCGCAAGCGCAAAATCAAGCTCCACCCCTGCTGACCACCCTCAGTGATGAGCTCAACCGCGCCTTCTCACAGCTAGGCAGGACCACACCAGCAGCCATCCAGCCGACAACACCCGCACAAAAAGACGCTGGCAAATCTGGCGAAAAGAGTCCTCCCCAACCGCCCTACTTCATCAGTTACTCCATCAGTGATGAAAGCGCCGTTTCTATTCGCGCACAGTATGGCGCCTTGACCGATGCCTCTGACAGTCACACACGCTCAGGCGACATTGTCGTTCGTATCGGCGATCCCGCACTCGACAATACCCACGGCAATCATCACAGCTCGGCATCAAATGGAATCGGGATTCCTCTCGGCAATGACAGCAACGCCATCGCCCACTCGCTCTGGCAGGTCACCAACCTTGCATACGCCCGCGCACTCGACAGCTACCTGCGCGTCAAAACTGAGTCGCAAGTCCGCGCCAAAGAGGAAGACACCTCCGCCGACTTCAGCAAAGAGCAGCCACAAATCTCCATCGGCACACCAGCCGCGCCGCCCAAAGTCGACCGCGACGCGTGGGAGAAGCGGGTCCGTGCTCTTTCCGCCATCTTCCGCGAGTATCCCGATGTCTACCAGAACATGGTGATGTTCACCGCGCAGAGTGAAACGGATTACTTTGTCTCCTCTGAAGGCTCGCGTATCGTTGAGCCGCATCGTGCAGCGCGCCTCGTGATCTACGCCGTAACCCGCGCGGAGGATGGAATGGACCTCTTTCGCGATCAAACTTTTGAAGCCGAAACTGCAGATGGCCTACCCGATCAGGCAACAATTGAAGCCACCGTGCGCGAACTCGGTAAAAGTCTCGAAGCTCTTCGCAAAGCTCCAGTCACTGAACCCTTCAACGGCCCCGCAATTCTCTCCGGTCGCGCCGCCGCAGTTTTCTTTCACGAGGTTCTCGGCCATCGTCTCGAGGGCCAGCGCCAGCGCGGTGACGAAGAGGGGCAGACCTTCACCAAGGAATTGAACAAGCCCGTTCTCCCCAGCTTTCTCTCCGTCGCTGACGATCCAACCATCAGCACCTTCGGCAAAACCTGGCTCTCTGGCACATACGCTTACGATGACGAAGGTCAAAAAGCCCGACGCGTCGATCTCATTGAAGATGGTGTCCTCAAAACATTTCTCATGTCGCGCCTCCCCATCGCCAGCTTCTCCACTTCAAACGGGCACGGACGCTCACAAACAGGAAAAATGCCAACTGGCCGTCAAGGCAACCTCATCGTGAGCTCGACTAAAACTGTAAGTGACCAGGAGCTACGTAAGCAGCTCATCGCCGAAGCCAAAAGACAGGGCAAGCCCTACGGCCTCTACTTTGAAGACATCTCTTCCGGCTTCGCCGTCACTCAACGCTCTTCGCCGCAAGCCTTCCAGGTCATTCCACTGGTTGTCTGGCGAGTCTATGTCGACGGCCGTCCCGACGAACTTGTGCGTGGAGTCAGCATTGTCGGCACGCCTCTTGCCGCCATGAATCGCATTCAGATGACCAGCGACAAAAGTGAAGTCTTCAATGGTGAGTGCGGCGCGGAGTCAGGCACCGTCCCCGTCAGCGCCGTCGCACCGGCCATGTTGCTCAGCGAGATGGAAACCCAGCGACAACCGCAAGGCACTGCGCGACCGCCAATCCTGCCTATCCCCGGCGCTCCTGATGATGGAAGATCGAAGCCCGACGTGAAGGAGGCAAAATGAAGAAGCGGACACAATCAATTATTCTCTCTGCCGCCACGCTCTTCTTCGCATTGTCCTTTGCGCACGCGCAAGTCACAAGAGCAGACGCCGAAAAAGATCCCATCCTCCGTGCCATGCTCACCGAGCTTGACCGCACCAAAGCCGATCTCCAGCTCAAGGGTTTTGAAAAGCCTTTCTACATTGAGTACCGCATCGACGAAATCACCGCCTTCCGCACCAACGCCGAGTACGGCGCTTCGCTAGGTTCATCGCGCATCCAACGCCGTGCAGCACGCGTCACGGTTCATGTCGGCGATTACAAATTGAACAGCTCCGGCAGCGGCGACAGCACCGCCGAACTGGCGACACTCGACAACGACGAGATTGCCTTGCGCAGCACTCTCTGGGCCGCAACCGACGAGGCCTACAAAGCCGCTCTCGCCGCCTACTCGCGCAAACAAGCCGAGCTCAAGCAGGTTGAAACCCCTCCCCAGGCTGATGATTTCTCCCACGAGAAACCGCTCATTCTCATCGAGCCCATCAAAACCTTCTCCGTCGATGAGAACGCCTGGATCAATTCAATCGCCGAGGCCAGCGGAATCTATCTCACCACCAAAGGACTCAAGGCCAGCCCCGGCGACGTGCAGTACTCAACTACATCTTTCAATGCCTACGCAGACACTAGTTATTTTGTGAACTCCGAAGGCACCATCACCCGCTCAACCGAGATGCGCTTTGACGAGAGCTTCAGCGTTGGCGGCCAGGCTGCCGATGGAATGAGCCTCGACCGCAGCTACTATCTCGCCGGCAACTCTCTCGCTGATCTCGACTCTCCAACAGAGTTCAATCATCACGCCATCGATTGCATCAATGGACTCGCCGACCTCATCAACGCGCCGCTCGTCGAAGAGGAGTATCACGGCCCCATCCTCATTGAAGCCGACGCAGCAGCAGGAATCATGAAGGCCCTGCTCTCCGGCCACGTCACCGCCGCACGCCCTCCGCTCGGAACCACTGCCCGCACCACCGGCGCATTTGCTTCCAGCTACCACGCACGCGTGCTGCCCGATTTCTTTGATGTCGTTGACGACCCGACCCTCAGCACCTGGAAAGGCAAAGGGCTCGTCGGCACATACACAATCGACCAGGAAGGTCTTCAGGCGCAATCCGTCGAACTTATCAAGAACGGCAAACTCATCAACTACCTCGTCGGTCGTCAACCCGTGAAAGATTTTCCCGGCTCCAACGGTCACGGCCGCGCAGGTCTTTTCGCTGAGCCTCATCCAAGCATAGGCGTGCTGATGATTACAGCAAAGAATGGACTCACCGAAGCCCAGCTCAATCAAAAACTTCTCGACCAGGCCAAAGACCGTGGCCTCGAAAATGTCTACGTTGTCGCTGCAATTTCCGGCGGCATGAAGCCGCGTCTGCTTTACAAGGTCACGCTCGACGGCAAGCGCACATTAGTTCGCGGCGCAAAGTTGGAAGACGTTGACCTGCGCGCCCTGCGTTCCGGCATCGTCGCCGCGGGTAAAGACCTCTTCGCCAACAACGCCCTCGGCAACATCGCGCAGTCTGTTCTTGCTCCGGCGCTCCTCTTTGACGACGCCACCATCAAACGCGCCAACGACAAGAACGAAAAACTTCCCTACTATCCGCCGCCATCGGATTAGCCATTTGGATTTCAATGCGCTTGAATGTGAAAAAGCACAACGCGAATTCTATTCACGCATGGCATGTCTTAGCGCTGCGCGTGCCAGCAAGCGCGTTGAATCCAGTGTCGGAAGACTTGAATTCGCATCATTGATAATCAATGGAATCTCAGTACAGCCAAGTAAGACCGCGTCGCAGCCTTCCTTCTTTGTGCGTTCGATAATGCGCTGAAAGACAGCAATTGATTCCACACGGAAAACGCCTTGAACCAACTCATCCATAATAATGCGGTTGATTTCGTTGCGCTCTTCGGCGGCTGGACGCAGAAATTCAATACCCACAGCGGAGAATTTTTCCGGATAGACATCGCTCTCGACAAGCCAGCATGTCCCCGTCAATGCAATGAGTCGGAATCCTCGTTCGACAGCGTGTGCTGCTACTACCTCGGCAATGTGCAGCCAGGGCAATGGAGATTGCTGCTGGATAAAATGAAGCGCCTGATGGATGGTGTTGTCCGGGCAAATGAGAAAAGTGGCGCCACTTTTTGCCAATTTATGAGCCGAATCGAGCATCAAATCAGCCACGCCTGACCAATCGTTGCACTTGATGAACTTCATATATTCAGCAAGCGCGTGCGTATGCATGGAAACTTCAGGGTGATTATGCATACCCATAAACTGCGCACCTTCTACACAGATAGTGCGGTAGCAGAGAGATGCGCCCTCAGCAGAACAGGCAACGATTCCAATATGTCCGGGCATGAACTGATTGTACAAAGACGAGTCGTAGTGGCAGCAGTTTAATCCAGCCTCGTTAAATACGCCTCACCCTCAACCGGCTTCAATCGCGCCGCAATACTCTCCGCCACTTTACGATTTCCCTCCGCCGGTCTGATCCTCACCCAGTAACTCGCCTCGCCTGAAAACTCAATCACCTTTGCATCCGGATATTTTTTAATCAACTGTTCCTTTAGCTTGATCGCTTCCCGCTCGCTCTTGAATGCCCCAATCTGCACGCACCACTTCCCACCAGAATGAATCGGCTTCGGTGTCTGGTAAACATCCAGCCGCACATGCGACAGCCCCTCGCGATAAGTTCCCACCGCTCTTGCCGCCGCTTTCGTCAGATCCAGAATCCTTCCCTCCACAAACGGTCCGCGATCCGTAATGCGCAGAATCGCCGATTGACCCGTCTTCAAATTCGTCACCAGTATCAACGTTCCCATCGGCAGCGTCCTGTGCGCCGCTGTCAACGTATTGTCGTCAAACAAATCTCCATTCGCCGAGTGTCTTCCCTTCGCCGCTGTATACCACGTCGCATATCCCTCTTCGGTGTAAATCGGTGTATGCGTGCGCACAAATTTCCGGTCCTCATCACTCACCGCCGCAGGCTCACCCGTTGCCGGCAGGTTTTGCTGATTTGGTTTCGTCGTGGCTTGTTTTTCGGGCTCAAGCGGCGGGGGAGGCGGCTCATACTGTTGCTGCTTCTTATGTCCGCACCCGGCCAGCGCAATCGCAATTGCGAGCGCACAGATTCCCGGCGCTCCAACACGCCACCAATTTTCTTTAACCCGCATTGACCGCTTCAACAAATAAACTCCCTCACACTCAAGTCTCTTGATCGCAGCACAAGGAGTCAATCGCATCTGCTGAGATTGCGTCCGCAGTGTGCCGCATCTGATAACCAAAGACAATTTTCAAGCTTCACGTATTTATCCTCACTCTCCGTACTCTCTTTTTATCTTGGCTATAATTGCGCATTGCCAGATTTTCTTTTCCGTCCAACGCATCTCGCAATTCAGCCGTCTAATTCGATGATGAATCAGCGCCCATCGCACATCTCAACTCTTGCGCTCACGCTACTCCTGCTCGCCCCGGCAGCAAAATCCCTCCATGCCCAGTCGCCGAATTCTCCCACTCCATCTGATTCCGCCTCACCCGCCCAAAAACCCACTCAAAAGCCCTGCTTCAATCTCCTCTTTGAAAATCTGCATAGCCACGAGCACGCCAGGCAGTTAGGCGCAAACAGCGTACTCGCCTCCAGCTATTCCTTTGACGAAATTCCCAAGCCATGCGGGCCTCTCTCACCCGTTATTGTTCCCGTCATTACGCCGATTGTCGCGCCCGTTAATTGGTTTGCCCGCTTCCTTACCGGCCCTGAAGTCAAACCCCTCTCGCCAGATGAAAAAGCCCGCCTCGCACTGCGCAATCTCTTTGACCCATTCAACGGCATCACCATCCTCGGCCAATCCGGCCTCAGCGTCGCCATCGACTCGCATTCTCCTTATGGTCCCGGCATGCCCGGCTTTGCTCGTAACGTAGGCGTCAGCTTCACGCAGGATATGACCGACCAATTCTTCAACACCTTCCTGGTTCCTTCCCTTTTCCATCAGGACCCGCACTACCACCGCATGCCCAAGGCAACCATCAGGCGACGCATCTTTCACTCTGCCTTGCAGGTCCTCTGGACCGTTGGGGACAATGGCCGCGGCATGCCAAACTACTCCAACCTTATTGGCAATGCCATTGACATCGAGATCTCAAATCTCTACGTCCCAGCCCAGCAGACCAACCTTCCCGCCAGCGCTCAGCGTTACGGCATCAGCCTCGCCACGGCTCCTATCGACAACATCATTACCGAGTTCCTCCCTGACATTGCCCGGCGCATCCACGTCAAAGACGTGCTCATTCAAAGCATCATCAACCAGGTCGCCAAAACCAATCAGACCAGCCAGTAACCTAAAGAAAACACAGTAGCTAGCCACGCTGCTCCCTTCCGATTTGCGCCGTTCACCCTACCTTTTTCCCCATTCACTGCTCTTCCTTTGTCTGGACAATCACTTGCAATTACTCTCGTAATGGAGATTTATGCCCCTAAAATTGCAGAAATTTTGGGGTTTCTGGCCGGGCATTCAAGCTAGCTGCGGCGACTTTACAAAAATCCCCTCTAGAGGAGTTTCAAATCATGGCAAAAGCAATCAAGTACGTTGAGCAGGTTGGTGTTTACGCCGCAAAGGGCGTTTGGGCGGTCTTCGAGCGTTTGAATCGCATCAGCCCCAACCCCGGCTTCGCCCCCAAGTGGTCCGATATACCCCTCCAGAAGAGCTGGCAGAAAGAAAAGCCACCCCTCGGCTGGCCACGTACTACCGATTCCCTCTGCCCCAAGTGCGTTCCTGAGATTCGTCAGCAGATTCTCGATGGCAAACTCCCCCACGAAGTTCTCCTCAATGAGAAGGTCGGCGAAATCAAGGCCCAGATCATCGAGCGCGACGGCCAGATCCTCATGGTTAAGGATTGCCCCAAGCACGGCCACTTTGAAGATCTCATGTCCATCGACGCGCCCTTCTTCAAGCACCTGGAAGAGAGTTTCCCCGGCCGCGATGTTCGCGCCCACGGCGAAGGCGACAAGAATCTCCATCACCACGGCACCTCCACCGTAACTCACGGCCGCGGCTCCGTTCTCACCATCGATCTCACGAACCGTTGCAACATGATGTGCGACCCCTGCTTCATGGATGCCAACCAGGTTGGTTTCGTTCACGAGCTCACCTGGGACGAGATCAAGACCATGCTCGACAACGCCATCACCGTCAAGCCCAAGCGCCAGATGAGCGTTCAATTCTCCGGTGGTGAGCCGACGCTTTCACCCTACTTCCTCGACGCCGTCGCCTATGCGCGCAAGGTTGGTTATAACAGCGTCCAGGCCGCATCCAACGGCATTGAATTCGCCAAGAGCAAAGAACTTTGCCGCGCCGCCGCTGAAGCAGGACTCCGCTACGTTTACCTTCAATTCGATGGCATCGGTAACGCAGCCAACTCGCACCGCAAAGTCGGCAATCTTTTTGACGTCAAGCTTCAGGCCATCAACAATCTCTACGAAGCCGGCGTTGACATCGTTCCCGTCACCACCATCATCAACGGCATCAACAACGAGCAGGTTGGACGCATCATCCAGTTCGCCCTCGACAACCCCAAGAAAATCAACTTCCTCAGCTTCCAGCCGGTCAGCTTCACCGGCCGCGATGAGGACATCAGCGAAGAGCGTCGTCTCGCCCAGCGCTACACCCTCTCCCACATGGCAAAAGACGTCAAGACGCAAACCGGAATGGGCGATCTAGTCCGCGATTGGTTCCCGATCAGCTTCATGAGCACCTTCTCTGATTGGGCTGACCTCATTCACGGGCCCGCCGCCGATTGGGGCGCGCTCTCCTGTGGCTGTCATCCAAACTGCGGCATCGGCATGGCCGTCATGATTGACAAGGAAACCAAGGAAGCCGTTCCCGTCACCGCCTTCCTCAATATGGACAAGGCATCCAAGGATATCGCCAAGATCAACGACGCTGCCCGCGGAAAATTCCTCTCCATCTTCGGCATGGCGCTCGCACTCATGCGCAATTACGATCCCTTCATGGCGCCCACCCACTTCAAGATCACTGACATGTTCAAGAAGATGGACAAGACATTCAACGCCACCGGCAAAGATTACGGCAAGGTCTCCGGCGACCGCACCATGGAAGACATCAAGAAGCGCCGCGAAGACCGTTGGAACTTCCTCTTCATCGCCGGCATGTGGTTCCAGGATCTCTTCAACTACGACTTCCGCCGCACCGAGCAGTGCATCATCCCCTATGCCACGCAGGAAGGCGAAATCTCCTTCTGCGCCTACAACACCGGCATCGGCTGGCGCAACATCATCGAGAAGATGCACATGACCGCCACGCTGACCAAGTGGTACGAGGAGCACGGTCGTCACGAGATCTTCGCTGGCGGCAAAAAGGTCGGCATGCCTCACGTTGGCCACGATATGACTCTCCAGATGGATCACGTCAACTCCGAAGCCAACCACACGCTCGACGAACTCGGCATCGCAAAGAACGCTCGCGAAGAAAAAATCCGCGCCCGCGATCTGAAATCAAACACCGAGAAGGTAATGGACGCCGCTGAAAATGCCCGCATGGCCAAGCTCTACCGCGAGCACGTCCTCGGCGAGAAGCCGGTCGAAGGCATCGTCCCCATCACCTCCATCGCTCCAGCCAAGCCCGTCAAGCAGGAAGTCTCCGAGCCCGTCTCCGGCGACTAAGTATCCACACCTTCAGCACAACACACCAAGGCCGCCCGCAAGGGCGGCCTGACTCTTTCCAATACATTCACGTCTCAGGTTGTTTGATAAGTACGACCGCCATTCCTATCTTCCGATTCAAGATAATAATTTTTGCAGCGTGAACTAGAAAGTAATTGGATTCGCACTAACTATTCCTTATGGGTTGATGAGGTAGTGGGAGCAGCTCTGTGAAACAGGATTCAAGAATGTAGAAGAACAGAATTTTGCACTTGACATTTACCGATAATCCACTACCATATGGTTGTGGATAGATTAGGTACAACTTTTGCGGCTTTGTCTGACCCGACCCGGCGGGCGATGATCTTGCGGCTTTCGCGCGGGCCGGAATCTGTGCATGAATTGACGGAGCCGTTTGAACTCTCGCAGCAGATGATCTCAAAACATATTGCGTATCTGGTGCGCGCAAAGATTGTTATAAAAACGAAGCGCGGACGTGAGAGTGTGTGCACACTGAGGCCGGAGACGATCAAGTTGGTAGCTGACTGGGCGTTGAATTATCGACGTTTCTGGGAAGAGCGTTTGGACAAGTTGGAAGTGGTGTTACAAGAAATGAAAAAGACGGAGGTCAAAAATGACAAAACAGGAAGGTAATGTTGTGGAACAGTTGATGATTACCAGGATTTTTGATGCCCCACGCGAGCTGGTTTGGAAAGCGTGGACTGACCCAAAATACGTGAAGCAGTGGATGGGACCGAAGGGATTTTCAACTCCCGTTTACAAGATTGATTTTCGCGTGGGGGGAAAATTTCACTATTGCATGAGAACGCCGGATGGTCAGGAGTTCTGGGGTGCAGGCGAGTACTTCGAGATAGTTCCCCTCGAGAAGATTGTTTACTCGCAATTCTTTTCCGACGCAGAGGGAAACATGGTTGACCCTGCGACGATGGGGATCACCCATGAGGCCATTGACGGAGTGCACGATATGGTGACGTTTGAGGATTTAGGAAACGGCAAGACCAAATTCACACTCTACGGAAATGAACCGATGGAGAGCGCAAAGAGCAGCGGCCAATATGAAGGCTGGACGCAGGGTCTCGATAAAATGGCTGCGTTTCTTGCTGAGATGGTGCAAGGAAAATAAGAAGGTACCGTTCAGTGGAATGTCATGCCCGCTTCGATGTATAGATGCGGGCATGATGATTTCAACTCAGGAAAAATGTGTTTGATGTTGCGGAGTTAGACTGCGTAGAGAGATTAAATTATTTCTGGTGTGATGATTTGAAGATCGGGCACAACAGCAAAATGACGACGATTGAAGGTGGCAACTGTTGAACCGTGCTCAAGAGCGATGGCTGCAAGAATCAAATCATGCGCGCCAATGATAGTGCCGCGCGCCTCAAGTAACGCCCATAGTGATGCATGTTCCAATGCTGTCTTTCTGGAATAAGGAACCGAATCCATCATTGCAAAGAGTGTTTCTAGGAAAAGTTGACGCTCCTGGCGATATTGAACGCTTGCTCGTTCCACACCGTGCCAGAGTTCTGCAATGGTGATCGAGGCTAGTTTGAAATCATCATAGGGCCGCGACTTCATCCATTCAAAGAGAGGGAATTTTCCTAACTCTGCTTCAATTACTACATCAGCATCAATCAAGATTTCCATCTATCGATCGGCGGTGGGAGAGCCGTCCTCGCTTCTTCTAACTCATTCAACCAGGCAGCCGCATTCTCCTTGCTGATATGCACGTCCTTCAGAGCTTCTTCCAGAGCAGACCCCAATTCGCGCCCTTTCGAGAGTTTTTGTTCCATCGGCACGATGCGCGCGACCGGCTTTCCACCCTTATGAATAATGAAAGTGGTGCCTTGGTAGCGGGCACGATTGATGCAATCAGAGAAGTTGCGGGCCGCCTCGGTGACGGAGATGGATTTCTCGCTCATAGAATCAGATTATTTGATTTTGTGATTTTTGTCTACCAATTACAGATCGCAACTTTACCCATTCAGAGAAATATTTACCTCCAAACACTTGCACATTCTTGAATCCGGCATTCTTAAAATCATTCGCTATTCGATCACTCTGCTCACCACAAATGATTTCAATACTTGTTGTTTTTGAAGGTTTTTTCAATATAAGGTCACAAGCGCGCTGGTCAACTGGAAGTAAGTTATATCCACAAATCACAATGCGATCACAATGCCTCACAGCCTCACTTGCTTGCGACCAAAGATGATCCCAAAATTCAACAAATTCGTGACCCATTGAAGTGTCATAAAAGAATTCCTTTGAACGCCCTGGAAGAATTAGGCATGGAAAAGCTCCGCCGCTCTTGTATGTATGACCCGTGAAATTTTCATACCCAAGAAATTTCAAATCATTCTCATGAACAACAGGATGATTTCCCATTGAAGACGAAGGATTAACAATCAGCGTCCCCCCAGTTGCTCCTCCAAATAACGAAACCAGCCAATTGATGCTGCCGTGTAGTTTCAATAAAAGTACATCTGAAGAATGTTGGATGTCTCCGAGTTGGAAACCATATCCTTGTGAGATGTCCCATTTGCCTGCTCTTTTTAATTCTCGATCAAGGGAATCATCATAATTGAATGTAATAAGAACATCGCCTGACTGAACAATGCTGGTTGCAAATTCAGCATATGCTGTGGCCGTTTTTATTCGAATTTCATTGAACCAGGACTGCAATGAAGTGTTGATGTGCCCTCTATGATTCCCTTGACGAAAATATTCTCTTTTATCTTCTTCCGTTACTGCATTTTTTAGTTCATCAGTTCGTGACTGAATTTTTGAAATCAAATCTTCGATATTCGACCATTTCCCAAATACATCAATAAAATATTGCGCTGATGCCCTTGTCATTGCATCGGATGATTTGAGCATATAGTTCATCAGCCTATCGCCCATTTCTGATGCGAGTGGATACCCTACATGTTTAGAAGCACCAGCCCCAAAGATGTATACCGTTGCCATTGAAGCAATTCTATTCCCTCGTCAATAAGATGACTGCTGCGATCCACTTCTCGAAGAAGGGATCTTCAAAAACCATGCGCACAGAGTTGAGTGATTCTTCTTCGCGCAGGATGCCGCTCTCAATCATCAGGTGAACGGATTTGCGAATGGTTGCCGGTGCCTTGCCCACCATGGCGATCGCTTTTGACGATTGCAGGTTGCGGCCCTCAAGCCGGATGAGCGCTAACAGGGTCATCTGCTGCACGGATGTGAGCCGGTTCCAAAGCAGAGTGTAAAAGGGATCCTGGCGCATGACGATGCGGTGAAGAATCTGGTCGATTGCCGCGATGCTCAGCCGTGGGTGATGGATGCCCGGCGTGCGCAGATCTGTCCAGCAGGTGTGGGCGAGCATCTGGATGTTGTAAGGCACATTGCTTGCCGCATCCATCAGATGATCGACGGCACCCTCATCGATCTTGAAGCCACCGCTTGTGAATTTTTCAGTGAGGAAGCGGCGAAAATCGTCGCGCGGAACCGGACCGAGAAAGCGTACGCTGCCGAGTCTATAGAAGGGGCGTGAAGCGTCGCCGACCATCGCGCTCAACATACGCGTTTTAGAGCCGGCAAAGACATAGCCGGCGCGCTTGTGAGTCTGGATGGCAGCGCGGATCTGGCCTTCTGCCGATGGTCCTCCGAGTTCGATAACTTTTTGAAACTCATCGATGATGAGACCTACGGGACGGCGCTCGGGTTGTGCCTGGGCGAGTCTTTCAAATCCGTTGAAGGCTTCGACAAGGAGCGTGGCGTGGTGGTGGCGTGAGGTGTCAACGCCGAGACGCGCGGACCAGGTGTTCTCCTGCGGGTTGTACTCAAGCTCAGGGCGGATGCGCGAGAAGAATTGACCGATTAGAGTACCAGCTTTTTTAACTTCTCCAGTAAGGTGTTTGGCAGCGAGGGCAACCAGTGCAGTGACCAGGAGATCGAGGCTGGAGTAGCTCTCAGCATCGAGCCGTACGATGACGGCTGACTTTTCCGTGAGTTGCTCGGCGGCGGTTTTGAGGATAGAGGTTTTTCCGAAGCGGCGCGGACCAATGAGGAAGAGCTTACCGCCCTGACGAATGGTGCGGACTATCTCGGCAACCTCTTCTTTGCGGTCAACGAGGGAATCGCTGCCAAGTTCGCGGCCGAATTGGAAAGGGTTGAGCTCGTCCTGTTCGTTTGCCATACCTTAAAGTATGACATGAATTGGTATGATATTAAAAGGTATGATACTAAAAAGTATCATACATATGTGATGGCTCGTCTACTTGTGCAGTTGCTTCTCGAGCCGGATGATTTGCATCATGCGCAGATTGATGGCGACAAAGCGCCATATCTGCCAGAGAAGAAATGTGCGCATAAAGAGCGTGATGCGCGTGGGCTGAGTGGCGTAGACATTGGTATTGATTCCTCTGGTGTCGTTCTGGCTCATATGAATTCTCCTTGGCGTCTCTGGGTGGCTACTCGGGGATGATGCGCCAGCCTGCTTTGAGCCGCGCCTTGTAGAGGAACATGTAGTGAAGAATCATTTTGATCCAATGTCCGGCGAGCCCGATCTCACCGCTGGTGTATTTAAGATCGCGGCCATATTTTGGATAGCGCTCATAATCCTGCACGATGGGGTAGACGGTCATGGAGACTGCTGTGCCTTTGAACCAGCCAAAGCCGGAGGATGCAACACAAGCTGCGCCGAGCTCGGCCATAGACGCTTTGTAAGGCTCGCCTTGCTTGCCATTGACCATGTCAGCGATGCTGCGTGCCACAACGCGTCCCATGGTTGCTGCGGGCATTCCGGTGCGCGGAGCGGTTGCGTAGATCGGTGTTCCGCGCGGACTTTTGTGTGGACGCGAGATGGTATGCGGCGGAGCAAATGCAATTCCTGGAGCGAAGATATTTTTATAGAGAGGTGATTGGTAAGTCTTCGGCCAGTCTGCGGCTTTCCACTCTTCGTAGGGCTTTGCGGTGTAGTCGCCGTCCACCTTCATAAAGTTGTTCGGCGCAAAAAGCTGCGTGGTGATCTCTACCCCTGCACGATCAAAGGCCTTGAGACCGACGCCGGTGAAAGGCGGCAGGAGCATGGCGAAGTCGAAGGTGAGCTCGTGGTCTTCGCCATCGAGGTTCTCATAGAAAATTTTTCCGGCCTCTACCTTTTTGACATGCGCGCGCAGAATTGACCAGATGCCGCGTTCGGCCATCACGGACTCGGTGAAGATATTGGTTGGCGTAATGTAGCCGTTGCGTTGGATGAATGCGCCGCCCATGCCGAAATCACCGAGCTCGTATTCATTGGTAAGGAAGATGACCTCAGCCTTGTCACGTACGCCGTGACGGCGCAGTTCGAACTCGAGGTTGACGACATATTCAAAGGCCGCGCCCTGGCAAGTGCACATGCCGTGGCCGGTGCCGACGACGATGCGGCAGTGCTCTCCTTTTTTCATGCGCTCAACAAGCGCGAGAAAGTGTTTGGCTGTTTCCACGGCGTGGCTCGATGTGCAGACTGATAGTGTGTGACCTTCAGGTCCGAGACCCTCGGTGGCAGCAAAGTTGAGTCTGGGTCCAGTGGCATTGATGAGATAGTCGTAGGGCACAGTGCTGCGCACAGCCGAATCGCCGGCGCCTTTCTCGATGACGACATGCGGAGTGGGATCGGTGGCGTTGCCTTCGGGATGGAGCTCGACGGCGCGCGCCTGTTCAAAATGAATGCCGGCGCGCTTATAGACCGGGGCAAGCGGAAAGACCACCTCATCTTCGCGCATGCGGCCAAGGCCGACCCAGATGTTGGAAGGGATCCAGTTGTAAGTTGGAAGAGGTGAGACGACCGTCACCTCGTTTTTTTTATCAAGCCATTGCCGCAAAAACGAAGCAGCTGTGTGCCCCGCTACGCCGGCACCCAAAACAACAACACGGGCCATAAAACTCACCTCATCTTCAAATTCGCATGGCCCTGAGCAGATGGTGAGTCGTGTTGCTTCACTTCTGATCGTTCGCTATGCGCAAACTCTAACCCAAATTAGTTTCAACCTACATTCAAAGCAGATCAGGAAAAATTTGCAAATATCGATTCGTCCCATTTGTAAAGAGACAGCGACACACAGCCTTGTTACAGAAATAATTATTTAGGGTAAAAGCCGCGAAGATAGGACATGGATTTTGCACTAGATGTTGAGGACCGCATTAGCCAAGAACGCAATTACTCTTTGTGGTCGCGATGGCTTTCTAATCAATATTTGAGTTGGTTGATTGTTTCGAATCCATCGAGTTTGAATTTCATAAGTTGGTTTACAAAATAAATAATAAATTGTGATGCGGTTGTGAGAGTTAGTCACAACCGCAGATATTGTTAAGAATTATTTGTGGTTGTAGCAGATAACTCTCCAGTGAGTGGTGTCAGTTTCCAGTGAGGCGCTCAACGAGCGTGTCGAAATCTTCAAGGCGCGCGTACTCGATGATGACGCGACCGCGTCCGTTTTTGTCTTCAATGTGAACCTTGAGACCGAGAGTGCGTTGGAGGAGATCCTGTGCTTCGCGGACGTTGGGGTCGATTTTAGGTTCGGGCTTGGGTTGCTTTTTGGCTTTTTCAGGGTTGATGAGGTTCTGAACGTAGCTCTCTGTTTGGCGAACAGAAAGCGAAAGTGACTCGATGCGCTGGGCTGCTTTTTCAATCTCTTCGGCGCTGGACAACGCGATGAGGGCGCGTGCGTGGCCAAAAGTGATGACGCCTGATTCAACGCGGCTCTGAACAGCGGAGGGAAGCTTGAGGAGGCGTAGAAAATTGGAGACAGTGGCGCGGTCTTTGCCAGTGCGCTGCGCCATCTGCTCCTGGGTCATGTGGAACTCTCGAGAGAGGCGGTCAAAAGCGCGGGCCTGCTCCATCGGGTTGAGGTCGGCGCGCTGGAGATTCTCAACAATCGTGATCTCCATGGCTTGCTCATCGGAAACCTGACGAAGAATGGCTGGAACTGTTGTCTTTCCAGCACGTTGCGATGCGAGCCAGCGACGTTCGCCGGCAATGAGCTGGAAGCGCCCATTTGCCTGACGCCGGACAAGTATAGGCTGAACGACACCGTTGGCCTTGATGCTGGTAGCGAGTTCTTCCAGCTTGTCGTCAGGGAAGTTGGTGCGGGTCTGGAAGGGATTGCGGTCGATTTCGCCAACGGGAATCTCGCGGGGTTTGCCGGTTTCTGAGTCTACGGAAGGTGCGGCAGAGGCGGCACGGGGCAGAAGAGAGTCGAGTCCCTTACCAAGTGCGCGGCGTTTAGGGTCAATGACGGCGTTCATGTGCAATCCTCACTGAATGATTCTTTTGCCTCGGATAATCTCAGCATCCGGAGGGTAATTTTCTGATAATGAAGGCGCAAATAACTGGTAATAAAGTGCTTAACTGTTCAAGCGTAGGGCCAGAAGCGAACTTTTGCTTCCTTTTTCTCTTTAGAATCGGCAGCTTGATTCACAGCCTGCTTGCGTGAAGTTGTGCGTGGAGCTTTGAGTTGGATTCGCTCGAGAAACTCTGCTGCGAGGTCGAAATAAGCCTCCGTGCCACGGGAGCGTGGATCGTAGAGCGCAACAGGTTTGCCATGGCTGGGCGCTTCAGCCAGGCGGACGTTGCGTGGGATGACAGTTGCGAAGAGGCGCTCCCTGAAGTACTCACGCAGTGTGTCTGTGACCTGCTGGGCGAGGTTGGTGCGGTCGTCATACATCGTGAGCAAGACGCCGTGAATAGTGAGCTCGGGGTTGACGCTGCCGCGGACGCGCTCAAGGGTGGAAACGAGCTCTGAGATGCCTTCCAGGGCGAAGTACTCGGCCTGCATCGGGACGATCAGCGTGTCGGCGGCGCCCAGTGCGTTGAGGGTGAGCACATCGAGTGCTGGTGGGCAATCGAGAATGACAAGGTCGTACTGGTCGCGAACGGGGGCAAGAGCATGACGGAGCTTGAGCGCGCGCTCCTCTTCCTGAGCGAGTTCAATATTCGCTCCAGTGAGGTTTTTGGAGCCGGGGAGTAGCCAGAGGGTGTCAATTTCGGTGGGTAGAATGACGGATTCGGCAGAGGCATCACCCATGAGAACGTCGTAAATAGAATGGCGATTGTCATCGCGCTGGACTCCGATTCCGGAAGTGGCGTTGGCCTGGGGATCACAATCGACGAGGAGAATGCGCATGCCATCGATAGCGAGGCAGGCGGCGAGGTTGATGGCGGTAGTGGTTTTGCCCACTCCACCCTTCTGATTGACGATCCCGATTATCTTACTCATCAGCTCTTTCCCATCGTGAACAAGAGTACTGCTTGAGGCGGATGGAGCGCATCGAGTCGAGGCTGTGGAGAAGTGCCTCTAGCTGTGGAAAGCTTTTTGCGTGGCATTAGGCTGGCGTTGCGTAAAGCATTGTGGACAGGGCGGTTTGACGGGATGGGTGATGAAGTGGTTTTAGGGGGTTGAAAAAGGTGCAGCGGTGGAAAACTTTCTGTTAATTTAGCGATTTTGATGGCCTAAGAACAGCTCTTTGGAGTGTTCCACGTGGAACATTCCATGCCGCCTGGCACTTTAAAGGAAATGCTAGCTCTTTTGCCCGAGTAGAATGATGCGCTGCTCGCCGCCGGGGAGTGGTTTGGCTGGAAGCCATGAGAAGGATCCACCTGCCGCCGTGGTGATTGCGGCTGTATCAGAGGCGGTGGTCATCAAGAGCAGCCACCCCTTCAGAGCAACGAGGCCAGAGGCAGATTGGACGGCTTCACCCATGCGGTCAACAGCTCGAAGTGTTACACAATCAAATCTCTGCGTCAGAAGTTCGGCGCGACCAGAGTGAACCTTGGCATTCAATTTAAGCGTTCGAACTACTTCATTGAGGAAAGTAGCTTTTTTAATCTGAGATTCGGCCAGGGTGACTTGAAGCTCAGGCCTGAGAATCGCAATAGGAATCCCAGGAAATCCGCCGCCTGAGCCGTAGTCGAGCAGGCTGAAGAGACCTGACGGCAGCGCGTTTGCACAGAAAATTGATTCCAGAAAGTGGCGACTGAGTATTCCTTCAATATCGCGGATCGCTGAGAGGTTAGTGCGCTCATTCCAGTGTAAGAAAAGTTCCAGATAGGCGGAGAATTGTTCGGCTTGCGCATCGGTCAGTGTGGCAAGGTTGGCTACTGCGAGTAGCTCCCCAAGACGCTGACGGCTGGCATTAACATCGCGGGAATCGCTGCGCACTAGGCGACTGACTCCTCAATGGACCGGGGTTGCCAGCAAGAAGCCGCCTGGAAGAATCCAGCAAAGAGTGCGCGTGATGCGGCACTACTTGAGTAGCTGCGCTCAGGGTGCCATTGAACGCCAACAACATAGTGCTCGGATGAGTGAAGCTCGATGGCTTCAATCACCTGATCGTCAGGGCAACGCGCGGCTACTCGAAGATTATCGCCAAGAGTTTCTATTGACTGGTGGTGGCTGGAGTTTACTTTAAGCCGGCCTTTTTCTGAAGCTGAGAGCGGAAGCAAATTCGCAAGGCGCGTACCTTCAATAATTTCAACTGTGTGCGCTTCAGAGAACTCGCGCCCGGGGCGATGATTGATGGGTGAGTTCAGGTGCTGGTTCAGGGTTCCATTGAGCCAGACGTTGATCATCTGCAACCCCTGGCAAATCCCGAAGATCGGCTTCTGGAGATTGAATGCGTCCTGCAAAAGTAGCTCGTCGACGGCTGCACGGGCTGGGTCTGATGGGTTACATTCCGGCTGGCGGATTTGGCCATAGCGCTCGGGTTCAACATCGTAGCGACTGCCAGGAAGCAGAATTCCCTGCACGCTGGTGAGCACGCGTGCAATGCGATCTTGCCGCTCGTGCAGTGGAATGAGGATAGGAGTTGCGCCAGCCGCCTTGAGCGCAAAAAGGTAGGGCTCAAGGGAGCGTTGGTTGTATTCGCTGTCTAGACTCGTGGGTTCGGGTACTGCAATATGTACTGACATGGCTGAAACAGTGTACGCCGTGAAAGAGGTTCTGTGAAGTGCGCAATGTTTACTAATTAGTTAACAGTATTTAATTAGACAACAGGATCTGATTCGCTTGACTCCGGATTTAACAAGTTCTCAATGGCTGATCTGAGTTTTGCATTCAGCTCGTCGAGCTGCGCGAGTGTGTAACCGGAAGTGGGAATGGGCTCGCCAATGCGGAGAATGAGTTGCCCTGGGTAAAAGTGATGCGTGTGCATAGGCAACAGATCGTAGATGCCGATAAGCGCGATTGGGACGAGTGGAACTTTGGCTCGAATGGCAAGGTAAGCCGCACCGGGAAGAAATTCTCTCAGGTTGCCATCCAAAGTTCGGCCACCTTCAGGAAAGACGAAGAGTGAGATTCCTGCGCGAAGAGTTTTAATTCCAAAGCCGAGGCTGGCAAGCGATGCACGAGGATTGTCGGTGTCGATTGGAATCTGACCAGATCTACTTAAGTGCCATCCTATGAATGGGATACGGAAGAGTGGCTTGCGCGCCAAGATGCGAAACTGAAAGGGCAGCGCGGAGAAGATGACCGGCGTGTCCATAAATGAGGTGTGATTGGCTGCGTAAACGGCGTGACTTTGCTTATGAAAGTTTTCTGCGCCTTCAATTTTGAGTTTGCTGCCAGTGAAGAGGACGAGCGACCAGGCCCAAAAGCGCGCGATTCGGTGTTGAAGGCGACCACTGCGTTCGAAGAGCGAGACAAAGAGAGAGCAACTTCCGCAGATTGCAGTGGAGATGCAGAAGAGTGGCACGCTGATTAGATTTGAGCGCCAATAGGTGAAACGCGGCAGTGGGTTGGGGCGCTTGCTGACGAACTGGTTCATGAATGCTGGCCCACTCCTTGCCCACCTTGTGCGAGTTCTAAAACACGTCTGCGAGCCTCTCCTACAAGGTACACTGAGCCGGCGATGACAATTCTTCCGCCCTTGGAATATGCGGCAGCAAGTGCGATGGCTTCTTCAACGGAAGCGGTGAGTTGTGCCGGAGTTCCGGTTTTTTCTGCGGCGGCCAAGAGCTCTGACGGGGCAGTCGCGCGGGGAGAGTGGATGGGGGCAAGAAAGATTTTGTCGAAGAGAGGAAAGAGGATTTGGGCCATCTCTTCAACTGGCTTATCGCGCAGGCAACCAAAGATCAGCGATGAGGGCCCGTTCGGCTTTTCTGTCGTGTTGAGTCCAGCACGCAGAGCCCAGGCTCCTGCAGGGTTGTGAGCAACATCAAGAATCCACTCTGTGCTTGACTCGGCTCCGTGTGAATCTTGAATGCGCTCCAGGCGCCCATGCCACTCAGTATGATGTATCCCGCTCTCAATTGAGGCAGCGGTGATGGGTAGATTGTGCTCCTCGGCCAGCTCCACAGCAGCGGCGATTGCGAGTGCGCGATTGCGAAGTTGATGCGCTCCGATGAGAGGCGAGTCGATAGTGATGTGTTGACCCATCACTTCAAGCGCATATGGCCCGTTGGGTGCATCATGCATCGGGGGCATGAAGGGAACAGCGCTGACACCGCGGACATTGAGCTCGGCGGCAACTTCTCCGATGACTTGATTAGCTACGGCGAGTTGTGGCAGCGTAATCAGCGTTCCGTTGAGGCGCAGGATTCCAGCCTTTTCACGCGTGATTTTTTCAATCGTCGCGCCGAGCCACTCCATGTGATCGAGCGAAATATCCGTGATGATCGAGAGCAACGGGTCAACGATGTTGGTTGCGTCGAGACGGCCACCCATTCCAACTTCGAGAACCGCAATTTGAATATCTCGCTCAGCAAAGTGGAGGAAGGCGAGTGCGGTCAGAGTTTCAAAGAAGCTGGGCGGCTGGTGCAGAGCGCCGGATTCAATGAGCCCAGCAGCAGCGCGCTGAACGGCGAAGAAGTGGCGTGCAAAATCATCGTCGGGGATCGTAGCGCGATTAACTCGAATGCGCTCGTTCACTCTCTCAAGATGCGGCGATGTATAGAGACCTGTAGACATTCCTGCGTCAACAAGAATCGAGGCGAGAGTTGCGGCTGTCGAACCCTTGCCGTTGGTCCCTGCAATGAGGATGGAACGGAAGCGCTGCTGGGGATTACCCAAAGCGGCAAGAAGCAATCGAATCTCGTCAAGCGAGAACTTACGGCGCGGCTGGCCCGGCTGAGAGATCAACTCCGGCGCCAACGCGGCCAACTGCTCAACTGCTTCCTGATAGGACATTTCCTTCAAGTATAGAAGAGAGAAGACGAACTCACGTCTGAAGCGCTGAACTCAATTGATAAACATTCAAAATGACTTTCAGTTCGTTCTTTGAATTTGCTCGGAATGACAAAAAAGCGTAAAAACTTATTTGGTCTCACGGGTTCGTAAACGGTACCCGGAGAACCCCGTTCAGAGGGAATGGCGATTACTTGAGAAGCTCGCTTTTTTTGATATCTAAGTTGGTGTTGACGAGGCGGAGTGTGATGGGAAGTCCGCCGATGGCGGGAGCTTCGTCGCGGGTAATTTTCTCGAAGGCAATGAGCATCTCGGGCTTGTCCCATGTGCCGTCAGCTACGACATAAGAGACGATGGTGCCGTCCTTTCCTTTTTCGACAAAGACGTTGACGCCTTTGTCGGTGAAAAAGCCAATGGACTTAAGACCAATTCCGAGAGCCTGGGCTTCTTCTCTGGTGGCAGTGCCGGAGTAGAAGACTTCGTCCCTGGTTCCGATCATGACACCAGTGCGCTGATCATTGGAGTAAACGATGGCGAAGATAAGAGAGAACAAGAGGATCAGAAAAATGATGCCGATCCAGAAGGCGATCCATCGGGAGGAGCTCAGGCCGCCTTGGTTGAGATGGATTTCGAGGGCAGGGCCTTGAAGCTTTTCAGCGCTCCAACGGGCGACGAAGACTATGGCCATGGCGATGGGAATAGTTGCTTTGATGGTCCATCCGATGAAGATAAGCAAGACAGTGAGGAGAATGCCGACGAAGAGCGTGATAACAGCGCGAGCATTATGACCGAGACGGTGGTAGTTGATTGCCATAAGTAGGCAACCCGCCAGGGGGGTGCCGAGAAAGGTTGCGAGTGCGACGGCGTTGGCGTCGAAGAGTTTGTAGTTTCGGGTAGTGGTTGGGGAGGGCGCTGTTGCGAACGATGACATGAGTTTCTCTTTCATTTAAATGGGGAACAGTAATTGACGCGCATACAACGGAATTTCAACGCAGATTTTGATTTGCCACGTAGCAGAACTCATTTTGCAATGTTTTCAACCAGCGAAAGACTTCCCTTTTATTGGCCGTTTTGTGGCCCGACTGACACGTCGGGCCCGGTTGCAAGGCAACGTTAAACAGCGATTTTCTCAAACATGTCAAGATGCGCCCAAAAACTTTACGAGAAAATTGCTAGTTGGTTGGGATTAGCTCGGTCCAGCTTTGACTGATGGGGTAGACGGAGCCATTGGGGTCGAGAGTATTGTCCTGGGTCTGGATCAGTGTGCTGCCATCGGATGACATCCATTGGTGGTTGAATTGGTTGCTGGCTTCAATTTTCTGGCCGGTGGATGGGTTGATGAAAGTTTGGCGATCGAGGGAGTAGAGAGAAGTCTGGTGAGCTGCGTTGTCGATGGCGGCTTGATTGTTACGGTCGTTTTGGATGGCGCGGTTGGTGCTGTCTTTCAGGTTGGCATCGAATTGCTTTGCGCGGTTGAGCATTTGCTGATTCTGCTCGGCGAAGTACTGCTGATTGGCTTTGAATTGAGCGTCGTTGTCCGCCCGGAATTTCTGGAAGGCGTTTCTCATGTCGTTGATGACGCGGTTGTCCCAGGCGGGATTGATTGCGGGTTGCGGAGGAGCTTTTTTAATGACTTCATCGAGATGGCCTTTAGGCGCACGGAAAATGATGGTGCCCCGGGAGCTGCAAGAGCGTTTGGTGTAGCCGGGAGTAGGAGAAAGACCGAGGCCGCGGGGCATGGGCATGGCGTGCGATTCAGTGCAGTCGATGAGGGTGAAGAGGGATTCCTCGACGGCGACACCGTTGAGCTGGTACTCGACGACGACACGTGCGCCATCCAGATACTGGCGTCCGAAATTGCGGGACTGTGAAGCGAGCTGAAGATTGTTGTTTTTAATTGCGTCCTGGTTTGCTTGTGAAAGCGGCTTGATTTCAACCGAGGTTGCATGGGGATGCAGATTGGGAACGGCGATGTTGAGGAGGAGTCCTGCGGCGGAGTCGATGGGGATGTTGGAAGGGCATTTTGGTCCCATCATGTTGGAACCGTTGCTGGTCCAGGTCCAGGAAACGCCGGGCAACTGAGCAAAAGCGGTGAGGCCGTCAGGACTCTCGGAGACGTAGGAGAGAGCTGAGGCAAGGACCGGGGCGGGATGACAGCCGCCGGGGCGGAGAATCTTGCCGGCAAACTTCCATCCTGCGGGGACTTCGATGGTGAAGGCCGTCATACCGTAGACGGGGTCCTGAACGTCAACTTTGCGGGTGCTGCTCCAATTGGCGTTTGCAGCGTGCGTGGTGGGTGATGCGCTCTTCTGGCTGAAACAGCCAGTGACGGTGACGATAGCGAGGACAGCGGTTGCAGTTACGATTGCAATTTTGTGCTTCATTAAGAACCTCCACAAATCCATTTGGAACCCTCCTGCATGGAGCGAGCTGGGATAGAGTGCATCTTATTAGAACGCACAGGCAATACGCGATGAATAATTCGTCATTCTTTGGCGCGATATTGAGGAAGGCAACAAGAAGGAGGATATAGTGTCAATCAATTTATTTGGGTTTGGGTTTGGCGAGTCAGCTTGCGCTTCGCGCAAATCAGCGAGTCAGCGCGGTGAGCCAGAAATGACAGGAGACAAAGCAAGCGGAGAGTATTTGAGGGAATGAAGCGTAAGTTATTTGCGGGTTTTGGCGATTTCGGGGCCGAGGAAGTCGTCGAGCGACCACCCAGGCATGAGAGTTGGTTGAACGATGGATTCCGGGTGTGCCTTGCGTTCGACGTCTTCCGGGATGAGGTAGTTTTCCGAGAGGCCTTTTTTGAGGAGGGCGAAGGCGTCTTCAGGGGAGTCAGCGAAAGAGAAGAGGCCGAGGTCAGGAGCGGAGACGGTGCCTGCATCGACGAAGGCCTGAAGGTTGATGACTTTGTTCCAGTACTCGGAGCCGTAGAGGATGACGGTGATTTTTTTTGCGAGCTTGTGGGTTTGGGCGAGGGTGAGAATCTCAAACATTTCGTCCATGGTGCCAAAGCCACCGGGGAAAACGACGAGAGCTTTGGCAAGGTAAGCGAACCAGAGCTTGCGCATGAAGAAGTAATGGAACTCGAAGTTGAGGGATGGTGTGATGTAGGGGTTGGGGGCCTGCTCAAAGGGGAGACGGATGTTGAGGCCGATGGTTTTTCCTCCGGCTTCATGTGCGCCACGGTTGGCAGCTTCCATGATGCCGGGCCCGCCTCCTGAGGTGACGACGAAACGGGCACGGCGTGAGGGGATTTGTTTGGCCCAGTCGGTGAGGAGGTGGGAGAGCTGTCGGGCGTCCTCATAGTAATGTGACATGGCGAGGGCGGTGGTGTTGGCTGGGGTTGGAGAGATAGCGAGGGCTTTATCGGCGACTTCGCGACTGTGAATTCGTGCGGAGCCGAAGAAGACGACGGTGTCCTGGATGAGTTCGTGACGAAAGCGGGCCAGGGGTTCCATGTACTCGGCGACAATGCGGATCAAACGACCATCGGCGGAGTTGAGGAAGGTTGAGTTCTCGTAGGCGAGGGGCGCAGACGAAAGAGGCGGGGGTGGGGCTAGCGGGTTTTGTGTAGAGACTGGCTCTGGATCGGGGGATGTAGTGGTGGTGATGTCAGGCATTGATTTATAACTCCCGCTTCACTTATCGCCTTTGGGTGATTTTCCGTGAATGGTCTCGCGCAGTGCGAACCAGAGATTGAGAAGTCCGAGTCCAGTAACTAGCCCGCGGACGGCGCCGTTGGCGGCCCAGATTCCGATGATAGGAAAGTAGTGGAGGAGGGGGTTGCGGTCCCAGAGAATGGGGGACCAGGGTGCGATGGCGACAACGGGACCAACACAGACGCGGAGAAGGATGCGAAGGAAGATCTCCTCGCGTTCGAGCCAGCCGGGGATGCCGTGGTGCTTGGGGTGCTCGACGGGGTCACCTGGGTTGATGCTCAAATTGGTCTCTTCAGCCATGGGAAAGGGTTTATTCTACCGTTGGAACGCCTTACAGCAACGGTAACATACTCAATTAAAAAAGAAGTGCATGGGGGGAATGCAACCCTCTAGGCTATTTTCGCGCCACTCTTCCGGGAGGGGTATCCGCCTTGTTTTATTTGAAGTTCATCGTCAAGTCGGCTGTGTGAGTGAGCGCGCCGGCGGTTCCCGTTATCTGCACGTTGTAGCTCATGGGCTTGATGTAGCTGCCACAGCCTTGAAGCAGAAGCGCAGCACCAAGAGAACCAAGAAGCAACAACACAAGTGAGAGCCGATGCAGAGATTTGCGCCAGCGCTTCCGGAAGCGCAGTGTGAGCGGGAGCAGGACAAGCGCAAGTGCGTGCGGAGGAAATGTGCGCTGTGGAGTCTTGTTTTCAGCAAAGCCGATCGGTGCGCTGATGGTGACGGTGAAGGTGACGCCTCCCGAACCTGCGGGGATGGTCACGACAGAGAGACTAGAGGTGGATGTGTTAGGGATGCCGCTTTGGGTGAGCAGAATCTCGCTAGGCATGGTGAATGCGGGAGCGAGAGGTGCAATGGTGACGGAGTATGTGACGTACTTGCCCGGTAGAACAGTTTGCGTGGAAGGTTGTTGCGCAGTGATCGCGAAGTCAACAATTTGCTGAGTGAGGGTGTCGCTTGTTGAAGGCAGAAAAAAGGAGGTCCCGGCGTAGATTGCTTTGAGTGAATGTATGCCGGCACTCATGTTGGCGATGTTCAGTGTTGTACTGCCGGAGCCGTTAAGAGTGCCGTTACCGATGACGGTTGCGCCATCATAAAAAGTGACGTTGCCAATTGGAATTCCATTGCCGGAGCTGACAGTAACGGCGAGGACAAAATCATGATTCAGGAAAATTGGATTCGCGCTTGAGGTCAACAAGGTCTGCGTGGGCTCATCAATGCCCTTGCCGCTGAGTTGAATCACCTGCTGAGCATAGCTGGGCGCAGCGGCGTTGAGCGCATTATCGGTAATGAGAAGCTGCCCGGTGAACGTGCCTGGAGTGAGCGGTGAAAAGCTGACCGGCAGCAGACAATTAAAACCCGGCCTCAGGACGCCCGGCCCTGAGGACGTGCTGGAGAGTTGCGGACAGGCGCCATTGGCGCTGGCGTTGAAGCTGAAGTCAGGCGAGGTGATCGTTGGGTTAAATCCCGACGCAGGAATCATGAAGTCCAGGTTGGTGTTGCCGTCATTGACGAAGATCACCGTCCGCGGGCTATCCACACTGGTTGAGCCAACATCTGTAGTTTGAAAGTTCAGCACTGGAGGATCCGTGTAATCAAGGCGAATCATATTGTTCGCGCCAGCATTGCAGACGTAGACATTGCCGCTTGAGTCGACTGCAATTCCGTTGGGAGCATCTAGATTATTGTCGAGCGTCAGGAATCCGCCGTAGTTATTGGCCGCGGAGATCTCGTGAACTAAGTTGCTGTTAGCCTCAGGGAGAAAGATATTGCCGAGCGCGTCTATGGCAATGCCGCCAATGAAGATGTTCCCAGAGAAGCCGGTGTTGATGGTTTGAGTGGTTTTATAATTCGAAGCTGCGTAGTACTCGGTAACGGTGGGAACATTAGTAATTTCTAGAAAAATGTTGTTGTTGGCGTCGAGTGCAAGATCAGCAATGCCGCCGGTTGCGTTGTTGAAGGTGGCAAGCGTGAGAACTGTGCCGTCGGTTTCAATCTCGTTGATGAGCCCACTCCCGCTGCTGGCAACATAGATGTTACCTGCTCCGTCAACAGCGACGCCTGATGCCCCTGAATAGCTGCCCGGGAGTGTGATTGCGCAGGCGCTGCTGGCGCAACCAGGCGGGATTTCACTGATTATATTGAGCGCCTGATCGGCGACGAAAATGTTGCCTGCGCCGTCAACAATGAGGCTTTGCGGTTGACCGTATCCACCGCCAAGAGTGATGAGGGTATGGTAACCCGAGGCTGCCGTCGCTTCAAGGATGACGCCAGCGGTAAAGTCTATGCCGTATACATTCTGAAGCGCGTCGACGGCTACATTCGAGGGGTTGGAATATCCATTAATGGCGAGTTGGCTGCTGGATTGGTAAACGCCCTGCACGTTGTTAACGAAGGTAACCTGCGGACCGAGGCCGAGACCGTAAATGTAAGTGAGTGCCACAACTTTGTTGTCACTATCTAGCATTTCAACAGCACCAAGACGCAGGCCGGGTCGGGCGGGCTTGAAGGTAACAGTAATCGTGCAGGTTGAACCTGGCGCATATTCATGGCCCGAACCGTTGGTGTTGCAGGTTCCGCTTGTGGTGTTGAGAAAGTCGAGATTCGGCGCGCCCTGGGTGAGAACCGCTGGCGAACCGGAGGATGTTCCTCCATTCACAAAAAGTAAGGTCACTGTCGCGTTGACGGTTGAACTCACATTAACGGAGCCAAAATTGACCGGAGTTTGTGCATGGAGTGATGCGCCGCAGAGTGACAAAACGCCGGCGACTAGTACGCTGCAGAAGCACTTCAGAATATTTATGCACTCAGGGATCCACCTCATCAACTCATCTCCATCTTTTAGCAATTTTTCTGGCATCTGCACGGGCTTGAAGCTGCAGGTGACTTGATGTACTTGAACTGCACGGAGACTGGAGGAAAAATCTTCAACAATGAATACACTTCTGAAACTCATGAGTAAAACCGAATCGGATGGTTTCTGAAGGATTCAATTGTAACCCGACACCAATTACGCGGAAACAATTATCTGTAAATTGGCTGCCGTGCAGATTTAGACGGACAGCTTTTTGATTGCACACCGAAATAAGTTTAGTTTTGGATTGGAGTGGGTGGACGCTTGAGCAAGAATATTGCTTAAGTTGAATCCGGCAATGGGAAGAATTTTGTGTTGTAGGATTGCGTTGGAAACACTCTCACGCGTCTTCTCTTTATCTTTCCTGTTGTGGATGAATGGTACTTATAGAAGGCACGCAGATTGCGGCGTTGACTGCACTTTACACAAAAAGCCACCAGAATCCACAGGCTTTTTTAGGGCCTGTGTGGAAGTGGTGGGAATCAAGAGGCGTAATTTGGGAGTGTGAGATAGTTTTCCAATTCTCCTGATTTCCACCTTCCAGTTTTAGAAATGTGGACAGGGATTCAAGATGATTTTTTTCAAGGGGATGGGAAGAGTTTCCACTTTTCCGAAGTGAACTGCTACTGCTACTAGGAATAAGTAAAGAATCATACAAAGGAAAAGAAACCGTCGCGGAGAGTTTAGCAGGATGTGGAGAAAAGCCTGGAGAAAAATTATCGCCGGCGCTTGGCGAGATCTGTGGGCCAAGTGAGCGTGAAACTAAGAGTGCCAGGATTCCTCAATAGCGACCATGTTTTCCACGCGCAGCTGTTCGCCGGGGTCGCTAGAATGAAAATCAAGCGAATCAGCCGTTTCCGCGAGCGCGCTTAGTGGTGTAGAGTGATGCCAGCGGTCAATCGAGCCCTGAATCTCGCAGGTAAAGTTTTAAACGGGTTTGAGAGCGGGGTTTGGATTATGGCGGTAGAAACAATCGCAGTGGAGAAATCTTCCGCGCAGGGGGAAGCGATGGAAATCACAGTCAGCCGTGGGGAGTTGCTCAGAGAACTTACTGCTACGCAGAGCGTAGTCGAGCGTAAGACCACAATTCCGATTCTCTCAAATTTTTTGCTTGAGGCGGAGAACGACAAACTCACACTGACGGCCACCGACCTCGACCAGGCGATCCGTACAAGCGCAACCGTCAAAGTAAAAAAGCCCGGCGCATGCACTGTGCCGGCACGCAAACTTTACGATTACATCAAACTGCTCCCCGAGGGCGAAATCAGCATTAAACTCCTCGAGAATCACTGGGTGCAGATTAAGCTTGGCCGTTCGAACACAAAAATTGTGGGTATGGCACGCGCCAACTACCCTCAGGTTCCCGAGTTCCCCACTACCTCCGCGCTCACCCTCTCCGCTGTTGCACTGAAGACTCTCATCGCGCGCACTATCTTCGCCATCTCGAACGAAGAATCGCGCTACACACTCAACGGTGCGTTGCTTGTCATCAAGGCTGAGTCGCTTGCCATGGTCGCAACCGATGGCCACCGTCTTTCCTTCGTCGAGAAAATCAATGAGAACGTCGCCGGCATCAGCGGCGAGAAGCGCGTCTTGATTCCACGCAAAGCTCTCGACGAACTCCGCCAGTTGCTCAGCGTAAGCGACGCCGAAACAGTTGAATTTGCCGACGACGAGCACACACTTTATTTCCGCGTCGGCCATCGTTCGCTGAGTTCACGCAAGCTCAACGGCCAATTCCCAAACTACGAAGCCGTGATGCCGCGCGACAACACAAAATTTGTAATCGTCGCCGCCAACGAACTTTCCCAGGCCATTCAGCGCGTCGCCCAGTTTGCCGACGAACGCTCCGGCGCCATCCGCATGAAGATGGAATCGAACGAGCTCAAAATCAGCTCGCAATCGAACGAGGCCGGCGAAAGCGAAGACACCATCGACACTCCCTACACCGGTGACGCTCTCACCGTCGGCTTCAACTCCGGATACATGCTGGACTTTTTGAAGGCGCTTTCGAACGAAGGCGAAGTGCGGCTCGAGTTCAAGGACGCCCAATCCGCCGGGCAAATGCGCCCCGAAGATCCCGACGCCGAGTACAAATACCGCTACGTGCTAATGCCAATGCGCATCTGATTTTTTCTTTAATAAAAACAACAACGGCCTGGAGATTTTCTCCGGGCCGTTGTAGTTTTCTAACTTAAATTTTTTATTCACAACGAAAGAGCCATTTTTCCAGCTTTCCACCGTTTGATGCCGGGTCTGGGGTGAGTATCCTCAATACAGACCTCATAACCGAATGACCGACTTTGCCCAGGACGTGAAACAGAAAGCCGATATCGTCAAGATCATCGAAGGGTACATCCGTCTACGCAAATCCGGCTCCGTAAACTACTCCGGCCTCTGCCCTTTCCACAAAGAGAAAACCGGCTCCTTCAGCGTCCACGCCGTCCGCCAGTTCTACCACTGCTTCGGATGCCAGGCCTCAGGCGACGTCTTCAGCTTTGTTGCCAAAATTGAAAACGTGAGCTTTCCTGAAGCGGTGCGCATCGTCGCGCAGAAGAGCGGAATTCCCCTCCCCAAGCGCGAGTTCAACTCCCCTGAAGAAGCCGCTGAAGCGCGTCTGCGCCGTCAGCTTCTTGATCTCCACGAAGCCGCAGCCACTTGGTTTGAAGAGCAGTTGCGCGGGCCTGAAGGCACATTGGCGCGCGAGTATTTAACCGGACGAGGATTGACCGCCGACGGAATGAAGACCTTCCGCATCGGCTACTCGCCCGATTCCTTCAACGCTCTGCGCGACAAACTCAGCGGAATGGCAGACGCAGCGACCCTCCGCGCCAGTGGCCTCTTCAGTTCCAAAGAGCAAGGCGATGGAACTCTGGGTCCGCTTTATGATCGCTTCCGCAAGCGCGTGATGTTTCCAATTTTGAGTGAGAGCGGAAAAGTCATCGCCTTCACCGCGCGCACACTCGAGAGCGGAGACAAGGCCGGCCCCAAGTACATCAATTCGCCCGAGACACCGCTTTACTCAAAAGGCAGCGTCCTCTTCAACCTCGATAAAGCGAAGACTGGAATGCGCCAACTCGAGTTCGCGCTGCTCGTTGAAGGCCAGATGGATTGCATCTCCGTTTATCTGCGGGGAATCCCCAACGTCATCGCTACCAGCGGCACTGCCTTTACTCCCGAGCAGGTTGCGCTCCTGCGCCGTCATACGCAAAATGTCGTCGTCAACTTTGACCCCGATGCAGCCGGCGCGAACGCAGCAGAAAAATCCATTGCCCTGCTGACCGAAGAAGGTTTCACCATCAAACTCGTCACGCTTGAAGGCGGGCTCGATCCCGATCGCTTTATTCGTGAGCGCGGCGTTGATGCCTACAAAGCTGCATTGCGTACAGCACGCCGCCAATCGGATTATCTAATTGAGCGCGCACGCCAGTTGCATCCCGGCGCAACAGCCGAAGCCAAACTCAAGGCGATGAATTTTCTGCTGCCGCACATCAAGAGGATTCCGCAAAAACTTCTGCGCGATCAGTTTGCCGCCGATGCGGCACAGAAGCTCGGCATTGATTCGTCGGTTCTGCGTGAAGAGTTGCGTCAGGCTGCCATCAAGCGCCGCGATCATGTGGATCTGCGCCCATCGGCGTTGAGCGAAGTAGAGCGCGTCTTGATTCGCGCCCTCGCCATCACCGACCCGAGCTTTGAGGATGCGCGACGCGCAGCGGTGAATGCGCTGGCAACTCATGCAGAGTGGTTTGAGCAGTTGGGAACTTTCCCTGCACTGATAGCGATGGCTGATCGCGCGGCTGAAGAGCCGATGGATCTGATCACCGATGCAGACCAACGTGCTCTCGTTGCTCAGGTGCTCTTTGCGGAAGGTGAGCCGCCAAGCGCTGATACAGTGCGCGGCGCAATTCAAGGCCTGGAGCGCCAGCGTCTTGAATCGCAACAGCGCGAGTTGCGTGCGATGATTGCCGAGGCCGAGCGCCGCGGTGATTTTGCGGAGCTGGCGATTCTGACGCAGAAAAAATTGGAACTCGACCGCGCATTACGCAAACTGGACAATTAATCTTCTTCATCCCTCCATCATGATTCTCAACAAACACCGCTATTGGAGTATCTTTAATAAAGAACATGGCTATCTACCTCCCTGCTTCCGCTGAAGAACAAATCCTTGCGCTAGACGAATTGACGCCGCGCGAGATCGTTGCCGAGCTCGACAAACACGTTGTCGGTCAACGCGCAGCCAAGCGCGCCGTGGCCATTGCACTCCGTAATCGTCAGCGCCGCCAGAAGCTTCCACCCGACCTCGCCGACGACATCATGCCCAAGAACATCATCATGATTGGGCCCACCGGCGTTGGCAAAACTGAGATCGCCCGTCGCCTCGCGCGTCTCACCAACTCGCCCTTCCTTAAAGTTGAAGCATCAAAGTTCACCGAGGTCGGCTACGTTGGCCGCGATGTTGAATCGATGATTCGCGACCTCGTTGAGATTGCCATCGACATGGTTCGTGAGGAGCGACTTGAAGAAGTCGAAGACAAGGCCGAGATCAACGCCGAAGGGCGCCTCCTCGATGTGCTGCTCCCTCCACCTCCGCCAACTCCGCCGGCCCAGGAAGGCCAACTCATTCTGCCCGGAGCGGAGAATTATCCCAAAGAGCGCGAGAAACTCCGCCAGCAATTCCGCGAAGGAAAACTCGATGATCGCGAAGTCGAAATCGATGCACGCGATCGTAATCAGCCGCAGTTTGGAATCATCAGCAATCAGAATTTCGAAGAGATGGAATCGAATCTCCGCGACATGATTCCCAATCTTTTTGGTTCCGGCACGCACAAGCGCAAGCTGAAGGCTACCGAGGCCTTCGATTCATTCGTGCAGGAAGAAGAGCAACGCCTAATCGACATGGACTCGGTCACTCGCGTCGCCATTGAGCGCGTGGAAACTAGCGGTATTCTCTTCCTCGACGAGATCGACAAGATCGCCGGGCGAGAAGGCGGCCATGGCCCCGACGTCAGCCGCGAAGGCGTGCAACGCGACATTCTGCCCATCGTTGAAGGCACAACCGTAAGCACGCGTTACGGAATGGTGAAGACGGATTTTATTTTGTTTATCGCTGCCGGCGCCTTTCACGTTTCAAAACCATCCGACCTGATTCCCGAACTCCAGGGACGCTTTCCGATTCGCGTCGAGTTGCAATCGCTCACAGTCGATGATTTTCTGCGCATTCTGACCGAGCCAAAGTCATCGCTGACCAAGCAGTACACTGCGCTTCTTGAAACCGAAGGCGTGCGTTTGGAGTTCACTCCCGAAGCTCTGCGCGAGATGGCAAACTTTGCCTTCCGCGTCAACGAGACCACGGAGAACATCGGCGCTCGTCGTCTGCACACAATCATGGAGCGCGTTCTAGAGGATGTGAGCTTCCTCGCCCCCGATGTCGCCCGCCGGACAACAACCGAAGAGCAATCCACCGCATTGGCAGCTGCCATCAAGAGCGAGTCATCAACCGCACTACCGCTGAGTGAACGCCCCACAGCGACCGGCCCCGAAAAAGTTTTTACAATTTCTGATGAGTATGTAAAACAGATGGTCGCTTCGATTGTTAAGGATCAGGATTTGAGCCGCTATATTTTGTAACTTTTTCCGGGATTATTTGCCAAATATTTGTTAAATTGTATGCGTACCTCGCGAGCCCGCGCGAAGGAAAGAATCAGCTGGCTCTACTCAGCCTCTCCTGCTTCTGAGTGAGTCTGGATGGAGGCGCTTCAGAAGCACACCGGGTGAGGTGTGCTCAAGGCGTCAGAATCCAGACTTCAGTTTCTGGCGGACACAAAGCAGACTCATCCCAGCCAAGAACCAACACACAAAGGAGAGAAATCATGAGCCACAATATTCAGCACCATGCAATCAGCTACATTGAGTTCACCACCACCAACATTGAAGCGGCCAAAAAGTTTTACTCAACGGTTTTCGGCTGGAGCTTCAAAGATTGGGGCCCCGACTACATCGATTTCACCAGCGGAATCAGCGGTGGCTTCCGCAAGTCAGAAGGGCCAGTCCAGCAATCGGACTCCGCGCCACTAATCGTCATCTACTCAAAAAAACTCAGCGAAACAGAAAAAGCCGTCATTGCAGCAGGTGGAAAAATCACGACACCGACATTTGAATTTCCCGGCGGAAGACGTTTTCACTTCTCGGATGGTTTGGGAAACACTCTCGGCGTTTGGTCTGAATAAATTAGCAAGCAAAATAAAACGGCGCATGGGGAGACCATGCGCCGTTTCCTTTTTTTGACAGATTAAGCGACAGTTGGTGTTGCTTCCAGTTCACCCAGTCGTGCGGCCAAAAGCCCTTCAAGCTTGACCAGCGCGGCGGAGAAGCCGTCAATCCCCTCCTGCAGTTTTTCGTGAGCCATGCGATCGGCCTCGTGCATCTTCACAAACGTCGCTTGGTCGATCGTGATCTTTTCAATGGCTTGCGTCTTCGCAACTGCGGGATCGAGTTTGCGCGGAAGAACATCTACCGTCGATTCAAGCTCAGCCAATAACTGCGGTGAGATTGTCAGCAGATCGCAACCGGCCAGCTCGCGTATCTCGCCAATATTGCGGAAGCTCGCACCCATCACCTGCGTTTTGTATCCGAACTTCTTGAAGTAGTTATAAATTGCTGTCACAGATTGCACGCCCGGATCGTCAGCACCGACGTAATCCTTGCCCGTATCTTTTTTGTACCAATCGAGAATGCGCCCCACAAACGGAGAAATCAGCGTAACTCCGGCTTCAGCGCAAGCGATCGCCTGGTGAATTCCGAAGAGCAGCGTCAGGTTGCAGTGAATCCCTTCCTTCTCTAAAACTTCTGCCGCGCGAATCCCTTCCCACGTCGATGCAATCTTGATCAGCACGTGATCGCGTGTCACTCCAGCGGCATCGTACAGCCCTATGAGTTCACGGGCCTGCGCAATGGTGGCCGCAGTGTCGAAGCTCAATCGCGCGTCCACTTCGGTGGAGACTCGCCCGGGCACAATCGCCAGAATCTTGCGACCAAACGCGATGGCGAGCCGCTGAAATGCATAATTGGCAACCTTTGCATCCGTCACGTTGCCGCCTAAATCTTTGCGCGCAGCACGCAAAACCTCGTCGACGATCGGCTGGTACTGCGGCATCTGCGCCGCGGCTGTAATCAGCGATGGGTTCGTCGTTGCATCCGTTGGGCGGAATTTTTCCATGGAAGCAAAGTCACCTGTATCGGCAACAACAGTTGTGAAGGACTTCAATTGAGTTAAAAGATTGTCAGCCATGATTAAGACCCTCCGGGGATTCAACTTCTACTGCATTGGATGCGTGTTGCGAACCCAAGGTAGCAAGTTTGCTTTGAAACAGTTTACTCCTGCATCATTACTCGATTGAAATCGCTTTTTATTCGTTTGTTATTGTTGTCGCGTGATTGTGAGCATAAGTGACCACGTATTTCTTCCCGTCCGGCAGCTCATAAGTCACAGTGCGGTCACCCTCGGTTGCGCCCGTGACGTGAAGATTCATTCCTATAGACATACGCGTTTCCAGCTCACTCATCCCGGGCTTCACCTGGTGCGCATCCACATCGGCCCAGGTCTGCTTGCTCCAGTTGTCGTAGATGGTGTGAGGATCATCGTAATAAAAAAGAAGGTCAGAGTAATATTTTTCATCCTGCCCTTGAATCACGCCGATGGGCGTTGCGTAGAGAGTTGGATTATCCGGCAGATTGAAGAGCGCAAAAACCTGTCGCGTTCCATGTTCGATGTTATTGCGCTCGCTCGGTGGCGTGGCTTGCTTGATGAGCTTTTTAATAAACAACTTTTGCGCCGGCGGAATCAAACCCACGCGCTGATTAAAGCGAACCGTGCCGCCCGTGTACGGATAGTAAGGCATGGTGTTGCCGTTCTTCATCCAAACCGTTGTGTTGTCGATGTCGCTCGCGTCTTCAAAATGCGCGGGTAATTTTTGCCGCACCACGGCGAGTTCGTCGCTGGTGAGCTGCTCGTTTGTGTCGGGGTGCGGGTTGATGCCGGGCTTGCTGCGATGTTCAAAGACGAAATAGAGATAGATGCCGCCGGCAAGCAAAATCACAAGGGTGGGGATTGCTGCAAATTTCCAGTTCATCAGGCTTCTCCTTGTTGTTGAGGAATCTCATCATCAGCGTGACGCGTGTTTTGGAGCAGAGCTTCCACGGTGAGCGTGTTGGCTTTGCGCAGCGCAGGAAATAAAACGGCCCAAACTCCAGCGACAACAAGCGAGCCAACGCCGCCAATGACAGTGGCGCGAACGGCACCCCACCATTGCGCCGTGACGCCGCTTTCAAATTCGCCAAACTCATTTGATGCGCCGATGAAGAGCGAGTTCACCGCGCTGACGCGCCCTCGCATGTAGGTGGGAGTGGCTAGTTGAATCAACGATCCGCGAATGATGACGCTGACCATATCAGCAGCGCCGGCAATTGCCAATGTCGCGAGCGATAGCCACAACGAGTGCGAGAGACCGAAGAGGATGGTTGCCGCGCCAAAGAGCGCAACGCAAAGAAAAAGTCTAAGTCCCGCTTTGTTGCGAATCGGGTATCGCGCCATCACCAATGAGATGGTGAGCGCGCCGATAGCCGGCGCGGCGCGGAGCATACCGAGGCCAGCGGGGCCGGTCTTGAGAATCTCGTGCGCAAAAATCGGCATCAAGGCAACCGCGCCTCCCAGGAGTACGACAAACAAATCCAGAGAAAGTGAGCCGAGGAGAATTGGCGCGCGCCGAACATACTCAAATCCGGCAAAGAGAACGCGAAGACTGAGTTCGCGATGCTCCAGCTTGCCTGGCCGCACGTTGAGTCGCCCAACGAGAAGCAAAAACCAGAGCAACGTGATCAGCGTAAAACAATAAACAATCGGCGGCCCTTCAAGATTGGCAATGACCGTACCGAGTTGAGGCAGATGCGCGCCGATCGCGACTAGCGGCAGAGTAAAAAGAATTCCACCCAGCGCCGGTCCCGCGACATTGGCAAATTGAAATGTTGCCGCGCCCCACGTGACAGCGTTGACAAAATGCTCCGGCGGCACGATTTGCGGCAAAAACGCCGAACTAGCCGGCCCCGAGAAAGCGCGACCCGTGCCGATCAAGAAGAGCACAGAATAAATTGCCAGAATATTGTTCAAATGCAGAAGCGCGATTGCGAGCAGCGCAACGGTGCAGAAGCATTGCAGCGCGTAACAGACGAGGATGATGTGGCGGCGATCGAATTTATCAGCGACATGGCCGGCAGGCAACAGAAAAATCAAGCCCGGCAGAAAAAGTGCCAGTCCCGTGTAGCCAAGATCGAGTGCGCGATGAGTGAGCGAATAAACCTGCCATGCTACAGCCACCGACTGTGCCTCAGCGCCAAGAATAGCGGCGACGCGCGCATACTGATACAAGCGAAAATCGCGGAATGCAAAGGCTTCAAGTCCGCGGCGCGCCATCGGTGAAGGGGAACTCATTGGGACTAGGATAACTGATGCGCAAGAAAGAAAGAGAGCCGTAGCTATATACTGCGGCTCTCAATTGCATTGTTGAGTAAGTTAGCCCTTCGCAATCGCAAAGCGGCGATTCACTTCGTGCCAGTTCACCACATTCCACCAGGCCTCAAGATACTTCGGGCGCAGGTTCTGATACTTGAGGTAGTAAGCATGCTCCCAAACATCGTTGCCAAGGATCGGATAGTGACCCTGCGTCAGTGGCGAGTCCTGGTTGGCCGTCGTGATGACCTTCAGTTTGCCATCAACTAAAACTAACCAGCCCCAGCCGGATCCGAATTGCTTCGCCGTGGTCTCGTTGAATGTTTTTTTGAATGTTTCAAAATCGCCAAAATCTTTGGTGATCTGCGCAGCAATCGCGCCTGTCGGGTTGCCGCCGATACCATCCGTGCCGGGCTTGCCCATCAGCGCCCAGAAGGCCGTGTGATTGGAGTGGCCACCACCGTTGTTGCGCACAGGGCCGGCGATTTCTGCGGGAACGCTTGCCAGGTCGCGGATCAAATCGTCGATCGGCTTCTTCGCCAGTTCCGGAAATTTCTCCAGCGCAGCGTTTAGGTTGTTGATGTAGGCCTGGTGATGCTTGTCGTGGTGCAGGTGCATGGTTTCGGTGTCAATGAAAGGCTCAAGAGCGTCGTGCGCATAGGGAAGCGGCGCAAGTTCGTAGGGCATATTCAGTCTCCTTAACTAGCTTCTGTTGGGATTTTATCGCTTAAAGCGTGGAATTGGGAGGGCGGCAATCGAATCTTCATGAAAGTCACGAAGGGAGCCTATTCTCACATCTCGTCTCGTTCGATGCAAGGGCGAGGCGTGAGGATTCAGTGTACTCGCAGGATATTCAGAGGAAATGTTTTTTTGTGTTCAAAACGGCACACATTGCTTTTGAAAAACTTATTAGTTGATCAATAAGTCTTCTTCCGAGTTACACATTCCCAACTCCCCGAAAGAGACCTGCACACGAGCCTCGTCTGCATTTATGATGGACTGGCGCGGAAGTTTGATTTTTTCAATCAAAGATTTTTCTCTTGAAAGGTTTTTTTATGAGCAATAGTGCGAGCGCTGAGTTGAGTATTAACACACTGCGGCTTTTGGCCGTGGATGCTGTGCAAAAAGCAAATAGCGGTCATCCGGGTGCCCCACTCGGTTGCGCGCCGATCGCCTACACGCTCTTCAACGGCGTTATGCGTCACAACCCGAAGAATTCCAAGTGGGTCGACCGTGACCGATTTGTCCTCTCGAATGGCCATGCTTCGATGCTGCTCTACGGCAGTCTCTATCTCTCCGGCTACAACGTTACACTTGACGATCTCAAAAGCTTTCGTCAGTGGAATTCGCGCACCCCAGGACATCCCGAACGCGGCGACACAGACGGCGTTGAGGTCACTACCGGTCCGCTCGGTCAGGGCTTTGGAATGGCTGTCGGAATGGCGATGGCAGAAAAACATCTCGCCGCCATATACAACCGCCCCGGCTTTGAAGTCGTCAACCACTTCACCTATGGGATTTGTGGCGATGGCGATTTGATGGAGGGCGTCTCGCACGAGGCGGCCTCGCTCGCCGGAACGCTGGGCCTCGGCAAGCTGATCTTTTTCTATGACGACAATCTGATCTCGCTCGATGGCCCTACATCGCTGAGCTACACCGAGGACGTCACCAAGCGTTTTGAAGCTTACAACTGGCAGGTTTTGAGCGTGCCCGATGGCAATGATCTTGCCGCGCTCTCTGCGGCTGTTGAAGCCGCCAAGAAAGATACAGCCCACCCAACTCTGATTCGCGTGCGCACCATCATCGGCTACGGTAGTCCGCGCGCAGGTACTAACAAAGCCCATGGTGAGCCGCTCGGTGCGGAGGGAGTTGCTGCGACGAAAAAATTCTTCGGCTTCGATGAGAATGTTTCCTTCGCAGTTCCCGATGCAGCACTCAAGGATTGGCGCACCGCAATTGATCGCGGCGCGGCAGTTGAAGCCGAGTGGACAAAACTCTTCGCCGCTTACAAAGCCGCATATCCAGAGCTCGCTGCGGAGTTTGAACGTGTGCAGAGTGGCAAGCTGAAATCCGGATGGGAAAAGTCCCTCCCCGTCTTTGCTGCCGACAAGCCGCAGGCAACCCGCTCTGCAGGTGGTTCAATTCTCAACGCAATCGCCGATGCAGTACCGGAGCTCTTTGGCGGCGCAGCTGACCTCACCAGCTCCACCAAAACAATCTTCAAACCCGGCGAAAGCTTTCACGAGAATCCATCCGGCCGCAACATCTTCTTCGGCGTGCGCGAATTTGGCATGTCCGCCGCAGTCAATGGAATCGCCGCTCATGGCGGGCTCATTCCATTCGGCTCCACTTTCTTTGTCTTCTCTGATTATCTGAAACCCGCAGTTCGCCTCGCCGCCATCATGCAGCTCCACTCGCTCTGGGTCTTCACGCACGATTCCATCGCCGTCGGTGAAGATGGTCCCACGCACGAACCCATTGAGCAGTTACTCGGCCTCCGTGCAATTCCGCACCTCACCGATCTGCGCCCCGCCGACGCCAATGAAACCGCAGCCGCATGGCGCATCGCGCTTGAACGCAAATCCCCTAGCTGGATGGCGCTGACTCGTCAGGATCTTCCGGTAATCGACACTTCAAAAGTTGACACCTATGCGGGTGTCAGCATGGGCGCATACATTCTGATGCAAGCCGACAAACCGAATCCCGAGCAGCCCGATGTCGTGCTGATTGGTTCTGGCTCCGAGGTCTGGCAGGCAGTTGAAGCCGCCAAGTTGCTCTTTGCTGATGGCATTGCCGCGCGTGTTGTCAGCTTCCCGAGCTGGAAACTTTTTGAAGAGCAATCACCTGCATACCAGGCCAGCATTCTGCCCAAGCATGTGCCCACAGTCGTCATTGAAGCCGGCGCAACTGTCGGCTGGTGGAAGTATGTTGGTTCTGAAGGCGCTGTCATCGGCCTCGATCGCTTTGGAGCGTCGGCTCCGGGCCCAAAGGTGCAGGCAGAGTTGGGAATGACTGCTGCTGCTGTAGTTGAAGCCGCAAAAAAGTTGTTGAAGCGTAGTTAGCCGCGCTTCGCGCGTGTTAGCGGTGCTAGCGGAGTTAGGCTTCAAGAATCTCGGCATGGTGGTATTTCTAACACCGCGAACTCCGCTAAAAGAAAGGTACATAAAATGAAACTCGTCATCAGCTCCGACCATGCAGGATTCGCGCTCAAAGAAGAAGTCCGCGCCTATTTGGCGAAAGAGGGCCACGATGTCGTTGACTTGGGCGCCTACAACGCCGAGCCATCCGATTACCCCGACTTTGCCGAGCGTGTAGGCAACGCGATTAATTCTGGCGAGGCGAAAAGAGGCATTCTCATCTGCGGCTCCGGCGTTGGCGTTTGTATCGCAGCCAATAAGATTCCAGGCATTCGCGCCGGCATCTGTAACGAGACTTACTCCGCGCACCAGGGTGTTGAGCACGATGACATGAACGTTGTTGTTCTCGGCTCGCGCATCATCGGCACTGCCGTTGCCTTTGAAGTTGTCGACGCATTCTTGAAAGCAAAATTCGAAATCAAGGAAGAGCGCTTCGTCCGCCGCTTCAATAAGGTGATGGCGATTGAAGCGAAGTACATGAAGGCGCAATAACAGGAGCAGCATAACTTTCCCGCTTCAGTTAGTAATATGTATTAGTTAGTCAGTTGTAAAAGATGAGGTCGCACATGCTTCCCGTAATCCTATTTGATGTTGGTGGAGTACTGCTGACGAATGGCTGGGATCGCGCTGAGCGTCTCGCGGCAATCGCACACTTCGGGCTCAACGACGCCGAATTCGAGCGCCTCCATGCCCCAGCCTATGATGCATGGGAGCGCGGCACCATCGATCTCTCCACCTACCTCGAGCAAACAGTCTTCACCGAGCCACGTACTTTCACTCAAGAGGAGTTCTACCAATTCCTGCTTACCGGCTCAAAAAAGCTTCCCGACGCCGCTCTCGGAATCCTTTCTGAATTGGCAGCATCTGGTAAGTATCTGCTCGGCGCGCTCAACAACGAGGCACCCGAGCCGAATGACTTTCGTTTTGAGCATTTCGGATTGAGCCGTTACCTCGCATTTCGCTTCAGCTCCTGTTACATGGGCCTGCGCAAACCAGAACCGGCGATCTTCCTCAGAGCGCTCGACTTTCTGAATCGTGACCCCGGTGAAATCATCTTCATCGATGATCGAACCGAGAATGTACTTTCAGCGTCTAAAGTGGGGATGGACGCAATTCAATTTCTAGGTGCTGAAAATCTGCGCAGTGAGTTGAAGAAGCGCGGCATTCTGTAAGGTTTTACTTTTCTCTCATCAGAAAAATTGACGTGAGATTGATTTTCAAAAGTTATCTTTAAGTTTGAGGAGAATTCGCAATGCAGCTTGGATTGATTGGATTAGGCAAGATGGGTGGCAACATGGCCGAGCGTTTGCGGTTGGCTGGCCATCAGGTAGTTGGCTTTGATTTCAGCGCCGAAGCAGTCGCGAAGCTCACCGCGAGCGGAAACGTCGGCGTCAGCTCGCTTGAAGATCTCGCCAAAAAACTCACCCGCCGTCGCGCCATCTGGATCATGGTTCCCCAGGGTGATCCTGTTGACCAAACCATCGCCAAGCTTCTGCCGCTTCTCAACCCCGGCGACATACTCATCGACGGCGGCAACTCGAATTACAAAGACTCCATGCGCCGCCATGCCGAGCTCACTGCCAAGGGTTTCAACTTTGTTGACGCGGGAACTTCGGGCGGCGTCTGGGGACTCAAAGAGGGCTACGCGCTGATGATTGGCGGCGATGAAGAGCCGGTAAAATTCCTCACGCCCATATTTCAAGCGCTCGCCCCCGCAGCTAATCGCGGATGGGGTCACGTCGGCCCTGCCGGCGCTGGCCACTTTGTGAAGATGGTCCACAACGGTATTGAGTACGGAATGATGCAGTCCTACGCCGAGGGCTTCACTATCCTCGAGAAAAAAGAACCGCTGCATCTCGACCTCGCACAGATCGCAGAAATCTGGCGTCACGGCAGCGTTGTTCGCAGTTGGCTCCTCGATCTCACCGCTGAAGCGCTCAAGCAGAATCCAAAACTCGATGGCCTCGAAGCTTACGTCGCCGACTCCGGCGAGGGCCGCTGGACTGTCTTTGAAGCCATCGATCTCAACGTCTCCGCGCCCATCATCACGGAATCGCTGATTCGCCGAATTCGCTCACGCGAAGAAAATAATTTCACTGATCGCATGATCGCCATTCAGCGCAATGCTTTCGGCGGACACGCCGTGAAAAAAGACTAACTACGCATCAAATGAATTCTTCCCCAGGAGAGGTTGAGCAATGGCTACAGCGCAAGTTCGTGTGAATCCCGATGATTTGTCGAAGATGACCGCAGGTGTTCAGCGGATTCCAGAGCCAGGCATTCTGGTTATATTTGGCGCCTCAGGCGATCTGACCAAACGCAAGCTCTTGCCCGCGCTCTTTCATCTGGAGCAATCAGGTTTGCTGCCTGCCAACTCTGCAATCGTGGGTGTTGCGCGTCGTCCGCTGACCAATGAATTTGCTCAAGACATGCAAGAGGGGATCATCGAATCCGGCGTGGACAAAGCCGATCCCAAGCTTGAAAGCTTCGTCAAGCGCATCCACTACTACGCGCTGCAGTTCGATGATGCCACTGGATACGCGGGACTCAAAGCTGAGCTTGACGCAATCGCAACCGAAGGCAACATCGGACCCAACCGCCTCTTCTATCTTGCAACCGCCCCAGAATACTTTGAGCCGATTGTGGAGAACCTCGGCGCGCAGGGGATGGCGCAGCCGGAAAAAGGCTCTATCGGCGTTGTCATTGAAAAACCTTTCGGACACGATCTGGACTCCGCGCGTGAATTGAACACTAAGGTCAACGCGGTCTTCCAGGAGGAACAGGTCTTCCGCATCGATCACTATCTCGGCAAAGAAACGGTGCAGAATATTTTGGTCTTCCGCTTTGCCAACGGAATTTTTGAGCCCATCTGGAATCGCAATTACATTGACCACGTGCAGATCACCGCAGCTGAGACGCTCGGCGTTGAAGGCCGTGGTCCGTTTTACGAGAAGGCCGGCGCGCTGCGCGACGTCGTGCAGAACCACATGATGGAGCTCTTGAGTTTTGTGACGATGGAGCCTCCCTCCAGCTTTGATGCGCAGGCCATTCGCCGTGAAAAGGTCAAAGCTTATCGTGCAATTCCGCCGTTGCCGGTGACGAATGCTGTGCGCGGCCAGTATGGACCTGGCATTGTGGAAGGCCAAAAAGTTGTCGGCTATCGCGACGAAGAGCGCGTCAATCCAAACTCCAACACGGAGACATTCGCCGCACTGAAACTCGAGCTTGAAAATTGGCGCTGGGCCGGCGTTCCATTTTATCTGCGTGCGGGCAAACGCATAAAGAAACGCGCCACCGAGATAAGCATTCAATTCAAGCAACCTCCTCTGCTGATCTTTGATCGCATGGCTACGCAAGGCCCTTGTGGTGAAATCAAGCCGAATATTTTGACCATTCGCATTCAGCCTGATGAAGGAATCAGTTTGCGTTTTAGCGCCAAGGTCCCAAGCGCGCCTTCAATGGCCGTCTGCCCCGTCGAGATGGACTTCGATTATGCCGGCGTCTTTGGCAAATCAAGTGCAAACGGCTACGAGCGTTTGCTTCTCGACGCCATGCTCGGCGACCAAACACTCTTCGCGCATCGCGATGGCGTCGAAGTCACCTGGGCACTCTACACGCCTGTCCTCGAAGCCTGGGCCGCCAAGGAACCCGAAGTTTTCCCCAACTACTTCGCTGGCACTTGGGGCCCGGATTGCGCGGACCGCTTGCTCGAAAAAGATGGAAAAAAGTGGAGAAATAATTTGGGCAGTAAGTGAGGGCTCACATCAAATTATGATGAGTAAACTAAACCTCTTTAGAGAGTGAAAGTCAAAGTTAAAGTGTTATAAAGCCATGCAAGGTAGAATTTTAATTAGTGACTGTTGCCAAAAATGAGAACGCAGGCACACACTCGCGATTTGCGCGGGTAATGAGAATGCTGCGCCCCTCACACAGCCACACTGCGATGACGGCTACACTCCTGCTGATGTCCTCGACAATGTTGTCTGGCATCATCGGCCTGGTGCGCGGCAAATATATTGCCTGGCTCTTTGGCGCAGGGCTGCAAACCGACGCCTACAACGCAGCCTTCCGCCTTCCGGATCTGATGAACAATTTCCTCGTCGGCGGTGCGGTCTCCATCACCTTTGTCACCATCCTGAATCGTTACCGCGAGCGCGGCGAAGAGATTGAGGGCGAGCGACTCCTCTCCATCGTTCTGAACTTTGTAATTCTCATACTCGTTGTCGCAACCATCGTCTTGATGTTTTTAGCCGCGCCGTATATTCGCTGGACAAACGGAGGATTCACCGAAGCGCAGGTCGCGCTCTCCGCCCACATGACGCGCATTATTCTCCCCGGCCAGATTTTTTTCTTCGCCGGCGGTGTTCTCGGTGCGCCGCTTCTTGTCCGCAAGCAATTTCTCTACTCTGCGCTGACACCGATTATTTACAACCTCTCCATCATCATTGCCGGAGTCTTGCTCGCCTCTCGCCTTGGCATTCCGGCACTCGCCGTCGGTGCAACCGCAGGCGCATTCCTCGGCGCATTTCTTATCAATGCAATCGGCGCCGCAAAAGCCGGCGTTCGCTACTTCCCGCAAATAAATCTCCGGCATCCCGGCGTGCGTGATTGGCTAAAGATGACTCTGCCGCTGATGTTCGGTTTCTCGCTTCCGTTTCTTGAGCCGTTCTTCATGGGATTCTACGCTTCGCATGGTACGGGCGATATTACGCGCCTCACCAACGCCAAGCAGCTCTTCTCCGCGCCGATGGCCGTGCTTGCCCAGGCTGCCGGTGTCGCATCGCTTCCCTTCTTCACTCAGCTTTGGGCCGCGGGCAAGCGGCGTGAATTTGCACTCGGCGTAGCGGACTCTGTTTCGCGAGTCATGGCGCTGGGTTTGCTCGCAAGCTCTGTGATGGCGGCACTGGCGCAACCAATCGTCGGTCTCGTCTTCGGCGGCGGACACTTCACTCCCTCCGACGTGCAACTGACCGCAATTTATTTTGCGCTCTACTCAATTGGCTTGTTCCTCTGGTCTGCGCAGGCCATCTATTCGCGCGCGTTTTATGCGGCTGGCGTCACATGGCTCCCCATGCTCTCAAGCACAGTAATCATGGCCGTCTCCTTTTTGTTTTACGGCTGGGGCTATCGCTGGCATGGCGCTGCGGGCCTTGCGCTTGCCTCTGACGCGGGCATTGCACTGCAGGCGCTCTCTCTTGCGGTTCTCTTGCACATGCGCAGAATGGTCTCGCTCGCCAGCATCGAATTTGACGAGCTCGGCCGTTGTTTTGCCGCCGGCATAACCGGAGGACTTGTTGCCTTCGCCTTCAAGTCGGCGCTCATTTGGGTCGCCGCAAAGCTTGGCCACACAGCCATGGCAGAGACGCGTTGGGCTGATCTTGTGCTTATCGTGATCGGTGGATTGGTCTGGTTGATTTCCGTGGATTGGGTGCTCAAGATGATGGGTTCCGCTCTGCCCGGCGTCATGAGAAAGCGTTTAGGATTCGCATAAAATTCCGCCCTTGCCACAACTTTGCGACAAGGGCGGATGATTTGCTGAAGCAATTTCAAAAATCAAAAAACTAGAACAGCTTGTGATCCGCCATATCCTTGTACTCCTCGTACGCCTTGATCTCCTTAAGCTGTTTCTCCATCTCATCATTCGTATAATGCTTCAGCATTGTCGCCGAATCAGCAAATGCATAAGCCGTAATTCCAACCACCGCTGCACCCAGATTCAAGTCTCGCTGATTGACCTTGTCGAATGTGTCGCTGGCCTTGTGATGCAGATCAAAATACTTGTCCAGCGGCGTCCACAAAACAAACGAGGGCACACCGTGAATCAAAAATGGCCCATGGTCAGTCGAAAACGTGAACCGTCCGTTGTCTGTTGTCTGCGCTGCGCCCAGCGATGAAAGCAGAGGATCGATTGCTGTCAAAGCTTGCTTCTCATCAGCGCGGCCAAAGATATACCACCCCAGCGGCTGCTCCGAACCCGTGTCAGTTATAAAGACCCCGGCGCACTTGTCCATCTCGGCCACGTGGTCGCGCGCATAATGCACTGACCCGATGAGTCCCTCTTCTTCACCGCCGAAGAGTACGAACCGAATCGTCCGCCGCGGAGTCAGTCCGCTCGCTTTGATCGCTTCAGCAATCGCAAGCACGCTCGCCGCGCCTGTGCCATTATCCTCGGCTCCCGTGCCCGGATTCCAACTGTCAAGGTGTCCGCCGATCACAATAAACTCGCCACTCTGATCGCTGCCCGGTATCTCGGCCACAACATTATTCACGCTCACGTTCATGCGGATTTTGTTTTTGAAGCTGAACTCAACCTCAACCGGCCCGTGTGCAAGCATGCGCCTCAGTAGTAGCGTGTCCTCGAGCCCAAGATTCCCGGCGACGATATTCGACAGCTCGCCGTCAAAATTCGTCAGACCAATCATGCTTGGCGTATTGTTCGCCGCGCCCAGTCCAAGAATCAGTGCGCGTGCGCCAAGCCCCTTCAGTTGCGATAACGCATCAAAGAGCTTGCCGAAATTCCTGCCGGAATTCGCAAAAGTCTCTCCATCCACAAAGACGATCTTGTCTTTGATGCTCTCCGCATCCGTCTTTTCCTGCTCGGCAGTCATCGCTTTCAGGTAAAAAACCTCTCCACGCACGCCGCCCTCCGGCGTTGACGGGCTCCAACCTTCGCTCTCAATGTGCAGCCGCTGCTCATGCGGTTTGATGATGCGCCCCGTAGCCACCTTCTCCGGCTCCCACGTCGCAGGAATCGTCCACGGCTCAAAGTGCACATTGCTCAAGCCGAGTCGCGTGAACTCGCTCTTCGCATACTCGGTTGCCTTCACATAATTGTCTGATCCGGTCAGTCGAGGCCCAATCTCATCGGCCAGTTGGCGATCATACTCATAGGCTTTGCCGTCAACCATAAGCTGCCCGCCCAGCTTGACCAGTGCCGCGCGTGTTTCCGGTGTGATTTGAAGTTTTGTATCGGGCGCACTCTGTGATGCAAGTGGCAGAGCCGCGCAAAGTAGAAGCACAAGGGAAGTGATTTTCATATGAAGGATGGTAGCGGATATGTCGCGTCAGTGGAAAGAGTTTTCGGTGGAATGAATTGTAAAGTGAATTTCTCCGAACCACACAGCGGGCTGCCAGCGCACTTGTTCCTAGCAGATGAATTTAAATATTAGTCGCGCGCAGTTGCAATGCGAAAGAGTCGACTTGCGCGAGCCATTGCGGGGCGCAATGCGGCGCAATGGAAAAATTTATTGTTGCCATTCATGTCCAGAATAGTGCGCATCATGATCTTTCAACAGGCCGCAGATCTTCACGCGGCCTGTTCATGAAAGTTGGACATCAAAATAAAATTACTTGCAGCTTGACGCTGCTGAATTTCACCGTCAGCAAATGAAATTATGCCTGGGCTAAAACTTCAGGCTCAGGAATGTGAGTGGTGCCAGCCTTGCTGCCTTCAGGCTTCTTGATGTCGATGCCGCCCTTGAAGAATGCGCCATCTTCAATGCTGATGCGTGCTGCCGCCACATCGCCGGTCAGCGAGCCTTCAGCGCGAATATCAACGCGATCGCTCGCCGATACGTTGCCGCGAATCTTGCCGAGCACAACAATTTCTCTCGCCACTACGCTCGCCGTCACCACGCCATTGCGCCCAACGGTGACGCGATTGCCCGGCAGACTGATGCTGCCCTCAACCTTGCCGTCGATAAAAAGTGATTCGTTGCCGGTGATTTCACCTTTGAAGCTGAGACCCTTGCCGATCGAGGCCTGCTCTGAGGCGGCTGTAGTGCGGGATGCTGGTTCAAATGCGGGCGCGGTGCTCGTTGTAGGAGCGGGGCGGATGGGTTCTGGAGTGGTGGCGGGGGTTGGGGTTCCGGTTTGAGTTGGCTTCCACATGGCGCTCATGAGATGGGTTCCTTTTCTTTAGACTTGGTTGTCGAGCCTGTTGCTTGGACGCAGGGCAAACAGTTTTGCTGTGTGAGGCGGAATGAGGCCGACTCACGCGCTACACACTTTTTGCTTGAAGAACCTGCAATTGAGGTCATGCAAATTGTAGAGTGTAATCAGAGTGCTACGCAATGGGAACGGAGCGTGTCATGAGAATTTCATTTTGAATTCAAAATCTTACCGGTGAAACTGCAGCAAATCTTGTGCGGTTTTTGCCGCTCTTGTTGCCGGAATCTTTGGGCTTTGGAGGTCTATGTGATGAGGGTTGCTCTTCGTGGTTCATGGATGACTTTAGTTTTTCTCCTGCTTGTTTTCACTGCAACAACGCATTTATTCGCGCAGCTTCAAAGCAATCAGGATGCACCCTTCGATGTGCTCATTGTGAATGGCCACATTATCGATGGAACAGGGTCACCCTGGTACTCTGCCGACCTCGCCATTCGCAACGGACGCATTGTCGCCATTGGCAAGCTGGACGGCCACGCCGCCGCCAAGCGCATTGACGCCGCCGGACTCATCGTAGCTCCCGGATTCATTGACATGCTCGGCCAATCCGAACTCACCATGCTCGTCGACCCCCGCGTACCCTCAAAAATCTTCCAGGGAATCACCACCGAGATCACCGGCGAAGGCAACTCCGCTGGCCCCATCAGCGATGCCATGCTCGCCGCCGACCGTGGCGGCTACGACCATTACAAAATCAATCCCGATTGGCGCACACTTGGCCAGTACTTCTCCACCCTTGAGCGCCACGGCATGGGCATTAACCTCGCCAGCTACGTCGGCGCCACCAGCATCCGCCGCATGATTCTCGGCGAGGCAGACGTCCAGCCCACCCCCGCCCAGCTCGACCAGATGAAATCCCTCGTCGCCGATGCCATGAAGGATGGAGCAGTTGGCCTCTCGACAGCTCTGCAATACTCGCCTGCCCCCTACGCCAAAACCGAGGAGCTCATCGCGCTCGCAAGCGAAGCGAGTAAATTCGGCGGCATCTATGCAACCCATATGCGCAGCGAAGGCGACACCGTTCTCGAAGCCATTGACGAAGCCACGCGCATTGGCCGTGAGGCTCACATACCCGTCGAAATCTGGCACCTCAAAGCCGCAGGCAAAGCCAACTGGGGACGCATGCCCCAGATTATCGACCGCATCGAAGCTGCGCGCCGTTCCGGCGTCGAAGTCAGCGCCAATACCTACGCTTACACCGCCTGGTTCAACACCTTCTCCGCCTTCATTCCACCCTGGGCCCACGATGGCGGCGACGAAAAACTTATTGCCCGCCTCAAGGATCCCGCCACCCGAGCAAAAATCCGCCACGACATGCTCTCCTCAGGAAAAGATTCCTCAGGCAAAGATTGGGACAACGAGTGGCAGGAGATTCCCGGCCCCGAGGCCATTCAAATCGGCGTCGTCCAGAATCCCGAGCTGCTCAAATTCCAGGGCAAGCGCCTCTCCGAAGTTGCCGCCGAGTGGAAGCTCGACCCCATCGACGCTCTCTGCGAAATCCTGATTCGCGACAACGCCGCCACCGAAGTCGCCGTCTTCGGCATGGAAGAGCCCGACGTCGTCCTCGCCCTCAAGCAGCCCTGGATGTCTATTGACAATGATTCCCAGGGCACCTCCACCACTGGCATTCTCGGCGCCGAGCATCCCCACCCACGCGCTTACGGTACTTTCCCCCGCATCCTCCGTAAATATGTTCGCGAGGAGCACGCGCTGACCCTCCCCGACGCGATTCGCAAATTCTCCGCGCTCCCCGCATCCAAAATGCGCCTCACCGACCGCGGCGTCCTCAAGGTTGGAATGTGGGCCGACGTTGTCGTCTTCGATCCGGAAACAATCAAGGACCTCGCCACCTTCGAGAATCCCAATCAGCTCTCCGTCGGCATGGAATATGTTTTAGTCAACGGCGTCCCCGTCATTGAGTCCGGCAATATGACTGGCGCCCTTCCCGGCAAAGTCCTCCGCGGGCCCGGTTACATCAAATGATATTGAAACTTGTCGAAATACATTTCAACACTGACTAATTTAAAAAGGCACGACTTTAGTCGTGCCCTTAGTTAACTAAACCCATCAAAATATTGAGCTGTGGTAGAAAATGAGTCAGGGCACGACTTTAGTCGTGCCGCAAAGATGCTCCCCAAAAACGCTGGGGCTTTAGCCCCCGTGGGAAAATCCGCTTATCGCACATTCTTCCGCGTCAGCCGCCAAATCCCCACCGCAATCGCCAGCACTCCAAACCCGTACGCAAAGTACGAGCGATTCCCCGTATAGCTGTGCCAGCCCATGTACATTATCCAGCCGCCAAGAACGATCATGATGATGCCGCGTGCCTGATTCATCTGTTTTGCCTCTCGAAAAAGTCTATTTGCCGATTTTACTTGAATCAACAACAATGCAATCCCCATTTGACCCCGCTCGCCACAACTCCTATCGTCGATAATGGACTGTTGAGGAGTCTTGCAAATGACTGAGTTGAAAAAAACACTATTGAATGGCTTGCACCGCAACCTGAAAGCCCGCATGGTCGACTTCGGCGGCTGGGATATGCCCGTCGAGTACCCGGCCAACGGCGGCGGCCTCATCTCGGAGCATCTTGCAGTTCGCAATGCTGTTGGTCTTTTTGACGTCAGCCACATGGGCGAGATTCAGTTCCGCGGCCCCGGCTCCCTTGAAGCCGTCCAGTACGTCACCATGAACGACGCCTCAAAGCTCGTCGATGGCCAGGCTCACTACTCTGCCCTTCTCACCCCTGAGGGCCACTTCGTCGACGACATTCTCGTTCACCGCCTCAGCGCCAACGATTACCTCCTCGTTGTCAACGCTGGCAACATCGAGAAAGATTTCCAGTGGATTCGTTCGCAGGTCGGCGCGCGTCACGGCATCCACATCAGCAACTTCTCTGACTACTACTCGCAGTTCGCCATCCAGGGTCCACGTGCCCTTGAGACTCTCGCCAAGCTCACCAAGGTCGATCTCGCCGCCATCAAAAATTACTGGTTCACCTGGGGAGAAGTTGCCGGCGTCGACCACATCCTCATCGCCCGCACCGGCTACACCGGCGAAGACGGCTTCGAGCTCTACCTCCCCGCCGACCTCGCGACGACGGAAAAAATGTGGGATGCTCTGATGGAAGCCGGCGCAGAATTCGGTATTAGACCGTGTGGACTCGGCGCGCGCAATACCTTGAGACTTGAAGCCGGCATGAGCCTCTACGGCCACGAAATCTCTGACTCCATCAACGTCTACGAAGCCAACCTTGGCCGATGGCTCAAGCTCGACAAGGGCGACTTCATCGGAAGAGAAGCCCTCGCTGCTCTCAACGGCGCACCAGCACGCAAACTCATCGGCCTTGAGATGATCGAGCGCGGCATTGCACGCGACGGCTACCCCGTTCTCAACGAATCCGGTGAGCCAATCGGTGTCGTCACCTCCGGCTCACCCGCGCCCTACCTTAAAACCAACATCGCGCTCGCGCTCGTCCACCGCGCCGTCGCTGAAGCTGAAGGCGACCTCTTCGTCGATTGCCGTGGCAACAAAGTCCGCGCCAAACGCGTGCCGCTACCCTTCTACAAACGCCCGAAGAAGTAATTTTTCACCTGTGCTGCTTGCAATATTCCCAAAATAGCTCGTTTAGGGTCGCGTGAGAGCTTTAAAAATAGCAGTTAGAGGCTGACAAATTCTCGCCTTTGCTCCCAATTTAGGCAGCTCATCTGCAAAATGGCTCAAAATAGACTATTTAATGAGAAATTCACAGCTTCATCATCAGGTTTTAACTCGTTCATGAATTCAATTCTTCCCCTACCCCCACCCGCTCGGGTATAACTGTGATGGCGGTGCTTTTGCTCCCGTCTTACGTTGTACCTGGTGATTTATGGCCGATCCGGCGCTGATTATAGAACCATCCACTGATTCAACCCTGATAGTTAAAGACACTTCGCATCTCCCGATAGAAAAACCATTCCTCGTTCCCAAAACAGCAAAAAGCACCGCATGGATCTCTGGCGCTGTCGTGCTGATCGCCCTGGTTGGCGGCCTTGGCTTCATCGGTTTTCACGTCGTCAACGATGTTGGCAACGTAAGTCTTGGCAACGTATGGCCCTATGTTTTGCTGGCCATCGCACTCCTGATCGCCCTCGGCTTTGAGTTCGTCAATGGCTTCCACGATACCGCCAACGCCGTCGCCACCGTTATCTACACGCACTCACTCGAACCAAACATCGCAGTCGTCTGGTCAGGCATCTGCAATCTCGCCGGAGTTCTCGTCAGTTCCGGCGCCGTCGCTTACGCCATCATTACCCTGCTACCCGTCGAACTCATTCTCCAGGTCAGCTCCGGCGCTGGCTTCTCCATGGTCTTCGCGCTCTTGATCGCAGCTATCATCTGGAATCTCAGCACCTGGTGGTTTGGACTTCCCGCATCAAGCTCCCACACCATGGTCGGCTCCATCATCGGCGTCGGCCTGGCCCACCAGTTCATGAGCGCAAAGACAGGAACCTCGGGCATTGATTGGGAACAGGCCAGCAAAGTATTCAAGGCGCTCATCTTCTCACCCATGATCGGCTTTGGTTGCGCCGCAGCTCTGCTGCTCCTCGCAAAGGTGCTCATCAAAACACCCGAGCTTTATCAAGAGCCCAAGGGTACCAATCCTCCACCCTGGCCTATTCGTCTGCTCATGGTGCTCACCTGCACCGGCGTCAGCTTCTATCACGGTTCCAATGACGGACAAAAAGGAATGGGCCTCATCATGCTCATCCTCATCGGCACTGTCCCTACTGCTTACGCGCTTAACCACGCCGTCACCACCCAGGATGTCCAGGATTTTATCGCCGCCTCAGAGAAAGCCGGACGCATTCTCGAGTCCCACATGGAAAAGAGCGTAGTGCCTGCCACTTATCTGCAAGCTTCTCTTGCCTCTACTGCTGACTCTCGCCAATTCAATGCCCGCGCCGTCGTTACCGAGTACATTCGCACCAAGCACTTAGAGCCCACCACCATCGTCGCGCTCGATCAGCTCATACAGGACATGAACCACGAGGTCGCCTACTACAAAGAGCTCAAATCGGTGCCCGCTCAGGAGCTGACCAACGTGCGCAATGGAATGTACCTGACCAGCGAAGCGCTCCGCCTCCTTGAAAAAGACAAAACCACCGGCTACAGCGACGAAGAAAAAGCCGCCCTCGACAATTACAAAGGCAAACTCGACAAGGCCACCAAGTACATTCCTGATTGGGTCAAAGTCGCCGTCGCACTTGCACTCGGCCTCGGCACCATGGTCGGCTGGAAGCGCGTAGTCGTCACCGTCGGCGAACGCATCGGCAAAAGCCACATGACCTACGCGCAGGGCGCAACCGCCAGCTTCGTCACCATGGCCACCATCGCTGTCTTTGACCGCCTCGGCCTACCTGTCAGCACCACCCACTTGCTGAGCTCCGGCGTCGCAGGCACCATGGCGGCCAATAACAGCGGCCTTCAGTTGAAGACACTCCACCGCATCGCCAGCACCTGGGTTCTCACCCTCCCTGCTGCGGCCTTGCTATCAGGCTCGTTATTCTGGATTTTTAGGCACTTCACGCACTAATAAGCTCAAAATCTCCCAATATCCAACTGGAATTCATGGAGTCTCTGGCTTCCGGTATCCTTTCCCCCTGTTTCTTCACAGCTTCCTCACCAACCCGAGGAAAACACGATCTTTAAACTTCCGTTACCATAGTAGAGGTACCCAAAACGATAATGAGTCTCAAAGCAAAGCTCGAAGCCGTCATCTACGCCGCCGAGGAACCAGTCACTCTGGTTCAGCTCGCGGCCCTGTTTGCCACCGATGCTCTGGAGTGGAAGGCTGCCCAGCAGCTCGCACTCGGCGTAGAAGCCAAAACTGAACCAAGCGCTCCAGAGCATCAGCATTCTCTCCCCGGAGTCGCTGAAACCGCCGCTGACCTCGAAGCTGAATCAGTTGAAGAAAATGAAGGCGGAATCACCGCTGAAGCTGAACTCGCAGCCAAAGGCGCCGTCGAATCCGAATTGAGAAAGCAATCCAAGCTAAAGGACCGCGAAGTCCGCGACGCGCTCAAAGAACTCATCGCCGAAATTGCCAACGGGTACGTCAGCGAAGAACGCGGTATTGAAATCCGCGAAATTGCCGGCGGCTATCGCATGGCCACCAAGGCCGAGTATCACGACTCCGTCCGCGCCTTCGTCAAAAGCCTCAAGCCACCGTTGAAGCTCTCACTCCCTGCTCTCGAAACACTCGCCGTGATCGCATACAAACAGCCGGTGACAGGCCCCGAAGTCAGCGAGATTCGCGGCGTAGACACTACTGGAGTCCTCGGTTCGCTCATGGCTCGCAAACTGATTACCACTGCAGGCCGCAAGCAGGTAATTGGTCGTCCGATTTTGTACAAAACCACGCGCGAATTCCTCGTGCGCTTTGGTCTCAAAGATCTCTCCGAACTTCCCTCCATGGAAGAGTTCGAGAAGATGGCGGCAATTGAACTGGAAGAACCGGGCGCTGAAGCAGCTGAACCCAGCGCATTGGAGCAAGCCGCGGTTGAAGACTCCAACCGGCCGGAGTTTGAAGAATCACTCGATGCAGAGATGGTGGAGGCTGAAGACCAGGACGCTACAGCCGATGAAGCCAGTCCTCAGTAACAGTAGTAGCCAAGAAGGGCACAAGATGACACCCGAACCAAAAAAGTCTTCTGTGAAGAAGACCCCAGCAGTAAAGAGTGCAGCGAAGAAAGCTGTGAAGACCGAGGCCAAAAAGGCCGTCAAGAAAACCGTTCAAGCTGTGAAGCCTGCGGTAGAAAAAAAATCCGCCAAGCCAGCGGTGAAAAAAGCAGTTGCCCAAAAGCCGCAAAAGCCGGCAGCAAAGCCGGCAGTGAAAAAAGCGGCAAAGAAAACTTCCGCAGTTGCTGAGAAAAAACCGGCAGCCAAAAAATCCGCCGCAACAAAATCTAAAAAGTCAGATGTTGAGTCACCCGCATCCGCGTTGTTTGCCGACGATTCCGCCACACAGAAATCCACGCGCAAAATTCACGACGATCTCGCCTTCGCTGAGACAGAGGCCGATGCCAAAGACGCTTCCGATGACGGCGACGACGAAGAAGCTGAGTTTGAATCGCCCAAATTTGCTGAAGCGCCAGGCAATCCCCAGCGCCTCCAGAAGATTCTCGCCCAGGCCGGCATCGCCAGCCGTCGCCGCGCCGAAGAGATCATCACCGAAGGCCGCGTCGAGGTCAACGGCAAAGTCATCACTGAGCTCGGCTCCAAAGCCGACCCCGTGCGCGACCACATCCGCGTCGATGGCAAGCTCCTCCACGGCGCCGAGCGTCTCCGGTACTACGTTCTCAACAAGCCGCGCGGTTTTGTCACTACCGTCAGCGACCCTGAAGGCCGTCCCACTGTCATGAAGTTTTTTGAGCGCGCAGGCGGCGAGCGTGTCTACCCCGTTGGCCGTCTCGATTATCTGAGCGAAGGTCTTCTCTTCGTCACCAACGATGGCCAGCTCGCGCACAAACTCACCCGCGCAGCCTCAGGCGTTGAAAAAGTCTACCTCGTCAAAGTCTCCGGCGAACCCGGCGAAGCGGAACTCTCCCGTCTTCGTGAGGGCGTTCTCATTGAGCGCGGCAAGCAGGGCACAGGCGGCAAGCGCGTCCGCACAGCTCCCGCAAAAATTGCAAAGGTCCGCGAGGGCGACAATCCCTGGTTTGAAGTTGTGCTCATTGAAGGCCGCAACCGCGAACTCCGCAAGATGTTTGAAGAGATCGGCCACCACGTCGAAAAAATTCGTCGCGTCGGCTACGGCCCCCTCGTCCTCGACGTTGAACCCGGCAACTTCCGCGAACTGACTCCGCGCGAAGTTGAAGCTCTGCGCGCTACCGCCGAAGGCAAGCTCAAGCCAAAGCGCCAGAAGATCGTTCTCCCCAAGCTCGTCGTCAACAAGAATCTGCCGCAAAAAAATTCTGCGCAAACACAAAAGCCGGAAGCAGCAGCCGAGAGTTTCACTACCAAAGGATTCAACGAACCGCGTTCCACGCGTCCACCCCGCGACTCAAGAGACAATCGCGCCGGATCAAATCGTGGCGGGCAAGACAGACCCAAGCGCAGCTTCGGTGACCGTCCAAAATTTGGTGAGCGTCGTGAATCCAACGACCGCCCAAAATTCGCAAGCCGTCCTCCATCTGGTGACCGTCGGGAATCATCTGACCGTCCTAGTTTCGGTAGCCGCCCGCCATCTGGTGACCGTCCCAGTTTCGGCACGCGTCCACCATCCGGAGACCGTCCGAAATTCGGCTCTCGCCCATCCTTCGGTGACCGCCCGAAATTCGGCAACCGTCCTCCATCAGGCGACCGTCCAGACCGTCCAAAGTTTGGTGACAGACCAAAATTTGGTGACCGTCCTGACCGTCCCAAGACCGGTGAAGGTTTCGCCAAGCGCCCCTTCTCTGACCGCCCAAAATTCGGCGACCGTTCACAATCTTCTGACCGTCCCAAGTTTAGTGATCGTCCAAAGTTCGGTGACCGCAAGCCTTTTGATCGCGCCCTCTCTTCGGATCGCCCAAAGCCTTTCGATCGCAAGCCCTTCACCGAACGTCCACCATCGGCTTCGCGTCCTCGCTTCGAAATCAGCGCCGACACGCGTCCACCAGCAGGCGACCGTCCTTCCTTGGGCGACCGTGATCGCAAGCCCTTCCGCGACAAGCCCGCATTCACACCCCGTCCCAAGTGGGATTCAGATGATCGCCCCAAAGGCGACTTCGCACCCCGCCCAAAATTCGGTGACCGCCCAAAATTTGGTGACCGCCCAAAATTTGGTGACCGCCCAAAATTTGGTGACCGTCCCAATCGTGGCGGCGACCGTTCCAAATTTGGCGGCAGCGATCGCAAGCCCTTCTCATCGCGCCCCAAAAACGAGTTCGTCGAACGCCCCGAAGATTTCGCTCCGCGCAAGCGCCTGGCAATCGACCCAGTCGCCCCGAGCGAGAGCAGACCCTCAAGCGACCGTCCACGCTCAAGTTACGGCGCACGGCCCTCCTTTGGTGCAGGCCCCAAGCGCGAGTACTCACCTCGTCCCAAGCCATCCTACGGCGGTGACCGCAGCGGAAGTTCTGACCGTCCACGCACCGGCGGCGGAGATCGTCCCAGCGGTGGTGGTTTCAAGAAGCCTTTCGGCAAACCCGGCGGAGGTCGTCCCGGCGGTGGCAAGCCCTTCGGCCGTAAACCTGGCGGTAAATTTGGCGGCAAACCCGGCGGTTCTTCAGGTCCCAGGCGCCCCAAGTTCTAATCTCGAAAAAATAGTCAGCTCTAAAAACAAAAACAGCGCAAGTCTTTCGACTTGCGCTGTTTTCCATCAAGACTAAAAAAAATTAGATTCCTACCGGGAACTCGCTGCTCTGTTGTTCAACCCCGTTTGAATAAAAATCATACGGCGTCCTGCGGTTGAATTTATACCGGCTGCGAATCTCGCGCGTAATGATGTACCCCAGCGCGGCTACGCCTAGTCCAATAGAAAACCAGCCAATCACGCGGATCGGTGAGAGCCCACCAGACTCCTCAGAACTCGCTTGAAGGTCGTTTTGAACATCGTTCTCCGTGGACATAAGTGTCGCCTCCTGGACATTTCCAGACAATTTCTACTGAAATCATACCTCAATTTTCGAAAATTCTCTGCAACTCCGTGAGAAAGCGTCCCAAAATTGATTACTCTATTGATTCAATCCGGGTAATCCAATCTAGCTTTTCCGCTTCCGGCAGAAAACTCGCCACAATCGAATTAGACGCAAGCTTTCGCAATTCGTCCCTCGTAAATCCCTGTTCTGTATGGGCTAACATAAACTCTTGCTCCACGCTGCATCCAAAAAATGCAGGGTCATCTGAGTTCAGCGTCACCAGCAAACCCGCATCAAAATACTTGCGCAGTGGATGCTCAGCAAAACTCCCGCACAATCCCGTCCGCACATTCGAACTCGGATTCAACTCCAGCGGAATCCCGCGCGCCTTCAATTCCTCCATCAACTCCGCATCCTGAATCAGCGACAGCGCATGACCAATCCGCTCTGACCCAATCCCCACCGCTTCGCGAATCGCCTCAGCCCCCGTCGTCTCTCCCGCATGATTCGTCAGTCGCAATCCCGCCCGCGCCGCCTTTGAATAAAGTTCTTTGAACGGCTCCGACCCCCTCTGCCGCTCATCCCCCCCTAGTCCAATTCCAATAATCGACGGATACTCAGCCCGCATCCTTGCCGCATCCTCAAAAACCCGCACCGCTTCCTCAATTGAAAAGTGTCTCACCGCATCAAAAATCCAATAGAGCGTCAATCCCAGCCGCTTCGTCGCCTCTTCCCGCGCTGCATCCAGCGCCGCAAAAATCGGCTCAACCGAACCCGCAGCATGCTTCCGCCACAAATAAATCACGCCCACCGAAATATAAACTTCGGCATGCACCACGCCCTGCTCGGCCAACTGCTCCATCATGCGCGTCGCCACCAGCGCGTAGTCCTCCGGCGTCACCAGCCTCTGCGTCACCGCCCTGAAGCTGTTGATGAATCCCGTAAAATCTGTAAATTTGTACAGCTCATCCGCTTCTGCCAGCGTCATTGGCACATCATCATGCCGCCTGCTCAGCTCCACCACCGTCGCCGGCAGTATCGTGCCCTCAAGATGCAAATGCAGCTCAGCCTTTGGCAGCCGGCGAACAAAACTGCGCATGGAGTCGTGACTCACATGCGCAGTCGATTCCACGTTTCGCTCCACCATCACTTCACCTTCGCAAACTCAGAGTGATGTCTGCTGTACAGGAAGTAAATAATCAATCCAATCACCAGCCAAACTCCAAAGGCCATCCACGTCATAATCTCCAGCCCCATCATCAGCAGCACACAGAAGAAGATGCTCAAGAGCGGCAGCACCGGACCCAGTGGTGCTTTGAAGCTCCTGTGCCGGTTCGGCTCGCGAATCCTCAACAGAATCACCGCCACTGAAACCAGCACAAACGCAAACAGCGTTCCGATATTCGACAAATTTGAAACCGTTCCAATATCCAGCAAGCCCGCCGGAATGCCCACCGCAAATCCCGCCACCCATGTCGCAATCGATGGCGTGCGATATTTCGGATGAATCTTGCTGAAGATCTTCGGCAGCAAACCATCGCGCGACATCGCAAACCAGACACGCGCCTGGCCCAACTGAAAAACCAGAATTGATGAGATCATTCCCAGCAGTGCGCCAATCAAAACAATCAGGCGTATCCAAACCAGCGAGTGGCCACCCGGTAGAAGCGAAAGTTTTTTCAGCGCATTCACCACCGGCGCAGCATCATCCATCACCGATTGCCACGGCACAATGCCACTCAATACAATCGCCACGCCGCCATACAGCAGCGTGCACGCCAGCAACGTTGCCAGAATTCCAAATGGCAAATCCCGCTTCGGATTTCTGCACTCTTCCGCCGCCGTCGAAACCGAATCAAACCCAATGTACGTAAAAAATATAATCGACCCGCCCGTCAGCACACCCGACCACCCATTCGGCATAAACGGGTGCCAGTAACGCGGCTGAATAAAGCTCGCCGCTGCAAAGATGAAAACCAGAATCGCAACCGTCTTGATCAGCACCAGAATATTATTAGCCCGCGCCGACTCGCGTATTCCCCTGACCAAAATCATCGTCAGAAGCATCACAATAATGAACGCGGGAATATTGAATCCAAAATGCCAGCCCGCCGGATAAATATCTTTCCCCGCCAAATCCTGCAACCCGCTCGGCAGATACGCCGGCGAAATCCATTTAGCCGTAAAGTGCAGCCCAAACCAATCCAGCAAATCCACAATATGCGCGCTGAAGCCAACGCTCACACTCATATTGCTGAACGCATACTCCAGAATCAAATCCCACCCGATGATCCATGCAGTGATCTCGCCCAGCGTCGCGTAAGTGTAGGTATACGCCGACCCCGCAATCGGAATCATAGACGCCAGCTCCGCATAGCAAAGTCCCGTGAACGCGCAAACAATCGCCACCAGCACCAATGACAATGCCAGCGCCGGCCCAGCCCCCGGCCTTCCCGCAAGCGCCGTGTGATTCATCAAATAATGCAGCAGCGGTGTATTGGCAACCGCCGGCTCAGGGAACTTCTGCCCCGCCATCGCCGTCCCAATCACCGTAAATATTCCCGACCCAATCACCGCGCCAATGCCCAGCGCCGTCAGTGACCACGGCCCTAGCGTCTTCTTGAGCGAGTGCTCCGGAATCTCTGAATCGCTGATGAGTTTATCAATTGATTTGCGTGCGAATAACTGGTTAGCCAGGACCGTTCTCCTCGGCGAGCGACCCTCATTCCACCGGGTCTCGCTGATGCTCTTCGTCGAAGTGTACTAGGTGAGCGTTTGCAGAGTGAAGAGGGAAGTTGAGTTTACTCACTAAAAATCCTCAACATGACCTCGCTCTTTCCAAAAGCAGAAAAGGCGACCCTCCCATCTCTGGGTTGGTCGCCTTCAAATCTTCTCTCAATCAATCCTGACCTTACGCGTGTCTCAGTTAGCGCTTTGAAACTCCGCGTGCTGCCTTCTTGACCTTCTGCTTGTTTTCGCCTCGTGCTCCGGTGCGCGGTCCCTTCGGTGCTGCCTTCTTGCGCGCCGCGCGCTTTACCTTCTTGCGTTCAAGTTTGTCGGTTACTGCCTTTGTATTCGCCACAATTTACCTCTTTCAATCTCTTTGCATCAGAATTGCCTGCGCCAGTTTCAACCGGACACAGGATGCTCACTTTCAAGATTAACAGGGATTTCACCTCTGTGAAAGCTTCTTCAACCGCGCACCAGCCAATTCAAGCGTACAATAGAGTTATAGGTTCCTCAGTTTTACTCTGAAATCCTTCTCTATGCTCATTGCTCCTGAGGAATTTCACCCACATTGAGTCTCCTTTTTTCGCGACGAAATTCAAGCGGATCAAGTGGAAGAAGCTCAACTCACATCTGTGCTCTGTCTGCGGCCTCTTGGCCACTATTCTTGAGCTCCGTAACCAACGCACGCCTCACAGGACGGCCAAGTCATCGCGTCCGGAGTCTAACTTTATGCGTTCAGAACAAATCCATCGTGCACTCAAGCAGGGCATCAGCCGTTACGAGATCTGCCAGCTCGTCTCCAAAGGCGTAAAAGCAACACACCGTCCCGGTTCCAACTTTGAAGCCTCCATCGGCCAGGTCCTTGGCTTCATCGGCGATCACCGCGCCTCGTTGATTCGCGTTCAATCCGATCACGTTGCCAAATTCGATTCTCGCCTCTAACCCGCATATTTCCTCTGCAGGCTTTCTTGCATAACAGCTTTGAAACGGCATGACTCCGGTCGTGCCGTTCAATTTTTTATACCGCCAAAATTCTCAGCCACTTTAAAAAATAAAATAGCGCAACGCTTCCATCGTGACGCAAAACAGCAAATAAATTCGCGGGCGTTAGCCCCTGCACCCACTTCCCGTTGCAGCAATCTATCCATGCAGTATGTATTCCTCCAGCCTACATAACCAGGCATCGTTCAATAGAATGGAGGAATGCAAACCGACCCCATGCAAGAGCTGGCCCGACTGAGAGAGTACTACCACCCGATGAGTGACGAGGAGTTGCTGGAGCTTGAGGGTGATATCAAGAACCTGAATCCGACGGCACAACAGGTGCTGAATGAAGAATTGACGCTGCGCGGCATTGGGAAGAAGGCGAGCGATGCTGCGAAAGTTTGGCGCGGGGCAAACGTGGAAGGAAGCGGTGCTGAACTCTCTGCGGACTCAGCCGATGATGGGTTGGTTGACTTCCCGGGTCCTTCAGCGGCTGCGGTTTATGACGACGGAAAACAGTTTGTGGATGGGAAGGGACAGGTTTTTACTTACAAGACGCTGCTCTGCGAGTGCGACGATAAGGAACAGGCCTGGCAGTTGAAGGAGTTGTTAAGGCGCAACGGAATTGATAGCTGGGTTCAGACTCCTGCGCGCAGCAAATATGATTTGCCGCTGCCCTCGCGGGTTGAGGTGGGCGCGGATCAGTTGGAACAGGCGAAGAGGATTGCAGCGCAACCGATGCCGCAGGAAATTATTAAGATGTTTGAGGAGATTGAAGAAGATGTTGCTGAGTTTGAGATTGATAAATGTCCACAGTGCGGAGCGGAGGATCCGATTCTTGAGGGTGTGGATCCGGTGAATCAGTGGTTGTGCGAGAGTTGCGGACATCAATGGAAAGATAGCGAGATTTAGGCATAATTGTTCTTACCGTTTTTTATGGTTTGTAAATGTATTCGTTGTGCCACGCTAATTGCTCCGTTGATGGCCAGAATGAAGGGTTGCCAGGCAAAACAATATTTTTGCCATGCAGCGCATAATATTCTTTACCATTATCAAACTCATCCTTGAGCCGCCCACTTACCTCTACGCGGTAATCCGGGGCTACAGTCAGGTAGCCACGGTCAAAAAGTGTATGTACATCTTGTCTCAGAAGAAGGCCATTACTGGGATTGTGAGAGCCACCTTCTTTGTAGGGTCGGATGTGTGCCGCATCAAGAACATGCAGAATATGCGAGTTCGTGAGTGCACATTGCCTTTGGTAGACATCTGTGACAATGACACGAAAGGCTCCTTGTCCCAATCGTGGGAAAACAGTCTGTGGCTGACCATATCGTGGAGAGTTTGTTTCCAAATCTAGCTTGTCGATATCTAACTTGCGTGCTTGCAGTCTATAGCCAACTTCGTTCCAGATTCTTTGCCCTGCTATATCTTCTGTTAAATACCCTTTGCCTTGTACAGTTTGTCTAGGCCAATCTGAGGCAAGAATCCATTCGTCGCGCGAAAAAAAGAAAGGACTTTGTAGGAGAATGCAACCAATGTTGTAATCGCTAGCCGAACCTGGTTCGACGCGACGATATTTCTCAATACGCTTACGCATCTCTATTTCAGTCTTTGCCCCATTCTTCTCACCAAACGCTCCCCAAGCAAAGCTTGCTGGGAGAACAGTGTAGTGACTAAAGAATCCGCCGCCAACAATATAGTTATTGGGGCTATGAAGCTTAAACAAGAGTGGCTCACCTGGTGACAAAGAATTAAATGATGCCGCACCACTCGGCCTCCAAAAGTTCACTTCATCAGGACGCAACTCCGACAAATAGTCGAACCAATCCGAGTCGGTGATGGCAACAAATAGGCGCACTCAAGATCCTGTTCTATAAGGTTGCAACTAATAATAGTCGTTTGAATAGGAGAACCAAATAAAAACTCCCGAGGCTCGAATGAGACTCGGGAGTTTTTGTTTGATGTTGTAAGACTAAGAAAAATTTACATTCCGTCTTTGACGCCTTCCACAAACGCTTTCAGCTTCCTGCTTCTGCTGGGGTGACGCAACTTGCGCAGAGCTTTGGCTTCGATTTGGCGGATGCGCTCGCGGGTGACCTGGAAGCTTTGGCCGACTTCTTCCAGGGTGTGCTCGCTGCCGTCTTCGAGACCGAAACGCATCTTGATGACGCGCTCTTCACGCGGGGTCAGAGTGCGCAGAACCTGCGAGGTGTACTCCTTGAGGTTGACGCTGATGACAGCCTCAGAGGGCGAAACGGCCTGGCGATCTTCAATGAAGTCGCCGAGGTGCGAATCTTCCTCTTCGCCGA
>VFSW01000040.1_pt1 | contig 142979 bp, 133 predicted proteins | sample 5358111 | NCBI WGS metagenome assembly VFSW01 (sample SAMN11554181, study PRJNA540505) | mine drainage metagenome | isolation source: sediment from site ElyBrook_90M | place: USA: Ely Copper Mine, Vershire, VT | collected 2017 | reverse complement strand
TTGGTGGAGGTAAGCGGGATCGAACCGCTGACCTCTTGCATGCCATGCAAGCGCTCTCCCAGCTGAGCTATACCCCCGCAAGCAAAGACATACATGTTATCGCGGGATCATGTGCCGCGCAAGCCCCTCAAACAAATGACCAGCGGGGCGAGCGCGGTCGTCCGAATCAATGACGGGTCGTACCGTCAACAACCGCAACCGGATCTGCAGGCGCCGCGGTCGCAGCAGCGGCGGCAGCCGCCACCGGGATTTCGTCGGGCAACGGCTCCGGGGGACGCTCGAGCGCAATCTCGAGAACCTTGTCAATCCACTTCACGGGGATGATTTCAAGACTTGTCTTGATGTTTTCAGGGATTTCCTGCAGATCCTTGACGTTCTCTTCGGGAATCAGCACCGTTTTGATGCCGCCACGATGCGCCGCGAGCAGCTTTTCCTTCAGGCCACCGATTTCAAGAACCTCACCCCGCAGCGTGATTTCGCCCGTCATCGCCACATCGGCACGCACTGGAATCCCGCTGAGGGCAGAGACAATCGCCGTGGTCATGGCGATGCCCGCGCTCGGGCCATCCTTGGGTGTGGCGCCCTCCGGCACGTGCACGTGAAGATCGCTTTTCTCGAATACGTCGTCCCGGATACCGAAACGGCGGGCGCGCGAGCGCACCACCGTGCGCGCGGCTTCCACCGATTCCTTCATCACATCGCCAAGAGAACCGGTGCGAATGATGACACCCTTGCCGGGGACCTTGGTAGCCTCGACGGTGAGCAGTTCTCCACCGACTTCGGTCCATGCCAACCCGACAACCTGTCCCACCTGATTCTCACGCCCGGCAAGACCAAAATTGAAGCGACGCACCGACAGGAAGTCGTTGAGGTTGGCGGCAGTAACGACAACCTTGCCCTCGTACTTTTTCAACAACAGCCCTTTCACCGCCTTGCGACAGATCTTGGAGATTTCACGCTCCAGAGAACGGACGCCAGCTTCTCGCGTGTAGTAGCGCACGATGCCGCGGAGCGCTTCTTCAGTGATGTCGAGTTCCTCGGACTTGACCCCGTTGTTGCTCATCTGCTTGGGCAGCAGATAGCGTTGGGCGATATTGACTTTCTCGTCCTCTGTATAGCCGGACAATCGGATGACTTCCATCCGATCGAGCAGCGCCGGAGGAATATTCAGCGAGTTGCTGGTTGCCACGAACATGACGTCGGACAAATCAAAATCGACCTCGATGTAGTGGTCACTGAAAGTGTGATTCTGCTCAGGGTCCAGCACCTCCAGCAGGGCCGACGCGGGATCACCGCGAAAGTCCATTCCAAGCTTGTCGACTTCGTCGAGCAGGAACAGTGGATTGCGCACCCCGATCTTGCCCAGGCTCTGGATGATCTTGCCTGGCATCGAACCAATGTAAGTGCGACGGTGACCACGAATTTCGGCTTCATCGCGCACGCCGCCAAGCGCCATGCGCACGAACTTGCGCCCAGTGGCTCGCGCGACGCTCTGCCCCAGCGACGTCTTGCCCACCCCGGGCGGCCCAACCAGACAAAGAATCGGCGCCTTGACCTTGTCGACCCGCTGTTGCACTGCGAGGTATTCAAGAATGCGTTCCTTGACCCGCTCCAGGCCGTAGTGGTCTTCGTCAAGCACGGTTTCGGCAAAACCGAGATCGTGCTTCACCTTGGACTTCTTCGCCCAGGGCAGATTGACCAGCGTGTCGAGGTAGTTACGCACCACAGTCGCTTCGGCCGACATCGGCGACATGAGCTTGAGCTTCTTGAGTTCGGCGTCGGCCTTCTTGCGCGCCTCCTTGGGCATGTGCGCAGCCTTGATCTTCTTTTCCAGCTCTTCGACGTCGGCGCCCTCTTCTCCCTCGCCAAGTTCCTTCTGGATGGCCTTGACCTGCTCGTTGAGGTAGTACTCGCGCTGACTTTTCTCCATCTGGCGCTTGACGCGGCCACGGATACGCTTCTCGACCTGCAGGATGTCCACCTCTCGCTCAAGTTGCTCGAGCAGATTTTCGAGGCGCGCGTGCACATCCGCAAATTCAAGCACCATCTGCTTGTGCTCGAGCTTCAGCGGCAGATGCGCGGCAATGGTATCTGCGAGGCGGCCCGGGTTGTCGATGCCCGCGATCGAGGTAAGAATTTCTGGCGGAATTTTCTTGTTGAGCTTCACGTACTGGTCGAACTGCGTGACCACGGCACGACGAAGCCCCTCGGATTCCGCGGACGACTCGCTCGGGGCCTCGACTGGCTCAACCTCGCAAATAAAGAATTCACCGTTGTCGGAGACGTCGTGCGCCTTCGCACGCTGGACGCCTTCCACGAGCACTTTCACGGTACCGTCCGGCAGCTTGAGCATCTGCAGAATGGTGGACATGCACCCCATCTCGAACAGATCTTCCGGCTTGGGTTCATCCTTGGCCGCAGCCTTCTGCGCCACGAGCATGATCTGCTTGCCAGCCTCCATCGCTGATTCGAGGGCGCGGATGGACTTCGGCCGCCCGACGAACAGCGGGATGACCATATGGGGAAAGACAACCACGTCACGCAGCGGCAGCAGCGGAACCGCGGAAGTGGCAAGAACAGTGGATTCAGATTCAACGGCCATGGGGAGTCCCCTGGAAAGTTATGGTCAGCAGATGAGGCGATACCCAAATTTTGCAAGGGGATCGAATCACCCTACCGACAGTCATGGATCAAGCGCCTGCTGCTTTCGGCGGATCTTCGTAGGTCAGCAGGGGCTTGCCCCCCGAGTTGATCGTGGTTTCGTCGACGGTAATGCTCGTCACGCCCTTCATGGTGGGAATGTCGAACATGGTGTCAAGCAGCGTCTGTTCAATGATCGAACGCAGGCCACGCGCCCCGGTCCCACGCTGCAGCGCCTTGCTTGCGATGGCCGATAGCGCGGCGCCACGGAACTCGAGCTTGACGCCGTCCATCTCGAACAGGCGCTGATATTGCTTGACCAGGGCGTTGCGAGGTTCCGTGAGGATCTGGACAAGCGCCGGCGCGTCGAGTTCGGCAAGCGTCGCCGCAACGGGCAGGCGTCCGACCAGTTCGGGGATGAGCCCGAACTTGATCAGATCTTCAGGCTCGACCTGACGGAAGGCTTCCGAGATGCTCTGCTGCGCTTTGGTGCGGACCACGGCCGAGAAGCCGATGCCGGACTTCTCCGAGCGGTTTTGGATTATTTTTTCCAGGCCGTCAAATGCACCGCCACATATGAAAAGTATGTTGGTGGTATCGACCTGGATGAAATCCTGGTTTGGGTGCTTGCGACCGCCTTGCGGGGGCACCGATGCCATCGTGCCCTCGATCAGCTTCAGCAGGGCCTGCTGTACGCCTTCACCAGAAACATCACGCGTGATCGACGGGTTCTCCGACTTTCGGGAGATCTTGTCGATTTCGTCAATGTAGACGATGCCCCGCTGCGCCTTCTCGATTTCATAGTTGCAGCTCTGGAGCAGCTTCTGGATGATATTTTCGACGTCTTCGCCAACGTAGCCGGCTTCGGTCAGGGTGGTCGCATCGGCAATCACGAACGGCACGTTGAGCACGCGCGCCAGCGTCTGGGCCAATAGCGTCTTGCCCGAACCGGTCGGCCCGATCAGCAGGATATTGCTCTTGGCAAGCTCGACATCGCCAGGTTTTCCAGCGTGCTGCAGGCGCTTGTAGTGGTTGTAAACCGCCACCGAAAGGATGCGCTTCGCCGAATCCTGACCGATGACGTATTGATCGAGAACGTCCTTGATCTCCTGTGGGATCGGGAGGTCAGAACGCCCGTGCCGCTCAGCCTTGTCCGCCGCGACCACTTCGTCGCGGATGATTTCATTGCACAGGTCGATGCATTCGTCGCAAATGAAGACCGAAGGACCGGCGATGAGCTTCTTGACTTCATGCTGGCTTTTGCCGCAGAAGGAGCAGTAGAGAATTTTTTCGCCGGCGGCGGGGGTTTTCTTGTCAGCCATGTCCCGTGACTCGCAGTTCCTTGTTGAAGGCTCTTAAGCTGGTCGAACTCATGCGCGCTTGGCGATGACTTCGTCCACGAGGCCGTAGTCGCGCGCCTGATCGGCCGACATGAAAAAGTCGCGCTCGGTGTCGAGCGCAATCTTTTCGAGCGACTGGCCAGTGCGCGCGGCCAGGATGCCGTTGAGGCGCTCACGCAAATAGAGGATTTCCCGAGCCTGGATTTCGATGTCCGTTGCCTGCCCCTGGGCACCGCCGAGCGGCTGGTGGATCATCACGCGGGAATTCGGCAGCGAATAGCGCTTCCCCTTCGCTCCCGCGGCGAGCAGAAAAGCGCCCATGCTCGCGGCCAAGCCCGTGCACAATGTGGAAACATCTGGTTTGATGAATTGCATGGTGTCAAAAATAGCCATGCCTGCCGACACCGAACCGCCCGGCGAGTTGATGTAAAGCGAAATGTCCTTCTCGGGGTTCTCCGACTCCAGGAACAACAACTGCGCCACCACGAGGTTGGCGGTCTGGTCGTTGATCGGCCCCACCAGGAAGATCACACGGTCACGGAGCAGCCGCGAATAAATGTCGTACGCACGCTCGCCGCGCCCGCTTTGCTCGATGACGATCGGCACCATGCCGAGATTCTGGGTTTCGATGGCACTCATGGCTGGGTCTGGATGAATGAGGGAGCAAGATTAGCATGGCATCGCCGCGCGGGTGCGATCGGGTACACCATGAAAAAACCGCCCAAGCCGCAGAATCGGCGAAGGGCGGTGCGCGCAAATGCGCCGGGGCGGGAACGCAGCGTCCCCCCTGGCGGCGCGGTCGATTCGACGCCGGGCAAGTGTTGAAACACGACCCCGCTGGCGGAACTCAAGCGTTCGCCATGATTTCGTCAAATGTGATGCTCTTTTCGGTGGTTTTTGCCTGCGAAAATACAAAATCGGCGACGTTGTTTTCGATCACGATCGACTCGACGTCGGACAGGCGCTGCGGGTCGCCGTAATACCAGCGCGTGACCTCTTCCGGAGTCTCATAGCTCGACGCCATGGTTTCGACATACGCACGCACCTGCTCCGGCTTGGCGTGCAATTCGTGCTCCTTGACGAGTTCGGCCACGATCAGGCCCAGACGCACGCGTCGCTCCGCCTGCTCGCGGAAGAGATCTGGCGACAGCGGCATCTTGTCGACGTCCTTCATGCCGCGCGAGGTGAGATCCTGGCGCGCCGCGCGCATGAGTTCCTCGATCTCGTTTCGCACCACGCCGGAAGGCAGGTCCACGCTGTTGGCCTTGAGCAGCGCATCCATCGCCGCACGCTTGTTGCGGGCACTCAGGCGGCTGGTGACCTCCCGCTCGAGATTCTTGCGAATATCGTCGCGCAGTGCCTGCACATCGCCACTGTCGATACCCAGAGACCTGGCGAAGTCGGCATCGACCACCGGCAGCAATGGCTGTTCGATCTTCGTGATGGTCAACGAGAAACGCGCCGTCCTGCCAGCGACTTCGCGACCCTGGTAATCCGCGGGGAACGTCAGGTCGAACTCGACGGTAGCCCCGGACTTCTGACCCCGCGCCGCCGCTTCGAACTCGGGCAGCATGCGACCGTCGCCGAGAATGAACTGGAAATCGTCGGCCGAACCACCCTCGAACGCAACCTCATCAAGCTTGCCGAGAAAGTTCACGGTCAGTCGGTCACCATCAGTCGACACGCTTTCAGCATCGTCCCGAAGGCTGAAGGTGCGTCGCTGCTTGCGCAGCACGTCGACGGTCTTGTCGATCGCGGCGTCGTCGACGGCGCACGCCAGCCGCTCCACGTCGACGCTCGAGAGGTCACCCAATGCAATATCTGGGTACACCTCGAAAACGGCATCGAACGCGAACGCATCGGCATCCGCCGTGTTGTCGAGGGGCGTGAAGGCAGGCGTGCCAGCCACGCGCACACGCGCCGAGCTCACGGCCTCGTAGAACACGTGGCCGACCTTGTCCTGCAGAACCTCCGCCTCAACCGACGGGCCATAGCGCTTCTGCAGCACCGTCATTGGCACCTTGCCGGGACGAAAACCCGCAACGCGAGCGGTTCGAGACAGATTCTTCAGTCGCACGGCGACCTCGCTCTGCAGATCAGCCTTGGGCACCGACACAGTGATGCGTCGCTGCAGTTTTTCCAGGGTTTCAACGGCGGTCATGGGAAATTCCGATCAAGAACAAACGAAGGACGCGAATGCGCGGGCGTGCAGGCTGATGCCCCCGGCCACCGCATCCGTGGCCGGCCCCGGCAGCCTGAACATGGACCGCCGGCGTTCACGAGCAATCAATTTTTTGGGAACCTTGGAGCATACCACCGCCGCGGTCGCGAGCGCCCCGCCGCGCAGCGCGCGCCGTCGGCTGGAACCTGACCCGGATCAGGCATGGCAGACCAGCCTCCGCAACTCGCAGCGCAGGCGCCGGGTCAATCGACGCGCGCCCGATGCCACTCTGGCATCGCGCTCGCGGCCGTGTTCGAACGTGCCACCTTCGATGGCATGGACGACGACGTGTCGGGGCAGCATATCCAGGGCACTGCCCAGTGCGAGCACTTCAGCCAAGCCGATGCCATGGCTTGATGCGGGCAACATGGTGCGCTGCAGCGCCCTCGTCGTCAGATCGAATCGATGCAGGCGCCCTGGGGCGCCTGCTGGCGCGGCGGCATCCACGCACACGAGGGCGTCGAATCCTGCGCAATCGTCGAGAATACGAATCAGATCGCCGTTTCGGCAGCCTACGACGCAGCCGGGCAGCCTGGCGCCCGCCAGCGCGCGCACCAGCCAGGGGCCAAGGCCGTCGTCCCCGCACAGAGGGTTTCCCACACCGAGCACCAGCACGCTTGGCGCGATGCGCCGGCCCAGGGATCGCGCGCATCTTGCCGATCGCATCACGTGCGGCGCACCGTCAGTCTGAGAAAATGCGTCGCGCACGAGATACAGGGATCGTAGTTGCGGATCGCCTGCTCGCAGCGCGCGCGCAATGCATCCTCGGGGGCGTCGAGCATGCCTGAAGCCACAGCCGCCAGGTCCGCTTCGATCGAGGACTGATTCTGCGACGTCGGCGGCACGATGCGGGCGAGCGCGATGCGGCCATCATCCGCGAAGTCGTATCGATGCCAGCAGATCCCGCGCGGCGCCTCGGTGCAACCGAATCCCGTCCGTGCGCGCGGAGTGAGTGGCACGGCCGCCAACGCTGGCTCGCGCCATTCGCGCACGATGCGCAGCGCCTCATCGCAGGCGTACACGATTTCGACCGCGCGCACAACAATACTCTGGAAGGGATTTCGGCAGACCGGACCCAGACCTGCCTCACGCGCAAGCTCCTGAACATGGTGCGGAAGGCGATCATGGTTCAGGGCGTAGCGCGCAAGCGGCCCGACGAGGTAGGCGCCATGCCCCGACATCGTGGCCTGCAAGGCGGTGGAGTGCGGAACCTGACGCTCGTCGAACACCGACTCGAACGCGGAAATGTCGATGTCCAGGCCGCCGCTGGAAACAATGCGACCTTCGTTGAATGGATATTCGTCCGGATGCCGAAGTGCCACGAATTCATAGTCCCGCTCCAGCGCCGGGAGCTCGAACTTCGCGACCCAGCGAAGCAGCGCCTGCGCCGCATCGACGGCGCGCACGAGGGTGGGTTCAAAGGCGGAGAGGGCTGCGCGCGTCGGGATGCAATGGAACCCGCCCGGGCGCACACTGACCGGGTGAATCTCGCGCCCGCCGAGCAAGCGCAGCAATCCGTTGCCCGCGCGCTTGAGTTCGAGTGCAATGCGCACCGGCTCGCCGTGCTCGCGCGCCATGGCGATCATGTCGGGAAAACCCAGAAAATCGGGCGCGTGCAGCATGGCCACGTGCAGGGCATGGCTCTCGATCCATTCACCGCAATACATCAGGCGCCGCAACGCACGCAAGGGACCATCCACCACAGTGCCGAATGCATTTTCCACCGCGTGAACCGCGCTCATCTGGTATGCCACCGGGCAGATGCCGCATATTCGGGCCACAATGTCAGGGAGTTCCTCAAAGCTGCGCCCGCGCAGAAATGCCTCGAACAGCCTCGGCGGCTCGAAAATTCGCAGCGCCGCGCGCGCCACCGCGCCATCGCGGATCTCCAGCTCCAGGGCACCCTCACCCTCGACGCGGGAGATGTTGCCGACCTCAATCGTCCTCGTCGCCATGCGACTCGCTCTCCTTGCGAAACGGCTCCGCGGCGACGTTGAAAGTGCGGAGCGCGCGGCGGATGGTGCCCGCCCCAGCACCGAGCCTGCCCCAGCGTGCCGTCAGCGCCGGCATGTTGGGTGTTTCCATCGGCCCGAAACAGCCATAGCAGCCTCGACGGAATCCCGGACAGAGCGCACCGCATCCGGCGTGGGTCACCGGCCCGAGACACGGCGTGCCCTGCACCATCACGCACACCGTGCCTGCACGCTTGCACTCGATGCACACGCTGTGCGAGGCCACGGCGGGTTTGCGCCCGGCGAGAAAAGCCGTGATCACCTCCAGCAACTGGCCCTTGTCCACGGGGCAGCCGCGCAGCTCGAAATCCACGGTGACGTGTGCACTGATGGGAGTGGACGTCGCCAAGGTGTCAAGGTAGGCCGGGCTTGGATACACGGCACGCAACATTTCGCCAGCATCCGCGAAATTGCGCAAGGCCTGGATCCCGCCGGCGCTCGCACAAGCGCCAATGGTGACAAGGTGGCGGGATGCGGCGCGCACGTGCTGAATGCGCACGGCGTCGGCGCCCGTGGTGACGGAACCTTCCACCAGTGAGAGATCGTAGGGACCAGGAAGGACGCGGCTGCTTGCCTCGGTGAAACGGGCGATCTCGACCGCGCCGGCAAGGACGAGGAGTTCGTCTTCGCAATCCAGCAGCGAGAGTTGACACCCGTCGCAAGAGGCAAACTTCCACACGGCGAGACGCGGACGCGCACCGCCACGCATGCTAGAGCTCCCGCACGGCGAGACGCGACGCGATCGCATCAAGCCGGAACACAGGGCCGTTCCTGCATACGAAGTCCGCACCAAACTGGCAGTGACCGCACAAGCCCACTGCGCACTTCATGTTGCGCTCCATCGAAAGATGGATGCGGCTGTCGGGCATGCCGGCAGCGCGTAATGCGTTGGCGCTGAAACGCATCATGACTTCCGGCCCGCAGACCATCGCCACGGCGTTCGCCGCATCGAACGTGGCGCGCGGCACCAGTGACGGCACCACGCCGACATGACCTCGCCACGAGGCGTCGGCGCGGTCGACGCTGACCAGCATCTCGACATCCGCGGCGCGGCCCCATTGCGCCAGCGTGTCGGGAAACACGATGTCCGCCTGGGTCCGCGCACCGAGCAGCAGGACCATGCGTCCATGGCGCTCGCGCTGGGCCCGCACCGCCTCGATGGCGGGGCGCAAAGGCGCCAGCCCGAGGCCACCTGCGATGATGACGACGTCACCTCCCGTCGCGGCCACCGGCCAGCCGCGTCCGAACGGGCCACGCAAGCCCAGGACGGCTCCGGGCTGCAGCGCCGCCAACGCCGAACTGATGGCACCAACGGCGCGCACAGTGTGGACGAAGCACCCATCCACGCCGCCGCTGATGCTGATTGCGACGTCCCCGACACCGAAGACATACAGCATGTTGAACTGGCCCGGCGCGAACGGCGGGCACACACCGTCAAGTGGGGTGATGCGGATGCTCACGGCGTCCCGGAGCTCCTGGCGACGGGAGACCACCCGCCAAGGACGAGGTATCGATGTGTCGGTGGCTTCAGGCGGGGCCATAGACATCGAGCATGTGCAGGCGCGCGGACTGGAGGCGCTGGGCGAGGATGGCGGCGAATCGCTGCATCACCTCCAACCCGAGGGTGGCATCGGCGACGAAACAGGCGCGCACGCACGCCACGTCGAACACGAGCACATGCGTGGGCTCCAGCACACGCGCGTCGAACTGCCAGCGGTACGGCGGTGCGACCCAGGACACACCGGCCACGTCGCCGGGTCCAAGCGTCGCAATCGATCGAATGCCATGCCCCGGCGTCATGAGTTCAAGCGCCACATGCCCCTGCAGGAGTAGAAAAAAGGCCTTTGCCGCCTCACCCTCGCGCAGCAACCAGCGTCCAGGTGCGTACACGCGGCTGCGTGCACACACGGCAAGCGGGCGTACGCGATGCGCCGGTATGCCGCGGAAAAGCGCCTGCCCGTCAATGAGCGCCTCAAGATCAAGCATCACCCTGCCCCCGCGACGCGCCGCCGTCCTGCATCGCCGCCGCCTCCGCAGTGATGTCGATACCCACGGGGCACCAGGTGATGCAGCGCCCGCAGCCGACGCAGCCCGAGGTGCCGAACTGATCGATCCAGTTCGCGAGCTTGTGTGTCATCCACTGCCGATACCTTGCGGCGCCTCCGTGGCGCACGCTTCCGCCATGGACGTAGGAAAAGTCGAGGGTGAAACACGAATCCCACAGTCGAACGCGCTGTGCGTGCTCCCCCAACAAGTCGGACTGGTCCTCCACCGTGTGACAAAAACACGTCGGACACACCATGGTGCAATTGCCGCATTGCAGGCACCGCTCGCCAACCTCGGCCCAACGCGGGTGTTCGAGCTTCGCTTGCAACAGTTCACGCAGGCCATCGGTGCGCAGGGTGCGGCCCATGGCGCCCGCGCTGCGCGCGAGCACCATGCCCTCGGCCTCGCGATCCGCGGCATCGGCCGGCTGCGCTTCGATTTGCGTCAGCACTGCAGCGCCGGCGTCGCTGCCGACCGTGACGACGAAACGATGACGCGCGCCATCGAGCACTTCGGTCAATGCGAGGTCGAAGCCGGCGCGCGCTTGCGGACCGCTTTGCATCGATGCGCAAAAACATGTTCCGGCGGGCGAGCCACAGTTGATGGCAACAATGAAGGCGTGGTGCCGTCTGCATGCATACGCGGCATCTTCGAACGGACCGCCCATGAACACGCGGTCCTGTACCGCGATCGCCTGCAATTCGCACGCGCGTACACCGATGAACGCATAACGCGAGGTATCAGGCGGCGGCGCCTCGAAAGCCAGGACGCCCGAGGGGTCGCGCCGGACCTCCCAGAGCAGCTCGCGCGCCGGATGCAAAAACTGCTTCCAGGAGTTCGGCCCGACCGCATAACCGAACAGCGCAGCGTCAGTGCGGCGCACGAGGGTGTAGCTTCCGCCGTCCTGCAGGTCGGTCCACCCTTGCGGCAGCTCATCGACCCGGGCCAGCGGTGCGTAAACGATCGCTCCATCGCGCACACGCGGCCCCACCACCGCGAACCCGCTCCGCTTCAGGGCGTCAAGCAGGCGCTGCAGGCCATCGCGGTCGATGACCGAGGGGGAAGCGTCACGGGTTGATGACATCGGTCCCTGGAAACGACTGACGCCGCACCGGCGTCGGTGGGACCAAGAATACGCCCGCGTGATCCGGACGACCGCTTTGCACGCACGATCCGTGCGGATAAACGGCGACCTCGGCGGCCCACGATCGATCCATGCCGCCACGCGGCGGCAACCGCCTGTGGCGCGACGGCGTGTCCGCGGGACCCTGGTGCGAGGAGGGGGACTCGAACCCCCACGCCCGTGAGGGCGTCAGGACCTAAACCTGGTGCGTCTACCAATTTCGCCATCCTCGCGCGAACGACGATCAGGGCATTTATTCTATGCTTTGGGGCTTGCGCTCTTTTGCCGACGCCGCGACTGCTGCCGCGAGATCCTGCTGCGGCTTTCTCTCGCCACCGTGAATCCGACCCCTCCCCCCGCCCTCGAACGCAGCCTCGCCCCGCGTGGCACCGCCTGGTACTACGCCACCATGCATCTGGACGCGGGCGTTCGCCTGAACGTGCTCACCTTGCAGGCATGGTGGCGCGCGGTGTCGGCGATTCCACGCGAAGTGTCGGACGACGGCGTCGCCGCCGCAAAGCTTGCCTGGTGGCGCGCGCAGCTTGGTCAGAGTGTCGAAGGTACCGCCGAACATCCACTGCTGCGGGCATTGCAGCCAGCGTTGCAGCGCCAGGCGTTGGCGCTGCCCCTGCTGCTGCGCGCGCTCGATCACGTTGATGCGTCGCTGCGGCAAAGCCGATGGCTCGACGCAGGCGCCGTGGACGCGCACCTCGATGCGGGCCCGGGAAGTATCGCGCGTGCCACGGCCCTGCTGTCGGGGACACCGGCGGTGCCCGATCCCGCATGGGCGGATGCCATGGGCGTGGCATTGGCCCGTGTAGCCATGCTGCGCGATCTCGGGCGCAGCTTGCGTCTGGGGATTGTTCCCTTGCCAGTGAACCTGCTCGCGGCCCACGATGTCAAAGCACGGACGTTGCTGGAGCGCGAACGGTCCGCCGCGGTGCGCGCCCTGCTCGGTACGGTCGCCACGCAGGCGCTGCAGGCGCTGGATGCGGCACGTGCAGTCCGACCATCGGCGGTCGGCGCCGTGCGTCCCGCAGTGCGAATCGCCGCCGCGCTCGAGCGCATCGCACGCGCGCAGTTGCGGGAGTTACAGCAGGCTGAGGATGCACTGCTGGAGCAGCGCATCACCCTGCCCCCGCTACGCCTGTTGTGGGAAGCCTGGCGGGGGCAGCGAAGCGCCTGATCCCATCGCGCTCAGCGTGCTTCCAGATCGGCGCGAAGAGCGCGATATTCGTCCAGCGCCTCCGGGTTGGCCAGCGCGGTGACGTTTTTCACGGCGTCCCCATGCACCAGATTGCGGACGGCCAACTCCACGATCTTGTTGCTCTTGGTGCGAGGAATGTCGTGCACTTGCACCACGCGCGCCGGGACATGGCGGGGTGTGGTGTTGTCCCGAATCGCCCGCTTGACGCGATCGATCATGGCTTCGTCGAGACGCAGGCCGTCACGGAGCTTGACGAACAGCACGACGCGCACGTCGTTGTAGGTTCCCGGTGGCCAGTTCTGACCGATGACCAGGGACTCGGTAATCTCAGGCAGGCGCTCGACCTGTCGATAGATTTCGGCGGTACCGATACGCACACCGCCGGGGTTGAGCGTCGCATCGGAGCGGCCATAGATGACGAAGCCATCGTGGACCGTGCGCTCGATGTAGTCACCGTGGTGCCACATGCCGGGAATGCGCGTGAAATACGCGTCCATGTATTTTTCGCGACCCTTGTCGAGACTGCCATCGACCATGAACCCCAGCGGCATGGTCGGAAAAGGTTGTGTGCAGACCAGCTCGCCCTTCTCCCCCGCGGGCAGCACGCGCCCTTCGTCATCAACCACGGCCACGGCCATGCCCAGCGCAGCGCACTGGATTTCTCCGCGCCAGACGGCATGCGTGGGAGTCCCGACCGTGAAGCAACTCACCAGGTCGGTGCCCCCAGACATCGAACTGAGGCACACATCCCGCTTGATACGCTGGTAGACCGTGTCGAATCCCTCCGGAACCAACGGCGACCCGGTGGACATCACGGTACGCAGCGCCGTGAGCTGATGGGACTTGATCGGTGCCAGTTCAGTCTTGCCCAATGCCTCGATGAATTTGGCCGAGGTGCCGAAATGGGTGAATCCGACCTCGTCGGCATAATCCCACAGAATCCGACCGTCGCTGGCGAAAGGCGAGCCGTCGTACAAGCACAGGGTGGCACCCTGACTGAGCGCAGACACCAGCCAGTTCCACATCATCCACCCGCAGGTCGTGAAGTAAAACACCCGGTCATCGCGGTGCACGTCGGCGTGCAGGCGCATTTCGCTCAAATGCTTCAGCAGCACACCGCCAGCGCGGTGGACGATGCACTTGGGAACCCCTGTCGTCCCGCTCGAGTACAAAATGTACAAGGGATGATCGAACGGCATCTGCGCATACACGATGGGGGCCGGCACGAACGGCTCCAGTGCATCCCCCCACGCGACCGCACCCGGAATCGCGCCAATTTCCACCGCTGCGGCTTCAGCATCCGCCACGTAGGGAACAACCAGCGTGGCCAGCACGCTGGGCATCTGCGGCAGCGCTGCCGCCAGTTTGTCGCGCACGTCAACGGTCTTGCCGGCGTAGAAGTAACCATCGCACGCCACCAGCACCTTGGGCTCGACCTGCCCGAACCGATCGACCAATCCCTGGGCACCAAAATCGGGCGACGCGGAGGTGAAGACAGCGCCCAGGCTGGTGGCGGCCAGCATCACGATGACCGTTTCCGGCATGTTGGGCATATACGCGGCGACTCGGTCGCCCGGGCCCACGGCATGCTGGCGAAGCCACTGCTGCACACGGGACACCTCGTCCTGCAGCTTCCGCCACGACAGGGTGCGGCGCACGCGTTCCTCGCCATGAAAGTGGATGGCTGGCCCATCGTCGTCGCGCCGCAGCAGGTTTTGCGCAAAATTCAACCGCGCATCGGGAAAAAAGCGTGCGTCGGGCATCTGCGCAGCTGGCACATAATCACGCGCACCACGGGTTTCGGCGATCACGCCCGACGTTTCCCACACCGCTGCCCAGAACGCACCGAGGTTGGCGGTCGACCAGCGCCACAACGCTTCGTAATCCGCGAGTGCAAGCCCATGCCGGGCATTGATGAATGCACGCAAGCTGGTGACGTGAGCCCCGGCAACGCGTTGCGGGTCTGGTGTCCACATGGGTTGATCGTGCGTCTCGGGCGCGGCTGCCGCCAGGGTCATGATGTGTCTCCGTCAGTTGATGTCAGTCGCTGATGACGCTTCGCAGCGCATCGGGCAATGCAACGCTGCACCGCTGCGCGAAATCGATCCACACGACCTTGGCGCCGCCGTTGGCATGCACGACGTCGGGTTTGTCGGTGAGCGTCATCTCGTAATACGTCTCGAAACTGCTGCGTCCCGGCTTCGCTGCGAACATGCGTACCCGCAGGTCGCCGGGGTAGCGCAGTTCGAGCAGAAAGTTGCAAAAGGCGTTGACGACCACCGGGCCGCTGGTGGGCGGATGGATCTGCCCGCGCTCCAGCGAATCGAGCCAGTCGACACGCACACTTTCCATGTAACGGAAGTACACGGTATTGTTGACGTGCCCCATCGAATCCATGTCGCCCCAACGAATCGGGATGATCATGTCATGGACGAGCTTGCGGTGTTCAGGTAATTCAAGCCGCATCGGTGCCTCGCGTATCGGTGCGAATATCAGACGCCGGCACCGTCGTCCGCGGCGATCAGCGCGCCGTTGACGAAGTGGCTCGCGCCGCTGGCGAGCATCAGCAGCACGGGGTCCAGGTCCTCGGGCTTGCCGAGCCGCCTGCGCGGCAGCGCGTCGATGATCTTGCGGCCGCCCTCGGTGTCCCAGGATCCATGGTTGATCTCGGTCTCGATATAGCCCGGGCAGATTGCGTTGATGTTGATCCCGAAGCGCCCCCACTCGAGCGCCATGGCGCGCGTCATGTGCACCACCGCTGCCTTGCTCATGGCGTAGGCACCGAGCTGCGGCACGACCCGCAAACCCGCCATCGATGCGATGTTGATGATGCGCCCACCGGCCCAGGTGCCGGGTGCCGCCCCCTGTGAGCGCGCAATCATGCGCTTGGCCACTTCCTGCGCCACGAAAAAGGCTCCCCGGGTGTTGGTGTCGAACACGCTGTCAAAATCCTCCGGCGTGGTCTCGGTGAGGCGACGCAAGGCTGACACGCCCGCGTTGTTGACCAGAATGTCGATATTGCCAACTTCGGTTTCAACATGGGCAACTGCGCTGCTGATGCTGTCGGTGTCGGTGACGTCCAGACGCACGACGTGCGCGTCGCCGCCGTCCGCCTCGATGGCGGCACGCAGGTCTTTCAGTCGCTCCACGCGGCGACCCGCCAACGCCACCGCCGCGCCAGCCCCGGCCAGGACTTGCGCAAAACGTCGACCGAGCCCGCTGGAGGCGCCGGTCACGAGCGCGACGCGCCCGGATAGATCAATGCTGTAGGCCATGGCAGTTCGATTGTCCAGAGAGCGGCCGCGCTGGATGCTGGCCGCATGGGCAATCCTACCCGCGTTGCCGCGTGGCAACCACGCGACAGTGCCGGTGTTTGACGTCGGCGATCCAGCCAACTTCCGGCGAAGGCGGCGAGGATGGCCGGCATTGCGGATAATCGCGTCATGTCCGAACGCACCATCCCCATCATCGACCACCGCTACGCCAGCAGCGTACCGCGCATCCCGGAGGTGCCGCCGGCAGTGGGCGCACCCGCACATGACCTCCTCGGTCGGAAACTCCACGACCTGCGGATCTCCATCACTGACCGCTGCAATTTCCGCTGCACGTACTGCATGCCAAAGGAAATTTTTGACAAGCATTACGAATTTCTGCGGCACTCTGAATTGCTGAGTTTCGAGGAAATTGCGCGCGTCGCCCGCACGTTCGTCGCGCTTGGCGTCAAAAAGTTGCGATTGACCGGAGGCGAGCCACTGTTGCGCCGCGGCGTCGAGGATCTGGTGGCGATGCTGGCCGCGATCCGCACACCCGGGGGTGATCCCATCGAGCTGACCATGACCACCAACGGTGTGCTGCTTGCGCGCAAGGCCGAGGCCCTGCGACGCGCCGGCCTCCAACGCATCACGGTCAGCCTTGACGCGCTCGACGACGCCACTTTCCGACGCATGAACGACGCAGACTTCCCGGTCCAGGCTGTGCTCGACGGCATTCGCGCCGCCCAGGAGGCCGGACTGAATCCGGTCAAAGTCAACATGGTGGTGCAACGCGGTGTGAACGACGGCGAAATCGTGCCCATGATTGATCACTTCCGCGGTAGCGGCGCGGTGCTTCGCTTCATTGAATTCATGGACGTCGGCAACACCAACGGCTGGCGCATGGATCAAGTGCTGCCATCCACCGACGTCATTGCCGCCATCGCGCGGCACTACCCGTTGCGTCCCCGAAGCGCCACCACCCGCGGCGAAACCGCCGAGCGCTGGGTACTCGACGACGGCAGTCTGGAACTCGGTACGATTTCGAGTGTGACCCGCGCCTTCTGCCGCGACTGCAACCGTGCGCGTCTTTCCATGGAGGGCAAGCTCTACCTGTGCCTGTTCGCCAGCCACGGGCATGATCTGCGCACCCTGCTGCGCGGGGAATCAGGTGTGAAACCCGTGTCGGATGGGGAGCTCAGCGCTGCCATTGCACAGGTCTGGCGCGAGCGCGGCGATCGCTATTCAGAGCTGCGGGGCAGCGCTGCCGCCCCGCCTGCGAGCCGACGGGTCGAGATGTCCTACATCGGGGGCTGACGCTGTGGGCGTTCCGAATGCAGCGCAAGCATTGACGTTGGGCAATCCGCGCGCCGACGGCGCGCCTTATGCTCCGGGGCTGGTCTCCTTTCTGCTCCACCATGCCGTCGCGGTATCACCCCAATCCCTTCCGTCCCGTGCAACCCGGGATGGAAGCTGTTCTCACGCCCTGGCTCATACCGGCGTATTTTGCAGGCATTGGGCTGCCTGGTTTGGGCGCGTTGTGGTTCCATCTGCGGCAACCCCCTGGCGGGCCGACGATGGCCGAACTGAAGTTTCTGCATGTCGTGGACATGATGGCGTTCGGGCTGGCGGTGTTCGACGCGATGGCGGTGTTGACGGTGGCCCTGGGCTGCATGATCGTCACCCTGATGAAAGCGCGTCCGCGCCATGCGGACGCGATGCATCCGCCGGAGGAGTAAAGCACCGACTGCCATCGCCTGCTCCGGACGCGATGCCCAGCCGATGATCGACATCGGACCCCAACCCTCGCAGATCACGGGGCTCGTCCTCGCGGGTGGAAGGGCGCGCCGATTCGGCGGCGCCGACAAAGGACTGCTGACTTTGCATGGTGTGCCGCTCGCCGTGCATGCGCTCGCGCGCCTGCGGCCGCAGGTCGGTTCGCTGCTGCTCAACGTGAATCGTCATGGCGCGACCTACCGCGGCTTCGGCGTCCCGCTGTGCAGCGATGCCGAACCGGAGGCATTCCGGGGCCCCTTGGCCGGAATGGCGGCGGGACTGCAGGCATGCGCCACGCCGTGGCTGCTCACGGTGCCCTGCGACGGTCCACACTTTCCTCTCGATCTTGCGATCCGACTCGGGCGCGCTGTCGGCGCCGCCGGGGCGGCGGCAGCAATCGCCCGCGCCGGCGATCGTCGGCACCCGGTCTACGCCCTGTTGTCGCGCGCCTTGTGGCCCGATCTGATCGCCTTCATCGCGGCCGGCCATGCACGCGTCGACGCGTGGATGGCATTGATCGGCGCCATCGAAGTCGATTTTGATACGCCGGAGGCGTTCGCGAACGTGAATACGCCCGAGGAACTACGCGCCCTGGACATGCCTGATGCGCAGCAGGCAACACCCGTGAGAGGTCTGACCATGGACCATCGCCAGGCACCTTCCGAGGCTTCCGGTTTCGCCGCGGCACTCGCCGATCGCACCCAATGCGAACCCGCCGGGATGCGCGTCGAGCAAGCCCGCGACGCGATTCTCCAATGCGCGCGTCTGGTACCGCCGACCCTGGCGATGCAACGCGTACCACTCCGCGACGCCTTGGGACGCGTTCTGGCAGTTGACGTCGTCGCGCCGCTGAACGTTCCCGCCTGGGACAATTCCGGCATGGATGGCTACGCGCTATGCGCTGACGATCTCGGCCCGGACGGCGCCGCCGTCTTGCGCGCGGTGGGAAGCGCCCTGGCGGGACACGCGTTCGCCGGTCGGGTGGAGCGCGGGACCTGCGTTCGCATCATGACCGGCGCGGTCATGCCGGCCGCGTGCGACACCGTGATCCCGCAGGAACTCTGCCAGATCGAGGGTGACCGCGTGACGATTCCGCCGCGCCTGGTGCGCCGTGGCGACAACGTGCGGCAGCGAGGTGAAGATCTGCGTGCCAACTCGGTCGCCTTGCCTGCGGGCCGACGCCTGCGCGCTGCGGACATCGGTTTGTTGGCATCGCTGGGATGCACTGACGTGGAGGTACGCCAGCGTCTGCGCGTTGCTGTGCTGTCCAGTGGTGACGAGTTGCGATCACCAGGAGACGCCCTCGATTCCGGCAGCGTCTATGACAGCAATCGCCACACCCTCCGGGCCATGCTGGATCGCCTCGGCTGCGACGTGCTGGACCTCGGCGTGATCCCCGACGACCCGGACGCGCTCGCCCAAGCGTTGCGTATCGCCAGCGCGCGGGCGCACGTGGTGATCACCTCGGGGGGAGCCAGCGCCGGCGAGGCCGACCACCTGCGACGGACTCTTCAGACGCTTGGTGACATGGCCTTCTGGCGCATCGCCATGCGACCGGGCCGGCCGATGGCGTTCGGGCGCATCGACGGCGACGGCCACAGCACGCTGGTGTTCGGTTTGCCCGGCAATCCCGTTGCTGTCATGGTGACGTTCTACATGTTCGTGCGCGAGGCCTTGCTCCAGTGCGCGGGCACCACGCCGCCCCCGTTGCCGATGCTGTCGGTGGTCGCCGCGGTGCCGCTTCGCAAGCGCGCGGGCCGCACCGAATACCAACGCGGCCGCCTGTGCCGCATGGACGACGGCCGCTGGAGTGTGGAACTCACGGGGGACCAGGGCTCCGGCATCCTGCGTTCGATGAGCGAAGCCGATGGCATCATCGTGCTCTCCCACGATCGCGGCGCGGTCGAGGTCGGCGAGGTGGTTGACTTCCTGCCGTTCGAAGGCCTGGCCTGAACGACATGGGTCAGAACAATTTATTGATCAGATCTTCACCAAGTCCGATGCCAGCGCCCATTTCCATGGCCTGCCCGAAGCTGGAGTTGAACAAACCGCCCAGCGCGCCCATGATGCCGCCGCCGGCCGCCGGCCGCGCGAATCCCGCCTGCGGTGGCGCGTACCCCTGCGCGGGAACATAGCCCGGCTGCTGCATCTGCGGTGCCATCTGCTGCACCGCGTTCTGGCTTTGCCATGCCGCATGAATGGCTTGTAGCAGGAAGTTCATCTGCTGTTGCTGGCCTTGCACGGCCAGTGCTAGCTGCCGGAGGTCGAGCAGCCATTCGCGTGCATCCACGTTTCCCGCCTGTGCGGCGGCCTGCAGCTTGCCCGCCAGAGCTTGCAGTTCCTGCACGATCTCCTGGTCCTGCGCGTGCACTTGCTGATACGCCTGGTCAACAGCCTGAAGGTCCATCATGGTTCTCCTTGTGTGGATCAATCCTTGTGAAGATTGTGCATGGCCCCGGCTGGCGCGGCTGAAGCCTGGCTGAAGTCGGCGGCTAGCGCCCCGTCGACCCGAACCCGCCTTCGGCGCGCTGCGACGGCGTAAAAGCGTCCACGATCCGCCAGCACGCCTGTACCACCGGCACGAATACAAGCTGGGCGATACGTTCGAAGGGCTGCACGGTGAAAGTTTCGCTGCCGCGGTTCCAGCAGCTGATCATCAACGGCCCTTGGTAGTCGGCATCGATGAGCCCGACGAGGTTGCCGAGCACGATGCCGTGCTTGTGTCCAAGTCCCGAACGCGGAAGAATCACCGCCGCATAGCCCCGGTCTGCAATGTGCATCGACAGCCCGGTGGGAATCAGCTCCGTTTTTCCGGGCTCAAGCACCAGCGGTGCGTCCAGACAGGCTCGCAGATCCATCCCGGCAGCACCGGAGGTGGCATATGCCGGCAGCTGCCCGCGAAGTCGTGCGTCGAGCAGGCGAATTTCAATCGGTATGGTCATGACGGATCCGAAAGTGTCGGCGACGCCATCCGCGCGGCGACGTCCTCGAGAATGATGCGCGCCAGAGCCAGCTTGGGCAGCCGGGGAAGCTCGCGATGACCTTCCGCGTCAATGAGCACACAGGCGCTGTCCTCACGGCCAAAAGTCTGGGGCCCCAGGTTACCTACCAGCAGCGGCACGCCTTTGCGCAAGCGCTTGGCCCGTGCGTTTGCAAGCAGTTCTTCGGCCTCGGCCGCGAACCCGACGCAGAACGGCGCATCAGCACGTGCCGCGGTCTCCGCCAGGATGTCGGGATTGGTCTGCAACGTCAGCGTCGGTGGCGACTCGCCGGGTTGTTTCTTGATTTTGCCGCTGCTGGTCTGCGCGGGACGCCAATCACCGACCGCCGCCGCGGCGATGAAAATATCGGTCGCGGCGCGATCCAGCGCCTCATGCACCGCGTCACGCATCTGCAAGGCGCTTTCCACGGCGATCAGGCGCGCACCCCAGGGCGGCGCGAGTGCGGTGGGCCCCGCCACCAAGGTCACATCCGCACCCTGCTCCCACGCCGCGCGCGCCAGCGCCCAGCCCATCTTGCCACTGGAGCGGTTGCTCAGGCCGCGCACGGCATCCCACGCTTCGAAAGTGGGGCCCGCGGTGATGAGCACGCGGCGCCCGGTCAGTCGCTTGGGTTGCCACAGCGCCTCGACCTCCCACAGCAAATCCTCGGGCTCGAGCATGCGACCGGCACCAACCTCGCCGCATGCCTGCGGGCCGCTTGCCGGACCGGCGATGCGCACGCCGTCACCACGCAGCGCCTCGACGTTGCGCCGCACAGCCGCGTTGGCCCACATGGCCTGGTTCATCGCCGGCGCCATCAGCGTGGGGATGTCACCACGCGCGACCACCAGCGTGGACAGCAGATCGTCAGCCAGGCCATGCGCGGCACGTCCAAGCAGGTTCGCGCTGGCGGGCGCGATGACCAGTGCATCGGCGGCGCGCACGAGGTCAATGTGGTCCATACCGTCAGCTGCCCGCGAGGTCCAGAGATCATCGGCCACTGCACGTCCCGACAGAGCCTGAAAGCTCAAGGGCGCGACAAAGCGCGCGGCACCAGCCGTCATCACCACCTGCACCGTGTGTCCGGCCTTCACCAGCAGTCGCGTGAGCTCGCACGACTTGTAGGCAGCGATGCCGCCACTGACCCCCAGCAAGACATGGCGAGCTTGCACATGCGCCCCCATGTCAGATTGACGAGGGCGTCAGACACTGCGCCAACCACCGCCGGGCGGACGCGAACGCCGCGTCGACACCCTGGGGTCGGGTGCCACCGGCCATGGCGAAATCAGGTCGACCGCCGCCCTTGCCACCAACGTCGGCGGCCGCAAGGCTGACCAACGCGCCAGCCTTCACGCGGCCGACGACATCGGCGGTGACGCCGGCGGCCAATTGCACCTTCTCACCATCGACACTGGCCAGCAACACCACGGCCGACTTGAGGCGTGACTTGAGCTGGTCCACAACATTGCGCAAGGCGGCGGCGTCGGCACCATCCAACCGTGCAGCCAGAACCATGACGCCGCCGAGGTTCTCGGCCTGCGACGCCAATTCCACGCCACGCGCGGTGGCTTGCTGGGCCTTGACGGCGGCGAGATCCTTCTCAAGCTGCTTTTGCAGGTCGAGCAGCTGCGCAGCGCGGCGCTGCAGATCGTCCTCGGGAACCTTGAACAGCGCGGCCAAGGCAGCGAGCTCGCCTCCCTGGCGCTGCGCCAGCGCCAGTGCTCCCAGGCCAGTGGTGGCCTCGATCCGGCGGACTCCGGCTGCCACGGCACCCTGGGCAGTGATACGCAAGGCGCCGATGTCGCCAGTGCGCGCGACATGCGTGCCCCCACAGAGTTCGCGGCTGTCACCGATGTCGAGCACGCGAACGGTGTCGCCATACTTCTCACCGAACAACATCATGGCACCGGTCTGCTTCGCTTCCTCGATCGGGAGGACCCTTGCGCGGGTCGGCGTATTGAGGAGGATTTGTTCGTTCACCCACAATTCGATGCGCCGAATCTCGTCGGCGCTGACAGGGGCGTCGTGCGAGAAGTCGAAACGGGTCTTGTCCGCGTCGACAAGTGAACCCTTCTGCTGCACATGTTCCCCCAGGACGAGGCGCAAGGCCTTGTGCAGCAGGTGGGTCGCGCTGTGGTTGCGCATGGTGGACAGGCGGCGCCCGGCATCGACACACGCCGCCACTGACTCGCCAACGCGCAAGGTGCCGGACATCAGGCACCCGTGGTGACCGAACACACCGGACTGGATCTTCTGCGTGTCGTTCACAACAAAGCGCAGCGCGCACGCATCACCCTCGGACAACACGCCGCTGTCACCCACTTGGCCGCCGGATTCGGCGTAGAACGGGGTGCGGTCCAGCACGACCACGCCCTCCTGTCCGGCCTCCAGCGACGTCACCCCGGCTCCACCGCTGTACAAGGCCAGCACCGTGCAGTCATCCAGGCGCAAGCTCTCGTACCCTTCAAAGGACGTTGACTTGCCTGCGTAGTCGAGCGCGCCAGCCATGCGGAACTTGCCGCTGGCGCGCGCCTGTTCGCGCTGCCGTTCCATCGCGGCATCGAATCCAGCCTCGTCCACGCCGAGGCCGCGCTCGCGGCATACGTCCGCGGTAAGGTCGAGCGGAAAACCATAGGTGTCATACAGGGCGAACGCCATCTGCCCGGGCAGCTGAGCGCCTCCGGCCGCGCGCAATGCGTCGAGTTCACCGTCAAGAATGCGCATGCCGTGCTCGAGCGTTTCGCCGAAGCGCCGCTCCTCCGCCTCGAGCACGTCGGCAATCCGGGCTGCCACCGCCGCAAGTTCCGGATAGGCTGCCCCCATTTCCGCCACCAGATCTGGCACCAGCTTGTGAAAAAACGGCTCGTGCTGGCCCAGTTTGTAGCCATGCCGGAGCGCCCGCCGCGCGATGCGCCGCAACACGTACCCACGGCCCTCGTTCCCGGGTATCACCCCATCCACGATCAGGAACGCGCAAGCCCGGATGTGATCCGCAATGACTTTCAACGACACGTGACCAGGATCGCCGCAACGCGTCTCCCGCGCCGCTGCCTTGATCAGGCGATCAAACAGATCGATTTCATAGTTGCTGTGCACGTGCTGCAACACGGCGGCGATACGCTCCAGCCCCATCCCGGTATCGACGCAGGGGCGCGGCAGGGGTTTTTGGGTGTAAGTCGTCAGCTTCCAGGCATCTCCGACCCGGACCACCTGTGCGATCGCTCCAGCGCGCTCAGCCTCGACCTTGGCAGCCTGCGCCTCAACCTCGCCTGGAAAGCTGTTCTCGGCCTCGACGCTTCGTTCAAACTGCATGAACACGAGGTTCCAGATTTCGATGTACCGGTCACCATCTTCCTCGGGTGACCCGGGGGGCCCGCCCCAGACGCTCGCGCCGTGGTCGAAGAAGATTTCGCTGCACGGACCGCACGGGCCGGTATCAGCCATTTGCCAGAAGTTGTCCGAGGCGTAGCGTGCGCCCTTGTTGTCGCCAATGCGCACGATGCGCTCGCGCGGCACCCCAACCTCTTCGGCCCAGATCGCGTAGGCCTCATCATCATCCTGATAGACCGTGATCCACAGTTTCTCTTCCGGGAGCGCGTAGACGGTTGTCAAGAGCTCCCACGCATAGCGGATCGCATCGCGCTTGAAGTAATCCCCAAAGCTGAAATTGCCCAGCATTTCGAAGAACGTGTGATGGCGCGCGGTGTAGCCGACGTTCTCGAGGTCGTTGTGCTTGCCGCCGGCACGCACACAGCGCTGCGCTGTCGTGGCCCGGGTGTAGGGACGCCGGTCCTGACCAAGAAACACGTCCTTGAACTGGACCATGCCCGAATTGGTGAAAAGCAGGGTAGGGTCGTTCCCCGGCACGAGCGGCGACGAGGCGACGCGCGTATGTCCCTGGGATGCGAAATAAGCGAGAAATTTCTCGCGGATATCGGAAACGTTCATGCGGGCACCTGAAATGGCGGCGCCCGTCCACGGGCGCCGGCGAAGCCATGATTTTAGGCTCGCCGCGCGTCCCAACCCCAGCGAAGCCGGGCACTGTGTGCAAAACGTTCGGGATGACCCTAGCATTCGTAGCCTTCGTGCCCGACCCACGAGATTCCCCTGAAACGACCGCACCGGACATGACGACGCACAACCCCAAGCTGTTCGATCCCATCGAACTCGGGCACCTGCACCTTCCCAGCCGCGTCATCATGGCGCCGTTGACACGCGCGCGTGCAGCCCAGCGCGGGGATCTACCAGGCCCGATCCCCCCACGTTTTACGGCGGGGATGAAAAGGCGACCTCGATTACCCGACCCTGGAGCAAATGCACGTGCCCGCGCAACCCCCCGGCAGGAGCGGCAACGCGCAAACGTAGAATCAAGGGTTATCCAAGCTTCATAGCCAAAGGCAGACATTCCATCATGGCAGGCATCAAGAAAGTCGTTCTCGCCTATTCAGGCGGACTGGACACCTCGGTCATCCTCAAGTGGCTCCAGGACCAATACCAATGCGAAGTGGTCACGTTTACCGCTGACATCGGTCAGGGCGAAGAGGTCGAGCCCGCCCGCGCCAAGGCGCTCAAGATGGGAATCAAGCCCGAGAACATCTACATCGAGGATCTTCGCGAGGAATTCGTGCGCGACTTCGTGTTCCCGATGTTCCGTGCCAATGCGCTGTACGAAGGTGAGTACCTTCTCGGCACATCGATCGCGCGCCCGCTCATCGGCAAGCGTCTGATTGAAATCGCGCGCAAGACCCGCGCTGACGCCATCTCGCACGGCGCCACTGGCAAAGGCAACGACCAAGTGCGCTTCGAGCTCACTGCCTATGCGCTGATGCCTGGCGTCAAGGTCATCGCACCCTGGCGCGAATGGGACCTGCTTTCCCGCGACAAGCTGCTGGCCTACGCCGACCAGCACGGTATTCCGGTCGACTTCAAGAAGCGCGGCGGCACCGCGCCCTACTCGATGGATGCGAACCTGTTGCACATTTCCTATGAAGGCGGCGTGCTGGAGGATCCAAACTTCGCCCCCGACGAGAAGATGTGGCGCCTGACGGCGTCACCTGAAAAGGCCCCGAACAAGGCCCAGGTCATCGAACTCGACTACGTGGGAGGTGACATCGTTGCCATTGACGGCGAGCGCATGTCGCCCGCCCAGGTGCTGTCAACGCTCAACGCGATCGGTGGGCGCCACGGCATCGGCCGCCTCGACAAGGTTGAAAACCGCTATGTCGGGATGAAGAGCCGCGGATGCTATGAAACCCCCGGCGGTACGATCATGCTGGCGGGACATCGTGCCATCGAGAGCATCACCCTCGACCGCGAGGTCGTGGCGCTCAAGGATGACTTGATGCCGCGGTATGCGCGCATGATTTACAACGGCTACTGGTTCGCACCTGAACGCGTTCTGCTGCAGGGACTGATCGATGCCTCGCAGGCCACCGTCAATGGCCGTGTGCGGCTGAAGCTGTACAAGGGCACCATCATGTGCGTGGGCCGCGAATCATCCACCGACAGCCTGTTCGATCCGCGCATCTCGACGTTCGACGATGACGGCGGCGCTTACAACCAGGCCGACGCCGCGGGCTTTATCAAGCTCAATGCCCTGCGCCTGCGCATTGCCGCTAACGCGCAGGCCGCGCGCGCCACGAAAAAAGCAGTCGCGAAGTCTGCTGCCGGAACGGCAACCGCGGCCAAGCGCAAAAAGTCGATGTAACGCGCCCATGTCCCACGAACCCATCCTTGCGCGCGTCACCCCGCGCGCCAACATCTATTTCGACGGGCGCTGCGTCAGTCACAGCCTGCAACTCGATCGTGGCGAGCGCAAGAGCGTCGGTGTGATCCTGCCCGGCAGCAGTCTCACGTTCAAAACCGACGCGCCGGAGACCATGGAGTGTGTCGGCGGTGCCTGCGAGTGGCGCCTGCAGGGCACGCAGACCTGGAACTCCAGCGGTGAAGGCCAGCGTTTCTCAGTCGCGGCGAATGCCGCGTTTGAAATTCGCGTCGGCGCCGAGGCGTACCACTACATCTGTCACTTTGGCTGATTCGGCGTTGCCGGGGGTGGGCGCAGCCCGGCCAGGCTGTGGACGAAGGCCGCCCAGGGCGGCTCTCGATCCTCAGATTGTGTGGGTCGGATGCATGACCTTGTCCTGCAGTCGTTTGAAACCGATGAGCTTCATGACGTACTTCTCGTAAATCGGCTCCGAGTTGCCGGACTTCATTTTGCGGATGAAGTACTTCTCGAAGGCAATCTTCGCCAGATGCACCCACTTGCCAGAGCCAAACCAGTTCACGTCGCGCGGTGGAATTTGCGGAATGGCGGCGAAGGCCGCACCGGTGGTTCCGAAGTCAGCCAGGCAGATCGCCTGCCATGTTCCCTTGTGGGTCGGCTGCTTGCCGGCCAACTCTTCCTCGATGTTGTGCACGATGGCCGTCACCATCGACTCGATCATGTAGCCGGTCTTCGGAACACCGCAGGGAACCGGGGTCGGCCCGACCGGCGGGATGGCGATGCAGACACCTGCCGAATAGATGTTCTTGTATTTCGGGTTGCGCTGATTGCCATCAACGATGACAAACCCGCGCGGGTTGCACAATCCCTCGACCTGGGCCACCGCATCGACGCCTTTGAACGCCGGCAGCATCATCGAATGCTTGAACGGCAACTCGTGCTTTTTCAGGACGTTGCCATTGACGTCGAGTTCGTCCACGAACATCTTGCCCTGCTCGACCCTGGTGGTCTTCGCATTGGTGATCCAGCGAATATCGTGATCCCGGAACTCATGCTCCATGATGCCCTTGGAGTCGCCCACGCCGTCCAGGCCGAGGTGCCCGATGTACGGCTCTGCGGTCACATACGTGACCGGCACCTTGCTGCGCATTTTCTTTTTGCGCAACGCCGCGTCCAGGATCATTGTGTACTCGTACGCAGGGCCGAAGCAGCTGGCGCCCGGCATGGCTCCGATCACCACCGGTCCCGGATCATTGCAGAGGCGCTCGAAATCCTCGTGACACTTCTCGGCGTGATCGATGGTGCAGATCGATTGCGTGAATCCGCCATGCGGACCGGCTCCTTCAACTTCCTCGAAGGCCAGCCGCGGACCCGTGGTGATGATGAGAAAGTCGTACGCCAACGTATCGCCGCTTTGCAACGTGATCACGCTGGCCGCGGCATCGATCGCGGTGGCAGGCTGCGCAATGAAGTCGATACCCTTGCGCTCCAGGTAGGGTCGAATCGGGAAGACCACGTCCTCGCGATGACGCCACCCCACCGCAACCCAAGGGTTGGACGGCACGAACTGGAAGTAGTCCACCGCGTTGATCACGGTGATTTTGTGCTCTCGACCGAGCGCAGCGCGCGCCTCGTAGGCAGCAGGCATGCCGCCGATGCCCGCACCCAGAATGACGATATGTGCCATCGCTTGCCTTCTCCCTGTTTTGCTGTGCCCTGCGCATGCGCTCGGCACGGGACGCACATGCTGCGCGACCGTACCCGCAAATCGCCAGACGACACAAATTATTTGCTATACCCCAGGGCTCGAAGCATACCCAAGTGGCGTGAGGGGAAGTTTGCCAAATAAGTGCTCAACTGATCGCGGTTGAGCAGGATCAATATTCAGATCCGACGATTGGCGTTTCCCCTAGGGTGGTGAAACCCTAATACTCCCAGCAGCATCACAAACATCCATCTATACTCATATTGATGATGTCGTGGAAGCCCGCGACAACCGCACGCATCTGGCCCCGGAGGATGAACAGCCCATGAGATCGCCTCGCCCCCTTTGGAATCCTTACGTCGCCGGGGTCATCCTCGGACTGGGATTGCTCGCAACCTTCATCGCCACCGGCAACGGCTATGGTGCCACTGGCGCCACGACCCGCATGACGGCGGTGGTCGCCGGCAGCGTCAGTCCCACCCTCGTCGCCAAGGGAACGTACCTGCACGGGTCATACACAGCCGGGCTGAACGCCTGGATTGTCTGGGAAGTTCTGGGCCTCGCGCTGGGAGCGCTTGCTGCCAGCCTGCTCGCCGGACGCTTCAAGTTCCAGATCGAGGGTCCCCCACGCGCCGGCAAGGGAATGCGCCTGTTGCTGGCGTTGATTGGTGGCACGGCAGCGGGATTCGGCGCTCGCTTGGCGCTGGGCTGCACCAGTGGCGTAGGCCTGTCGGGAGCAGCAACCTTCGCGGCTGCCGGGTTCCTGTTCCTGATTGGATTTTTCATCGCGGGTGCGATTTTCGGCCAGTTGACCAAAGGACTATGGAGATGACACTACCACTCGGTTTGACCGGCCCGATTTCGGGCATCGTACTCGGCCTGGTATTCGGGTATGTGCTTGAAAACGCAGGCTTTGGCAGTGCGTGCAAATTGACGTCCCAGCTGCGCTTCAGGGATTGGGCTGTCTTCAAGGTGATGTTCACCGCGATCATCGTCTCCTCGGGCGGGTTGTACCTGCTGCAGGGGCTGGGAATGCTGAACGTCACCAACGACCTGTTCGTGCCATCGGTTTTCCTGTGGGGAAGTTCCCTCGGCGGCGTGCTCATTGGTGTCGGCATGGCGGTGGGAGGATATTGTCCCGGGACGTCGGTCGCGGCACTGTTCTCAGGCCGGATCGATGGGTTGTTATTCCTGCTCGGCATCGGTGCGGGCACAGTCTTGTTCAGCCTCGTTCCCGGCATTCAAGGTTGGGCGTGGAAGCAGGTAGGCTCGGATTCGCTTACCCTGCCCCAGTTGCTGCATCTGCCGGCATGGCTGGTATGGGTCGCACTGCTGGCTGTGCTCGTCGTCGTCGGCTACTTGACGCGCGGAGTCGGCGGCACGGCCGCTTCGGATGCCCGGGTTGGCAACCTCGGAGCCGCGCAGCGTTCGTAACGACTTGCAACAATCCGATGGGCGTGTCCACGCATCCCGCCGACGACGCGTTCATGCTCTCAGCACTGCGGACATGCTCCGCGGTGTATTGATGGATCACCGACAAATCAGGAGTTTTCGATGTCAACGTCTCGCCTCAAGCTGTCCCGCGCTCTTCCAGTCCTGGCTCTGGCCGCCGCCGCAGTCGCTCCCATGCCGCAAGCGCTGATCGGTCTGTCTGCGGTATCCACCGCGCAGGCGGCCACCAACCCCTGCGCGCCGAGCAACCCCTGTGCGCCAAGCGGCAAGAAAAAAGCCAAAGCCGGCAACCCATGCGCTCCATCGGGCAAGAAGCACAAGTCGAGCAACCCCTGCGCACCGTCGAAGTGATGATCCGGGAGCAGGCATCGCCGGCATGCGAACGCCGCTGGACGACGCCTGCTCCACGCTCTTTCCCAATTTGATGCCCTCGACGCAGACACCCATCGCTGGCAGGATGCGCGTTTCGCGCGACGATGTCGTTGCCTGGTTTCGGGCTGCGCCGACATCACGACAGCAACAGGTTCGTGCTGGTGCGGCCGATTTGCTCGCTTGCATCGAAGCGTACGGTACACGCGGACGCGGTTTGTTGTCGGACGTGCTCGGCCGATCCTCTGCGTTCGAGGAGTGGCGTCATTATCCAGCGCGCGACGCCCGGGATCCGGACAGCGGCGACCGCTTCTACTACCACGCCCACGCCGCCCGGCAACGCATGCCGGGGGAGCATGGCCATTTTCACATCTTTGCCGAGGCGCCAAGCGACCGGCAAGGCACGCAACCTCAGCACGTCCATCTTCTCGGCTTGTCGGTCAACGAGCGCGGCTTTCCGCTGCGCGTGTTCACGACAAACCAATGGGTGACCGCGGAGCGGTGGACGCCAGCCAGAGAGGTTCTGGCCCGGATCGACCGCCTCGAGCTGGCGTCGGCGAAACCACGCGCAGTCGCGCGGTGGGTGCAAGCGGCGACGCAGCTGTTCGCACCGCAGATCGAAGCCGTGGTCCGCCTTCGCGACGTTCGCATGTCGCAGCGCACCGCCCGCCTCGGCCGGGACGCGGCGTTGAATGACCGACGGACGCACATTGTCAGCCAATGTCCGGTGGACCTGGCTCGGCAATTCGTCTGTTTGGAGGTTGCCGGACTCGCCTGACACGAAGCAGCGAGCCGGTTTTTTTGTCAACATGGAGGAAGCAGCATGAAACTTGTGAAGCACTTGATCGCCGCCGGCATCGTCGGCTCCTTTGCCCAATTCGCGGCCGCCGCGAATGTACCGGGCCCGCTGGTCACCCCGCAGTGGCTCAAGGCGCATTTGAACGAGGTGACCGTGGTCGACATCCGCGAAGGCAGCAAGGGCTTCACCGCCCAGCCCACGCTGGCCAAGACCAAGGACGGCAAGACCGCCGTGAAAATGACCGGTGGTCATGTTCCCGGCGCCATTGCCGTCGACTTCGACGGCATCCGTCAAAACGTGACCGTGGACGGCAAGTTGATCAAGGCGCAGCTGCCGTCGGCTGCGTTCTTCACCAAGGTGATGGATGCTGCGGGCCTGAACAAGAACGACAAGCCGATCGTCATTGTGCCAACCGGACAAACCGTTGACACCATGGACATGGCGACCCGCCTGTACTTCCAACTGCGCTACTTCGGCGAACCGGCCTCCAAAGTCACAATTCTCAACGGTGGCGTCAACGCCTGGATTCTGGCCGGCAATGAAGTCAGCACCGACAAGGCGCCAGCTGCCACGGGCAATTGGAGCGCCGGCAATGAAGACAAAGCCATCCTCGCGACTCTCGATGAGGTCAAGGAAGGCGTCCACAACGGCACCGCGCAATTCATCGATGCCCGTCCGACCCCGCAGTTCCTGGGTATTGTGCGCAAGCCGATCGACAAGACCGCCGGCCATCTTCCTGGCGCCAAGTCCTTCCCGACCGATGCCATCGTGCGTAATGTCAACGGCGCGAACGAGTTCATGACTGCCGCCGATTACAAGCGTATTTTCCACGCCTACGACATCAGCGCGACAGAGCCCACCGTCACGTACTGCAACACCGGCCATCTGGCATCCGGCGCCTGGTTTGTCGCGCATGAAATCATGCACAATGACCATTCCAAGTTGTATGCCGGCTCGATGATCGAGTGGACCAATCTCGGTCACCCCACCGTCGGCCTTGCTGACTGATGACGGTCTTGCGGCGTGAAGAGGGCGCCAAGGCGCCCTCTTTTTTCGCCCGGCTTCACACCACGAAAGGTTCGAATTCGAGCGAAATTCCGAACTTGCTGCGCACCGCCTCGCGAACCGCATCGGCAAGGGTGACAATCTCTGCGCCGCTGGCACCACCGCGGTTGACCAGAACCAGCGCATGGTGCGCATCGACCGCGGCACGCCCCAAGGCGCGCCCTTTCCAACCGCAGGCATCGATCAACCACGCCGCTGCCAGCTTGAAATTGCCGTCTTCAAGCGGATAACTGACGATCTCCGGGAAGTCCTCCAGTATCTCGTTGCGGATCGTGCGGTTGACGACTGGATTTTTGAAAAAACTCCCGGCATTCCCCAGCACTGCCGGATCCGGCAGTTTCGCCCGCCGGATTTCACATACGGCGTCGAATATTTGCCGAGCGTCAGGCGCTGCGACCCCGATTCGCGCGAAGTGCCGCGCCAGATCCGCATAGCCAAGCACCGGTGTCCACGGCTTGGGCAGGCGCAAGCGCACGGATGTGATGATCGATTTTCCGGCCAGCGCCTGCTTGAACAGCGAATCACGGTAGCCGAAGCGGCATGCTCCGGCATCGAGGGTGACAAGACGACCGGTCGTGAGGTCCACGGCGTCGACCGATTCGACGCGGTCCGCCAGCTCGAGTCCGTAGGCGCCGATATTCTGTACCGGCGCAGCACCCACCGTTCCCGGAATGCATGCCAGATTCTCGAGCCCGGGAAGTCCATGATCGAGCGTCCAGGCCACCAGTGCGTGCCACCCCACGCCGGCACCGACATCGATCACCGTCGCCGCCGTGTCATCGCGGACGACGCTGATTCCCGGAATCTCGACCTTCACCACCATGCTTTCCGGATGCTTGACGAAGAGCGTGTTGCTGCCACCGCCGAGCACCAGCTTGGGACGCACGCCAAGGTCGGGGTGATCGACCAGTTGCCGCACCTGACGCGGGGTACGCACACGCACCAGGGCCCTGGCCCGCGCGGGAACGCCGAAGGAGTTGAGCGACGTGAGGTCAACGTCGGTTTCGAGCCGAAGATCCATACAATGGGCGCTCCTACGCAAAGTGCGGATTATCCCTTGTCAGAGCCACCCCATGCCCTCGTTCGACGCCGTCCTTGAACCGAACCTTGTCGAGATTCGCAACGCCCTCGACCAGACCAGCAAGGAGATCGGCACCCGCTTCGACTTCAAAGGCAGTTCGGCCAAGGTCGAATTGACTGACAAGTCCATCACCGTGTGGGCTGACAGCGACTTCCAGCTCGGCCAGGTGCGCGACGTGCTGATGGGCAAGATGGCCCGGCGTAGCGTCGATGCGCGTTTCCTCGACCCGGGCAAGGTTGAATCCATTGGTGGTGACAAGGTCAAACAGGTCATCGTCGTGAAATCAGGCATTCCACAGGACATGGCCAAACGCATCACCGGAGCGCTGAAGGATTCGAAGATGAAAGTGCAGTCGTCGATCCAGGGCGACGCCGTGCGCGTCAGCGGTGCCAAGCGCGACGATCTGCAAGGCGCCATCGCTCTGCTACGCCAGAAGATCGAGGACGCACCGCTGTCTTTCAGCAATTTCCGCGACTGATCCCATGCGCCACGCCCTGCCGGTGGCTGCGACGCTGACGCTGGCCATGCTGCTGGGACCAGCGTCAGCAGTGGCCCAAAGCGTCAGCCTCGTCGGTTGCATTGGGACGCAGGCGCTGCTGGTCATCGATGGAAACGCGCCCCGTGCAATGCGCCCGGGCCAGGAGCGTGCTGGCGTGCGTGTGATCTCGGTGGGAGACGGTTCGGCAGTCGTGGAGGTGGGTGAACGCACAAGGGAACTGCGACTTGGCGCCAATCCGGTTGCGCTGGGAACACCACCCGGCGCTCCCACCGTGCTGACAGCACAGCCTGACGGCCAGTTTGTCGTCGACGCCCGCATCAATGGGCACCCGGTGCGCATGATGGTTGACACAGGCGCAACCCTGGTTGCCCTCGACCGCACGCAGGCGCAGGCGCTCGGGCTTTCACTGCAGGGGGCTTCGCCCACTTCCGTGCGCACGGCCAATGGTGTCGTGGCCGCGCTTCGATTGAACCTGCAATCCGTTCGCGTCGGTACGGTGGAAAAGCGCGACGTGCAGGCCGTGGTTCAGGATGCGCCGCTGCCTATCGCCTTGCTCGGCATGAGTTTTCTGCGCGGGGTGGACCTGCGGCATCAAGGCGACCGTCTGGTGATGCAGTCGCGCCCCTGAGCGCGTGCCTCCTGGAACGCGCTTGCCTCGGTTCATTTCCGGGCTTTGCCGATGCGCGATTCGTTGCCTTCGAGGAGATTTCGGACGTTGCTGCGGTGGCGCCAGATCACCATGAGCGAAATCACGGCAACCGCGAGCAACATGGCGGGCCGCGTCGACCAGACGAGCCCGGAACCGAACCAGGCGTAAAACGGCGCGAACGCGGCAGCTGCCAACGCCGCCGCGGATGCATAGCGCGAGAAGAATGCCACGATCAACCAGGTCGCCACCGTGGCCAGACCCAGCCAAGGGTTGATGGCCAACAGTACGCCCGCCGCGGTCGCCACCCCTTTGCCACCCTTGAAGTGGAAAAAGACCGGATAGAGATGGCCGAGGAAGACGCACACGGCCACCAGGGGAACCGTCGCGTGATCGAGCACGCCCATGTGGACAGCCAGCACTGACGACCAGACGGCGATCGCGCCCTTCGCCGCATCGAGCAGCAGCGTTGCAAGCGCAGCACGTTTATTCCCTGAGCGCAGAACGTTGGTCGCACCGGGATTGCGTGACCCAAACGCACGTGGATCAGGAAGTCGCATGATGCGACTGACCACGATAGCGAAGGGGATTGAACCCAGGAGGTAGGCGGCCAGCGCCGCAAGCAAGGCAAACATGGTTGTCATCGTGCCGATTCTATTGAATGCACCGAACATACTTCGTTCCGGCGCCCGCGCCACTGGGGGCCTAGAATCCCCGGTATGCCGAGTTCAACGTCCAGTACGCGCAACGCCGATTTGCACTGCCACTCCACCGTTTCAGACGGAACGCTGCGCCCAGAGGCGCTGGCGCGTCGGGCGCATGCGAATGGCGTAGACCTGTGGGCATTGACCGATCACGACGAGGTCGGTGGGTTGATCGAGGCCGCCGATACGGCGTCTTCGCTGGGGATGGCGTTCGTCCCCGGGGTCGAGATTTCGGTTTCGGTCGGGGACCAGACCATCCACGTCGTGGGGCTCGACATCGACGCGACGAACGCGGAACTGCGCGCCGGGCTGGCGCAAGTTCGTCAGGGCCGGGACGCGCGCGCGCGCGCCATGGCCATCGAACTTGAGCGCCATGCCGGCGCCAAGGACATCTACGCGTGCGCGCTGCGCCAGGCCGGCAACCCCGCTTTGCTGTCACGCACGCATTTCGCGCGCTGCCTGGTTGAACAAGGACTCTGCGCCAACACGCACGACGTGTTCACGCGCTACCTCACCCCTGGCAAGCCCGGCTATGTCGAGCACGACTGGGCGAGCCTGGCCGACGCGGTTGGCTGGATCCGCGGAGCGGGGGGACTTGCCGTGATCGCTCACCCCGGGCGCTACAGGTTCACCTCGACCGAAGAGTGGGCGTTGTTCGCCCGCTTTCGTGAATTGGGCGGTGTGGGCGTGGAGGTAGTGACGGCGAGCCACAGTGCGACGGATTTCCGCAAATACGCCACCATCGCGCGTGAATTCGGATTTCATGCCTCGCGGGGATCGGATTTTCACAGCCCTGGCGAATCACGGTGCGACCTCGGCAAACTGCCACTGCTGCCCGAGGGAACCCTCCCGATCTGGAACCTGCTGCACTGACCGACTCCGTCCGACCGCGACCGCGGCTTCCAATGGCCCAATACTTCAACATCCACCCCGACAACCCGCAGCCTCGCCTGATCAAGCAATCATGCGCCATCCTGCACGCCGGAGGCGTTGCGGCAATTCCCACCGATTCCTCCTACGCCCTCGTCTGCCATCTGGATGACAAGTCAGCGGCGGAGCGGCTGCGGCGCATCCGGCAGGTCGACACCAGGCACCATTTGACGCTGCTTTGCAGCGATCTCTCGGAGCTTGGCAGCTACGCCCTCGTCGATAATCGCCAGTTCCGACTTCTGCGCGCCGCGACGCCGGGCCCCTATACGTTCATTCTCGAAGCCACCAAGGAAGTTCCTCGCCGGGTTTCGCATCCCTCGCGCAAGACCATTGGCGTGCGGGTTCCCGAACATGCGGTCACCCACGCGTTGCTGACGGAGCTCGCGCAGCCGCTGTTGGCAACGACATTGATTCTTCCCGGAGACGAGGAGGCGCTCAACGACCCCGACCGCATCCGGGAGGCATTGGAAACACAGATTGACCTCGTCCTCGATGCCGGGGCGTGTCCGCAACAGCCCACCACGGTGATTGATCTCACCGGCGCCGAACCGACCGTCATTCGCCAGGGACGCGGACCACTCGCGCAGCTGGGCTTGCAAGCGCAGGATTGAAAGACCCGTCACCATGAACATGGACCAGTTGATCCAGGCATTCACCGTCTACGCACTCCCCGTGCTCTTCGCCATCACGCTGCATGAAGCTGCCCATGGCTGGATGGCGCGCAAGCTCGGTGACAACAGTGCTTACATGATGGGACGCGTTTCGCTGAATCCTGCGCGCCATATCGATCCCATTGGCACCATTGTGGTCCCCTTGGTGCTCTATTTCGCCACTGGCGGCGCCTTCTTGTTCGGCTACGCCAAGCCTGTACCGGTGAACTTCAGCGCATTGCGCAATCCCAAACGTGACATGGTCTGGGTGGCACTCGCCGGGCCAGGTTCGAATTTCATCCAGGCATTCCTGTGGGGCGTCGTGCTTCTGCTCCTGCGCGCGCTCGGCATCTCCGAGATCTACTTCCACGACGTCGCCCGCGCGGGCATGCTGGTGAACATTGTCATGTTCGTGTTCAATCTTTTCCCCATTCCGCCGCTCGACGGCGGTCGGGTGCTCGTCGGCTTGCTGCCGATCCGCCAAGCGATCGCACTTTCACGCGTCGAGCCCTATGGCTTTTTCATCGTCATGCTGTTGGTGATGACGGGTGTCATCACCAACTTGTGGTTGATCCCCTTGATCAACATATCCCAAATCCTGCTCGGGCTGCTGCTGAGCCCGCTGCGTCTGATTCTCTAGGAGTCTCCATGCAGTTGTCTTCGCTGCGCGGTGCCATCGTCACCTGCGCCCTCGCCGCCGCCATTCCCGCCCACGCCGACAACCTGACACTGTCGATGGGCGCCAACAGCGGCTTCCGCGACCTGACCGTGTTTTGGCAAACCGCCCCCCTGTGGCGCAATGCGACGCACTCCCTCGACGTGTCTCTCGAAGCCGGCCTCGGCCGCGTCTCGGCAACGGGCTCCAATTCGCTCTGGCACGTTGGCCTCACACCGCTGGGTCGCTGGTGGTTCACACCCGACAACGCACTCGAAGCGGGGATCGGCGCGACGCTCTTCTCGGCAACACGGATCGCCGGGAAAAACATCTCCACCGCCTACCAGTTCGGTGACTCCGTTGGCTACGTGCATCATTTCGAACAAACGCAATGGAGCACGGGCCTGCGCTTCACGCACTACTCCAACGGCAGCATCAAGCGACCGAACCCCGGACTAAACATCTTCGAACTCCGCGTTTCCCATGCATTCAACTGACGTCGAACTGGCCGCTGATCGCGATATCGTCCTTTCCGGCATGCGTCCGACCGGGGCGCTGCACCTCGGTCATTATCACGGCGCGTTGAAAAATTGGGCGCGTCTGCAGCACGATCATCCGTGCTATTTTTTCGTTGCCGACTGGCACGCGCTGACCACCCACTACGAAACTCCCGAGGTGGTTGCGAACCACACGCTGGACACGGTCATCGACTGGTTGGCGGCGGGTGTGGACCCGGCACGCGCCACCTTGTTCGTCCAAAGCCACGTCCTCGAACATGCGGAGTTGTTCCTGCTGCTTGGCATGGGGACGCCGTTGGCGTGGCTGGAACGGGTTCCCACTTACAAGGATCAGATCGCAAACCTCAAAGACAAGGACCTGCTGACCTACGGTTTCCTCGGCTACCCGCTGCTGCAGGCCGCTGACATCCTGATCTATCAGGCACGCTGGGTCCCCGTCGGCGCAGATCAGGTTCCGCATATCGAAATGAGCCGTGAAATCGCCAGACGATTCAACGCACTCTACGGCAAGGACCCCCGGATCGAGGCCCAGGCCGAGCTCGCCGCGGCAAAGCTCCTGCCGGAGCAGCGTGCGGAGCTTCACGCCCTGCGCCGCGCCGCCGACCAGGACGGCGAGGTCGACAAGCGTGAGCGGGCGCACGAGATCATCCGTGGCTCGAAGCTCTCGCGTGCAGAAAAGGACGCGCTGCGGGCAAGGCTTGAAGGCGGTCGCCGGGTCATCCTGCGTGAGCCCGAGGCGCTGCTGACCCCGGAATCGAAGCTACCCGGGCTGGACGGCCGGAAAATGTCCAAGAGCTACGCGAATTCCATTGCCATACGGGAAGAAAAGGCCATCGTCGAACATAAAGTTCGCCGCATGCCGACCGACCCTGCGCGGGTCAAACGCACCGATGCGGGCGACCCGGACCGTTGTCCGGTTTGGCAATTTCACCTTGCTTACACCGACGAGGCGTGCCATGCATGGGTGCGCGAAGGATGCACCACCGCCGGGATCGGATGCCTTGAGTGCAAGCAACCAGTGATCGATGCAGTCCTGCGCGAACAGCAACCCATGCTTGAACGCGCCCAACCCTACATCGACAACCCGTCGCTGGTACGCGACATCCTCGATGCCGGGCGCGACAAGGCGTCCGCCGCGGCCCGCGAGACCATGCGCGCGGTGCGTGACGCGATGGGCCTGCGTTTCAAGTCCTGAACTTCAAGGCTTCGCTCGCGATCCAGCGCGCCGCCGACGACGGATTGTCGCGAAACGGATCGCGAGCCACCACACGAACAGCACCATCGCGAGCAAACCGACCAGGGCCAGTTCGACGTGCTGCAAGCTGCCTTCGATACGTTGAATCGCCTCGCCGAAAGTCCAACCCAGGCCAGCGACCGTCGGTGCCCACAAGACCGCTCCCAGCAGATTGAACACGAAAAACAGCCTCGAGGGAAGCTTCGATGCGCCGATCACGATCGGACCGGCGATCCGTAACCCATACAGGAAACGCATGAGAACGATGGCTCCCCCCGCGTAGCGGTGCAGCAGGGCGGCGACCCGATTGAATTGCGCGGCGACGCGAGGCGCGCGCGCCAGGACGGAAGAACCCCAGACGCGCCCGATCCAGTAGAACGTCTGGTCGCCGGCAATTGCGGCCACGATCGCGATCGCCACGACCGGCCCGAAACCCAGCAGCCCCTGATGCGCTGCGAATCCAGCAGCCAGCAACACGACCTCGCCTTCCGCGAATGCGCCCATGGCCACTGCGAGGTAGCCCCAGTCGCGAATGAATTGTTCAACCATGCGCGTTGCCTGACATCCCATCAACCCCGGGAAGCATGATGCCTGAGCCTGGATGTCCCGACTCGGCGCCGGGCATAAAAAAACCGGCCCAAAGGGCCGGTTTGATGGCGTCGCTCCAACACGGGCCTTGCGGCCCGAAGTGCAACGCTCGGGGTGTTCGACTCAGATCGGGCGGATCTGCGAGGCCTGGGGACCCTTCGGGCCGGCCTTCACAACGAACTCAACGCGCTGATTTTCCTGCAGTGTGCGGAAACCCTTCGCTTGAATTTCGCTGAAGTGCGCGAACAGGTCTTCGCCGCCTTCGTCGGGCTTGATGAAACCGAAACCCTTGCTTTCGTTGAACCACTTTACGGTGCCGGTGGGCATGATCATCCTTTCAAATCTTGAACAAAAGAAGAATGCAAATCTTCATCAAGCCCAGCCGGTTTATCGAATACGAATGAACCAAAACTGTGGACACATATGGCCCCTCTTGAAGCGACTGCAGGGCTTACTATACACCGATCGGCACAAATGCAAGCAGCTCTTCCGGCACTGCTGCAAAATCAGGCACGCAACGCGACAACAGCGTTGTCGTGCTGCCACAAGGTCCAGGACTCCGAAGCAACCTCTAACGCAATGTTGGTATTCCGCGGTTTTCACCATGCCGCGCTGGCGACGCCCAGCGCGGTGAGCATCGGCAATTTCGACGGCGTGCATCGTGGCCATCAGGCCATGCTGGCGCTGCTGGTCAATGAAGCCAGGCACCGCCAGCTGCAATCGACGGTTCTGACTTTCGAGCCCCACCCGCGTGACTATTTCGCCGCGCACCTGGGGCATCCGGAATCCGCGCCCTCGCGTATCGGTACCCTGCGCGACAAACTGGCGGAGCTGGCACGCTGTGGAGTTGATCGGGTGGTCATCCTGCGTTTTGATGCGCGCCTGGCAACCCTGGGAGCCGAGGACTTCATCCAGCGTGTCCTGGTCGAAGGGTTGGCGGCGCGGTACATCCTGGTGGGCGACGATTTCCGCTTCGGTGCCCGCCGCGCAGGCGATTACGCCCTTCTGGATGCGCAGGGCGCACGTCTGGGGTTCGACGTCGCCCGGATGAACGCGTATGAAGTCCATGCAAGGCGCGTCTCGAGCTCCGCCGTGCGCGAGGCGCTCGGCGCAGGCGACATGGGGGCGGCGGCAGCGCTGCTCGATCGACCATACGCAATTTCAGGCCATGTGCTGCACGGCCTGAAGCTCGGACGCAAACTTGGCTACCCCACGATCAACCTTCGATTCAACCACCCACACCCGGCGGCAAGCGGAATATTCGCAGCGCGAGTCTACGGGCTCGGCTCCATGGCGTTGTCCGGCGTGGCAAGCCTCGGCCGCCGGCCGACGGTGGACGATTCCGGCCGCGTGCTGCTCGAAACATACGTGCTCGACTGGAGTGGGGACGCCTACGGTAAACTGGTGCAGGTGGAACTCTTGCACAAATTGCGGGATGAAACCCGCTTCGAAGGACTTGCAGCGCTGACAGACGCAATTTCTGCAGACGTCGTGCAGGCGCGCGCCTGGTTCGCGAGCCTCGAGCGCGAAACCCGCTGCAACCGAATTTGACGCCTCCGACGCGTCGTGCCGCGCCTCGCGCGGCTCACTCCCGACTTTCCAATATTGCTGCACCGCGCCTCTCCACGGCGCCCGCGCCATGACCGATTCCAAAGCGACTTCGCAACCGTCCGAATCCCGGACCGACTACCGCACCACGCTCAATCTCCCCGATACGCCGTTCCCGATGCGTGGGGACTTGCCGCGACGGGAGCCAGGCTGGGTTGCGGACTGGGAGCGCGAGGGGGTGTATCAACGACTTCGCGCCGCACGCGCGGGACGGCGTCGTTTCGTGCTGCATGATGGCCCTCCCTACGCGAATGGCCAGATCCACATCGGCCACGCAGTGAACAAGATTCTCAAGGACATGATTGTCAAGGAGCGCCAGCTCGAAGGCTTCGACGCGGTTTACGTTCCAGGCTGGGACTGTCACGGCCTGCCGATCGAGAACCAGATCGAGAAACTCCATGGTCGCGCGCTCGGCCGTGACGAGATTCAGTCGCGCAGCCGCGCCTATGCTGCCGAGCAGATTGCCGGTCAGCGCAGTGACTTCAAGCGCCTCGGCGTGCTCGGCGACTGGGAGCACCCCTATCGCACCATGGATTTCGGCAACGAGGCTGACGAAATTCGCGCCCTCAAGCGCGTGATGGAACGCGGCTTCGTCTATCGCGGGCTCAAGCCGGTTCACTGGTGCTTCGACTGTCACTCCTCACTGGCGGAATTCGAAATCGAATACGCGGACAAGAAGAGCCAGACGCTCGATGTCGGCTTCCTCTGCACGCAGCCCGAGCGGCTCGCCGCTGCCTTCGGCCTGCCAGGGCTCGACAAGCAGGCCTTCGCTGTGATCTGGACCACCACGGCATGGACCATCCCCGCCAATCAGGCGCTCAATCTCAACCCGGAGCTACCGTACAGCCTCGTCGACACCGAGCGCGGCGTACTGCTCCTGGCACAGGCGCGCGTTGAGGATTGTCTACAGCGCTATGGTCTCGACGGCCGGGTGCTCGCGACCACGCGCGGAGATTCGCTCGGGGGCATCGACTTCCGCCACCCACTGGCCGAGATTGATGCGGGATACGACCGCGCAAGCCCCATCTATCTCGCGTCCTATGCCACGGATGACGACGGCACTGGCATCGTGCATTCGTCGCCTGCCTACGGCGTGGACGACTTCAACTCCTGCCTCGCCCACGGCCTGACCACCGACGAGGTGATCAATCCCGTTCAGGCCAACGGTGTTTACGACCCTGCACTCCCCCTCTTCGGCGGTTTCAATATCTGGAAGGGCGCCCCCCGCGTGGTCGAGGCACTGCGCGATGCGGGCCGGCTTTTCGCCACCCATGACATCGTCCACAGCTACCCGCACTGCTGGCGTCACAAGACACCTGTGATCTACCGTGCCGCCAGCCAGTGGTTCGTCCGCATGGACGAAGGTGAAGGTGTGTGCACCACGGACAAGGCCGCACGCAGCCTGCGCGCCACCGCGCTGGACGCGGTGGAACAAACGGCGTTTTATCCCGTCGGCGGCAAGGCGCGCCTCCACGACATGATCGCCAACCGCCCCGATTGGTGCATCTCGCGGCAACGCGCATGGGGTGTCCCGCTGCCATTTTTCATGCACAAGGCCACCGGTGCGTTGCATCCGCGCACGCTGGAGCTCATGGATCGCGTGGCCGAACGCATCGAGCGCGAGGGCGTGGAAGCGTGGTCTCGCCTTGATCCAGGCGAATTTCTCGGTGCGGAAGCCGAGCATTACGAGAAAAGCCAGGACATCATTGAAGTCTGGTTCGATTCAGGCACCACGCATTGGCACGTCCTGCGCGGCAGCCACAAGGAGCAACTGCAATGGCCGGCCGACCTCTACCTCGAAGGTCACGACCAGCATCGCGGCTGGTTTCACGCATCGCTGCTCACCGGATGCGCCATCGACGGCCGCGCGCCGTACAAGGCACTGCTGACCCACGGATTCACGGTGGACGGTCAGGGCCGCAAAATGAGCAAGTCGGTGGGCAACGTCATCGCACCGCAAGCCGTCAGTGACAAGCTCGGTGCAGAAATCATCCGGCTCTGGGTGGCGTCGACCGACTATTCGGGCGATCTTGCAATTTCAGATGCCATCCTCAAGCAAGTCGTCGAAAACTACCGCCGGATTCGCAACACCTTGCGCTTTCTGCTTGCGAACGTATCGGATTTCGATCCGATCACCCAGTGCGTGCCGGCGCAGGACATGGTCGAGATTGATCGCTGGATGATGGCCCATGCAGCAATCTTGCAGCGCGACATCCTCTCCCACTACGGTCGTTACGAATTTCACCCCGTCGTCGCGAGACTGCTGGTGTTCTGCTCGGAAGATCTTGGCGGCTTCTACCTCGATGTGCTCAAGGACCGCCTCTACACCACCCAGGCCGGCAGTCACGCGCGCCGCAGTGCGCAAACCGCGCTATGGCACCTGACCCACGCGCTGTTGCGCTGGGTTGCGCCCTTCCTCAGTTTCACCGCCGAAGAGGCGTGGGTTCATTTCGCACCGGCGCAGGCGCGCGCCAACGGCAGTATCTTCGTCGAAACCTTCCAGGATTTTCCGGCAGTGCCCGATGCAGACGCCTTGCTCTCGCGCTGGTCGCGGCTACGAGAACTGCGCGACGAGGTCAACCGCGCGATCGAGGTTGTGCGGGGGCAGGGCCGCCTTGGCTCGTCGCTGCAGGCTTGGGTCGACATCGATGCGCCGCCGGCTGATTACGCGCTGCTGTCGAGCCTCGGTGACGAACTCGGATTCGCCCTCATCGCCTCGCGGGTGCGCTTGCATGCAGCGCAAAACCTGACGGTGCGGGTGGAGCCTGCGGCGGCCGCCAAGTGCGAACGCTGCTGGCATTGGGATGAAGGCGTCGGTGCCGACCCTGGTCATCCGGGCTTGTGCCCGCGCTGCATCGACAACCTGCATGGCGATGGGGAAACCCGTCGCCATGCGTGAGGCGCCGTTCATGTCCGCGCGCCCCAATCCCGGCCCCTGGCTCGCGCTCGCGGCCCTCGTCGTCGTCGTCGACCAAGGGAGCAAGTGGCTGATCCAGCACGCTATTCCCCTCGGCGGGACCATCCCGCTGACGCCTTGGTTCAACTTGGTTCACATTGAGAATCCAGGAGCGGCGTTCTCGTTCCTGGCCGGACAGGCTGGCTGGCAGCGCTGGTTGTTCACCGCCCTGGGACTGGCTGCCTCCGCCCTCATTGCCGGCTTGCTGGCGACGCGGCGCCGCCGCCCCTTGTTCGCACTCGGGCTGGCGCTGATTCTCGGTGGGGCGCTGGGAAACGTCCTTGACCGCGTGCTGTGGGGACATGTCACAGACTTCCTCGACGTCTATGTCACCCTGGGCGGCCAGCCGTGGCACTGGCCGGCTTTCAACCTCGCCGACGCCGCCATATCGCTTGGTGCCGCTTCGCTTCTCGTCGACGAGTGGCGGCAATCCGGTGGTCCGACCCTGCGCTGACAGGGAGGGAAAATACCGGCGCATGCTCTATTGCATGCCGCGACGTTCCGACATACTCTGCGACCGATTTGGCGCGTGAAGCCAGACGAGGAGACAGACAATGACACCGGAAGAGGCACAGCGTCAACCTCTGGCGCATGAGCGCCAGGATCGCGTGACCGTGTGTGCACTGACCTGGCGCGACCCCCTGCTGTGGCTCGGCCTGGCCTGGAAGGACATGCTGCATTGCCCGGGCGTGAGCTTGACCTATGGTTTGATGTTCACTGCGGTGACCTGGGCGCTCGGCCTGACATTCGTCCACCGGCCCGAATACTCGCTGATGCTCGGTAGCACGGTCCTTCTGCTGGGGCCGGCATTGGCCATGGGCCTGATCGAAGCCAGTCGCAGCTGCGCAATCGGCGAGCGTCCCCGCCTGCGCCCCTGCCTGTCGTGCTGGTGGAAAGCGCGTTCCAGCGTGGCCCTGTTCTCGGGGTTGCTGTTGGTCATCGAGCTGCTCTGGGCACGGACCGCGATGCTGATCTTCGCCTTGTTCTTCGACACCATCACCCCGACCGGCAACGCGCTGAGCATTCTGCTGGACCCGGCCAATCTTGGCTTCGTCATTGCCTACGTGCTGGTCAGCGCCGGCTTTGCTGCGGTGGCCTTCGCCATCAGCGCGGTCTCGGTGCCGATGATGCTCGATCGGCCGGTCGATGCCATCACGGCTGCAGTCACCAGTATGCGGGCCTGCCTGGAGCACCCTGGTGTGCTGCTGATGTGGGGGGCACTGATCGCTGCCATTACATTGCTTGCGCTCCTGCCGCTCGGACTGGGGCTGATGCTGGCGTGGCCCCTGGTCGGGCACGCCAGCTGGCACGCATACCGCGGCATCATCTGCCCCGAGGCCACGTTCTCCCTCGACAGCCCGCCCAGAACGCAAGCCAGGCCTTGAAACAACGGCGTGGCGGCTTCAGGGCTGAAGCACGATGCTTCCGGTCGTCGCACGCGATTCCAGCGCACGATGGGCTTGGGCGGCATCCGCGAGGGCGAAACGCTGGCCGATCGGAGGGCGCACCTTGCCGCTGCGCAACATCTCGAACAGATCCGACGCCATCTGCAACTCGGTGTCCCGCTCGGCGAGATGGGTCATCAAGGTCGGACGGGTCACATAAAGGGATCCCTTTGCCGCGAGGTCGGTGAGCGTGACCGGAGGTACCGGGCCCGACGCATTGCCGAAGCTGACCATCAGTCCAAACGGCTGCAGACACGCCAGGGACCGCTCCCAGGTATCACGCCCCACTGCGTCGTACACCACCGGCACCCCTTTGCCGCCCGTGATCTCGCGCACGCGCGCCACGACATCCTCGGTCCGGTAATTGATGCAATGCGCGTATCCGTGCTCCAGCGCCAGACGGCACTTGTCATCGCTGCCCGCGGTGCCGATGAGCTCGACGCCAAGCGCGCGGGCCCACTGCCCAGCGAGCAGGCCCACCCCCCCCGCAGCAGCATGGAACAGGGCAACGTCACCAGCTTGCAGGCGGCGCGTGCGGTGGAACAGGAACTGCACGGTCAGACCCTTGAGCATCGAGGCAGCCGCGGCTTCGAACGTAATCTCGGGGGGCAGTTGCACGACAAAACGTGCTGGCATCACCCGCGCCTCGGCGTAGGCTCCGGTCGGACCATGGCAATAGGCCACACGGTCGCCGGGCGCGATGTCATCGACACCTGCGCCCACCGCTTCAACCACGCCGGCGGCCTCGAGTCCCAGCCCGGCGGGCATTTGCATTGGATACAGCCCGGTCCGGTGGTAGACGTCGATGAAATTCACACCAATTGCCGCGTTTCGAACGCGCACTTCACCCGGGCCTGGATCGGGCAACTCCACGTCCTGCCATTGCATGACTTCGGGGCCGCCATTGCGTTCAATGCGGATTGCGTGGTTCTTGTTCATGCATTACTCCGTTCAAATGGTTGATTTTGGCCGTGCGTCATGCCGGATGCTGCGCGGCGTTCATTGTGCCGAAAGCGCGCCGACCCTGCACAATGGCACGCAGCGCTCCCGTCGCGCTGTTAAGGTGCATCTAAGTTGCTCGCGCGATACTCCACGTTGGCCGCGCCGCGGGGGCCGGCACCATAGCGCCCTGGGTTCTTGCAATGCGACTGCTGCTGGTTGAAGACGATGTCATGATCGGAGAATCCGTGCTCGACGCGCTGCGCGCGGAGGGCTATGCCGTCGACTGGGTCCGCGATGGCGGATTGGCCGACACCGCCTGGAGCACGGAGTCCTACGATCTCGTCGTTCTCGACCTCGGGCTGCCTCGCCAGGACGGGCTGCAAGTGCTCAAGCGTGCGAGAGCGCGCCGTGACCGCACTCCGGTGCTCATCGCGACCGCGCGGGATGCCGTCAGCGATCGTGTCGCGGGGCTCGACGCCGGAGCCGATGACTATCTGCTCAAGCCGTTCGACCTCGACGAACTGCACGCGCGCGTGCGGGCGCTGCTGCGGCGTTCGGCCGGGCGGGCGGAACCGTTGTTCATCCATGGCCGCGTCACTCTCAATCCTGTCACGCATGAAGCCACGCTCGACAATCAGCCGGTGTCACTGTCCCAGCGGGAATGGGCCGTCCTGGAGGCCCTGATCGCGCGCCCAGGCACCATTTTGTCGCGCGTCCAGCTGGAGGAAAAGCTCTACGGGTGGAAGGACGAGGTTTCCAGCAATACCATCGAGGTCTACATCCACAGTCTTCGCAAGAAATTCGGCGCCGGATTCATCCAGAACATTCGTGGCATGGGCTACGTCATCCGCCGGGAACCAGAAGCGGGCGCTTCATGAAATCATTGCGCGCCAAGCTGCTGGCGCTGCTGACCGTCACGATCCTGATCGCCGCCACCCTGCAAGCGGTCGAAGTGTTCCGCAACGCCATGCGCGAGGCGGATGCGGTATTCGACTATCACCTGCAGCAACTCGCCTTGTCGTTGAGCAATGGCGAGTTCGGACTACCCGGGTTTGGCCCGCTTGGCCATGCAGGCGACGGCGTGGATTACGTCGTCCAGGTATGGGCGCCTGACGGTCGACGGATCTACGTCTCCCGCCCCCAGGCCACCATGCCCGATCAGGCCGTGCTCGGCTATGCCAATGCGACACTGGACGGCCAACCCTGGCGGGTGTTTTCCATGCAGGCGAACGGCCGCACGATCCAGGTCGCGCAACCGCTTCGCAACCGGCAGGCGCTGGCATTGACGTTCGCGCTCGACGCGATGCTTCCATTGCTGCTGATCGCACCGATGCTGCTGCTGGTCGTCGCGTGGGCCGTGCGCCGCTCCCTGCGGCCGCTACGTGTCTTGTCCCATGAACTCGAGAACCGCGCAGCGACTTCCGCCGACCCGATCGAGCCCGATGGGGTGATGCTCGAAATGCAGCCCGTGGTGCGCGCGATGAACGGCTTGTTCGCTCGCACCCGCAAAGCCTTCGACGCCCAGCAGGCTTTCGTCGCCGATGCTGCGCATGAATTGCGCTCGCCGCTGGCCGCGCTGAAATTGCAAATCCAGATGCTTGAACGTGCCCAGGATGACGCGAGCCGCGCCATCGCCCTGCGCCGTCTCGAGGCTGGCGCAGAGCGGGCCACGCACCTTGTCGAGCAACTGCTCGCGCTTGCAAGGGCGGACCTTGACGCACGCGAGGCCTCCGCCCCCACACCGCTGGCCGAGGCAGCGCGGCTTGCACTCTCGGATACGCTTGAGCTGGCGCAAAGCCGCGGGGTCGACGCCGGACTTGAACAAGACGATCCGAGCATCGTGCGTGCACCGCCCGATGGTCTGCGCGTATTGGTTCGCAACCTTGTGGACAACGCCATCCGGCACACACCCTCGGGAGGACGGGTCGATGTCAGAGTGCACCGCGAGGATGCCAAAGTCATCCTCGACGTCGACGATTCCGGCAAGGGAATCTCCGCAGAGGAACGCCCCCGCGTCTTCGACCGCTTCTATCGAGGTTCCGGGGCCACACCCGGGGGCAGCGGTCTCGGACTGGCGATCGTTCAAAGCGTGGCTGAGCGCAGCGCAGCCACCATCGAACTGCTCGACTCTCCCCTCGGCGGTCTGCGCGTGCAGGTAACCTTCGAGGTGGTCGAACCACAGCCGAATGGCGCCGGTGCGTCCTGAGGGGCCCCAGGGCGCGGGCGTCAATCAGCCCGTCACGCCGCCGGCGCCGTCTCCAGATCAAAAGCCTTATGCAAGGCACGAACCGCCAGTTCGAGATACTTTTCGTCAATCAAGACCGACACCTTGATTTCAGACGTCGAGATCATCTGGATGTTGATCCCCTCTTCTGCCAGGGTGCGAAACATCTTCGACGCCACACCAGCGTGTGACCGCATACCCACGCCGACGATCGAAACCTTGCAAGCCTTCGGGTCGCCGATGATGTCCTTGGCGCCGATGTGGCCCTGGATGCCAGTCCTGAGCATATCCAGCGCCCGCACGTAATCATTCCGGCTGACCGTGAACGAAAAGTCCGTGAAACCATCGACGCTCTGGTTCTGCACGATCATGTCGACTTCAATATTTGCGCTGCCGACGGCGCTGACAATCTGGTAGGCGATGCCAGGGTGGTCGGGGACGCCCACGACAGTGATCTTGGCTTCGTCACGCGCGAAGGCAATGCCGGAAACGACGGCACGTTCCATGGTCTGGTCTTCCTCGAAGGTAATAAGCGTTCCGCTGCGCATTTCCTGCTCGAGCGGAATATCCCAGGGAGTCAGGCTCGAAAGCACACGCAGGCGTACGCGATACTTGCCCGCAAACTCCACCGAACGAATCTGCAGCACCTTCGACCCGAGGCTGGCCATTTCCAGCATTTCCTCGAAGGTGATGGTTGACAACTTGCTGGCTTCGGGGACGACCCGGGGATCCGTGGTGTAGACCCCGTCGACGTCGGTATAGATCTGGCATTCGTCGGCGCTCAGCGCCGCCGCCAACGCCACCCCCGAGGTATCAGAGCCACCGCGGCCCAGCGTGGTGATATTGCCATCCGGATCCATGCCCTGGAACCCTGCAACGACGACCACGCATCCGCGATCGAGATCTGCACGCATACGATCCTGGTCGATCGATTCGATGCGAGCCTTGGTGAACGCGCTGTTGGTGTGCACGCCAACCTGGAATCCGGTGTAACTGCGCGCCTCGCGCCCGAAGGATTTCAAGGCCATGGCGAGCAGACCGATGGTGACCTGCTCGCCCGTCGAGGCGACAACGTCGAGTTCGCGCGGATCGGGATCGGGCTGGATTTCCCGCGCAAGGCCGATCAACCGGTTGGTTTCACCCGACATCGCGGACACCACCACCACGACCTGGTGCCCGGCATCGGCCCACTTGATGACGCGCCGCGCGACGTTCTTGATGCGTTCGACGGAACCGACCGAGGTTCCGCCGTATTTCTGGACGATGAGCGCCATGTTTGGTTCAGGAGAAGCAAGCCGTGAACAGCGTCGATGCACGATCGGTTCCGCCGATCCGCCATTCCACGGCAAAACCCAAAATTATAGATGTTGCGCGTCGCGGCACAGAATTTCCCGGTTTCGCGTCACAACGGTGCCCGCCAGCACGACGCGTAATCCGACAGCCCCTCCGGCGCTGCAGCGCACCTGACGAATCAGTGCCTTTAACTGCCCTGCACTGGCACGTATGCCAACTTCCCCAAGCCAGGCACGCAGCACCTCGCTCATCCGCGCAGCGTCCAGTTCGCGCAGCGCAGCGAGTCGAAGACCACCGTTGGCGCGGCACCCTGCAAGATCCTCGGCAGCGCGTGCATCGACGCACGCCGCGGCCTGCGCGCACAGCGCCGCGGCACGTGGCAATGTGCGCGCCCACCCCGGCTCCAGGCGTGCCACGACCGGCAACAATTCATGCCTGATGCGGCTACGCCGAAATGCCGGATCCTGGTTCATCGGGTCGTCGATATAAGCAACGCCCTGTGCATCGAGGGTGGCGCGCAGCGCCGCCGCCGTCACTTCCAGCAGTGGGCGGCCCAGCCAGACACCGTCGCGCTCCACGGCCGCTGGCATCGCTGCCAGCCCTTTCGGGCCGGCTCCGCGCAGAAGCGCCAGAAGCAATGATTCCACCTGGTCATCGGCCTGATGCCCCAGCAGCAGCCAGCGACATCCAGCGCGCACCGCGGCCGCACCCATGACGGTGTAGCGCGCCACGCGCGCCTGTTCCTCGATACTGCCACCCGGCACCGTCGGGACGCGCGCGTGCACAACCTCGCACGCGACGCCCCAAGCAGCACAGACGTCTTGCGCGTGGATCGCGAAGCGGTCCGCATCGGCCTGGAGCCCGTGATGGACGTGGAGTGCGCGCAATGCCGCAGGTCCCCACGCATGCACGGCAGCCAGCAACAGTGCCGTCGAGTCAGCTCCGCCACTGAAACCCACCGCCACCGGCGCATCGCCGGGCCGGAGCGCATGCGTGCGCGCGAATGCGCGCACGGCATCGAGACCCGGCTGCGCGTGCAGGCGCGCCCACGGAACGACGGCCACCGATGCGCGTCAGTTCGCCGACTTGATATCCTGGAAGCGACCGAACGCACACAGGCGCTCGTACCGCTGCCGGACCAGATCGGCCGGCTTGACGCCTTGAAACTGACGCAAACTCTCCCCCAGGGCTCGCTTGAGCGCTGCGGCCATTGCCTGGGAATCACGATGCGCTCCACCCACGGGTTCGTTGACAATTTTGTCAATCAGACCCAGCGCCTTGAGCCTGTGTGCCGTCAACCCCAGGGCTTCAGCCGCTTCCGGCGCGCGCTCGGAACTTTTCCAGAGAATCGAGGCACAGCCCTCGGGAGAAATCACCGAATACACCGAAAACTGCAACATCAACACGTGGTCGGCAACAGCGATCGCCAACGCGCCTCCCGACCCACCTTCACCGATGATGGTCGAAACGATCGGCACCTCGAGCTTCGCCATTTCGAAAATATTGCGCCCGATTGCCTCCGACTGGCCGCGCTCCTCCGCATCGATGCCCGGATACGCACCCGGCGTGTCGACGAACGTGAACACCGGCAGGCCGAATTTTTCCGCGAGTTTCATCAGCCGCAAGGCTTTGCGATACCCCTCGGGCTTTGTCATCCCGAAGTTGCGCAACGCACGCTCCTTGGTATCGCGCCCCTTCTGGTGGCCAATGACCATGCATGCCTGCCCATTGAAGCGCGCCAACCCGCCCACGATGGACAAGTCGTCCGCAAAGTGGCGATCTCCATGCAGTTCGTGGAAGTCCGTGAACAACTGCTCAACGTAGTCGAGGGTGTATGGCCGCTGGGGATGGCGCGCGATCTGCGTCACCTGCCACGGACTGAGCTTGGCGTACAGATCCTTCGTGAGCTGCAGGCTCTTCTTCTGCAGGCGGCCGATTTCCTCGGAGATGTCCACCGCGGACTCGTCCTGGACATAGCGCAGCTCTTCAATCTTGGTTTCCAGCTCGGCAACCGGCTGCTCGAAATCGAGAAAGACTTTCTTGCTCATCATGCGTTCAATATTCCACCGGTAGCGGGTCAAGACTCCGCCAAATATACCAAGTCCCGACCGAGCGCCATGGCGCCCAGGCCGCCGCGACCTCCCGCAATTCGCTACGGCTGACCTCTTCGCCAGAAAAATAGCGGTGGCTGATCCCGCGCTGCAGGCCCACGTCATCGAGAGGAAGAACGTCCGGGCGCATCAGGTAGAAGATCAGGAACATCTCGGCCGTCCACCGGCCAATGCCGCGAATCGCAATCAGCTCGGCGATGATGGCATCGTCCGACATTGTGTCCCACTGACGGGGGTGCACGTGGCCAGTGTCGAATTTGGCCGCAAGGTCACGCAGGTATTCGCATTTACGCTGCGACAAACCCGCCGCGCGCAGCGTCGGGACATCCTGCGCCAGCAGTGCCTGCGGCGTCATCGGACCCACGCAGGCAACCACGCGGTTCCACACTGCCTGCGCCGCCTTCACGGAAATCTGCTGCCCCACCACCGAACGCGCCAGCGTCTGGAATGCATCGCCGCGGCTGAGCAGGCGTGCACCAGGATGCTCGGGAATCAGCTTGCGCATGACCCGATCCGCTTGCATCAAGTCCGCGCACGCCGCGTCCCAGTAAGCGGGTCGCATCGCGTCATCGTCCGCGCGCGTTGATACCTGGATGGTTCCTCGCACCATCACGCGTGACGCCAGATGGTCACACCGCCCGGCTTGTCCTCGAGCACGATCCCGGAGTGGAGCAAGGTGTCCCGAATCGCATCCGCGCGCGTGAAATCGCGTGCTGCCTTCGCCTGCGCACGCACAGCCACCTGCTGTTCAACCCAGGCTGGGTCGACCGTGATGCCCGCTTGCAAAAATTGATGCGCGGGTTGGGTGAGCAGACCCAGTGTGGCGCCAAGCCCTCGCAGCAGCGCCGCCAAACCTTGGTCCCCGGTGCGGTTGATCTCGCCGGCGAGATCAAACAGGACGGCCATTGCCTCCGGCGTATTGAAATCATCATCCATGGCGGCTGCGAAGCGGCGGGCCGCGACGTGTTCCCAATCCACCATCGGCGCAACGTCAGGGTGTGCCTGCAGGGCCGTGTAAAGCCGGCCCAGGGCGTGCCGCGCATCGCGGAGGTTGTCCTCACTGTAGTTCAACGGAGAGCGGTAATGGGCACGGATGATGAAGAACCGGATAGTTTCAGCGTCAAAAACGCGCAATACGTCGCGGATGATGAAGAAATTCCCAAGCGACTTGGACATTTTTTCTTCATTGACCCGGACGAACCCGTTGTGCATCCAGAGGTTTGCGAGCGGTTGCCCGTGCGCGCCTTCGCTTTGCGCGATTTCGTTCTCGTGATGGGGAAACTGAAGGTCGGCGCCGCCGCCATGAATATCGAAATGTTCACCCAGCAGTGCGCAACTCATCGCCGAACATTCGATGTGCCAACCGGGTCGTCCCGGACCCCACGGCGATGGCCAGCGCACCTCGTCTGGCTCCCCTGGCTTCGCTTGCTTCCACAGCACGAAATCAAGAGGATCGCGCTTCGCAGTGTCAATTTCAACACGCTCACCCGCATGAAGCGCATCCAGCGATTTGCCCGAAAGCCGCCCGTATCCAGGGAAGGCACGCACCGAATAGTCGACATCCCCGGCACTGTCCTGGTAGGCCAGGCCTTTGTCGATCAATCTCGCGATGAGTGACTGCATCTCGTCGATGAAATCGGTGGCTCGCGGCTCCAGCGTGGGCCGCTCGATACCCAGCGCGTCGGCGTCCGCGTGCATGGACGCGATATAGCGATCGGTGAGTGCGCGCACGCTCACGCCCGATTCGAGCGCACGGCGGATGATTTTGTCGTCGACGTCCGTGATGTTGCGCACGTAGGTGACGCGCAGCCCGCGCGCACGCAACCAGCGTTGCACCACATCGAACACCGCCATCACCCGCGCGTGCCCGAGATGACAATCGTCGTACACCGTCATGCCGCAGACGTACATGCGGACGTGGCCGGACTCGATCGGAATCAAGGGCTCCTTTTCGCGCGTCAGGGTGTTATAGATCAGTTGTGTCATCGTGGAAAGTGAAGGGCGTCGCGGCGCAGCGCCGGTCGCGTCGGTCCTGTGTGAAAATGCCGTCGGGAGACCGGTCGTCGTGAGCCGGATAAAATCAAAAACTTAGCACACCCAGAGCCATTCGAACCATGGATCAAGCCAGAACCCCGCGCACCACTCGACGTCTGTCCAGGCTTGCGCACTTGCTCGCCATGCTCGGCCTCGTCGCCGGGCTGTCCCTGCCGACGCAGCCCGCCCGGGCCGATGCGCTGGGGGACGTCCAGCAGCTTGCAGCATCGGGCAAGCTTGCGGAAGCGCAAAGCCGGCTCGACAAGCTCATCGCCTCGAATCCGAAGGATCCGCAGTACCTGTTCCTTCGCGGCGTGCTCCTGACAGAGCAACGTCGCACGGCCGACGCGATCAAGGTCTTCACGCAGATCACCGAGCAGTTCCCCGAACTTCCCGAACCCTACAACAACCTTGCGGTGCTGTATGCGCAGCAAGGCCAGTTCGACAAGGCCCGCGGCGCGCTCGAAATGGCGATCCATACCAATCCGAGCTACGCCACCGCGTTCGAGAATCTGGGGGATGTCTACGCCAAGCTGGCCAGTCAGTCCTACCAGAAGGCACTGCAGCTCAACAGCGGCAATGGCGATGCCACCGAGGCGAAGCTGGCGTTGATTCGTCAGCTTTTCACCGCCAAACCCATGCCTGCAGGCGCTGCCCCCGTGCCACCCGCGCCGGAACCGAAGCCCGCGATTGTGGCAGTCGCGAAACCAGCGCCCCGACCCTCGGTTGCACCGGTCACGTCGACGCCGCAACCCGCGTTGGTTGCCAAGCCTGTCCCTCAGCCCGCACCAGTGGCCAAGGTCGCCAGCGCCAAGCCGGCCCCGACGAGCCCGGCCCCGGTCATCAGCAACGCTGAGGCGGACGCGGTGGAAGCCGCGCTGCACCATTGGGCGAAGGCCTGGTCGGACAAGAGCCTTGATGCCTATTTCGCGAGCTACGCCCCCAACTACGCGCCGGCAGGTCAGCGTCATGCCGCGTGGATGTCGGAGCGACGCGCACGCATCGCGGACAAGGGCCACATCGAGGTGCAACTCGAGCAGATGCATGTCAAGGTCGAAGGCGACAAGGCAATCGCGAAGTTCCGCCAGATCTATTCGAGTGGATCCCTGCATTTCAATAGCCCGAAAACTCTGAGGCTGGAAAAGATGCATGGGCATTGGCGCATCGTGCAGGAAGGCGCAGGCTGAGTTGTCCCGCGCGCCGGTTCGGCGCGGAATCTTCTTGCCCGAGGTCGCACTAAGCAGACACGGGGCCGGTTCTCCCGGCCCCGTTTTTTTTGTGCGAACCAGAAGGAGCATGCCATGGTGTCGGAAGGATCCATCGCCCCCAGGGAACGGGTGAACATTGTCTACCGCCCCGCGACAGGCGACCATGCCGCGGACGTCGAGCTTCCCCTGAAGCTGCTCACCCTGGGGGATTTCACCCTGCGCCAGGAGGAAGAACCCATCGAGACATTACGCGCGATCGAGGTCGACCAGGACAACTTCGACGCCGTGATGCAGGCGCATGCGCTGCGGCTCGACCTGCGGATTCCGCGCGCCCCGGACGCATCGTCTGAAGCAGGGGACACCATCGATGTCCAGCTGCATTTCAACTGCCTGCAGGATTTCTCTCCCGATGCCATCGCGGCGCAGGTTCCACAACTTCGACACCTCGTCGAAATGCGGGAGGCGCTCAAGGCTCTCAAGGGCCCACTGGGCAATATCCCCAAATTTCGTCGCCGGCTCCAGGAACTCATCGACAACCCGGCATTGCGCGATCGCCTGCTGGCGGAACTCGGCATCGCATCGCCTCGCTCGTAACCTGCGATCCGGAGCCTCCCATGGACACCTTACCGCACACGGGCGCTGTCGTGCCCGAATCTGCCCTCCTGCTGGAAACCCTCATCGAAGCTGCGCGCTTGCGCCCTGGTGACGACGCCTACGCTTTGACCCGGCAGGGTCTGGAAACCTTCGTCGCTGAACTCGCGAAGCCCACCGGCACACCGCTGCCAGCACAACCCTGGGGTATCGACGCCTTGATCGCCAAGATCGATCAACGCCTTTCGGCCTGCATCGACGCCATCCTTCACCACCCCGACGTCCAGCGCCTCGAAGCGGCGTGGCGCGGTCTGCGCTTCCTGATCGACCGCACGGACGTTCGCGAAAACATCCGCATCGAGCTGGTCAGCGTGTCCCGTGAAGCGTTGCAGGACGATCTTGACACCGCCGGCGAACTGACCCGCAGCGCGCTGTACAAGTTGCTTTACACCAGCGAATATGGGCAGTTCGGCGGGCAGCCTTACGCCGCGGTGATCAGCGACGCGGCGTTCGGCCCAGGCCCGCGCGACATCGCACTGCTTGACTCCATCGCCCGCATCTGCGCCGTCGCCCATGCCCCGTTCATCGCGGCAGCCGCGCCCTCGTTCTTCGGAATCGCATCACTCGGGGATCTTCCCCATGTCAAGGATCTTGCCGCCCTGTTCGAGGGGCCGCAATACATCAGATGGCGCGCATTTCGGGCCGTCGAGCATGCGCGTTACGTGGCACTGACATTGCCGGCCATGCTCCTGCGCTTGCCGTACGGCACCGAAACCGTACCCGCGCGAACCTTCCGCTACGTCGAGGATATCTCGGCCGGCAGCACCGCGTTTCTGTGGGGCAGCGCAGCCTTCGCGTTCGCCTCGCGACTGAGCGCAAGCTTCGCGTCGGACCGCTGGTGCGCCAATATCGTCGGGCCGGCGGGGGGCGGCACGGTCGGTGACCTCCCGATCTTTACCTACACCGCCCTGGGAGAACTGCAATGCAAGATTCCTGCGGAAGCGCTCATCTCCGAGCGTCGTGAATATGAACTCGCCGAGCAAGGCTTCATTGCGCTCACTATGCGCAAGAACAGTAACAACGCTGCATTCTTCTCAGCGAATTCGGTCCAAAAACCCCAACAGTTTGGCAATGGCGAAGGCAGCCACGACGCCGAACTCAACCACCGGCTCGGGACCCAGCTTCCATACATGTTCATCATCAACAGGCTGGCACACTACATCAAGGTCATCCAGCGCGAAAACATCGGCACCTGGAAAGACCGCGCGGATATTGAAAATGCGCTGAACCTCTGGATCCGCCAGTATGTGGCCGATATGGACAATCCCGCGCCCGGCGTGCGTAGTCGCCGCCCCTTGCGACAGGCGCGCATTCTCGTCAGCGAGGCCGAAGGCGACCCGGGCTGGTACCAGGTCAGCCTCCAGATCCGGCCGCATTTCAAATACATGGGCGCGTCGTTCACCCTGTCACTTGTCGGACGCCTCGACAAACAGTGAACACGCGCGCGGCTCCGGGCGTGTTTCAAGCGTCACGCGACGCCTCATCCCTGAAACACGCAGGACATCGTGCTCGCGCAAACTGGCCGTGCTGGTGAGCCCATGCGGCTCACGCAATTTTTCTGCCGCGTCCGTGAAGGAGTCGTCATGCCGATGCCATGCTATGCCCTCATCAAAGGCAAGAACCAGGGTGAAATCAAAGGCTCAAGCAAGGTCCGAGGACACGAGGGCAGGATTCTCGTGCAGGCCGTCGATCACGTGATCGAAATCCCGCGCAACCCCCAAAGCGGGCTCACGACAGGCAAGCGGGTGCACGGTCCCATGCGGCTGACCAAGGAGGTTGACCAATCCTCCCCAAAGCTGTTCCAGGCGCTGACGTCCGGTGAACAGATGGAGGAAGTCTCGCTGGCCTACATCCGCATCACCGATCAAGGCACCGAGGAGCGTTACTACACAGTCAAGCTGGAAAACGCCATTTTGACGCACATCCGCGCCTGGGTTCCCAATTGCCTCGACCATGCGCACCAGCACATCGGCCACATGGAAGACATCTGCTTCACCTACGAAAAAATATCCTGGACCTTCGAGCCCGATGGCATTGAAGCCGAAGACTCCTGGCTCGCTCCCAAGACCTGAACCACGTTGTACGCGCCAACGTGTCAACCGGCCGCTTGCAATGCCCGTATCCGCGTCCTCTCCCATGCGCTTGCTCGAACGCCTGCGCCACGGCGCATGTTTCAGGCGTGCACAACCCCATCCCGATGCCCTTCGTGACTCCATCCTGGATCATCTTCGACGTGTCCTCAACACCCGTCGAGGCCACGCACCTCTAGACCCCGCGTTCGGTCTGCCAGTTGAACTCCTCAGCAACGCAACGGCATCAGCGCGCTTGGCCACGGACGTCGCACGGCTGATCACACGTTACGAGCCGCGCCTGCTCGGAGTCCGGGTCACACCGCACGAAGCGCCGCCCCCTCTTCACGGCCCTCGATTCACCATCGAAGGCCGTCTCACCGGTACAGGCACCGTCATCGAGGCCACCACGCGCATGACCGCGAGCGGATGCGTCATCCTCGAGATTCCCCGTCACTGAATCAACGATGTTTGTTCAGCACTACCAAGCGCAATTGCGGCATATCCGGGAACTGGCCGCCAGCTTCGCCATGGCGCACCCAGCCCTGGCACCCATGCTGCTCGGCACCCGCGCGGATCCCGATGTCGAGCGTGTCCTGGAGGGGGTGGCCTTTCTGACCGCGTTGACCCGCCAGAAGCTGGACGACGAATTCCCGGAGTTCACCCAGGAACTCATCGACTTGCTGCTACCGCATTATTTGCGCCCAGTCCCTGCGTCCACCATGGTCGCATTCGAATCCGACACGTCACCGCGCACCTCAATCCACGTGCCACGCGGAACCAACGTCGCATCGATCCCGGTGGACGGAACCGCCTGCCAATTCACCACGACATGGGACCTGCAGGTCACTCCGCTACGCCTCACCGCCGTCACCGTCCGGGGCGACCCGGCGGATCCTCCCACGCTGGAACTGGAGTTCACGTCGCCAGGCAGACCGCTGCAGGACTGGTGCGACGACACGCTGCGCCTGTTTCTCTCGTCCGGATACGACGAAGGAAGCCGCCTGCTCCTGCTGCTCGCGCGCCACGTCCGTGATGTCTGGGTCTCAGCACAGGGGACGCAGCCCTTCAGCCTCGGACGCCAGGCCCTGATCCTCCCGGCATTCGCACCGTCCCTCATGCCGGTCGCACCGCAAGATTTTCCCGCCCACGCGGTGGTCCAGGAGTACCTCACCCTTCCCGAAAAATTCCTGTATGTCGACGTCTGCGGCTTCCAGCACTGGCGCACGCGCGCTGGCGCACGTCGTTTCACCCTGAACATCGCGTTTGACGCACACCATACATGGATGCCACCGATCGACAGCGCCAGTTTCATGCTGCACGTCGTTCCAGTGGTCAATCTGTTCGAGATTGATGCCGAGCCCATCGACCACCAGCATCGCACCTTCGAATACGCCGTGGAGCCGTCCGGCACGCCGCGCACGCACTACACGGTGCACGACGTCACGCGCGTATCGGGCTGGAAGTCCGGCCAGGCGCAGGCGCGTGCATATCTGCCATTTCGTATGCACCCGCATGGCGCGTACGCCAACACACCAACCTTCCGCATCACGCGTCGCAGCGCTGCCGACGGTGGGTGTTCGACGTTCATTTCCCTGCAATACCCGCCGGAAACCGAGGCTGCGCAGGAAACTTTGAGTCTGCGGCTGCGCTGTACCAACGGAACCCTCGCAGAGGCGCTGGGCGTGGGAGACCTGCATGCTCGATGCGTGAATACACCGGACCGCATGCAATTCACCAACATTCGCCCCATCGCACCAGGCCGCATGCCGCCGCTGGACGAGAACCTGCTGTGGCGCCTGCTCTCCCACCTGCACATCAACCTCAGCAGCGTCGCCGATGCGGCGCGGATTCGTGATCTCCTGGCCTTGTACCTTCCCGGGGCCGATGACGAGCGCGCCCAGGTCCGTGCGAATCGGCGCCGCATCGACGGGCTTGAAGACGTGCGCATCGACGCCGAAACCCGTCTCGTCGGCAGGGGAGGCTTGCGACGCGGCCAGGCCATCACCCTGCAATGTCGAAGCGATCATTTCGCCGGCATCGGCGATCTGTTTGTCTTCGGAAGCGTCCTGGAACGTTTGCTCGGCGATTGCGCCGCATTTGGCGGGTTCGTTCGCGTCACGCTCGACGATCCGCTCTCGGGCAGTCGATTCGAATGGCCTGCACGCATCGGCGCCAAGCTGCTGATCTGATTCGCGCGTTGCGCGAGCATCCGGCCCGTTTCGATTTTTTCCAGGCGGTCCGCCTCCTGCGTACGCCGGACGAGCGCTTGCACATCCGACCCGAACTCGGCCTGGGGTTTCCAGTTCGTGACATCGCGGCACTGGAGGCCATGGCAAATGGCGATTGGCGCATGACGGTCACATTCGGCGGTTTGTACGGCGTGGCCTCAGCGCTGCCGACCTATGACACCGAAGACCTCCTCGACGAACGGTCCGGCGATGGACATTCGACGCGCGACTTTCTCGACATCCTGCACCACGCCATCTACCTGCAGCTGTTCCAGGCCTGGGCCAAGCCGCGTCTGGCGCGCAGCGTGGTCGAAGAGCGCAATGCCACCACCCTGGCGAGCCTGCACGCATTGCTCGGCCTCGGTGACGCATCGATACGCACCCGCACTTTCGACGCCAAGACCAGCCTGCTGCGGCATGCAGCAGCGCTCGGTCGCTGGTCACGCGGCGCGGTTGGCCTCACATGCATGCTGGCCGATCTTTTCCCCAAAGCGGAGGTCGGCGTTGACGGCGGCTGCCTGTATCGGGCCTCCATCCCTCTTCAACAGCGCTGGCGCCTTGGAACCACGCCGCATGCGCTCGGCCGTGACAGCACGCTGGGTGCGCGTATCGATGATGCCGGTGCACTGCGCATCCGACTCGGCGCGCTCGCCCCCCGCCACTATCGCCAGCTTCTGCCAGGCCATGGGGCCCATACCCACTTGCGCGCCATCCTTCAAACCTACCTCGACCACCCCATGCACACCACCCTGCAACTGCACTGCAGTCGTGCGGAACCCGCGCGCTGTGGCGGCAAGCGTTGGTGCGTTCTTGGCCACGACTGCTGGCTGCTGCGATCGTCCTGCACCCACCCGTCCGGCTCCTGCTTCGTGATCACGCCATGAGCGGTGCACAAGCCTGGGCCAAAGTGTTACGACCGACATCCAGGTGACATGGCATTGCAACTGCCATGTTCAAAATGACCCCTATGCATCTTTGCAGTTTTCCCACCATGACCGACGCCACTCCACCGCTCCAGCCACGATTCGAATTCACCTGCGAAGGCTCGGCGGGGCGCGGTAACCTCGCCGTCGTCGCCTGGCATGGCATCGAGGCCATTTCGCAGGTCTTTCGGTTCGAACTCACCCTTGCCGGCAGCGGCCCTGCACCCGACCTGCCATCGATGCTTGCGGCCCCGGCCTGCCTGCGCATGTATGTCAGCGCCGATGCGGCACCCATCGAGCATCACGGCGTGCTTGCCGCATTCGAGCAGTTGCACCGGGCCGATGGCTACGTGTTCTATCGTGCTGAACTCGTCCCGCGCCTCTGGCGGCTTGGCATTTCGAGCGGCTGCAAGACATTCCAGCGCGAGCAGCCCATCACCGACACGATCACCCAGATTCTGCAACACGCCGGTCTTGGCCCTGCCGACGTTGAACGCCGTCTGTGCGCCACCTACCGACCGCGAAGCTTCGTCTGCCAGTATCAGGAATCCGACCTCGATTTCATCCGCCGCTGGCTCGAGCGCGAAGGTATCTATTTCCATTTCGAACACGCGCAAGGGCGCGACCGAATGGTTCTGCTGGACCATCGCAGCATGCATGCGCCGGCGACGCGCAGGTTGCGCTACCTGCCCGACGACGCACCAGCGAGCGCTTTTGCATCCGACGGGGTCCGCACGCTCACATGCCGCGTTCAACCCCTTCCTCGCACCCTGGTGCTTCAAGGCTACAACCACCGCAAGGCGGCACTGCCGTTGCGCGCCACCGCCATGGTGAGCGCGCACGGATTCGGGGAAGTCGTCCACGACGATGCGAACATCCGCAGCCCCGACGAGGCCGCACGATACGCGCGCATCCGCGCTGAAGAACTCGCCTGCACCGCATGCGTGTTCCAGGGCCGATCCACGGTCATGGATCTGCGGGCAGGCGGCCTTGCCTCCATCACCGGCCATGATCGCGAGGACTTCAACACCACCTTGCTCGTCACCGAGGTCCACCACCACGGCGAGCAGACAGGCGCCTTGATCGAGGCGCTGCGCAACGCCGACGCGCGCGATTCCGGACATTGCGGCGGATCCATCAGTTACCACAACAGCTTCAAGGCCATCCCGGCAGAAACCCAGTTCCGGCCGGAAAGGCAGACCCCAATACCACGCGTGCACGGCACCATGAGCGCGCGCATTGCACACGATCCACAGGATGCATCGGATATCGACCCATACGGGCAGTACAAAATTCGTCTGCCCTTCGCGCAAAGCGTCAACGATGCCGGCGCCACCAACGCCTCCGATACACGGGTGCGCCTTGCCTCACCTTACGCCGGGCACGGTCATGGTTTGCACTTTCCGCTGCACGACGGCACTGAGGTTCTGCTCGGCTTCGTCGATGCGGATCCCGATCGTCCCGTCATCCTCGGCGCGCTCCCGAACTCCGAGCACGTGTCAATGGCCACCTCGGCCGATCCGCAGGACAACCACATCGACACCGCGGGCGGCAACCATCTCCGGTTCCACGACGCCCCCGGGCATCAAGGCGTGTGGCTTCACTCGCCGTCCGGCTCAACCACCTTTGGGCTTGGCGCCGTCACGCCATCGGGGACAAATACCTTGTGGAGCAGCACGAGCGGCAGCAGCGTCAGCTTCGTGGTCGGTGCAAAGCACGACATGATGCTCGGAGAATCGCGGCGGCTCTCACTGGCGGACAGCAGCGAGATCAGCGCCTCGATCCGCAACGCGTTCACACTGCAGTCCGATGTCCGTTACAACGCATCGTCCAGTATTCAATGGAATTGCGCGCGCAGCGTCGTCGTTTCCGACGACCATATGACCGAACTCGCAGCCAAGAAGTCGCTGCATGGACACAGTGGCGTGCATCTGTCCAGTGGAAGCGGCCTGCGCGCCGCATCCATCCAGGCCGCGCAGCGGCGCGTGCGCAAGGCGGTGTTGGCGCATCTGGCAACCATGGCTGCCATCAGCGCGATCGCGGCCGAGCGTCTCGCCAGGCAAGCAGCCACGGAGCAAGGAGACCCGACCCGTGCACTCGCCCCGGGGGAACCCGCAAGCGTGGTGGCGACAGTCCTCGAACCCACCCTGAGCGCGATCACCACCGCCGCGCTGCATCTGCTTGTCTCCCGCGTTCTTCGCAACGCAGCGACGCACGGCCCCGAGGGGGCACCCAGTACGGTCGATATCGAACCCGATCGCATCGGCATGCGCGTCGCGCCGACGCCCGCGACGCAATCATCCATGGAACTGCGGCCCACGGCGGCAGACCTTGGCACGGCCGATTCGACGGCAAGCGCGCACCTCGCCTTGCAACCCGGGCATACGCATCTTGATGCTGGCCGCGGCGCGCAGACCTCCGACCTCGACCTCACACCATCCCACGCCGCGTTGAGCACGCCCGACTGCCGGGTTGCCCTGTCCCCGAGCGGCTTCGATGTCACGGCGGGGGACACCCGGCTTGCCATGGGCCGCGCCGAACGCCGCATCGCGCTTCATCAGGGCAATGTGGGGCTGACCCTTGAAACCGATGCTGCATCGTTGATGCTGGGGTCGTACGGCCTGCGTGTGCGCCGCTCGGGCATTGAACTCACGGGCGCCGGACGTCCGATCGAAATCGGCTGACATCATGAACATCACGAAACCCGACACGCTTGCGCTGACCATGCGCCTCGATGAACACGCGAATGGCACCGGCCTGCATCTCGGCTTTCTCTGCGGGTTCAGCTTCGATCGGCAGGCACCCATGTTGAGCCAGCGCGTACTGTGGGCGCTGCTTCGTGATGCGCAAAGCCATGGCTTGGCCGATGCCGGCTTTCCAAAACCAGGAGCCGAGGTTCTCGTCTGTGGCCGCGCCGCGGCGCCACAGGGCGCAGGGGCTGGCGACCATGCGCCGTCCATTCGTATCGGGAACCTGTTCGGCCGAATCGGCACGCTCCAGGATACGCAACATTGCAGGGACGCCAGCCAGCCAAGGGCATCATCGCGCCGCGCGCAATGGGGAACCTTCGATCCGAACTGGCTGTCCACCCGCTGGCCGCAGCCGCCCATTGACCTTGATCCGCGTGTGTACTTCAACGCACCCGACGGGCACGATCAAAGCCGCCCATTCCAGGGCGACGAGCCGATCGAGATTCGGAACATGCATCCGTGCCATCCCGTACAGCGAACCCGCCTTCCCGGCGTTCGGTTGCGCTGCTGGATCCGCCGCGCGCATCGTGCCCATTGGGAGAGCATCGCCGGCGCGGCGGACACCCTCTGGCTATTCCCGACGTTCTCTGCCGGCATCCTCCTGCACCGCGCCCACATCGCAGATGCGATCGCCGATCCTCCGGATCGAATGATCGCCAACTGGACACCGCTGACAGGCCGATCCCCGAAGCCTGACGACATTCACCCCAAGGAGTAAAGCATGCAACAACCCTACAGCCCGACGCATTCTCAGGAAGCGCGCCACTTGTCCTCGCTCGGGGGCCCCGACCACGACGCGGAACTTGAAGACATCATTCGGCAAGTCGACGAACTTGAAGCGCAAACGCGCGTGCTGATGGCGCAGCACGGTATCACCAAAGACGACATCGCCACGTATCTTCCCGCCTTTTCTGCACCCGACGACGATGCGATCGGTACGCGCGCGCACATCAATCCACCTCCGCAACATCAGGCGCAAGCCGCCGGCCCTGCGCCGGACTCGACCCCGCCGCCGCGTGCACTGACCCGCGATGACGTCGTCGCCCGCGCCACGGCCGGTGCATCGATGGCAGGTGCAACGCTTTCGTGCATGGATCTCACGGGCATCGAACTGGCGCAGGTTGATTTCACCGGGGCGACATTCGAAGGCGTACGACTCGCAGGTTGCGACCTTACCGGTGCACGTATGCGCGGTGCCCGCATGCGCGAATGCAATCTGGCTGGCTGCAACCTTCAGAAGACCGAGTTCGTCGGGGCCACGCTGGAGCACTGCGACCTTCGTCGCGCCGACTTGCGTGAGGCACGACTCCAATCCATCCGCTGCGTATCAACGCAAATGGACGGTGCGCAACTCGCATACGCCACGCTGTCGGCCGCCACTCTCGAGCGCTGCAGCATGGTCAGCGTGCAGGCCAGCGCCAGTGAGGCTGGCAAGGCAAGGTTTGCAGCATGCGACCTTCGCAACGCGGACTTCACCGAGGCACAAATGACGCGCGTGATCTTCGAGGACTGCAATCTCGAGAGCGCCAGTTTTGCTGAGGCCACGTGCAATCGGGCCGTGTTCATGGCAAGCTGCGCCAAAGGTGCGCGCTTCCCAGCCGCGGACCTGCGCAACACGCGCGCCGATGTCGGTACGCGCTTCGACCATGCGAACTTCGCCGACGCACAGCTCTCCGGTGCAAGTTGGTCCAGGGCAGGCATGTGTGGTGCCTCGTTTCCAGGCGCGATCCTCGACGAGGCCGACTTTTGCGACGTGCAGGCACGCGGCTGCCTGTTTCGCCTGGCCTCGGCCAAGCGTTGCCGATTCGACCGCGCTGACCTGCGCGATGCCGATCTGAGCACCATCAACCTGTTCAGAGGATCGCTGCGAGGCAGTCGTCTCGAGGGTGCACAGCTGCGTGACGCCAATCTGTTTGGCGTCAATTTCGACGGCAGCAACCCCGACCCCGGCAACCTGCAGGGCTCCAACATCGATCGTGCACGCCTGCCACGCCGGTGCACGCGGGCATGAACCAATCGCTGCAAGACGACCACCCGCATGACCACGCACACTTCAGCCCTCGACGCCGCACGCAAAGCTGGCGCCAGACCGAATCGCCTCGACGGTGCAGATCTGCGCGGCGCCGGGCTGCGTGGGATTGATTTCCGCGGTTGGTCGCTGCGCGACGTCGACCTCTCGGCTGCCGACCTGCGAGACGCTCGCTTGGACGGCGCAACACTGCGTCGGGTCGTGCTCGACCGCGCTCGACTGACGCGTGCTTGCGCCACAAGCGCAGAGCTTGTCGACTGCAGCCTGCGCATGGCGGTGGCGATGGGAATGAACCTGTCGCGTGCCGTGCTCAAGCGTTGCGATTTGCGAGGGTCAAACCTCGCAAACGCCGATTTCAGTCGTTCCGAATGCATCGACTGCCGGCACACCGGCGTCGATTACAGCGCATGCCTGCTGGAGCGCTGGATCGCTCCGGGTGCCGACCTTCGGCACGCGCGTCTTGCACGATCGCACCTCGAGCGTGCCGTGCTCACGGGCTGCCTGTTGCGTGGCCGCAATCTCCGGCGTTGCGTATTTCATCTCTGCGTGCTCGATGGCGCGGACCTCGCAAAAGTCGATCTGCGGCAGGCGCAGCTGCGCGAATGCACCCTCGCCGGTGCGAACCTTCGGGGCGCGAATCTGCGTGGTGTATATGTTCGCAACGTGGTCATTCGCGACGCGTGCGGCACCGGCGCCGATCTGCGTGCGAGCCGTTTCATGCATGTCGATGCGACTGGCTTCGATGGCCACGGCGCGCGCGCGGCGGGGCTTCGCTGGGAGGGTGTCGTTCTGCGAAACAGCCGCTGGACCGGGGCCGACCTGCGAGGTGCGCGCATGCACTTTTGCGATCTCTCGAACGCGGACATGTCGGATGCCGACTGTCGCGAGCTCGACTTGCACGGCGCGGACGTGCAAGGACTCCGCGCCACGAGGACCCGCTGGGCCGGGGCGTCGACATCCAATGTCCGTCTTTCCGATCCACTCCTGGCCCGCGCCATGCAGTGGGTTTCCAGCGCAGAGGACGGTGCGGCGCCATGCTGATGCATCCATCCTCCGCAACCATTGATCGCGCGTCGGGGTGGCAGGCACGCCAATCCTCTCGCGTATTCGACCTTCGCATGGCGCAGGTGCTGGACGCGACACCGCCGTGGTTTGTGCTCGATGCGTCACCGCGCGCGCTGCGCGCACCGAGCTGCCTGCTCGTGCCGCGGGTTGGTGATGTCGTACTGGTGTGCATCGCGAACGCTCCCGGGCCGGCCACCATCATCGCCGTCATCGAATCCGGCGCCGCAGCACCAGCGGAGCTTGGCCTGCCACCGTCCGCCACCATCATGTCGCCCGGCGGAACGCTGTCCATTCGCGCTACAGAAATCCGGATGGTGACGGCCGCCATCGTCCTCACAGCCGGCCGTGTCACCACGCGCGCGCGGCTAGGCGTGCACCTCGGCGGCTAAAGCACCCGGCGGGTTCTGGTTATCTACTATACCCGGGCCGGCGGGGTCAGCATCCACGCTGACCGCACGCTTCACCTGGAGGGCAAGCGATCCAGGCTGCTCGGCCGCCACCATGTTGGCATCGACGCCGACCGCATTGATCTGGGGTGAGACGAATGTTCGCGCTGACGCTCGAGGGTGGACTGTGCCTGGCACCCATGGATGTCTGCAACACGCCAGCCCCCGCGGGGCCTCCCGTTCCCGTGGCGTACCCGAACCTTGGCCGCCCGGTCCTTGCCTGGCCGGTGACCTCGAAGGTGCTCATTCGCGGCGTGCCAGCGCTGACTCGGGCGTCGGTGATCCAGCTTTCGAGCGGCGACGAGCCAGGCCTGGCAGGGGGGGTTGTCTCGGGAAGCGTCATGGGAAGCATCCGCTTTGAAACCGCCAGCGCCAAAGTGCACTTCGAAGGCAGCCCGGCAGTCAGACTCGGGGACCAGACGCAGCACAACGAGGGAAACGCGATCGGCGCAGTGGTGCAACCTGGCCAATGCTGCGTCGACGTGAGGAGCTGAACATGCGGCACGCGGTCATGCAATGCGCTCGGACGTCGCTGCTTGTTGTCACCGCTGCCTGCCTGTACGGATGCGCGGCAAGCACGCCAGACCCAAGCGAGCGCGCGCGCGCAACAGCCGACTGGAGTTTTAGCCGCGAGGCCGTGATCATTGACATTGCGGCCGCCCCGGACCTCAACGTATCGGAAAGACAACCCCACACGCTCGCGCTGTTCATCCTTCAGGCCGCAGATCCCGCGGCGCTGCGGGATATTGACCTGAACACGCTGACTGGCATGCGAAGCGCCGCCAGCGTCGATGCGCTGCCCGGCATCCTGACGCACACGCTGCAGGTCATACGCCCGGGATCAGCAATCCGCTTGCTCCTCGACCGTGCACAACAGGCACGCTGGGTCGCCATCGTGGCGGGATACGCTGCCCAGGGACCACAGACACGCACGTTTGAAATTCCACTCGCGCTGGCCAGCCACGGATTGTTTCGGCCCCGCCTGCGCGCGACGCCAGCACCGCTCTCGGTGCAGCTTCGCCTGGGGGCGACGGCAATCGTCGACGCGCGCACGGGGCCGCCGACCCCAGCACCACGCACCGACGCGGTTCCCCGCCCGACGGGCGGCAAGATCGTCCACGACCTGCCCGTTTTTTGACGCCTCGGAGTTGCCACCTCATGGATCCGCATCAATGCATTTACTGGCATCAAGGCATGTTTTTGCAACCGCAACATTTCCAGTGCAGCGAACTGGCGACGCGCTTTCAGGCGTCTGCCCTGTACGACGCCAACCCCCCGATGTGGGGTGTGGGAGCACTCTGCCTCGACGCGGCCGGACTGGGTGCCGGACGCATCGAGGTGCGGCATGTGCGACTGCTGCTGCACGACCACACCTTGGTCGAGTACCCTGGCAACGCCGTACTCGCGCCGCGCAGCCTGCAGTTCGACGCCGTGGATCCCCAGCACGGCCTTGACGTTTATATCGGCGCGCGTCGCCTGGACCCGAACGCGTCCAACGTCACGGTCTGCGCAGATTCCGATGCCGCGGCCCTGGCATCGACGCGCTTTGCGACGTTGGATCAACCGCTGGAAGTAACAGACATCCATGCCGACGATCCGCCCGTACCGATCCATCGGCTCGCCAACGTCTTGCGCTTGTTCCTTGGATCGGAAGGGCGCGAGTCGGGCTCCTATGAATTGATTCGCATCGCCCGGCTGATCCGCGTCGGCCCTCACGTTGCGACCTGCTCTCGATTCGCGCCTCCGGCCTATGCACTCGCGGGTGCGCCAGCCCTGGCACAGTTGCTCGCGGAGGTGCGCGACGCGACCGCAGCGTGTTCGCGCCGGCTTGGCACATCGGGTCCCACGGAGAACGATGGCATGCTCGTGCGCGTCGTGCTCGCGCGCGGCTTCATGACGCTGGCGGCAATGACCGAGGCGGCCCGGCACGTGCACCCATGTGCGGCCTACGCGCGGTTGTGCGAGTACGCAGCCGAACTCCGTACCCTCGCCGCTTCCACGACCATTGACGTCGTGGAGGGCGCGAGCGACGATATGGTGCTGCCACCGTACGCGCATGAGGCCGCACAAGCCTGCTTCGCCAGGGCTCACCACCTCGCGATGCGATCGCTTGCAGCACTGGCACCCGGTCCCGCGTTCCTGCGTGCGTTCGCGCCCACGGAGCAACGCGACGTGCAGTCGACAGCGCTGCCACCGGACACGCCAGCGGCGCGAGGCGCGGCACGCACGTACTGGCTCTTGGCACATCCACGCGCCGGCTCGCGCTGGCTCGATAGCGCACCTGCAGTCTGGCTGCGCGTCGCCGCCGCGCACGACATGCGCGCACTGGACCAGCACGCCCTCCCGGGTTTGCCGATTGACGAAGCGGTGGCGCCGCCGCCAGCGCTTCCCCGGCGCCCAGGATCACGCTGCTTTTGCATCGAAACGTCGGGGCCGCTGTGGGCGGCGGCCCTGGCGACAGGGACGCTGGCGGTGCATTGGCCCGGCTCGGAGCAGCAGGTTGATCTCGAACTTGCGGCACTCCGCGGACGCGTCGCATCATGAATCTGCTCGACTGCCTGGCCCCGATCGTGGCGCTCCTGGTCGGCCTCATGGAAGACGTCGCAAAACAGCGCCGATACTCCGCGAAGGCTTTTGCCGCCACCCTCGAGCGCTGCATTCGCGATGTGCATGCGCAAGCTGGCGCCTTGCGTATCACGGCGGACGATTTCACGGAGGGGCTGTTCGCCGTCACCGCGTGGGCGGACGAGGCGCTGCGCAGGCTGGACTGGTGCGAAGGCCAGCAGTGGCCCAGCCAATTCCTCCAGCGCCGGCTGTTCGGATTGAGCGACGCCGGCATCGAATTCTTCGAGCGTCTGCGCCGCCTCGAACACGGGCGACCCGCCGTGCGCGAGGTCTATCTCGCCTGTCTGGCGCTTGGCTTTCGCGGTCGCTACGCATTCGACTGCGACATGCATGCCATCACGGCGACACGGCAGATCCAGCAGCGCATCCTGGACGCCGATGATCCACCTTGCGACGCCGCCCCCGCGCAGCCCCGCCCAGCCTCGCGAGCGCGCGGCGCGGCGCGCCGGTGGGTCTGGTGGTACGGACCCCTGCTGGTGCTGCTGGCCTGGGCAGTGCTCGTGAACCGCCTGCTTGTTCATGGCGCCTGGATATGAGCCGCGCGATGCACCACGGAACGCGATGGCGCCGCGCCGGCACCCTCATCAGCGCGTGCGTCACCCGTTTGCGCGCGCACATGGGCCGCCGCGACCCTGCTCCCTGGTACCTGATGCTTGGCGACCCCGGCAGCGGCAAGTCCACGCTCGTCAGGCGCAGCCATCGACAGGCGATCATGACGATTCATCGCGCGGCTTCACGGGATGTCGACGTTTTTCAGGTCGCAGATGCTGTACTGCTCGACACCAGTGCCCCCGATCCTCGATCGCGGGATGGCCGTGATGCGCGCTGGGCACATGCCATCGACCTGGCACTGCACGCGCGCAGGCGCGTCGACGGGGTCCTGCTCGTGGTCAGCGCCGCGCACCTGCGCGACCACGCCCGCGCACGTGTGGATGCCGACTCGCGCATCGACGCGCTGCGCGCCCGCCTGCACATGGCGTCGCGGCGCTGCGGCGTGCGGATTCCCGTGCATGTCCTGGTCACCCAGTGCGACACACTCTACGGATTCGAGTCGTGGGCCGGTGCGCTGGAACCACACGACACCGCCCGTGTGCTGGGCGCGCGTTGCGATCCGGATACCGAGATCGACCACAAGATTGATTCGGCCTTGACGGCTGTTGCCCGCCAGTTGCATGCACACCGCCGTCGGTCACTGCAGCGCACGGGCGACGTCATCGACATGGGCAGGCAACTGATGCTTCCCCTGGAAATCGAGACCCTGCGCGCGCCGCTGCGACGCGACCTCGGCGCCCTCTTTCGCGCGGAACCGACGGACGCGTCGGCTCGCCTGTGCAGCATTCACTTCTGCTGTGCGCGTCGATGTGGTGGCGCGCGCGCCGGCGCAACAGCGCTTTCGGCACTGCCAACGCATGCCGATTCCGACGACGGACATTTTCTCCCGGCCATTCTTGCAGTTGCAATCATCCCCAACCGGCCGCGTCCTGAGGCAACGGAGACTGCACGCCGTCAACGCAAGCGCTGGCAGCGACTGGCATGGATTACCTGGGTTGCACTGGCATGTGCGGCGGCGGCTGCGGTCGGTGCCGCCGCTGGCTCAGCGCAGCGACTGATTGCGCTGCGGCATGAACTCGAACAACCGCTTGACTTCCGCGACGTCACAGCCATGCTGCGCGCCGACGCCGAGATACGCCGCACCGCGTCAACATCGCCGCTTGTGTGGTGGATCGCAACAGGCGCTGGGCTCGGTGATTTGCCGGCGCGCCAGCGCCAGCGCTTTCTCGGCAGCTACCGCCAGGGCCAGAGCTCCGCGTGTGCCGACCTCGGCCCCTGGCCCGCGCGGGACCTGGCATCCATGGCACAACGCGTACAGGTGCTGCAGGGTCGCGTCGACGGCAATGATCTGCCGCAGATCCGGCTTCACTGGCCCGCCAACACTCCCCGCACCGACGAGGCGCGGGCGCTGGCGATCGCGGCGCTTTCGCACACCGCACCGAGCGATCACCACCTGCTGACGTGTCTGCGCACGGCGCGACGCGATTTCGACGACGCTCTGGGGCGTGACGAACCGTGGGAGGACATGCAACGTGCTCCACCCCTGCCGGCCGCCGTACGCGAGATCCGGGCCTCCGACTTCTGGCATGCGGTGCCGGGTGCGTTTCCGTCCGCGGTCGATGCCGTCCTTCCCGCCCGTGCGACCCAGGCAGCGTCCCGCGCCATCGAGGCAATGCTGGTGACCATGCGGGCTGCGAGTTCGGATCCTCTGGCGTTCGACGTCCGCAGCGCGCAATTTCGGCAGACCTGGCTTGACCGACGCATGGCGAGCTGGGCGGAATTCGCCACGGCCTTCGCGGCCGGACCCCCGCCCCTGGCAGGAGAACGCGGGTGGCGCGTCGCCCTGGACACGCTCACGGGTGCCGACAATCCTTACGCTCGATTGCTGCGCACAATCGCCGCCGAGTTTTCCGACCAACCCGTCCACACATTGCCACGATGGCTCGCATTGGCGCGGAGCTGGTCAGGCTTGCAGGCGCAGTCAAGGCGATTTGGCGGCCGCGGCGCGGTGCTGCGAACCGTGGCCGCGACCCACCTCGCGGCCACTGCCGCACTGCGCGACATGCTCGGTCTCCCCACGGACGCCGGCCCGCGGCGGGTCGACGAAATCGCCACCCTGCTCACGGTGATCGCGCGTTTTGAAGCCCGTAGCGCGGAATTGGCCACCGCCGTGACTGCCGGGCGCGCGAGCGCTCTGCGTGCCTTGTCTGCGCTGCATCGGGCAAACACAGACATGGGTGGCGACGAAGCGGCGTCTGCCGCTTACGACGCCTGGAGCAGCCTGAATGCGTTGCACACTGCAATCACGACCAGTGAGACCGATCGCCGCGCGGATCCAGCGGGCATGGCGCCGTTCTGGGGGCTGGTGGCAGCACCGCTCTACCGTGTCCTCGACTACGCGCGGCAACAGGCGGGCTGCGCGCTGCAAGCGCAGTGGGAGCGGGACGTCCTGTGGACCTTGCATACAACCCCGGCAACGGGCGCGCAGCGTGCTGACCCGATCGGCGCGCGGTCAAGCGTCTTCGGATTTGCATCGGGTCCTGCACGCCCTTTTCTTGCCCGCCACGCGAACGACACCGCGGTCCAGGTCACCGAAGGCATCCGCGCGCCGCTGCTCGATGCGTTGCCTGCACTGCTCGACCGCGCAGTGTCGACCCAGCGCGACATCGACCAGGCCAGGTCCGACGCCGAGATGCAGGCGCGAGCGCGCGCCCAGGCGCTGGAGAATGCGCGCGCCGAACTCGCGCGCGTCGAAACCAGAATGGCAACCCGGTCAAAGCTGATCGAGGCCGCGCGCACGCGCCGCGTCCCGCTGCGTATTGAAGCGCAACCAACCGGCACGTCGGCGCGCGCAACCGCGCGGCCCTCCCTGACCACGCTGGAGATCGCTTGTGACGATGCCAGGCATGTGCTGCCCAACTACAACTTTCCCGTCTCGATGTCGCTGCAATGGTCGCCATCACATTGCGACGGCGTCACGCTCACGCTGGTGGTCGGCACGGTTGTGCTGCATCGGTCCTATCCCGGACCGCTCGGCGTCGCGGCCATGCTCGAGGACTTCGCCGGCGGATCACGAACCTTCATCCCAGCCGAGTTTCCGCTCCAGGAACCAGCGCTGCGCGCTGCCGGTGTACAGTGGATGACGGTGCATTATGCCGTCGAAGGTCGCGCACAGGCGCTGCAAACCGCGGCGTTGCTCGACGCGCAAGAGAAAGCGCAGCGGCGCGACCTCGTGCGTCTCGCGCAGATCCAGGACACATTGGCCGAATCCGCCGTACGTCTGGCTGCGGGGGCGGATGAAACGCGGAGGGTTTCGGATCGTTCGCCAGTGCGACCCCCGGACGTCCCGGTGCGCATCGCGCCCTGTTGGAACCCTGGGGCTGAACAAGATCAGGCCCAGAGCGCATCCACGGGGGTGTCCAGCCAGTAACCAACGCCACGCATGGTGCGCAAAAGCAGGGGTCGCCGCGGATTGTCCTCGATTTTGCGCCGCAAACGCAGAATCTGGACGTCAATCGAGCGGTCGAACACATCGTCGAAGGCTCGCGTGTGCTCGAGACACTGCTCGCGCGTCACCACGCGCCCCTGCGCTCCAAGCAGCACAACCAGCAGGTTGAATTCCCCATTGGTCAGCATCGCCTTGCGCCCGTCAAGGGCTTGCAGCTTGCGCGTGTTGAGGTTCAAGGTCCAGGCGCCGAATCGATACGCGCGTGGGTGCCGATTACGCGTCAACGGCATCCGGACCGGTACCGCGGTCCGGCGCGCCACCGCGCGCATCCGCGCGAGTAGCTGGCGTAGTGAATACGGCTTGGCGACATAGTCATCCGCTGCCAGCTCCAAGGCCATCACAACGTCAGCCTCATCCACATTTCGGCTTGTGCAGATAATGGCATTCACGCCTTGTGCCCGGCAATCGCAAGCAAGCGCGATGCCCTCCTGCGTGCGCGCGCCAAAATCGAGCAGCACCATGTCGTAGCCTCTCGACGCAAACGCGAGGCGAACATCGGCCGCGCAAGCCGCAACATCCACGCTGAATCCATGTGCGGAGAGATACGTGCTCAGCGTCCGTCGGACCGAATCTTCGGCGTCCACCACCAGGATGCGCATCGGTGGCGCACTTTGCACGGAGGGATCAATCGGGGTCAGGGTCGCGTCCACACCGTGTTGGATCATCGCGGGGGCACGAGGTTTGTTAGCACCACGTTCAATTGGCGCTTCGTGCTGGCCCGGACCGCAACCGGGGCTGCGGCGCAATCGTATCGGCACGAATCTGGCCGCATTCACCGCGCTGATTGCGTGCTCCCGCCAGGCCGCCTCACCTGCAACAGCACCCCGAGGCGCAGCGCGAGCCCGGAGGGGCTCTAAAATGCGCGCTTTGACCCCGCAGCGACTTCGCAATCACGCATGAACCGCCCACTTCCCCTCCGCCGCCGGCGCCCGCGACTGCTCGCCTGGCTGCTCGCAGCGGCATGCGTAGGGTTGGCGCTGGGTGCCGAACAGATCCGCCTGCACCGAAGCACCTCATTGGTGGAGATGGTCGCGCCGCTACCGCAGGGTTTCGAACCGGTGTTGCCAAGCAGTTCCCTGGCCTCCCTTCGCAGCCGGGGCTTCGAGGATCAAGCTGAAGCCGGTTTGATCCGCATCTACCAGCTCGTGGCAAGAGGGCGTCTGTCCCAGGCCACGCATGACAGTGCCACCCTCGCGGAACGCTATCCCAATTTCACGCTGGCGCAAGTCCTGCGCGGCGACCTGTTGCTTGCCAACGCCGGGCGGCTCACGCACTTTGTCGACGTTCCGCCCGGCTCGGGCAAGCCAGGGCAGGTCGCGGCCCTCGTGCAGGAGGCGCGGCAGCGTGTGCGCGCCTACACCGAAGCGCCGGCGTTCGGCGACATTCCGAGCAATTTCGTCGAACTCGGACCCAACGTGCGCCATGCCATCCTGGTGGACACCAGCCGATCAAGGCTCTACCTATTCGGGCGGGCACCCAACGGCGCACTTCATCTGGAAGCCAATTTCTACATCACGCAGGGCAAGCTCGGCGCTGAAAAGCAACGTGCCGGTGATCTTCGCACGCCACTGGGCGTCTACTTCATTACGCGAGAGGTGGGGAAGCGATGGCTCGCCCAGATCTACGGTGCCGGCGCAATGCCCCTCAACTACCCCAATGCCTGGGATCGTCTGCTCGGCCGCACGGGCGGAGGGATCTGGCTTCATGGTGTACCCCCTGAAAGCTATGCGCGCCCACCCCTTGACAGCGACGGCTGCGTCGTCCTGGCCAACCCGGATATCGAATCACTGATGCGCCATGTCGACGGCGGAACAACACCGGTGGTGATCACACGGCACGTCGACTGGCTCGACGCCTCCCAAATCGCAGCGCGCCGCGCGGCGCTGCGTCAGATGCTGGCACGCAATGGTGCAGCGTCGGACAAGGAACGCCAAGACGCCACGATGTTGTATTTCAATGGGCAGCACGAGCTGCTTGTCGTGCAATATTCCGGCGACGGCCGGCAGCATCCGGTCACCCACCGCGACTACTGGTCAAAGCAAAACGGCCAATGGCACCTTTTCCATACAGGAGTGCTTTCATGACGCTGCCACGTCCCATCTCGATGCTGCGCCGGCGACTGCTCGCTGGTGCGGCCTGCACACTCGTCGCGTTCGGCGCCCTGGCGATGCCGGCACAAGCGCATACCCAGGCCCCGCGCGTGGAGCTGCAAACCTCGATGGGTAACATCGAGGTGCAACTCGATCCTCAACGCGCACCGAAGACTGTTGCGAATTTCCTCCAATACGTCAAAAAAGGTTTTTACGCGGGGACAGTTTTCCATCGCGTCATTCCAGGGTTCATGATTCAAGGTGGCGGCTTCACCCCGGACATGCAGCAAAAGCCAACTGGAGCACCCATTGCCCTGGAGAGCCGCAATGGCCTCAAGAACCTGCGGGGAACCATTGCCATGGCCCGCACCGGCGCACCCGACTCGGCAACCTCGCAATTTTTCATCAACCTCGTCGATAACCCCAGTCTCGATTACCCACAGCCCGATGGTCATGGCTACGCAGTGTTCGGCCATGTCATCAAGGGCATGGCGATCGTCGATCGAATCGCCGCCGCGAAGACACGGACGGTTGGTCCGTTTCAAAACGTCCCTGCCCAGGCCATCGTCATCAAGCAGGCTGTGATGTTGCAATAACTCAATCCGTCAAGCAAAGGAACCATCATGGTTGAACTCCAAACCAACAAGGGCGTCATCCGCATCACCCTGGATACCGAGAAGGCACCGAAGTCTGCCGAAAATTTTCTCGCCTACGTCCGCAGCGGTCATTTTGACGGAACCATTTTCCATCGGGTCATTGATGGTTTCATGATCCAGGGTGGCGGCTTCGAACCCGGCATGAAGCAAAGGCCGACACAGGCCCCGATCGACAATGAGGCGAACAACGGACTGAAAAACAAAAAATATACCGTGGCAATGGCGCGTACCAACGATCCGCATTCCGCCACGGCGCAGTTCTTCATCAACGTGGCAGACAATGCGTTCCTCGATCACAGCGCGCCCACTTCGCAGGGCTGGGGCTATGCGGTGTTTGGCGACGTGGTCGAAGGCCGCGAGGTCGTGGACGCCATCCGCGCCGTGAAAACCGGCAGCAAGGGCTTTCACCAGGACGTACCCGTCGAGGATGTCGTGATCCTGAAAGCCATTGAAGCCTGAGGCCGTCCTGGAGGCCCCACCGGGCTGGCGCCGTGTGGCCTTCGTCTCGGATCTGCATCTCGGAGCCGACGCGCCGCGCACCGGCGCGCGTTTCCTTGCCTGGCTGCGCAAGGGCGCGGCGGAAGCCGACGCGCTGTTCATTTTGGGTGATCTGTTCGAAGCCTGGATCGGCGACGCGCAGTGCGCGCTCGAATCCATGCCTGGCGGACACGAGGTGTGCGACGCACTGACCGCGCTGGGCTCACACGGCTGCGCGGTGGCCGTGCAGCGGGGCAATCGTGATTTTCTTCTGGGTTCAGACTTCGCGCACGCCAGCGGCACCTCGCTCCTGCCCGACCCGTGCGTGCTGGTCCTTGGAGGGCAGCGCATCACGCTCACGCATGGAGATGCGCTGTGTGTGAGTGATCTGGCATATCAGCAATGGCGGGCGCTTTGCCGCGCGCCCGCGTGGCAGGCACGTTTTCTGGCATTGCCGGTGGACGAGCGCTTGCGTCAGGCGTCCGCGGCCCGCGCGCAGAGCCGCGCCACGCAGGGGTCGATGGAACTGCTGACCGACGCAGACGCGACGGAGGCCGCACGGCGGTTGGGTGAGGCGGAAAGTGACTGGATGATCCACGGTCATACCCATCGCCCCATGGATCATTGGCAAGGCGGCCAACTGCGTCAGGTGCTGTCGGACTGGGATCTCGACCACGCGGCCGCGCCCCGTGCCCAGATCCTGTGGCTCGAGGTGGGACCGCGCTGGCTGACGGTGCGCAGGGAGTTTCTCGCAGCCCCGCGCGCAATCACCTGAGGGCTGTCGATCAACAGCTTGTCAAGGCACAAGCTTTTCGAGCTGGTCCCGGTCGAAATGCTCTGTCCGCAGCGCCTCATCGGGGCAGGCTTGCGGCGGGCATAATCCGCGCTGCTCGAGTTCGCGCCAGAGCAGCGCGACCTGGTGTTCGAGCTGTGCCGCATGGTCGATCAAGCCGCGCACGGCCTGGCTGAGCGGATCGTCCCCGTTCTGGGTCACGGCATACGCCGAAAACCCCATGCGGGCCGCTGCCGCCTCACGCTGCTGTTCGGCTTCCTTCAGAATCACCCGCGCGGGATTACCTACGGCAGTAGCGCCTGCCGGGACGACCTTGACCACGACGGCATTCGATCCGATCCGCGCACCCCGCCCAACCGTGAATCCGCCAAGAACCTGCGCCCCGGCGCCTACAACCACGCCCGATTCGAGCGTGGGATGGCGCTTGGCGCCTTTGTACAGCGAGGTCCCGCCCAAGGTGACACCTTGGTAAATCGTGCAATCGTCACCGACCTCCGCGGTTTCCCCGATGACGACCCCCATCCCGTGGTCGATGAAGACGCGCCGACCAATGGTCGCCCCCGGATGAACTTCGATTCCGGTCAGAAAGCGCCCCCAGTGAGAGATCCACCTTGCCGGCCAGTGCCAGCCCCGGATCCACAGGCGATGCGCGAACCGATGCAGCAAGAGCGCGTGCAAACCGGGATAGCAGGTCAACACTTCCCAGCGCGAGCGTGCCGCGGGATCGCGCTCAAGGATGACCTGGATATCTTCGCGAAGATGCGTGAACATGGGAACAAGTGTATTGGAGGGGCAGTCACCGTGCTGACGGGAGATTACTCAGCATCCGGACCCCTGTTTCGAAGTCGATTCAAGCCAGACTCGCAGATGCCTCGCAGAATGTGCAGCTCTGGCCGCGTCAGCGAAGTGCGTGCCAGCAGTCGCGCCAACCGCGGCATGAGGCGTTTGGGGCTGGCCGGGTCCAGGAAGCCGAGGGCTTCGAGCGCCCGCTTCGTGTGATCCAGCAAACCCTCGATCTCCAGCACCGTGGCAGGCTCTTCGGCCGGCGGCCCCGGAGGCAGTCTGAAACCGCCGAGCGCCTTGCGCCACTCCCAGGCAACGATCTGGACCGCTTGCGCGAGATTCAGTGAAGCATATCCGGACCAGGCAGGAAGGCTCAGCAGTGCGTCGCAACGATAGACCGTCTCGTTGTCGAGTCCATAGCGCTCGCTTCCGAAGACGAAGCCGACTCGCCGTCCCTGTGCCGCAGCTTGCGCGGCCAGTTCGGGAAGCCAGGAAGGATCGCGCAGCGGTGGGCCGAAATCGCGCACGCGCGACGAAAGGGCGACCAGCACCCCGCAGTCGCCCGCTGCCTCGGATAGCGTCGATGCCTGCCGTGCATCGCGCAGCACATCCTGCGCGCCACTCGCGAAGGCGATCGCTTCGGAACGCTGACGTACGTCCTCCCAGCGCGGCGCCACGAGCGCAAGGCTGTTGAATCCCATGGTCTTGATGGCCCGCGCAGCCCCGCCCACGTTACCTGGCTGACTGACATGCATGAGGACGAACAACGGTTGCGGGCCAGGCGGGCCGGCGCCGCCATCCAGCCCTCCGATAGAATCCAACGGCATTCGCTCTTTGAAATCCACCGACGTGCCCTCCTCGATCTGTTCCCGAGGCACCATTGTCGCGCGCCCGGGACCCCCGCCATGCATCCAATGATCAACGTCGCCGTTCGCGCAGCACGCGAAGCCGGCAAAATCATCAATCGCGCCAGCCTCGATCTCGATTTGCTGAGGATTTCGCAAAAGTCTGCCAACGACTTCGTCACCGAAGTCGACCGTGCCAGTGAACAGGCCATCATCGACATCCTGCTGAAGGCCTTTCCGCATCACGGCATCCTGGCGGAAGAGACAGGAACCACGCATGGCCGCCAAGGCGCCGAATACCAGTGGATCATCGATCCGCTCGACGGGACGACAAACTTCATTCACGGTATGCCGGTTTACGCAGTTTCGATTGCGTTGGCGCACCAGGGCGTCGTGCAACATGGCGTGGTTTACGACCCCTCACGCGACGAGCTCTTCACAGCCAGCCGCGGCGGCGGTGCTTTTCTCGACAACCGGCGCCTTCGCGTCTCGCGCCGCACCCAGATTGAAGATGCACTGATCGGCACGGGCTTTCCTTTCCGCAAGGACGACGATATCGACACCTACCTGGAGATGTTCAAGAAGGTGTCGCAGCGCTGCGTGGGCCTGCGGCGGCCAGGCGCGGCGGCGATCGATCTGGCCTACGTCGCGGCGGGCCGCTATGACGGATTTTTTGAACGTGGACTCAAACCCTGGGACATGGCCGCGGGGTCGCTGCTGGTTTCCGAGGCCGGGGGTCTGGTCGGGAATTTCACCGGCGAATCGGATTTCCTCGACACCGGCGAACTCGTCGCCGTCAGCCCCCGCATCTTTGCGCAACTGGTCAGCATTCTCAAACCCAACAGCGCCTTCACCCCAGGGCCGGCATCACAGCGGATTGCCGCGACCCGCGCGGGGCGCGGCCTCAGTACACCAGCAGGTCGGGGTACAGGCGTCGCCAGAACGCGCAGCGATGCGCAGACGCCGCATCCATGGTTCCCATGGCGTGAGGATCGAGCCGCATCACGCTTGAGGCCGCGTCGAAACGTGGCCAGACGGGTGCGCCCTTCGCCACCGGCCGTCCATCGCGGACAAAGCTGGCCCAGTACTCCCGCATCCAGACGGCCAGTTGTGCCGAGTCGCCCTGTGGCACGGTTCCCGTGCGTGCATGCGTGTAATCCACTCCAGGAAAAAGATATGGCAGCTCGGCGCCATGCACGGCGCCGCGCGAGACTGTCGGGTCGGTGCCCACGGGCGGTGCGCCCGCGTCGGCAAAGTCGAACTGATAGACGGGGACGACCCGCGCGAAGCCCGCGCCCTGCGCCAGGAACAGACATTGCCCGATGTTGTAGACCGGCTGAAAATCGGTGAGCGCGTGTGCGAGCGCATCTTCCGCCGAGGGATAAGCGCGCAGTGGATATTCGCGCGCGACTTCAGGTGCATGCCTTCCGTACACCGTCTTCAACAGCGCTGGGTAGGTTGATGGCGTGATGTCCGCGCCGGCGCGGATGCCGTAGTCCACGTAGAGCTGTAGTTCGTCATCCATGCCGCCGAGCAACATCGGTACATGCATGAAATCTCCTTTTCTTACCGCGGCGGCGACGGCGCGCTGGCCACGGCCGCCAATGACCAGCGGCTGGAAGGCGGCGATGCGCGCGCCCTGGACGGTGACCTGTGCACGCAGCAGATCCGGCACGGGCTTGTCGCGCAGGCAACGCATCACGTCGTGCGTCGTGCCGCACCCCGCAGCCCTGGTGAAGGCATCCGCAAGCTTGCGCGCCGCTGCGAGGTCGGGCATCGGCCCGGTACAGGCGGCGCTTTGAATGATGGCGCGCTGGAACAACCCGGCGTTCTCGATTGGCCGCATGACCTGGGCGCAGACGCTTCCGGCGCCTGCCGACTCGCCTGCGAGGGTGACGCGGTGTGGATCGCCACCGAAGGCGCCAATATTGTGCTGAACCCAGCGCAAGGCCAGACGTTGGTCTTCAATACCGTAACCGTCCCCCTGCACCGCGGGAAACGCTCGGTGGTTCATGAATCCGAGGGCGCCGAGCCGGTAATTGACCGACACCATGATCATCGGACCGGTCCGCGCCAGTGCCTCGAGCGGATAGAGCGATCCAGCGCCGCCGACGAAAGCGCCACCGTGAATCCAGACCATGACAGGCAGCGGTCGATCGGATGCGGGAACACGCGGGACCACCACGTTCAGGAACAGACAATTTTCGTTGGTGCTCGACACCGGGCTGCCCATGCGCTCTGGTTGCGGGCAGTCGGCACCGTCATGCGTGGCCTCGCGAACCCCTTGCCAACGTGGCAAGGCCTCCGGGGGGGACCAGCGCAAGGCGCCGACCGGCGGGCGGGCATAGGGAACGCCCAGAAACGCCGTGACCCCATTACTGGCAACCCCGCGCAGCATGCCGGCTGGTGCGTCGACCGTGTCCGACGCGGGGACCGACAACGCGGCTGCCGACGCGTGCGGAACGCCGAGCAGCGTGACGGCGCCAACCCACAGCGTGCGCACCAGCAACCGGGCCATGCATGCCTGGAACATCCTGATTTTTGTCATAGGGCCTCTCTCGTGGTTTGATCAACCGCCAGAGATAAGGTTCCCGAATATGCGGTTGTTCGGGGTCAGTTTAGGCACCGCGTGCTCCCGGCATCATGATGCGGGACGGTGGGATGGCATGAACGTCGCGTGACCGCTCCATGAATGCCGCATGCCGCGATGAAAGCATTCCGCCATCAGCATGCTTGCCTTAATCCCGCATGAAATCTCCAGGACGTGCTGGAACCCTTGATCGATCACATTTATCTTCAAAGCCTTGGCAACAAGCGATGCATGGCCTGGGAAATCCCGCCGTCATTCGGGATCAACGGTCTGTGTTGTGCCGGGATACCCCCGGAAGTTTGTTACCTGCAGTTACCAAAGAGCCTGGAAAATTTTGACGATCTTTGTATGCTTACCAAACCCTTACTCGGCACGGTGACTGCCGACCACTGGCAGCGTGTCTGACGACTTCGGGTGGAATCAACCTCGCCAGGTCCGGCACCGCTCCACCATGCTCGACAAGCAAAGGAACGACATGAGCAACGAACCATCACACGCGCACATCACATTTCTGGGTCCCGTGCGCATCGCATGCGACGGTCAGGTGTTTGAAGCCAACGATAAAAAGGCGATCCTGCTCCTGTTCATCCTTGCCGTTCGCGGCGCGACAAGCCGGCAGCAAATGGCCTCGCTGCTGTGGCCAGGCACCGACAGCGAGCGGTCGCAGGGAAGCTTGCGGCTACGAATCCACAAGATCAATCGCATGTGTCCAGGCCTCATTCGCAGTCAACTCAATTCCATTTTTCTCGACCCGGCGGTAACGCATGACTTGGGATTTATTTCCACTAATGAAGAAATGACGCTCCAGGTTGCGCTGGATGCGCATCGTGGGCATCTGATCGCCGCTCTCGATTTTCCTGAAAACCCGCAGCTCAACGCGATCATCTCGCACTACCGGCAGCAAATCGTCAACAAAGCGACGACCCTCCTGTATTCGCACGCACGCCTGGCCGCGCTTGCGAAGAGTTATCGTGATGCCGTGTACTACCTCGAACAGATCCTGCTGCTGTCGCCGCGCAATGAAGCGGCATGTCGCCATTTGATGCGGGTGCATGTGCTGAACGGCTGCCGGGCCGCAGCGATTGAGACTTACGAAGCCTTCCGGAAAAATATGCGTGAGAGTCTCGGAATCGAACCCGACACCAAGACCAAGCGTCTACACATGGAAATCCTGACGCTGCAGCATGACGCCGACTACGCCGCCACCATACAGGCTGACCTCGACTCGACCATGATTTGAACCTCGGAATCCGCGACCTCGTGGGCACACGCCGGATCATCGACTGTGCGGTGGCCTTCGACACCCGCCGGGGGTTGGCGACGGGGTCGCGGCCGTGCGTGCTGCCGCAAGTGGGACGAGCAGGATCAAGACGCGGTGAAATTGCCGTATTTGTCCTGCGATGGATACGCAAAGCCACGACCCACTTCGGTTGATTTTTGCGCGCCGTCCACCGGGGTCACACTTTGCCCCTTGACGACCACCGCCTGCGCACGGGTTCCGGCTTCGTACGTGCTGCCGTATTCATGCGCATACGGGCTGGTCCGCGACGAAGCAGAAGAGGCCACCCTGGCACGACTGCCGGCCTTGCCCGTGGTCACGGTTTTTGGCCGGACCGCGGACCCGACTTCATATTCGCGAATCGAAGGGGTAGGCGCAAACCTGACGGTCTTTTTGACCTTGATGACTGATGCAGCGGCGAGCCGCTGCCGCACGCCCGGCACCGCCTGGATGTCTTTCATGAGCTGATCGTGAATCTCACCACGGACTTTGACAAGTTCCGCGCGTGCGGTGGACGCAAATTTGCGTTCGTTTGCGCTCAGGCCACTCGATTGTCGCGAGATCTCCGCCAATTCATTGACTCTTCGATCGATCGCAAGCGATGCCTCGTCCACTGCTCTGAGGTGCCGATCCGCGAGTGCGCCGATGGCATGGAGTTTGCCAACCGCCTTCGCTGCGAAAAACGTGGTGCCGTTGAATTTGAATCCGATCCGCCTCAGGATCCGGTTGTAATCTGGTTGCCTCCAGAAGCTGTTGTAAATATTTCTCAACGCCTCGACGTGGTGCGACCCCGATTGCGGGCCGCCGCATGCGTTGTTGTGCAGTGCACTCTCGACAGCAGAGGCAAGCCGCACCCGCACGAGCGCGTGGGCGCAAATCTGCCTGAACTCGTCGAGCGTCGGCAATTTATCCTTGGTAGGCACCAGATCCTTCCCGAAGCGTGATTCCGTTGCATAGTGTTTGAATTGATTGTCAGTCGACTGCGAATATGTCGCGTGCTGCAGACGATGGGTGAAATCAGTCATGGCGATAGTCCTTTTTCCGGTTGTTGGGTCGATGTTCATGGATGGATGTTGCCGCGAAGCGTCTGACTGCACATCGTGACGCCCGGTGCTGCGTGCCTGCATACAGCTGAGAGTCCCGGAAAACTACGCGGTTCCATGTGTATCCGGGATGCTGACGTTTTATTGCGTGTTCGCGCAGCACGCCAGATGCCACGCGACAAATCACATATAAATATGGCTCGCTTGACACTGATGACATCATTCCAATGATTCAATATGTGAACGACGGCGCACGGCGAAGATGCAATGGCCGAACGGCAGATGAATTTGCATTTGAGTTCACCACACGAGGCAATCATGACGAACGACAAGGAGCGTGCCGGTGTTTCCAGGCGCGCCATTCTCGGCACCGGCATGCTGGCGGCACTGGCATGGCCGCGCCGCAGCATGGCAGGCGACACGATCCGCATGCCATTCGAGGGCGGCGGGCGTGAACGCACGATGATCACCAACTATCCCGGCAAGGGTCCGATGATTCTGCAACGGACGCGACCTCCCCTTCTGGAAACCCCGTTTTCGGTGTTCGACAAGCAGGTGTTCACCCCAGTGGATCAGTTCTTTGTTCGCTGGCACTGGGGCGACATCCCGGATCAGATTGACCCGGCGACATTCCGCGTGCGGGTTTGCGGGCACGTCGGTCAAACGCTGGCGTTCACCGCGGATGACCTTATGCGCAGATTCAAGCATGTGGAACTCGCGGCGGTGAATCAGTGCGTCGGGAATTCCCGCGGCTTTTTCGAACCTCGCGTCACCGGCGCGCAGTGGGGCAACGGCGCCATGGGCAATGCGCTGTGGCGCGGCGTCCAGCTTCGCCACGTGCTCGACGCCGCGGGTGTCAAACCTGGCGCCGTCCAGGTCCAATTCGAAGGAGCTGACCGTCCCCCGTTCGCGGACGCGCCAAACCTCAGGAAATCGCTTGCCATCGACCATGCGCGTGACGGCGAGGTCATGATCGCCTGGGCAATGAACGGCCGCCAACTCACACGGGACCACGGGTTTCCCTTGAGGTTGATCGTTCCGGGCTGGTATTCGACATACTGGATCAAGATGCTCCAGAGCATTTGCGTCCTTGACCACGCTGACACCGGATTCTGGACGCGATCGGCCTACAGAATTCCGGACAACTGGCCTCGCGCGGCGATGCGGCCAGGGGACAGGAATGTCCAATTCGTTCCCATCAGTCGCATGGTGCCGCGTTCGTTCGTCACCAATCTGGATGATGGCGCGCATGTTCAGGCCGGGGAGGCACTGCAGGTGCGCGGCATCGCATTCGGAGGTGACAGCGGTGTGAAACGGGTTGATGTTTCCACTGACGACGGTGCCACCTGGATGCCGACGCGCCTCGGCGCCGACCACGGCAAATACAGTTTCCGACGCTGGAGCCTCCGGCTGAGGTTGCCCGCCGGCGCGCACACCCTTCAAGTCCGCTGCACGAACGCTGCAGGCCTGGCACAACCGGCTCAGGCGAACTGGAATCCAGGCGGATTCATGCGCAATGTGATCGAGTCGGTCAGCCTCCAGGCGTCCTCTTGAACATCCGCACGCCCATTCAACCCTGAAATGCACACAGGAGAAATCATGCATCCGGCCGCGCGCCTCGCCATCGGTCTGTGTATCGCCACCGCGACGTCCACTGCATCCCCAAGACCCGCCAGTGCCTTGACGCTGCATCCGGTCAGCATCAAGCCTGCGATCAGCGACAAGATTTTTCCGGGCGGTCCGGGGGCCGCGGCTGCCAATGCGTATTGCCTGGCCTGTCACTCGGTCGGCATGGTCATGAACCAACCGGACATGACGCGGGATGGCTGGCGCACGGAAGTCACCAAAATGCGCGACGCCTTCAAGGCGCCGATCCCCGATGACCAGATCGCCAATCTCGCAAACTATCTGTACGCGATCAAGGGCGCGGAACATGGCGCGCAGCCAGGGGGCGATGCATCCTGAAGAAACCGCGCCCGCGCTCCCGGCCGCGGGCGCTCGGTCACGTACCGTTACGCACGAAATTGCGGTTCAGCAACACTTCGGGTGCACCGCGCGGTGGCCGGAGGGTATCCTGCGTCGACGCGCGAGGCGCCGCCTGGATGAACGTCCACGCCGGTGCCTCCCCCAGATCCGTCCCATGCACACGAGTGGAGACCCCGGTGAATACGTTGCGGCCAACTTTCAAGATCGCCACCAAGATGTCACTCATGATGGGGGTGATTTTCCTTTTGTTCATCACTGCGATGATCATCAACTTCGCCGGCCTTCGCGCGATCAGCCAACGTTTCTCGGCATTCAACAACGGCAACGTCGTACTCGGCAGCAAGCTGAGGGATTTATACGCACAAGGGCTGCAAACTGGTCAGGCATTGCGCAATATCGTGCTCGACCCCGCGAACAAGATGGCCTATCGGAATCTTGAGGCAGCAAACACGGCATTCCAGCGTGATCTCCGCATGGCACAGGTCCTGGCGATGGACGACGCTGCAATGACTGCGAGCCTGTCTGAAATCCGCGTCCTGCGCGAGCGCGAAGACAACGTGGTCAATCAGGTTGTCGGCCTTGCCAAGACCGATCGGGCAGCAGCCACAGCAATGATCAACCAGAGTGACACGCCAGCCTGGCGACAGATCCGCTCCCGCTTGCTGCACCTGGTTCATGATCAACAGGCCCGAAACGTGGAGGCGCGCCAACAAGTTGATGCACTGGCCAGCGCGGCGAGGGTCTGGAGCGCGTCGGTGGGCATGCTGGCGATCGCGCTTGGGGCCTTGCTCACCTGGCTTCAGGTGCGTTCGATCACCCGCCCGATTGCCCAGGCAGTCAGCGTTGTCGAGCGCGTCGCCACCGGAGACTTGACGGTCAGGATCGACGTGCAGTCGAACGATGAAATCGGGCGCCTTCTGGCTGCGATGTCGGAAATGGTGCAGCGCTTGACCGCGACCATCGGTTCGGTCCGCGCATCGGCCCAGCAATTGCTTTCCGCATCCTCGCAAATTTCGGCCACATCGCAGAGCTTGTCGCAAGCGACGAGTGAGCAGGCAGCTTCCGTCGAGGAAACTTCCGCGACCATCGAGCAGGCGACCGCTTCGATCCGGCAGAACGCCGATAACGCACGTCTGACGGACACGATGGCGCAGCAGGCGGCGGGGCAGGCCGGCCATGGCGGGCAGGCCGTCCAGCAGACCATGACTGCGATGCGCGCGATTGCCGAGAAAATATCGGTGATTGACGACATCGCGTATCAGACAAACATGCTGGCGCTCAACGCCGCCATCGAAGCGGCGCGAGCCGGCGAGCACGGCAAGGGTTTCGCGGTGGTGGCTGCCGAAGTTCGCAAACTTGCCGAAAAAAGTCAGGCTGCGGCAAAGGATATCGGTGATCTTGCGGTGACGACGGTGCAGCAAGCGGAAATGGCCGGCAAATTACTGACGGACATGGTGCCGTCCATTGCCAAAACGTCCGATCTCGTGCAGGAGATCACGGCGGCTTCCGAGGAGCAGTCGGTCGGGATGCAGCAGATCAACCAGGCGGTGGGGCAGTTGAACGCGGTCACACAACAAAACGCATCCGCATCAGAGCAACTTGCATCGACTGCAGAGGAAATGAGCGCCCAGGCGCGTGCGCTGCAGGAACTCATCGCCCAGTTCAACATCGCTGATTCACAACGCACGGCCACTCCGGTTCAAGCTCGAAGCGGCACGGTGCCGCGCGCGGCAACGGCGGCACACGCGCCACGCAGCGCGGTTTCCTCAGACGAATTCGTCAGGTTCTGAACCGCCGAATGCCTTGCGGTTCGCGGGCGCGGGCCGCGGGGTCTCGCACGCATCGGCGGCCAACACCATGGCGTACCATCGTCATCATCCCCATCACAGAGACGCTTGATGACCGCCAACTTGCGCGTCGTACTCGCCAGCCGCCCGACGGGGGCTGTCGAGATGTCAAATTTCCGCGTCGAGCATGCGGCGCTGCCGGAGCCAGGCCCCGGACAGGTGCTTGTTCGCAATTTGTGGCTCTCCCTCGATCCTTACATGCGAGGCCGCATGTCTGAAGCGCGCTCCTACGTCGCGCCGGTTGAAGTCGGCGAGTGCATGCCCGGCGGAACTGCTGGCGAAGTCATCGCATCGCGAGATGCCGGATTTGCGGTAGGTGACCATGTGGTGGGAATGCTTGGCTGGCAGCAGTACGGCGTGGCGGAAGCCCAGGCACTGCGGAAAGTTGACAAGAACGGCTTCCCGCTGCAGGCGTTTCTTGGAACGCTCGGCATGCCGGGAGTCACGGCGTGGCACGGCGTGCAGGAGATCTGCAAGCCCGCGGCCGGGGAAACCTTCGTCGTTACCGCCGCATCAGGAGCTGTCGGCAGCGTCGCCGGTCAATTGGCGAAGGCCGCCGGGTGCCGGGTGGTTGGTGTCGCAGGGGGTGCCGACAAGTGCCGCCACGTCGTGCATGATCTCGGTTTCGACGCCTGCGTGGACTACAAGGCCGGACGCCTGCACGAAGACCTGGCGAGCGCCCTGCCCGACGGGTTCCATGCGCTGTTCGAGAACGTTGGCGGGCCGATTTTCGACGCTTTGCTCACGCTTGCCCGGCCGTTCGGCCGCATTGCGCTGTGCGGCTTGATTTCCGATTACAACGCGCTCGAACCTTATCGCCTCAAAAACCTGCGCGCTGTGCTCATCAATCGGTTGCACGTGCAGGGCTTCATTGTCTCGGACCATCCCGCAATCTGGCCGCAGGCGCTGCGCGACCTGGGGTCATTGGTGGTTGCCGGCCGCTTGCAGTCGCGCGAGACCATCGCCGAGGGGCTCATGGAGGCACCCGACGCGTTCATCGGCTTGCTCGCCGGGCGCAACCTCGGAAAACAACTCGTGCGGGTGTTTCCAGCGGCTGGTTGATGCGCCCGCGTCCCGAGCCGTGAACAAGTCCGGCTCGGTCTTTGTTCAGTCGCGGCTAGAACTTCACGAACTGCGCGGACGTTCCCGCCGGAACCGGAGTTCTCGCTTTGCTCGATTCCGGTGGACTGCGCAGCGCTCGCGGCGTTGATCTCCTCGACCGGATCCTTCGTCTTCGTGATCGCGGGCACCATCTGGCGCAGTAACGCACCCGCCAGTTTGCGCACTTCCGCTGCCACCACGGCAAAGCCTTTGCCATGCTCACCAACACAGGGAAAGACTAAGATCGGATGCGTAACTGCCAAACCAGGACAGCGCATGCCCATCCGTCAACCACTTCGCTTCGTCACCGCTGCAGCATGCATTCTTGCGCCGCTGCCGCAAGCATCGGCGTTCGATTTGAGCGGCCTGACAAGCCAGATCGGCGGCGCGGTCCAGTCGTTGCAACCGCAAACGGCACCGCCACCGCAAACCCAGAACGGCGCCGCGCTAGCGGCATTGAGTCAAGGCGAGGTCGGACGGGGACTGAAAGCGGCGCTTTCGCGCGGCGTCGACAGCGCCGTGAGCATCCTGGGACGTCCCGACGGCTTCAACGGCAATCCGCGTTGGCGCATTCCTCTGCCTCCGGGGCTCGAAAAGGCGGCCAGCGCGATGCGGATGGTCGGCATGGGTGCGCAAGCCGATGCGCTCACGGTGGCCATCAACCGCGCGGCTGAAGCCGCAGTGCCGCAGGGCAAGGCGCTTCTCGTGTCCGCAGTCAGGAATATGAGCATCCAGGATGCAAAAGGCATTCTGACCGGCGGCGACCAGGCTGCCACTGATTATTTCCGTCGCACCACCCATGACGCGCTGGCAGCAGCGTTTTTGCCGGTGGTGCATCGAGCCACGGTTCATGTCGGGCTGGCGCAGGCCTATGACCGTTACGCGGGTGAAGCAGCCCAATTCGGACTGGTGAATCGCGATGAGGCCGATATTGACCACTACGTCACGGAGCAGGCGCTCAACCGACTGTATCAGGCGATCGGTGAGCAGGAGAAAGCCATACGCGCGGATCCGGTCGGGGCGGGAAGCGCCTTGATTGCCAAGGTGTTCGGCGCGTTGCGTCCTTGAATGGGGATCCAGGGCGGCGACAAAGCCGACTTGAAAGCCGGACGAAAGTCAGCAATCGGGATCTCGTTTTGTGGTCGCGCACGAATATGCGCGCGAATCGCACACCAATGCGCGTTATTCGCGCATCTGCTGGACTGACGCGTTGAGCTAGATGAGGCACGCTTCGTAACATCGGTGCATGCAGGCGAAGCGCCTGAATTCTTCGCACCCGCCGCAAATCGCTCTCATGGAATACGCAGCATCCGGCAACAGCAGATTCGCCGCGGTGTCCCACTGGGCACGCAGCGATCGTCGTCGAGGCGTGCTGATGATGGTCGTCGTGACGGTGGGCTATGCGACGATCGCGGCGCTATCCAAGCTGCTGATGCAGCGCTGCCCGGTCGTGATGATCGCGTGGGCGCGGTACGCCACGCCTTTCGCGATGGGTGCCTCGGGGTTGTTTCGCACAGGTGAGTCGCCTCCTTGGCCTGTGCCTGACCTCGGCTGGCAGCTGCTGCGCAGCACACTGATGATTGCTGGCACGCTGCTCATCATGCTCGCTTACAAGGTCTTGCCCCTGGCGCAGACACTGACGATCAGCGCAATCCATCCGTTGCTATTGACGGCTCTGGCTGCCTTGTTTCTTGGCGAACGCGTAACGGCCGGAATGTGGGCCAGTGCCGCACTTGGTTTCGTCGGTGTGCTCGTCATCGTGCGGCCGGGCAGCAACATGTTCACGCCTGCCGCGCTGCTGCCGCTGGGAATGGCATGTACATATGCGGGATACATGGCACTAACGCGGCGACTCGCGAGGTGCCAGACCCCTGCTCGCTCACTCTTCTACGGCACCAGTGTTGGCACGCTATTGACCTCGTGCCTGCTCGTGCTCGACTGGGTCAAGCCTGATGTTCAGATGCTGAGCGCGCTGGCCCTGATCGGTGCGCTGTCGGCGGGCACCCACTGGCTGACGATAAAGGCCTTGAGAGCTGCGCCGGCATCGTTGCTTGCGCCAATCTCGTACGCGCAGTTGCTGTGGTCGGTCGCCTTCGGCGCGCTACTTTTCGGTGAAATTCCCGATGTCATCACGCTGACCGGAATGGGTGTGGTCGTGGCAGGCGGCCTCTTACTCAATGCGACGCAGCGACACGCAGCCCCTTGCGCTTCTTTTGCAAACGCAGCGCCGCATCGCGTGAGTTCGCCGCGCAACGACACCTGACGCCATGGCACAAAAATCCAACGACTGCGGCTGCGACAAGATCTTGCCACTCGTGGTCATCGATGGCATGACTGCCCTGCCCCTCGGGCGAATCCCGCGCGCGCCGGTTGCCCCAGCCTGCGTGCCGCTTCACAAGCGCAACAGAAATGGATTGCATGAGGCGGTCATTGGGTTATGCACGCGGTTGGTCCGCGTATTGCTGCAGCCGTATGAAACGAACAGTGAAAGGACACGACATTGATCAATGGTTCAACCCAGCTCATACCGCATATCGGTTATCCGACGGAAGCGTTCCGTGCACCCATGATCTACAACCCATGGTTCGCGAGCAAACAGATCAACGCAATCGTGGTTCCAATGGGCGTGAAGCCGAAGGACTTCGCCTCGACACTGACCAGCATTTTTGCGATGACCAATGTTCGAGGCGCCTTGATCACGATGCCTCACAAGGTTGAGGCAGCATCATTGGTGGACTCACTTTCGGTCACCGCAAGCATCGCTGGCGCCTGCAATGCCATTGCCCGCAACCCTGACGGATCGTTGACGGGCGATCAGTTTGACGGCATTGGCTTTGTTCGCGGCCTGCGGCGCAAAGGCGTCGAGCTCACCGGCGCACGCGCTCTCGTCGCAGGCTGCGGCGGCGTTGGATCAGCCATTGCGGCATCGCTCGCCGCTGCTGGAGTCGACGAACTCCACCTCTTCGATCTGGATCAGCAAACCCGTGAGCACTTGTCACAGCGCTTGCGAACACACTACCCGCATCTGCGCGTCGTCGCAGGCTCAACGGATCCAGATGGCTTCGACCTGGTGTGTAACGCCACCCCTCTGGGCATGCACGACGAAGACCCGCTGCCATTTGATGTTTCAAGGCTCGCACCCTCCACATTTGTCGGCGAAGTGGTGATGAAACGTGAAATCACGCCACTACTTGCTGCCGCGCGCAGCCGTGGATGTCGCTACCAGATCGGCACCGACATGCTGTTCGAAATGATTCCCGCGTATCTGGAGTTCTTCGGCTTTCCTGAAGCGACACCAGAGGAGCTGCGCGCCGTCGCAACTCTGCAGTACTGAAACCGGTCATCTCCAGGGCAGAGTGATGAGCTGCCACTTTGCATGGCCCGATCGTCTCGGGCCTTTTTTCTCACCGGAAAAAGGCGCTATCGTCATGTCTTTTCAAGGGGATTCGGAATGCCGACTATCGAGTATGGGCCACCATTAAGCTTGGCCGACGCCAGGCGTATCGTCAATGCCGCGGAATTTGAGGCCGAAAAGCAGGGATGGGCGATGGTGATCGCGGTGTTCGACAGCACTGGCCATCTCGTCGTCCTGAACAAAATGGACCACGCCCAGTACGGCAGCATCGAGCTGGCGCAGGCAAAAGCACGGACGGCGACCCACTTCAAACGTGCGACAAAGCTCTTCGAAGACGCCATCGCCCAGGGTGGGTTGAGCTTGCGTCTACTCTCTGCTCCCGACTTCTGCCTGTTTGAGGGCGGTCTTCCACTATGGCGCGACGACAAGCTCGTCGGCGCCATCGGAGTATCGGGCGCGAGCTCGAACGAGGACGGGATTATTGCTGCGGCGGGGGCCCGCGCCTTGCAAGGCTAATACACGATTATCCAAGCTGCCGTAGCGCAAATGCGCCGGATGCAAGCTGCTCACGCAGGAATTGCACGCAGACGCGAACCTTCGCTGATTGACTCGGACGCACCGTGCTCGCAGCCCAGAGCGACGTAGGTTGCGACCATTCCGGCAGGACTTGACGCAACCGCCCCGCGCGTATGTCGTCACTGATGTCCCATCCTGCCTGGAGCAAGATGCCATGCCCGTCTCCGGCCCAGCCGCGCACGATTTCGGAGTTGTTGGATGAGAGCCTCGCGGTGACCTTGACACTTCGCGCCTGATCTCCACGCATCAGACGCCATACTCCGAACGCCTGATTGCGATCGCGCAGCACCAGACAGTCGTGCCGCGCGAGATCAGCGAGATCTTCCGGCGTCCCATGTGTGTCAAGATACGCAGGAGAGGCGCACAGTACACGGGGACTCTCCGCAAGTCGATAGGCGACCAGATGTGGTTCGTCCACTTCGCCGATACGCACATCGAGATCGACGTTTTCGCTGAGCAGATCAACGCGACGATCAACCGCGTCCAGCGTGATCTCGAGGGCGGAGTGGCGCCGCGCCAGCAGCGACAGAATCGGTCCGATATGTGTGCGTCCCAGCCGGAAGCTTGTCGTCACGCGCAAAGGTCCTCGAGGCTCGGCGCGGCCGCCGGCGACAGCCTCCCCCATCTGGTCAACACCGTCGAGAATGCGCTGCGCCGAAGCATAGACGTGCTCGCCTTCTTCGGTGACCGTGACTCGACGCGCGGAGCGATGGAACAACGCCACCCCTAACTCGCGCTCCAGTATCGCAATGCGCTTGCTAACGTAGGCCGGAGACATGCCGAGCTCGGTCGCAGCGGCGGTGAAGCTCGCGTTACGTGCCGCGAGGCAGTACACACGCAAATCGGCGAGCTGGATTTTGAGCAACACGTTTCGTGAATTGAAAGTCAACGCACTGCGCGTTGTTCCCTATTCGAAGCAACCCTATATTAATCGACAAATTGCGAGGGATCGCGATCGCGCCACCATGATCCACCGTCGCGCGAACCGCGCTCCCACGTTCCCATCGCATGACCGGAGGTGCTATGGATTTTGCATTGACAGACGAACAACGCATGATGATCGACACGGTGAGACGCTTCATCCGAGCCGAATTGGCACCGCTGGAGCAGGCTGTGGAAGATAGCGGCGAGCTTGACCCAGGTGAGGGCCGGCGCCTGTGCGAGGCGTCGAAAGCGCTGGGTCTATATGCGCTGAACATGCCAGTCGAATTCGGTGGCGGGGGATTGAGTGCAGTCGATCGCATGCTCTGTGAGGAGCAGTTTGGCCATACGAGCGATATTCTCATAAGAAGAGCTTTCGGCAACGTCTACGAACCGCTACTGGTCTGCCGTGGCGCCCAGATCGCGCGGTGGCTGCTGCCGACGGTACGCGGTGAAAAGACTTGCTCGATCGCCATGACCGAACCCGGTGCCGGATCCGATGCGCGGAGCATCAAGACCCGCGCCACACGGACAGCCTCCGGCTGGATCCTCAACGGCAGCAAGCATTTCATCAGCGACGGCGATTGGAGTGACTTTTTTCTCGTCTCGGCGCGAACGGAAGGTGGTGCCATCTCGATGTTCATGGTCGACAAGGGCTTGCCCGGCTTCGGCATCGGCAAGGATCAAAAAATGATGGGCCTGCGCGGCACACAACATGTCGAGCTGTCTTTCGAGGATGTCGCTCTCGAGCCGGTTTCCCTGCTCGGCGAACCCGGGCAAGGTTTCAAGCTTGCGATGGAGGCACTCAATGTCGTGCGGCTGGCGCAAGTGGGAGCCCGCGCTGTCGGCAAGGCGGCGCATGTCCTCGAATTGGCAGCAACATACTCCGCGGATCGGCATCAATTTGGCCAACCGATCGCAAACTTCCAGCTGGTCCAGCAAATGCTGGCCGACAGTGTCATCGACATCAACGCGGCGCGACTTCTGGTGCTGCAGGCGGCATGGATGATTGATACGGGATCCGACGCGCGCGACCAGATCTCGATGGTCAAGGTGCATGCCGCCGAAATGCTGGGGCGCGTCGTCGATCGAGCGGTACAAATCTTCGGTGGCATGGGCTATTGCAAAGAATTGCCGGTCGAGCGCTACTACCGGGACGCACGCATCTACCGGATTTTCGACGGCACATCGGAAATCCACCGCACCGTCATCGCCAAGAGTCTGCTCAAGCGTGGCGCGACGCTGTTCGATCTCCACCGTTGAGGGTTCAGCAATGCGATCGAAGTTTGTCACACCAGAAGAAGCCGCCGCCATGATCGACGACGGAGATACCGTTGCACTGATGGGCGGCGGCGGCGGTCTGATGGAAGCGACCTGCCTGTTCCAGGCCATCGAACACCGCTTCCTGCGCACTGCTCGTCCCCGCGATCTGAGCGTGGTCCATGCGCTCGGGATCGGCGACAAGCAGGCGCAGGGCATGAATTGCTTTGCGCACGAAGGACTGGTGCGCAAAGTTATCGGAGGTCATTGGGTCTGGTCACCACGCATGCAGCAATTGGCCCGGGATGAAAAAATCGCTGCCTATATTCTTCCAGGGGGCGTCTCATCGCAGCTGCTGCGCGAAATTGGCGCAGGACGCCCAGGGCTTGTCACACATGTCGGCCTTGGCACTGTCTGCGACCCGCGCCAAGGGGGAGGACGCATGAATGCCTGCGCGAAGGAAGATCTCGCCGAGTTGATGACCCTGGATGGCGATGTATACCTCCGCTACAAGCCTTACGTCGTCGACATCGCGCTTGTGCGGGGCTCGATCGCCGACGAGGATGGCAACATCAGTTTTGACCATGAGGCTGCCGATCTGGATGCCCGCGCCATCGCGCTGGCAGCGCGCGCATGCCGCGGACGGGTGATCGTGCAGGTTCGTGCGCGCGTGCCACGCGGCGCCCTCGGCGCGCGCCAGGTCCGTATACCCGCAGCCTGGGTTGATGCCATCGTCGTAGACCCGGGTCAGCGCACCAGCTACGACATCAAATTCGATCCTGAGTTGACAGGGGAACTAACCGGACCAGCCCGGCTAGCGGTGCCCCGGCGCTTGGCAGAACAAGTTGATGAGGCATTCAATGCGCGCCATGCGATTGCAAGACGGGCCGCGTGCGAACTGTTCGAAGATGCCGTCGTGAACTACGGCGTTGGTATTCCGGATGCCGTCGCCAGGCTCGTCGCGATGCGTGGGGAACTCGATCGGATTTACCAAACAATCGAGCATGGCATCTACGGCGGCACCTTGCTCGATGGCTCTCTGTTCGGCTACGCGTGCAACCCCAGCGCTATCCTGGATGCGCCGACCCAGTTTGACTTTTATGCCGGTGGCGGACTCGACATCGCGATGCTCGGGTTCGGCGAGTTCGATGCCTATGGGAATGTCAATGTATCCAGGCTGGATGGACGAACTGTCGGGCCGGGAGGCTTCATCGACATCGCGCAGAATGCGCGCAAAGTCGTGTTTTGCGGCACCCTCGCCGCCAAGGGCGTCGAGCTTGTTACTGGTGACGGCAGCATGCGCATCACTCGGCAAGGCCAGGTTTGCAAGTTGGTCAAGAACGTCGAGCAGATCACTTTCAGCGGAGCCCAGGCCCAGCTGCGCGGCCAAGAAGTTTTGTATTTGACGGAACGCGCGAGTTTTCGCCTGACGCCAACCGGCGTCGAATTATTCGAGATTGCCCCGGGCATTGATCTGCAGCGCGATGTACTCTCCCAGATGGGATTCCATCCCCGGCTTGCAACGACGATTGATGTCATGCCAGCGTCGCATTTTCGCATTGAGGACGACGGCTGTGGCTCGCTGTCGCGTCGTGACTGAGACGCCGGGACGGAGCGTGCTGACGCTGCCTGGTCCCGAGCCCTGTCTATCACTGCAGAATCGTTCCGAATTGAACGTGGGGCTGTGACAGCGTCCAGCCAGAGCCTCTTCGTGCACGGACTGCAACAGACATCGCCACACCGACATTCGCTCGACATACGCGCGAAATGCGCGCGCGATGGTGCGCTATTCGCCCGATTCTTTCCAGGCGCGCGCCCGCGGCGCCGACAGCACCGTTACGCTGGCGGCGTGGGTTGGATGGGGACGCTTTTCCGCCGCTCACGTCGTCACCACACAAAGAGGAGACACGCATGGAGACCTTCAGCGTTGCCGTCATTGTTGGCAGCCTGCGACATGAATCCAGCAACCGCAGACTTGCCGATGCACTCGCTCGACTTGCCCCAGCAAACCTGCTTTTCGAGCAGATCGACATCGGTAACTTGCCACTGTTCAATCAGGACGCCGAGCGGACGGATTGCCCGCCTGTTTCCCACTTTCGCGCGGCGGTGCAGCATGCGCATGCTGTCGTGTTCGTTACTCCCGAATACAATCGGTCGATTCCGGGGCCGCTGAAAAATGCGATCGACCAAGGCTCTCGCCCTGCGGGACAGAGCATATGGGCCGGCAAGCCAGCAGGCATCCTGGGCATCAGTCCGGGACCTCTTGGCACGGCTCCTGCCCAGCAGCATCTGCGCAACGTGCTGGCGTGTCTCGACATGCAAACGATGGCGCAACCAGATGTCTACCTCCAATACAAGGAAGCCATGTTCTCGATCGATGGCCAGATCGGAGACTCCGCGCGCCCACTGCTCGAACGCTGGATGGCAGGCTTTGCGCGCTGGGTTGCATGGCATTCCCATTCCCATTCCGATTGCGTGCAGGCCGAACAATGAAGCTGAACGCTTTGCAGGCACTCGTCGCCGCCATCGAGGATGGCAGCTTGCGAAGAGCCGGGAAACGCCTGGGCTATTCCCAGCCGGCACTGACCAAGATGATCAAAGACCTCGAACTTGAACTCACCGCACCCCTCCTGGTGCGAAACACCCGCGGAGTGGTTCCAACCATTCAGGGAAAACTCTTGTTCGAGCACGCCCGTCGCGTCAAACAGGAGATTGACAACGCGACACAAAAAATCGCACGACTCGGCGGATCAATATGCTGCGAGGTGAATATCACCTCCGTCCCGGTTGCCCTCATGCTGCTGGTACCGGAGGCGATGCGAACATTCGCGCCAGAATTTCCCGAGGTGCATTTGCGTGTCAACGAGGAACTATATCTTGAGCAACTGCAGCAACTGCGCTCGGGCGCCGTCGACATCGCCGTCGGCGGTGCTCCACCGAATCTTGCGCAGGGCGAATTTCATGTCGAGGAACTGATGTCGACGACGATGATTGTGGTCGCTGGAAAGGGCAGCAGGCACGCACGATCACGCAGCTTGCACGACCTCGCCAATGCCAAGTGGGTAGACATCAATACCGCCACGGACAGTGGCTACACAAAAGATTTCTTCAAACGCTGGGACATACCCGCCCCTCCGATCGGCGCAGTGGTGAATTCCACACTGGCGCTACTTGCGCTCATCGCGACCGGCGACTACGTGGGCTTGGTGCCTGAGCAAATCATGCACCATGCCTTGGCGAGCGGTCAGATTGAAAGCGTACCCATCAAGGAAACCGGACTTCCAATTCGCATTGATGCCATCGTACGCGCGAGCAATCACGTCACCCCGGCGGTGCGCCACTTCATTGCGCAACTGCATCGCGCTGCAAAGCGTTACGGATACTGCCAACAACCTCGCGCATGGGCCGCCTGATGCCCATAAAATAATTCGCTGATCCGGATCAAGCCGTTCGGCTCATGCCTCGACGATTTGGGGGTTACCAGCTTCGCTGGTAACCCCCGGCTTTGATTACTTCGAGAGCTTCGAAGCGCTGGCCGGAAATTCCTTGATCACGACCTGTTTACCACTCTCGACCTTCACAATGTAGCTTTGGCGGATGATATCGCCATTCGGCTCGTAGCTCAGATCCATCAAAACACCTGGGTTTTCCTTGGCGCTCAGTTGCATATGATGCAGTGCGTTTGCCAAAGCCTGCGAATCAAACTTGCCCAGCTTAACCGTCGCGGCTTTTACCGTCTGCATTGCAATGTAGCCCTTGAAGCTATTCTGATCCGGAACCGCGTGGTATTTATTCTGATAATCCGCTACAAATTTTTGCACCAACGGCGATTTCGTTGCTGTCGTCAAACCAACCTGACAATAAACACCGTCGGCGGCACTCTTTGCAAGCGAGATCACCGAGGGGTTTGCAAGCGATGATTGACCGACAATCGGCTTTGCGAAACCATACTTACGCAACTGCACAAGGAAGCGCGCGTCGCCACCTTCATTCAAATAAAGAAAAAGCGCATCAGGCTTGCTACCTTGCACTTTCAGGATGGCGCTAGTGTAGTCGACCTGCCCTTGCTCAACCGGGATATCGGTGACCACGCTGGCGCCAAGCTTCTCCAAATCGGCGCGGATACTGTCACGGCCGTCTTTACCGAAATCATTGTTGACCCAGACCAGTGCAACCTTCTTGGCATGCAAATCCTGCGTCAGGAAACTCGCAACAGACGGCATCGACTGCGCTTGATCAAGCGAGGTACGAAATACATAACCATTACCTTGCGCAGTGATGTTGTTGGCTTCTGCACCGACCAGATCCGGAATCTTCGCCAAAGCCGCCTGTTTTTCGCTGATGATCACCGAACCCGAAAATCCCGGCCCGAGAATTGCATAAGCGCCATCGTCGGCAGCCTTGCGGATCAATGCGCTCGCCACGCTTGGGTTCGACTGCGTATCAAAATCGCGGAATGCGATCTGGCGCCCCAAAATTCCGCCGCTGGCGTTGATTTCTTTCACGGCCATCTTCGCGCCGTTGTCGAAATTCGTTCCAGAAATCGCCCCGGCTCCCGACAATTCCTCCACGGCATCGATTTTTACCGTCGGCGCTGCAGATGCCACGTGCAAGACGCCGCCATGCGCGACCACTAGGGACGCGGTCAACGCTGCGAATTTCAGATATTTCATGCGAATCTCCTCTTCCTATGAGTTGTCAATATTTATAATCTGTTGGCCATAGCGTCAACGACCATCCCAGACAAAGAGTGTGCGGAACATCACATTGATTTTCATATGCGATCATCCGCGCATCCAGAACACAATTATCGTAAATTTATCATCGAATAGGATCAGTTAAAACCCTTATACGTATTTTTTATCGCGCCAGGAATGAGCGATCAAGGCGGCCGCACGGTGATGCGAGCTCATTATTGCGTTGTACTACACCGTATTTTTTCATTAGCACACATCCCAAGCAAGGCTCCGCCTTGTCGCTGTGCAACATGCAAGTGTCTGACGGCTTGTTCGATTAACAAAGTGAGCCTACTGCGCATCGGCATAACGTCGGACGCGCTGGCCGGTGGCTGGCGCTACGCTGTTCGAAAGTGACGCTGCGCTGGAGCAGGTTGAAAACCGACCATGAAACTAAAGCACCTTCCCAGTTTGCTTTCAATCGAACTGGAACAACTGGCGCGCACTTTCGAACATCAGCTGATGGCGGTCTTCCGGGGAAAACATGCGCTCCCAGCGCCGCAGCATCGGACCGAAATCAAGGCGGAATGGCGCCTTGAGATAAGGCCAGTCCGAGGCCCAGATGCAGTGCTGCACGCCAAATGCCTGCACCAGCGCGTGGATGTATGGTTCAACATCGTTAAACGGAAACGGAGACGCGGCAAACTTGGCCTCCCCAGAAAGCTTGACAACCGCCCGACGCTCCCGACCGAGCGCAAGCAGCGTCGCAAACCCCGGCTGCGCGAGTCCGCGCGATACGACGGGCCGACCGCAGTGATCGAACATCAAACGCAAGTCAGCAATACCGTCGATCAGAGGCAGAAGTTCGGCCAGCTGGTCACCCTCGATCTGGAACTGCGCCCACATGCCAAGCTCGGCGAGTCTCCGCAACAGCGGCACCATGCCGCCGTAGTGCGCGACGCCGTAAATCGCCGGATTGAAGGCGAGCCCGATGACGCCTCGCGCCTTCAACGTCGCCAGCGTCTCCAACGGGACATCCAGGGGAAGCACCGCGATGCCCTTGAATTTACCGCGTCCAGTGTCGAGCGCATGCAGCAGACAGCTGTTGTCGACGTTGTAGCCTGAGTTCGGCCCGACCAGCAGCGCATGCGTCACGTTGAAGCACGCCATAACCTGCTCAAAATAGTCCTGCCCGCCGACCTCCTGGCCTTGCGGACGATAGGTGACGTCCGGCGCGTAGGGAAAATGCGCAGGATCGAGCAGATGACAATGGGTGTCGATTTTTGCCTGGTCGAAGACGTTCATGGCAGTACTGGACATCGCGTTCAGAACGTCGCAGCCAACGCTGCGCGCAGCGCAGCGTTGATGCTGGGCTTCACCCCGAACCACAGTTCGAAACCGCGCCTGGCTTGATTGAGCAACATGCCTAGCCCGTTTACGGTGACATTGCCCCTTGCGCGCGCCGCGGCAAGGAGCGGAGTCTCCAACGGAATGTAAATTACATCGGAAACCAGCGCGGAACGCGGCAGTCGATTCAACGGTAGATCCAGCGCTGGCTGACCGTGCATGCCCTGGTTCGTGGTGTTGATGAGCAGGGCAACATCGGCAATCGCCTCCGCCCGAACGCTCCAGTCATGCACTTCAACCGCCGCACCAAATTCTGCTGCGAGCGCCTCGGCCTTGCCCCTGGTCCGATTGAGTAGTCGGATACGCGAGGCGCCTTCGTCGAGCAGGCTGAGCACGACGGCTCGCGCAGCCCCGCCAGCGCCAAGCACAGTGATGGGCCCGTCCGTTGCGCGCCAGTCAGGCTTGGCATCACGCAGCGATTGCAGGTAGCCATAGCCGTCAAAGTTATATCCGGTCAGTGCTCCATCGGACCCCGCCACCACGGTATTGACTGCGCCCATGCGGCGGGCCAGCGGATCGACAACGTCAAGCAACGACATAATCGCGACCTTGTGCGGAATCGTGACATTGCAGCCAGCAATGCCAAGTGACCGCAAGCCACGCACCGCATCATCCAGCGCGTCCGACTTGACGGGAAACAACCCGTACGCCGCCTGAAGGCCATGTTCGCGTATCCAAAAATTGTGAATGACAGGCGACCGCGAGTGCGCAACTGGCCAACCCAGCACGCCAGCAAATTTGAAGGTTTTTTCCATATTCTCTCCAGGTCAGGCTTCGCGCGCAGGTGGAAGCTCACGCCGCGCGGGGCCGGTGTAGGTGTAGGGGATTTCCTTCGGCATTGGCCCCTTGATACGGGCGCCTTGCTGCTTTTGCTCCCATGCGTGCGCCAGGATCCCGACCGAGCGTGACAAAATGAACAAACCACGGCCGAGTTCGGGTTCGAAGCCCAGTTCGCAAAAAATGACTGCGGTGATGCCGTCGATATTCATCGGAATATGGCGCCCCTTGGCCACGGCCAGCGCAGTCTCGACCGCGCGGCCGATCGCTGCAAAGCGGCCGCTGACCACGCCATCGGCAACCGCCCTTTCAACGAGCCCGAACAGAGGCGCGGTGCGTGGATCGACTGGATGGAAACGGTGGCCAAAACCGGGAATGATCTTGATACCGGCGGCCCGCCAACGCGCGAGCACAGCCTCTGTCGCACGCGCAAAATCACCGTCCAACGATTCCGAGGCAATGTCCAGGTAGAGCTGCATGCACTGCTGGCCGGCGCCGCCATGCACGTCATCAAGCACATTGATCGCGGACGCCATCGCTCCATTGACCGGCAGACCGCAGCTCACCGCCATGCGCGAAATCGCAATTGACGGCGCGTGCGGACCGTGGTCGACGCCAGGCACCAACGCCGCTTCCAGCAGATCTGATTGCGCGCGGCTTGGCAACTCTCCCCGCAACATGAGCCAGATCATGTCCGGAAAACGCGCCCGGCCAATCAACTGCTCAACAGGATAACCGCGAATTGCGATTTTTCCGGGATGGATGTCGATGATGGATGTCGACCACCAGTCAGAAGCTTTTTGCAACCTGTCCGCTTCGAGGTTTAATTCCATCGTGTACTCCTCACGCCTCAAGTGCGGGATCGTAAAAATCGCCGAACAGCTCGGCATCGGCTGGGCGATCTTCCTTGATCGGCAGCGAGACCCATGTTGTATTCATGTAGTGCTTCAGGTGCACATTCTCCGATACGACGTTGCCGCCCCATGTGCCGCAGCCCAGGCTCGACGTCATCGGCATGCCATTGTTGAACGCGCCGGCGTTGGCCTTGGACTGTGGCTGGCGCACCATGATTCGGCTTACCGGAGCCGCCAGCGCGAGGCGGTGGATGTGCTCTGCACTAAAGGAGTAAATGCCGCAGGAATGGCCCTTGCCGCCAACTTCGTAAACCCTCCTCATCATGTCAAGGGCTTCTTCAAAGTCAACGTATGAGTAAACCGCCAGAAGCGTCGTGAGCTTCTCGCGTGAAAAAGGATGCTGGCGTCCGATTCCATCGCCATGCACAACGATGAATTTGCGGTCATCGGGTATGGTGAACCCCGCCGCGCGCGCCAATTGCTGGGGTGCGACTGCCACCGTGTCGGGGAGCCGGTGACCTTCGTCATCCCACATGACGCGGCGCAGCGCGTCCTTCTCCGCTTGCGATGCCATGTATCCGCCTTCGACTTGCAGTTGGCACAGCATGGCGTCAAACACGGTTGCTTCAATGATCAAATTGCCATCCGCCGAGCAACCCGAGCCAAAATCCGATGTCTTGGATTGACGCGTGTTGCGCGCCGCCTCGATGATGTCGGCGGTTTCGTCGATGATCATGGTCGAGTTGCCGGCGCCGACACCATAGGCCGGCGTCCCCGAGCTATATGCAGCGCGTACCATCGGCTGCCCGCCGGTGGCGATGACCAAATCGGCGCGGGCCATCAGCGCCTGCGACATCGGAATGTTGACCTTGGTCAGGCATTGCAGCAGATCGGGTGGTGCACCTTCGCGCTCAAGCGCCTCACGCATCAACCTCACGGTCTCGAACGATGTATTCTTCGATCGCGGGTGCGGAGAAAAGATCACGGCATCGCGGGCCTTGATCGCGTAGATGGCGTTGCCGGCCGGCGTCAGATCAGGATTTGTCGTCGGCACGATGCAAGCGATCACGCCTACTGGTTTGCCATACTTTGCGATTCCCTTCTCCGGAATTTCCTCGATGATGCCAACGCTTTTCTGGCGTAGCGCGTCGCGCAGAACACCGCGAATCTTCATGCGTTTGTTCATTCGACTTTCCGGGTCGCCGAGGCCGCTCTCGGCGACCCCCTCGTCGACCAGCCGTGTGAAAGTCGCCTTGTTGGCCACTGCCCACCCGATCGCCTGGCACAAGCGATCGACCCGAGCTTGATCGTATGTTTCGATGATTGCCAATGCCACGCGAGCACGCTCGAACGCCATGTCGAGTTCAATCTGCTGCTCTTCGGTAATGCCCTTGTTGATTGGGGATCCAAGCATTCTTGATTATCTCGCGGTCGATGAATCGTTCAATGTCGTGCGACGCTGCGCTTCAGCGCCGCACAAAGGGATTGACCACGTCAAGTTCCGACGACAGCCAGACGCATTTTGTTTCGAGGTATTCCCGTATCGCGTCGACACCCGACTCGCGCCCGATGCCGGATCGCTTGTAGCCTCCGAAGGGCGAGGTGTAGCTCGTGGCGCGGTAGTTGTTGACCCAAATGGTGCCAGCTTTCACGCGCTCGATGACGTAGAGTGCGCGCTGCAGGCTCCGGGTCCAGACGCCTGCTGCCAACCCAAACTGCACATCATTGGCGATGCGCACCGCGTCGGCTTCATCGTCGAACGGAATCACCGCCAGGACCGGCCCGAAAACCTCCTCTTGCGCAATACGCATACGGTTATCGACGTCAACGAAAATCGTCGGCTCGATGAACTGCCCACCGCCGAACTCGCGCCGCGCGCGCCCACCGAGCACGCAGCGCGCACCCTCGGCCCTGGCGATCTCGATGTAGGACATAATCTTTTCGAACTGCGGACGCGTCGCGATTGGTCCGATCTGCGTGCTCGCATCTGTGGGATCGCCAAGGCGTGCTGCTGAAGCGAACTCGACCAGCCGCTGCACAAAGGCATCGTGAATGCTGCGTTGCACCAGCAGGCGCGAGCCGGCTTGGCAGGTCTGCCCGGCCGCGGCGAAGATGCCGCTGACCGCGCCGAGCATGGCCCGCTCGAGGTCGGCATCGTCGAAGACGATATTGGGCGACTTGCCGCCCAGCTCCAAGGTCACCGTCTTCAGGCCGCGCGCGGCCGCCTCGTAGATTTTCTGTCCGGCGATTTCACCACCGGTGAACCCTATGTGCGCGACGTCCGGGTGATTCACCAGCGGAACGCCCACTTCTTCCCCAAAACCGGTCACGACGTTGACGACGCCCGGCGGATAACCCGCTTCTGAAAACAAAGCGGCAAATTCAAGCATCGAAGCTGACGTGAACTCCGAGGGTTTGATCACCACCGTGCAGCCAGCCGCGAGCGCCGGGGCGAGCTTCCAACTCGTGAGCGTCAGTGGTGAGTTCCAGGGCGTGATGATCGCCACGACGCCTTTGGGCTCATGGCGCGTAAACGCCAACACACCTGCCTTGTCAGTCGGGATGACGTCCCCCTGCACCTTGTCGGCCAGCCCGGCGTAGTAATGAAAATACTCAGCGAGGTAATTCACCTGAGTGAGAACCTCAGCTGCCACCTTGCCATTGTCACGCTGCTCGATGCGTGCAAGTCGCGGTGCGTGCGCGACGATCAGCTCAGCCACGCGGCGAAGCAAGGCGCCGCGACGTGAAGCACTGAACGTTGGCCACGGCCCGTCTTCAAAGGCGAGCCTCGCCGCACCGACCGCACGATCGACGTCGGCCGCGGAACCGCGTGCAATCAACGCCCAGTCCTTGCCTGTGTAAGGATTCTGCGTCGGGAAATAGTCCGCGACGATGGGAGGCGTTGGCGCGCCGTTGATGTAGAGCTCGTAACGCGGCAGCATTTCAACTTGTGACATATCTATCCAGTGTGCAAAGCGTCCATCACCGGGCTGGACGCGTCAGGCTCTGTGCAGCGCACGCGTGAGCACGTCAACCACCAAGCGCAGATCATCGATCGGCACCTGCCCCGGTGCGGAAGCCAGATCCCCCACCGCGAAGCTGACACTGGAGCCGAACATCCAGCCAAACATGCGCGTCAAGGCGCCATATCCGCCCATAGACATCGTGATCAGTGGCAACTTCACAAGGCGCGAGCCCTGCAAGGTGGCGTTCAACAGGGTCAATACGTCCTCGAGGGTCTGCGGCATGACCGCCACCTTCGCAAGGTCGGCGCCAAGGCTTTCAGCAGCACGAAATTTGCCCACGATGTCATCAGCCGCCGGGGTGCGCTGAAAATCATGAAACGACGCAATGAGCTGGACGTCGTGGCGGTGCGCAGCATCGAGCGTGCGGCGGAAGTCCGAAGGTGCGCAACTTAGCTCGCAGTCGATGAAATCAATGAAGCCGCTGGCGCATGCTGCCTCCTGCAATGCAACGACTTGCTGTTCGTCGATGCCAATCGACTCCCCGCCCTCGCGGATCGAGCGTCGGGTAAAAATCACCGGAATCGTCCCCGCAGCAGCACGCACATCGGCGGCGCTGGACAGAACCTGTGAGATATCCCCAATGCCTGCAAAAAAATCGATTCGCCATTCGATCAGGTCAGGCTTCTTCGCCACCACCTTCGCGGCTTCGATGCGCAGCGTCTGTGCATCCCGGGCAACCAGAGGGGAACAGATCAACGGCTCCTTGCCCTGACCAACAACGCGTCCTCGCTGGACAATAGTTTGGCTCATGTTCATTTTGTCATGCTCCTTTCTGTGGTGGAATCGATGGAACGAATCCTTGAATTTTCCACCGGCCTCGGGACGCGCGTATGTCGACACCGCGCGCCCCAAGGCCGCCGGGCACCAGCCCGGCCCCGGGATCAGAAGCGATACAAAGCTCCGATCTGAATACCCTCAACCTTTTGTCCTTTCACCGTCGCCGCAGGGAAATTCTTGTAAGGTGCGCCCGCCGAACCGACAAATCCGAAGCTCGCATTGGCGTTGTTATCCATGGCGTCGCCAAACGCATAGAAAGTGACATTCTTGAAGGCGTCGTAGTACGCGCCCACGTTGTAGCCCGATGCGTTATTGCTCGAATTCGCGCTGTCGCGGATCAGTCCATACAGCGCGCCAATGCGAAGCTTGGGGCTAACGCGGTAATCAGCTGAAATCTGATAGATGTTGTAGTAATCGCTCGGCGTTGTGACTGCCAGCTGCGAATTGCTGCCGATGACAGGTCCGCCGACGTTGTTCAGTGCGCCGTTGCCATTGTTGGAACGCACGTAGTTTGCGTAAATCGTGCCACGACCATAGTCGTAATTGGCATAGAAATCACTGTAGGTGACGTTGCCCTTGCCGACCGTGCTGCGCCCATCGATGCCAGCGTAGCCCAGGCGCCACGGACCGTTCAGATAGTCAGCTCCGAGCTGCATGATGCTGCCGTAGGTGATGCTAGCTGTCGGGCTCTGGTTCGACGAACCAACCGCGTAGTGCGCCTGGACCTGCAAGCCGTCGATGCGTGGTGCGATATAGGCGATGTCACCGTCAAAGCGTGATGGCACGCCGAAACTGTTGACAACCGAGCCCATGGTACGCGCCGTGTAATCGACGAAGCCGCCAGCATAGAAAATTGCCGTGTTTTGGCGACCGATACGGAACTCACCGTGCGGGGTACTCAGGCCAGCCCAAGCCTGACGGTCGAACAGACGCCCGTTGCTGGTGGTGTTGGACGTCCCGCTGTAGCTCGGGGTGTCGGTGTTATTGCCATTCTCAAAGTTCAAACTTTGCTCAATCTGCGCCTCGGCTTTATAGCCCGCGCCCATATCGCGCACGAACAGCATTCCCAGGCGACTCTTCAGAATTGCACCATCATTGAGCGCCTGGATCGTCTGCCCATTCGCGTGCATGTAGTTGAAGTACTGGTCGACGTCACCATAAAGCGTGAACGCGTTATCGCCGAGCTTGAGTGACATCACGTTTTGCACAGGCGTCAGCGAGGCTCCGGCATTGCGACCCAATGGCGCTGGCGCGGGCGCCGCGGTCACCACGATGGCGTTCGCGGGCAATACCGATGCGGTCGTAGATGCTGCAGCCGTATGCGCCTGTTGCATCTTCAACTGTTGAACTTCCGCCTGCAGTTGCTGCACGGCAGCCTTCAGATCACCGATTTCGTCGGCGTGTGCTGCCGGGAACGCTGCAACGAGAATGCCGGCTGAAAGCAGCGCGGCGGTGAGAGATGTAAATCTTTTCATTTGACTCCTCCTTCTTGGTGTGTGTGCCGTAAACGGCGATGAAAATAACAGCGGTTGAATCAATCGGTGCTCACATGCGACACCCCGCCCTGCGGCGAATAGATGTCGAGAATGTTCCAGTGGCCCGAGGTCGGAACGGGGTTGTTACGCATTGCCACATCAATGACAAACGGCTGATTTGAGGCAACGGCGCGTTCGAGAATTTCCTTGAACGCAGCGGCCGACTCAACCCTCTCTCCTTGCGCACCGTAAGCACGCGCGACGGCCGCAAAGTCAGCCTGGTAGGGCTTGCCGTCCTTCAAAAACAGCGTGCCCAGCGTGGTGCCGAAATGCGCCTTTTGGAGGCCGGCAATCGTGCCGAACGCAAAGTTGTTCATGACAACCCAAACAACGGGGATGTTCTCTTCCACCGCAGTCGCGAGCAGCGCCGGATTTTGCCCGAACCCTCCGTCCCCGACGAGCGAGACAACCACTCGGTTTGGGTACGCAAGTTTGGCGCCCATCGCCGCCGGCGCGCCGAACCCCATCGTCGCGTAACCGCCCGGGGTCAGGATCGAGCCCGGCTCGTAAACGGGAAACTGCTGACCGACGCCGTTCTTGTTCCAACCGACGTCGGTCGTGATGATGGCGTCGCGCGGCAGGACTTCGCGCACCACCGAAAGAATGCGCTCCGGCATCATCGGAAAGCCTTCATCCTCGACAAATTTGCGGTTGCCGGCAACGAAGGCCTCACGGTAATCAGCGACCTGTTTGCGCAAGGCATCATTGCGCCGACCGTCCGGCAGCATTTCGCGCGCCACCCGGTTCAGTACCGACAGCGCCTGGCGCAAATCGGCGACGACCCCGATCTCGGCCGGATAGTTGCGCCCGATCTCGCTCGGATCGACGTCAATGTGAATGAGCTTGCTGTTCCCCGGAATATCGAAGGTGTAGGCGCTCTCCCACGAGCTGCAGTCGGCTTCGCAAAATCGCGTTCCCAGGCCGAGAATCCAATCGGCACCGCGACAGCGCTCATTGACAAACTCGGTTCCCCAAAAGCCCGTCATGCCCAAGGTCAGATCATGATCGTCAGGAAGAACGCCCTTACCCATCAACGAATGCGCCACCGGCAGGCTCAAATGGTCGACCAACTGGCGGAGTTCGTCGGCTGCATCCGCAAGAATCACACCGCCACCGGCGTAGATCAGTGGGTTGCGCGCGTCGAGAAGTGCCTGCACGATCCGCCGCGCGGTCGGATCGTCGATCGACGGCTTGGCCAGTTTGCGCGTGTGTCTGCTGACCCGAGCGAATAGCGCTTCGTCGATTTCTACCGAGAACAGATCCATAGGCACCGACACCAGCACCGGCCCGGGCCGGCCGCTCTCAGCCAATTGGAATGCCTTTTCGATGATCTCGGGGAAGAGCTCGGCGCGATCGACACGCCATGCTCGCTTGACGAAAGGCCGGTAAATCTCCCACTGCGCCGCATCAGCATGCATATTCACTTCCTGGTGAGGATGCTTGCCGAAGTAGTAGCTGGGGATATCACCCGCAATCACAACCATGGGAATCGAATCAAGTGCTGCATTGGCGACACCCGTTGCGGCATTCGTCAGACCAGGACCTAAGTGGCTGAGAACAACGGCGGTCTCATGCTTTACGCGGGCATAGCCATCAGCCGCATGTGCGGCGATCTGCTCATGCCGAGTGTTGATGAAGCGGATCGGACTGCTCTCGAGGGCGGTCAGGACGGCGATGTTGGTATGCCCGCAAAGGCCGAATATATGGCTGACGCCGCGCGCCTCGAGATAGCGAACGAGCTGGTGCGAAATAAGTTGTTTCATTATGGTCTCCCGATAGGGCCGGCTCCCCTGGGGTCCGGCGTAAGTTGTCGACGATTGCTCAGATGATGGCTTGCTCTCGCAGCGCGGAAATGTCTCCGGCCGCATAGCCAAGCGACTGGAGAATCTCTTCGCTGTGCTGGCCGAGGCGCGGTGGCGCCAGCGAGACATCTGGATCTCCGCTGCTCATCTTGAAGCCTGCGCGGACAACATCGAAGGCGCGCCCGCTACCGTTATCTGCATCAAAATGCGCCAACAACCTGCGATGTCTGATCTGTGGGTGCGCCAGAGCCTCCGGCACTGTGAGCACGCGCCCGGCCGGCACCCCGTGCGCCGACAGGATTTGCTCCCATTCATTGGCATCCCGCGCGCCCAGCCCAAGCTCGATCTCGTGCTTGAGTGCGACCCGGTTGCGCTTGCGCGCTTCGCGCTCCGCAAAGCGGGGGTCAGCGGCGAGTTCGGGGCGCCCGATCAGTGCAACCAGGTCCACGAACTGTTCCTGCTTGTTCGCTGCGATGTTCAACAGGCCTTCGGCGGTGGCGAATGTTCCCGACGGCGCTGCCGTAAAGTTCTCGTTCCCCATCGGTTGGGGTTCCCGACCCGCAATAAGATAGTTCGAAACAGCCCAACCCATCGTCACCAGCGTTGCGTCGAGCATTGATACGTCGATGAATTGGCCGCGGCCATCGCGCGGTCGGCCCACCAGTGCGCTGGTGATCGCGAATGCGGCCGTCATGCCACCAAGGGTGTCGCAAATAGGGTAGCCGACGCGCAGCGGAGCACTTTCAGCGTCACCCGTGATGCTCATCACTCCGGACAGCCCTTGCACGATCTGGTCGTAGGCGGGCGCGGTCTTCATCGGTCCGTCCTGGCCGAACCCCGAAATTGCACAGTACACCAGTGCCGGATTGCGCGCGCTCAGCGTGGCGTAATCCAGCCCGAGCCGCTCCATCACTCCTGGCCTGAAGTTTTCAATCAGCACATCGGCGGTCTCGACCAAACGCAACAGTACGTCCCGACCTGCGGCCGCTTTCAGATCGAGCGCGATCGACCTTTTGCCAGCATTTTGTGCGATGAAAGATGCGCCCATACCCTGCGCATTCAGTTGCGCATCGGCGCCGAGTTGACGTGCCAGATCGCCGCGACGCGGCTCTTCGACCTTGATCACGTCGGCGCCAAGAAGCGCCAACTGGTACGCACAAAAAGGGCCTGCAAGCACATTGGTCAGGTCGAGCACGCGGATGCAGGACAAGGCTTTCTGAGTCAACGGATCACCCCAGTAATGGACGCCGTGCTCGGCGCCGCGCGGCGCGCCAAGGTGGCCAGCAGCCCCCCGGCGACGATCAGTGCGATACCCAGCAAGGTCAGACCTGCTGGAAAATTTCCGAAAAACAGCACACCAAGCATGATGACCCAAAGCACCTGCACATATGCCACCGGAGCGAGCTTCGATGCGGGGGAGGAGCCGAGCGCGCGAATCATCAAGAAATGCCCGCCGCCTGAACACAAGCCTGCGCATACGAACAAGGCGGCATCGCGCGACCCCGGCATCTTGTCCACGAACAGCAGCGAAACCCCGGTGACCACGGTGCCGACCAGCATCACGTAGAACAAGGAATTGATCGCCGCATCACGCGCAGTGACATGACGCGTCAAAGCCTGATACCCCGCGTAGCACAGCGCCATCGCCAACGGAAGCAATGCCGGCGACGTGTCGAAGCCACCACCCGGGCGCACGATCACAATCACTCCACCAAATCCGAGCGCAATCGCCACCCAACTGAGCGGATGTACCTTTTCATGGAGAAACAGCACCGCGAGCAACATGAGTAGCAAGGGGTGCACAAAACTGATTGACTGCGCCTCCGCGATCGGCATCAAGCGCATGGCGAGCACGATGGTCAGTGTGCATATGACGAGGAGCACACCGCGGAGCAGTTGCACAGCGGGATGACGCGTGCGGAACAAACCAAAGCCGTATTGCGGACCATACACAATGCAGACGAAAAGCAAAGGCACCGCATAGCGAGCGAACGCGACCTGGTTGACCGGATAATCGCGTGCCAAATATTTCGACAGCGTGTCGGCAAATGCAAACATGAGGGTCGCGCCCACCCCCAGCATCGCGCCGAGCTGCACGTGGTGGCGCCGGTCAACGGCGCTCACGAGGACGCCCCGCTGACGCTGCAGCGGATACGCGAAGCCAGCATGCGGCATCGCTGTTTCACGCCCTCGCCTCGATCGTCGCCGCGTGCTTCGCCACGTAAGCCTTGGCCGACTCAAGACAGCGGAACGCGTGTTCGGCATACCCGAACTCCCTCGCGCGCTGCAAGTGCGGCAACTCGATCGAATAGACCGAAACCGGCAGATGGTGGAGGATGGAAGCGATATCAATGCCACCCTCGCCAACGTACAGTCGCTCCTCACGCAAGATCCGCGTCATTTCAGCGCGATCCTCCGGGATTTTCGCCTGCGCGTCGCACAAATGCGCGAAGTGGAACCACTCTCGCGGCAAAGCATCAAGGTCTTCGGGGCGATCGAGTGCGCGATTAAAATGATGCATGTCCACCATCAAACCCGCGTTCGGCCGTTGCGCGGCGCGCAGCACCGCAGCAGCTGACGCCAGCGTATTCACGCTTGAAATCGGCACGTACTCCAGATCGACCGTAAGCCCAAAGGGCGCAGCGAGATCACAGATCTGTGCAAATTTTTCAATTGCGTAAGGGATATGCTGCGTCCAGATACTCGCCAATACGGCCTTGGCGCCGAGTTCCGCGGCGACTTCCATCGCCGGCAGATACTTGGTCGCGTGCATGTCGTCGTGAACCCGCGCCAGCTCGATATCGTGCACCTGCAGCCCTGTCTCGACGAGCGCACGTCGCGTCTTGCGCAACAGCACGGCGTCATCGGCCAGCGCATAGTTGGGCTCACCGGGCAGTCCCATGTAGATCACGCGCGGGCTGACATAGTCGTAACCAGCGCGCGCCGCGACGTAAATCATTTCCGGAGTCGGACAGCCGAGTACGGTCAAATGCGCTAAGGAATATCGAATCGTCATGGGTAGGTCGCCGGAGCAAACACTTGTCGATCTCAATGCGGGATCAATGTGTTGATGCTAGAAATCGACCACTGAACCAACAATGCAGCCAGACAGGTTACTGCGCGCTATTCGCGCAGAATGCACCGCATAGCGCGCACTTTGCCGATTCAAGGTCGAGCCTCGGGAACCAGGGAAGGTTGGCCGGACGTGCGTGCCAGAGGTGCGAGTGCGCGTCGCGCTCAGCGAGATGGCGCCCGGCCAAGGGTTTTTCGGCGTACCGTCAGAGCAATGACAACAGAGAGTGTTCGGCCTGCCGCAAGAGGGGCAGCACGCGCGCCACGGCGGCTTTTGGGGACTCGCTGCCAATCGGCAAACTCACGCTGAGCGCACCCACCACCTGGCCGCTGCGCGACTGCACTGGCACCGCGATGCCGCGACGATCGCGTTCCATCTGTTGCTCAAGAATCACAAAACCGTCCTGGCGCGCGCGGTTGATGACGGCGCACACTTCGTCAGGCCGCGTCAAGGTCATCGGCGTGTAGGCGACAAACTTCTGACGCGACAGCCAAGCATCGACTTCGACCGGCGACATGCACGACAACAGCGCGATGCCCGCTGACGCCAGACTGGCCGGGACGCGGGCGCCGAGCATGAAGCTCAACGTCTGGAAACTGCTCGAGACATTGCGGGCGATGAAAACGAGATCTCCTTCGTCAAGCACGCCGAATGACACCGTCACCCCACCGAGTTCACGGCTAATCTGCTGCAGAAATGGCTGGACGGTACGAGGCAGGCGCGCGGAATCGAAATACGACCATCCGAGCCGAAGAACTCTCGGCGTAAGCCAGAACATCGTGCCGTCGCTCTCGAGGTAACCCAGCTCGCGCAGGGTCAACAGGTAGCGACGCGCAGCGGTCCGACTCAGACCCGTGCGCCGGGCCGCCGTCGATGCACTCAACCGTGAGTGCGCATCTGCGAACGCCTCGATCACGCGCAAACCCTTTTCGATACCTGCGATCCAGTCGCGCCTGGCGCCTTCGCGCTCATCCATGTCAGCCTCCGAGCCAAAATGCGCGATTAGCGCACACCTATGATCGATTTTCGCGCGCTACTGAAAATATTGCAATGGTTCCGCGGCCCCACTCTGTCTACGATTGTGCAGCAAAACATTAGGCACCCAGCATCCTGACGCGGTGCCCGACGAGAGAGACAAACTGTGCACATCACCGGAACGACGCAGGTCTACGCCATTGTGGCTGACCCCATCACGCAGGTTCGCGCACCTGAAGTGTTCAACGACATCTTCGGACGCTCGGGCATCGACGCCGTGATGATTCCGCTCCACGTCAGCGCCACGGATGTTGACGCCTTGAGCCACAAGCTCTTCGATGCATCGAATTTGCGGGGCCTTGTTGTTTCAATACCACACAAAGGCGCGCTTGCGTCCTCGATCGGTCGGAACGACCTGCTTGCATCCGTCGCAGGCGCAGTCAACGCCGTCCGGCGCGGGCGCGATGGGCAACTCGAGGGGGCACTGTTTGACGGCGAGGGCTTCGTGCGCGGTCTCGAGGCCGATGGACTGCCCTACCGAGACCGGAGCGTCCTGATTCTTGGTGCAGGTGGCGCAGGGGCGGCGATCGCCGCATCCCTGGCGCAGCATGGCGCCGCATCGGTTTCGTTGTTTGATCCCGCCCGAGACAAAGCATCCAGTGTGGCTGCGCGGGTGCAGACGGCATTCGGCGTTCCCTGCAACGTAGTTACGAACAACTCGCCCGCCAACTATGGCTTGGTCGTCAATGCGACGCCCCTCGGCTTGCATGCCCGCGACCCGCTCCCCTTCAATCCCGCCGAACTGGATCCTGGCGCCACCGTCTGTGACATTCTGATGAAAAATCAACCGACTCCGCTGCTGCGCACGGTGCGAGCGTTGGGCGGCGTTGCACAACCTGGCTTCGAGATGTTGATCCAGCAAATGCCACTCTATCTGGAATTTTTTGGCCACCACAAGGCGGCGCAGCAGAGCCGCGACGAACTGCGATCGCTACGCGAACTGCTTTACCCGCAAGCGTTACGAGACGCATGGATCACGGCTTGATTCGTGCACGCCCTCGCGGGGCCACAACACGTGCGCCGAAACTGCTCGGCGGCTCTGGTGTGCCGGCCGCGACTGCTACCTGGAAACGACGATGAGACGATTCACCACAGCTTGTTCACCCGTTGCCGACAACGACCACCCCTGGTCGGTGTGTCGACTGGCATCTGCTCACTCTTGACACGTATCGACGAGGACCGCCCGCTATGTTCATGTTTCTCCAACTGGTAATTTCAGGGCTCGCGACTGGTGCCATCTACGCGCTCGTGGCATTGGGCTTCACACTCCTTTGGCAAGCCTCGGGCACCATCAACTTCGCGCAAGGCGAATTTGTCATGCTCCCGGCATTCATGATGCTGTTTTGCCTCAACACACTGCATGCGCCGCTCTGGCTCGCGTTCGTGATCACATGTGTGGTTGCAATGGTCGTGCTTGGACAATTTTTCAATCGACTGCTTGTGGCTCCGTTGCGGCGCCACGGCGTCATTCCCCTCGTGATTGCGACGCTCGGCTTGTCGACGGGCCTGCAGGCGCTGGTGAAAACGCAGTTTGGCGCAGAGCCCCTACCCTTCCCGAGTATTTTCCCGTCTGACCTCCTGCACATCGGCCCACTCACGGCCTCGTGGTCTGATGTCGGAACGTTCGTGATTGCAGGCCTGATCGTGTTCGGCATGCAGGCACTTTTGACGCGTACGCTGACTGGACGCGCCATGCAGGCTGTGGCGCAGAACACTGAGGGGGCCCAGGTGCTCGGCATCAACGTCAAGCGGATGGTTTTATACACATTCCTGGCTAATGCAGCGCTCGCGTCCGTGGCCGCATTGCTCGTCACGCCAACATATCTGGCGCAGTTTGACATGGGCAACACCTTGAGTCTGAAGGCGTTTTACGCTGCCATCATCGGCGGATTCAACGAAACACGCGGAGCCTTGCTTGGCGGACTGCTGATCGGCGTGTTGGAGAATCTGGTGAGCGCCTACGTGTCACCAAGTTACAAGGATGGAGTCGCACTGATCCTTTTCATGGTCGTCATCATGTTCCGGCCCGAAGGTTTGCTTGGCAAGATGGAGGAGCGCAAAGTATGAAACGCGAGACTGCAAGGAACATTGCCGTTCCATTTGGCATCCTGGCGCTGGGGCTGGCACCACTGGCTCTCAAAGGCTACGGAATCTATCTGTTGACACTTTGGTGCGTGTATGCAATGGCCAACTTCGGACTCAACCTCGTAGTTGGGTACGCAGGTCTGATGTCGCTGTGCCAGGCGGCCTTCCTAGGCATTGGCGCATACACCGCTGGCATCCTGATGAACCTTGGCTACTCCTTCTGGTTTGTATTACCAATCGCAGCGTTGATCTGCTTTGCGCTCGGGTTGCTGATCGGATTCCCGGCATTGCGCGTACAACATCATTACCTGGCGTTCGCGACGCTGGGCTTCAACGTGTTGGTCTATCTGGTGATGCGCAACGAGCAATGGCTGACCGGCGGTCCATTTGGCATACCGAATGTGCCGCGGCCCTCGCTGTTCGGATACGCAATCAATGGCGCGATTCCATTTTTCTATCTAACCTACGCGTCGGGATTGGTGCTCGTGGCCGTGATGGCCTGGCTGCTCCGCTCTCCCTGGGGCCGCGCATTCAACGCTTTACGCGACAACCCTATCCGGGCCGAAAGCCTGGGCGTCAACATCACCCTGTACACGCTTCTGGCGTTTGCCATCGGTGCCGTCTTCGCCGGGATTGCCGGCGCCTTTTACGCCACGCTGGTTCAGTTCATCGATCCGGGGCCGTTCACGTATTCCGCATCGCTGATGCTCCTGCTCGCCGTCATCGTTGGTGGCGCCGGCCGCTTCTTTGGGCCCGCCATCGGTGCGGCAATCGTCGTGCTGCTGCCGGAGTGGCTGCGCTTCGCCCAGAACTGGTACCTCGTGATCTTCGGTTTCTCCATCGTCATGCTCATGCTCTGGCTGCCTGGAGGACTGCTTGCGCTGCCCGAGCGCTTTGGTTGGACGGATAAGGCATGAACTCCTCGAAGACTTCTTTCCTCGCTGTGCGCGAACTGCGCAAGCACTATGGTTCGATCAAGGCTGTCGACGGAATCAGCTTTGCTGTCGGACCTTGCGAAATCATCGGAGTCATTGGCCCGAACGGGTGCGGCAAGACGACCTTGTTCAACTCCATTCTTGGACAGATCGAACCGACCTCCGGCTCTGTATCGTTCTGCGAAGAAACCATCACCGGAAAATCTCCGCTTGAACTGTCTCGCCGTGGCATCGGACGCACCTTCCAGAGCCTGCAGGTCTTTGGAAAGCTTTCCGTCAGGGATAATTTGATCATGGCGGCACAGGAATTCGTTGGATCGATGCCGATGCGACTCTGGATGCGCCCGGATGCCGGCCTTGGCGAACGCGCCGACGAAATGCTCGAACTGTTTCACCTGCAGAACGTCGCACACAAGGAAGCCGGCTGCCTTGCCTATGGCCAGCAGAAGCTGATTGATGTCGCGATGGCTTTTATGCCGGCTCCGCGTCTCGTGCTGCTTGATGAGCCTTGCGCTGGAATCAATGCCAGTATGGTGGAGGAACTGCGCGAAATCCTGCAGACGCTCAATCGTACGCATGGTGGCAGCTACGTCGTGATCGAGCACAACATGGATTTCATCATGAAGCTGTGCCCTCACATCATTTGCATGGTTGAAGGTCGAATTTTGGCCGAGGGAAACCCGGAATCCATTCGATCGAACAAGCAAGTTCTGGAGGCGTATCTTGGGAACTGAAGCACTGATTGAATTCGACCACGTCGTGGCCGGCTACGGCAACCTGACAATCCTGCAAAAAGCCAGTTTCTCGGTACGCGAAGGAATGATCACCCTGCTTACCGGGGCGAACGGTGCCGGAAAATCTACAGCGCTAAAAACCCTTTTTGGCCTGATTCGACCGAACTCCGGTGACATTCGCGTCAACGGCACATCAACCGTGGGGTACACACCCAGGCAGATGCTTGATCTCGGCATTGCCTACGTTCCCCAGGAACGTACCCTGTTTCCAAGCCTCAGCGTGTATCACAATCTCGAACTGGGCGCGATCACTCTGTCCCGCAAAGAGATCCGGGAACGCATCGACGAGGTGCTTGAACGGTTTCCGCGCATTCGCGAGCGCATCCAAAGCCAGTCCTCAACGCTGTCTGGGGGCGAACGCAAGCAACTGGAAATTGCGCGCGCTCTCCTGCTGCGCCCACGCATCATGTTGATTGATGAACCGTCGATCGGGCTATCCCCGAAAATCGTGTCAGAAGTGTTCGAACTGCTCGGCCAGCTCACTGTCGCTGGAACCACGGTGCTCGTCGTTGAACAAAACGTTCGCAGTGCGTTGAAAGTTGCGCACCACGCCTACGGCATGGAAATGGGGGCCATCACACTTGACCTTCCGGCCGACCAAATCCTGGACAATCCCGAATTCAATCGGCTGCTGCTCGGGGGGCACGTCGAAACACATTAACATCCACCGACGACGGTCGAATCAGATCACCGTACGACGCCTGTGCCGGGCTGCGCCGGGGCTGAACACCTTGACTGGGGAAACAGATGCCTGTCACGATAGATTCGAAGGTCTGCAGTGATGCCAACGTTCTTGGCATGCGCGGGTTGGAGTTTGTGGAATATGCCACCGATGACCCGGACGCGTTCGGTGCCTCACTTGAAAAGCTTGGTTTCGTGCGCGTTGCACGGCATCGGTCAAGGCGCGTGTTTCTGTATCGGCAAGGCCCGATCAATATCATCGTCGATGCCGATCCAGACGTACTGTCCACGAGTATCCAGTGTCCTGGCGACGTGGCGCTCAGCGCGCTGGCGTTTCGGGTCGCCGACGCGCGCGAGGCGTATCAATACCTGATCGAGCGCGGTGCATGGCCGATCCCGACACGCGCCGAGGCGATGGAGTTGAACATCCCTGGCGTACACGGCGTGGGGGATTCGATCTTGTATCTCATCGATCGCGACGACGAAATTTCGATCTACGATGTTGATTTCGAATACGCGCCCGGGGTTGCGCGGCATCCTCCCGCAGCATTAGGGCTGCAAGTGCAAGGGGTTGTTCAGGCGATAGACAATTGGCGAACCGATGTTTGGTGCGACTTTTACGCGCAACTGTTCGGCTTTCAGCCGGTGCCGTATGGAGATGGGGAATCCGGCGCAACCCGGCTGGTGAGTCCGTGCGGAAAATTCTTCGTGCGGCTGCTTGAACTGTCAGACGACGTTGCGCGTGACCCGCACTGGGATGAGGGATTTACGCGCCTGGTGTTCGGCACAGATGATCTGGACGCCGCGGTTGCCAGCTTACGCGCCCGGCATTTTGAATTTGATCCGCGTAGCACGAACGCCGTAGCACTGACACACAGCGCGACTGGAAAAGCACAGTTCGAATTTGTTGCACGTGCGCCGCAGCCATGATTCAGGATAACGTCAGCTTCGATCCCATCGCGCTACCGGGGCCTCTGGTCGGAAAACTGGAGCAAGCGCGAAACGCTGGTTTCACGCAGATCATGCTCTGGGGCAGCGATCTCGCAAACCATCCGGGAGGGTTCGACGACGCTGTGAGACACGTGCGATCCAGCGGTTTGCGTATCAGTGGCATGCAATTGCTGCGTGATTTCGAGGGACGCAGCGCTGTACGGCACAAGTACAAGCTCGACATCGCGATGGAAGCGCTGAAAGTGTGCCGAGCCGTCGGGGCTCCGCTGCTTCTCGTATCCTCGAGCACAGAGACGCCCGCTCCCGATGCGCAAGACCCCGTGCACGACTTGCGTAAGCTCGCAAACTTAGGCGTTCCGCTCAATGTTCGCATCGGGTACAAAGCGATTCCGTGGGCCCACAGCGTGCGCACGGCTGGTGACGCTTGGGCGATGGTGAGTGCGGTCGATCATGCCAATTTTCACTTGGTCCTGGATACGCTGCACCTGCTCATGACCGGGGAAGACCTGAACTTTCTCGGTAGCGTTGACCCACAGCGCGTTGCGCTGCTGCAGCTGGCAGATTTTAGTGATGCAATCGTCGCTAATGACCCTGACCGGAAATCCGCCGCAAATCACGGCCGCGTGTTTCCGGGCGATGGCAGCCATAGCGCACGTCTCGCCGCGATCGTGCGCGAGATTGACCGTGCAGGTTACCGGGGCGACTACAGCTTCCTCGTCATGAACGACGATTATCGGCAGTTGCCATCGGGGGTTGTCCTCGAGCATGCCAAACGCTCCGCAAACTGGTTGACCAATCAAGTGTTGCGCCGCGCCCTGCAGCCGCGCCGGCAGCGCTGACCGAACGATCGGATCCGATCATTGGCGCTGCGCGCGCGACCAGCACCATCGCTGCAATATTTCGTGACAGCTGATTGGCGGTCAGTGTCGGCGCTACCGTACCGGAACCCGTTATCGCGTCATCCACTTCGGGTCTGCTCGGTGCAGACATTGATGACAGAGGCACGAAAGATCATGCTGAGGCGAGGCCACTTTCTGCACGGCGTTCCGGACATTCGCGTCGGCGCTGCCGCGCCGTTCATCACTGCGTCGAGGCGTGTCGGCGTCGAAGCGATGGCGGCCCGCACTGGTGGTGGCATCGCCATGAGACGAAAGGTGGCATCGAGCCGCCACCGAGACCGCATCAGCCTGCGGATGGGGGCATGATGGGTGGCGCCATGTGCGTTCGACGCGCCCTGATTGGCACGGCAGCGGCCGTCGCGCTGGCCGGCTGCAGCGTCCAGCCGGTGCAAGCGCCAGGCGCGGCTGAGGTTCGTCCTGCTTCTCTCGACGCCGCGGCACGCGCCCACCCCGTGGCATTTCTCGATCGCCTGGGCTGGGGCGCGAACCCGACGCAACTGCGCCGATTGCGGAATCAAGGCGCCATGCGGCTACTGGATGCGCAGTTGCGGCCTGTCGCGCAGCCCGCCTTGCCGGCGTCGATGGCAGGACGGCTGGCACGCCTGGCGGTGAATGCTCCTCTTCAGGATTGGGTTCCAGCGCTGGTCGCGCAGCAGCGGCAACTCTTCAGGCGCGCGCACGAAGGCGATGCAAGGAATGATCCAGGTGCCGTGGAGGCGCTGCGCAAGCGCATCCAGCGGCGCCAGGAGATGTTGACCCGCGAAGCCATGGCGCAGCAACTCCTGCTGGCCGTCTACGCCCCGAACCAGTTGCAGCAGCGTCTGACCTGGTTCTGGATGAATCACTTCAACGTGTTTCGGGGCGGCTTCCCCGGAATGATGATGGGCGACTACGTGCAGCGGGTGCTGGCACCCCATGCGCTGGGGCATTTCCGCGATCTCCTGCAGGCGACCATGTTCTCGCCGCAGATGTTGCTCTACCTCAACAACGCACAGAACGCACGCGGTCACATCAACGAGAACTACGCCCGCGAAGTGATGGAGTTGCACACCTTGGGCGTGGGTGCGGGTTATACCCAGGCCGACGTCACCAACCTGGCGCATGTGCTGACGGGACTGGGCGTCGATCTCATGCACCGACCCGTCCGGGTTCGTCCAGCCCTGCGTCAGCTGGTCTGGCAAAACGGGCTGGTCGTGTTCAATCCCGCACGACACGATCCCGATCCGCAGTCCGTGCTCGGCCACGTGCTGCAAGGCCAAGGTGTGGGTGAGATTCAACAAGTGATCGCGCTGCTGGCCGATGATCCGGCAACCGCAAGGCATGTGTGCTACGAGCTAGCGCAGTATTTCGTTGCCGATCGCCCCGATCCGGTGATGGTTGGGGCGATGGTGCGCACTTGGCAGCGCAGCGACGGCGATATCGCCGAGGTGCTGCGCACCATGTTCACCAGCACCTCGTTCATCAACAGCCTGAGCCATGGGCAATTCAAGGATCCGATGCGCTATGTGATCTCCGCCGTACGCGCCAGCGTGGGCGGACGCATGATCCGCAATCCCCAGCCCTTGATCGGCATGCTGGCGCGCCTGGGTGAGCCACTGTACGGACGGAGCACGCCGGACGGATACCCGATTGATGGCAGTGCCTGGGACAGCCCTGGGCAATTGACGACACGCTTCCAGATCGCACAGCAATTGGGTGCCGGTGCGCCCGCTCTGTTCAGCGCCCCGCCCATGGATCTGGCCGGCATGGTGGCACCCGCCGCGGCGGGTACCGGGGTGCGCGTGCCAGTTCCCGACCTCGCTGCGAGCGCCGTCTTCCTGAACGCCGAGCCGTCGCTCCAACCCTCTACCGTGCAGGCTCTCGCACAGGCCCGTGGCGGTGCAGGCTGGAACGCGCTTTGGCTTGCATCGCCTGAGTTCATGAACGATTGACCTGATTGGTCAGTATCGAGGGAGGATCATCATGCAACGTCGACAATTCGTGCAGGTCGCAGCGGCTTCACTGGCGCTGCCAATGCCAAGTGTGTGGGCGGCGCCAGTGCGTGGGCAACCGAAATTCATCCTCGTCTTCCTGCGCGGCGCCTACGACGCGGCCAACGTGCTGGTGCCCTACGGCAGCGATTTCTACTATGCGTCGCGGCCGAACATCGCCGTGCCGCGGCCGGGGAGCGGCGCTGATGCAGCCATCGCTCTAGGCACCGATTGGGCGCTGCACCCCGCATTGCGCTCGAACGTATTGCCGTTATGGCAGGCTGGCCAGCTCGCCTTCGTTCCATTCGCGGGCACGCGCGACCTCAGTCGCAGTCATTTTGAGACCCAGGACCACATTGAGCTCGGCCAGGGGCCATCCCCGCGCGACTTTGGCGATGGCTTTCTCAATCGGCTGCTGGCGCAGTTGCACGGGCGTTCCCGGCCGATGGCCTTCAGCGCGCAGCTGCCCCTTTCATTGCGTGGGCCACAGCGTGTGCCGAACGTTGCCGTGGCACAACCGGGTGGCGGCGCCATCGCGCCAGCCCAGCAGGCCTTGCTCGAGAAAATGTGGAGCAACACGGCCCAGGCAAGTTCGGTCCGTGAGGGCTTCTCGGTGCAGGCAACCGTCAGACGGGACATGCTCGGATCTGCGTGGCGCGAGGAGATGCGCGCGGCCAGTCGCGGCGCCATTGCCCCCTGGGGATTCGTCGCCGAAGCGACACGCATTGGCACGCTGATGAGAGATAGTTTCGATATCGGATTCATCGATGTGGGCGGCTGGGATACCCACGTCAACGAGGCTGGCGCGAACGGCGCTCACGGACAGCTGGCCATGAAACTGCGCTCCCTCGGCGATGGCCTGGCGGCATTGCGGCAAGCGCTTGGCCCAGCCTGGGGAGAAACAACGGTAGTTGTGCTCAGCGAATTTGGCCGAACCTTCCGCGAAAACGGCAACCGTGGCACCGACCACGGCCATGGCAGCGTCTATTGGGTGATGGGCGGCAATGTGCGCGGGGGGCGCATCGTCGGTGAGCAGGTCGCGCTGTCGCCAACCACGCTTGACCAGAATCGCGACTACCCGGTGCTGACGAACGATCGCGATCTTCTGGGTGGTCTGTTCGGGCGTCTATGGGGCCTCAATGCGCAACAGCTCCAGGCGGTGTTTCCGGGGAGCCGACCGCTCGACTTGCAATTGCTCTAAAGCCAAGCGCAAGGGGCAGCACGGCGATCAACCGGGATCCACGGCAAACTTGGCGTGGAACAAGGATTCACCTCGGCGTGTCCGATACCCGAATACCGATCCGGACCGTGGCCGCAGCGATCATGACCTCGCGAAGGAATGCAACAAGCGCCAGAAACAAGGTCAACATTGCCAGGACGAAGAGAACCGATACGAGCCAACCGGTTTCGAAACCCATTGAGGCGCCGAGAAACAGGGTGGCGATCACCGTGCAGATCAGAAGCGCCGTCGTCGTGCACAGAGCGATTGCGCTGCTCACCAGTGACAGGCGTCGACGCAGGGTCACAAGTTCGCTCTGGATCTCGTCGATGCCCTCTGCAGCGTCCTTCATCCGCTGCTCCAGAAGCCGCGCCTGGTCAGCAGCGCACACTCACCCCAATTGCGCACGCAGAAATGCGATGTTCGTGACCAGACCAGGAAGCAGCCACTGGAACAGTCGTGCCACCGCGAGGACTTCGGCCAGCGGCGCATCTGCGGCAGCGGCTGCGCGCAACGCTTCGCCGCGCAGTGCAGCCGGGTTGGGCAAAGCATGGGCCACCCGCTCGAGCACCCCGGCATGCAGTTCGTCACAGATTGCTCGGTAGTCGTCGCCTTGTACACGCGACGCCAACCCGTTCCAGGCTGCCTCGAAATAACTCGGCCAGCGCGCCAGTGCCCGGTAGTCGGTGTTCACGAAGGGAAGCCCGAGTGTGCGCTTGATGTCGGCATACACCGCGCGCGTCGGCGCGTCAGCATGGTGCGCCTCCATCAGTACCAACGCGCTCCCCGGTTGCGGTCCGTGACGGCCTTCAAACGGCTGTGCGTCACCCAAACCGTCGAGTTCACCACCTTCGAGCAGCAGGCGTGTGATGCTGGCAATCAGCAGGTAGGGCTGGTTGCCATGCGAGAACACCTCCAGCAAGTCGCGAATCTGCTGCAGCTCACGCGGCGCGTACCCCAGATCGAGCAGCGCGGCCGTCAGGCTCCCGGGATGCAGGCGCTGCGCAGCCAGCTCGGCATGCGCGCGCAAGGCACGGCTGTGGGCGACGAACGCCACACTTTGCACGATGGGCGCAAGACCCGTCCACAGGGTGCGAAAAAACGTCGGGTAGTGGGCGTAGGCCATCGTGACCACTCCCATCCACGGCACTTGCAGCGCTTGCTTCATCTTTGCGTAAGCGGCGGCGCGCTCGCCATCGACCAAGTACTCGGCAAGCGGATGCAAGGCGGGGATGGAGGACGGCAGCAGTCGTGGCAGCAACGGGGTTGGCATGGTGGTCTCCAGGGAATTGACAGCCGATTGTGCAGCACCGGCGTCATTTGATGTACCAACCATTCCATTACTTGGTCCTGACACCAGCCTCGACCCGCGGCGGCGCACGCCCTGCTCCCCGACTCAGTGCAGCGCGCAGGACTGACCTTTGACATCCTCTTCGCCCTTGGCCTTCGGCCACCGCTTGCGCGGGAAGGACGGAGATTCCTACGGCGCTCAGGCACGGCAATCGCCGAGGAGCGGCCTGGCTGGGTGTCCAATACGCGAAGCAGCAGCCCCCTGTTCGCCTGCGCGCGGTTCAGAACGAATAGCTCACACCGGCGGATGCGGTCCAGTGCGGAAACAATTGATAGCCCTGCAGATTGCTGTGGGCCGGCAGTTGCACAAAGCCGTAGGCAACGACTCCGCGCGCCAGCGCAACGCTTAATCCCGGGCTGAGGTAGGCCACGGTCCCCGCCGTGTCCGCGGTGTCGGCCAGGGCCCCCTGGTCGGCGCTCTTGTGGGTCAGGTTGACCTGCAACTGCGGTACCCAGTCCGGGTTTTTCTCATAGCGCAGCCCGAAGCTCAGGTTCTCCTGGTTTCCGGGGCGGTAGTCCTGGCCGGGCTGGTCGAGGCGGTGCATGACCGAGGCCTGGAACTGCCCGCTGGCAAAGGCATCGAAGTTCTGGCTGACGGCCTGGTAGTCGTAGGCGCCGACAATCAGGTCGGTGCTCCCATTGCCGGCCTGCAGACTGGTGTCGAGCAGGTTGCCCGGCGACGCCTGCCGGGCATTCGGACCGGTCGAGAACGCCGTGGGGTTGCGGCCAACGGTGCCGGTACCCGCAGCGTTCGGCCCGCCATAGCTGCCGGTGGGCAGCTTCACGCCCAGCTGAAACCCCAGCGCGTGGGTCGGCAGCAGGCCCTGCCAGGCCGCCAGGAACTTCACATCGCCGATCCCGCTGACGGTCGCGCCGCTCACGTCCTGCGGCGACAGCGGATTGGTCGCCGCCCCATAGGTCGTGTGGCTGCGATCGATAGACGGCAACAACAGGCTGAAGTTCCAGTCCGCGCTGGGGCTATAGGCCAGCCCCAGGGTCCAGTAGCGGTTGACGGTTTGCTGCTCGACCTCCTGGTTGCCTCCCGCATCGTTGATGGCCGCGACTTGCGACGGCGAGACGGCCGATGTGCCCGAGCGCAGCTGGCTCTGGTCGATGTAGTCGTATTGCAGGCTAATGCGCCAGCCCGCGGAGGCGCCGTACCCCATCGCTGCGTCCGGGGACAAGGAACATCCGCAGCTTGCACAGGCGAACGCGGTTGCAGGGGCAAGCGCGGCGCAGCACAGTGCGAACGCGCGTAGCGTCGCGAGATGATTGGAATGCATGAAGAAGGTTCTCCTGGTACGGCCACGCCCTCCACCCGTGAGCGCGTCGGCGGTACGAATGAAGGCCGAGGCCGCGCGCGGGCCGGCCGGCCTCGCACGCGGTGACGTTTCAGACTCGCGCGGGGGAACCCGGAGGCGCGCGTGGCGGCGGGCGCCAGGCGAGTGCCGGCGCCGCGACGGGTTCACGTCGACGCGTCGCATCGACGTTCGTCGTTTCCGGCCGGTCACACGCCTGTCGAACCGTCGTCGGGAGCGCCAACTGAAGGTGGTTCGCGCTCACTTGCGCATGACTGGGAAAGCGCAGGACGATGCGCCGCGGCAAGCGCGTACCTGCCTTGATCAGGCCCTGTCCCGTACAGTAGGGAACGACAATCGCCAGCTGCCTGGGTTGCGCCCAGGCCGCCAGCGGCGCGCACACATACGCAGCCAGCAGCAACCAGACGAGGATGGCCCGACTCGACCAATGCGGGCGCGCAGAAACTGTCATGGGCGGGTTGAGGAGGTGCGTCGATCATACCAAGTCGCCCGCGATCGGCCGTTCCTCCTCATCACCCGCAGCGCCCTCGCTGCGGGCGCACGCAGCCACAGGCGTCTTTGTCTAGCATGGCAAACTTGCAGAGCCATCTCTACAGGGAGGTTTTATGGCCATGGATCGGCATCCGCCCTCGCACCCCGATCGCTGCATCGCCAGCCGTCGCGACCTGCTGCGACACGCGCTGGCCTTTGCGCTGCTTGGCACCGTTGACCCGCGAGCCTTCGCCGACGAGACCCTGCGCGTCGGCGCGACCGCGCCTGCACTGGTGCTGCACACCCTCGACGGGCGCAGCATCGCCTCGCGGGACCTGCTCGGCAAGGTCGTGATTGCGACCTTCTGGGCCACCTGGTGTGGTCCATGTCACGAGGAACTGCCGTTGCTGTCGAACTTCTACCAGCATCATCGGAAGCAAGGTCTCGAGGTGCTGGGTTTCAGCCTCGACGGTCCCGACGATTTGCCGGACGTTCGCAAGCTCGCGGCGAAGCTCGACTTCCCCGTCGGGTTGCTCGGCAGCGCCTATGCCGGAGCGTACGGGCGCATCTGGCGTATTCCTGTCAGCTTCACCATCGATCGGCGGGGAATGCTGGCCGACGATGGCTGGAAGGATGCGCACCCCGCCTGGACGCCTGAGCGTCTTCAGTCCCTGATTGTGCCACTTCTTGCGGGCTGATCGGTGTTGCCGCAGTGCACGCGAGATTGGCCCGCCCCTGGATCCCGGCACGACTGCAAGGAACTCCGACCGCCAGACGGAGACCCAACGCCAGGTCGAGATCCGTGATCGCAGACGCGTTGGAAGATCTGCTGCACACGCGGTGCATGGTGGTACGAAAGTGCGAACTCGAAGGTTTCGCTGACGCCCTGACCAGCACTCTTGCCCGATGAAGCCCGTCAGTGCTGCTCGCAGAAATGACTTCGTCGATGCATGCTGCTTTCAGCGACGTCATTACTTATGGTTGATGCTATGGCCATTCTCACGGTTCGAAATCTCCCGGACGATGTACATCGCGCACTACGGGTGCGCGGCGCAGCATGGCCGCAGCACAGAGGCTGAGGTTCGCGCGCAGCCGAATGCTCAGGCGGCATTGCTGATTCGCCTGGTTCGCCAGTATCCGGACACCATCGAACGCCTGGCGAGCGTTTAAGCACGACCAACTCTTCATGCCTCTCAAGGAAACCCCGGGGCGCTCACAAGGCGGACGCCGCTTCCCGCATGGCGGAGGGATTCATGGCGAGCGAAACCACGCTGACGCCGGTGGCGGCGGATATTTCGCCGACTGTCATCGCCTGCGTGAAGGAGCGTTCGCCCCCCTGGATCGCCGCGCTGACGGCAGGTCCGGACGGCTTCACCCTTGCCGACATCAACCATCGTCAGCGCGTCGCAATTGCAATCCTGCAGCTGAGCGTCGACCACGAGCGGTGGTCGCCTCTCTTCCTCCACGTCTGCGAGTTACCTCGCTGGGATCGGTCTGGCAGCTGTGCTGGCCGACGTGCGCCTCACGCTCCAGCGGCAGAAAATGTTTCACAACATCTTCGCGGACGACATGGCCGAGTGAACGACACAATCGAAAGTTCCCCGGCAGTTCCCCAGAAAACAAAAGCGCGCACCTAAGTGCGCGCTTTTGTTCAGGAATTCGTGGGGTGGCGCACGGGACGAAGATGCGAACTGGAGCATGGCGCTGGCCCCCTGGCGAACACGCCATCCATGACGCAGAAGACGGAACCCGCTTGCCCTTGCAGGCGTAACGGACTTGGCTCTATTGTATCGAATACGATACAATTGGCCCGTGTGTTATGTCATCCAGCAGACCGTGGCCTTCGCCAGGTGGCGTGCGAGCCTCAAGGACCTGCGGGCGGCGACGGCGATCCGGCGTCGCCTCGAGCGCGCCCAGTCAGGCAACCTCGGAGACTTCAAACCGGTCCAGGGCGACGTATCCGAAATGCGCATCGACATCGGGCCCGGCTACCGCCTGTACTTCACGATCCGGGACGGGGCCGTGGTGTTCCTGTTGACCGGCGGGAGCAAGTCCACGCAAAGCGCCGATATCCGGCGCGCCGTGAAGATGGCCAGGGAGATCTGAACCATGAACCAGAAATTCATCCCCTTCGACATCGTCAGCGAACTCGACTCGGACGAGGCCATCGCCGAGTACCTGCGCCAGGTGTTCACCGACGGCGACTCCGACGAGATCATCCGCGCCCTGGGGCATGTGGCACGTGCCCGCGGAATGGCGAAGCTGGCCGCCGACAGCGGGCTTGGCCGGGAGAATCTCTACAACGCGTTGAAGCCAGGGGCCAAGCCGCGGTTCGACACCATCCTGCGCGTGTGTCGGGCACTGGGCGTCGACCTGGTCACGCAGCCGCACGATGCTCGGACGACGGCCTGACGGCCGGGGAGCACGCCGATGAAGCGCAACCTGGCCGCTGAGCTCGCCGAAGGCTTTGAAGCACTCGCCGTCGACCGTCTCAGCCAACGCCCACTGCAGCCGCCTGAAGTCGAATCGATGACGCCGCCTTCCGATCTCATGGGAGACCTCGTCGCGCTGGAGAGGGAGCTTCACGATCCGGCTGTCCGCCGCAATCGCGCTCGCGTCGACGCGCTGCTGACCTACCGCACGGCCGAAGGTCTGGCGGACGGTTCGGACATCAGGCATGCGCACCGCTGTTCCCTGTGGCTGCGCGTCGAAGGTCGATGGCAAGTGCGCTACCACCAGGCCACGCCCGCGACCGAGCCTCCTGAAAAAGCAAAACGGGCCCCGAAGGACCCGTAAGCTTTTGATCTAGTTGGGGTGCGGAGCGGGACGAAGATGCGAACTGGGTGATCGCTCTCAAGACCTGAAAGTATCGAGAGCCTCCAACGACTCGAAACCCTCGCGGCATGCACCCCGACTGGCTTATCCTGGGGTAAGTTTTCACGCCTGCGCGTCCGCGGCCCAGGGCTGCCACACGGCAACTCCACCGGCGACAGCTCCTTCTACACACTTGACGCCACACTGGCCAGCTCGCCGCACAATGAGATTGCCCCCCTGACATAGTCCAGAAAGCGCTGGGCGAACGCCGCCACGTATGAGGAAAACGAGCCCGCCCCATACCGCGCCCTGTAAAATTTGTACCAGTTCAAACTCAAAAGAGCCAATATGGCCGAAGAAGTGAATTTGCTGCCCGGCCTCGGCCGGCGCTTTGAACCGGGGAGTAGAGGAAGCCTTCGGTCGCAGACCGAAAGCGCCGTCAAGCCGTTCCGGGAAGTGGTGCGCGCGTGACGAACATGGCGCTCCGAGACGCCCCTCCACTGAGCCGATTCCTGAGGATGGCCGTGGTGGCGGGCGTCGAGAGCGCCGTTCAAATCCACATCGACCGCGGCGACGACCTCAACGCCCGCGACGACAAGGGGCAAACACCTCTGATGCTCTCCGCGGCCCGCAACAAGGCCGCGATCTGCAAGCTGTTGCTCGCCGCCGGCGCCGACGCAGGCCTGCTTGACCCTTACGGCCGAGACGCCCTTGGCATTGCCCATGCGGCGGGCGCGCTCGACGCGGCTTCGGCCATTGAGGCCGCCTGCATGCCCGATGGCGGCCAATCCGTGGATGTGGACGCGGGACACGTCACGCACGCCGCCGATGATGCTTCTGGAGCCGACCTCGCTGACCTCCAGCCCGAAGCCACCGCCGTCGCGCCTCCGACACCGGAAGCCGCCGCGCCCGAAATCGCGGTTATGGCCGTTGACGATGGCGAGGGGTTCGATTTGGGTTTGTGGGAAGCCGAAGAGGACCAAGCGCCGCCCGAGGACGATCCCACGCTCGCGGTGGCTGCGGTAGAAATCCAGGCCGCGATCACCGACCACCGGCCTATCGACACGTCCGTGGACTGGGACGACTTCGAGGCCTACCTGCCCGAGCGCGCCACACCGCTGCCGCGCGCCGACGATGCCGAAGCCCGTGAGCGGCTGCGCCTGGTGCTGCTTCGCGCCATTCGCGAAGGCAGCGTCCCGCATTCGGCCATCGAGGACTTGACCAGAGGCGACGACGGCGAGCCCGCCCCGGAGGCAAACGCGCTGCTTTGCATGGTCGTCAACGACCTCGGCGCCGAGACCGACGAGCGATTCGAGTATTCGGCTCCCCACGAGAGCTTTGAGGTGTACGTCTCGCCCGACGAGAAGCCTGGCGAAGAGGACGCGGTCGCCGACGCCATGGCGTTCGTGGACGAGCTGGCCGCGCGACGCAACGAGCCCCTGCGCCTCTACCAGCGAGAGCTCCACCGCGAAGCGCTGCTCACTGCTGAGACCGAAGTTGCCCTGGGCCAAGCCATGGAGCGTGGCATCGAAAAGGCGCTCGACGCGCTGGCAGCTTGGCCTACTGGCATCAGCGCCACGCTGGAGGCGGCGCGCCTAGTCGCCAAGGGGGCCAAGCCCCTGCGCTCGATGTCCTCAGGCCCGCAATACGAGCCCCAAGAGGCCGGAGCCGACGCCGAACCCAGCGCCGAAACGGACGCCGGCGCTGAGGTGGACACCGAGTTGGAGCCGGCCGCTGCCGATGGTGAGCCGGCAAGCGCCGAGGAAGAGGCCGATTCGCAGTTTGGTCTCGACGCCAAGGCCTCCACCGACGAGTTCGCGGAGTTCTGTGCCACCGCAAAGCTCCTCTCCGATATGCCCGTGGGCGAGAGCCGGGCCGAGCCCGAGTGGGAGCCATGCCGCAGCGCGCTGGCTTCCATGGGGCTGACCCGTAGCTTTCTGATGGAGCTGGCCGACGCTGGGATTGCTGGCGAGCCCGATTCGGCCGCCACGTTCAGCCAAGCGATGGGAGCCTATCGACGCGCGCGCGACCGCATGGCAGTCGCCAACTTGAAGCTCGTCTACTCCATCGCCAAGAAATACCTGTTCAGCGGCGAGCCGCTCAACGACTTGCTGCAGGAGGGAAACATTGGCCTCATCAAAGCCGTGGACCGCTATGACTGGCGCAGGGGCTTCAAATTCTCGACCTATGCGACCTGGTGGATTCGCCAGCAGGTCGGGCGCTTCGTCGCGGACAAAGGCAAAACCATCCGTATCCCGGTCCACGTCTACGAGAAGACCCAGCGCATCGCGCAAGCGGCCAAAGCCTTCGAGCTCAGACATGACCACGCCCCGACGCTCGATGAGATCGCCGCCCAAGTCCAACTGCCCGTCCGCAAGGTCGAGGCCTTATCTCGCCTGGGCTTGGAGCCACTATCCCTCGACGAGTTGCCCGATATCGACGGCCTGATCGCAGTCCACGCCAAGGACCAATTCGCTGGCCGCGATCCGATGGAATGCGTCGAAGACATCCAGTTGGGCGAATCCATTGACCACTTCCTGAGCACGCTCAAAGGCAAAGAAGAAAACGTGCTGCGCATGCGCTTTGGACTTGGCATTCAAGAGTCGATGACTTTGGAAGAAGTCGGCGCGAGGCTCGACGTGACGCGCGAGCGCATTCGGCAAATCGAAGCCAAGGCCCTGAAGCGGTTGAAGCACCCAACGCGACTTGATCGGTTCCTGATTGAAGTCGGCATGATCCCAGAGCCGCGCGAACGCGCCCCTGCGCAGCGCGATGCCGACTCCGGCGGCGAAGACGAAGGGGGCGAACCAACCGAGCAGGCGAAAGCCTCCGCGAAGAAGCCCACGCCGGCCGTGCAGGCCGGCGCGCGTCCGGAGCGGCGACCTGGCTCCGATCCCACGGCGCTCGAGAAGCTCCTTGCTCACGTCCGAGCCATTGGCTTCACCATTGAAGACGTTTCCGATGGTCCTGATCGAAGAATATGGGTCCACATCACCGAGACCCCCGACAACCACTCTCGCAAGCTCGTCCGAAAGCTGATTGAGCTTGGGTTTGAGTTCTGGCCAGGGAAAGGCTATTGGCGATGAAGCCCAAGACACGAAGCGCGCCGCCGCGCGCGTTGGCGATGCTCGAGTCCCTTCGGGGCCTGGGCTACTCGACCGGAGCGGCCTTGGCCGACATCATCGACAACAGCGTCTCGGCCGGCGCCACCGAAGTTCGCGTCGATTTCGCCTGGGACGGCAAGAACAGCCGCGTGGCGATCCTCGACAACGGGCGCGGAATGAATGACGCCGAGCTCGAAAGCGCCATGCGCCTCGGCGACAAGAATCCGCTCGACGCGCGCTCGGCCAACGACCTCGGCCGCTTCGGCATGGGGCTGAAAACGGCATCCTTCTCGCAGTGCCGGCGCCTCACCGTCGCCACCGTCAAAGGCAGCGCCACAAGCTGCCTGCGCTGGGACCTCGACGAGCTCGCGGCAGACCCTGACGGCGGCTGGCTTCTGTTCGAGGGACCGGCCCAAGGCTCCAAGCAATCCATCGCCCCCCTGAGGAACAAGAAGGCGGGAACCCTCGTGCTGTGGGAGTCGATGGACCGCATCGTCACCGCCGGCTACCGGTCGGACGATTTCCACGATCTCATGGACACGGTCGAGTCCCATTTGGCGATGGTCTTCCACCGCCTGCTCCAAGGGCCTCGCGCCAAGCTCAAACTGCTGCTCAATGGCCGCGCCGTGGCGCCGTGGGACCCCTTCATGTCGGGGCATCCCGCGAAGCCCTGGTCGTCGCCGCCGAGCAACCACCCCACCGACTACGGAACGGTCACGGTGCAGGCGCATGTCCTGCCGCACCGCGACAAGCTGACAGCCAAGGAGTTCGAGGACAACGCGGGGCCAGCCGGATGGACCGCGCAGCAAGGCTTCTACGTCTACCGCAATGAGCGGCTGCTGGTCGCGGGCGGCTGGCTGGGCCTGGGCGGCTCGCGAGCGTGGAACCGCGAAGAAGTGCACCGCCTGGCGCGCATCCGCCTGGACATTCCCAACACCGCCGACGCCGACTGGAAGATCGACGTTCGAAAATCGACGGCCCGGCCGCCCCTGTCGCTGCGACCCTGGCTGACGCTCCTGGCCGAAAACACCCGCGAACGCGCGCGGCGCGTGTTCGCCTACCGCGGCACGCCCGCGCCCGCCAAAGGCAATGTCCCCATCGGGCAGGCTTGGCGCGTGGAGCGGATCAAGGCCGGCATGCGCTACCGGATCGACGAGACGCATCCATCCGTCTCGGCCGTTTTAGAGAGCGCGGGCGCGCTCGCGCCGCTGGTCAAGTCGATGCTGCGCGTGATCGAGGAGACGGTGCCCGTGCAGCGCATCTGGCTCGACACGGCCGAGAACAAGGAGACGCCGCGCACGGGCTTTGAAGGCGAGCCCAACGCGGCCGTGGTCGAAGTCGCCCGCGTGCTCTTCAACGACCTGATCGAGCGCAAGGGCCTAAGCGTCGAAGAGGCGCGCAAGTCGATGGCGCGTACCGAGCCGTTCCAAAAATATCCGGCGCTTGTCGCAAAACTAGGGAGCAAGAATTGACCGCAGCAGAAGAGGCCGCAGCGCAAGCCCAGTTGCTTGAAGATGTCATCGCCACCGTGCAGCGACTGGTGAAGGCGGAGAAGGACTCCTCCAAGATCACGCCGGCCTACATCGCCGAGAAGGTGAAGCTCGCCGCCGCGATGTTCGCCAGCGATCCGCCCGCGCCGCTCGACGAGGCGAAGGCTGTCTCCACGCTGATCCAGCGATTCAGCCACCGCATGGGCAAGGCCACCACGCTCAAGGACGATGCCGGCCACATCGACTGGCTCAACGCCGCCCGCAAGAAGGACTGGCACTACTGGCGCCGCTACCGCGACTACCAAGAGTCGAAGCTCTCTGACGTGGTGGTCGATGGCCTCGACGAATCCACCAGCGACATCCTGAGTCTGCTCGAAGACCCGCTGCGGGCCGATCCGTGGGATCGGCGCGGCCTGGTCGTTGGACATGTGCAGTCGGGCAAGACCAGCAATTACACGGGCCTCATCAACAAGGCCGCCGACGCCGGCTACAAGATCATCATCGTGCTCGCAGGCCTGCACAACAACCTGCGCTCGCAGACCCAGATTCGCCTCGAGGAAGGCTTCCTGGGCTACGAGACGACGCAAGGCGGCGACCCCGGAGCGGCCATCGGCGTGGCCGCGTTTGGCGAAGACCTCAAAACCAACTCGGCGACGACGCGCGCGGAGAACGGAGATTTCAGCAAGGCCATCGCCAAGCATTTCAACGGCATCTCGCCCGAGGAGCGGCCCTGGGTGTTCGTGGTCAAGAAGCAAAAGACTGTTCTGACCGAGCTGCTCAAGTGGATTCAGAAGCGGGTGGCCGACACGCCCCACCCGCTCCGCTACTCGCTCCCGCTCCAGCACCCGATCCCGGACGGCAAGGACTGGAGGCTCGTGACCAAGCTGCCGCTGCTGGTGATCGACGACGAGGCAGACAACGCGTCGGTGGACACCGGCGAGCAGCTCTTCAACGAGGACGGCACGCCCGACGAAGAGCACTCACCCAAGACCATCAACAGCCTCATCCGACGCGTCCTGCACTCGTTCAGCCGCAAGGCCTATGTGGGCTACACGGCCACGCCGTTTGCCAACATCTACATCCATCACAAGGGCGCGACCACCGCCGAAGGCCCCGACCTTTTTCCCAAGGCCTTCATCATCAATCTGGCGGCGCCGTCGAACTACGTCGGCCCCGCCCGCATGTTCGGCAACCTGACCAAGGACGGTCGCGTCGGCGCGCTGCCGCTCTCGCGCGGCATCCTCGACCACTACGACCCGGAGGCCGAGGCCGGGTGGATGCCGCCCAAGCACAAGAAGACCCATGTTCCGGTCCACAACGGCCAGGAGACGATTCCGCGCTCCCTGCGCGAGGCAATCCATTCCTTCGTCTTGGCCTGCGCGGTTCGCGAGCTGCGCGGCCAAGGGCTCGAGCACAGCTCCATGCTGATCCACGTCACCCGGTACGTCTCGGTGCAGGACCATGTACGCGAGCAGGTCGAGGAGGCTGTGCGCCGGATGCGCCAGAAGATCACCCGCGGTAGCGACGCCCACGAGCTGCTCGCACAGATGCGCAAGCTGTGGGACGAGGACTTCGTGCCGACCCGCGAAGAGGTCGCCGAGCTCTCGACGCCCGAGGAGCTGCCTCCGCCCATGCCTTCCTGGGACGACATGCTCGCCAAGCTGCCCGACGTGCTCGACGACATCGACGTGCGCTCGATCAACGGCACGGCCAAGGACGCGCTCGACTACGCCACGCCTGGCGCCGCCCTCAAGGTCATTGCGGTCGGCGGCGACAAGCTGGCGCGGGGCCTGACGCTCGAAGGCCTCTGCACCAGCTACTTTGTCCGCACCACGAAGATGTATGACACGCTGATGCAGATGGGCCGCTGGTTCGGCTACCGCCCGGGATATCTGGACCTCTGCCGGCTCTACACGTCGCCGGACCTGGTCAAGTGGTTCGGCCACATCGCGGACGCCTCCGAGGAGCTGCGCGAAGAATTCGACTTCATGGCCAAGGCCAAGCTCACGCCCGAGCAATACGGCCTCAAGGTCATGTCGCACGAGACGCTTACGGTCACGTCACCCTTGAAGATGCGCAACGCGCAGACGCTGTCGCTGACCTACAGCGGCACGCGCCCGCAAACCATCCTCTTCCACCGCAACGCGGCGATCCAACAAGCAAACCTCGACGGGACCGGCGCGCTGGTCGCGGCCCTGGGGACGACGTTCGTGGACGCGCCGAAATACCCGCGCGACGGCGAGGCCGACTCCTGGCCCGGCGCGCGCCTCTGGCAGGACGTGGACGCGTCCCATGTCCTCGCATTCCTCGCCGCCTACGCGACCCATCCGAACGCCACCACCGCCAAGGCCGTGGTGCTCTCCGACTTCATCGCCAAGATGCTCGACATCGGCAAGTTGAAGAAGTGGAGCGTCGCCCTGCTCTCCGGTGGCGACGGCGTTGGCGAGCCCTATGCCTTCCCCAATGGCTTCGAGACGAAGTCACTGCAAACGCGCAAGATTGACGACGCGCCGGGCGCGAAGGACGTGGGCGTTTTTGCCATCGGCGTTCTGACCGACCCGAAGGATGAGGGCATCGACCTCGACGACGACGCCTGGCGCGACGCGCTCGCCCGCACCCGCGCGGCGTGGAAGCCCGACCCGGCGCGGGGTCGCGTCAATCCGCCCACGAGCCCGAGCGGCAAGGGCATCCGCGAGGCGCGCGACCGGCTCGGCGGCGACGCCGACCGCGGCCTGCTGCTGCTCTACACACTGTCGCCCTACAAGGCCAGGGCCAAGGCACCCGAGAACCTCATCGTGCCCGGCTGGGACAAGCCCATCATGGCCTTCGCCATCGCCTTCCCGTCGGCCGAACACGGCATCCGCGTGGAATACGAAGTGAACCTCCTCTACTGGATGCAGGAATATGGCCCGTCCGAGTAACGAATTCCTGATGGCCTGGTCGTCGCTCATCAGCGCCGAAGCCGAGCCTGGTTGGCAGGCAATCGCCCTACCCTCCGCCGGGCCGCTGCGGCTCCGGGCCGGCCGGCGATCGCCGGACAACGCCGAGGCAGTCCTCGTGTGCTTTCCCGGAGCAAAGCTCGCCGCCGCCGACAAGCTGCCCGAGGGCCAGGGTTTTGCTGTCGAGCGCGCGGACCCCGACAGCAGCGGTAAGCTCTGGCTCGCGCTGACCCGCAAGTCGGCCGGCAGCGCGGAGCTCTTCGCGTCCATGGCGTGCGATGTCGTGGGCGCGCTGGACGACTCGGTCTCAGCCGGCTCCGACGAAGGCAAGCTTCTACGCGTCTTCATCGGCCGCGTCGGCGCTTGGCAGGAGTTCATGCGCAAGGGAAGCCAGGCGCTGAGCCCGGAGGCCGAGGTGGGCCTCATTGGCGAGCTCGCGCTGCTGCGGGCCATCGTCGAGGCGGGGGTGGCTCCCGCCACGGCCATCGAGTCGTGGGTGGGGCCGCTCGACGGCATCCAGGACTTCGAGATCGGCGCGGGCGCCTTGGAAGTCAAGGCCACGCTGTCGGCGGCGGGATTCCCTGCCCGGATCGGCTCGCTTGAGCAGCTCGACGACTCCACGCGCCAACCCCTCTTTGTAGCCGGCGCGCGCCTTCGGCAATCGGAGAGTGGGCAGAGCCTGCCAGAAATCATTGAGGCCATGCGCCAGGCGATCAAGGGCGACGGCGAGGCCGTGCGGCTGCTGTCCGAGCGTCTGCTCGCGGCCGGCTATATCGACTCCCACGCCGACCGCTATCCAAGGAAGTTCGAGCAGGCTGGCACGCGCGTCGTGGAGGTCGGAGCCAACTTCCCCCGCATGACCGCGGGCTCGGTGCCTGCGGGCATCATGAAGGCCATGTATGAAATCGACCTCGATAAGACACCGGGCGACAACGTCGGCGTCGAAGGCGCATTGAAGAAGCTGGGAGCAATCCAAGAATGAATTTGCCTGAATTTCTGCGCGAGACGCAGGCAGCCGTCCGCTCGCAGATGCGAGACGGCGCGCTGTATGAGGAGCTGGTGTTCTCCGGCATCGTGATGGACCACATGGCGGACATCGGCATGACATTCGAGCCCGTCGAGTGCCATTTCGAGGGCAAGGTCCGCAACGCCAACCTGCGCCTGAGCGGCTACTCGCTGTCCGAGGAGAGCGATCAGCTCGACCTGTTCGTGAGCCTCTATGCCAACGTCGATGTCCCGACGCCCGTGCCGGACTCGGAGACCAAGACTGCCGTCGAGCAGTGCCTGCGATTCCTGACGCTGTGCGCCGAGGGCAAGATGGCACCCAAGCTCGACCCGTCGAGCGACGTGCGCTCGCTGGCCGAGACGCTGCAGGCGATCTACGACGACCTGGAGCAGATTCGCGTCTACGTCATCACCAACCGGGTCGCCAAGTCCAAGAGCTTCAAGACCCGCGACATCGGCGGAAAGGCCGTGCGCCTCGAGGTCATGGACATCGAGCGGCTGCATCGGCACTGGTCTGAGGGCAAGCCGCGCGATGAGCTGGTGGTGGATTTCACCGAAGTCTCGGGCGCGCCTCTTCCCTGCGTCTTCGTTCCGGGCGAGAACGATGACTACGACTATGCGCTGACTGCCATCCCGGCCGAAGCCCTGCGCCTGCTGTACGAGAAGTTCGGCGCGCGCCTCCTGGAAGCCAACGTGCGCTCCTTTCTGAACGTCAAGGGCAAGGGCGTCAACGCCGGCATTCAAAACACGTTGCGCTCGGCGCCAGAGCGCTTCATGGCGTACAACAACGGCATTGTGATCGTGGCCGACGAGATGCGCCTGGGCAAGCCTGGCGACGGCTCCGCCGGCATTGCCTGGCTCAAAGGACTGCAAATCGTCAACGGCGGGCAGACCACCGCGTCGATCTACTTCGCCAAGAAGAAGTATCCCGACACTGACCTCAGCCGCGTGCGGGTGCCGGCCAAGATCATCGTCATGCGCGCCCAGGACTCGGCCAAAGAGGAGGCGCTCGTCTCCGACATCTCGCGCTTCGCCAACAGCCAGAACGCCGTGCGCCAATCGGACCTGTCGGCCAACAAGCCCTTCCACGTCGAGATCGAGAAGCTCTCGCGCTCGGTCTACTGCCCCGACGGCGTCGGCCAATGGTTCTACGAGCGCGCATCGGGCAGCTACAACACGCTGCTCGCCCGCGAGGGCACCACGCCAGCCAAGCTCAAGGCATTGAAGGAGGCGATCCCGACGACCCGCCGCGTCACCAAGACCGACTTGGCCAAATACATCACCGCCTGGGACAGGCAGCCCGACATCGTCAGCCTCGGCTCGCAGAAGAACTTCGACAAGTTCATGGCGGGCCTGACGCCGGCCGACGGCCAAGAGGCGCCGCTGCCCAGCGTCTCCGACTTCAAGGCCATGATCGCCAAGGCGAAGATTTACCGCGACGCGCAGAAGCTCTTGCGGCCGATGTTCCAGGCGTTCCAAGCCAATGTGACTGCCTACACGGTGTCGCTCGTGGCCGAGAAGCTCGGCGACCGCATCGACCTCGATCGCATATGGGCCAAGCAGGCCACGTCTCCCGAACTGCTCGCTCAAATAGCAGTGTGGGCCAGGGAGGTCAACGACGTGCTGCACTCGTCGTCCGGCGGCAAGATGGTGTCCGAGTGGGCCAAACGGCCCGAATGCAAGGAGGCCGTGATGGGCGCGAGCTACTCGGCCCCGGCCGCCAACATCCCGGAAGTGAAGTAGGCCGGCGGGTCGCCAATCGCCATGCGGTGCGCTCCCTTCTCAGGACAGACCCATGGTTGATGTCGTCTCCCCCGCCGACCGGAGCCGGATGATGGCCGGCATCCAGGGCAAGAACACCAAGCCTGAGCTGATCGTCCGCCGTATGCTCTTCGCCTCGGGCTACCGCTTCCGGCTGCATCGGCGCGACCTGCCTGGCGCGCCCGACATCGTCATGCCCGGCCGCAAGGTGGTGGTGTTCGTCCATGGATGCTTCTGGCACATGCACCATGGATGCCGATTCGCCAAAATGCCGGCGACGAGGCCGGAGTTCTGGAAGGTCAAGCTTGAAGCAAATGTGGCGCGCGACCGCCGCGCGGTCGAAAAGCTGCAAGCTCTGGGGTGGCGGGTGCTGTGCGTCTGGGAATGCTCGACGCGCGACGCCAAAGCCGCCGATGGCCTGCAAGCCGCCATGAGCTCTTGGATCGAGGGAGGCGGGCCCGTTGGCGAGATCGGCGCGCCGACGCGAAGTTAGCGATGGCCTATTCAGCTGGCCAAGCGCTCCGAGCTCTGTCAGATGTCCACTTGTCGGCGATCCTGCAGCGGCTGCCAAGCGACCGCCTGGGCAGGTTCATCTTGTTCATCAAGGTGGTCCGCACGATGGACTACTGGAACATCACCGCCTATCCAGAAAGCCTAAAGAACGCGCAAAACGCACAGTGGTCGAGCGCAACCGAGCTGAGACGGGGCCCGGCGTCTGCCATTCGCACGACTTCTGCGATGCCAACATGGTCGTCTACGCGGTCTTCCTGCGCCACGGCATGGCCCCGGCGAGCGAGGAAGGCATGGAGCGGCAAGGAGCCTTGAGGGACCAGGCGTGGAACCTGGCCAACAGGCGAGGGACTTTCGAGTCGAGGGCTGAGGCTGCGCTCACCGCCTACTTGCGCGGCGACGACAGGAAGGCGTAGATGATCTCGGCGATCTGCTTGGCCAGCAATGGCGGGACCGCGTTGCCGATTTGCCCGTATTGCTCGGTGCGATTTCCCTCGAAGAAGTAGTTGTCGGGGAACGTCTGCAGGCGGGCGGCCTCGCGCGCCGTGAGGCTCCGGCATTGCGCGGGGTCCGGATGGATGTAGTAGTGCCCATCCTTCTTGATATGGGCCACGACAGTGGACGACGGATGCTTGCCCATCTGCACACGGAAGCGATCCTTGAACGGAATCGTTTCCTCGTCCACGTTCACATGGTCGGGCAGCAGCCTTGGCGGGAAGTTGCGCAGGTCGGGGGCGTACTTCTGCGTCGCCGCGAAGCAGGCCGCGAACATGTAACGGTGCAGGTCTGACCGCATATGGCTGCGCGTCTCGTGTTGCAGCACACCACCAACCTTGGGGTCCAGATACCACTCGCGCAGGGCCTTGGGCATGGCCTCGCCAGGCGCTACGTCCATGGGGATGAACATCGAGCCGTAGGTGTTCTGCTTCTCTGCCCGCTTGATGAACTTCTCCATGGCCGTCTCCATGACGTTGCGCAATGGAACCCGCCAGTCATTGAGCGAGTTGGGCGAGTCGCGCAGAACCTTTATCCACGCCTCTTGCGAGTCGGGCTCCTTCGAGAGCCGACTACGCAGGGGGGGCAGACCCGCCAAGGCGGCGCTCACGCCCACCTTCCTCTTGACCTTCGCGAGCAGGAAGCGCTCGGGGTTCTCACGGAGAGCCGGCGTCGCCTCCGCCACGTCGGAGCGGATGCCGAAGAGGATGACGCGGTGGCGGCTCTGCGGGACGCCGTGGTCGTCGGCCTCGATCACATAGTCGTTGGGGTCGAGCTCCTCCCCCTCGTCCTTGTGGACCACCAGCGAGCGGACCTGGTAGCTGAGGTTCTCGCGCGGCGATTTGAGGTCGGCAAGGATTTTCTCGAAGATGCGCTTGCCCGAGTTCGTGGAGTTGAGCATCCCCTTGACGTTCTCCATCACGAAGACGGCCGGGGCGAACTGCTGAATGATCCGCAGGTATTCGGTGTAGAGAAAGTGCTTGGCGTCAGCCTCGAACTTCTTGGGGTCCTTGCCGCGCAGGCGCGAGCGCCCAGCGAGCGAGTATGCCTGGCATGGGGGACCACCAATGAGCACCCACTCCGTCTCCTTACCCAGGGCCTCTCGAATCCATCCGTCCACCTCCTCGGCCGGCGTGGCGCCAAGCTCCGCGCAGCGCGCCTCTTTGGCGGCGCGCTCGGCCGCGTCCTTGATGTCGGGATGGGCGAGGAACGCCTCGCGGGTGATCTTGCCGCGGATGTAGTCGTAGTAACTGGCCGGGACCTTGCCCTTGGGGAACTTGCGGAAGATCGCCCGGAGCGTAAGCGTCTGGTGGGCGATGGGGTCCATCTCGACCGAGACCTTGACGGCGAAGCGCCGCGCGCCGGCTTCGTCAAAGATCGACGAAAAGCCTTCGCAAAGCCCCCCCGGCCCGGCGAACAGGTCGATCACCGGAATTTCACTACGCCGCGACATCTGTTCTTCTACTCGTTTTCAGTTGCAGGGAGCCATCACAATGCCCAACAAGGGCGTCAAGAGCTCCTTAAGAGTCGTACAGACGTACCCAAAGTCAACCTTACATTTTAGCGGTTTGGAAGGAGAGGAATAGGCTTGAACTCCCCGCAGACGAGCAGCGGCTCAGCGAAGCCTGGACGACGACTCATTCCCCGTACCCGGCCGAGTTCCGCCAGCACATGGCTCAGGCGTGTGCACCTCATCAAGGAAGAAAAACACCCCGGAGCACAATGGAGTTGACCCGTTT